>Ga0172379_10000075_pt1 | contig 249718 bp, 277 predicted proteins | sample GrowelOW334metaG_FD_119756 | JGI IMG/M metagenome (GOLD analysis project Ga0172379, IMG submission 119756) | Groundwater microbial communities from an aquifer near a municipal landfill in Southern Ontario, Canada - Groundwater well OW334 metaG | ecosystem: Environmental > Aquatic > Deep... | reverse complement strand
CCACCCAAACCTGGAACGGCACCGCCTGCGTCCCGAACTCCTGCGCCAACGGCGCCAACAACCCGCCCACCTGCAGCACCTGCACGGCGCCCCTCATCTGGAACGGCTCCTCCTGCGTCTCCGGCTGCGTGGTGAACCAGGGAGCAGCCTGCACCAGCGCACCGAATGTCTGCGGCCAAACCACCTCCGGCACCATCCAATGCAACGGCTCCTGCTCAGCCACCACTCCGTCAAACGCAAGCTGTCCGGTCACCAACGGCTCCTGCTCAGCCACCCACTATCTCTGCGCCGCCGGCACGAGCACCAACAATGTGAACGGCGCCACCGCATACACCTGGACCTGCGCCGGTGTGAACGGCGGCACGAGCGCCTCCTGCTCGGAAGCCAAGTCGACCGCCCCCACCACCTCCCTCACCGGAAGCCCGCTCACCATCAGCCAAGGTCAGTCCGCCAACCTCTCCTGGGGTTCCACCAACGCCACCTCCTGCGCCTCAGCCGGCGGTTTTGCCACCGGGAACGCCGCCTCCGGCACCGCGCTCGTCACCCCTGCCACCACCTCCAGCTACCAAGTCTCCTGCACCGGTCCGGGCGGCACTGCCGCTTCCAACATCGTCACCATCACGGTCACCACCCCGACGGTCACCATCACCGCCGGCCCTGACCGCGTCCTCCCGAACGGCACCACCACCATCTCCTGGAACGCTTCCAATGTGAACTCCTGCGTCATCACCAAGAACGGCACCACCTGGAAGACCCGCACCGCCGACGCCAGCCATGTGGTCACCGGCTCCGCCACCGACACCATCACCGGCCAAACCACCTACACCATCACCTGTGTGAACACGGCGGGCGTGACCATGGCGGCGGTGACGAAGATAGTGAATGTGGTGCAGAATTATCAGGAGTTCTAATCCCGTGGCACCCGAGGGCACATTCTCGTTGAAGCGTTTGTTTGAACCCGAGCGAATATACTCGCTCGTCACCGCGTTTCTCCTGCTCGGCATCTCGTATGTCCTTGAGCACGCGGCAAATGTGTATGAGCTCGCATATTCGATGCGTCCGACCTCTACCTATGTGGGCGACATCTTGCTGGACAATCTCCCGATCGTTAATCTCAATCTCATCATCATCGAGGGGGCGTTCATCAGTATTGTCGTCGGCGTATTGTTCGTTTTTCTGCGGCCGCGATACATTCTCTTCTCACTCAAGGCGCTCGCGCTCTTCATTGCGATTCGCGCGCTTTTCGTCTCGCTCACGCATGTGGGCATCTACCCGGGCAATGTCGACCCGGGTTTCGGTTTCTTCAGCGGCATCTATACCTATCTTAATTTTCAGACCGGCTTTTTCTTCTCGGGGCACACCGGTCTGCCGATACTTATGGCGCTTATCTTCTGGGACAGGTTCCGGATTCGCATCGCATTCCTTGCTCTGTCGGCCGTGTTCGCTGCCGCGGTGCTCTTGGCGCATATTCACTACTCTATCGATGTGCTCGCGGCGCCTTTCATGGCGTACGGCATATTCAAAATCGCGCAGCATTTGTTTCCGCGCGACTACGAACTCATCAAATCCAGACCACAGTGAACAGAAAACTCCGCGCGCAGGGCCGCATGAGTGTATAATTGCTTTTGTAAATCTTTATATAACCAACAACAATCTATGGATACTCAAGAAATGCAGAAACACGGGGAATGCGGCGACTGCCATCACGGGATGATGGGGAGCATGTGCGGAAGGGGCCACTGGGGCCATATTGCTATCAAAATCCTCGTCGCACTCTTCATCTTTTGGGCCGGCGTTCAATTCGGCGAGCTCAAGGGCATGATCCGAGCGGAATACGGCGGCTATGGCTACGGCATGATGGGCTCGTATGACGGATGGGGACAGGGAGGCTACGGGCTTCCCGGCATGATGGGCGGCTGGACGCGCACCACCGTGACGCAATAGTTTTTACGAGACTCGGGAGCGGGAGGTCAGCCAGTCCATCACCTTTTTGCGGTGCTGGTCGAGCGACCACAGGTTGTCGCCTTTAAAAAGCGCTTCATGCGTCTTTTTAAACTCGCGCAAAAGTGCGAGTGATGCATGCGGGAATTCAAGCGGAAGATCCTTATTGTAGGTTTTCAGGAAATCCGAAAAGGAAAGCAATTTCTCGCTCCGGAGGCGATCCGTATCGGGCAACTTCATTGGCGGTAATAATACCACAAACTATCCACTAAATCAATTCCGTTTTGCCGTATATCCAGTCGATAATAAAACGATATACTGTACCCATGAATGCAAAATCTCTACAAACTTATTTCCTCACCACCCTCATCATCGCTTCTTCGATAGTAGCTTTCCTTATCTTTCGTCCGTTTCTCGTCGCTTTAGCGCTCGCGGCCATATTTGCCGTGGTGCTCCAGCCGCTCTACCGGATTATTTTCCTCCGTATGGACGGTTCGCCCGGGCTTGCCGCGTTTGCAACGATGCTGCTCTCAGTGGTGTGTATTCTGGTGCCGTTCGCGTTCATTACCGTACAGATTACCGATGATGCACAGCATCTGTACACCTCTCTCTCGGATGGCAGCGGAAGAGCGCGTATCGATGCCGTCTTTCGATATACCGACGATATCGCCGCACGCTATGTGCCGAGCTTTGCGCTGTCCGAAGCGGACCTCTCGACTTCCGTCAATCAGTACATGAAAGACGGTCTCGCTTGGCTGGTTCAAAATTTGGGTGGAGCGTTCGGTGGAGCCACCCGATGGCTTCTCGACCTCTTCGTGTTCCTGATCGCTCTCTACTACCTGCTTCGCGACGGGGCTAAACTCAAGCGCGCGATTATAGAATTGAGTCCGCTTGCGGACACCGAGGACAAAACGGTGTTTGCACAGCTCGAGCTCGCGGTGCACTCGGTCATTCGAGGCAGTCTTATGATTGCACTCATACAAGGCGTGCTTACGGGAATAGGGTTCACCTTGTTCGGCGTGCCGAACAGCATTTTGTGGGGGGTGGTGGCCGCGCTCTCCGCGCTTATTCCCGGCATTGGCACCTCTCTCGTGCTTGTTCCCGGAGTCTTGTATCTCTTTACGGTCGGCACGACGGCGCAGGCAGTCGGACTCTTGATCTGGAGCGTTGTCGCAGTCGGATTAATCGACAATTTCCTGGGACCAAAAATGGTGGGGAGGGGCATGCAGCTTCATCCGCTCATAGTATTGCTGTCGGTGTTTGGCGGTCTTGCATTCTTCGGGCCCGCCGGGGTTTTTCTGGGCCCGCTCTGCATGAGCCTTCTCTTTGCGCTGCTTTCGATATATCAGCACATCAGGAAACAAGCCGCGTAGGAGCACGATAATTTTTGTCGTCCCTGTTTTGAACAAAAGAAAAGGACCCGCGTTTCCGCGAGCCCCCAAGATGCCCCGTGCCCCGAGACATCAGTCGTCGTCGGCTTCGTCGTCATCGCCGCACATGCCGATGACCACGCGGTCGCCGGTCGAAGGGTCGTTGAAGCAGTAGCGCTTCACGAAGAACTCACCCCAGAGTTGGGGCCCGAGGACCGAGCCGTCCGCGGCGTACACGGTTTTTTCCCCGAAATAGGTCTTCGGAAGTCCGGTGTGGCCGCCGGCAGGGATGCTAACGGCCAAAAGGAATTCCCGCGCCTTCTTCCGCTTGTCGCCGGCCGTGACGGACCAGGTGTTGTTGTTGGTCAGCCAGGCGCCAGCGCCGATGTAGGAAGGGAAGCCGAAATGCCGGTCGAGCTTGCCGTCGTAATCGCAGTCCGAGTTGGCGAGCCAGGGGTTGTTCCACTTCATCTCGACTTTCGTGTGCCGGTACGGCCAGGCCCAGTGCGCGGCCGCCGCCGGATTGTTCGCGAGGTACGCCGCATCGTTGTCGTCGTACGGCGGAAGGCCGGCCGAGTTGGCGTACGCGTTGAAGTAGCTGCCGTTGTAGCGGTGCGCCTGGTAGTTGTAGCCGAACGGACTTTTGCCCGTAGTGTACGGTGTGCCGGCCAGGTACGAGCCCGGAGAGTAGAGCAGTCGCCCGCTCTTGATGGTCGTGCAGGCGGTGTCGGCGCTGGCCGTGGTGGCAAAGAACATCACACATGCCGCGGCTGCGGCGAGAAGCTTTCTTCTGAGTCCCATTGGTACTTCTCCTGTGGTTTGTTGCGCTATTGCAACTTAAATAATTTAACTCACATATCGCTTGATGTCAAAAACGCTACGGCCGATGCGGGTAAAAAAGAAGCCCCGCAAGCGGGGCTTCTCGCGGGGCCGGTTCACTGATATCTCGCCTTGAGTCGGAGAAAGAAATCCCGCAGGTCCTCTCGCTCGCGCGCGGCGTACAAAACCGTTTCAAGCGAGCGGAGCCGTACGGCAACCTCGTCGTAGAATCTTCCGCGCTCCGTTTTTCCTGTCGCATGGAGTCGCGCGGCGAGACTGGCGTATGCGCTCTGGCCCATGAAGCGGAAGTAGTCCGGGCTGACATTAAGCCGGTGCGCCCATTCCGGATAGAATCCGGCCAACAAGAGCGCCGCATCTCCCGTCCGCCTGAGCTCTACATTGCCGAATTCGCCGAACCTCTGCGGCGAGTTGAGTAAGCCGAGCGCAAGAACATTGTGAATGATGCTGGTATCGCATAGGTGCTCGGTCAGATACAGCACGAGAAAGATGCGGATCTGGTGGGGAAGCGTAATGTGAGCTTTTTCTTCACCCGCCGATACCAGTTTATCGAACAACGACACTTCGCTCGAAACGAACAGAGTTTTTTCAGCGACAATCAGCATGAGCGTCTCCCTTGGGTTCGTCCGAGCGGGATTGCCGGGTTCTTCTGGGGGAATGCTATGCCCGTGCGGGTCTTTTGTCTAATCTTAGAAACAAGGCCGATTCAACGCATCGTAATGTATTTCACCACGATGCTGTCGCCATTTTGGATTGCGTATGTTTCGATACCACCGGTAGAGTCTTTCCCATTTACCGTCACGGAAAGCCTGTACCCGGCGCGCGTAAGCGTTATTCCGGCCACCGCAAAGAAATCCGCGAGCGTTACGGGCCGTTCGGCGAACTCGAAGTGAAGAGCCCCGGTAACATCATGCGTGTGGACTTGAGCAATGCACTGTGGAGAAATGCCGGTCTCAGCCGGGATCGTCTGCAGTTTTCCGTCGATAAAGATTTTGAGCAGGGCAGAGTGGTACTGGTCTGAGAATGAGTGTTCGCGATGGATACAGGGAATGTCGGTATTTTTCCAAAGAACGGTTTTCGATGAGTATTCCGCTTTCCACAAAAAAGACGCTGTGATAGCCATGACAATGAAAGCAATCAGTGCCGCAACGAAGGTATATACGGCGAGGCGTCTCGGATGCCTTTGCTCGTGCGTGCCGGTGCAGCAATATAAAAGAAACATTCCGGATGCGAGTACCAATAGACCGAGCGCCATATCGACGAGGACATACCAACGGAACACCATCCCAAAGAGAAAGAACGAATAGGGAGGGAAGATATGAATATCCGTCCACATAACGGGCTGGCTTGTGCGGTGACTATCGGTGATCTCAACTGTTGCGTCGATGGTGTAGGTGCCGTAAGTGTAAATGCCGGTAAATACACCTTCCCATGTCCCATCCGGTTTGATGATGGCTTGTATTTCTTTGTACAACACCTCGATGCGGCGCAGGCGCAGATGAACATGCGTGCCTTCGGAAGCGCTTCCTGAAACGAAAATATTGAACTCGCCCTGCTGTTGCGGTACTACTGATACCGATTCAATCGTGGGGAAGTGAATGTCGCAATTGACAAATAATTCACCGCACACAGCGCTTTCCTTCGGAGCCCCTTTTGGGGCGGTCGCAGCAGTTTCCACCTTGAGCTGCGGACTCGGCGCCGGCTTGGGCGGAACGGAGATCGTCGCTTTGGTTACGGTGATGCGCCGAGCGGTTATGCCTTCAAGGATGTTGGTGCCATTGCCGTCGGAAGCGTTGATCGACGCATCGCTTGCGGTGATAAGTGCGTCGCCGCTTCCTACCGCACGCATGCGTACTGTAAGGATTGGGATGTCGGAACCCAGAATGCCGTGCGTGGTTCCTCCTGAAAAAAACACCACGCCATTCTCGTTTGAAAACGAAGGGAGGGTCAGCCAGAAGTTAAAAATAGTCGATGAAACAGCCGTATCAATCGAGACGACCTCGAGCACGCCTTTTGGGAAGGACAGAGTCGCCTCTCCAGCATTGAACCCGCGATCGGTCGAGCTTGCATAAACGACGAGGGGGAACTCTTCGCCGACTGACACGGTGGCGGGTGCCGAAAATGAGAGCGTAGCCGCAGAGGTTGAAGCGGGCCAAGCAAAGACGACGAAGAGCGCGGCGAAGACGATTGGAATCTTGGAGAATGGGTATGTCATGGCCGGGATAATTGGATAAAGGTGAACGCACGGAGGAAGATGCTTACATCGGCGGCGTCTACATTGCCATCTTTGTTCATATCTGCAGGATTTGCCAGGAATATGCTGAAGTCTTTGATATCCACGGCACCGTCCGCGTTGAGGTCTGCTTCGGGAACCGAGGTCGAGCTCAGGGTGGTCGTTTTCGAAAGCGAGTAGTCATAACCGAACTCGGAGACCATGGCTGAACGGACGCGGATCGATATCTTGCCCGGAGCGAGGTGCGCTGTATTGATGAGTATGGAATAGGCGCCGGAATCGTCGCTCTTCGTTTCGTAAAAGACATCGCCCACTTGTACCAGCACGCCCGTATTGGGCACCGCACTTCCCGATACGGCGATATCATCGCCGTGCGTTACGACACTGCGCCCCAGCGTAATGGTCGGAGGGATAAGAACTTTTTCTTTGTAGAGCTGCGGGCCTCCTTCCAGGAATTCAAACTGAATTCCTTTTCGCGCCGAGTTCGTGCCATTTCGGTCTGAGGCGGAGATGGTAAAGGCGTAAAATCCTTGTGGGAATTTTTCGAACGAGGCAGAGAACGATCCGTCAGGGGAGGCGGTAGTTTCTTTGGTGAATGTATCTCCGAACGGAAGCGCGTGAAGCGCCACGCGTATCGTGGCGTCCGGATATGCAAAACCGGAAACAGACGCCAAAGTCGGCCGTATGGGTTCGCCGCCCGCACCACCCCCAACGGGTCCCGGCGCAAGCGGGGTCGCGGTCGTAAATACACCGCATGCTTCTGCTTTGTTGCTCGCCTCGTCCCCCGATTCGGCGCAAAAAGCATAGGTCGTCTTGTTGGTGAGCTCGGAAAGTACGATCGCATGAGACAGCACGAGCGCCGAATCGTTTGGGCCCTTGATATTTGTTTTAGGGTCAACGCCGTAGCTCACCCCAGAGTCTGCTGGCTCATCAGTTGTCCACATCACTATCGCTGAGCTATCCGTGACTGATTCGACGCGTAGTTCGGTAATAATGGGCGGCACCTTATCTTTCTCTCCGTCCGATTTCGCAAATACCGCAGGTATTCCGAAAGCGATGCACAGGATGCCGACAACGATTACAAGAGCGGAAACTCCAAAAAGAGATGAGTTGAGAACAACTCGTTCCATATTTGGAATGATACTTCATATGCAAGGGTTTGGGCGCAGACAGTTTGCGTAAGGTGTATAAGGCTGCAGGAGCAGCGCAGTCGATGAAAGATGTTCCGGCCAGAGCCGTCTCAATAGATGTGCGAATTGTTGGTTGACGGGGTTGCAGATAATGGGACAATACAAAGTGTGATTTCCCGCACAGTACTTACCACCAACGAACCATCATAAAATCATGACCAGAATTATTACGACTACGCTTGGGGTTTTCTTGGGCGCCACATTCATTTTTGCGGCGGTGCCCGCTCTCGCGGCTACGAACTCGCGAGGCCCGGCCGCAAACGGTCCGAAGGTCGCCACGACCTCTTCAGCGAGAATGGCCACGACTTCTCCGAAAGCAGATGTGGGGAGGGGTAGGGTGCTCGCGGCTTGTTTGAAGACCGCCTCGACCGCTCGAAACACTGCGTTGCGCGCCGCACAAACGACTTTCCGCCAGTCCATGCGCGGTACGGGAGTAGCGTCGACGACCGTGTCGACCACGACGCTCGCTACGCGCTACGCAGCCAGGACTGCCTACGGAGAAGCCGTTCGCGCCGCGCAGACGACCTTCGCGGCAAACCGCAGGGCTTGTTTGAAGAAATAAACTCGAGTGAACAAAGCAAAAGCGCCCTTAAGGGCGCTTTTGCTTTACTTCGAGTTCCGCCGAGTAGGAGCGTTCGAACTCGCAGAATCTCAGAGTTTCGCTAAGAATCGATAGGTAACAAGAGGCGCCCACAGTAAGAAATTCGCGAAACCTAAGATAAAGAAAGTAGGGACGAGTTTCTCTGGAAGAATGTTGCCCGCCCAGATAAGGGTCAGCGCCGATGCTGCGCACAACAGCATCATTATCCAGAATAATCTCAATGTTATTTGTTCAGTCATCACTTACTCTAACCGGCAGGGAAGGACAGAGGTTACTACCTTTGGCTCCGCTGGGTGGACGAGTTCAAAACTCCGGATTTGAGAAGTATTGAGAGGAAATTGAGTCGGATCAATCTAGTGGTAGGTCAATTTGGTTTAATCATTTGCCAATGACCAAGGAGCTTGGAGGGGTCCTATATATACTTTCTGCCCACCAAACTGATCAGCAGTAATATCGACAATCGTCTCACCAATGCGTAGAAAAGTATGATTGTGTCCTCCATATTTACCCCTCACAATCTCACCCCCAATTTTCTCTTTCAGATAGAGCGTCGCCAACCCACAGTTTCCAAGGGGAAATAAATCTTTTGCTTTTTGTACAAAACTGAAAACATCTTCAACATCTGCATACTTTCCGTACAGTTTGGCAAGAAATTTGTCACTAACCGTTCTAGATTCGAAGGCTTTTCGAGTCCTATACGCTGTTTTTGAAATTGAAGAAGTACTCATAAAAGACGGCCTCATCAGGGGATTCCCGATGAGGCCATTTTAACACCCGATAAGGGCGCTTTTGACATTTTACCTCGAGCTCCGCGGGTAGGACCGCGAGTACGCTTTTCGAAGCTTACAGCTTCAGTACACCTTGCGGATTTTTCTTGCAGAAAAATGCTCGCAAGGCCTTCGAACCCTACACGGAAGCCTCCCAGGCTTCCTCCGCGGAGCAAATGAAAAACGCCCCTTCGGGCGTCTCCCATTTTCATTTGCTCCGTGCTTTGGACAAAATCAGAACTTTATGGATCGCACGCGACCCAGACCTTCTTCAAACGTTAGCGACTATTAAGCTTTTGGAGAGGCAGCACCAGGCGTGTGAGGATCTGCCGAAGGCGGCGTAGTGCTCTCAATCTCGCCTGGCAACGGGCGATAGATGAGCTGGTATAAGTTGATCAGGCGCGTCGTCATCTCCACCGCCTCTTGCAGCAAGAGCTCCTTCCCGAACTCTGCCTTATATAGCTCCCTGAACTCCTCGATGGCTTCATCGGTGTGTGTCATCGAGATACGGTGACTCATGGACGTAGGAAAGGCTACGGACGCCTCACGTCTAGGATGAGCGACCGGAACCGACGGTGCTAGACCTGAAAACGTGCCACTCGGGACGCAAATTACACTCCCGTTTGGGGACCCAATGGATTGGCTTTCCGAACTTCAGTGGGAACACCCATACATTTTGGAGTGCATCGACATTTTGAAAACAGCGCTCGCTGCAAACGAGCAACCGACGAACGTGCACGAACTTCCTGCGTGTCGCCATCGCGACGCAGACGATGATATGCCGGAGCAACTCGCCGCCTAAGACGTGAGAATGTGGCAGACGCGCACATTCTGATCATTGGTTCTGATCTTCCTTTGGCGGTATGTACTTGCCGTCGACGATCGTGTATCTCTCGACTATCAATCGCTTGTGAATGGCGCGTAGCGCCTCCGCTAATTTCCGCATCGCGGCTAGAGCCCCTTCTTCGAACGGCTTTGGTTTGTGTTCCATATCGCCATTGTCCGAATTTCGGTCGGCTGGACATGTCTGTTGCCAGTGCTAGGCTTATTCATGCGAAACCAAAGGACATCACATGGCACTTGAACCAAATACTCTGAAAGATCTGCTTGCTGATCCAAAGAATCGGATTAGGCTCGATGACTTTGTCTCTGAGTGCATTCGCGCGTTCCTGGAAGCGACCTCGCTTTCGCAATTTCCCGTCCAAGGCGGAACCGTGGACGCTGCAGCCTTCGTTGATCGCATCAAACGGTACGAAGCAGCGCTGTCAGATTTGAAGTCGATTGTGATTTTGATTGCAAGATGGGGAGATGCTGAGGGCCTCTTGGTTCTTGAGAAGGTGTTCGCACGACTCGCCGAAGCGGACAAGGGGTCTAACGGTTTCAAGTATTGGATCAGTTTGGGCTGGTACCCGCTCGGCGTACTGATGTATTGCGCTGGTATTGCAGCGCTTTCAGCCAGAAAGTTCGACGCATTGAAAGTGGCGTTTACCGCGAACGCGCCATCGTCGGAAGACGGGCATGGTCCCCTTATCATTCCGGTAACCAATCATATGGCGGAAATATACGAAGCATGGAAGTGGATACCGGACCTGAAAAATCATCACACTCCAAGGAGCGACTATCTCTTCGATACTCTCCGCTCTACTCTCGAAGAGCTACTTCTACTTGGAAGTAGCTATGAGAATCTTTTCGACCAGTTTGAAGTGTACGCGGCGCTGGAATATGTCCATGTAACTGGGCGGGAGTGGGCACCCATAGGGCGCTTCGGCTGGAAGCGAGAACATGACAACGTGTTCAATCCGCTGCTTGAGGGAGCGAAAAAGGAGGCGGCGAATTGGGCTCCCTTACGCGCCGGTCTCTTTGATGGTTCGTCGGAAGCATTCCTGAGAGCGGTGGAGATACTCAAACAGCGTCTGTCAAAGACGACGTTTTGGTAGTCGCACTTTTCTCGTCTTGGGCTTCTTCTCTTCGCCCGAACTCGCCTTGGCCAGGCGCTCGATGCTCTCTATAGTATTTTTTACGCGCTGTGACAGCTCATCAAACGGAATTATTTCGATGTTCTTCAAGCATTCATTTAAGCGCCTGAAGTCGTCGCCCATCTTTGGCTTGCCACCAAAGACACTGCTCGTGCCGGCAATGATTATTCCGCGCGGCTTGATGATCCTCAGGTCGATGCCCTCATCATCGCGAATCTTTGCCCTGATCGAGTCGGAATGCTTGGTAACGCTATCGATATAGTTTTCCACCTGGGAGATCGCCTTGGCGATCTCCGTACTCCAGTAGAAGTTATGTCGCGACGCGTCTTCTTTGAGAAGATCAGTCCCCGGCTTCTTGATCTCGAGGATATCAAGGTACTCATCTGACGTTACAACAGAGAAATCGGGGTACTGAGTTCCTACCACCATCACATTCAGCTTCGAGAGTTGGCGAATATAGTTGTCCTGAAAGTAAAGAATGTTCTTGGCGAAGTACGTCTGCCACCATGCCTCGTCGTGTCCCTTGGCAATCTCCGCATCAAACTCAGCGACCAGCCTCTTCAGGTAAATCAGCTGGGCATCCTTAATCGTTCCATACGCGGTGGGTATGTCCAAAGTGGCTGCCGTCGCTGCCTTACCTGTCACAAATTTCGTAAGTGCAGCACGATCCGCCGGATTGAGTAATCGAGGCTCGAACCTGAAACTCCAAAATCAAAAAGTCTCCGGCACGGCGCATCCACTCTACGCGGCGGTAGCCGCCGCGCGGGAAAATTTCGATTCTTCTGAACCTAACCTAGTGTGGGCTCCGCGGGTAGGATTCGAACCTACGACCAACTCGTTACATTTTGTCCGCTATTACTAGCGGGATGGACTATATCATCATCCAAAAGAATTCCTGGATGCGAGGCGCTTCGTACCTCTCGGCACTACTCCCTTGCGGGATAGTCTCTACACCTTCCGAGCTCACTTTCCGGATTACTTCTGCTCAGGCTCTACGCCTTTCGCTTTCGAAATCCGCCGTTCGCTTCCCCATGAAGACATGGGGACCCCGAAATTCATGAGCTGGGCTTGGCTCGGGATTGCCCTCGGACAGAGCCGATAGGGTTTCCCCGAATTCACCTCGTTTTTCAACTCGTCTTACGACGAGAAGCTGCCTTTGACAGCGAGCCGCTCTACCACTGAGCTACCGCGGAATGTGCTGTGTTTTCCCTAGGAAAGACACTCCCGCATTCTAACTGAAAATCTAGATGTCGCAATGTTTTGAGTAAAATAAGCAATAAACAAATTAAATAAAAACGGTATATACTTGTACATATACCATGGCTCGAAAAGAAAAAAGAACCTATGCCGACCGTGCAGAATACCTAAAGAAAGCAGTTACTGAACGCAGACGCAAACTAAAGCAAATGATTATCGAGTATAAAGGCAGCGTCTGTATAATCTGTGGATATAAAAGGTATGCAGGGGCTTTTGATTTGCACCATCTCGATCACACCCAAAAAGAATTCGGACTATCGGTGAGAGGTCTCACCCGCTCATGGAAGAAACTAAAAGCAGAAGCAGATAAATGCGTTCTTGTTTGTGCCAATTGTCATCGGGAAATTCATGGCGGTGTTGTTAAAATTTAATGTTACCCTAAACCAATATGCTTACCTTATATGTAAAAACCGGGTGCCCGTTTTGCCATAAGGTGCTCGCGGTCGGGGAGGAACTAGGAATCTCGTTTGACGAAAAGAATATCGCCGATGATGCTGTTGCGGCGGAGCTTGTTGACCGGGGCGGGAAGCGTCAGGTGCCGTATCTTGTGGATAACGAACGCGATGTCGAGCTGTACGAGTCGGACGATATTATCGCGTATCTGCGGGAGTACTATCCCAAGTCTGCCTGACGGCAGGCAGGCACCAAATGTATATAAAAGTATTCGTTACGCCGGACGCGAAAAAAGAAAAGGTCGAGGAGAAGGGTGAGACGCTGCTCATATCGGTGCGCGAGCCGGCGATGGGGAACCGTGCGAATGATCGTGTCCGTGAACTTGTTGCGAAGCGGGAAGGGGTTCCGTTTGGGAAAGTGCGCATCCTGACAGGACACCGTTCTCGAGCTAAAATGGTAAGTGTCACTATCAAATGAACGGGCTCTGCTTACTAGCTGACCTTTCGCACCATGAACATCACCATCAGGGCAACGAAGTATCAACTGCGACCCGAAACCGAGGCGATTATTGAAAAGAAACTTGCGGCGCCGCTGCGGCTTCTCGGAGAAGAAGGTGATGGGGCATTGCTCGATATAGAAATACAGGAAGCGCCGCCGGAAGGGCGTTCGTCGGAACCGTTTCGCCTGGTGGCGCGGCTCACGGTAGAGGGAAAGGTATTTCATGCCGAAGCGGTGAAGCCTTCCCCTGAAAGTGCTGCGGACCGAGTACGGAGCGAGCTCGAGGCCGAGATTCGTCGCTCGCGCGGCCGCGCGCGTCGGCTCTGGAAACGGGGCGAGGCGGCTATTAAGCGAATGCTCCGTTTCGAGCGCTAACCGTTTCTAGAAAAATCGGAGAAATCCATCTCGCGCTTTCCTTCGGGAATGACGCGCTCGATGAGGAATTTTCCATGCTGCATTGAAGCCTTCGCTATTTTAATGCGTTTGTCGTGTTCAAAAAAATAGGTGCCGATGCTGTCGGCGTAGGCGCGGTATTTGTTCCAGTTTTCTTCGGCGGACGCGGCGAGTGAGAGCAAGCCGTCTTCTTTCTTTAGTTTCTTCGCATGCGAGGCAAGCGAATGATCCTGTGGGATCGGCGTGATAGCGCCAGAGAGATACGCGGGGAGCGTATTGGCGAGAAGTTCAGCACCCAGCTTGATAAGCCGCGGCCGCAATTCAAGCGCGGTCTCCTCCGGAGTGATGTCTGTGGTTTGCTGGGCGATGATGTCGCCTGCGTCGAGCTCTTTCAGCATTTTTTGAACGGTTACGCCGGTCTCACGCTCGCCCGCAAGGAGCGCGGTTTCAAGCGGCGTAGCGCCGCGATATTTCGGGAGCAGGGAATAATGCACATTCAGGACGCCGCGCGGAAACGCACCAATGAGTGTTTCGGGAAATATTTTGCCGTACGCGACGACAAGCGCGTAGTCGCAGCCGCTTTCGCTTATTGTCGCAATCGCGTCCGCGTCAAGTTTTTCTGGAGTAAGAACGGGAATGTTGTGCGCAAGCGCAACCGTTTTCGTTTCCGATGGCGTGAGTATGAGCCCGCGTCCTCGCGGCGCGTCCGGCGCCGTTACGACAAGTGCGGGCACGAAACCGCGCTCGATAAGGAGCTCCAGCGTATCGCTTGCGACATGCGGTGTACCGAAATAAACGAAACGAAGCGAGCCCCCTTGCCGGGCGAAATTAGACGGTGGCATGTTGAATATGGATGAGGTGCTCGGCGTGGTCGATGAAAAGAATGCCGTTCAAATGGTCTGTCTCGTGCTCAAATATTTGTGCCATGATGCCGCCGCCGCCGCGCTCGAAACGCGAACCATCAACGGTGCGGGCGCGCACGGTCACGCGCTCGTGGCGTTTGGTCGTACCGTAGATGCCGCGCACCGACAGACAGCCCTCGTCCACTTTTGCGCGCCGACGCGATGTCTTCACTATCTCGGGGTTGATGTAGATCTCGACTTCGGCGGGCGGCGGAGGGGGTGGCGGTGTGCCTTTGGGGGCTGGCAGCGGCGGCGGGAGCGTGCGGTCCTTACGAACGATGAAAATGCGATAAGGAATATCGATTTGCGGTGCCGCAAGCGCAACACCTTCGGGCTCACGATCGAGCGCTTCGTTCATATCCTTGATGATGCCGGCAAGCTCAAGAGACCCGAAAAGCTTTTCGGGTACGGGTTCTGCCGTCTCACGCAGAACGGGCGCGCCGTCTTGCACGATTTCTTTCATGTTCCCTAATATAGCAGAAAATCAGCGGGGCGGATGTTTCGTCGGGTCTAACTCCCACCCCGAGTGAGATAGCCGCAGACGGCATCTCACGGGGCGAGAGTCAATGCAAAAGGATACGAGAAATTATCGTGACACTACCTAGGTTCGTGCTTTGTGGGGTCGAGTTCCCACCAGAATTTCTTGCCGAAATTCTTCGCTTGGCTGCAGACGCTTTTGAGATAGTAGAGATCTTGCGTAGGAATTTTTTCCAGAACCGTGCCGAGGTGCGCCATGGTCATTGGCGCGAGGCCGTCATGCGCGCGCGAATGATTCAAATGGCGGAGAAAAAAACGCATCAGTTCGCCCCGCTCGGTTTGGCGCTTCCTCCCCTTGGGGGCCGTCGCCCTTTTTTTCTCAAAATCGGGTACCAGCTCGCCGATGGATTTCATATTAGCCAGTGTGGGTCTCGATAGAGGCGCCGAGTTCCTGGAGCCGATGCACGATGTCTTCGTAGCCGCGGTTGATGCTGTATACATTGCGGAGCAGGGAGCGGCCTTTCGCGCCAAGCATAGCGACGAGAATGATGGTCGCGGGCCGCAGCGCCGGCGGACAGATGACTTCCGCTGGTTTCAGCCTTGTGGGACCCTCTATCGATATGCGGTGCGGGTCCTGGAGGCTGGTCGTTGCGCCAAGGCGGTCGAGCTCGGTGTAGTAGATGGCGCGCTTCTCATACACCCAGTCGTGGATGAGCGTCGTGCCTTTCGCTTGCGTCGCGATGACGGCGAAGAAGGGAAGGTTGTCGATGTTGAGACCGGGGTACGGACGCGCGTGAATTTTTTCTGGAAACGCGACGAGCTCCGACGGCTTAATGGAAATGTCGACAAGCTTCGTGATGCCGTTCTCGGATACGCGCTGGTTATCGAGCGAGAACTTAAGTCCCATTTTCTCAAGCAAGAGAAGCTCGACTTCGAGAAATTCTATCGGTGCGGCTGCAATGGTGAGCGCGGAGCCGGTCACGATGGCTGCGGCGATAAAGAACATGGCGTCGGTCGGGTCTTCCGCTACGCTGTACGAGATATCAGTATTGATATCTGCGACGCCCCGCACCGTGAGCGTCGTCGTACCGACACCCTCGACACCGACGCCGAGCTTCTTGAGAAATCCGCAGATCTCCTGCACCTGGTAATTCGCTGAGGCGTATTTGATGGTGGAGGTGCCCGGTATGCGCGCGGCGGCGAAGAGAGCGTTGATGGTCGCAGTGTCGCTCGATTCGTAGAGCACGACATCGGCCGAAACGAGTTTTGTATGCTGAATTTCGTAGTTGTCGGAGCTCGCGGTGATATCGATGCCGAATTTCTCAAGCGCCATGAGATGCGGCCGCGCGGAGCGCAGTCCGAGCGTACAGCCGCCCGACTGAGGCAGGTTGAACTTTTTAAAAAAATGAACGAGCGGACCAATGAACATCAAGATGCTCCTCGTGCGCATCGCGGCCGCGCGGTCTATCGCAGCGAGCGACATTTTTTCGGGCGGTTCGATGACCACATCGGCACCCTTCCATTCGACGCGGACGCCGAGCGAACGGAGCACTTCGACGAGGCGGTTGACCTCCTCTATTTTCGGCACTCGTTCGAGTGTCGTTCGGCCGCGGTTGAGAAGCGATGCGGCGAGGAGGGCGACGGCGCCATTCTTGGAGCGGCTCGTCTCCACCGTTCCCGAGAGTTTCCTCCCGCCCTCGACAACGAAATTCATTTCGCCTTGCATTGGGCTATCGTACCATCTTGCAGCAGAACTTTGCATGGGGACACTCGTGGCTATACTATAGAGGTAATGTCTTTCTTTTCTCCCAAACTTGGCATTGACCTCGGGACGACAAATGTTCTTGTTTTTGTGCCCGGGAAGGGGGTCGTCATCAACGAACCATCGGTGGTCGCCGTGGGCAAGGCGCACGACGGGCGCGGCAAGAACAAAATACTCGCCATCGGCATTGAAGCGAAGAAAATGATTGGCCGCACCCCGGACGACATCATCGCGTATCGTCCGATGAAAGACGGCGTCATCGCGGACTACCGCGTGACCGAAGCGATGCTCCGTTATTTCATAAAGAAAGCACTCGGCCACAATCCTTTCAAGCCGACGGTACTCGTATCCGTTCCCGCAGGGGTAACCTCGACCGAGAAGCGCGCGGTTATCGAAGCGACCATAAAAGCCGGCGCGCGCAACGCGTATGTGGTGAAGGAGCCCATTCTTGCTGCCATTGGCGCGGGCATTCCTATTCACGAGCCGATGGGACGCATGGTTGCCGACATCGGTGGCGGAACTATCGATGTGGCCGTGATATCACTGGGCGGCATCGTTGCCTCCACGAGCGTGAAGTGTGCCGGCGACCGTCTCGATCGCGCCATCGTGGATTATGTGAAGAAACAGCACAATCTTGCCATCGGCGACAAGACCGCCGAGGAGGTGAAGATACGGGTCGGCGCAGCCGTGCCGATGAACGAGGAGCTCACGCTCCCCGTCAAAGGGCGTGATCTTATGAGCGGGCTCCCGCGCACGGTCGATCTCTCGACCAATGACCTGGTGCAGGCGATGGCGCGCGAGTTGCGCGAGATGACGCAGGCGATACGCAAAGTGCTCCAAGACACGCCGCCCGAGCTCGCCGCCGATATCATCGACAACGGCATCATTCTTACCGGCGGTTCTTCGCAACTGCGCCAGATGCCGGAACTCGTGTATCGACGCACCGGCGTCATCGCGAAGCTTGCGACCGACCCGTATTACTGCGTGGCGCGCGGCACGGGCATTGCTCTCAAACATCTCGATACCTATCAGCAAAGTATTCTGGCGAAGCAGTGATTTTCCACACATCCCCAACTGCTTTGTTACGGGTCCCGCGATTTTCCTCCGTCGTACCTCAGGTACGCCTACGAAAAATCGCTACCCGCGCCTTGCATTTGTGGCGTGTGAAAAATCACAAAGATTACGCGTCTTATTTTCGAGAGCCTCAAAAATTACACGCACCGCAGCCGGGGTATAATTGACCTATGCAGCATCACGCATTTGTTATCGAGGCGGAGGCAGAGAAGGGCATAGAGCTTGCACAGGCGTGGGCAAAAGAGAATCTCGGGATGAAGGTAGAGAATAATCCCGACATCGTCGTTCTCGAATATGGGCTGCTCTCGGTTGCAGATGCCAGGCGTGTCGCTGACATTGCTTCTGGTGCAGCCTTTTCTGGCGAGCATAAAGTGGTCATCATTGCCGCGAGCCGCGCGTATCACGAGGCGCAGAATGCGCTCCTGAAAATTTTTGAAGAACCGCCGGAAGGTGCCGCCCTCTTCCTCATCATGCCGACTTTGGGCGGGCTCCTGCCGACGCTCCGTTCCCGCGTTCAAGTCCTCCATCCGAATGTGGGACCTACGAGGTCCCACATAGCGCAGGCGGCGGAGGAGTTTATGAAAGCAGGCAAAGAGAAGCGTAGCGCGCTCATCAAGAAGCTCACGAGTGGAAAAGATGAAGAAGAGCGACGAGAAAATCGCGAGGAAGCCATCGCGATACTGAATGGCATCGAGGCCGTAGCTTATGCCGCGCACAAAGTAGGCGCCAGGTCCGCCGCGCTTCTCGCGGACATTGCGACGCTGCGAGGACATCTCTACGACCGGAGCGCGCCGGTGCGGATGATTCTCGAGCATCTGTCCCTCGTCATCCCAAAGAATTTACTATAAACTAGTACCTATAACCTACAACCTATTTATGGCGTACGATTTTTCAAAACTCAAAGCGAATATCAAAGAAACTGAGGAGTGGCTTGCCCGCGAGCTTTCGGGAGTGCGTACCGGGCGCGCGACGCCCAGCCTGCTCGATGGGATAAAGCCCGAGGCATATGGGACGCGCACTCCGCTTCGGGAGCTGGCCGCCGTCTCAGTAGAGGACGCGCGAACGCTCCGCATCATCCCGTGGGACAAAGATATTTTGAAGGCCATTGAAAAAGCAATCACCGACGCGGATCTTGGCATCGGACTTGCGACAGACGACCAGGGACTGCGTGTTTCCTTCCCGGAGCTCACGAGCGAACGGCGCACGCAACTCTCAAAGATTGCGGGCGACAGGGCCGAGCAGGCGAAGGTCACCTTACGGGGGCATCGCACGGACGCACTCAAAGCACTCGACGCTGCGGAGAAGGCTGGCGGCATGGGGAAGGACGAAGCGGCGCGTCTCAAGACTGAGATACAGAAGCTCATCGATGCCGGCAACGATACTCTCGTGAAGAGCCTGGAGCGAAAGGAAGAAGAAATAGCGCAGTAGCGGAGGAAGCGCGGTACAATGTTCCCTGTGAGCGTACTCATTTTTATTGCCGTTATCGTTGCACTCATCGTGGTGCACGAATTCGGGCACTTCGTTGCCGCAAAGCTTTCGGGCATGCGCGTGGACGAATTCGGGCTCGGCTATCCGCCGCGCGCTTTGACCATCGCGAAAGTGGGCGAGACTTCCTATACCCTCAACTGGCTGCCATTCGGCGGTTTCGTGAAGATATATGGTGAAGATGGCGGAGACGGCGACCGTCGTGCGTTCTCGGCGCGCCCGCGCATTCTGCAGGCACTGGTGCTCATCGCAGGCATCGCGATGAACCTCTTGTTCGCGTACTTGCTTATCACCAGCGCGCTGGTGATGGGTACGCCGCGCGCCCTTTCAGAGAGCGAAGTTTCAACCGCTCTCAACACAGAGCTTATGGTTGCAAATGTTCTTCCGGGATCGCCGGCGTCTCTTGCAGGGCTTTTGCCGGGCGACGCCATCCTTTCGGCCGAGGACGGGCACTTCGTATTCTCCGGCGTGGACCCCTCCGCGTTTACGAAGTTTGTTTCGAACGGGGGAGGGAACACGACCATCACGCTTTCAGTGCGGCACGCAAGCGGTGAAGAAGCGCAACTGTTTGCGCGACCGACAACGGGCGTCATCGCATCGGACCCGTCGCGCGCTGCCCTTGGTGCGGAAGTCGCTACCGTCGGCGTTATTCCTCTTTCATTTGGTTCGGCGGTTGTGGAAGGTGCGCGCCTCACCTGGAGCGCGACGAAGCTGACCGCCGTTGGCCTCTGGCATTTCTTCTACGGTGTCTTCACGCTTTCTGCCGATCTTTCGCAGGTCGCGGGTCCCGTCGGCATCGCGGGCGCTGTCGGCTCCGCATCTTTGCAAGGTTTCGGAAACCTGCTCTCCATTATGGCCATCATTTCCATAAATCTCGCGCTCATCAATCTTATCCCGGTGCCGGCGCTCGACGGCGGCCGTCTTCTTTTCGTCATCATTGAGAGCGTCATTCGCCGCCCGATAAAAGCGACCGTCGCCCATGCCATCAACGCCGTCGGCTTCGTGTTCCTCATCCTTCTTATGCTGGTTGTTACCGCCCACGATATATTCAAGATAATGGGGTGAGTCAGTACAAGTCTCGACTGCGTCGTTGCGGGTCCTACTTGCTCGCTTCGTCGTATGTCGAAATACGCCTCCGCTCGCTCGCACCCGCGCCTTGCATTCAAGGCTTGTCCAGGCCTCACCTTGTTTTGCCCTGCGCTCGGGGTGGCGTATACTGTCGTGCATGAGACAGTCCCAGCTCTTCACGAGAACTCGCCGCGAGGCGCCCGCCGACGAGGTTTCTAAAAACGCCCAGCTGCTTGTTCGTGCGGGTTTTGTGCACAAGGAAATGGCCGGCGTATATGACTATTTGCCGCTCGGACTTCTAACACTTAATAAAATCATCAGCATCATCCGCGAAGAGATGAACGCTATTGGCGGCGAGGAAGTGTTTCTCTCAACGCTCCAAGATCCGGAGACATGGAAGAAAACCGGACGCTGGGATGATGAGGCGGTCGACATATGGTTCAAGACGCACCTTAAAAACGGCAGCGAGCTCGGTCTCGGCAATACGCACGAAGAAGCACTTACTTCTCTCATGAGGGAGCATATCGCTTCTTACAAAGATCTGCCGCGTTATGTGTATCAGTTCCAAAACAAGTTCCGCAACGAGACGCGTGCGAAATCCGGCATTATGCGTTCGCGCGAGTTCATCATGAAAGACCTGTACTCCTTCTCGAAGAACAGTACACAGCACATGGAGTTCTATGAGAAAGCTGCAACGGCATACGAAAACATTTTCAAGCGCGCCGGCATCGGCGAGAAAACCTACCGCACCTTTGCCTCGGGCGGCTCTTTCAGCAAGTATTCCCACGAGTATCAGACGGTCTGCGATGCGGGGGAGGACATCATTTATATAGATGAAGCGAAAGGACTCGCTATCAATAAAGAGGTGTATGACGATCCGGAAGTGTATGCCGCTACGGGCATTGATAAGGCCAGTCTGAAGGAGGCGAAGGCCATTGAGGTGGGGAACATCTTTACGCTCGGAACGCGGTTTTCCGATGCGCTCGGGCTCTCCTACAAGGACACGGAAGGGAAGGCCGCTTCAGTGTTTATGGGCAGTTACGGCATCGGCCCCGCCCGGCTTATGGGTACCATTGTCGAGCTCATGTCTGACGAGAAAGGATTGGTGTGGCCGGAGAGCGTTGCGCCCTTTGCCGTGCATCTCGTCTCGCTCGGGAAAGACGGCGATGAAATCTCAACGACGGCAGATGCGCTTTACGACAATCTGATGAAGGCGGGTGTCGAGGTGCTCTACGATGATCGCGATGCGCGTGCCGGTGAAAAATTTGCGGACAGCGATTTACTAGGGCTTCCGAAGCGCATTGTGGTCGGCAAGGACGCCGTCGCAAGCGGGTCATTTGAGGTTGTAGACCGCGCAACCGGCGAAGTGCTGAAGAAGTCGCGAGAAGATGTATTGAAGTCAGACTTCAATACAAAATAAGTATGGCGAGGTTTTCGAAAAACGCCCTCTTCTCTAGCGACATCGCGATAGACCTCGGCACGGCAAATACGCTCGTGTATGTGCGCGGCAAAGGTGTCGTTATCAACGAGCCGTCGGTCGTTGCGGTCAATGACAAGACACATCAGGTCGTCGCAGTAGGGAAGGAGGCAAAAACGATGCTCGGCAAGACGCCGGCGCACATCCGCGTCGTGCGGCCGCTCTCGCACGGCGTCATTTCTGATTTTGAAGTAACGGAGGAACTTCTTTCGTACCTCATCAACAAAGCACAGAGTGGCCGCACGCGGCTTTTCGGTCCGCGCGTTGTCATTGGCGTACCGACTGGCGTGACGAATGTGCAGAGCCGCGCGGTGCGCGATGCGGCAAAAAATGCAGGCGCGCGCGAAGCCATCATCCTCGAAGAGCCGGTCGCAGGCGCCATCGGCGCGAAACTGCCGGTCTCCGAAGCGGTCGGAACGATGGTGCTCGATATCGGCGGCGGTACCACCGATATCGCCGTCATTGCGCTTCAGGGCGTCGTTGCGTCGAAGAGTTCGCATGTCGCCGGGGACCGTTTTAATGAGAACATCATCGATTTCGTACGGAGCGAATTCAAGCTCGGCATCGGCGAGCGCACTGCCGAGGACGCGAAGATATCGATTGGCGCGGTCATTCCGCTCAACGAGCCGCTCTCGCGGAGCGTTCGCGGGCGCGATTTTGCAACCGGGCTTCCGCGCGAAATAACGCTGACCGACGCACACATCCGCGAAGCCATTGCGCCGTCGCTTGATGCCCTCATGGACACGATGAAGGAGGTCATTGAGGCGACTCCTCCCGAGCTTCTTTCCGATGTGCTTCAGCACGGCGTGACTGTATTTGGCGGCGGCGCACTCTTGCGCGGATTGCCGCAGGTACTGGCGAAGATGCTGGGCGTGCCCGTGCGGGTCGCGCCGGACCCGCTCACGGCGGTGGTGCGCGGCGCGGGCATCGTGACCGAGGATCCTGAGCCTTACATAGAGTTTTTTGTCGATGAAGAAGACATTCTTAGCGAGGCGTAACGCGCTTTTGTCGTCCGCGAACATTTCGTGGGGCGTGTTTGCGCTGGCATTTGCAGCGCTTTTGCTCCTCGTGCGGCTTCTCGCACCGAACTTGTTCTGGCAAGCTTTTACTCCGGTCTTTCATAGCGCGGACGCGCTTGCTGCGCAGAGCCACGCATTCTTCTCAAGTTTCGGCGACACGGCGATTCTCGCTTTGCGGAACGAGCAATTGACGGATGAAAATACCGCGCTTGCGAACGAGAACCAGGCACTTCTTGAAAGAGTCGCCGGTTTCGAAATGCTCAAAGGATCCGTTTCGAAGAAAGCGTCCGAAAGCATCATCGCCGGAGTTCTCGCTCGTCCACCGGTAAGTCCCTATGACACGCTCGTGCTTGCTGCGGGAGCGAAAGAGGGTGTCACCGTCGGCCAGGAAGCCTTCGGTCCGGGCGGCGTACCAATCGGTTTTGTCTCATCGGTTCTTCCCGACTTTTCGCGTGTGACACTTTTCTCGGCACCGAATATGATGTTGCAGGGCTGGATTGGGCGCGAGAATATTCTGGTAACACTTTTCGGTTCCGGCGCGGGAACGATGCGCGCGTCGCTCGCGCGTTCTGCCGGCGCCACGGAGGGCGACACCGTGTTCACGAGCGGTCCAGGGATGCTTCCCATCGGCCGCATCGTTCGCATCGACAGCGACCCATCCTCGCCGGCGGTCACGCTCCAGATTCAGGCAGCATTCAATCTTTTCTCGGTCGCGTGGGTTGAATTGCGCGATGCCGGTCCGGCATTTGCGAAATCGTTTTCATGGGCGACTTCAACGCTTCCATGATGCGCGGAGCTCTTACGCTCTCCACATTCGTTTCCATAGTTTTTTTCCCGTGGCCGCTCTCGGCTCTGCTCGCTCTGGCGGCCTCGTTTTTTGAGCCGCTAGTTCCCCTGGCAGCTGGAATATTCTTCGATACGCTGTATTACGCGCCATCGGCACACGGGCTGCCGCTCTTCACGGTCTGTGGAGCAGTAGTGACCGCCATTGCATTTCTTGTGCGCAGCCAACTCTCGGCCGACTCCCGTAGAGAGTTTTAAATTTACCAGCGGCAAATGAGTAGAAGAACGGGCACTTTCCGTTCTTTAATGGGGCAGGGTAGTATGAGGGCATGCAGTGGAATCGTCGGCGGATGCAGGACCCGGAGATAGCTCCGGACGAGATATTTCTCGACGCGTCGAACACGCCCGCGTTTGACCGCGGACGCTTCGAGGGGCGAATTGAGAAGCCGCTTTCTCGCAGCGCGTTTCTCTGGATTGCCGCAACTCTGGTTCTCGTTTTCGGTGTTCTCGCTGTTCGAACATGGAATCTCCAAGTCACCAATGGCGCTGTGTTTGCCGCTGAGAGCGCGCACAACAGCCTTGAGGTCACGACGCTTTTTGCGCCGCGCGGCATCATTACCGACACGAATGGCATTGTTCTTGCCGAAAATGTAGAGCGGCCCGACGGAAGCATCGGCCGCAACTATCCGTACGCTTCTTTGAGCCATGTTATCGGTTATGTTTCCTATCCGAAGAAGGATAGCCGGGGTGTATATTACGACACGACCGAAACAGGCGTGGCCGGTCTCGAGGCGGACTACGACTGGCTTCTCGCGGGCAAGAACGGCCAGATCCTCACGGAAACGGATGTGGCGGGCAAGGTTCGTTCCGAAGGCACAATCGTTCCCGCGCAGGAAGGGAAAGCGCTTCAGCTCTCGGTTGACGCAACACTGCAGCGGCTTTTTGCGCGCGCAGTCGCGGATATAGCGAAACGAACTGGCTTTATCGCTGGCGCCGGCGTCATTATAGATGTGCAGACCGGCGCAATACTTTCAATCGTCTCTCACCCAAGTTACGACTCAAATGTAATGAGCAGCGGAAGTCCCGCGAGCGTTATCGCCCAGTACAATACCGACCCGGGGCATCCATTCCTCGATCACGCGATACAGGGCGTGTATACGCCGGGCTCCATTGTGAAGCCGTTCATTGCCGCTGGCGCGCTCACGGACGGACTGATTACGCCGACAACCGTCATCGATGATCCTGGTGTTCTCCTGATACCCGACCCGTATCGTCCGGGCAAAAACTTCGTATACAAAGGTTGGAAAGCGCTCGGTCCGGTTGATGTAAAAAAGGCAATCGCGTGGTCTTCGGATGTTTTCTTCTACACGGTCGGCGGCGGATTCGGTTCTCAAAAAGGTCTCGGCATCGATCGGCTTGGGTACTGGTATCGGCAATTCGGCCTTGGAGAAACGACGGGCAGCGGTCTTTCGGGGGAGGCGAGCGGACTCATTCCGACGCCGGAGTGGAAGCAGGCGGTGTTTAATGAGCCCTGGTACCTCGGTGATACTTACTTCACCGCAATCGGGCAATACTCGGTGCAGGTGACGCCGATACAGATGGTGCGCGCGACAGCGGCAGTGGCGAACGGCGGAAAACTGCTCACGCCAACCCTGCTTGCCGGGCAGACGCCGGCTTTCACTACGGTGCCCGTCAATACGGACATGCTTGCTGTCGTGCGTGCGGGCATGCGCCAAACCGTAACAAATGCACTCGCCAGCGCTTTGAATGTTTCCTATGTGAGCGTGGCAGCGAAGACCGGCACCGCGCAGACGGGTACGCGCAATCAATATGACAATTCGTGGGTCGAAGGATTTTTCCCTTATGATTACCCGCGTTACGCGTTTGCGGTTGTGCTTGAACGCGGGCCCGCCGGCGCCGGCGGACAGTCAATAAATGTGATGCGCGAGCTCTTTGATTCCTTATACGCGGAAAATTCTCACTATGTTGGCGGTACCGCAACGACGACGGGGCCGCAGTAAAAGCTTGCAAGTTATCGAGGGCCAAGTACAATGCCCTCACCACATATGCCCGATGCACCACAGACCGTCGTCTCGCAGGAAAAGTTTGACGAGATGATAAAAGAGCTCGAGCACTTGAAGACGGTGCGTCGCACCGAGATCGCCAAGAATCTCGAGTATGCTCGCTCGCTCGGCGACCTTTCGGAGAATGCCGAGTATCAGGAGGCCCGTGATCTGCAGGCCGCAACCGAGGAACGCATAAAGAAGCTCGAGGAGCTCGTGAAGTACACGCACATCGTCTCCGACGGAAAGAAGAAGAACGAAGTAAGCTTCAATTCAAAGGTTTCTATACGGAAGGAGGGAAGTCCGGAGGTGCACGAATATACCATTGTCGGGAGCGAAGAAGCCGATATGCGCGTAAAAAAACTCTCGCACATCTCGCCCCTGGGCGCCGCGCTTATGGGAAAGAAGAAGGGTGATGTTTTCACTTTCACCACCCCCGCGGGCAAACAGACCTACACCATCGAGAAGGTGTCGTGATACGATAGGCCCATGCTGTGGGCTGATCGGATAGCAAGCGAAATACGGGATACGCGCACGCCCCGCGACGGGAAGACCTTTCTTATTCGCGATGAAAAGACGCTTTCGGGCCGTGTCCATGTCGGCAGCATGCGCGGCGTCGCGGTCCATGGCCTCATTGCGGAGATACTCGCAGAGTACGGCATGGCGAACGAGTATCGGTACGAGCTCAACGATTTTGATCCGTTTGATTCCATACCAAGCTATCTCGACGAAGGAAAATTCAGAGAACATCTTGGGAAGCCGCTCTACATTGTGCCGAGTCCGGAACCGGGTTTTAAGAACTACGCTGAATATTTCGGCGATGAGTTCATCAGCGTGCACAAGAAGTCCGGCTTCGTGCCGAATTATTATCGTGCGACCGAACTCTATCAGTCGGGGAGAATGGATCCGCTCATCAAGACGGCGCTCGAACGCGCGAGCGATGTGCGCCGCATCTTGAAGGAAGTATCTGGATCCGAGAAGGACGAGTCTTGGCTTCCGGTGTCAGTCGCGTGTGAGCAGTGCGGAAAAATAATGACGACACGCGCGTTCGACTACGACGGCGAAACGGTCGCCTATGCGTGCGATAGGAATCCAGACGAAGCAAAGAGCTGTGGGCACACGGGTCGCGTTGCACCGTGGAAAGGTGCAGCAAAACTTTTCTGGAAAGTTGAGTGGGCGGCGAAATGGGTCGTGCAGGGCGTTGACATCGAGGGTGGAGGAAAAGATCATTCCACAAGAGGTGGTTCGCGCGATGTTGCGAATCACATCTGTCGCGAAGTCTTTGGCCAAGAACCGCCGTTCGACATCCCTTACGAATTCTTTCTTGTGGGCGGAAAGAAAATGTCCTCATCGAAGGGGCGCGGCAGCAGTGCAAAGGACATGAGTGATTTGTTTCCACCAGAAATATTCCGTCTCGTGCTCATCGGAAAAGATATTCGCGAACAGATTGATATCGACCCCTCAGGCGAATCGATACCGCGCATTTATGATTGGTACGACGAACTTGCGGAAAGCGTACGCACCGGCGGAGCGGATGATCGCTCGCGTTTGTACGCGCTCTGTGAACTTCCAGAAAATCGCGCAGCCCTTTCCGTTCCCTGGCAAATGCGCTTCCGCGAAGTGGCCTTCATCGTTCAAATGGCGCATCTTTCGATTAAGACGGAGGCAGAGCGGGTGAAAGGAAGTGCATTGACCGAGGACGAAGTGCGAGCGCTCGAAGAGCGCGCGCGGTACGCGAAGTTTTGGCTTACCGCGTATGCGCCGGAAGAATTTAAATACGAACTGCAGGAAGAAATGCCGGAAACCAATCTTTCTGAGGAACAAAAGAAAGCTCTCTCCATGCTTGCTGATTTCTTGCAGCGTGCGGAACGCACCGGCGAAGAATTACACTTGCGGCTTCACGACCTCAAAACAGAAGTTCCCATCCAACCCAAGGAGCTTTTTCAGGCCCTCTACAAAGTCTTCCTTAATCGCGAGTCGGGTCCTAAAGCCGGCTGGTTCCTTGCTGGCCTTCCGCGGGACTTTGTCATCAAACGCCTAAACGATGCGGTAGAATAAAGGCGTTTTCTGGAAACCGGCGCGGCCAAAGGCCGCGCCGGTTTTTCTATACAGGAGATGTGTGGATAACTAAAATAGGTGAGTGGGGGGAAGTGGCATATAATGCACTACTAGTGGGATGAAGTGGGGAATAGGAGTGGTGGCCTGTCCTCGCGTTCGACTCACTTATTTTTGCCATGTTTATCGGCGAATACCTGCACACTCTCGATCCCAAGAATCGCATTGCGCTTCCGGCAAAGTTCCGGAAGGATCTGGGCCGCGCTGTGGTACTCACGCGCGGCCTTGATCATTGTCTTTTCGTGTATCCAAAGAAAGCGTGGGCGAAGGAGGCAGAGAATCGTGCCGTGCACGCGGGCGGTACGGCGGCGGCGCGAGGACTCGCGCGCTTGTTTCTTGCCGGAGCGATGGAAGCAGAGGTTGATGCCGCCGGGCGCATACTTGTTCCGGACCATTTGAAAAGTTTCGCCGGTCTCAAGAGCAAAACGGTTATCGCCGGTGTTGCGAGCCGTATAGAGATCTGGGATGAGACGGCATGGAAGACCTACACCGCGGGCATCGAACGCGACGCCGACGCGTTTGCCGAAACGCTCGGCAACGCCAACTGATATGGAGGCCCGCCACGACAGCGTATTGATGAAGGAAGTACTTGAATCGCTCGATGTGCAGTCGAGCGATACTGTCGTGGACGCGACTTTGGGGGGTGCGGGACATTTTACGGAGATACTGGCGGCTCTTGGAGAGGGGGGCGTGATTGTCGGTATCGATGCCGATTCCGCAGCGGTCGAGCGCGCACGGGGGGCGTACGCGCTCGACCGCCGCCCGCATCGCCCGACAGCACACCTGGTGAATGACAACTTTCGCAATCTTGCGCGCATTCTTGAGCGCCTCGGCATCGGCCAAGTCAACAAGGCGCTTTTCGATCTCGGTTGGAGCGGATACCAGGTCGCCGCGCCGCGCGGGTTTTCTTTCCAAAGCGACGAACCACTCCTTATGAGTTATGGCGAGACCGGCGAGACCGCGGCGGATATCGTCAATAGTTCTTCCGAAGCGGATCTCGCGGATCTCATCTTCGCGTATGGCGAAGAGAGTTTCGCGCGTCCCATTGCACGCGCGATCGTCGCAGCACGCGCGAAGGAACGCATTCTCACGACAAGCGCGCTCGTGGACGCCATCAAAGCGGGTACGCCGCGCTGGTATCACGATCGGAAGATACATCCGGCGACGAAGACCTTTCAGGCGCTCCGCATTGCCGCAAACGATGAAATCGGTGCATTGCGCGAAGGGCTCGCCGCGGCGCTCCAAGCGCTCGCTCCGGGGGGCAGACTCGCCGTCATCTCTTTCCACAGCATTGAGGATCGCGTCGTGAAAAATATGCTGCGCGATGCGGCGCAGGCGGGTGTAGGAGAAATGAACCCGAAAAAACCTATTGTGCCTTCGCGCGCGGAAGTGCTGCACAATCGTCGTGCGCGAAGCGCGAAGTTGCGCGTATTCGAACGAGTCGCCGCCGCCCCGAAGATTGGCCGGGCTGATTCATTAGACCCCGTCCTTTTATATGCATAGTCTCCGCGCCCAATTCCCGTTTTCTATGATGTCGCTTGCCTCCGGTACGGTTGCGGTTCTGTTGATAGCCTATATCGGTCTTATTGCCGTTGTTATGAGCTACGGCGCGCTCACGGTGGAGTTTTCGCAATCGGTCAGGAACGATGAGGCGGCGATTGCAACACTCGAATCAGGATATCTGGCGAATGTTGCGCACATTACAAATATTGATTACATCGCAGCCGGATACACCAAGCCGTTGATCGAGGTTTTCGTGCGAGCTGAGAGCTCCACGGCATTGCGCTAAGTATTATGCGCGCACAGTTCCGCTCGCGCATTCGTTTTGTTCTCGCACTCGTTGTGCTCGCTGCCGTTCTTATCTTCATACGGCTGTATTTCGTCCAGATAGTGAACGGGGATGAGTATGCGCAGAAGGCCGACCGGCAATTCGCCTCAAGCGGTAGCGGGCTTTTTGACCATGGCTCGATCTACTTTACCCGCAAGGACGGCACGCTCATTTCTGCCGCGACCTTGGCAACCGGTTTTCTCGTTGCGATAAATCCACAAACTCTAACCGACCCCGAGGCTGCATATGCGGCGATAGTCTCTGCAGCACCGGCGGAAGCGCCTTCACGCGACGCATTTTTTGCCGCGGCAGCGAAGAAAGGACAGGCCTATATAGAGATTGCGCATCGTCTCTCGGCCGATAAGGGGCAGGCGCTTGCGGCAAAGAAGATACCCGGAGTGTTGGTGCTTCGCGAGCGCTGGCGCTATTACCCCGGCGGTTCGCTTGCGGCACAGTCGATAGGCATCGTCTCTTACGGTTCGAGCGATACTCTTTCCGGCCAAACCGGCCTTGAGGCAGTCTACGACGGCACGCTCTCGCGCTCGGGAGACTCGCTCTATAAAAATTTCTTTGCGGAACTTTTCTCGAATGTTGGAAATCTGCTGGTGAACGCGAAAGATGCGCGCGAAGGCGATGTTGTGACGACTATTGAACCCGAGGTTCAAACACGGCTCGAAAATGATCTTGCAAAAGTGAATGTCCGTTACTCGAGTAAGGAATCGGGCGGCATCATCATGGACCCCGTAACCGGAGCGATACTGGCGATTGCAAATTATCCGACCTACAACGGCAACGATCTGCAGAATGTCGATCTGTCCGTGCTCGGGAATCCGCTTGTGGAACATGTGCACGAATTCGGTTCCATTATGAAGCCCCTCACCATGGCTTCCGGTCTCGATGCTGGCGTGATAACGCCGGAGACGACCTACAACGACACCGGATGCATCACCGTGAACACCGCGCGTTTGTGCAATTGGGATCTCAAGGCCCGCGGAGTCATTCCTATGAGACAGATCATCATACAGTCGCTCAATGTCGGTGCTGCGTGGATCGCGACAGAGCTCGGGCAGGACACATTCCGCGAATATTTTACTGCACTATTCGGACAAAAAACCGGCATAGATTTGCCGAACGAAGGACGGTCGCTTCTCGGCAACCTGTCGAAGCCGCAACAAGTCGCGTACGATACGGCGGCCTACGGACAAGGCATCGCAATTACTCCGCTGCAGATGATCCGCGCGCTCGGCGCCATCGCCGGCGGCGGTGCGATGGTCGAGCCTCATCTCGTGAGCGCCGTACGACTCAATTCCGGCATAGAGCGGACCCTTGATTGGGGAGGGAAGACCCAAGTTTTCTCCGCTGCCGCAGTCCGCGAAACAACGAAAATGATGACGGCCGTCGTCGACGAGAAGCTGCAAAACGGCAAGGCGATGATACCCACGATGTCGGTAGCGGCCAAGACCGGTACCGCACAGCTCACTGATGGGCGCGGCGGTTATTACACCGACCGATTCTTCCACTCGTTTGTCGGATTTTTTCCGGCTTCCAATCCGCGATTCATCATTCTGCTCTACACGAATGATCCTCAGCGCGTCACCTATGCATCGGACACACTCGGCTCGACCTTCCTTGACCTCGTGCGCTTCCTCATTGATTATTATGCAGTGCCTCCTGATCGCGGCGTTGCGGCGGGTTCGGTGCCTTCGCCGCAGCCAGCTACCCCATGAAAAATATCCTGAAATTCTTTGTTGTTCTCGTTCTCACGCTGCTGTCGCACGCGGTACTGCGCCGCTACCGCCCGCGCGTCGTGATGATCAGCGGTTCGGTAGGAAAGACTTCTACGAAGGACGCGGTCGCGGCGGTGCTCGGCGCTCATTTTTTCATCCGCAAAAGCGAGAAGAGTTTCAATAGCGAATTCGGCGTACCCTTCACCATACTCGGCGTCGAGAATCCATGGAACAATCCGCTCGCATGGTTCTCTCTGCTAAAGAGCGCGCTCGCACTCATTTTTCTACCAAACCATTATCCGAATATGCTCGTGCTTGAGGTGGGAGCAGACCGACCTGGCGACCTCGCTCGGATACTGCGTATTGTGACGCCGGATGCCGTCGTCATGACGCGCATACCTGAGATACCGGTGCATGTCGAAGCTTACGCATCGCCCGAGGCGGTGCGGGAAGAGGAATTCTCACCCGCGTACTCGCTTCCTGCCGCCGCTCCGCTCATCATTCCTGCGGACGACCCTTATGCGCTCGACAGTGCGCTTCGCACCTCCGCGCGCGTTATTTCGTATGGCGTTGCAGACAGCGCCACTGTACACATTAGCGACATCGGTTTTTATGAAGCTGAAGGGAAAGTCGCCGGTATGACGGCGCGGGTAAGGCTGGGTGAGGAAGAGGGGAATTGTATAGCAAAAGGTTCGGTCGGGAGGGCGCAGGTCTTGCCGGTCGCGGCGGCTCTCGCCGCCGCTCATGCGTTCTCCATTCCGCTTACAAAAGCGCTCAAAGCGCTCGAGAGTTACGAGCCGCCGCCCGGTCGTGGGCGTATTTTTGTCGGCAAAAATCATTCGATCATCATCGACGATTCATACAACGCATCGCCAGCGGCAGTTGAAGAGGCGCTTGCAACCCTGAAAATATTTCCGCACACGGGACGCCGCATCGCGGTGCTTGGAGACATGCTCGAGCTCGGCCGTTACTCGGTGATGGAACACGAGCGCATCAGTATGCTCGCGAGCCATTCGGCCGATGTCATTGCTGCGGTCGGCATTCGCGCTCGCGCATTTGCCGCGAAGCCGGGAAGAGCGGAGGCATTGCTCTTCGACAATTCGGCAATCGCCGCCTCCACACTCACTGATTTCGTGCAGCCGGGCGATGTTGTTCTCGTAAAGGGATCACAATCCATCCGTACTGAACGCATCGTCAAAGCGCTTCTTGCAAACCCGGAAGACTCCGTACGGCTCGTCCGCCAAGAGAAGAAGTGGAAAGAGAAGTTGTGACCTCACGGGGACCGCGAGTACGCTTATCGAAGCTTACAGCTTCAGTACACCTTGCGGATTTTCTGTTCGCTTCGTTCCATAAAATGCTCGCAAGGTCTTCGATTCCCCGACGCAGTGTCTCCCAGACACTGCTCGAGGTCACAAATGCAAAAGCCGCCTTTCGGCGGTTTGCATTTGTGACCTCACGGGGAATCGAACCCCGATTTGATCCGTGAGAGGGATCTGTCCTAGCCGTTAGACGATGAGGCCAATAAGCACAGATTTCGGTTCTATCTCGAGAATATGGGACCCACGGTTAGACGATGAGGCCGCAGGTGTTTTATAACAGAAAAAGAGAAGAGATGGAAGTATGAAAACAAAAACGGAGCGAGGGAATCGCTCCGTTGACGAGGAGGCTTCCGCCTAGTCTTGCGGATATCGGCGAGCGCGTATCGCCGCTTCTCTCTCCATGAGCTTCGTGATGACGGGTTTGGTGCTCGGTTTCTTTTTCTTTTTTCTGGAATGTTTCCGTTGGCTTGCGAGAAACCTGGCCCTCCCCGAGTCCTCATTGAGATCTATCTTCACCTCGGCGTCCTTTCACGAGAAGTTTGAAGTCGCACCCTTTTTATGTATAGCACAAAGGATGTGCTAAGTCAATAGGTTATCCACAACGGCTTTTACATCGCCGCCATCGGCTCTTCCTTTCAGTTCCTTCATCAGGGCGCCGGTAAACTTGCCCGCATCGGCTTTGGAGGATACCCCCAGTTCCGCCATCTTCGCCTGTGCGATGGGCATAATTTCTTCGCGGCTCATCATAGTAGGGAGGTAGGCCTCGATGATGGCGAGCTCTTCTTTTTCCGGTACGGCGAGTTCAGGGCGGCCGCCTTTTTCAAATTGCTCAATGGAGTCCTTGCGCTGACTCCCGGCGCGCTTGAGGACCGTGAGTGCCTCCTCGTCGGTGAGAAATTCGTCGGGCTTGCGCTTCTTGGCGACGACTTCGTTCGTCATCGCGGTCACGAGCGAACGGAGGGTGCGCAGGCGCGCCTCGTCGTGAGCGCGGAGCGCATCAGGAATAGATTTCTTCAGGGTTTCGTGGATAGCCATGCGGTAAAGTATACTATACCTATGGACATTTTCATCGTTGCCCTTATCGTGCTTGCGCTCATTTTTGTGCAGGGCATCGGCCTGTATTTCATTTTCAAGCGACGCGAAGCCCCGGCAGAAGAGGGGAGCGGCATGGTTCTTTTGCAGCAGCAAATGCAGGAGCTCGCGCGGACGCTCGACGCGCGGGTTTCGGAGTCGTCTCGTGCGATGCAGGAAAACGCCCACCGGCAGTTCTCCGAGTCCTCGCGGCTCATCAAGGAAATCACTACCGAGCTCACTTCAGTAAAGGAAATCGGCCGGCAGACGCAAACCTACGCGGAACAACTCCAGTCGCTCCAGGATCTTCTCAAGAACCCGAAGCAGCGCGGCATCCTCGGTGAGTACTATCTCGAAACAGTGTTGCGCAATGTCATGTCGCCGGAGGATTATCGCATTCAGTATCCGTTTAAGAACGGCGAGATAGTGGACGCTGTTATCGTCATCAACAAGAAGCTTGTTCCCGTGGACTCGAAGTTTTCGCTCGATAATTACAACCGCTTCGTAAGTACGCAGGTGGGAACGCCGGAGCGCGCGGCTGCGGAAAAGGCATTCGTCAACGACCTCAAGCTTCGCATCACCGAAACCGCAAAATATATCCGTCCCGAAGAAGACACGATGGATTTCGCCTTCATGTTCATCCCTTCCGAGGGCATCTACTATGACCTTTTGACGAACCAGATTGGCGCCGGAGAAGAAGAAAACCTCATTCAGCGGGCGGCAAGCAAATACAAAGTTATTATCGTCTCGCCGACCTCATTTTTGGCATATCTCCAAACCGTCATGCAGGGGTTGAAAGCACTCCAGATAGAGCAGAAGGCCGTGGACATCCAGAAGCGGGTAGGGGAGCTCGGGAAGCACATCGGCGCCTACGAGGAGTTCTATAAGAAGCTCGGCGTCTCGCTCGGCACCAGCGTGAGCCACTGGAATGCGGGCTACAAAGAGCTCGGGAAGATAGACAAGGATGTGTATCGCATCGCCGAATCGAAGATAGGCATCGAGCCGTCGCTCCTCGAAAAGCCGCACGCTGTGGGGGAGTAAACTTGCCTTTTAGGGGCGGAAATGCTAGATTGCAGGGACTATGGAAGTGGCCGTAATCAAGACCGGCGGGAAGCAGTATGTCGTCTCAAAGGGCGACACGATTGCTATTGAGAAGCTCCCGGGGGATTTGAAAAAAGGTGACACGGTTGTATTCGGCGAGGTGCTCCTCGTCGACAACGGCTCGGACACGACCATCGGCGCGCCCCTCATCAAGGGTGCAGAGGTCAAGGGCACCGTTGTTCTCGCCGGATTGGATAAGAAAGTCGAGGTGGTGAAGTACAAGCCGAAGAGCCGCTACTACAAGCGCAAAGGTCACCGCCAGCCGATTCTTAAAGTAAAGATTGATTCAATCTCCTAAGCCGGTCCAAAAAGTCAGTCTGCATCGTTGCAGGACCCAGGCTCGTTTCTCCGTCGTACCTCAAAGTACGCCTGCGAAACTCGCTTTTCCCGCGCCTTGCATACCGACCTTTTGAAGTCGGCCTTTTGACCTGCTTAAAGAAAAAATTAAATTAATTTACATCACATGCAAATAGGAAGATGGAATCATCAGTCAGGAGGAGGCTCCTCGGGAGCGTCAAGAAGCGGCGGTTCAAGCCGTCCGTATTCGCCGCGTCCCCATGAGAAAGCCGCAGACGGCTTCTCACGGGGCAAGCCAGCCTATCGCGGCAGCGGTTCTCGCTACCCGTCTAAGGGCGGTTTCGGCGCCCGCCCGAGTTTTGGCAGTCGTGGCGGTAGCCGCGGCGGCTCCCGCCGCGGAGGCTTCGGCGTGTTCGGTGAGACCGAAGCTGAAATCTCAAAGTTTATGAACAAGACGGTCGTCACGACCTCGGAACCGGTCTTCGTTCCGGAACACACATTCTCCGATTTCGATATCAATCCGCACCTCAAAAAGAACATCGAGGCGCACCACTATGTCTCCCCGACGCCTATTCAAGACAAGGCTATTCCGCACGCACTCCTCGGACAGGATGTGGTCGGCCTTGCTGAAACCGGTACCGGCAAGACGGCCGCTTTCCTCATTCCGCTCATCGACAAGGTGATGAAGCAGAAAGGCGAACGCGTACTCATCATGGCCCCGACGCGCGAGCTCGCGGTGCAGATAGAGAAGGAGCTCGCCGGCTTTGCCCGCGGCCTCGGCTTCCGCGGCATGGTTGCGGTCGGCGGCGCCAACATCGGCCCGCAGATCTCCCAGCTCAAGCACGAGCCAGCATTCGTTATCGGCACTCCGGGTCGTCTCAAGGATTTGATGGAGCGCAAGGCGCTCGATCTCTCCGGCTTCGGCACGGTCGTCCTCGACGAGGCGGATCGCATGCTCGATATGGGCTTCATCGACGACATGCGTCTCATCCTTTCCAAGATGCGCAAGGAACGCCATACGCTCTTCTTCTCGGCAACGATGGGGAAGGACATCGAACGGCTCATCGGCGATTTCCTCGACCAGCCCGTCATCATCTCGGTGAAGACCCAGGACACCTCAAGAAATGTCGAACAAGATGTCGTGCGCATTCCGCGCGGGAAGGATAAGTTCGATGTGCTCGTCGATTTGCTTTCCGACCGCGAGTTCAGCCGCGTGCTCGTCTTCGGCCGCACCAAATTCGGCGTTGAGAAGCTCGCCAAGGCGCTCTCGCGCAAGCACATTCACGCCGAGAGCATTCACGGCAATAAGACTTACGGGGCCCGTATTCGCGCCCTAGAGGCCTTCAAGAGCGGTAAGGTGGTTGCGCTCGTGGCGACCGATGTTGCGGCGCGCGGCCTCGATATCCCCGCCGTCTCGCATGTCATCAACTACGACCTGCCCTCGACTTACGAAGACTATGTTCACCGCATCGGCCGCACCGGCCGCGCGGATATGAAGGGCAAGGCGCTTACCTTCGTTTCGGAACGCTAATCATTTCACAACAAAATAAAAGGCACCCGGGAGGGTGCCTTTTATTTTGTTTCCGAAACCGATTACTGGGCGGTTTGGAAGCTGCTCGGCAGTATCACGCTCATATCTCCCGAAGCATCAATGCTCCGAACGAAGTAGTGGTAGAGCGTGTTTGACTGCAGGTTCGAGATCGTGACCGAGTGGCTGGTCTGCAGACCGTTGCCGTCGAGTGCGAGCGTTCCGCTCACATACGGCGTCTGTCCGGGACCGGTCGCCTCATCGGCGCGAATCGGCGAAGTGCTCCAATAGATCTGGCCCGTCGTCGGCTCATTGGTCGACCACGAGAAGGTCGCGCTTGTCTGGCTGCGCTGGAGGGTAACGCCGCTCAAGACCGGTACGGTATAGAGCGTGGACTGGTTGCTGGCGCCGCCACTCATGAGCACATTGAGGCGCGCCATAGTTGTCGGTCCTACGCGGCCATACCCGGTCGTCGCGGGCGTGCCGCTCGAGACGATGCCTTGCACGGTCTGGAATCTCTCTACACCGGCACGCGTAAGCGCACCGAAGTAGCCGGTGACAAGACCTGAAGGATAGAGACTGACATTCGTAGAGAGGTATGTCTGGAGGTCCCTCACTTCCTGTCCGGTCGAACCGAAGTCGAGCTGGGTGTCTATCGTCGCCGCAAAGGCGGCCTGCGAACCGACACCAAACGAGAGAACGAAGAACAGGGCGAAGAATGTGCCGGTAAGGGCGATATTCTTGCGCGCTGAAAATAGAGTAGTCATAATTGTACATGCTAATGCGAATAAGTATCCCTGGAAGAACGATCGACCAAGCATTCAACTCCTACAATTGATGCCGTTGTGGGGGCAGGGGCGTTACAGCTGTGGTGTGTCCTTATCCGCGAACACGACAAGGCGTTTAGAGTAACTTTTTGAAACAGCGTCCCAGACTCCTTCGCAGGTGATGAGATTAAGATGTGCTTTCCCGTCGCTTGAATGAAATACTTCCGAGACATTTTCGCGCAATCCATAGGTTCGAAGTTCGCGCACCACGAATGTCGTCGTTATTCCTTCTGCACTCTCGACAGAGATGGCGTCTCCGGGACGCAGGTTAGAAAGTTTATCGAATACTGCGGGCTGTCCATCTTTCCAACCGAAGTGCCCATCGATAATCGAATTCCCCTCATCTCCCGGACGCGGACTCAGGTTGAACCATGCGACATCCCCCGGGTTTTTTGGCACGCCCGCGGCTCCTCCTTGAGTAAGACCGACCGATTCAATCGCTGCGTCAACACCAATCTTCGGAATCTTAAGGCGGCCAGGCAACCACGGGTTTGTTTGCTGGTTTTGGACGGAAGCGTATGCGGTCGGTTCCGCAGAGAAACTCTGATCAGACAAGCCACCGGTCAGGATGAATGTACCGAGCACTACTGCGAACACCGCGCCTGCGCCCCAGGTGAAGTAGGTTCTGGAAAGCATCGGGAATTAGATATTAGAGACGGTGCGTTTGGAGAAGATTATCGCCGGCGTGGCCATCACGAAGAGTAGACCGAGTGACATAAGGATATTTTTCCATGTCGCCCCTGTTTCGCGAGGGGGCAGGCCGGTGTCCGGCAGGCTCGGTGTCGATGCACCAAGCACCTGTCCTGTTATTGTCGGAGTCGTTACTTGGATCGGGGCTTGGGCGGACACAGTGACGGTGGCGATTGCTGTTGCATACACATCCATACCGAGGCCAACGCCATATCCGTGCGCTGTTGCCGTATTCGTCTCCGTCTGGGAGACAGTTTTCGTACAGCTATATGCCCAAGTTTCATCCATGCCGAGCAGAGAGTCGAGATTGGTATCACCGGAAATATACTGCACCGGAGCGCACTTATCGTCTTTGACCCACACGGTGTTGAGCACGACCTTACCTGGGTTAGTTACTGCGTAGGCGTACGAAACGACCCCGGGTCCTGAAGGCAATGATTGAGGGCTTGGCGACTTGGTGATACTGATGAACGGCAGCTGCTCAAAATAATGAGCGCCCGTGGTGCCGCCAGAAGACGCAGGAGGGGCGCCCGCGCACACTGCTTTGGTGACGGTGGTGTTATTGAGAGTGACTGCCGCATTTCGTGCAAGAAGTCTGCCGTTGATAGTTGAACCCCCGTTGTCGGTAATTGAGGAGAACGCGAGGATGTTCCCTTTGAATTGGGTGCCCGTCCCAAGTGTCGCGGAACTGCCGACTTGCCAGAACACATTACACGCTTGTGTTCCATTAGTGAGTACCACCTGACTGTTTACGGCCGTGGTAAGCGAGGAACCGGCTTGGAAGACGAATATTGCATTTGGGTCGCCGCCGCCGTTGAGAGTGAGCGTACCGGTGATTCCCATCGTGGATCCGGAGTTGTAGACACCCGGGGCCAAAGTGTAGCCGACGCCAGAGAATGAATCGATAGAACTGGCGAGAACCGGAATGTTGGGTGTTTGCCCCGCGGCATTGGCATAGGCCGTAGTCAGGTCGTTCTGAGCCGTTGTCAGTAGGGCGGGGTTATTTCCCGTCGCACCGGCCGGTCCCGTGGCATCCACGGCATATATCGTTCCGGTTACCATGCCGGTCGTTAGTCCGGTGTAAAATGTGCCAACCGCAGGACTCAATCCGACATCTCCGCTTATCACCGAAGGATTAGAGGCGGTAATGAACGAGCCTGCCAGCACCGCGAAATTGTCTGCAGAACCAAGGTTTACGGAGCTCGCCGCGAGCGCAAGTCCTGAAAAACCGAGCACCAGAGACACGGCTATTGCCGCAAGAGCATTTTTGTTAAGAGCGAGGTTTTTCATGAGTTTTGTGTATTAGTTGAGTTACAACAGATGCCGCTGTATGGCGTGGGTTATTACAACGGTATCGTTTCTCTTGTGTGGCCGTTTTGCTTACTTATTTTTTAACCCCCGCATCTCTTTTTCCAATCCTTTGATTTTGACCTCGAGTTTCCGTGTCTTCTCCACAAGGCGCGTTTCGGTATTTTTTGCGTGGCTCGCGAGGGTTTCGGCGACCACCATCATATCGGTGATATCTTCAATGGCGAGCAGAATAATAGGCGGAAATTCCTTTGAAGAATCATCTTCCTTGAAATGAATTTCGCGCGCGTTCAAAATCATCACTTTACGCCCGATAAACGGGAATATGTGGTCAACCTCAAAACCCTTGAAAAAGGTGTTTTTCGGCAAAATGTCCTCAAGAAGCTTTCGGAGAGCGGGGATGTCCCATTGGCCGTTCCCGAGTTCGTACACTATTTTTTTCTCAGTATCTTTGTGTTCGACTTGGAACATACGATAAAAAGACTCGTTTGCCGCCATCACACGAAGATCTTTGTCCAAAATCAGAACGGGTTCGCGTACGACATCAACGACGGTTTTGATGTAAGTCCAGCTCTTTTCCCATAGGAGATCGGTGAAGTCGTTGGTGGGTTTGGCGGCCTCGGGATTTTTTTTGGGGGTATTCATATACTTCCCAGCCGCAGGAAGCATCTTATTATTGCAGTTTGCAATGTCCAACAGACGAGTGGTATAGTAGAGGGACGGGTGCCTTCTTTCTCGGTGCAATATCTCTGTAATGCGAATACGAACTATTCTCCTCAGTATTCCAGCGAAATCGTAATAAGGGTGACATAAGATCGTGGGGCATCCGTCTCCATCTATATGACCTCTCCTCCAATCTCAAAGCGGCAAGAGATGCGGCGTCAGACCATACTGACCACGGCGTACCGCAACCATGTGCATGGGTTGAGTGCACATGCCTTTTTCAAGACACAAAGCCAAGCTGTGGGAGAAGATCTCGTACAGGACACTTTTATGAAAACCTGGAGTTATTTGGTGAAAGGAGGGAAAATCGAGGTGATGAAAGCATTTTTATACCATGTACTCAACAATCTTATTGTAGACGAGTATCGAAAACGGAAAACATCTTCGCTCGATGTGCTTTTGGAAAAGGGGTTCGAGCCGGGAAAGGACTATTCGGAGCGCCTTATTGATGTGCTAGACGGAAAGGCGGCCATTCTTCTTATCCAACAACTTCCCGAGCGCTATAAGAAGGCGATGCGCATGCGTTTCGTACAGGGCCTGACCCTTACGGAAATGTCGCTCATCACCGGCCAATCAAAGAACACACTTGCGGTGCAGATACATCGTGGATTGGAAAAACTGAAACTGCTGTACCACCGCGCATAATCGAGACTTTTTGTAATGACGCCCCGGGATACACGGCATCATCAGTGTTACTGATGCTAGATAATTTCATTATGCTTGAAACAATCGCGATACTTCTGTTCGTTCTCTGGTTTCTCGGCTTCGGCTTTCATTTTGGCGGGGGACTAATCCATATCTTGCTCGTTATAGCTCTGGTGGTGTTTATCGCACGGATGCTGAGATCGTCATAACCACTCAATGAACGACTTCCTCAAAATGGACATTTTCTTCTTTACGACGACTCTTGCCGTCGCCATCCTCGCTTCCGTGGGCACGCTCGTATTGTGGAAGTCCTTCCGTGTGCTTTCGTACATCGAACACATTTCGGAACAAGTTGCGCTTGAGAGTGATGTGATTCGCGCCGATCTTGCAGAAGTGCGGACCGATATCCGAGAGGGGAGGGGAAGATTAAAATCGCTGCTCAGCTTCTTCGGTAAGGTGGGGAAGCGGGCGTCGAAAAAAGCTTGAGAAACGCCATTACAGACACCTAATTACAACACTCTATGAAAAAAATAAAAACATTGAAAGCAGGGAAGACCGCTATGAAAGTCGGTGCAGGATTAGTCGCCGCAGGAGCCGCAGCTGCGGCCGGCTATTATTTCTACGGGAGTAAGAACGCAAAAAAGCATCGGAAAATTGCGGCGAAATGGGCGGATGATATGGAGAAAGAGGTAGTGCGGGAAGCGAAGCGTCTCGAGAAGTCGAGCCCGGAAGCATTTGCCGCTGTGGTAGATCGTGTCGCGAACATGTACCGCGGAGCCCGTTCAGTAAACGCGGCGGATGTGAAGCGCGCTGCCAACGAGCTGAAGGCGAACTGGGATATGGTACAGCGCGAAACGAAGCGCACCGTGCGCAAGAGCGTCTCTCGCGCAAAGAAATCCGTGGGGAAACGGGCGCGATAGCCGCGCGGCTACGGTCCGGAGAGGTAGACGATATTGGTGACAACGACATGTTCGTTGTCGAGATGTCCTGTTACGAAGATGCGCGCACCAGACCACGAAGAAAGATTATCGAGGAACAAACTGGGAGACTCAAGCGCTTTTGCAACCGTGCGTCCTGCCGAGTCTTGATAGAAAAGGTACGGCACCGGACCGACATTATTCGGATAGAATACGAGCGTTCCGGTTTCATTAAAATCCGCATAGAGCGCAGCGACCGCTTCAACGACCGCTGCGCTTTGCGCGGATGGCGCCCCGGTGTAGATTTCTCCGCGCGTCGCAATGATTGCGAGCACATAGTTAATCACAACCACGATGAGCACAATAGATATCATTCGCCCCATAGGTATGAAGCCGTGGATGTTTGGACTACCTTACTTTCGATAAAAAGAGAAACCGCCTGAGAAGCGGCGGCTTCTCAGGCGGGCTTGCATGACGATGAGATGCGTACCACGAGCTTCTTGTCAGGGAAGCGCACCCGTTCTGGTTCGCCCCCGAGGATTCCGAGCGGGAAGACGCTGATCCCTCTCCCATTTTTGTGGTACACCGGCGCACCATCGCCTCCGCGAAGAAGATCTTCGAGAAGGACGAAGTAGGCGCCTTCCGGCAAAGAGCCAAGCTCTTGCGCGCAAACATCCGCATTTGTGGTACATGGTCCCACGGCACGCTCCTATGTGATGATCCAGAAGCAGCATAGCACGAAGCGTTCTGGCTAAGACTCTTTTCGGTTTGTGAGAGCGGCGCGGAGCGTTTCGGCGTCCGAGTATTCAAGCTCGCTGCCGGTCGCGAGGCCGCGGCCGAGCGCGGAAAGCTTCAGGTGGTCGCGATATGGCGCGAGCAGGGCGCGGATGTGATCAGCGGTGTGCTCGCCCTCGCTTGTCGCCGAACACGCGAGCACGACCTCTTTCAGGTTATTTTTTAAGCGCTTTTCAATTGTTCGCAGCAGTTCCTTTTCGCGGATGGCGCCCTTGCCCGAGAGGGTGAGAACGCCGCCGAGAACAAAGTAGCGGCCCTTGTAGGTGCCGGCGCGCTCGACTGCCGCGAGGTCCTGGTCCTTTTCGACCAGCATCAAGAGCGTGTCCTCGCGCTTGGAATCAGAGCAGTAATTGCAGACAAGTGCGGTAGAGCCGTTATAAAACCGCAGGCAGTCTGGACACTGGCGCACATCCTTTCCGAGCGCAAGAACGAGTTCGGCGAGCCTGGCGCGCTCGGCCGCCGGTGCGGCAAGCAGGTAGTACACAAAGCGTTTGCCTTGGCGGGGGCCTATGCCGGGAAGGCGAGCGAGCGCTTGCGCGAGTTCGTCGATTTTGTCCATTAAAATTCCGCGGCAAGTTCGCCGTAGCCCGAAGTATCGACTGGTTGGAAAGTAGCGCGCTTTTCATCGAAGTAGAGCTCGGCTTTGCCGGTCGGGCCGTTGCGGTGCTTTTCGATAAGTATTTCGGCGATACCCGGACGATCGCTCTCGGGGTTTCGTTTATCTTCGCGATGGATGAACATCACAACATCGGCATCCTGTTCGATGGAGCCCGAGTCGCGCAGGTCGGAGAGACGGGGACGGCCGCCGCGCTGTTCCACCGCACGGCTGAGCTGGGAGAGTGCGATGACCGGTACAGAAAGTTCGCGCGCAAGACTTTTCAAAGAGCGCGATATCTCCGTCACTTGCTGAACGAGTGAGTCGGAAGCCTTGGTCGAAGTGGGCGACATAAGCTGGAGGTAGTCGACGACGATGAGTCCGATGCCGCGTTCGCGCTTGAGGCGGCGGGCGACCGCGCGCATCGCAAGAATGTTGTTGCCCGGCTTGTCATCAATGTAAATGGGAGCTTTCGAAAGTGTTTCGAGCGCATCTCGAATGCGATTGAAGTCTTCTTCTTCTTTCACTTGGCCCGTGCGCAGTTTCCACGAGTTGACGAATGATTCGGCTGCAAGCATGCGATCGATAAGCTGTTCCGAGCTCATCTCAAGCGAGAAGATGCCGACCGGAACATTGTGGCGCACCGCGGCATTCCGGGCGATGTCGAGTGCGAGCGAGGTCTTACCCATTGAGGGGCGCGCTGCGAGAATGACGAGATCGGACGGGTGGAAGCCGGAAAGAAGATTATCAAGGGCAGGGAAGCCGGAAGGCACGCCGCGGATGCCGCCCTCTTTGTGAGAGAGCGCTTCGATGCGCTCCCACGCCTCGTGTATCTTGTCGCCAATGGCGGTGAATTTATGCGCTGCTGATGCGTTGCCGATAGCGTAGATGCTCTTCTCGGCCTCATCGAGCACCTCCATCGTCTCGCGCGCTTCATCGTACGCGGATTCGGTGATGCCGTATGCGGCGTCTATCAAGGAACGCATTAAATACTTCCGTGAGACGAGTTCTGCGTAATGAGGAAAGTTGCCGGGCGCAGGCGCTGAACCGGCGAGCTCCGCTAAATAGCTCTTGCCCCCGGAACGCTCCAAGAGCCCCTGGTCCTGCAAGCGCGCAGAGAGAGAAAGCTGGTCGATGGGATCGCCGCGCTCGGCGAGTTCGCGCATTGCAGCGAAAATAAGCCGGTGTTTTTCTGCATAGAAAGAGTCCTGGTGGATGAGATCCGAAACATCGTGAATGGCATCCGGCTTCAGCAAGAGCGCACCGAGGAGTGCGCGCTCGGAATCAAGCGATTGGGGCGGGACGCGATCGGCAGTAGCCATTCCGCTGATTGTATCAAAGAGTGGTCCGAGTCAACACTGTTCCGTTCGGGCCGTCATCCACACGATATCCACTGTGCTCGATTTCGGTCCGGATGCGGTCAGCCTCCTTAAAATCCTTGGAAACGCGGGCTATTTCGCGCGCGTTCAGCAAATTCTTTATTTCCTCCGGTATATCCGATTCTGTCAATGTGTTCTTTGCGGACGGCATCGTGAGCAGGAGTCCGAGGTGCGCTTCGGCATCCTCAAGAAGGCCCCACTTCTCTTCCGGCGCATATTCCTCGCTCTTAAGCGAGTCCCAGAGGACGCCGAGCGCTTGAGGCGTGGCAAGATCATCGTGCATCGCAATGAGGAAATTCTCACGCGCTTCGGAAGGAGCCCCTTTGCGCTTCGATTCCTCCGCTATTTCCCGTGATAGCTTCCGGAGCCGTTCAAGCGCGTTTCCCGCCCCGGCGAGCGCATCCCAGGAGAAGGAGAGGGGAGTGCGGTAATGCGCTTGAAGATAGAAGTAGCGGAGCGCGAGCGGATCGAACCCTTTTGCAACAACATCTTTGAGATAAATATCGTTATGGAGTGATTTCGATATCTTTTGGCCTTCGACAGAGAGAAATGCATTGTGCATCCAGTAGTGCACGAAGGTACGCCCCGAAGCGGCTTCGGACTGTGCTATCTCATTGTTGTGATGCGTTGCGATGTGGTCTTCGCCGCCCGTGTGGATGTCTATCTCTTGACCCAAGAGCGCTCGGCTCATCGCGGAGCATTCGATATGCCAGCCCGGATTCCCGCGTCCCCACGGGCTATCCCACTGCTGAAGGTCGCCGGGTTTTGCAGTGCGCCAAAGCCAGAAGTCCGCCGGGTGGCGCTTCCCCGGGTCAACTTCGATGCGGGCTCCAACTCGCTGAGCTTGTAGGTCGATATTCCCCAGCTTGCCGTAACCGGAGAAGCGGGCGGTATCAAATGCGAGACCGTTCTTGATGCGATAGGCGAATCCCTTTTCCTCAAGCGTTTTCGCGAGTGCTATCTGTTCCTTTATGTAATCGGTCGCGCGCGGAAATAGGATGTCTTCCGTATCGATATCGAGTTCGGAAAGGTCATCGAGAAATTCTTTCGTGTAGCGTTCAGCGATGGCCTGGGGAGTCGTCTTCTCGCGCGCCGCGCCGACAGCCATTTTATCTTCGCCGATGTCTCCATCGCCAACGAGATGACCGACATCGGTAATGTTTATAACGCGTTTTACGCGATAACCCGCTGCGCTAAGCGTGCGGGCGACGGTGTCTGAAAAGACATACGCGCGTAAATTTCCGATATGCGCGCTCCCGTACACCGTCGGGCCGCACGAGTACATCGTCACGATTCCCGGACGCTGGGATATGAAAAGTTCCTTAGCGCCGGAGATGGTATTTGTGAAAAATATTCGCACCTGTCGCTGGATTGGTTTGTTCTTGCGTGCACCGATCAGGCGTCTCCAGAGATTCATAGATTAAATCCAATGTTTTCTTGAGACAAAGAGCGTCAACAGTAACGCCACGATGAACATGATGCCGATAATTATCCAGAATCCGTTCGGCGCATCAACGAACGGCATGTCTTTTGCTTTCATCGCGAATATCTTAGCGATAAGCGCGAGCGGTAAAAAGATAAAACTGACAACGGTCAAAATCTTTATGACCTCATTTTGTTTTGCAGACAGCAGAGCGTTATTTGTCTCGCGCAGCTCGGTCGCCACGGCGCGCAGCGTCGTGATGAGCCGGGCAACCTGGGTGCGTTCCGCGAGAATGCGTTCCGCGCGTTCGGCGAATGACGGGTCGAACATGCCGCGCTCGACAAGCGTCTTGAAAAAACGAACCAGCGATTCCTCCTGGTTCGCGAGCGCCGCTTCGGCGTGCAAGAATTCTCGGCTGACAATCGATATACTGCGCACTGTTTCGCGCTCGTGGTGGTCGAACATGCCGCGCTCGACGCGTTCGAGATGGCTTGCGATGTGGTTCGTATGGTCGCGGACCGAAGCGTAGAGATGTGCGAAAAGAACCTCAAGCAAAGCGTCGGTCGTGAGGGAGTCTTTGCCGGAAACGAGCGCCTGGGTCTCGAGAAGCTTCTTCAGGTGATAGAGGGGTGCGACGACCTCGTAGCGTACGGTTACAATAAAATCGCTGCCGACAATGAAATCGATTTCCTGGTTGTCTGCGTCGCCGTCTTCAGCATTGTGGGAAGGAAAATGAAGAACGAGGAGTGTTGCGCCACCGTCGGCCGCGACGAGCGGGGAGGGGGTAGGGGAGAGTATTTCTTTCTCAATCTGGCGGCTAATTGAGAATTCCTGGGTGATTTGGTGCACTTCTTCTTCAGTCGGCTGTTCAAGATCAACCCACACGCCGCCGCGGTATTCTTGCCGATATATCATGCGTCTAGGATACCATGCGTTTGTGCGCAATATGAAGACGAAGTGATATACTCTGCGGATATGGGACTCGATAGCACGCAAAAATACGGAAAGAGTATCGTGATGCGAGGGATATCTTTCGCACTCGTGGCCGCCGTTGCGTTTGGCGCCGGCCTCTCCGTGGGCACGAGCGGCTCTGCCGCTGCAGTGGTCGCGCATATTCCACTTTTGGGCGACGGTCTCGACTCGACTCCAGACCAGAGCGCCGACCTGACCTCTTTCTGGAAAGCATGGAATGCGCTTTCTTCAAACTATGTCATCACGCACGCGTCTTCCTCGCTTCCGACGACAAAAGAGAAGCTTTATGGCGCCATAAGCGGTCTTGCCGCTTCCTACGGCGACCCGTATACCGTCTTCTTTCCTCCGGAAGAAGCGAAAGCGTTCGCTGAAAACATCTCGGGCAGCTTTGCGGGCGTTGGCATGGAAATCGATGTGAAAGACGGCGTGCTGACCGTTATTGCGCCCCTGAAAGGCACGCCGGCGGAGGCAGCGGGCATAAAAGCGGGCGACCAGATTGTTGCCATCGACGGCAAGTCGACCGACGGCCTTTCTACAGAAAAGGCGGTGAGCAAAATACGCGGACCCATCGGTACGACGGTGAGTCTCACCATCATTCGCGGCGGGAAATCGCTCGAAATAAAAATAATCCGCGACACGATACAGGTGCCCGAAACCAAGGACAGTTTCGACACCGAGAGCGGCGTATACAAGATCGCACTCTACGAGTTCACCGCGAATTCTGCCGGTCTTTTCTCTCAGGCGTTCGAACGCTTTAAGGCTTCCGGTGCCAGGAAACTTGTCGTCGATTTGCGCTCGAATCCGGGCGGCTATCTTGATGCGGCCGTGGATATCGCAAGCCACTTCCTTTCCAAGGGCTCCGTGGTCGTTACGGAAGACTTTGGCGGAAAGGAAGCCAATCAGGTGCATACAAGCCTTGGATATTTCGATGTGCCGGCAGGAACGAAAGTCGTCGTGCTAATTGACGGAGGTTCGGCATCTGCATCGGAAATTTTCGCGGGAGCATTGCAGGACACGCATACCGCGACGCTCATTGGAACGAAATCTTTCGGCAAGGGTTCGGTACAGACTCTCATCGATCTTGATGGCGGCTCACTCAAGGTCACTATCGCTCGCTGGATTACACCCGCTGGCCACTGGATCATGGGCAATGGCGTGACGCCGGATATTATTGTGCCGTACACCTCTGCAGACGCCGCTGCCAAGAAAGATCCTCAGATGGATCGCGCGATACGATTCCTCACGACCGGAAAATAGACGATTGACAGAAGCGCGCATTCACCGCATTATAAGTGCGGGTAATATGTCCGTCGCGAAGTTTTGCGGCCAATGCAGCCTCACCAGGAAAGGAGCGGCCCATGAAGCCCACTGGACCACAGAAGGGCAGGTGGTACCGCTTCAATCCACCGGCAACGAGCGTTGCAATACCGACCCAGATTCCGAGCGTGTTCCGGATCGAGCGGTGTGTGTTTGATCGGGGGAAATTTGTCGACCGCCTCGAAGATGGCCGATGCAAGTTTGTCGGGTGGCCAATGAACGACACACGAAGGGCTCCGGCGCTTGAGAATAGCGCCGTGAGCGAGCAAACCCGCAAAATGCACCGTCGCTGCCACTTCACTCTTTTGCTCAATGGGCGCGGCGTGACGGCCTTCCTCGATCCCGATCAGCACAGTTACTGATCGCGGCCCGCGCGGTCCCGCTCGCAAACTTCGGTTTGCGGTGCGAGGCCCGCGCGGTTTTCATTTTTGACGGATACCGCCCAATAGGATAGGCTGTGCTCACTATGAAAGTAATTTTGACCAAAGATGTGAAGGGCGTGGGGCGCACGCATGAGGAAGTAGATGCCGCAGACGGCTACGCGCTCAATTTTCTTATCCCAAAGAAGCTGGCCATTCCTGCGACCGCAACCGCAAAACAGCAGGCAGAATTACGCCGTAAACAGACGATCGACCGCTCGGAGCTCGACACTGCGCTCGTCGCGCAAAATATTGCTGCACTCGCTGAGGCACGCATCGTTATTAATGCAAAAGCGAACGAGAAGGGACATCTCTACGACGCGGTGGGGGAGTCGGAGATTATTCAAGCAGCCAAAGAACAGGCTCACATCGATCTTCCAGAAGGAGTCGTCAAGCTCGAGAAGCCAATCAAGGAACTCGGCGTATTCGATGTGCCGGTAGCTATGGGCGAAGTATTCGGAAAGTTTTCCATCACCATTGAGGCTGAGGCCTAGCAAGCATGATGAGTCTTGATGAGGCTCTCGCGGGAAAAGAAATTCCAAAGGAAATAAAAAACATCCTGGCGCTTGTTAGCGTCCCATATCTTTCTTTTGACGGAAAAATTTGCGAAGGCCAGCTGGTCGTCCATGCGGAGGTCGCACAAGAGGTGCGGGAAATTTTTGAAAAACTGCTCGCAGCGCAATTTCCCATCAAGCAGGTCGTACCTGTGGTCGCATACGGATGGGACGATGATGCGTCCATGGCGGCGAATAACACTTCTGCGTTCAACTATCGGCTCATCTTTGGCACAGACAGGCTCTCAAACCATTCTTACGGGCGCGCGATAGACATCAATCCCGTGCAAAATCCCTACGAACAGCGCGGCGGAGCAACGGTGCCGCCGGGGGCTCGCTACGATATTGTTCAGGCGGGAACGATAACGCCGCAGATAGCGGCGGTTTTCAAATCATATGGCTGGCAGTGGGGAGGAGAGTGGAACGAACGAAAAGACTGGCAGCACTTCGAGAAGCCGGCGGCGAAAATTTAGATAACGTCTGCGACTTTTTTGGTGATAACGCGCCCGGTGAAGTTCGTCTTGCGACGGTTGCGGAAGGAGACTTTGCCGGCCGCGATTGCGAAGAGCGTGTGATCTTTGCCAACGCGAACATTTTTACCCGCCTCTACCTTGGTGCCACGCTGGCGGACAATGACCATGCCCGGACGAGCCGCTGCGCCGTCAGCAAGCTTCACGCCCAGGTATTTTGGGTTCGAATCGGTAAGGTTTTTTGCTGAGCCGCCAGCCTTGGTTGATGCCATAGTGGTATAGTTTTACCCGATGACTATAGCAGAGGCTCGTGAAAAATGCAAACGATTGGTCGCCCGGGTACCCCGGGATTTGCTCATTATTTCCGTCTTTGTGCTCACCGCATTCATTTCATTCGGACTCGGTTACCTCGCAGGCCAGGACAGTCGGCAAACGGACAGCGTGACTCTCGAGGAGTCCCCAGCCGCCCCAAAAACGGCACCAGAAACGGCTACGGGAGGGGTTGTCGCTTCGAAAAACGGGACTAAATATTATTTGCCGGGATGTTCGGGCGCAAATCGCATTTCTGATGCAAATAAAGTTTGGTTTTCATCCGCCGCGGCGGCCGCGGCGGCAGGATATACTCCGGCGGCGAACTGCACGGGTATTCAGTAGTCTGCTGTACACACTGAAGCTCGGCGTCCGTGAAAGGCGGGGTAATGATATAATTTTTCTATGAATGAAGACATCACGCGTGTTCCGAGTTCGAATGTACCGCTCGCGCCCGCTGAACCGTCGATAATCGAAGCGGCCGAACGGCTTGCGAAGGCAGTTCATGAAGGGGGCCGCACGATGCCCATGCCCGAAGACCGTCCGCTTCTGGTGTGCAAACCAAGAAAGATAGAGTCATGGCGTGTTTTCAAGATAATGTCCGAGTTCATCGAAGGGTTCGACATCATCCGTCGCTACGGCCTCGCAGTATCATTCTTCGGCAGCGCTCGCGCCACGCTTGGGGATGACTCCTATACCGCCGCAGAAGAACTCGCGAAACGCCTCGCGAAAAAAGGCTTTGCTATTGTGACCGGCGGCAGCGCCGGCGTCATGCAAGCCGCTAACAAGGGCGCATTTGAAGTCGGCGGAGCTTCGGTCGGCCTCAATGTTAACCTCCCGGAGTCTCAGCAATACAATCCGTATCTCACCGAGAAGTTCGGCTTCGATCATTTCTTCGTGCGCAAAGTAATGCTCACCTACGCTTCCGAAGTCTATGTCTATTTCCCCGGCGGTTTCGGCACGCTTGATGAATTTTTTGAAATCGTCACGCTGGTGCAGACAAAGAAAATTCGCAAGGTTCCCATCGTGCTCTATGGACGCGATTATTGGGAACCCCTTCTCGAATTTATGCAGAAAACAATGCTCGAGAAGCATTCATCCATTGACAAGGCAGATATGGATCTCTTTACGCTCGTCGATTCAATAGACGAAGCTTACGACTACATCACTGCGAATGTTGCCTGTTAGCGGGAATAGGGAACAGGGCAGTGGGTAATTCTTATACGGCCTCTATCTCGTGATATCCTCTTCCCCATGAGCCTGAAAAAACCGAAGAACCTTGAAGTGTATGCATTTTGGACGGGACTCTCAAGCACCGTCATCAGTTTGCTCCATGTTCTCATCATTGCGTTCAAAAAATAGCGCGCAGGGAAATGTGTCAAACGAGAAAGAGCCTTTTACAAGGCTCTTTCTCTATAGGGGAGCGGTTGGCTATAGTGCGCACAATATATCTTTTGCGTAAATAGCCCGGAGGGCTTTTACGCAAAAGATGACACGATTGTGCAAACGCTTCCCAGTGTTTGCACAATCGTCTTTTGCGGACGGTAAAAGCCACACCGCATAATCTCTCGTTCTTACTTCTTAGATCTTAAGACTTTGCACAAAACCTGAGAACCACGACCACGCTTGAGAGAGGAGGTCGAAAAGGTAGGAGAAGTTGGCTTGGCCGGCCGGAGAGTTGACAATGGCCTGTATAGAAATGCCGAAGAATGACAGCGCAAGGACAAGAACGATGATCCAGAAGGCCAATTTGAGTACCGTCATAGGGTGCATGCATTATACAACGAGAGCAGACCGATGGTAGTATCTCGGCATGCCGAGAAAAGCCTCTGCGCTCAAGCATTTCAAACGCGTTGATCCGCATTTCTATAAGGCCACTAAAAAGCACCACGCTTCCCTGCCGGAGCAACTTTCGGGCAAGAATTCACGCGCACAATTATTTGCATCACTGGTGTCAATTGTTATCTCGCAGCAGCTCGGGCTCGCTGCTGCGGATACTATTTTCGCTCGCGTGAAGAAAGTATGCGGAAGTAGCATAACGCCGGATTCGGTCCTAAAGATTCGTCCCGCGAGCTTTCGCAAGGCCGGTCTTTCAGGCGCGAAAACGAAAACGCTCAAAGCTATCGCAACAGCAGTTAAAAATAATTCACTCAATTTATTATCACTGAAAAAACTTCCCGAAGAAATTGCCGCAGAAAAATTGATGGAAATATGGGGACTTGGTCCGTGGTCGGTAGAAATGTTCCTGATGTTTGGACTCGGCCGTGCGGATGTCTTTTCGGCGGGCGATCTGGGGCTCATTCGCGCGATAGAGACCATATATAGCTTACCGAAAAATGCACCCCGCCCTTCCCTCTTGGCTATCGCAGAAAAATGGTCGCCGTACCGCACCTACGCGTCGCTACTTTTATGGCGCACGAGAGACGCTGGCTAAACAATTCAGTTGTAGTATAGTCCTGTTCGGACACTTTCTCCGGAGGCCAACAAGATGGAATTCTTTTCCTCTGTGGCGAGTGCACTCGGGTACGCTCTCGTGTTTCTTGCCATCGTTGCCGTCGCGCTTCTCGCTCTTCTTTTTTTCGTGGTGGCGATGTTTGTCGTAATCGCGACCTATCATCTCCGGAGGCTGTTTTTTGGCCTACCGTGGCTCAGGTGGATTTCGCTCAATGAAGTCGTCGAGAAGGGTTATTCCAAATTCTGGTGCAAGTGCCTTCTCCCGATTTTGCACCAGAAAGGTCTCCTCGAGCTTCGGCCGGACATCAATCTTCCCGAGTCGGAGAGGAAATCGATCGAGGGAAAGGAATTCACCTTTCACACCGTTCACCTCTTCAATTTTAAGCTCACGAAACGAGGTGGAGGACGGAGGCCGAAGAAATGGAAGGCTGTGTTCCCTGCATGGTGGCATCCGTTGCCTGCATGAGACAGCGCAGCCGAACGCTCATTTGAAAGCCGTGTACAACCGCGGCTTTTTCTTTTTAGAGATACGAAAGCGGGTTGAGGTAGGCGTCGAGCGTGGCCACGGGCATACTTGCGTCGGCGCAGCCTATCTGGGCGCCGCGGAATTGACGGAGTGTCATTATTTGCGTGCCCTCGGTTGCGTACACGCCAAAGTGGAGATGCGGGCCGGTCGCGTAGCCGGTCATGCCCGAAAGGCCGATGACTTGACCCGTTCCCACCGACTGCCCTTTTGTCACATCTATTTCGGAGAGGTGCGAGTAGAGCGTATTGATGCCGTTACCGTGTATAATCATCACCCATTTTCCATAGGAATAGCAGCCACGGATGAGGTCAGTATTTCCGGTCGCGAGCACGGTACCTGAGAGCGAGGCGGTGACAGGTGTGCCGATGGGTGACGCAATATCGATGCCGCTATGGCCATGGCCGTTGTACACCTGCGGATTTGCAGTTGAGAACGGCGTGTTGCCGAAGAACTGCGAGATGCAGAAAAGATTTCCGAACACGCTCTTGCGTTGGGTGCAGTTAAACATAAATGCTCTGCTGAAAGGCCACGAGAGTATGCCCGTGCCGACCTTCGGAAGCAGACCCGGGTGCACGATGAGATTCAGCTGTCCCTGCAGATTGAGAAGTTCCTGCTCGAAAGATTTTTCAGCCGCCTGTTTTTGTGCGATGAGTTTCTGATAATTCGCTTCCTGGTTTTTTGTCTGTGTAAGAAGCTGCTGTTGTGCCAACTTGCTCGCGTCAACAGAGCGCTTTTGAAGCGTGAGATCCTTCTGGAGCGCAACAAGTTCCGTTCGAGTCTTCGTGACTTTGTCGCGGTTCACAGAAAGTTCAGTACGCGCCGCGCGCAGATTCGCAATATCTTCTCCGAGCGCCCGGTTGAAGAGTATGGCGTGATCAGCCACCTGCCATGCTTCGGTAAGAGTGTCCGAAGAAATGAGTTGTGTAACGAGGGATTGATGCTCATTCTCGGCGACGGTGCGGAGTGCTTTGGCTATGGCTTCTTGGTTTGCGGCAATCGTCGCCTCTTTATCGCCAATGGAAAGCGTCAGTTCCCGTATCTGCAAGTTTGCGGAAGCTATTTTATTTTGCGTTACCTTTATTTGTGTCGCCAGCTGTTTTTGGGAGATGGCGAGCGAATTGATGGTGGACTGAAGCGTGCTTTTCTTTGAGCCGATGCTATCAAGCTGTTGCTGATACGCGGCTATTTCGGCTTTCAGTGCCTCGAGCTGCTGGTTGTTCGCATTTATTTGCGCCTGAATGTCTGACGCAGCGTCAGCGAGCGCAAGTTTCGGAATCCCGAGAACGAGTCCTGCAAAAAGTGCGAAAGATAAAAACGAGATCCCGATGCGCATCATCCTTCGAGTATAGCAATAGCTTTCTGCACGCGCGAAACGGCGTCTTCCTTTCCAAGTACTGAAATGAGGGTGAAAGGGTCAGGCGAGCGGTCTGCTCCGGAAAGCGCATAGCGAAGCGGCCAGAGCACCGCGCCCCGACCCCCCTTCCCTTTTGCCTCCTCCTCGTTTGCAAGCGGCATAAGCGCTTCCTTTACCGCATCTGGAGAAACGGCCTCAGGAAGGCCTTTTATGGCCTCCAGGAGGCTTTTTAGCGCTGTTTTGGCTATCCCAGGACGCTCTGGAAGCTCCTTGGCGAGAAGGCGGTCCTTGGAGGGAGAGGGCTCACTGAAAAGGCAGCTCAGCTCACCATCTGTAAGCATTGCTCGTGCCTCGGCGAACGTCCTTGCTCGCTCTTTCATGATAGCGACGGCTTTGCGCAATTTCGTCTCATCCGGCGCCGACAAATTCCCAAGTTCGATGAATGCCTTGTCGGAAAGTTCACGCATCCAATGCTGATTTATTGAGCGAAGTTTCACCTCATCAAAACTGGCTCCCGATACTTGAATACGATCGATATCAAAAGCATGTACCAATTCATCTATTGAGAAAAATTCCTGCTCAGTGCCAGGATTCCAGCCTAGAAGCGCCAAGAAGTTAACCATCGCTTCGGGAAGGTACCCATCCTTCCGGTATTCAAGGATGTCCCGAGCACCGTCGCGTTTACCAAGCTTCTTGGTTTTGTCCGGCCCAAGAATGGGTGGCAACGTAACGAATAGCGGACGCTCTATTTCTAATGCTTCATATAAGCTGAGGAAGCGAGGTGTGCTTGAGATGAATTCATCAGCTCGAAATATATGTGTGATACCCATAAGATGGTCATCGACTACATGCGCGAAATTGTAAGTCGGATACCCGTCGGCTTTTATAAGAATGAAGTCGTCCAGCGCTTCTTCCCCGGCTTCTAATTGCCCGCGCACCACATCGTTCCAAGAATATCGTTTTATGACCGGTACTTTGAAACGTAGAGCAATCCCCTTTTTCCACACCGTAGGGAGAACATCAGGTCGATAGTTGCGGAAAAGGAATGACTGTTTTCTTAAAACAGCATCCGCTCGAAATCGTTCCACCTCCTCTTCTGTAAAGGGATCCGCATAGGCTAGTCCTTTCTCTATGAGTTTCTGAGCATACTCATGATATGATTCCAGACGTTCAGACTGGATACATGACCCAAACGGACCGGGTTTTTTTGGGCCATAATTAGGTATGATCCGGAGCCACTTGAGGGATTCCTCAATATGCTCAATTGAACCAGCAATTTCACGTTTCTTATCCGTATCTTCTATCCGAAGGATGAAAGTGCCTGAATTTTTGAGTGCCCAAAGGTAAGCAAAAAGTGCGGTGCGAACTCCGCCGATGTGCATGAATCCGGTTGGACTTGGAGCAAAACGAGTGATAACTTTCATATTCCCTAAGTTTATATATAATTCCACATGCTTGCAATGGAACATAGCGAAGAAGAAGTGGTTGCATCAGCAAATGAATTAATCGCGGAATTGAACGCGATGGGTCATCCGGCGATTTTCTTTATCACAGGAAACTTTGCTTCAGGGAAGACAACTTTGGCAAAAGAATTATTTTCCCGATTGTCGTTCGTTCATATCATACACATTGGGATTATTACGAAGACAATTCGTTTACTATGCCCTGATTTGTTAGTGTCAAAATTTCCAGGCGATGGTGGAATGATACTTAATGAAGCTTTTCGTTCTATCATTTCTTCATATACGAATAGCGGGGTTAATGCGATATTCGAGGGTGTTCAAATTGATATTCCTGTCGTATCGACGATGCCTGAAGTGCTCGGGGGCGTAGTGTTACAAACCTCGGAAGATACATCGAGCGTTTTTGCTAATCGCCCCCACTCACACTTCAAGCGGCATGCAGATGGAATTCGTCCCATTTCGTATCCTGATAGCCCGATATTCAAAACTATACAGAACTCGATAAACGGGCAAAATCAAACTCGACTTGAGACACTTTTCTTTCTGGAGAAACTTCTTCGCAAGAAGATAAGCAACGTCAAGGAGTGAGAAATATCGAATATAAGCGCGCCAATTCTTTTTCAAGATGACCGGTCCTCATCTCCGCTGACGATACAATTGCGCCATCTCTCAAAACGGTGCAAAAAGCGTCAAATGACTGTTTAATTTTGAATTCGCCGAGGAAAGTGAAGGAATCAGTCAGGAGTTGTGATATTTGCCCACTTTTATTTTTAATGTGGAATCGTCCCTCCTTTAGGGTTACTATAGTTTGTCGCAGTTTGTTCCATTCACCGCGTACGAGCGAAAGAGGAAACCGTACACTCTTATCCGAGATACTCTTCAAGAGCGCATACCTCACGAAAGATCTATCGTTTTCAAGGGCGAAGAGATCAGAGGGTTTCATCGGCTGTTCCGCATGTTTACTGATAGTTTCTCCTTTTTCGCCGGAAAGAATCCCATGCAACCATAAATTGTCGTATGGAATTGTATTTGAAAGTGCAAGCGTGATTTTAGTACGCAAATAATGCCACTTCAGCATATTTTTGCCGGAAGAACTACTTTGGAAATACGCTGGATAATTAGTCCCATATTTTTCACGTAAATATAATGGCATGAGCCATGACTGAAAGATGGGATTCAAAGCAATTTGATGGCTGTTCCATTGAAAAGTTACCGTGAACTCTCGGGGTTTTGTAATTGGATATGGTCCTGTAAGAGAATTTTGTATAGAAAGCAGGGAATTCTCCTGATAAGTTGGAATAACATTCATTTCAGCGAAAATATTTTTATCGCTTTTGGGAAATTTCGATAAATCCAAAAAACAATCTTGCTTATTTTGAATGATATATCCTCGCGAATTGAGTTCGAAAAACATCTCTCTGCAAAAACGCATGAAGTGAGGATCCGTATCCTCATATATACCTAAAGATGAATCGTCAATCGAATATTTTGTGAAATATCCCTTCTCAATTCGAGCTCTTTCTTTCAAAGGTTCAACCAAAGATAGAATATCCAGGTACGAACATTCCCTTCCTGTAAAGGATTGACATGTTTCTTCGAGGATCTTGCCGTGGAAATTCCACGCCTCGTATATATACACAATAGAATCTCCGCAAGACCGTCTGTATTTGTATATGACGTCAGTAATGATCTGGCTTATTGCGTTGCCGATATGGTAGTCGTTCCTGGGAAAGCAGGGAGTGTTGAGAATTATCCGTCTTTTCCGGCCACTATTCATCGCTTTCCATTGAGAGCAGACTGGCGCGATGAAATGTGCTCGTGTGCCAAGGAGTAAGTTCGATCCCGTAGAGAACTGTCCCGGTCTCCTTACTTAATACTCGCGCGAGACCGCCCTTGAGGTATACACGATCTCCTGTGCGGAAACTGTTCGCATAACCCCCAATATAAGAAATGAAGTAACGGAGTTTATGGAGGAACTCATGCGAATTTGGAAATAACGAGTTGAGAACATCTATCACTTCTATTTCATAGATAGCGGGAGCAAATATACCCTCCTCATGCTTGAGGACTCGGGCGGTGCATTCAATCTCCCCAACATCCATAAGTGTCATATTTTCGAAGGCATTCTCTTCGGCGCGCACCGGCTGGCAATTAATGTGTGTTTTGCCCTCCCCCATCATTCCTTGGAACTTCCTATTTTCTTGGACGCCGAAAAGCTTAAAATCCATGGGCTGCATGTGATTCATTCGACGTTTGTAGAGACGAATTAGATCCTGACCTTCATAGGGTTTAACTTTTTCAGAGAAAAGTTTTCGAATTACTTCGATCCCCTCTCTGCCGTAACAAACAAGATCGATGTCGGAATTTTCATCGTATGCATCAATGAGAAAGGAGCCCGTCACGCCAAGATGGCGGATGGATGCCGCATCTAGTCCATTAACGAACTGAACTAATTCTTTTCCAATCGGATGAGACGCATATGAGACAGGGTTTTCCCATATGGTCTCTAATTTCAACCGAGCATCGAAATAGTTTGCAATCTTGGTGTCTGGCGTACATGTGACGATATTTCCATGAAATTTTGAAAAGCATGTTCTGTCAGGCTCATCGAGGATTAAGGGAAAACTCGTTGCGACGTGCGTGTTTATAGAGTAGCTAGTCTTTCCGATTCGCTTATGCCCGAATTCGGATGGATAATATTTCACATAACTGACCGTCTGTCCTTCAGGGTGATAGTCGCCGATAATCTTCCAATATCTTCCAGCCGTATCTTTTAGGTAATCGCGATCCTTTTTCTTTGAAGTCATATGGTGCCCTCATCAGGGTTCGCACCTGAATTTCCTATATTTTAGGCGTCCTATCATTAGACGATGAAGGCTGTTCAGCAATATACCTTGACACCTCAGCATAGGCAATATCATCTTGAATCTGGCGAGGGGGAGATTTGAAATAATACGCGCTCACCGGGATGATATTTCCCTTCTGTCCTCGATCACGAGCAACTCTGACTAAACGTATCACATCCATTACAACTCCAGCGCTATTCGGGCTATCAATAACTGATAATTTTATGTCGATTTCAAATGGCACGCCGCCAAATTGTTTACCCTTCAGATTTATAAAGCAAATTTTATTGTCCTTAAGTTGCGGTACGTAGTCCGACGGACCGATACGGACTTGAATATTACCGCTATCGTCCAAGACGGAGAGCACCGCTTGCGTCTTTGAGATCCGCTTACTTTTTAGCCTTCGTTCCTCTTGCATATTCAAGAAGTCAGTATTACCACCGATATTCAGTTGATAGGTGCTATCAATGGTGTGGCCCCGGTCTTGCACAAGCCTTGCAATCACGCGATGTAAAATGGTAGCTCCTACCTGAGATTTTATGTCGTCTCCAGCGCATAACAATCCGCGCTTTTCAAATCGTTTTATCCAGAGAGCGTCAGAACATATGAACTCTGGCATCGCGTTGATAAAAGACACATTTGCTGCCAGCGCCGCACGTGCGTAAAATCTAGCGGCCTTGCTACTTCCGACCGGCAAATAGCATATTAATATTTCAGCACGACTCTCTTTTAAAATTTCAATGACATCAGAAATTGGCTGTGCCTCGTCGACTACGAATGATTCATTCATATGTGCAGCAACGCCATCCAAGACTGGCCCCTTTTCAACTTGTACATTCAGATGAGGAACATCCGAGAATTTCGCTGTGCAATTCGGTTCATTAAAGATAGCGTCTGACAGATCAGTCCCCACCTTGCGACAATCAACATCAAATGCAGCGACGAACTGTACGTCAGCAGCTGTGTACCCGTCAATATCTTGGTGAATCAATCCGTCAGCGTCAGGATGATGAGTGTAGTACATCACGCCTTGCACCAATGAGCTTGCACAGTTGCCGATTCCAACAAGAGCGACGCGGATCAGGGTTTTCCTCGGCGGTGGAATTATTGCAGTAGCCATAGTGAATTTTGAATATCGTTCCTATCGACAACATGTATCAAGTTCTTAATGACTTTCTCAAAAAATACTCCTTCATCCATCTTCCCCTGTTTCTTTGGATGAAGAATGAGTTTTTTCTTCTTTCGTAACCGGAATTTGAAATCTTGAAGAATCCTAATAGCATTTTCCCCTTCGATAAAATATATCATGCAAGAACTAGACGTAAGATACTTAATAAATTGCTCCTTCCAACCCAGACCGTAGATAAGATCATTCGATTGGTACCGAAAGACCTTCGGGTAGAGTGCGATTACATGAGACTTATTGAGTTTTCGCCTCTTTCGATACATAACCCTCAATCGTCTTGAATGGAGGAATTCTTGAAACTCGCTAACAACTTGATCATCGAATCCGGGTTTCAAAAGAACAACGGAGAAGTTCCCTCCCTCTTTTTCCTTCTCCAGCGTCAATTCTAGAGGGAATGCTTCTGCAACTGAATTCAATCGCATGTCTGAACACTGTACCATATGGTATTCCTTGGGTCAAATCTTTTGGCTACAACCCTGTAACACGGTCAGACAAATGAATAAGCGCCGATGTGGCAACTGTCTGCACGCAGGGGTGCAAGCAAGCAGATGACGGTCGGACTCATGATTCGTGTGCAAGCGCGATAGCAAGCACCTGTCGTCCGAGGACGCGCGCAGCATCCGGGTCGGTAAAGCCCTCCGACGAGGCCGACATGCGCTTGGTGAGTTCGGGATCATTCACGATGCGTTGTATCTCGGAGACCAAAAGATGCGGAGTGAGATTTTCTTCTTCAATAACCGTGGCCGCGCCCGTACGCCCATACGCGTAGGCATTCGTGCGCTGGTCGTGGCTCACGGACTCGGGAATGGGGATGATGATGGCGGGCTTCCTCCAGAGTCCTATCTCGGCGATGGAGTTTGCACCGGCGCGCGAGACGATAATATCTGCAACGCCCGCCGCCCGCTGAAGCGATATTTCAGAAAGGTAGTCAACCGGATGATAGCGCGAAGCGTAAGAACTTTTCCCGAGCTCGACCTGCGCTATCGACTGCACGCTTTTGAAATTCGTCTGGCCCGTCTGATGGATGATGTTGGCGAATGCGACGAGATCTGGCAGGGCGGAAAGAACCACCTCGTTTATCTTCACCGCGCCCTGCGATCCGCCGATGATAAGAATGGTCGGCAAATCCTTCTCAAGTCCGAGATATTGCCGTGCGCCTTCGGTCTCGACGCGCATCAGCGCCTTGCGAATGGGAATGCCGGTGCGGGCGATGCGGTCCTGCACTTTCTGCGGAAAATAGGCGGCCGCGCTTTCAAAAGAGATGGCTATCTTTTCGGCAAATTTTGCGGCGAGCAAGTTCGCGCGTCCAGGTTTTGCATCCGATTCGTGGATGATAATTGGAATGCGTAAAAAGCGCGCGGCGAGCACGGTCGGTACGCTGCCGTAACCGCCCTTGCTGACGACGACATCCGGATACAGGCGGAACAGGGTGATGACTGCCGTGATGAATCCGACGAGAGTAATGAATGCGTCAAAAACATTTTGCAGGGAGGCATAGCGGCGCACTTTCCCCGCCGGTATTCGTATGAAGGCAATGTTGTTCTCAAAAAGAGCTTTTTCGTCGAAAGAGTTTGGTGCGAGGTAGTAAAGCGTGGGCGGCACAAGGCGTTCTTCGCGGACGAGGTCGTTTATTGCTTCCGCGATAGCGATGATTGGGTAGAAATGTCCTCCCGTGCCGCCCCCCGTGAACGCGATAGTCATGCTGCGGATTATATCAGTTTTTAATCTTTGCGATGAGCGGCAACATTCAGGATGAGGCCACACATAATAAGCGCAGCCATGAGTGCGGTTCCGCCGTGGGAGATGAACGGGAGGGGCAAACCGGTAAGCGGAATGATGCCGAGCATCGCGCAGATATTGATGAACGCCTGCAGGATGATGATGAACGAAAAACCGAGCGCCACGAGGCCGCCGAAGAGGTCGCGCGAATTCCCTGCTATCACGATACCGCGTGCGGCGAGCGCAATGAACAGCGTAAGGAGCAGGGCTGCGCCGACGAATCCAGTCTCTTCAGCGAAGACCGCAAAGATCGAATCGCCGTCGGGTTCCGGCAAATAATTAAATTTCTCAACCCCTTGCCCGAATCCCCTTCCAAAGAGGCCTCCGGAACCGATCGCTATCAAGGATTGCTGTATCTGGTATCCGCTCCCGAGCGAATTTGCCGAGGGATGAATGAATGTCTTCACGCGCTCAAGGACATAGGGGCGTACCAAAATAAGAATGCCGAACACAAGGATGACGCCGATTGCGAGAAAACCAAAATCGCGCCACGGGGCGCCGGCGACAAAGTACATCACGCCTCCCGTGGTGAGGAGGAGCAAAGTCGTCGAAGTGTTGGGCTGAGCAAGGAGAAGTGCCGCAGGTACGGTAAGAAATGCAATGAACGGTATGAGTCCGGTTTTCGGGGCTCCCAGCTGGCGTGCGCGCGGTGTAAGCCACCACGCAAGCGCCAGTATAAAACCTATCTTCAAGAATTCTGCCGGCTGCACGGTCGTGAAGCCGAGATTGATCCAGCGCGTCGCGCCGCCTGAATGGAATCCGATGCCCGGCACGAAAACGAGCGCGGTGAACGCGAGGGTGGCAACATAGATGTACGGGGCGAAACGCTTTATCTGCGTAAGCGGGACGGCGCGGGCGATGAAAAGCGAAAGAAGCCCGAGCCCTAAGCCGAGGCCGGCCTGGAGCAGAATGTCTTTCGACACCGAACTGCTCTCGCGAGCAAGCAAGCCGAGCGTCGCTGAGGAGAATATAGCGAGACCGGCGAGCGCTATTGAAAGCGTGAGCATGAAGAACATCCGGTCGCCGGAAGCGAATTTCATGAGTACTTGAGAAGCGCCACGGTCATACCGACGATGGCGCAGATGATGGAAATAATCCAGTATCGCATCGTGACTTTATAGGACGGCCAGCCGATAGCTTCGAAGTGGTGATGCAGCGGCGCAATGCGGAACACTTTTTTCCCGCGGAATTTTTTGGATGCGACTTGAATGATATTGGAAAGGACGGTGACAACCAGCGGGAACGCAATGATGGGGAGCGCCGCGATGCCATAGCCGTTACCCGGCGTGTCAGTCATAAAGGCGATAACAGCCAGCGCCATCGTCAGCCCCATTGTGCCGGTTTCAGTCATCCAAAAGCGCGCGGGCGGTATGTTGAACCAGAGGAATGCGAGTATGGCGCCGGTGAGCGTGGCGGAGAACGCCGCCAGGTTGATCTGGTTTTGAAAATAGGCGATGCCGGCGTATGCCATAAATGCGGCACTGAAGACACCGCCCGAGAGTCCGTCGATGCCGTCTATAACGCCGCCAGCATAGAGCGCGAGTGATGTCAGGATGAAAAGCGGGACGATGAGCGCGCCGATTGTCAGCGTTCCATCTCCCGGAATACCGATGGCATCAACCCCGAGCTTCGCATAGAACCACCAACCGATGAAGAACGAGACCAGCGTGACGAACAGAAGACGCGTGCGCAGGCGCACGCCCCGTTCCCCCGACGGCTGGATGTCGAGAAGATCGTTTATAAAACCCATCAGCGCGCCGGCAAGCAGAGCGAACAGCGGTATCCAGGTTTGGCTGCGGCTGAGGAAATCCAATTTTTCAAAAAGCGGAATCGGCACCAGGCGCGCGAGGAACCAGAGACCAATCGTCACGAAGGCGACGCTTACCCAAATAAGGACGCCTCCCATACGCGGCGTTTTCGTTTCGGTGCCCGCATGAACCGTCGTGCGGAGCTTTTCGAACTCAACAGCCGCTGAACCATCAAGCGCGGTCTTCCCTTCTACCTTCTTCCATACTTTATATTTGTATAAATAGTGCGTGAGCAGCGGCGCAAACAAAATACCCACCCCAAATGAAAGCATCGCGGGAATGAATACTTTGATGATGTTTGAGGTAATCATAGCGAAGCGACGCCCGCGAAGTGCGCGAATGTTGCAGCAACGAGTGTCGCAGCATCAGTGAAGCGCGCCTTTTGCGATGAGCCCATGACGACGACGGCGATGGGGTGATCAATGCCGCTATCAAATACAAGCACCAGATTCCCGCCGGCAAGATCGGTAAAGCCGGTCTTCGACAAAAGAAGGTGCGGAATGGTGTTCACTATCGGATCGGTGTTCTTCACTTTGAATGCCGTTCCGCCCTCCGAGGTGGCCTCTGCGGAACTCTGTGTCGTCGCTATCGCGATAGTCGGAGCTTCGGCGGCCAGAGCTCCGGCGAGCCGTGCGAGGTCGCGCGCGGAACCATAACCACCAGAAATCGCACCGTTCACATCAAGACCGCTCCCGTTCACCGCATAGGTTTGCGAGAGATTGAGTCCGGCGGCAGCACTCGCGAGCGCTTCGTTTTGTGAACGGTTTTGGCGTGCCGCAGTCGCTTCCGCGATGGCGGCTGCGCCGTCATTCAGCGATGCCGTGAGCGTGAGACGCGCGAGGTCGGCGAGCGAGAAGATCTGCCCCGCATTGAATGCGCGCGGCGAATCAAGACGCGTGGCGCTCGCGGGTATCGTTATGGGCGTTGTCGGTGAAAGCTCCGCAAGCGCGGCATAGACGGTGAGCAGTTTTGTAAGCGAAGCGAGCGGAAGCTGTGCGTCGGCACTTTTCTCATACAACGATTCTCCGGTCGCGAGGTCGTACACAATGGCCGCGACCGCTTCAAGCGGAATGTCCGCAAATGCGTTTGGTGCCGTTGGGGTCTCAGCGACAATGGGTGCGGGCGCCGGCGCCTTCGACCCGACCGGTACGAAGAGAAAAATTGTGAGCAAGAGCGATGCACCGAGGAGTGTAAAGCCGGCTTCGCGCATAGAGCGAGTGTGTTCGGCGAGTTGCTGCAATTGCGAAGAGTCCATAGCGCTTCTTTATTCGGGAACATCTGCCGCGGCCGTTTCCTCTGCCTGTATCACCGCGGCTGTTCCGGCGCGCAGTTCTTCCGCGCGCGGGAGCTGATCAGCGCTGCCAATACCCAAATGCGCAAACGCTTCGGTTGTGAGGTTGTAGCGGATACGGCGCTTGTCCTTCGGATCTTCCCTCCCTTCGATGAGTCCACGCATAAGCAGGGTGCGAAGCGATGCCGAAGAATTCACGCCGCGCACCCAGTCTACTTCGCCGCGCGTTGCACCGGCCTTATACGCGATGACGGCCAAGGTCTCCAAGCTTGCTTTCCCGAGGTCTCGTGCAAGCTCGCTCTCGCGCAGTTTTTTCACAAGCGGCGCGGCTTCAGGTGCGGTGCGCAATTCCACCTCATTCTCGGTCTCAATGAGGGTTATGCCGCTGTTTTGAAGCGAATCGGAGAGCGCTTTGAGCAGGTGCGAGAGATCGGACTCCTGTATCTCGAGGAGTTTGGCGAGCTGTTTTTTCTCGAGCGGTTCGCCGGAGGCAAAAAGGAGTGCGTGGAGGGCGGCTGGCGGCGTAAGCATTGCCGCTATTGTAGCTGTGCGGAGCGCTCGGGGCAACGCCTTACCCTGGGGAGAGATTAGCCGTAGCGCGGGACCGAAGAGGAGGAGGTGTGGCTGATGCGGATATCGCCGTAGGTATCAAATTGTTCCGCCGCAACGGCGCCCTGCTTGACGAGCTCGAGGAGCGCGAGAAACGAGACAATAACTTCAACCTTTTCTTTCGCGGAACCGGCAAAATCCTTGAATGAAAGCGTCATCGCGCTCTGCACCCGCTTTGCAAGCCGGTCCATCATTTCTTCGATGGTGACGAGCGGCTTCACCCGAGCCTCGGGGAGCTCCTCGACCGCTTCCCGGGCAGCAAGCACGCGGGCAAGCGCTTCAGCAAGCGCGTCCACGGAAAGGTCTCGGGAAGGTGCGAAGACGACTTCAGGCGGCCGCTCCCCTGCCGGCACCATAACCTGTTTGCCGAATATGCGTGCGAGTTCGCGCGCCGCTTCGCGCACTTTTTCATACGCTTCAAGCCGGCGCTTCAGGTCTTCGACATCGGCGTTCTCCTCCTCGGAGAGCGTAAGGTCCGGAATGAGAGACTTTGATTTGATGAGGAGCAGTGTCGCCGCTATCTGGATGAAGTTCGCGGTTTCTTCCACAGGAAATGCCTGCTGTGCGCGCACATGCGCGATAAAATCTTCGGTGATGTTTGCGAGCGCGAGCTCGTTCACCAGGAGCTTCCGCGCTTCTATGAGGTCGAGCAGGACTTCAAATGGCCCTTCGTAGGAGTCGGTCTTGATGGAGAATCCTGTTTTTGGTACGACCGTGTCCATTTATTTTTTATCGATCTTGAGTCCAAGCTCTTTAAGTTGTTTATCCGTGAGAGGTTTCGGCGCTTTCATCACGGCGGTCTGGCCGCCGCGCGTCATCGGGAACGCCTGCACTTCGCGCAAGTATGTTTCGCCGGTGAGGTTCATCATATTGCGTTCAATGCCGAGCGCGATGCCGCCGTGCGGCGGGGTGCCGTAGCGGAATGCGCGAAGCATGTGGCCGATGCGCTCCTCGAGTTCTTCTGCGCTGAAACCCATCACCTTGTACACCGCTTCGAGTATTTCGGGCTTGTGTGCGCGGATGGAACCGCCGCCGGATTCAAATCCGTTGCAGACGAGGTCGTATTGGGTCGTGAGTATCTCGCCGATGTTCTCGCCCTTCATGAGCCAGTCGACATGTTCGGGAATTGGCATCGAGAACGGATTGTGCGTGAAGGTCCAGCCGCCCTCGTCAGTCTTTTCGAAAAACGGAAAGTTCACGACCCACGCGTATGCGAGAACGCCGTTCTTCTTGTCCTCTTCGGTACGCATATCGAATTTATCGGCGCCGTACTTTTCCATCGCTTCCTTGTAAGAGATGCGCGGGAACGGCTTCTGCTTGATGGTGTGCCCCATCGCTTCCACCACCGTGGTTATCATATCTTCGACGGCAGCCATCACATCCTCCATCGTCACAAATGACATTTCGAGGTCGAGCTGCGTGTGTTCAAACCCGCGGTCGGCGCGCAGGTCTTCGTCGCGTATCGCGCGAGCAATCTGGAAATATCGTTCGAAACCAGCGGTCATGAGAAGCTGTTTGTACTGCTGAGGCGACTGCGGAAGCGCGTAGAACTTGCCCGGGTTGAGGCGCGAGGGTACGACGAAGTCGCGCGAGCCTTCCGGAGTCGATTCGGTAAGAAGCGGGGTTTCTATCTCAGTGAAATCTTTTGCAAAGAGGTATTCGCGGCAGCGGCGAATGAACTCGCTGCGGGTCTTCATATTTTTCTGCATGCGCGGCGAGCGCAGGTCGAGGTACCGGTATTCGGCGCGCACGCTCTCGTCAATGCCGCTCGTGTCGCCGGTGATGTCGAACGGCATCGCGTCCGACGGATTCAATATCTCAATGCCCTGTATCTCGAGCTCGATGTCGCCGTTTTGACGATCGGCTTGAGCATTTTTCTCGGGGCGTTTGTTCACGATGCCCTCCACGCGAACCACATATTCATTGCGGATGTCCTTAGCGGTTTCCATCGCAGGACTCCCGGGGAGAACGACGCCTTGGACGAGTCCCGAGCGATCGCGGAAATCAAAAAAGACCATTTTGCCCTGGTCGCGGCGAACATCTACCCACCCGCTGATGCTGACGGTCTTCCCTACCTGGCTCCCGAGCTCTCCGATAAGCGTGCGCTGCATATGCCTTATAAAATACCACACCCCGCGGCGAAAATCGCCGCGGGGCAGTTTGCAGGGCCTTCAAGCCTGCGGTAAAGAGCGGATGAGGAAATCTCGGAAGTTGCCGCCGCACAGAGCGTCGACGAGCTTCGGAGCGGACCGTTCCAGCAAGTACTGCTCCAACACCTCGAACATTCGGCTTCCCTGCTCGATGAGCGGTTGCGGTCGGTCAGGGAAGAATTCTCCGAAGGTACCGTTCGTTCCGAGCGTTTTCTTCATGTTGTCGAAGTGTTTGGCGGCCGCATCCATCGTCATGTTGAAATGGCTGCAGTCCGAACCGATGCCAATCATGGTGCCGTTGCCGCACTCGCCGAGTCCATGATTCATGGTGGTCATAGAACGCCGCGAGATACGGGTCCGTCCTCCCTGCCACCGCCTGCTTTTCTTTCGAGATGAGGAAGGTGATGAGGGGAATGCCGATGTAGCCGTCGAGCACGCGTATCGCTCGAATGCTTTGGTTCATCAGATTTCGGGGATGCCGAAATATCGAGAAGCAGCCCGAATGGCTTGCCATCACCTTCGTCGGTAACCGTTCCCTGAGAATCAGTGACATCGCATTCACCGCGGTCTCGTGTCCGGCATGGGAGAGATCCAGGATAATCCCGTATCTCCCAAGCCAGCGAATGAGATTTTCACCGCATTTGGTCAGCTCACCTTTCGGGTTCTTGAAACCGGACCCGTATTCGTTCGGCTCATCGTAGGCGATGGCCATCGAGCGAACGCCAAGCTCGCTCAGCTGTCGGACGCGCAGGACCGTCAGCTTCTCCGGTGCGTGCTGGAGTCCGAACAGGAGGCCCATGCTCCCGGGGTTGCCGGAAACATCAGCACTCGTACGGATTTCGTGCACGCCCAAATTTCGCAGGGCGATGTTCCTGAAACTGTTGTGCATGTTCAGGGCGTCTTCGTATTTCTTCAGGAACGGCGGCACGCTCGTGAGATGCGCGAGGGAAAGCCGCGGCCGACACGAGAGATCGAATGTTGGCGGCTGGCCTTGCAGGCCGATAAACGCCATCGAGTCGGCGTAGTACTTGTTTGCTGGAATGTTCACTCCGAGTTCCTTTCGTGGTCGTGGTCTGGATTCCCAGGATGCCGGGTCTGAAAATTATATTAGCAATATTTTATAAAAAGTCAAAAGCTGTCCATCATTATGGTAGTGTTTTTTGTCTCGCGGCCGCGTTACGCAACGCCGATGGCGCGGCGCACCTGCTCCATCTTCGCCTCGCTTATCGCGCGCGCTTCCCGCTTCCCTGCCTCGAGCACCTCGTCCACGATGCTGGAGTCGTTCTTAAGCTCTTCATACTTCGCGCGCATCGGCGCAAGATAACGGTCGAGATCTTCGATGAGCGTCTCTTTCAGCGCTTTGTAGTTGCCACGATGCTCCTCGTAGAGTGCGTTCAGGTTTACCTCGCTTCTGAAGAGCCGATGTATCTGGTACACATTTTTCGGGCGGTCACCGGAGGAGTCAGTAACGATACCCATCACCGCTTTCGCGAGTTCATCGCGCGTGCCGAAGAGCGGGATGACATTTCCGTAGCTCTTGCTCATCTTCTGTCCGTCGGTGCCTGGAACAACTGCAACATCCGGAAGAATGTATGGCTCGGGGAGCGTAAAGACCTCGGTCTTGAATACGCGATTGAATTTTTCTGCGGTATCGCGCGCAATTTCGATATGCTGTTTCTGATCAGCCCCAACCGGTACGACTTTTGCGTCGTAAAGGAGTATGTCGGCCGCCATCAACATCGGATAATTAAAGGTGCCGATATTTATTTCTTTATTTTTCGCTTCCGCGTCCTTGAAGGCGTGTGCGCGCATCAGATACGGCATCGTGGTGATAGTGTCGAAAATCCAACAGAGCTCGGTGTGCGCGGGCACATCCGACTGTTTGAAAAAGACGACCTCTTTCGGGTCGAGGCCGACAGCGATATAGGCCATTACGATTTCGCGCGTACGGCGTTTCATTTCTTCCGCGTCCTGCATCGTGTTGAGGGCGTGGTAGTCGGCGACGAAGATGTAAGGGCGGTACTTCCCTTCTTTGGTCAGTTCAACAAACTGGCGCATTGCGCCGAAATAATTGCCGATATGCAGGTCGCCGGTTGGCTTTACGCCGGAGACAAGAACAGGTTTCGTATCAGTCATGTGGGTACGATACCACAGAAATTGTAGCGTGTTGGGAAGGACCGCAATCACGCTTTTCGAATTTGTGCGAACACGGATAAATTGTCTGACGGCAATTTTCCGCGATTCCGGGAAGGACCATGATTACATTTTTCGGTCATTACAGTTCAGGCCGCTTCCTTCGGAACGGCACTTGGATTTTAACAGTCGCTTCGCTCCTTTAAAATCTCAGCGTACACCTTGCGGATTTTCTTTCAGAAAATGCTCGCAAGGTCTTCGAATCCTTCGCGCACGCCTCCCAGGCGTGCTCCGGCGCACCAAATGAAAAAGCCCCTTTCGGGGTTTTCATTTGGTGCGCCGGGAAGGATTCGAACCTTCGTAGGCCGAAGCCGACAGGTTTACAGCCTGTTGTAATTGACCACTCTACCACCGACGCAACACGCCCAGTATAGCGGATTTCCTGCTTTATTTCAAAACGAGAATGAGCACGCCCTGTTTGCCTTTACGCACGAGTGCATAGCCGTGTGAGAGGTCGCCCGGATAGATTTTCATATCGGGGTCGGTTATCTGCTGGCCAGACAATGAAATACCCTTCCCTTCTATGAGCCGGCGCGCATCGCTCTTTGAAGAAGCAAGTCCGCCCGCGACGAGCGCCTCAGCGAGAGAAGAACCGTCGGCGACATCTTTCTTTGCGAGCGTTACCGAAGGAGCTTCAGATAGTGCGACGGCGAGAGCTTCGCGCGAAAGTTCATGGAAGGGTGTTTCTCCGAAAAGCGCGTCGGTTGTGGCCGCCGCTTGTGCGGTAGCCGCCGGGCCATGCACAATTTCGGTCACGAGTCGTGCGAGTGTCTCCTGCGCTTGGCGCTCGCCCGGCGTGCGGCGATGGAGCTCCATCAATGCGTCTATCTCGTTCAAGGGGAGAAAAGTGTAGACCCTGAGGTAATTCTCAATATTCGCATCCGGCAGATTTATCCAGAACTGGTAGAAACGGAATGGCGAGGTTTTTTTCGGGTCGAGCCACACGGCATTTCCTTCTGTCTTTCCGAACTTCTTGCCGGCGGCATCGGTGACGAGCGGCATACCGATTGCAAACACCTGCTTCCCGAGGCGTTTGCGCACGAGGTCCACGCCCGAGAGAATGTTCGTCCACTGGTCAGAGCCACCGACTTGCAGGTCCACGCCGTATTTCTCATTGAGCGTCAGGTAATCGAATCCCTGCAGAAGCGCGTAGGTGAATTCAGTGTACGAAATGCTTTCGTCCGGTGTCTCCAGACGCTTTTTAATTATCTCGCGCTTCACCAGGTCGTTGACCGTGAAGTGCTTGCCCACATCGCGCAAGAACGGAAGCAGTTTTACCTTGGAGAGCCAGTCGGCATTATCGACCATTTTGAACGACGCATTGCCGAGCACCTTCTTCAGCTGTGCGGTGAGCGCGCGAGTATTTGCCGCTACGGTCTTCTCGTCGAGAAGCGTACGCTCCCCTTTTTCCTTCGGGTCGCCGATCTGTCCGGTTGCGCCTCCGACGAGGAAAACGAGCTTGTTGCCCGCGTCGCCAAGCCGCTTCATCAAGAGGAGAACGGCCAAATTGCCGACTTGCATCGAGTCGCTGGTGGGGTCGATGCCGAGGTAGGCGGTGCGGGGTGCGGCGAATATCTGCTCCGGCGAGGCGGAAGAATGCTCGACAAGTCCGCGGGCTTTGAGTTCGTCAGCGAGGTTCATAGCAAAAATATACCATTATTCGTGCAGGCCGATATGTAGTTCGTAGAGATGCCGGTAAACACCCCCATCAACACGCATAAGCTCATCGTGGCTGCCGCTTTCGGCGATGCGGCCATCTTTAAGAACGAGTATCTTCCCCGCTCTGCGCACGGTCGAAAGTCGGTGAGCGATGATGAAGGTCGTGCGTCCGCGCATCAGCTTCTCAAGTGCGCCACTCACGAGGCGCTCGGTCTCCGAATCAAGTGCGGAGGTCGGTTCGTCAAGAATAAGTATCTCGGGATCGCGCAGGATCGCGCGCGCAATCGCGATGCGTTGTTTCTGTCCTACCGAAAGCTTAATGCCACGCTCGCCGACGAGCGTGTTGTAACCATCGGGAAGTCCGGTGATGAAGTCATCGATGTGTGCATCGCGAGCGGCGTGAGCGACCTGTTCTTCTGACGCATCGAATGAACCGTAGCAGATATTCTTGCGGATAGTGTCATTGAAAAGGGCAACTTCTTGCGGGACAACCCCGATGCGCTTACGCAAATCGGTGAGATCCCAACGACGAGTATCGAGGCCGTCGACCGACACACTGCCCTTGTTCGGGAAATAATATCCCGATATGAGCGAAACCGCTGTGCTCTTCCCACCGCCCGACTCACCCACAAATGCTATGACCTCGCCAGGATTCACTGCGAACGACAGCTCCGAGAGAACATCGAGCTGATTGGCGCCATATGTGAAGGACACCTGATCGAATACGACTCGTCCGGAGCGTTCCGCTGGGGTCGCAGTGTCCCTCGGATGATATGTCTCTTCCGGTTCTTTCCATACCCGTTCAAGCTGTCCTGCCGCTGTGAAGCCGTTCTGGATGGTCTGCCAGCTATGACCGAGCGCGACGAACGGACCAAAGAACAGAAGCGCATATCCGTTGAGCGCGATGAGATCGCCCACGGTTATCGACCCGTTCGCCACGGAATTAACCGAAATGACGAATATAGCGAGTTGAGTGAGAAAAACGACAATGCGTTGAAAGAAACCGATATTGCTCCAAATTCTCTCGAGAGAATACCAGAGCTCTGTAGTTTTTTCCGCGAGATTCAAACGCACTTTTGCGATCTCATATTCTTCAGCCGCGGCCTGCTTCACCGAAGAGGCCTGCTGTACTGCCGATGCAGCGTCATTCCATGCTTCGTTCCAAAACTCATGCGCCCGATGGTCTATGGCGGCAACCGGCCGCAGCATGAAAATGAGCAGCACAACATAGATGGAAACGCCGAGCGCGAGAATGCCCGCCAAAGGTAAGCTGATCGTCGCCGCAAGCACGATACCGATCAAAACCGAGAGAAGTTGCGGGGCGATCTGGATCACATTTTGCATAATCGCGGAAATGCGCCATCCCGCCATGCTGATCTTAGAAAGTACCGCGTTTATGTGCTCGTTCGCGTGGTATGCGAGCGGGAGCCTAAAAAGATGGACGAATCCTTCAGCCTGAATGCTCAGATGCGTCTTGGTATCAATCTTACGCCGCGAACGATCCATCATCCAGTCGATGCCGTTCGCTACGATCTGGATGCCTGCCCAAAGGACTAACATGGCCGCCCATAGCGGGAAGGTGCCGCCCTCTGCCCTGCCCTCGGAAAGTCCGATGAGCGCATCAAAAAAGCGCCCGGTTACAAAGGGTACTGCACCGTTCGCGGCTGCAGAGACCAGACCGAAGAAAGCGAGAAAAACCAGCTTGTCGCGATGAGGTTTTACATGCCGCCAGATGCCGCGGGCGCCTTCTCGCAGAGAAACGGGGTTCGTCGCTTCGCGCTCCATGGCTTAACGCGCGAGGAAGAAGAGGCCGATGGCTGGCGCGGAGAACCACCAGAAGAAATAGGCTTTCGGCGCGAAAAGTGCGTCTATAGCCGGGGTGAAATTGTAGACATCGGCTACGGGGAAGATGTGGTATGCGAGCGCAATGAGGAAAGTTGCGGCAAGAAGCGAAAGGATCATGGTCCCAAATATGCCGACATATAGAAAGTCTGAAACGACGACGCGGCGCAAGATGACATAAAACACGAACGAGAGCGCGAGGTAGAAACCTACATGGGCGAGAAGCGCGGTCATCGCCGGTGCTGTGGGAAAGGACGAGAAGTACGGAAATGCGATGTAGATTGCATAGCCGGCATAAAATGCGAGCAGAACCGAGAGAAGGGTGGCGCGTCCGATGTACCACGCGAAGAGGAAGAACACCGCAAACAAAGCGAGAATAATAAGAAAATCACTCGCGGCGTTCCATGCGGTAAGCGCCGTATTCGTCGCAAGCGTACTTACTTGGGCAATTCCGTCGGTAGCAGTCATATGCACTAGTGTACACCTGGTGGAAGCCAGATTATTGCGTAATCAACACGACTATTTTATCGGCGATTTCGGTTGGAGTCTGTTTGTCAGTGTCAATGGTAATGAAGCCGTCGAAGCTCTTTGCGTGGACAATGTTGTGTACCTCTGCGAATCTCGCTTCATCCGTCCCGTTACCCTTCGCGCTGTCGCGTCCGCGTACACGATTGAGCTGCGTCTCATATGAGGCCTTGAGAAGAATTTTATACACCCTGGAACCTTTTTCTGCCGCGAGCGATTCGATTCTTGAAATTCGCTCTTCAGTCAGACCGCAATCAATGATGAGGCTAGTCCCGTTAACTAAATGCTGTGCACCCCTGGCCAGCACATTGTCAAACGCTTCTTTATTGCGTTCGGCACGCGACCTGTCTTGATTTGCCAGAGCGCGTCGCTCGTTATCGAGGCTTAGAAATACAACATCTTTTAAATGCTGGATGAGAATCTCACCGACGGTTGTCTTCCCTGCTCCTTTCGATCCATCGAGCACGATGACAGATTGTTGCGGCAGTTTTTCTCTTGTCTCAAAAGGTTCTGGGGATTCAATTGGCATGAACTTAGAGTCCTTCTGTTTTCAACTCCTCGACTGACTTTTTCGCTTTGCCCGAGAGTTTGTGCGGAAGCGCTACCTCGAGCCGAATGATGAGGTCGCCGCGGCCTCCCTCTACCGGAATGCCCTTGCCGGCGACGCGCAGAAGCTCTTCGGCGCGCTTCATCGCGGGGATTTTTACTTCAAGCGTCTTCCCTTCCAAGCTTTCTATTGAGACCGTGGTGCCGAGGAGTGCGTCAGTCAGCTTCACGGGCAAATCCATAACAAGATTCGCTCCTTCCCGGCGGAAGGTCTGGTGGGGCTTCACATGCACTTTTACATACAAGTCGCCTGCCGTGCCGGCCTTAATCGCTTCCCCTTGTCCCGGCATACGAATCATCTCGCCGTTATCAATGCCGGCAGGAATATTTATCTTTATCTCTTCCTGCTTGCGGTGGACGCCATGACCCTTGCATTCAGTGCACTTCTCTTTCGGTATCTTGCCGGTGCCCTCGCAGGCCACGCAGGTGCGTACCGAAGTAAACTGACCGAGAATGGAGTTGCGCGTCTCGTGCACGCGGCCGCTGCCGTTGCAGGTCTTGCAAGCCTCGAGTTCGGTTCCCGGCTTCGCGCCATTGCCGCGGCAAACGGTGCAGGTGGAAACTTTTGCGATGAGGACGGTGCGGGAAGTACCAAAAGCAGCATCCTTAAACGGCACTTCAAGATCGATAGAGATGTCGCGTCCGCGCGGAGTGCGTTCGCGGCCGCGGCCGCCGAACACATCGCCGAAGATATCTCCGAAGTCGAAGTCTACGCCGCCATTGCCGAAGGGAGACCCTTGGCCCTGGAATTGAGAAAAATCAAAGCCTGCAAATGGATTGCCTCCGGCACCTGCGCCCGGATGCCCGCCGGGGAATGCCTGTCCGTAGGTGTCGTACTCGCGGCGCTTCTTATCGTCGCTTAAGACCGAGTACGCCTCGGTTATTTCCTTGAACTTCGACTCATCAGTGCCGCCCTTGTCGGGGTGGTACTTGTGCGCGAGCTTACGGAACGCCTTTTTAATGTCGTCCTTGCTCGCCTTCTTATCGACGCCCAGCACATTGTAATAATCTTTCGCCATAGCTTTCAAAGTATACGCTTCTTATTTTTTGTATGCAAAAAGGAAACGGCGCGAGGTTGTCGCGCCGCTCAGAGTCGTTCGGAGGGGGTTCAGATTCGGTGCTGTTGATACTGCACCGCCATCGAAACCCAGAGGATGCTGTCCCGTAGGATGATCCAGTCAAACCGGTCCAGCACCTTCAGGTCGAGAGTCATTGCCGCTCGATACAGGTCGAACGACGAGATGCAAGAAAAACACTCGTCGACCTGGAGCACCTGCCCGCCCTTCTCCTTGACGAGGCCACCCGTGCACCTTCCCTGGTCGCCGCACTGCAGGAACCTCGACCGGTTTGAGAGGATGCGGTCGAAGTTGGTCTGTTCGACATCCGCTTTTTCTGCTTCGGGCGCTTCCATCGTGCCAGCAATCGGCCTGAATCCGCGCAGCAGTCGGTCGCGCAGGTCGCTCGGAGCACGGTAGGCGTCGTTCTTGGCGGTCTCGAGCGCATTGAGGATGAACTCTGCTTTCATGTAGCCGATGGCTCTCGGCAACAGCAGTGCGATTCCTGTGCCAACCGCGAGGACGAACAGCACCGCTGCTACGGTGATTCTTTTGTCGCTTTGCATCGCGCTCCTCCCGAAAGGTTTTGGTTGGTACTGCCCGCGAGGATTTTACATCGGTTTTACCCCATATGTCAAACCCCGCGTTGTGCGGGGTTTGGTTTCTCGTTACGGTTTTTCTTTGAACTCGGCATCAGTCGGACCGGCAGTGTCTGGCGGAGGAGTCTGGCCGCTATCGGTTGCAGGCGGTGTCTGATTCTTCATCATCGCCTCGCCTATCTTCGAGAGCGTTGTTGAGAGCGATTCCGTCGCAGACTTGATGGTGCCGGCGTCTTCGCTGGCGCGCGCCGTTTTGAGCGCGTCAATCTTGTCCTGCACTTCTTTCGCCACTTCCGCGCCGGCTTTCTCGCCATTGTCCTTTACTGCTTTCTCGGCGGCATAGATGGCTTGGTCAGCAACATTGCGCGCCTCCACGAGCTCTTTGCGCTTCTCGTCATCAGCCGCATGCGCCTCGGCGTCGGTCTTCATCTTCTCGATGTCTTCCTTGGAGAGACCGGTGGAGCCTTCGATGCGAATGCTCTGCTCTTTGCCAGTCGTTTTTTCTTTGGCCTTCACCGTGAGAATGCCGGACGCGTCCACATCGAAGGTCACTTCCACCTGCGGAAGCCCGCGCGGGGCCGGCGGAATGCCGTCCAGCATGAATTTGCCGAGCGACTTGTTGTCGGCGCTCATCGCGCGTTCGCCTTGTGTGATGTGTATTTCCACCGACGGTTGATTATCCGCAGCAGTAGAGAAGGTTTGCGAGCGAGAGGTCGGAATCGCGGTATTGCGCTCCACAAGCTTGGTCGCGACGCCGCCCATCGTCTCAATCGAAAGCGAGAGCGGAATCACATCCACGAGGAGAATGTCTTTCACATCGCCCTGGAGGATGCCCGCCTGAATGGCTGCGCCGATAGCGACCACCTCGTCCGGGTTCACCGACATATTCGGCTTCTTGGAGAAGAACTTCTCAACGGCCGCCTGTATCGCAGGCATGCGCGTCTGGCCGCCCACGAGGATGACTTCGTGTATTTCAGGAATCTTGAACGGCGATGCTTCCATTGCACGCTTGGTGATGTCCATTGCGCGCTCGATGAATTCGCTTGAAAGCTCTTCCAGCTTTGCGCGGGTCATCTTGATGAGCAGGTGGCGCGGACCGGAGGCGTCCGAGGTGAGGAATGGAATGTTTATCTCCGTTTCCATCGCGCTTGAAAGCTCAATCTTCGCCTTCTCAGCGGCTTCGTCGAGGCGCTGGCGCGCAAGCGCGTCGCTGCGTACATCAATACCGCTTTCTTTTTTAAACTCATCAGCGAGCCAGTTGATAATTTTCTGGTCGATATCTTTGCCGCCCAAGTGTGCGTCGCCGTCGGTGCTTTTGACTTCGATGACATCCCCGCCCACCTCAAGCACGCTGATGTCGAAAGTGCCGCCGCCAAAGTCGAAGACCGCGATTTTCTCGTCCTTCTTTTTATTAAATCCGTACGCGAGTGCGGCCGCCGTCGGCTCGTTGATGATGCGCTTCACATCGAGACCGGCAATCTGGCCTGCGGCCTTCGTCGCGCTGCGCTGATCGTCGTTGAAGTACGCGGGGACGGTAATGACGGCTTCGGTTATCTTCTCGCCGAGCTTCGCTTCTGCGTCGGCCTTAAGTTTGCCGAGTATCATTGCGGAGATTTCCTCCGGGCGATACCACTTATCGGTCATTTTCACTTCGATGCTGCCGCTATCGGTCTTGTGCATCTCAAATGGCACAGCCGATTTATCCGTCTGCACCCCGGCTTCATCGAACGAGTGTCCGATAAAGCGTTTGATTTGGAAAATGGTGTTGAGCGGATTCGTCACCGACTGACGCTTTGCGAGCGTGCCAACGATGCGCTCGCCGTTCTTCCCTACGGCGACAATCGAGGGGGTTGTGCGCGCTCCCTCGGCGTTCTCAAGAACGCGCGGCTCGCCGCCCTCGACAATAGCCATCGCGGAGTTCGTGGTGCCCAAATCAATACCAAGGATTTTTGCCATATTTTATTAAAGTTAGAGAGTCTATTTTACGCTTCTTATTACTCGCTTGCAAAGTGAGCGACCCGCACTTTCGCCGGACGGATGACTGAACCATTCACGCGCCAGCCCTTTTCTAGAACAGCGGTGATGGTGTCGTCGGCCTCGCTGTCATCGGTCAGGTCCTGGCCAAAGGCTTCGTGGAGCGCGGGGTCGAATTTTTCGCCGACTTCTCCGAGCTCCTTGAGTCCCAGCGTGGCGAACGCACTTTCTATCTGCTTCGCAATGGCGAGAAAGCCTTCTGGAATCTCGCCGTGCTCCTTCGCTCGCTCGAGCGCATCAAAGGTCGGCAGGAGCGTCTCGACGGCGTTCACCTTTCCTTTCAGCTCGGCGGTTTTTCCTTCGGTTTCAAATCGCTTAAGCAGGTTCACATAGTCGGCTTTGGAGCGTTGCCAACCGTCCATATATTCCTGCTTTTCTTTGCGGCAAGCGGAAAGCTCCTCGCGCATCTTCGCGATTTTCTCTTCCGGCCTTCCTTCACCCATATCTTCGCCGTGTTCGGGCTCTATGACGACATCATCTTGTTCGTCCATATCTCCACTATGCCTGAAATGACGAGCGGAGTCAAAATAAAAAGAAAATCACGGAACCTTTTTCAAGGTTCCGCGATTCAGCGTCGCGTTCGGGCAGTTACTTTTGCCCGGCCAGCTCCTCGAGCTTGCGGGCCGATTCTTCCATGACTCGCTCAGCGTCTCGGATTCCCTCGAGTCGATTGTGTTCGCGGCGCTCGAGCTCACAGCGCTTGAGAAACCATGCGACCGGAGAACCGGCGTAACAGGCCTCATCGACGCTCATCACTTTCCTGCTCTCGAAAGGATGCGCGGGGGTACTGATCTCGCAGGAAAGAGCAATTTCCTTGAGCCTGGCCAAGCACGGTGCTTCGAGTTCCAGGATATACGGTTCCAGGACCTCGAATTTCCCGAGACGCGCCAAGACCCCGACCATCCACGGCTTTGAGCTGTCGATGCAGGCCCGCATCGCAGCGTTCTGGGTCTGCTTCTGAGTCTTGCGCTCCTCGCACTCCCAGGAACTAATCGATTCCTCCTGCCACCCCCAGAGGAACTCTGCCAGCTTGAGCAGAAAGTCAACCGCGTGTTTCTCGCCGTGGGAGAATTCGTCGGCGCGACCGGAAAGGTTGCGAATCCCGATGCCCCAGAAGTCATTTTTTATTCTGAAGAAATTCCGAATGACCGGGAAAAGCTCTATTGACACCAAAGTCCTCACCCCCTCCCCATCTCCCCCGCCCGGATTACCCCGAGTCTTGAAGAAGTTGGCGCAGAGCATATCGAAGGCTTTGCGAGCGAGCACCTGGCGCTGTTCACTTTCCGTTCGTCTGAGTTCCCGCACAAAGTGGGGGTTTCTTTCGAACCCCACGAAGTAAGTCTTCTCCTGTTCACGAACCCGCGCCCCCTTGGGTGTGAGGTCGAGGGAGCTGATATCGTTCCAGCCGTCGGCAACGCCGAAGAAGAACTCGAGGCGCTCGGTATGCGTATACGGCTTGTACTCATGGGCCTCGCAGTCGTACTCGTCATGACGCCCCAGCTCGACATTGAAGGCGCCATGGAGAAGGCCGAGTTTCTGGTCGAGCGTGCGAGCTTCTCGCGCCAGTTCGAGCCATTCGCCCCAATTTCGGGGCGGGCGAACTTCCATGCGGAAAAACTCGTGAGCGGGTATCTCGACCGTGTGGATTTCGGGCGCTGCTTGATTAGTCGCTGACATTTCAAGGTTCCTTTCACTTGGGTTATGCCCCGCACTGTGGCGGGACGGGTACAGCCGATATGACTCTATCCTCTTCGCTTTGCTTGTCAATCTTCATATAAAAAGCAACCCCACCGAAGTGGGGTTTTGGGGTGGCGCGCGGTTTACGCGTGCTGAAGAGATGCCATGACTCGCTCGCCGCGCGTCACACCGCTCGTGCCGACGAATCTCGCAACTGCGTACGGCAGTCCGTCGGCGACCACATAGAGACAGGGACGCACATAGTGCATGTAACTCCTCGACCTGCCAGGGTCGACCGCCGTCCACTTCCGGCTCAAAATCCATTCGCTCGCCAGGAGCGACATGTCGGACCGAACTCGCTGTATCTTCTGGAAGAAGTGGCGGCTGCGCGTTTCGGACACCGGGCCGATCTTCCTGACCTCGCACGCCTGGGCGACGAGAAGAACGGTGCCATCCTGGAGAAGTTCGTTCAAATGCTCGCGAAACTCCTCGTCGCTGAAGTACGGCATTGCTGTCTGGTAGATGACGCGGAGCGCTCTACCGACGGCGGTCCCGGCCCTGAGTTTCGGGCGGCGCGGACGCGACATCCGAATGGTAGCGACGATGAATTCGGAACAGTCCGGTCTGGGACTCGATAAATCGTTCATGAGCTCCTCCTTTGGAGTTTAGAATGTGCGTTTGTGAGTTGGTTCAACTCACGCCGAGTATTTATATATCACAAAAAAATACTTCCGTCAAAAACAAAAGACCCGCACGCTTGCATCGTGCGGGTCGTGTACAGCGCTTTGCCTGCTTGGACTTGTGCCTCAGAGAAGGAACAGGCGTTTCGCTGCGGCTTCGATTCGCTGCTGCCGGAGCCTCTCTTCGCGTCGGATAGCGAGCCCCTTCTGTGAGGGTGTTAGCGTCGGGCTGGTCTCGATGAGCAGGATGTCCCCCCTCTTGATCAGTTCGAGAAGAGCCTTCTGCCAGGTCAAGCCGGGGAAGAATTTCATCGGCAGGCATTCCACGACTGAGTGGTCTTCCCAGTAGACTTGCAGCACGGGAGCGAGGCCATTCTTGTAGCGACTGTTCGGGTGGTGGTAGATCCACAGAGTACTCCCGCGGTCTCCATCCAGATTGTCGCGGACATTGAAGGTAAAGCCGAAGAAATCCCGCAACTCAAAAATCTTGAAGCGGATGCTGCTGCGCAACATCCTCCCCCGCTCATGCATCATCCACTCGGCGAAATGGATTATTCTTCGCAAGAGGTCGATTCTCGCGGCAACTTCCGCCTCGAGGTCGCGTACCTCGGTGCTGCTTATTATCGTGAGCATCGCGCAGTCTCCTGGCTAGTTTAAAAGGCACAGCTTCCACCACGGACACTATGCTCGTATGAGTGGTGCGTCAAGCAGGTGGACGCAGAAATGAAAAAGACCCGGGGCGTGCCGGGTCTTTCGATTTGTTCATATTCGCCATTTCATGACAGCCTCCTCTGGATGGGGGCGGTTTGAGGAAGAATTTTTTTCTTACTGCTCTATTGCCCTCCTTGAAAAGGCAGCGGTCTGCTACCGAAAGAAGTAAAACATACCATCACATTAGTGTCAACACTTTCTAATTGGACGAAAGAGATGAGCCCCGAGCGGTGAATCTGCTCGGGGCTCATGATGGATGCGACCTGCGCTACTGCTTGCGGGTGTAGAGCCGCGTCGTGGCGACATGGTAGCTCGTGTTGAGCGCCTCGTGCTCCTTGTTCATATCGGCGCATGTCCTGGGCCTGTCCACGATCTCGAATGCGACGGCCTTGTTGATGTGCTCCGCGGGAATCTGCGCCAGCACCTCGGCGATCGTGGGCTTGAAGAAACCTGCATAAGCCCAGGAGTGGTAGGTCGTGATGTCGCAGAGGGGTTCGAGCCCCACTGCCTTGCCCGCAGGCTTGGGATCCCAGGTGTAGGCAATTTCGAACAGGTCCACGGGCTTGATGAAGTGGGGGCCGCTCTTCTTCGGCCCGTTGAATGTCACGACCGGCTTGATGCGTTTCGCCATCTCGCGGATTCGGTGTTTCGGCACATCCGGAATCCAGACCTTGGTTTCTCCTGCCTTCTCGATCGTCTCGGCCACGTCAGTTCCTCTTCGTTAGGACACCGGAGTGGTGTCAGTTGTGGGGTACCTCTTCCAGCATGGACGGTACGCTTTTAAGAGTGACGCGTCAAGTAACTGAGCCGGTGTATGAATTTTTGTCCTATAGGACAAAAATTCATACAAACAAAATTATCTGCCCTTCCACGCATCCCCTGCCGGATGTGGGTGGGGTTAAAAAATTAAAACCTACGCAGAGACAATATCTCCATCTTGAGGCATTGCGGAAGCAGTACCTTCCGAGAACAACGAATCACAATGAGCCAGCATCGTTTCAATAAAACGCCCATGATAAATAGCGTATGTTTCGCTACTCAACTTCGTACCTTTGGGACAGAGAATGCGAAGCACTAGTCTGTCTGCTTCAAATTTCGGTCGAAGCCAAGCCAGGTTTTTCCATTGCGGTACGGCATGAGTGAAATCTCCATCACTATCGCAAGACCAGGTAACAATGTTCCCGGCTTTAATCTTATCTTTGAAGCTAGAAAGAAGTTTTTGGGGATCGTTTGTTTTAAAATAAACAGCCATAATATTTTATAACTAATTTCCTTCAGAAGCCTTAACCTTTTCTGTAGCATTTTCTAAAGCAGAGGTATCAACTTTTTCCACCTGAGCAACAGTAGTAGCCGCTTTAATTATATACCCTTCATGTACAAAGTTTCCATTAATTTTTTCGCTTTGAATCTTTACTCCCGTTTGATATCGAAGCAAAGATTGAACTAGATGTTCCTTAGTATTGAAAACCGCTATTCTAGCTATAGATGATAATTCTTCGGCAGATAAATTCGTCTTCATCTCTGTTAAAAGGTCACTAAAGATTTGCTTGCGATTTTCTTCGGAAAGTTCCGCGGATTCATCAGCATAAATAACCGTCCATCGGTCAGTTAATTCGTCCATTTTTAATATGGCGAGCAGTGCAACGGAAGTTCTTCCCTTTGCATCCATCGACTCAAGTATTGATTTGAATTTTTCAATCATATGTACGCAAATTACCACCGCCTCTTTCTTTTAATGGTGGTTAGAACTCCATGCTGGGGATCGGTCAGGTTTGCGTGAAGAGCCCTAGCTTTCTTCTCATCAAATTGATTCATCCTTCCCAGATTATAACGCATGGACGGCCAGTCACCGGGGTACTCGACCGTAAATTCCGACCAATGTCGGAAACAGTCAACATTCCCAGCCGCGTTGAAAATATCCTGGAGACCGGACACAACAAGGAGCTGGTCGAACTTATGTGTTGCGAAGAATGTCCGAATCGGACCATCTTTAACTGTGTCAGGATATGCAGTTAAACGCAGACTTTTACAAATTGCCGCCTTCAGGGCGCACTCGAGGGCGTAACCGAGCATATACGCAGCCCCATCCCAGTCACTTGCGTCAATAAGAATCTTAGCGGTTTTTAGGCGCGTAAGAGCAATTTTCTTAAGTTCATTAGGAACTGCCATATATGCATGGCAATCATAGCAGAACTTTTTAACGCTTGCTCCACTGCTTGGCCTTGCGGGCCTTCACGAGGCCTGGCTTCTTGCGCTCCTTGGCGCGCGGGTCGCGCATCAGGAAGCCTGCGGACTTCAGCGCTGCGCGAGTCTTCGGCTCGGCCTTGATGATGGCACGGGCGGCCGCATGGCGGACTGCGTCTGCCTGTGCGGCGATGCCACCCCCCTCCACATGAGCGTGGACTGCGTAGTTCTCTGCACTCTCGGACTTGGCAAATGCCTCTTCAGCGATGAGTGCGCGCAGATCAGTTTTGAAATATTCCTTCGGCGTCTGACCGTTGACGAGGAGGCTCCACTTCGCGGCTTTCTGCATGCGAACGCTTGCGATGGCCGTTTTGCGGCGTCCGACTGCGGTGATGAATTTAGTAGATGCCATAATTATGCGTTAACCGTGAGGTTCATCATACGCGGCTTGCGGAGCTTGTTGCGCGGAATCATTCCGTCCACCGTCTTCTTCACCACTTCCGCAATACCCTTCTTGTCGATCATCACATCCATACGAATGGAGCGAAGACCTGCCGGGTAGCCGGTGTAGTGGGTGTAGACCTTGCCCTTCGAGCGGCGCTCGGTGATGTGCAGCTTGCTCGCGTTCTCGACGACCACCTTGATAGGAAGCGCCTGATTCTTCGAGAAGTGCACGGACTTCTTGCCGAGGAGTGCGCTCGCAGCCTCGCTCGCCACGCGGCCGAGCGTGCGGTCCGTCGCGTCGATGGTGTAGGTGGTGGCTGCTGGCTTAATGTTTTTTGTCATACGGATGTCTATTGTCTACTAGACGAAAGCGATATACGCAAGCTTGCGAGCGTCGTTACTGCCGCGTTCTGCGCGCTTCACGATGCGGGTGTAGCCTCCCTTTCTGTCTGCGTAGCGCGGCGCGATGGCGCTGAAAAGCTTTTTCACCGCTTCGTCATCGCCGAGACGGCTCTTCGCGAGCCGGCGGCTTGCGAGCGTGCCCGTCTTCCCGTAGGTGACAAGTCGCTCGATGAATGGGCGGAGTGCCTTGGCCTTCGCCTCGGTCGTCGAAATGCGCTCCTCGAGGACGAGTGAGCGCGCGAGCGACTTGATCAGCGCACGGCGCTGGCCGCTCTTTCGATGGAAGGTCTGTGCTTTTTTAGTAAATGCCATACGAGTTTATTCGCTCTTGAGCGTGAGGCCGAAACCGGCGAGGGCTTCGGAGATTTCCTCAACCGCCTTGTCGCCGATGCCGTCGAGCTCCTTGAGGGCCGATGCGGTCTTGCGTGCAAGACCGGCGGCACTCTTGATGCCCGCGTCCTCGAGCGCCGAGGTAACGCGTGCGGAGAGACCGAGGTCGGCGAGCTTCACTTTCGCAGCGTCAGTGGAACTCTCCGAACCCTTTGCAGAAGAACCCGCTTCTACGACCTCCTCCTGGAAGCCAATAACGGCGCGGAGCTGGTGGATCATAGTCTCGATGGACTGCTCGAGCGCCTGGCGCGGAGCGATTGTGCCGTTGGTCTCAATGAGGATGCGCAGGCGGTTGAAGTCCGTGCGATCACCGACGCGCATGTTTTCCACCTCGTAGTTCACGCGGCGGATAGGAGTGAAAGTCGCATCAAGCGCGATGGTACCGATGTCCACTTTATCCTTAGAAAGGACTTCGCGAGAGACATAGCCCAAACCGCGTTCAATGGTGGCCTCGAGTTCGAGGACTGCCTTGCCCGAGAGGTCAGCGATGTGCTGCTCCGGATTCTTTATCTCTACCTGGCTCGGAAGCTTGAAGTCTTTTGCGGTAACTTCGCCCGAACCCTTCACCATAAGCGAAACGGTTTGCGGCTCGTCGCCGTGGAGCACGAAGTGGACGCGCTTGAGGTTGAGGAGGATTTCCATCACCGTCTCGCGGGCGCCCTCAATGGTGGCGAACTCATGCGGAACGCCTTCAATCTTCACCTGCGTCACTGCGGCACCGGGAAGCGAGGAAAGGATAATGCGGCGAAGCGAGTTGCCGAGCGTGTGACCGTAGCCCGGGTACAGCGAATCGATCTCATAAATGCCTTGCAGTCCCTCTTCAGAGACAATGCGGGGCTTACTCGGAAGTGTGATGTGGTATTCCATAACGCAATCGTAATTACCAATTAATAAGAACCGTACGAATAAATATTACCTCGTGTAGAACGAGAGCACCGAGACGAGGTCCCCCGCCGGATCAGCGGAGGCGGCTGTCGGCAAAGCGGCAACCGAGCCCTCCATCTTTTTCGCGTCCCACGAGAGCCACGACGGAAGCGGGCGCTCGAGGAAGCGGTCCGCAAAGCCGACGAGTACGCCGTGCTCCTTCGAGCCCTCGCGCACCGCAATCTTGCTTCCGACGGAGAGCGCCTGCGAAGGAACGCGGGACTTCTTGCCGTCGACCATTACATGGCCGTGCGCGACCATCTGGCGCGCGCCGCGGCGAGTAGACGCGAGGCCGAGGCGCCACACGACATTGTCGAGGCGGAGCTCGAGAAGCTCATGCAGGCGTTCCGTCGGCTTTGCGCTTTTCACCTCGAGCGCTTTGCGCACATAGTTGCGGAACTGGCGTTCTGGAAGACCGTAGGTAACGCGCACTTTCTGCTTCTCGAGCATCTGCTTGCCATACTCGCTCTGGCGTCCGCGTCCGCGGCGCTTATTCTTCGCAGAGCGGTCGGCGGACAGCGCAAACTTTTGCGTCTGCGCTTTCTCAAAGACAGTCGCGCCGAGGCGCTTCGCTATTTTGTATCGTGGTCCAGTTTTCATTTTATAAAAAGATTAGATGCGGCGCGGCTTCGGCGGACGCGGACCGTTGTGCGGAACCGGCGTCACATCCTTGATGGACTTGATCTGCACACCCTTGCCCGAGAACGCGCGAAGAACCGACTCGCGGCCGGCACCCACGCCGCGGATAACGACCGATGCCTCCTTGAGACCAATCATCATGCCCTTCTCGCCGAGGAACTCACCGACCTTTGCGGCGGCATACGGCGTCGACTTGCGCGCACCGGAGAAGCCGAGTGCGCCTGCGCTCGAAGAAACGATAGCGTTGCCCTTCTCGTCGGTGAGGATGGCTTTCGTGTTGTTGAAGGTTGCGTCGATGTGCAGCACCCCCTTTTCGAGGTGGCGCTTCGTGGCCTTCGACATGGCGCGCTCCTTGCGCCCCTGGTCCATGCCTTTACCGCTCTTCTTGATGATTCGTTTCTTTCCCATAGTAAAAATTAGATATCAGAATTAGGTCTTCTCAAGCGTGCGGCGGCCCGAGGTCATTGTCTTGCGAGTGTTGCCGCGGCGCGTGCGCGAGTTCGTCTTCGTGCGCTGGCCGCGCACCGGAAGCCCGCGGCTGTGCCGGTCGCCGCGAAGCGACTTGATGTCCTTCAAGCGCTTGATGTTCTGGCCAATCTCGCGGCGCAGCTCGCCCTCGATCGTATAGCCTTCTGCGAGTGCGCGGATCTTTTGCTCCTCATCGGCGGTCAGATCAGCACCCTTCTTGGTCGGGGCGATGCCGACTTTTTCGAGGATGTCGAGCGCGCGCGTCGGACCGATGCCGAAGATGAGCGGCAGCGAGTACGCGAGTTGTTTGTTGTCAGGAATGGTAACGCCGGCGATACGCATACGAAAAAAATTAACCCTGGCGCGCCTTACGGCGGGGGTTCTTCTTGTTAATACGATACAAGCGCCCGCCGCGGCGGACGAGTTGATCTCCTGTCTGTTGGACTTTGATCGACGCACGAACTTTCATCGTAAAAAGTGGATTGAATTAGGTTAATCGGCGAACGATTCTTGCGCGGCCCCCGTAGGGGTCAAGCACCATGTCTACCTGATCGCCTACCAAGACGCGGATGCGGTGGAGGCGCATCTTGCCTGCTAGGTAGGCGAGCACAAGCTCTTCTGGCTTATCTTCACTCGCGGGAATACGGACACGGAAAAGCGAGTTCGGCAACACCTCTTCAACGGTGCCGACAGCTGTCGGTTTAGTCTCTTCGCCTTCACTCATTTATCATCCGTTACCCATGCAAGTACTCTAGTAATCTAGCAGGTGTCTTTAGAATCGTCAAATAGACACTGTGTGGACTATGGATTGGCCACAACAACCGATATCGAGGCGGGGTCTTGGGGGAAGGTCTGGCGCCAGAAAGGGCGCAGAATGATGACTGCCCGTTTGACCTCAGGATAATTCGTAAGGGCAACTTCCGCGGCAGAGCGAGTCTTGCCACTGACCGCTGCCGCTATGCGAGTCGGATCTACCGTGTACATAAGCGACGCCGTGCCGGAGAGCCTGAAAGTGAATGAATTGGCGGCTGAATCCGGCAATACGGTCTCAGGGAAGAGTTTCAGCTTGCTTGCGGGAGTAAGGGTGAGCGGCTCTCCTTGGTAGCCGAGGCCGGTGACCGATGCGGCAACCGCTTTCGCCAGCGCGGCATTCGGGAATACGACTGCGGTGATAGTTCCCTGCTCTTTCACATCTACCTGTCCGGTCGTGGCAGAGGCCGCAGAAGTGAGCTCTTGATAGGTCGTCGTGGCCGAACCCTCGAGCATCACATAACCGTCGGGAATCTGCGACTGAATGCTCGTCGCAAGATCTGGTGCGAGCGCTGAAATAAGCGCGTTCCTGGTTTGCATTTCAAGAGCAGGGTCAACGACGGGAATGGTGCCAGAGGCGCCGCCCGTCATTGCACTCGTCGAACGAGCGTAAACCAGTTTCTCCTGGAGTGTTCCGGCAAACCCTGGAATGGTGAACGAAGTCGGACCAACATTGTACGCGCTGCCAGCCTTGTCAGCATAGACCTTGGCGGTGATACTCCCCGGTTTTGCCTGAGTCCCGCCCGGTATCACGACCGAGGAGTGGATCCGAAAAACAAGCCCCGCTGAAGTCGCGAAGCGGGTGTTGGTGATGAGTCGTTGGGACTGCGCCTGCGCGTTGTAGATAGTGATGGTGCCGGAGGCGATTGCGGTGACGGTCTTGGTGCCGCTTCCTTTTACGCTCTGCGAGGCGATCTTCTGTGCCGTGACGACTTGGAACGGAAGCGCGCCGGAATCCGCAGTTGCGGTAAACGAGCTCTGCACTTCCGCAGAAACCGTGTTTGGCGTTACCTCGATCTTTGCGCTCGAGAAATAAAAGAGTGCGGCAAGGGACAGAGCGATGACGGCCACCACCGCAAGAAGCGTTGTGTACGGAAATTTGTGCGGTGGTCGGTGGCTTTGTGACTGAAGCGAATCGCGAGAATCAGCGGCGGGTTGGCTCATGGGTTCTATCTCTCTGCGCCGGGACGGCGGAATGATGTCATCAAGTTTACGCATAGGTGCAGTATACCCCATTATGACTCCTCGGAAGTCTGCCCGCCGTGGAAAAGAGTCATCAGGAGAAGCGGGAGGTCGGGGGCGGCGGCAGCCGCTACGCGCACAAATCTTAGGAGGTGGCTCGGCAGCACCGGGACAATCTTTGGCGGGTTGTCTGAAAGCCAGAACTTACCCAGATCTCCCGCATCAAGTTTTTTCCGAAACGAAGCCATGTCCGATTCTTGCGCCAACAAGAATATCGTCCGCGGAAGCGGATAGTGCTTCGCGAGTTCAGCGAGTTGCACCCCGACATGTTCCATCCATTCGCGCTGTTTATCGGTGTCTGACACTTCGGTTATTGCAATAAAGAGGCCGCGATGCACGAATGCAATGGAGGTCAGTGCACCAGTTGCGTCGAGAATAAGGGCATCTCGTTCATGCGGAAACGCACGGAGTATCGTTTGGAAGCGTAATGCGCTGCCGGCGAGAGGCCGGACATTCTTCGTATGGAACACCCCCTGCAGAGTCGAGAGCGCATTTTTCGTGATGTGCTCGTTGACGAAAGAAGTGAGCACGATGATGGAAGCGCGGTGCGCCTTTTTTCCATACGGATCCTGCGTTTTATAACCATTGAGGATGGTTCCGATGACGGTCTCGTCGACGCGCATGTAGCGCGGCAGTTTTATCTCCGTTTTCTTCAAGAGGTCACTTACCGCGCTTTTTGTAAAAGAGAATTCTTTGTCGTCCTCATCTACAAAACGCTCGGTCCGCACCGAGGATTTCTGCCAAGGAGCATTAATGGAAAGCAGGACGGCATCGCTTGCACCGCTGCCGGTAGCGCGCGAAAGGACGGGCGCCCCTTCGCGCAGAAGCGTGTCCGCGAGGATTTTAAGCGCACGCAGCATCGACTTGTCTCGGGGTTCCCCTTCCCGAGTCTCTACCGTCAAACGCCGTGTGTAGAGGAGAATCGGCAACTCGCCTTCCGCATATGCGACATACGCGCCCGCAACAGAGTCGGCGCCAACCTCTACCAAAACAACCGACTCATTTTTTTTGTTCGGACTGAAGAGACTTCCGAAGAAACTCATCCGTTTATTCTAACACCCCATTTGATAACCTCGCGGGCTTGGTATCGAACGGGGCAAGCTGCTTTCTATTCGAGAACCGCTTTTATTCTTCGCACACCAGCAGACGAGGCTTCTTCCTTCAGTATCTTGAAATGCTTATGGCCTTCCCCGAGCTCGCGCGTGTTGGCGACATGGGGGCCGCCACAGAACTCTATCGAAAATGCGCTATCCAAAGGACCGACCGAGTACACCGATACCGTGTCGGGATAGGTCGCGCCGAATTCGTGTTCCGCGCCGAGTTTCTCCGCCTCTTCCCTCGGAAGGTCCGTACGGATGACCGGAAGGCCCTCGGCGATTTTTTCGTTCACTATCTTCTCTACCTCCGTTTTCTGCTCCGGCGTCATTTTCTGTTCATAATTGAAATCGATGCGCAGGCGTTCGCTCGTGATATTGCTGCCGCGCTGATGCACCTCGGGTCCGAGCACCATCTGGAGCGCTTTGAGGAGGAGGTGGTGCGCCGTGTGGTAGCGAACGGTCTGCTCCGCGTGGTCAGCCAAACCGCCTGCAAATTTCTGTGCTGCACCCGCTCTCGATGTCGCCTGGTGCTCTTCCATTTTTGCTTTCACCGCTTCGAGGTCTACCGCGAGACCGCGTTCCTTTGCTATTTCCGCCGTGAGCTCGACCGGAAAGCCGTAGGTCGTGAAGAGCATAAAAGCGTCGATGCTATTCCCCATTTTCTCGAGCTCGCGCAGACCATTGGCAAGTGTTTTGCGGAATTGCGTTTCTTCTTTTGCGAGTTCTTCCGCGATCTTCTCTTTTGCTTTCCCTACGAATGGGTACTGCTCGGAATACTCATCGGCATAGCTCTGGGCCACTTCGGGCAGAATGGCTTCCTTGATGCCGAGCCGATCTATCTCGCGTATCGCCCGGCGAATGAGGCGGCGGAGAATGTAGCCCTGTTCGCTGTTGCCCGGACGCACCCCCGAGGCAATGATGAATGCTGCCGCGCGAATATGATCGAGAACAATGCGAAATGAGCGAATGGTTTCGTCGGAGTCAGCATACGATTTGCCCGAATGTTCTTCGAGTACGCTCCGCGCGCCCGCAAATATATCGGTTACATAGAGGTCCGAGGTGCCCAGGGTGGTCGAAGTAAGGCGTTCGAGTCCTCCGCCGAAATCTACATTTCGCTTCGGCAGTTCTTTGAACGAGCCGTCGGCCTGCTTGATAAACTGCATAAAAACGGAATTTGCTATCTCGACAAAACGGCCACAGTCACAATTCGGATGACATTCCTTCCCCCACTTCGGGTCGTGCGGGGTGCCGAAGTCGTAGAAGATCTCGGAGTCTGGGCCGCCAGGTTCACCGGGCGGCATATTCGCCGGAACGCCGGAACGACTCCACCAATTCTTCTTCGCGCCGTAGGAGAAGATGCGGCCGCCCTGCATACCCTTCTCGTAGCCAACTTCCTCGGTACCGAGGCGGACGAGCTCTGCCGTCATTCCCTTCGCGGCGAAATTCTTCTTCCATATCTCAACCGCTTCGGTGTCGAGATCCATCCCAGTATCAGTATCGCCATCAAAGACCGTGACATACAGTCTCGCTGGATCGAAACCAAGACCCTCTTCTTTCGAGGTGAGAAATTCAAATACCCACGGGAGCTGTTCCTGTTTGAAGTAGTCGCCCAAGGACCAGTTACCGAGCATTTCAAAGAAGGTCAGGTGGCGATTGTCGCCGACTTCTTCAATGTCTCCCGTGCGAACCGCCATTTGCGAATCGGCGAGGCGATTCCCTTCTGGGTGCGGCTGGCCGAGGAGATACGGAACCAGGGGCTGCATCCCGCTACTCGTAAAGAGCGTGGTCGGATCGTTTTCGGGAACGATGGGGGCCGAGGGGATGATGGCGTGCCCTCGCTTGGCGTAGAAATCCAAGAATCGTTTACGAACCTCTGTGACTTTCATACGAGAAAAGATAGCATGAGATAAAAGATTCATATACTATGGTCAGATGACAAAAAACGGCTGGGGATTTGACGCACGAGACATTGACGCGAAGGTGCGTCCACAGGACGACTTCTTTCACTACGCGAGCGGCGGGTGGATGAAGCGCAACCCAATACCCAAAGAAGAGGCGCGTTGGGGTTCGTTTACGATGCTCCGTCATGCGACCGACAAGCAGCTGCAGACGCTGCTTGAGAAAGTTGTAAAAACAAAGCGCGCAAAAGCCGGCAGCGCCGAGCAAATGATCCGTGATTTCTATCGCTCGGGGATGGATACGAAAACGCGTCGCGAACGCGGCCTTGTCCCGCTTAAAAAACTGCTCGACCGCATTGAGGCAATACAGACCCCGCGCGACATCATCCGCACCGCCGCTCACCTCGAGCGCACAGGCTCAGGCGGTGTCTGGGGTGCCGGCATCGACCAGGATATGAAAAACAGCGAGCGCTACATTATCTACCTCGGTCAGGGGGGACTTGGTATGCCCGACCGCGATTACTATCTGAAGGATGATGCGGAGTCGAAGCGCGTACGAAGCGCGTACGAAAAACATCTTGTACGCCTGCTTACACTTGCGGGGCGCCGCAAGGAGTCCGCGCAGGACGCCGCGCTTGTGCTTGAAATGGAAACTGCGCTCGCCAAGATTTCTATGAAAAAAGAAGATCTGCGCGATGTGGACAAGGTCTACCACAAGAAATCACTCGCGCAGCTCCAAACTATAGTGCCACGCGTGGATTGGAAGGAATATTTCGCGATACTTGGCGCGAAACCGAAAGAGGTCGTCGTCATGCAGCCAAAATTCTTTACCGGCGCCGAGCGCTTGCTTCACACCTACCCCATTGAAGCGTGGAAAACTTATCTTCGTACGCACCTTATCAATGATTTCTCCTCATTTCTCACGCCGGAGCTCGAAAAGCAGAGCTTCGCCTTCTATGGCACCGTGCTCACGGGCACGCGGCAGATGAGGCCTCTGTGGCGGCGCATCTTGCGCGTTGTGAACGGCGGTTTGAGCGAGGTCTTTGGCGAACTTTATGTAAAGGAATACTTCCCGGCCGAAGCCAAGCATAAAGTGGCGGGCGTGGTCACCGATCTCTTTCGTGCGTATGAAGCTCGCATCAAAAACCTCGACTGGATGAGCGATGGAACCAAAAAAAAGGCCATCACAAAACTTCACCAAATGAATCGCAAGCTCGGTTATCCTGACAAGTGGAAAACTTATCGGGGGCTGCGCATAGCGGCTGATGATTACGCGGGCAATGTGGTGCGTGCGGGAGAGTATGAACATCGCCGCGCGATGCGCCGGCTCGCGAAGCCGGTCGACCACAAAGAATGGTTTATGAGCCCGCAGACGGTCAACGCGTACTGCAGTTTCGGCCTCAATGACATCGTCTTCCCTGCCGCCATTCTCCAGCACCCGTTCTTCGAAGTCAGCGCCGATGACGCTTTTAATTACGGTGCCATCGGTTCGGTCATCGGCCACGAGATAACGCACGGTTTCGACGACCAGGGATGCAAGTTTGACGGCAAAGGAAATCGAAAGACCTGGTGGACACCGACCGACCGCGCACGATTCAACAAAAAAGCGAAACGCCTCGTCACCGAGTTCAATGGCTACGAAGTCGAACCCGGCATGAAGGTGAACGGCCAGCTCACGCTCGGCGAAAATATCGCGGACCTCGGCGGCATCTCCATCGCGTACGATGCATACCAGCTGCGTCTGGAAAAAACCGGCCGTAAAGACATCGGCGGCTATACTCCCGAGCAGCGCTTCTTCCTCGGCTACGCGGCGACAGAACGCGAGCAAGAACGGCCGGAGTTCCGCAAAACGCAGGTGCTTACCGACCCGCACTCCCCCTCCCGCTTCCGCGTGAACGGTCCGCTCTCAAATCTCCCCGAGTTCTACGCGGCGTTTGGGGTGAAGCCGGGTGATGAGCTCTATCGTGAACCAAAAGATCGCGCCAAAATCTGGTGACAGGACTTTTCTCCTCTCGCTTTTCAAAGACTCCTAGGATTGTGGTTTTGGGAATACTTGGAGTTGCCGCGCATGCGCCTCGGCAAATCGTTTCGTGAGCGGATGTTCCGGCAGACGCGCCTGCGCGATGCGGAGTGCTTCGCCGTAGAACCACAGATAGTCCTCATTCGGACGCTTCCAGCGTTTTAAAAAGGATGAACCTTCCTTCTGATATTCCTCTATTCTGCTCTCAACATTGTCTACTTTATCCGCGATGGCGATGAGAAGCGCGTCGTCGCTTATGTGTTCGATGAGGTCGAGGTAGCTCTGCTTATATTGTTTCCACTCAATCCTTTCGCCGTTCTTTCCTTTTACCTCGCTAACCGACTCCACAAGCACCGCAACGCGTTCGTTGAATTCTCGGGCGAGTTCTTCTCGTGTCGTGTCCGTATCCTCGAGCGTGTCATGGAGAAGCGCCGCTGTCACCACATCGTCATCAGCGCCGTCTTCGGCAACAAGAAGTCCCACGGAAAAGAGGTGGGTAACATACGGCAAAGAATCGCCTGAGATGCGCATCTGGCCGTGGTGCTTTCGAGCCGCGAATTGTATCGCTTTCTTTATTTGCGGCGTGTGATTCATAGAAGGAGTATACGCAGAAATTAAAGCCAGTCTATCGGCTTCTCGTTATTTTTCGCGAGGTAGTCATTCGCTTTGCTGAAATGCCGGGAGCCGAAGAAGCCAGAGGCCGCGGAAAACGGCGACGGGTGCGATGCTTCGAGCACCAGGTGTTTTCTGCGGTCGATGTGCGCGCCTTTTGCTTTCGCATAATTACCCCAAAGCATAAAGACGAGGTGTTCGCGCTCCTCCGAGAGCGCTTTGATAACGGCATCCGTGAAGAGTTCCCACCCGCGCTCTTGGTGCGAGCCGGCCCGATGCGCGCGGACGGTCAGAGTCGCGTTTAAAAGCAGCACGCCTTGCGTCGCCCACCGCGAAAGATCGCCATCGGTGTGTACCAGCGGCTTTCCGAGGTCGCTCTCGATTTCCTTGAAAATATTCTGGAGCGATGGCGGCACCCGCGTATCACCACCCACCGCAAAAGCGAGGCCATTGGCCTGGCGTTCGCCGTGATACGGATCCTGTCCGAGTATTACGACTTTCACTTCTTCAAACGGGCAGAGGTCGAATGCGCGGAAAATGTTCTTGGGGTGCGGGTACACGGTCCCATCCTGATATTCCTTTTTTACGAATGAGGCGAGTTCAGCGAAGTACGGCTTCTCAAACTCCCCCGCAAGATGTTTCGCCCACGACGAGTCTATGTGTACCTGCATAAGAATCATTGAATAAGCGGTACGAACTCGAACCCCTCATGACAAACCGTTTTGAGTTCATCGTCGATGCGGTCTACGACGCATATAGCCTCTCGTACCGGGATGACCATACGCCCGCCATCCCGCAGCTGCCGCGTAAGCGCGTCCGGCATCTCATCGGCGGACGCCGAAACAAGTATACGATCGAAAGGGGCGGCTCCGGGTTTACCCAGATCACGCGTTGCCTGCTCGATGCGCGCATTGGTGAACGCGTAGGTCGAAAGATTTTCCGAACCAAACGCCACGAGTTCGGGGACGCGCTCGACGCCGATAACTAAACCCGTTGGACCAACCATGTGCGCAAGCAGAGCAGTCGTCCAACCAGAGCCGCTTCCGACATCCAGCACGCGCTCGCCCGGCCGGGCCCCCAGAAGTTCGAGACAATACGCAACGACGGTCGGCTGAGAGATTGTCTGCTCCGCGCCTATCGGTAAAGCAGTGTCCCAATATGCGGAGGGCTTCAAGTTCTTCGGTACGAATCGCACGCGATCAATGGCTCGAAACGCTTCTTCGACCTCCGCTGATTTGATTACTTCAGCGCTCTTCAAGGAGGCGATGAGCGCGTCATTTGTCATAGCGCTCCTTCTTCCCTTAAGAGTTCGCTTTTGCGGGCGGCGCCGCGATTGTAGCTCCCCGCTTTCCCATCACCACGAATCACGCGATGGCACGGAACTGTCGGGTCGTAATTATTTTTCATTACGGTGCCGACTGCGCGCGCGGCACCCGGGTGGCCGATCGCCCGTGCTACTTCGCCATAACTCTTCGTCTCCCCTTTCGGTATTTGCCGTACGGCATCTCGAACGCGCTTGGCAAATGAACTCTCTTTTATGCGCATAGGCTATTTCTTCTTGTTCTTTGCGTGCAATTCAAGCAATATCTTGCCGGCGTTCTCCCGATAGGTGCAATATTCGCAGGGACCGCCGCCAAATGAGGTGCCCACCGGAGGAATCTCATCGCTCATAAGCATTTTCTTCAACTCGTATACTGCTGGTTCGACCCAAGTATCGCTGCCCGTGTATGGGATAAGCTCGATGTCGAATTCGAGCTTTCCGTCGAACGCTTTCGCATCGGACTTGCCATTCACATAGACGAAATAGACGGTCGGCGAGACGGCAAAACCATTCTGGCGGAAAAGCCACTGATAGATCTCGAGCTGGCGTTTATAGGCATCATAAAGATCATCTTCCGTGCTCGGTCCCACTTTTTTACTGGTCGCCTTGTAGTCCACAATGATGAGCTCTTTCTGCGGCGTCACCCACACATCATCGATACCGCCGCGAATGAGGAGATTTGTCGGCTTGTGGAGATATGCGATGCCGCGGCGAAGCGCATCACGCCACTCGTCGAGACGCTCGTCGGCAAGCGGCACGGCGTCGAGGCCGTATTTTTCTACCAGCGGGTGCTTTGTGCCTTGCGCGCGGTGAATATCGAACTCGCGTTTGAGAAGCTCGTCGACCGCGTTATTGAGCGTAAACGCGGGCATCGAAGGACGCTTCACGCCGAGCCGCATATCGAGGTACGCGCAACGCGGACACTCGGTAAAGAGGTCAAGCTTCGAGCGGCTTACCTTGTATGGCTCCGGTGAAGACGGATCAAAAGGACCGTACGAACTTCTTTTATATGGGGACGCGGCCATATTACTCGGTCGTCGTGAAGTACGCGACGACGCGCGCGCCAGTATCGAAATCTACATAGACGCTGTAGGTCGCCGGATCAAACGGTCCCGTCGCATCATCGCGGTACAGCTGGACGGCGTAGGCGCGGCCAGGCTCGGTTGCGCGCAGAAGCGGTATCGAGACCTCGCTGCGCGGTCCGGTTACGCGCGCTGCACCAAGCACATTACCAAGCTCGTCGCCATTCACTTCTCGCACGGCTATCCAAACGCCCGGCGGCGGAACCGTTACTGATTCGACGATGACAGAATCGCCTGCGGGCTGCTCGACGACGGTTATCGCGCCGCTTTTCGGAATGGTGTTCTGCATTCCGGAAGATGATGGACGCAGAGAAGATTCCGGCGGCAAAAGCGAGAGGTCGCCACCGAAAAACCACGCCCCCGCAAGCAACGCTCCGAGCATAACGCCGGCAACAAATGAGTACAGGGAGAAGTTCTTCGTCATACGGAAACAGTATCATGGCGGGTCGTCGGAAGCGCAAGGAGGCCTTCTGCCTCCGCCAGAAGCTCGCCAACGCGCTCGCTTGAAAGATGCAGCACATCGAGCAGGCGCCGATTCTTGACGATTTCGTCTACCGCGACCGTGCTCTGGTCGATAAGCAGCCGCTTCTCGGCTCGCGAGAGGCCGGTGAGCGTCGTGATGGGGTACACTTTCGCGCGACTCATGCGGGTAAAGAGGCTGTCATGCTCTGGATAGCCCCAGCCGAGCAGTTCCACGCCTGCACATTCAGCATAGGCGATGGCTTCGGAGGTAAATTTGGTATTGGTGACCAGAAGTCCGCGGTCGATGGGGCACGCACGGATCGCGGGGTCGCAGGTAAAGATGTCATTGAAACGACTCTTCACATAGAGCGCAACTTTCAGGTCGGTTTTGTAGCCCGGGTCGTTGTGATATTTCAACTCTGCGGCGATGAACATATTTTGCTCCGGGTGCGATGCGTAAAAATCAACCTCGTGCGAAACACACTTCCCTTTTATGATTTTGCGTGTTTCGACATCCCAGCCCTCCGCTTGATACAGATGCGAAACAAAATCCTCGAACGGATGGCCGGAGGGACCAAGCTCAAGAAGCGCGCGCCGGAGCGCATAGCGAGCGGCAAGCGGCCGTGCTTCCTTGCGCAGGAGCGAGAACGCGTGCGTATAGATTTCTTTTGAGGAAATGCCCGGGGTGACCGTGCGCGTTATCGCGGCGGCGATGCTCTCTGCGGTATGTGCTCCGGCGCCCGCTCGCTCAAGCGAAACGACGAGGCGCGCAGGGTCAAAAACCTCGGTCGTGCCGTCAGCCTTGGTGATGACGGGCATCGTTGTCATAGAGCGCTCGTCGTAGCCACTAAACCATTGACGGTCACCGTTACGGGCAGCCGCGCGGGCGCCACAAGCACCGCCTGAAACGGGGCCATCGTCGGCACCTGAAGACAAATTCCTTCCTCGTTTGAAACGGTGAGCGCCACAAGAATGCTCTCGGTGGTTGATGCATTCCCTTGGAGCGCCGCCTCGGCGGACACGCTTGCACAGGCATTTGAAACCTCTATGGATCCGGTGAAGGTGTGGGTTCCTTTTTTGAACGAGTCGCGAAGCGTGACCGACGGGACGCCCATCGTTGCGGCTTCAGGTGCCGACACCTCCGTAACATCACGAACACGCGGCACGGAAAGTACGAATCCGAAAATGATGAAAAGCGCAATAATGGTCGCGGCGACCCAGAGGCGTCTGTGGTTCATGAGCGTATGATACCACCACCGATAAGTTCGCCTTCGTGATAAAACACGATTGATTGGCCGGGTGCGGGGATTTCGGAAATTGATTCTTCGCTCACGAAGCCGTTGCGGTCAATGTGTCCGCGCACCCACTGGCCTCGATAACGGTATTGCGCTTCGGTTGCGCGGCTGGGCTCCGCGAACCAGTTTGCGGCGGTGAACGAAATGTTTGCCGGTACGGAAGAAACATCCGCAAGGCGTGTTTTCCCCACGACGAATTCATTCCTCGCGATGTCTTTCGCGAGAACGAACCACGGACCGCTCGCGCGCGTTTCGCGTAAGCCGATGCGTTCGCCGATGGTGGAGAGGAGAACGCCGTCGTGCTCTCCGACGATATTCCCTGTCTCATCGACCGCTCGACCAGGATGAACACCGAACTCGCTTCGTAAAAATTCCTCCACGGATACACTTCCGAGAAAACAAACGCCCTGGCTGTCTTTCTTCAAGGCCACCGGAAGAGCAAAGCGTTTTGCGAGCGCGCGCACCTTGCTCTTCTCCATATTCCCAACCGGAAAAATCGTTGCCGCGAGAACCTCCTTCGGCACTGCCCACAAAAAATAACTCTGATCTTTCTCGCCCGCGCGATAGTGTCCGGTGGCAATGGCATCCGCGTCGTGCGATTTTGCAAAGCGGTAGAACGCACCAAATTTTACTTCTCGATTACACATCACATCCGGATTCGGCGTTCGTCCCGCGCGATATTCAGCAAAGAGATAGTCAATGACGCCTTTCTTGTATTCCACACTCGCGTCGAGTGTGAGAAATGGGATATGCAAACGAGCCGCGACCCGCATTGCGTCGCGGCGCTCCTCGGCCCAGGTGCACGGCATCCCTGGCGGATACCAGCCCTTGATGAATACGCCGGTCACCCGCGCGCCCGCGTGCAAAAGAAGCGCGGCTGACACCGCGGAATCAACGCCGCCGGACAATCCTACGAATATCTTCTTCCCCCGTACATCATCCATGCAGGCATTCTAATCTAAATATTTTTTTCGGTTAGCTTGGTGGCCGGCGTAGGTCGTGGCGTAATGCATACGGCCGTCTTTTCCGGTGAGGTAGTAGAGATAATCAGTTTTTGTCGGATATATCACCGCTTCAAGCGAGTCTATGCCGGGATTATTAATAGGACCGGGCGGAAGTCCGGCATGAGTATAGGTGTTGTAGGGCGATGTAACGGTGAGGTCGGCAAACGAGGGCGAATAGGTATCGCGGCCGAAGATGTATCCAAACACCGCATCAACTTGAAGCGGCATGCCAAGTTTCAGGCGATTAAGAAGAACACCAGCGACCAAATGCCGATTCTCGCTGGTGCGGGCTTCTTTCTCTATCAGGGATGCCAAAATGACGGTATCGGACAGTGAGCGGCCTGATGCGCGTACTGGGTCGAGCAATGGCTCAATTTTCGTATCAAAATTCTTCCGCATAATCGCAATGATGGACGCCATATCGGAAGACGGAAGGAACAAATAGGTATCCGGAAACAAATATCCTTCGTGCGACTGCGCGGCTTCCAAGAAGTCTCTTTGCGCGATGCCGGGGAATGCTTCTGCGATTTGTTCCGCCATATCCCGCGTCGTGGCCCCCTCGACAAAGGTCAGGCGCACCGGCGGAAAACCATAATCGCCCGCAACGAGGCGGTACGCGACAACAAACAAATTCTGCGGCACAACGAAACGGTATGCGCCGGCGTGCACGCTCGTGCTTTGGAGCGATGCGCGCAGAAAAAATCGCAGGAGCGACGGATGCGCAATGATATGCGCGTTCGCGAGCTGCTCGGCAATGGCTGGCGCCGACGAACCGCGCGCAATGCTCACAATGCTGTTTACCGGAAAGTCCGCGGGTGCGGCAAAGAGCGCGCGATACCCGCCCACGATGAGCAAGGCGAGCGCGAGTGCTATCGCCCACGGAATATAGCGCCGATAGGGTTCCATGCGCTTTAGATTGGCAGGTTAGCGGGAGCTTCGCCGGTGGCCGACTGTATGCGCGCCAGACCCGGAGTCTCAATCGCGCGGGACGGAATATGGAAGACCGTCGCGAGCTCCTCGGTGCTCATTACCATCGCCTCGTTTTTAGAAATGCCGAAGCCAAACGGGTCGTAGAAAAACTGGCGGCGGCGATACATCTGCACAAGTTCGCGGCGATACTGATCTTTCAACTTTTCAACGCCGATTTCCCACGGATAATCGTCGAAGCGCTTCATCCACGCGGCTGAGTTGATGCCATTCCATCCTTCGGAGCTAAAAGGTTTGAAGAGCGCAATCATGTGGGCGATGATGGGGCCGTGGAAGTTTTCCGGTCGGGCGATGTAGATGGCGCGCCCGCCGACATCGAACGCGTGCTTCGATACATTCCGTTCGATGGCGGCCATCTTCTCCATCTGGCCCTTTGTCGGATTCGGGAAACCGGGCCGCTCCTCGCCGGTAACAACATCGATGTAAGGCTCGCGAGTAGCTTTGCGTATTTCGGTCACCATTTCTTCCGCCTCGTCCTTCCAGGTGTAGGTCTTTCCTTTCTTATTGAGCTTGTTGTACTTCTCGCCTTTGTGGACGCGAACGACGAACTGGAGCCATATCTGCTCGCCCTTCCCTATCGATCCCATAAATTCGATGAGGTTTGCGAGCGGGTCGACCTGTTCCGGTTCCTTCTGCACCTTATCAAGCCCGTATTCGACATAGGTCTTAATGGGCAGAGGATCCGGAGCCGTCTGTTTATAATCACAACCCCAAATACCCCATTCTTCAGGCTTGGCGGAAATAAGACGCGTATAGTCCGGCACTTCGACTATTTGCAAACCCGGGTATTGGGCGTAGAGCTGAGACTCGATAATGCGGCGGAAAGAGCCGCGCGTCCAAATATAAAAATGCACCTGACCCTCGAACGAAGCCAGTTCGAGCGACCAGAACGGCCGTATGCCGCCCTGCATCCAGCGCACATACCAATTTGATTCGCCACCCGAGAGATGAATGCTTGAAAGGAACGCCTCCATCGCAAGCGGCGTCTTCACAAGATTGCGGGGCGGCCTCAGCTCCAGAAGAATATTTTTTTGGTTAGCGATAAATTCGCTGCGCTTCATAATGAGCCAGAGCCCGAGCGCGCCGCCCACGAGCATAAACGGCAACCAGAGAGGCGCTAAAAAGAGCGCCAGAGAGAGCGCCAGAGAAACCGCGGCTGGCATGAGCATAAATGAGAACACAAAAATCACCAGGCCGATGATGAAAAGAGGCCACGGCTCGAAACGAACGCCGAATGTACCTGTGAATTCACTCTTTGCTTTCTCAAGCCCGTGCAGAAACGGCAGCATAGGGAAAGTATAGCAGTAAAAAACGCGGCGCCAGGGGCGCCGCGCTTATGCTCTGGATTAAACTGCCGAGTAGCGGCCGTCCTTCAGGCGCTTGAAATAACGCGGGTCGTTGAGGTTTACGAGGATGGTGTTGTCCTTCACAAAACGCGCCTTCTTCACATGTTTGATGATCTCGTCCTTCTTCAGGGGACCGGTCTTCTCAAGCGTCTCGCGGATAACATCGCGAACGACGCCCGGCTTGTAACCCCATTCCGTAAGTGCGTAGAGGCCGCGACCTACGAGCACAAAGCGCGGATCCTTAATGAGCTCATTGTGCGTCGTCGCGATATGCGCCTTTTTGGAAAAGAGCGTACCGATGGTTTTAGCAACCGTAGAGAAGTGCATGGGCTCTCCATGGCGCTTCACCGCGAGATACGCGTAGTCGCGGATGCCTTTGATGCGGATGGCCGGAGCGGACGCGCGGCCCCATTCGGAAAGCGGGTTGCTGCCGATGTGCTTGGAAAGCGAGAGCCAGCGCTTCAAGACTTCCTCATTCTTGTAGGCGTCATTCACACCCTTCAGTTCGTCGAGGAATCGATCGAGAATCTCCCCTTCGGTGAGAACCTCATCGTCCGGAAGCGATGTGTAGAGTTTTGAAAGCGCATCATGGATGTTCTTGGCGGTCGCAGTATCGATGTGCCAGCGCGCAAGAAAATCGTTCGTCTCGCGCTCACGGAAAAAGGCGGAGTCGAGTACGAGGAAGAAGCGGAAGCGATTGCGGCTCTTCTCGTCTTTGCCAAGCGCGGCAAGCAGCGTCTCCTCGGGCACAATGGCACCGAGCGATTCCATGTATTCTGCAATCTCCTCAAATGCGGGGGCCGCCTCCTTGAAAGCCTTGCTTGCGCGGATAGCATCGAGGCCGGCAGCTTCAATCTGGCGGACGCGCTCGCGAGTAATGCCGGATCGGTCGCCGATAGCTTCGAGGGTCTCGCGCTCCGGACTCATACCGAGACCGAAACGGTTAGCCAAGACTTCGCGGGCGCGCTCGGGAGCCGCGGCGAGGAGGCGCTTTACCAGTGCGGCGCTATCGAAGGAAAACGAGGCAGCCGGAGCGGGTTTCGCTTTTGTGTGCTTTGCCGTCTTGCCGACCTTTGTCATGTGGTCTAATTTATAGCAAACACCCGTAAAAGCGTCAATAGCGGCATCTAAACCACCAAATTCAGTATTTTCCCGGGTACATAAATCTCCCGTTTCGGCTCATTTCCACCGAGCGCGACAACAACTGGAGGGATTTTGAGCGCCTCTGCAACGGCAGTGTCTTCGGTAGCGTCTACCGCGAGCATCACCGCACCGCGGCGTTTGCCGTTTACCTGTATCACAACCTCTTTTTCGGAAACCGCTGCAAGGGTCGCCGCGGGCCACGACTGTTGGTGCACGCTTCCCTCTCCGCCAAGCTTCTCCCAAAGATGTTCAGACAGGTGCGGTGCGAACGGTGCGAGCATAACGACGAGCTGCGAGAGCGCCGCTTTGGGGACGGACGGAGTTGCTTCGAGTTCGTTCACGAGTATCATAAGCGCCGCCACGCCGGTGTTGAATTTAAATCGATCGCCGTCCTCCGCGACCTTTGTGCTTGCGCGCGCAAGTGCCTGCTCGAGAGCGCTTGAAAGCGGCTCTTCCGAACCGTCCGAATTCTCCGCAAGCCGTGTGATGCGCTCAAGGAACTTGCGCATACTGGCGACCCCATCGAGATTCCACGGATAGCTTCCCGGCTCGTTATAGGGACCGATGAAGGCGAGGTAGATACGCACCGCATCGGCGCCGTATTTCTGCACGAAATCATCCGGATTGACGACATTCCCTTTCGACTTGCTCATTTTTTGCCCGTCGGGGCCCATGATGAGCCCGCGATTGAATCGTTCACCGAACGGCTCGTCCACTGGCACGAGCGCGAGGTCATAGAGCGCTTTCATAAAGAAGCGCGCATAGAGCACATGCATTGTCGTGTGCTCGCTGCCGCCTGAGTAGCGGTTCACCGGCAGCCACTTCTTCATCAGTGCTGCGTCGGAGAAGTTATGCGCGTCCTTTGGATCGAGATAGCGGAGGAAATACCACGAAGAGTCCACAAAGGTATCAAGCGTGTCGTATTCCGGCGTCCACCCTTCGCCAAATATCTTCACCACGCGCTCCTGCAATTCTTTCGAAGATGCAAGCGGCGCCTTGCCCGTTGGCGTGAAGTCGACATCAGTCGGAAGCAACCACGGCAGATGCTCTGCGGGTATCGTATGCGGCTTCCCCTCGGGGTCGTAGACGATAGGTATCGGGCAGCCCCAGTAGCGCTGGCGGGAGACAAGCCAATCACGGATGCGGTACTGCGTCGCACGCTCGCCGCCTATCGCCGCGACGATGTCCCACTTCGCTTCTTCACTGTTTTTGCCGGTGAAGTCTCCTGAATTTATGAGCGCGCCCGCACCAGTGTATGGAAGCGTCGAGCTCTCGACGACGACGGGCGTCGGCAAATTGAATTTCTGCGCAAAGGCGAAATCGCGTTCGTCGTGCGCGGGCACGGCCATGACCGCCCCCGTGCCGTAGGAATTGAGAACATAGTCAGCAACATAAATTGGTATTTCCTCCTTCGTCGCCGGATTGGTCGCACTGACGCCCTCGAGCTTCACTCCGGTCTTTTCTTTATTTTCACTGCGCTCGCGCTCGGTCTTTTTTGCAGTCGCGCTCACATACTCCTGCACTGCTTGTTTATTCGAAACACTGTCGAGAAGCGTGGCGACGAGCGGGTGCTCGGGAGCGAGCACGACATAGGTCGCGCCGTATACCGTATCCGGACGGGTCGTAAACACGCGCACTTTTTCTTCGCGCTCTCTGATGGGAAACTCGAGGTATGCGCCTTCGCTCTTCCCTATCCACGCGCGCTGAGCGTCTTTTATTTCTTCGCGCCACGGGAGTTTTTCGAGGCCTTCAAGCAGGCGCTCCGCGTACCCGGTAATCTTGAGGAACCACTGGGTGAGCCGCCGCTCTTCGACTTCCGTGCCGCAGCGCTCGCATCGGCCGTCGATGACTTGTTCGTTCGCAAGCACCGTCTGGTCTTTCGGGCACCACTTCACGGCAGCGAGCTTGTGTTCGGCGAGACCGTGCTCAAAAAGCTTCGTGAAGAGCCACTGGGTCCATTGGTAGTAGCCCGGGTCGCACGCGACGACCTCTTTGCTCCAATCGAACGACGCCCCCATACTCATCAGCTGGGTGCGCATTCGTTCGATATTTTTGTAAGTCCACTCTTTCGGGTCGAGGCCGTGTTTAATGGCGGCATTTTCAGCGGGCAGGCCGAATGCGTCGAAGCCTATCGGAAAGAGCACGGTCTTCCCGCGCATGCGCAGGAGGCGCGCATAGATATCCGGCATCGCAAACGCATACCAGTGGCCGATGTGCAGGTCCCCCGAGGGATACGGGAACTCGACGAGGAGATAGTAGGGTTCTTTCGACTCGTCCGAGAGATCCGCGCGGTAGAGATCGAGTGCCGCCCATTTTTCTTGAGCGCTCTTCTCTATCTCACGATGATCGTAGGACATAGCCCGAACCAGTATGCGCTGTGTTAGTCGCGGAAGCGGCGATACCCGATATAGAGAAGCGCGACGAGACCGGCGGTCGCGATAGCGAGCCGTATCCAGTTGCCTGCCGTGCCCCAATACTGGACCGAGGCTACGATGAGCGCGATGACGCCGCCGTAGGAAAGGCCGGACGAGACGATGGACGAACCGAACGGAATGAAGCCCGCGATGAGCGCCAGGACACCGAGCCCGATCATAAGCACAAAGGCGTAGAGCGCGTGCTGCTCATTCGCAGCCTCAAACGGCTTCTGACACTTCGCATACATATCGCAGTACCCCGTCTGCTTCACGCCGGTCGCGTCCGGAGCATACGCAGGAGAGTATTCCGTCCAGACGCCGCCCTGTGCATCGCAGGTGGATGCATTGGTCGGCGATATCTTCAATTGGGTCGGACAAAAGTCCTCATATTTCGGTGCCGGATACGCAAGAGCAAGAACCACGGAGAAGAACACATTAAGGATAACGACGATGCCGAGCAGAAGCGCCCAGCGGACAAACCTCGGATGTTGTGTGGTTGGTTCCATATGCGTGCATTATACCACGCAAAAGGCGCCACTGGGAGGTGGCACCCTGCAACAAACACCGTGTTTAACCGTGAAGGAAAACCATCACATCGCCGTCGGAAACGACATACTCCTTCCCTTCGGTGCGTACGAGCCCTTTTTCGCGAGCAGCAACATACGAGCCAAGCTCGAGGAGTTTCTGCCACTCGATAACTTCGGCGCGAATGAATTTATCCAAAAAGTCGTTGTGGATGGCGGCGCCCGCTACCGGTGCGGTGCTCCCGCGCGGGATGGTCCAGGCACGCGTTTCGTCGGCGCCGGTGGTAAAAAACGAAATGAGACCGAGCGTCTCGTATGCGCCGCGGATGAGGCCGGCAAGACCGTCTTCGGAAACACCGAGTTCCTGGCGAAAGCTGTCACGATCATCATCAGCGACATCATTGAGCTCGCGTTCCGTTACCGCATCGAGAAGCACATAACGGCCGCCGAGCGACTTGATAAGTTCGAATGCGCGCTCTGCGCGGCCGTCGGCAAGCTCGTCGAGATTGTGTCCGCCGCTCTTCTTATTAAACGCATAGAGAATGGGCTTCATGGTGAGGAGATTCAGCGTCGACACCAGTTTCTTCTCTTCATCGGTAAGACCGGCATGCAGCGCGAGCTTCCCTGCTGCGAAGCCTTGAGCGAGCTTCGTGAGCGCGGCGTCCTCGGCCGCGGCTTCTTTGCTGCCTGTCTTTACATCGCGCACAAGTTTATCGCGACGCTTCCGTACCTGCTCGGCATCGGCGAGCGCCAATTCGAGATTGATAATCTCGATATCTTTGTACGGCTCGATTTCTTTCTCAACATGGAGGATGTTCGAGTCGTCGAAGAAACGCACAACCTGGAGGATGGCATCGGTCTCGCGGATATTCGCAAGAAACTGATTGCCGAGCCCCTCGCCCTCCGCGGCACCTTTCACGAGGCCGGCAATATCCACAAACTCAATGGCCGCGGGAATGGTCTTTTCGCTTTTAGAGAACTCCGTGAGCGCACCAAGACGCGCATCGGGAACGCCGACAACGCCGACCGAAGGGTCGATAGTGCAGAAAGGATAATTCTCCGCCGGCACGGAGGCCTTCGTGAGTGCATTAAAAAGCGTGGATTTCCCCACATTCGGCAAACCGACAATGCCTATCTTCAACATAATAAAAACACTATAAAACAATTCTGTTACTTACGCAAGGAAAACCGACGCGCTGACCAGAGCACCGCGTAAAAGAGAGCGGTCGCAACGGCAAAAAAAGCGACGGCAGCACCAAAAGACAGGGGCGGTAACCATCCGAGTGTGAGATATACGAGGAACCACCAAGCCGAAAAGACCGCCGCGCTTCCGAGCGTGAAAGAGACATGGCGGCGCGAGAGCGCCCACGCGGCGCCGATGACAAAAAGTGAGAGAGCGATAAGCGTCCAGTAGGTCGGAGTAAGTGCGGGCTGCAATGTCGCGTGGAGCATATACGCAACGACGACAAGACCGAACGACGAGAGCAGGAGAAGCGACATGCCGAAGCGCAGTCCGTTGGCGATGATGCGCAGATGCGCGCGCTCGGCGACATCTATTTTTCCGTCTCGCCGAGCGCGCATATAGGCGAACTCGCCCCACACCGCAGTGAAAGCGCCCACGCAGGCGCCGAACGCCTGAGCGAAGACGAGGAAGGACACGGTGGCCGTCATATTATTTCTTCTGCATTAACGCGGAAAGTTCCACACGATATTTCTTCATCACTTCCATCGCAGCTTTCATTTCGCTCTCACCTCCCTTCTTGCGGCGTTCTATTTCTTCGCCAATCTTCTTGAAAAGCTGCGGATCTTTGGTCACGAGCGCGGTCATTTGCTCACGCTGCGCCGGCGGGACATCTTTTAACTTCCACTTCGCATACTGATTGAGGAGAAAACTCTGGAACGACATGCGGCGATTATAGCACGGGAACGAAGGCGTCCTGCTCTAAAAAATGCCGCGCATATGGAAGCCGCGAATGGTACGGGTCGTAAAGTAGAGCGCAATGAGCGAAAGAAGCGCGAGCGCTTCGATGTACGCGAACGAAGTATCGAAAATGCTGGCGCCAGCACGATAGTGGCTCACGGCGCTCGTACCGAACAGAAGCACGCCGGTCATTGCGATGAACTCGTTCAGCCAATGTATCCAGCCTTGCGCCGGGTTCGTAATGCCCGCGGTCACTACGAGCAGCACCGCAGCCATCACCGCACCCATTGTAGAGAGCGGCAGCTCTGCGCCCGTAGACTGAGCGACGATGAGCACAACCGCACACACGACGAAAAGCACCCGCGCCTGATCACCGTGATAGTGCGGTATCCGATGGCGCGGCGGAACACTTTCGCCCAAATCGCCATTGCCTTCAAAGGTCATAGTTCTAGTATACGCCTCCCGCGGAAGGCGCAAGTGCTAGAGAAGAATAGTCGCTTGATTGCGCGAGATTTCGGCTATGCCGCCCTTCGGCATCTCAAAATGATAGACCTCGTCGTCGGCCGCTTTCACCCGCACCTCTCCCGGGAGGAGTTCCGAAACAAACGCTTCGTGCTCCGCGAGTATCTGGAATATGCCCCCTTTCCCGGGCAGCGTCGCGGAAATCGCCTCCCCGTCGAAGAGATTCTCACCAACCCGCGCAACGGTAAGGTGAAATGATTTCATCATTTAACATCGTCAATCGACCCTTTCATGTAGAAAGCTTGTTCAGGCTTATCATCGTGCTTCCCTTCTACGATTTCCTTGAAACCGCGCACCGTCTCTTCGCGCGACACATACTGACCCGGGGTGCCGGTGAACGGCTCGCCGACGAAAAACGGCTGCGAGAGGAATCGTTCTATCTTGCGCGCGCGCGTAACCGAAAGACGGTCCTCTTCGGAAAGCTCCTCCATGCCGAGAATAGAAATGATGTCCTGCAGGTCCTTGTAGCGCTGGAGGACGAGCTTCACCTGGTTCGCAACGCGGTAATGTTCCTCGCCGACGACATCCGGCGTGAGCGCCGCGCTTGAGGATTCAAGCGGGTCGATGGCCGGATAGATGCCTAAGGATGCGAGCGCGCGAGAAAGCACGACCGTGCCGTCGAGGTGCGCAAAGGTCGTCGCGGGCGCCGGGTCGGTGAGGTCATCAGCCGGAACATACACAGCCTGCACTGAAGTGATGGATCCTTTCTTCGTGGAGGTGATGCGCTCCTGAAGCTTGCCCATTTCTTCTGCCAAGGTCGGCTGATACCCCACAGCGCTCGGCACGCGGCCGAGAAGCGAGGAGACTTCCGAACCCGCCTGGATGAAACGAAACACATTGTCCATGAAGAAGAGCACATCTTTGCCGCCTTCATCGCGAAAGTATTCCGCCTGCGTGAGGCCGGAGAGCGCCACGCGCGCGCGTGCGCCCGGCACTTCGTTCATTTGACCGAACATAAGCGCGGTCTTTGCGAGCACGCCCGACTCTTCCATTTCGTGATAGAGGTCGTTGCCTTCGCGCACGCGTTCGCCGACGCCGGCGAAAACGGAATAGCCGCCGTGTTCCGTCGCGACATTGCGGATGAGCTCCTGAATGAGCACGGTCTTGCCCACGCCCGCGCCGCCGAAAAGACCGACCTTGCCGCCCTTCAAAAACGGAATGATGAGGTCGATAGCTTTGATGCCGGTCTCAAAGACCTCGGCCTTTGTCGTCTGCTCATGAAAAGCAGGCGGCGCGCGGTGAATGGGAAGACGCTTCACCCCAGCGGCTATCGGACCTTTCCCATCAACCGGCTCGCCAAGCACATTAAACAGGCGCCCGAGTGTCGCTTCGCCCACCGGCACCATGATAGGTGCGCCCGTCGCCTTGACCTCTTCGCCGCGCGCAAGTCCGGCGGTTTCGTTCATTGAGATAGCGCGCACGCGATCGAGCCCAAGATGCGAGGCGACTTCGAGTGTGAGGCGGCCATGCACGGCGTTCTTCTCAATAATGAGGGCGTCACCAATATTCGGTCGTGCTTCTTTCCCTGCCGAAAAATGCACATCTACAACCGGTCCGATGATCTCTGTAATGATTCCCACGTGAGATAGAATCTTCGTTTTTTTGTCTTGTGTAAGTGTATTCATATTCATTTATTACAGTAACTTTCCAAAAAATATCTTACCTCACGTGGCTAATGCCTCGCGCCCGCCGATAATCTCGGACACCTCGCGGGTGATGCCTGCCTGACGAATCTTATTGAAGAGTCGTGTGAGGTCATGCGCGACTTCTTCCGACTTATCCGACGCATTTTTCATCGCCACCATGCGCGCGGAGTGCTCCGATGCTTTTGCCTCAAGCAGGAGGTGATAAAGCGAGATGGAGACGAGCTTCGGCACGAGGTACTCGAGCACTTCTGCGTCCCCAGGCTCGACGGTATATGACGCAGGAGCCTCGATGGCGCGCAACTCACTCCACTTACCTTTCCCGGGTACGATATCCTTCACCAGCTCGGTAACCGCAGCAAGCGAAAGCGGGAGCAATCGGCGCACGGCGGGAGTCTGCTCGAAGGTGGACTTGAAGTTGCTGTACGCGACAAACACCTCGTCATACGCACCCCGCGAGAATTCGTGGGAGAGCTCTGTCGCAAGCTCTTCCATGACGGAGAGCTCCACCGTGTCTTTCTTGTTTTCATACGCTCGTGCAACGCGATAATTACGGCGTGCGAAATATTCCTCGCCCTTCTTTCCGTACGCGTACACCGTAACCGCGCTTACGGGATACAGCGCGAGGGCATCGCTTGCGGCCTTGATGACGCCGCTGTTGAGCGCGCCCGCAAGACCTTTGTCGCTCGTGAGAATGACGAGTGCGATATTTTTCACTATTCGTTCCTGCGCGAGCGGATGCCGCGCTATGTCCGCGCTCCCTGAGAGGCGCGCGAGTATCGAGAGCGCGGCGCGCGCGTATGCCCGGCCGGCAATAGCCGTGCTCTGGGTCTTCCTCATTTTCACTGCAGACACAGCCTCCATCGCGCGCGTCACTTTGTGAGTCCGCTCAGTCGCTTTTATTTTCGATTTGATGTCCTTGAGTGCCATGGTGTGTTACGCCGCTTGCCGCGCAATAAACGCATCAAGCTTTTCGCGAAGGGTTTTCTCCGAACCCTCGCGTATCTCTTTCGACTCCTTGATGGCTGCGAGCACGCCGTCCGCTTCGCGCGCGAGGTAGTCCTGAAGCTTCTTCTCCATCGCGCTCACCTCCTCGGGAGCGAAAGAATCGAAGTAGCCATTCGTCGCTGCGAAAATAATAACCGCCTCCATCTCGAATGGGAGCGGCGCACCGCGTCCCTGATTTAATATCTCGGTCATGCGGCGGCCCGCATCAATGCGTTTCTTCGTTTCGACATCAAGATCGGAAGAAAATTGCATGAACGCTTCTAGTTCGCGGAACTGCGCGAGTTCGAGCTTGATCTTGCCCGCGACCTTCTTCATCGCTTTCGTCTGCGCAGAAGAGCCCACGCGCGAAACCGAAATGCCGACATTGATGGCCGGTCGTTGGCCTTTGTTGAAGAGGTTCGCCTCGAGATAGATCTGGCCGTCGGTGATGGAGATGACATTCGTCGGAATGTACGCCGAGACATCGCCTTCCTGCGTTTCGATGATAGGAAGCGCCGTGAGCGAACCGCCACCCTTTTCTTTGGAAAGTTTGGCTGCGCGTTCGAGCAAGCGCGAGTGCAGATAGAAAATGTCGCCCGGATACGCTTCGCGGCCCGGCGGGCGGCGCAGAAGAAGCGACATCTGGCGGTACGCAACCGCTTGCTTGGAGAGATCGTCATACACAACAAGCGCATCCCTGCCAGCCTCCATAAAGTATTCGCCGATGGTTGCGCCGGCAAACGGCGCCAGGAATTGGAGCGCGGCCGGAGCAGATGCCGGTGCCGTCACGACGATGGAGTACTCCATCGCGCCACGGCTCTCGAGTTCGGCGACGAGTTTTGCGGTTTTTGACTCCTTCTGGCCGATGGCCACATAGATACAAATGGGACGCGTCGCGACAGGTTCACTCTTCTGATTGATGATGGTATCGATGGCGATACTGGTCTTGCCGGTGCCGCGGTCGCCGATAATGAGCTCGCGCTGGCCGCGGCCGATTGGAATCATCGCGTCAATCGCCTTTACGCCCGTATGCAAAGGAACATTCACCGATGCGCGGTCGATGACACCGTATGCTTCGCGTTCGATGGGTCGCATCTCTGCTGCTTGTATCGGACCCTTGCCGTCGACCGGTTCGCCAAGAGGATTCACGACACGGCCGATGAAAGAGTCGCCGACTGCTATCGAAAGCAGGCGCCCGAGACGGCGCACGAGCATACCCTCATGAATCTTCGTCGCGTCGCCGAGAATAACAGCGCGCACACCGTCCTCCTCGAGATTCAAGACCAGACCGTAAATGGGAAGAGGATCCTTGAGCGCCTCCGTAAGCGTTCGGTCGAATGTCGGATCAAAAAGCACCATCTCGGACATCGCGGTCTTCGTGAGGCCGTCGATCTCGGCGATGCCGTCGCCGGTCGCGCGCACGATACCAGTTTCCTCCGCGCCCGCTTCAGGCGCCCAGGCGGCAATCTCTTTCTCGATTCTTTCGATGATGCTTTGCATGATTAGCGAGTGACATTTTGATAAATATGGAGAAGCGCGCGCTTCGCCGAGTGGTCAATGAGGTTGCCGTTGCTTCGCGCGCGCCACCCGTGAATGAGCGACGGATTCACCACCGCATGGCGGGCATCGATGCCCGCTTCCGCGGCCGCGCGGAGCGCGGCCGCCTCCTCCTTGTGGTGCGCGACTTCCACGAATGGTCGGAGCGCATGGCGGCGCGCGGCGACCTTCTTCAGTTCACGAGCAATCTTCGGAAGCATTTTCATGCGCCCCGCACTCTTCAGATGCAGGATAAGCTTCGTGACCGCTGCATCGGACGCGGCTTTGTCTTCTATTTCAGCCGTGGCCTCGAGAAGGCGCGTGTAGTCGTCAATCATAATGCTTCTTCAGGAGCTTTTCGGCGGCGAGGATCGCGAGCCGCGCGACTTCTTTGTCGCTTTCGGTAACGGCGCGCGCCGCTATTTCTTTCGCGCGCACTTCCGCGTCTCTGGTGACCGCTACGGCGCGCGCTTCCGCTTCTTTCAGCAAACGCGTCTTCTCTGTGTTCGCGGCTTCGCGTGCCGCAGAAACGATTTCTTCCGCCTCTCCATCCGCAGCGGCCACGCGCTTGCCCGCCTCCGCATCTGCACCTGCCAGCATTTCTGTTGCCCGCGCGGCATCCTCCACTCCTTTAGCAACAAGCTCCTGTCGTTTCGCAAGCTGCGCGAGCACCGGCTTATAGAGGAAGTACCAGAGCGCGACGAGCACGATGCCAAAATTTACCGCCTGCGCAATGAGGAGGTGCCAATCGACGCCGAATGCCGAGAAGAGTTGCTGCATGTTAGAGACTGTTAATGAGTGAAGCGAGTTTAGAGTCTCTTACACCCGTCACACTTGCGCCGTTACTACAGCCGAAGCCTCTCGAGGAGGCTTTTACACCCCCAGCGGTAGCAGCAATAGTTTTGATAAAAGTGTGGCGGATTAAGAAAATCATAGTCACTTCGTTTCTTGATTTTCTAAACAAATTTGATGATGAAGGCGACTACCAATGTCAGGATTCCCAGAGCCTCGGTGAACACGATTGCGAGAATCATGTTTGAAACAATTTTGCCCGATGCTTCCGGATTCCTGCCGATAGCATTCATCGCACCGCTGCCGATGAGGCCGATGCCGATGCCCGGACCGATGACGCCGAGACCTGCGGCGATTGCCATGCCGAACAGACGGGCTGATTCTATATCCATAGAGAGTATGTATTAGGTATTAATGCGCCACTTCCACAATCGCTAATTTTATGAAGAAGAGCGTCAGCATCGCGAAAACAAGCGCCTGCACGAGGCCGATGAACATCTCGAATCCCATCAAAGGCGCCGGGAGCACATACGGTAAAAAGTAAGCGGCGACGAGCACCATCACTTCACCCGCGAAAATATTCCCGAAGAGACGAAATGAGAACGAGACAAGCCGACCAAGATTGCTGATGAGCTCAATGAGCCCGACAGCAAACCCGATCGGCGATTTTAGATTAACATACTTACCCGCATATTTGAAAAATCCGAGCATTGCGAGACCGGTTACTTCGATGGTAAAGAACGAAATCATCGCAAGCGCGAGAGTAAAATTGAGGTCGGTGGTCGGCGCGCGCAAAATGGGAAGGAATTCCGATGCATGGACAAGGCCTAAAGAGCCCACGCCTGGGAAGAACTCTATTTCATTGATGGCCGCGACAAAGAGAAAGATGGAGGCGATGAGCGGGAAAAAGCGGCGCGCGAGCGCTTCACTCTCAAGCACTTCGGCCATGTACTCTATCGCTCCCTCAAATGCCCACTCAATACCCGCCTGGAGTTTGCCAGGGATGGTGGTGAGCGAGCGGCCGAAGAAATACGCGAAACCAATGAGGATCGCCATCACGACCCACGCCATAATGAGCGAGTTGGTGATAGGAAAACCGAAAACGGAGCCCAGTTGCTCCGCTTTCAGGACGACGGCAATCCCTGAATGCATGTAATTTTATAGTACCAGACGCGCCGTGAAAAAATAAGGGCGCAAGCTTTCGCTTGCGCCCCCTACTGCTGCCTCCTCCTCCGTTATTCCTTGCTGAAAACGATCTTCTTGCCGGGTCCGCGAGTGACCACGATGATCTCGATGATCGTCGGCTCGAGACTCTGGATGATAATGTCCGCCAGACGCCGCGCGGCCACCGAGTTGTCCCTGGAGAAGTTGCAGAGCTGAACCTCGCCCTGCACATGACCCTCTTTCGGCCATGTTTCCAGGCGAACATGAGACTCTTCCAGCGAATGGAACGAGGTGCACGGACCGAACTCCCTGGTCTCCCAGACATCCAGCACGCCGGTCCGGCGCACCATGCCAATCCCCTTGATTGCGTTCCTGATCAAGAGATCGAGCCTCTCCGGGCAGAAAGCGACGGTGTGTTTCGTGACCTTCGCAAAATACAGGTCGAAGAGCACATTCGTGCTGCCGCATCCGTCAGGAACAGGTGCAAGCCCCCGTGCTGGTACGACTGCCATTCGTTGCGCTTTCATATTTTGAAACCCTCCAGTTTGAAGAGAACCGTTCGCAGGAATGCAAGATTTTGGCTATCCGAAGTAAATTATAGAACATATTGTGAGAAAGCACAATGACTGGGGAAAGGGTCTTCCCTAGGAGCCAGATGGTATATACTGCGGGGGTTAGGATTAATACAACTAAATTCATTATGGCAATAAACGCAGCGCTTTCGAAACCCCTCAACCTTTCTTCCGAACTGGAGGCAGTTGTCGGCAAAGGTCCGATGCCGAGGACCGAAGTGGTAAAACAGCTTTGGGTCTACATTAAGAAGCATGATCTTCAAAACCCGAAGAATAAGCGGAATATCCTCGCAGATGACAAGCTCAAGCCGATTTTCGGCAAGAGCGAAGTCACGATGTTCGAGATGACGAAACTCGTTTCGAAGCACTTGAGCTAACCTTCGAGAGCTGTGCGAAGTAAAAACCCGCCTTCCGGCGGGTTTTTACTTATGCGACCGACTGTGTGCAGTGACTACAGCGCGTGGCAGCAAGCGGTATCTCGCTCAAACATTCGGGACACTTCTTCGTGGTCGGATCCGCAGGCGGTTCCCTGCGCGACCGCTCGACGAGCATATTCATCGGCTTTACCACAAAGAAAAACACTGCGCCGGCGACTAGGACAAAAGAGATAATCGCATTGATGAGATGGCCATACATAAACTTGCTGCCATTCAGCGTAAAGAAGAGCCCGCTGAAATCCGGCACTTTCGCGATAGCGGCAATGAACGGCGTGAGAAGGTCGGAAACAAGCGCTGTTACCACCGTACCGAATGCCGCACCGACAACAACGCCAACGGCCAAGTCAACAACATTTCCGCGAAGCAAAAATTGTTTGAATTCTTTTAGCATGCGTTCAGTATATCGTACTTTTTGTGGACCTGCGGGGCTTGCGTCGAACCTCGGTTCGACGACTCGTTTTGTGGACCTACGGGGAGTCGAACCCCGACTTCATCCATGCCATGGATGCGTGATACCGCTTCACCATAGGCCCATTGTGCCCGAGTGGACCATAGCGGAGTCGAACCGCTTACCTCGTCAATGCGAATGACGCGCTCTACCAGTTGAGCTAATGGCCCGTGCGAACGATTCTAGCAAACTATATTCAGTCGGGCTACCGGGAACCCCGATTACGGTTTCGGCCACGAATAATTCACTCGCCGCCGCTCGCGAATTTTCTCGGCCCCACCTCGCGGTTCGGCCTGCTGGCCGAACATGGCTCCGGCTTTCGATTCCCGAACAAACTCTCCGCGTTCTTATCCCTCCTGCACTTCGTTTAGTCGGGCTACCGGGAATCGAACCCGGACTACAAGACCCCCAGCCTTGCGTACTACCACTATACGATAGCCCGCTGTCTAAGAGATGTCCTCTGTCGGGCCGCCGGGAATTGAACCCGGTCTACACGCACCCGAAGCGTGCGTACTACCGGCATACTCCGGCCCGACACAGAACACCTCCCTGGTGCGCTCCGCAGGGATCGAACCTGCGACCTTACGCGTGTGAAGCGTACGCTCTAACCAACTGAGCTAGGAGCGCAAGCACACCTAACCATACCAGATATCGACTTACTTTTCTAACTATCTCATGATATTCTTCTTTCACTCGGGCCGTTAGCTCAGTTGGTAGAGCACCTCGTTTGCAACGAGGGGGTCGCAGGTTCGAATCCTGTACGGTCCACCATACGAAATAGTTTCTTCCCGATAAGTTAGAGATGCACCGCACCTTAAGCAAAACAAAACCGTAGGGAGGACCATCTCCGCTACGGCTGCAGCTTTTGTTGCGGCTGACCCTATATGTTAGCCAACCTCCGCAGGCGGGCGGCATTCGGATCCACCCTGCTACGCAAATATGCGCACAATTTGCGGAGCAGGATGTCGATAGAGAAATGGTCTCCCCTACCCGTTAGTCACTAGGGCGCACCGACTGATCAAGTCGGCTTCTCACCGTGGGTATCGTTCCCGCCACCGCAACAGAGGAAATCCTACCTTCCGAGCGCCAAATTGACCAGGTGCGACAGGAAATCGCGAAAGGACACCCCGACGGCGGCCAAGGATTTCGGCAGAAGCGATTCGGTCGTGAGTCCGGGAAGCGTATTGGTTTCGAGATAGTAAATCCCCTTCGGCGCGACAATGAAATCGCTCCGCGAGTAGTGGCGCAAGCCGAGCGAGCGGTGCATGACGCGGGCGAGCCGCTGCAACTCTTCGGTCGCTACGCGGGAGAAGTTGCCCGGACATATCTCGCGTGTCGCACCGGAATATTTCGCCCCGTAAGAAAAGAAGTCGCCTGATGGAGGAATGATCTCGATGGTGGGCAGCACATAGAGCGGTTCACCGCGCAAATTTTCCACGACGCCGATGGTTGCTTCCCGCCCGCGAATGAGTTCCTCGACGAGAACACCGGGCGCGCCTTCGTCGAAAAGCCGATTGATGGCAGAAAGCACCGGCGCATACCCTCCCACAATAGAAACGCCGACCGAAGAACCCCAGCCGACCGGCTTCACGACAACCGGCTGATGAAAATTGCGGACGACTTCGCGCGCCCCTTCCTCGCTGTCTTCGACTCGTTCAATGTGCCGAAACTCCGGTGTGAGCAAACCAGCTTCCCGCGCACGGACTTTCGACATGAGTTTGTGCATCGCGAGATAGGAACCGAATGAATCGGCACCGGTATAGGGAACACCAAAGCGCTCCAGAAGTTTTTGCACTTCCCCGTCTTCGCCGTATTCGCCGTGAAGGCCGATGAGCGCAACATCGATCTGGCGGAGCGCTCGTTCGGGAGTGGTCGCTCGACCGCGGTCGTGCCACTGACCCTTTCTGTCTATGTAAATATCGCGCGCGGTATATCGCTCTTCTGGAAGGTTCGCAAGTATTGCGGCGCCGGATTTGAGCGAGACTTCATGCTCGCGCGATGGTCCGCCCCTGAGCACCCCGACGATGGTCTGCATGCTCTTTAGTATACCAGCGCATCGGTGCATAAAAAACGAGACCGTCCGAAGACGGCCTCCTTCTACTTTGAGGACGGAGCGCGAAGATCCGTGTGCTTGATCTCGGGGAGGTAGAACATGTCCACTTCGACACGGGAGAAGAATTTCCCCTTCCTGTTCTTGAATCTCACGTAGAAACCATCGGTAACCAGCTGCACATCGAGCTCGCTCCCGATGTCGTACTTCTCCTGCAGACTCAGGGGAATCTCGGACAGATGCACGTTGGGGATGAACTTGTCGGGCTCGAGATACATACTCATGGCGCCTCCTTCCTGCCGGCGAAACTGCCTGCGGAGAGACTACCACTTTCTTGAGGCACGCAACACTACCGCGAGCGAAGCTGTCGGGAACGCGCGGCACGGTGGCGCGAGAGCGAGAAGCGATGCGCTTCAGCATTCGCGAGAACCGCATCCGCCTCGCTCACGCCTGCACGGCGGGCGCCGATGACCTCTCGCGGGCGATGCCGTTCGTCCTTCACGACTGAAGCGACCGGTATGTGCATCCCTGCCTCAACGAGTACCGCTTCAGCCGCTTTCTTTTGCGTCTTCCCGCCATCAACGATGATGGCATTCGGAAGTGGCCATTCCGAATGAGTGAGGCGACGCGAAAGCACTTCTTTAAGTGATGCAATGTCGTCGTTCTTCTGCACCCCGCGAATATTGAATGTCCGGTACTCTTTTTTCAGCGGGGTGCCGTCAACAACCACCGTCATCACGCCAATAGCATTCGTACCGGCGAGATGCGCGGTATCATATGCCTCGATTCGCCCCGAAGAGGCTCCATTGGGGCGAGCTCCTTCGAGGTGTTCATCTTTGATGAGCGACACATCCTGGATGTGATCGAGTGCGAAAAGCGCGCGGCGCGCTTCCGCCGCCTCCTCAAATCGCTCACCTTTCGCTGCGACGCGCATCTCCCTTTCAAGCATCGTGCGCAATTCCCTTCCCTTTCCGCTCAAAAAAAGCATCACGCGGCGTATCGTGCGTCGATATTCCTGCGCATTAAATGTGCGGGGATATTGTTTTATCTGCGCATTGAATTCTATCCTTGCTGCCTGGTGTTTGCTCTTCGTCAAAACTGGTTTCGGCGTATCGAAAAATGGAAAGATACGCCGGATAAGCCGCAGACCTTCCCGCAGTTGGGCTCCCGAAGGAAACGGACCGTAGAAAGATTTCAGTTTGTAGGTGGTAGTTTGTAGTTTGTAAGTCTCGCTCCTGAAGTCTAAGTCCTTTCCGCGCACTACAAGCACGCGAGGAATCTCCTCCTCGGTGATAACCGCATAGAGAAATGTCTTGTCGTCTTTGCCGTCGACATTTGCGCGCGGCATATATTTCTTGATGAGCGCGGCCTCGCGCACCAGCGCTTCGAGTACCGTCGGCGTCGCTTCAAACGCAATGCGGTCCGCCTTCGTAACCATATCCACAATGCGCGGTCCGCGCGTAGCGATGAGGTCATCGTCGAAATACGAGCGCACGCGATCGCGAAGCGATGTGGCCTTACCCACATACAAAATCTTTCTCCCTTGTTTGAAGAGATAGACACCGGGTACATCCGGCAAATCGAACTTATGCAGATCGTTTCTTTGCATGGCGGTGCAGGGTTTTCGCCAGATATTCACCCGTGTGCGAGCCAGGAGTGTCGGCGACTTCTTCCGGAGTTCCCTTCGCTACTACTTTACCGCCGCCTGCCCCGCCCTCCGGACCGAAATCGATGAGATGGTCGGCGCTCTTGATGACATCGAGATTGTGCTCAATGACAACCACCGTGTTGCCGCGCCGCACGAGCTCCTGAAGTATTTCGATGAGCTTCTTCACATCTTCGTAATGAAGACCCACGGTCGGCTCATCAAGGAGGTAGATGGTTTTCATCGACATCGGGCGGTAGAGTTCGCTGGCGATTTTCACGCGCTGGGCCTCGCCGCCCGAGAGCGTCGTTGCACTCTGGCCGAGCGTGAGATATTCGAGTCCGGTCGCATTGAGGCTCTGAAGCCGCTCGGCAATCGCCGGAATGTCGACAAAGAATTTCTCCGCTTCCTCGACGGTCATCTCGAGCACATCGTGGATATTTTTCCCGCGGTAGGTAACCTCAAGCGTCTCTTTCATAAAGCGATTTCCACCGCAAATATCGCAGGTCACATACACGGTCGGCAAGAAGTGCATTTCCACCGCGATAGAACCGTTGCCTTGGCAGGCCTCGCAGCGGCCGCCGGGAACATTGAAAGAGAACCTGCCGGGCTTCCATCCCCGGGCGCGCGCTTCACTGGTTGCGGCAAAAAGATCACGGATGTGCGTGAAGGCGCCCGTGTAAGTCGCGGGGTTGCTGCGCGGCGTGCGGCCTATCGGCGACTGGTCGATAAGCACCGCGCGGCCGACATACTCGGTACCCGTGAGCGAGGCTATGTGCTCCAGCTTCGCTTCGCGCTTCGCAAATCGTGCGGCGATATTGCGATGCAAGATGTCGTAGAGGAAGGTCGACTTCCCGCTTCCCGAGACGCCGGTGATACAGACCAGTTTCCCCAAGGGAACATCGATATTCTGGTTCACGAGATTGTGGAGCGTTGCGCCGCGCACTTTTATCGAACCCTTCTCGCTCGTGCGGCGCTCCTCCGGCATCGCTATTTCCTTCTCCTGCCGCAGATACGAAAGCGTAACCGACTCGCTCTCGTTTTTCTTCGCTGTGAGTAAATCGTCGAGCCATCCCGCCACAACAACCGTGCCGCCGTGAATGCCCGCGCCTGGACCGATGTCGACGATATAATCGGCGGAATAAATAGTGTCTTCGTCGTGCTCAACGACGATAATGGTATTTCCGAGATCTTTCAGGACGAGAAGTGTTTTGATGAGCCGGTCATTATCGCGCTGATGGAGTCCGATGGTCGGCTCGTCGAGCACATACAAGGCGCCCGTAAGCCCGCTCCCGAGCTGCGAGGCAAGGCGGATGCGCTGCGCCTCGCCGCCGGAAAGGGTCGCGGCCGAGCGGTTGAGCGTCAGATAATCAAGGCCGACATTCAGCATGAATGAAAGACGGCTGTCTATTTCTTTCAGGATAGGCGCAGCAATATCCTCTTTCATCTCCGAAAGCTCGATGGAATCTACGAAATCTTTCGCTTCCCGTATCGACATTGAGGTGAAATCCACGATGCTTTTACCGAGCGTCGTATCTTTCTTGCTCTTGAGGTACACCCGCAAAGCCTCGGGGCGCAGGCGCTTCCCTTCGCACACCGGACACGGCTCCTCGGAAAAAAGCGATTCCGTGCCGAGGCCGTTGCAGGCGGGACACGCGCCATACGGCGAGTTGAACGAAAAGAGACGAGGCTCCACCTCGGGGAACGAAGCGCCGTCTTCCGGACAGATGAATTTCGACGAAAGTGTTTCCACCGAACCGTCAGCGTGCTGTATCTTCACGAGCCCGTCTGCCTGTTTGAGCGCGAGTTCGAGCGCCTCCGAGAGACGCTCTCGTGCGCTCTGCGTAGATCGTGCAAATTCGGTGACAAAAATGGAGTCGACAACCGCGTCGATACTGTGGCGCTTGTTCCGGTCGAGTACTATTTTCTCGCGAAGCGACTGCTGCTTGCCGTCGATGACGACCCGTTCGTAGCCCTTGCCCAAGAGATCGTAGAGGAGCTGGTAGTATTCGCCCTTCCGCCCGACGACGACTGGCGCATAAATGGTGACGGCGCTTTTGTCGACCGCGACGCCCATTACCTGCGTACTCTTCCCTGCCCGCTTCGCTTCCACACGATTGAACACCATTTTAATCATCTCTTCCTTTGAGAGGCGCACGATAGGCACATCGTGGTGGATGCAGTACGGCTGACCCGCGCGCGCATACAAGACGCGCAGGTAATCATAGATTTCAGTAACGGTCGCCACCGTCGAACGCGGATTATTGGAACGACTCTTCTGGTCTATGGAAATGGCCGGCGAGAGGCCGGAGATCTCGTCTACATCCGGCTTCGCCATCTGGTTGAGGAATTGGCGCGCGTAGGCCGAGAGAGACTCCACATAACGGCGCTGCCCTTCGGCGAAAATGGTGTCGAACGCAAGCGAGGACTTTCCGCTCCCTGAAAGGCCGGTGATGACTGTCATCGCGCCGCGCGGCATCTCGACCGAAATGTTCTTCAAGTTATGGGTTCTTGCCCCGCGAACCGTTAACCAATCACTACCGTGACGATGGCCATGCGAGTTTACCCCGTTAGCGTGGTGCGCTGAAAGCGACCCATCTCTAATGGGGCTCCCGTGCTTGTGTTTATGGTCTTCTTTGGCGCTTTGTTTTTTCATTGGATATGGAAACCCCTGCCCGTGGCGGGGCAGGTACGGTATGACTATAGCACTCTACTCATGAGCCCGAAAGCGGCTTGCGGATGCGGGGCTTTTTGGCTTTCGGGCCCGTACCTTCGAGCTTGTAAATCTCATCGCGAATGAGGGCGGCTGTTTCGAAATCGAGCTGTTCCACTGCCTCCGCCATCTCCTCCCGCTTTCGTGCGATGAACGCTTTCGGGTCGTCCTTGTATGCAAGCGTGTCGAGAACAAGGAGCTCGTCAATGGTTCGCTGGTGCTCAGTGCGCATCGAGGCGGCAATGTCGTGTATCTCTTTCTTGATAGTGAGCGGCGTGATGCCGTGCTCTTTGTTGTATGCGAGTTGTTTCGTGCGGCGGCGATTTGTCTCGCCGATAGCTCTATCCAAGGAACCCGTCATCACATCGGCATAGAGAATCACGCGTCCAAGCACATTGCGCGCCGCACGGCCGATAGTCTGGATAAGCGAGGTTTCGCTCCGAAGGAAGCCTTCCTTGTCCGCATCGAGGATGCCGACGAGCTCTACCTCGGGCAAATCGAGCCCCTCGCGAAGCAGGTTCACGCCGACGAGAATATCGAACCCGCCCCTGCGAAACTTCGTAAGTATGTCGATGCGGTCGATGGTTTTCACATCGGAGTGAAGATACTCGGCCTTCATTCCCTTCTCGCGCAGAAATGAAGCGAGGTCTTCGGCCATTTGCTTGGTGAGCGTCGTCGCGAGCGCACGGCCGCCGCGCTTGATGACCGTCTCCGCTTCCGTAATAAAATCGGCGATCTGCCCTTTGTAATCAGCGACTTCACTCACGCCGCGCACGGTAAGCTCGGGATCGATAAGACCGGTCGGCCGAATGACCTGTTCCACAACTTGTTCGGAATGCATTTTCTCATAAGGCCCCGGCGTCGCGCTTGTGTAGAGCACCTGTCCGATGCGCCCCTCGAATTCCTCGAATCGAAGCGGGCGATTATCGCGCGCCGAAGGGAGCCGGAAACCGTACTCGACGAGCACATCCTTGCGCGACTTATCGCCCGCATACATACCGCCGATTTGCGGCACCGTGACATGCGATTCATCGATAACCGTCAAGAAGTCCGCCGAGCCGTCTTTCTTGTGCGGGAAGTATGAAAGAAGCGTGTGCGGCGGCTCGCCGCTCTTCCGTCCGTCGAAATGCCGGGAATAGTTCTCGATGCCGCTTGTGTAGCCGAGTTCGCGAATCAAGGCGAGGTCGTGGAGCGTGCGGCGTTTCAGGCGTTCGGCTTCAAGCGGTTTTTCTTCGCGTTTAAATTTCGCAAGCTGTTCCTCAAGCTCGAGTTTGATGTCGGCAATCGCGCGTTCGCGCTCCTCTTCGCTCGTGACGAAGTGTTTCGCTGGAAAGACGAACACGGACTTTGGTTCTGCAATTTTTGCGCGCGATACCGGGTCGAGCTGCTCGATGTGCTCGACGACATCTCCATCGAACGCAATGCGGTAAATGACGCGCTCGTTGACCGGCATGAGCTCAAGCGAATTGCCGACGGCGCGAAATTGGCCCGGATTGAGGTCCGCATTGGTGCGTTCAAAATAGATGTTTACGAGCTTCCGAATGAGCGCGGCGCGATCCTCCACCCCTCCCTGCTCTACCTTCACATGCACCTTCTCGTATTCCTCCGGCGAACCGAGTCCGTAAATAGCGGAAACCGACGCAACGATGATGACATCTTTGCGCGTGAGCAGGGCCTGTGTCGCTGCGTGGCGCAGGCGGTCTATCTCGGCATTAATCATCGCCTCCTTCTCGATATAAGTATCCGAGTGCGCGATGTACGCCTCCGGCTGATAGTAGTCATAGTACGAAACGAAGTAGTGCACCGCGTTCTCGGGAAAAAATTCGCGATACTCCTGCGCGAGCTGAGCGGCGAGCGTCTTGTTGTGCGCGAGCACCAAGGTCGGTTTATCGTTGGCGGCAATGACATTCGCCACCGTAAAGGTTTTGCCAGAACCGGTCACGCCAAAAAGCGTCTGGTGGTGCAGACCTTCTTTGAGACCGCGGGCGAGCGCAGCGATAGCTGCGGGCTGGTCGCCCGCAGGAGGAAACGGTGAATGTAGTCGAAAAACGCTCATAGGTTATAAGTGGTTATTTTAAAACGAATCCCGCCCCGTGAGATGCCGTCTGCGGCTATCTCACGGGGGTCGCCCGCCGGAGCCCATGGGATGTGCAGTTTGAAATTAGCCATACATTGACACGAGGACCTTGCATTATACTATGCAGCCAGGAGTTCCGCTAGAAAAGAACCCAAAATACCTTCTTCTACCTGCAGGGAGAAATTCCATGACAAAGATTGTTCGCTGTAATGCACCCTGCAATATCAACACATCGCGGGGGCACCACTTGGTTTTCTGCGAAGGGAGACACGCCCATGGCGGCTGGCACTCCGCCACACTCAAAGACGGGCTCAGCGGGCGCGAACACATCGTCACCTGGCGCTACACCGGCGATCCGAGTCTCGAACGCAATCAAGCGCTGGAGCTACAGCTCTGTTGCGGCATTCCGATTGCTGTCGATGCGCTCTGGAGAGCGCTTGCCAACCCCAACGAAGCAATCAGCAGACGGCCGCTCTTCACGGTGCAGAAGCTCAATCCAGAAAAGGAAGACGGCCGTCTCGTCTTCAGCTGCGAAAAGGGGCGCGGACACAGAGGGCGCACGCACATGAGCAGCGGGTTGTCCGAGATTGGAGCCGAATGGAGGATGGTCTGGTTCAATCCCTAATAGGATTTCAAAGGGGAGCCGCTGGCTCCCCTTTTATTTTGAATACTCGCGGGTAAAATCCTCGCGGTACTCGTCGAACCGCCCGTCGAGAATAGCTTCGCGCGCGCCGGAGACAAGATCGAGGATAAAGCTCACATTGTGCATCGACGCAATCACGGCACCAAGCATCTCCCCGCTCCGGAGCAGGTGCGCGACATACGCGAGCGTAAATTCTCCGCTCATGCGCGGCGAACGGAGCGTCGTCTCTTTGAGCGGAGTGAAGTCGGTTTTATATTTTTCATTCGTGAGATGCACGACACCATGCTTCGTATAGATAGAGCCGTGGCGGCCGAGCCGGGTCGCCGCGACGCAGTCAAAAAGATCCATGCCGCTGGCAATGCCTTCCAAAATATCGCGCGGCTCGCCGATGCCGAGGAAATGGCGCGGCAATTCTTCAGGAAGCTCGCTCACTGCAGCCGTGAGCGCTGCGCGCATATCTTCCTTGCTGAAAGAACCGCCGATGCCGAAACCGTCGAAACCCAAGCGGGCGATTTCGCGCGCAGACTCACGGCGCAAATCCTCGTGCCGGCCGCCCTGCACGATGCCGAAGAGCGCCTGTCTCTTGTTTGCCTCAATATTCTGTCGATGCGCTTTCAGAGAGCGTTCCGCCCAGCGATGAGTGCGGTCCATCGCCTCCTTTTGATACTCATAAGGTTCGGTCGGCGAGGTGCACTCGTCAAACGCGAAGAAAATGTCCGCGCCGAGTGCGTGCTGTATCTCAACCGAGCGTTCAGGCGTGAAGCGGTGAAGCGAACCGTCGAGGTGCGAAGTGAACGAAACGCCTTCGTCATCAATAACCGCGAGCTGGCCGTGCTGGCTCGCGACGCTTTCGTCGTACACAGCGACCGCCTCCTCCTCGGGAGCCTGTTCTTTTACAAACTTCGAGATGGTCTTCCCGAATGCGGCGCCGAGCGAAAATACCTGGAAGCCGCCCGAGTCGGTCATCGTGGGGCCCTGCCAACCCATAAATTTCCCGAGACCTCCAGCGGCCTGAACAATTTTCTCTCCCGGCTGGAGATAGAGGTGGTAGGTGTTCGCGAGGACGACTTCGGTGCCGAGTTCCTTGAGTTGTTCGGGGAGAATGCCCTTTACATTTGCTTTGGTGCCCACGGGCGCAAATGCAGGCGTGCGGATGGCGCCGTGCGGCGTCTGCAACAGACCGGCGCGTCCAGCCCCTCGCGAGGGGCTGGACGCGGTTTTTTCTATGGCGAAGGAGATGGCACCCATCGCCTCGTTGTATCTCACTGAGCCGATTTTTGCACCTTCAGGAGCTCTACCTCAAACACGAGCGTGGAGTTCGCCGGAATGATATCTCCAATAGCCTGGTTGCCGTAGGCAAGGTCTGCGGGAATGATGAGTACGCGTTTGCCGCCCTCTTTCATGCCAACGATGCCCTGGTCCCAACCTTTGATCACCTGGCCTGCTCCGAGATTGAAGGTGAAGCCCGAGGTGCCGTGATTGGCTGAAGCGTCAAAGACTTTCCCGTCGGTGAGCGCGCCGACATAGTTCACGGTCACCGTGTCACCTGCGGCGGCTGCAGCGCCGGTACCGACGACTTCATCTTTCATCATAAGTTCGGTCACGGGTGCTGTGTTGGTGGGCATAGTAGTTGATTCGTTTTGAGCGGTATTAATTTCTATAGGCGCATTCTCCGCTCCAACCGGACTGGAGAATATCGCCATTCCGTTGAATATGAAGAAAAATACGACGAGAGACAGTGCGAGCGCGACGGCGATTCCTGTTTGGGTTGGTTGCATATGATTACTATTATAAATGCGATTATACTACGGGGCTTGGAAAGCCTTAAAACGCTTCACTTCCTCAGCGACCGCCGCTTTTGCAATGTCCTCGTGCCCGGGAACTTCTTTATCGAGGAAAGCTTTTAGCGCGGCGGCATCGCCCGTCTGTGCGAGCTTGGCGAATTCCTCGCGTTTATCTTCCGCAAGCTTCCCTGCCACCGAGAGCGCCGCGGCCTTCAGCGCTATCTCGCCGAATTGCGCGATGAGCTCCTGCTGCTGCGCAATCGGAAGATCCTTGATGCCGAGATCAGCGGCGATGAGCGCGGTGAGTTCGTCTTGCATACCCCGTATGACTACTGTGCGCGATTGCGCATATTAATAAATTGCACTCTTATTTCCGCGACGAACTCTTGCTGATGTTTTGTAGTCATACGGGGCATAGGTGGAATCATACCATGTGTTAACCGATAATTTTTTCAAATTCTTTCGGACCCGGCGGCTCTATAAAGGTCGAAAAGAGGCCGAGGAAGCCGTCGGTACGCATCGGAGGACCCGAGACCACCTTGCCTTCAGCGAGGTGCCAGGGAACGCGATGTTCGCCCGTCTCGTCCGCGCCGAACACGACGCCTTCCGGATGCCGTGAAAGATAGGTTTGTATTGAATGCGCCTGCTCAACTGGCGAACCGCCGTAGACGAACACCTGTCCGGCTCCGGCGTACACATGCGGCTTATCCGACGCGACCTCGAGCCCGAACTGGTTGGTGACAGTTCCCTGCGCCCCGGACGCTTCTGCGACAGGCGCAGCTCCCTCTGGTGTGCTTTCGGTATTTGGTTGTGCGTCCAGATATACCGGTCGCGCCGGCGCTGGCTTTTCGGTAGGGTTCGCCGAAATATCTTCCGTCTGTCCTTCAAGGATTGTGGTGGGTGGTTCGGGAACTTCCTGCATCTGGGAATGATACGGCGGCGTCTGAGGCGCACCCTCTGCCGCTTGTACTGCGCCATTAAGATGTATCTGGCCATCAGTGCCGATAGTCATGTGCGAGCCCATATCGATGCGAACGCTCGTGCCGTCGACATTGAAGAATCCATGTTTGGGGTCAGCAGCTATCCGGTGAACGACGCTGTCGATAGACTTCGCGTCAGCATGCACGAGTTTGTAGATATCGCTGTCGGGATCGGCATTCGCCGGAAGCGCAATATGCTTCTCCTGCATCTGTTCCCAGAGCCGCTTCATCATGTACTCGTAGCCATGCCCTTTTGTCGCTTCGACCGACACCGAAGCCACTTCGGGCGGCACTGCCGACGCGAGTGTTTCGCCCGCGGCCGCGGAGTGTGGCACCGCTACCGGCAGCACCTCGCCCGTTGCATGAGCCTGTACTGGAACTTCGGTTTTGGCGAACGGATAGTGCTGCTTGAGCCATTCATGCACCATTTCGCCAGCCGAAGACTCGCTCGCTAGTTTTACCGCTTCGCCGGTCAACGCGCCTACGCCAAGGGTATAGGTGGCCGCCATAAACAGCGCACGAGTCTTTAACTGCCGTTCTGATGAGCCAAGTAGGATGTCGTGATACCACTTCTGCCTGTTGGGGTCTTTCTCTGCAATCCCCTGCAAACTCTTTTCGACCTTGATATACATACTCGCCATGCCGGCGACTCGCTGCGTGGTAAGACCGGCGAGAGAGAGGAGAGAGAGCGGCGCGGATACGCCGGTGAATACCGCTGCGCTCAATCCGAGCCCGACACCGACCGCAAGTTTAGATTTGAACCCGAGTTTGTCGTATGACTCGCCGAGTGTGCGGATAAAATTTTCTGCTTTCTTTGCGGCAGCCTCCGAATTGAGTTCTTCCACGCGTTTTGCGAGGTATGCCTTGAGGCCCTCTGCGGTTCCGCCTGGTTTTTCCTTTGTTTTCTTGTCAGCCAGTTCCTTCTCCTTCGTTTCTCCGGTAAATTTACCGATGAGTCCGCGCAATTTGTCTCGCCACTCTTTCGGCGTCCCCTCGATACTGACTGCTATTTCAACCTCTACCTGTTTCTCCATCTCCGGCGACTTCTTCATCGGCTGCTCTGGAGGGGAGCGAAACATCGTCGGCAGTATTTTAGAGCCTTCGCGCGCGTCCGCCGCCAAGCGTTCGCGCGCCATAAACGATTCGATTTCAGCCGCAATTTTTTCCTGCTCGTCCTCGGCTCCCGGTTTGAAACTTTCGAGTTGCCGGTCTCGTAGGCTTTGGTAATTCGCCAGAACATCGGGCAGTATTTCTTCCTTGTTCGGATACATTTTCTCGAACTCCTCCTGCACGGCATCGCGCGACTCGCGGTATTTCCCCCAAGGATTTGAGAGTTCAGCTGTACGAGCCGCTTCGATATTGAGGTCAATCTGTCTTTGCTCTTCGGCTTCGAGTTTTGCAATGTCGAAATCTACACCCCCTCCTCTTTCCATGGCCAGTTTTGCCCTATCTCTCGTAATGTCTTCGAGAGGCAGTTCCTCTACATCCCTGAGCGCGCTTGGCGTCTGTTTCGGCAGCTCAAAGGGGGGTGGTGGATCTTTGAGCTTGTCCATATCCTCCCGCATTTCACGACTGCCTCCGTTGTACTGCGGTGCGTGAATGTCGCGCGCGTCTACCCCGCCAATGTCTGTTAGTTTTTCCTTAGGAAGCAATCCTTTTTTCACGAGACGCTCTCGTTCTTTTCGATCGTATTTCTGTTCCGACACCGAAGTAATGCTCTTCAGCGCATGGAGATCAACCTCTTCTTGCCTTTGCGGTTCCCCAATTTTTTTTGATGTCTCGATGTCTTTCGGAAATTCGGGATCCGATAACAGTCTGTGCACCTCGGCACCAACCGCTTCACCGAACTTTTCCTCTTTTCGTTCTTTTGCTTCTTCGGCCTTTTTAAAGGCATCCTCAAATGAAGAGGCCATATCAGCGCGAGAGATACCGCTCTCGTATTCTATTCTCGACGGTAGCGCGGTCGCGACCGTAAGTAAGCGAGGAAAGCTGGATGAGATCGTCTACCTGCTCCGGATTCGCCGGCGGCAAATCCGGCGTCTTCATATCGAACGGCTTCTGCGGCACGCCTTTCACAAGTATCTTTGCGTACGCATTCCGATTCTCAACATTGACGAAGTCGAGCGCTTCAAAAACCGGCGCAAACTGCTTTGCGAAAAATTCCGCATCTTCTTCGCCCACGCGGAAGACCGCCATATTGCCCACATTGCCGAAGACCGCAGCGCGCGTCTTCTCTTCTATCTGGCTCAAGAACTGGTGCGCTACCGTGAGCGCAAGCTTATATTTGCGCGCTTCCGAGAGAATGCCGGGGATGGAGTCCGTGGTCACATTCTGAAACTCGTCGATATAGAGATAGAACGGTGAATGCGCGGCGCGCGGGTTATCGGCGCGCGAGAGTGCTGCCATAAAGAGCTTGCCGACGATGATGAGCCCGAGCAGGTTTGCATTCTTTTCGCCGAGACGGCCTTTTGAAAGATTGATGAGCAGTATCTTCTTGCTGTCCATTACTTCGCGGAAATTGAAGGAGGATTCCTGCTGACCGACGATGGGGCGAATGAAGTCATTCGCCGTGAAGTCGTCGAACTTGTTGGTGATGTACGGCACGATGTTTTCGAGCGATGCTTCGCCGCCCGCCTTCGTCGCTATCTCGTTCCAGAACTGATTCACGACCGGGTTCATACTCTTTGCGAGCTTTTCGCGGCGGAACTCGCTGCTGCTGAGTACGCGCGCAATATCGAGGATGGTGGAGCCGCTCGACGGGTCTTCCATCACAAGCATCGTTGCATTGCGGAAGTATTGTTCGAACGCCGGACCCATACTCTCGGGCACATCGCCATAGAGCCGGCGGAATATCATCAAAAGCTCGTTTACGATGAAAGTTTTCTGTTCGGGCCGCGAGAGGTCGTACTCAAGGAAGTTGAGCGCAAACGGCCGTGAGAGGTCGGCGGGGTCGAAATAAATGACATCTTTGTAGCGCTCAGGCGGTATCGCAGCAAGGATGTCGAGAATATCGGATCCGTGCGGGTCAATAAAGCAGCAGCCTTCGCCATTCTTGATGTCCTGCATAATCATCGACTTCATCAGGCCGGTCTTACCGGTACCGGTCTGGCCGATGATATAAAGGTGCCGCAAGCGGTCTTCTGAGTCGAGATACACCTTCGTTTCCGTTCCGCGATAGGAATTGATACCGAGAAGCGCGCCGGTCTGCGGAAGCCCCACCGGCGCAGGCGCATGCGTGAAGCGCGCCTGCTTCAGGTGCGGGGAGCTCTCAATGCCCGATGGCGGAAAGTGGTAAATGGAGGTGAGCTCGCGCAAAGACAGCGGAAGCGCCGAGGAACTCGGCAAACGGAAAGAAAATTCCTCGAGGACGGTTTCTGCCTGCTGTCCCGCGGCACGAGTGAACTCGAATCGATTCCCTTGCGTGTGTGCGAACTGATTGAACGCCGACTCGAGGTCGCCGAGCACCTGTTCCGCCGTGCGTTCGCTGCCGGAAGAGACCACCAATCGAATCGTCGCGCCGACAATCGGGGTCGCAATCTTTTTCTCCACCTGCTCGATGGAAGTTTTGTTCTCCTCCGCCTGGCGAGTCTCGACTTGTTTCGCTTTCTCGGTATCTTTCGGTTTGCTTGAGAAAAATGTGCGGCCGAGGTCGCGCGCAAATTCTCCGAGCGCAGTCTCGGGTGCGGCAAAAGCAGTCGCGCGCTTCTCGCCCTTGCGCAGCGCGTGGAGAATTTTCTGGTAGTGCTTCACATGGCGATCGCCTCTCGGCTCGACGATAATCTGGAGCGCGGCACCCTCGCCGGTATGCTCTATCTTCGCGAACGCATTGATGACCGCATTGATGGGGTCGTGATCGAGCTCAGTGTAGTCGGTGAGCGGGAGCGCGGGGTTCTGTGCGAGACGCGCCGTTGAAACGAGCGAGGTACCGCCGCTCGCGAAAATATTGTAGTCGGCGGGTTGCGGCATCAGGTGCGCATCGGGAAATACCGCGAGAAGCTGTTTCTCGAAAAGAGTATGTTTGCTGTTCGGGATCGCGACATAGAACTGGAGTTCGGGGCTGTCTGCAGGAACGGCGAGCTCAAGTGCATAGTGGTGAGATTCTCCTTGCGCCGCATCCTCGACGGAAAGAAGCCCCGCATAGAATTGCTCCATAGCGGAAATGAGCTCCTTGAGCGTCTTCGCGCGCGCCGAGGCGTCCGCGCCTTTCGGACCCGGAAGCGCTATTTCGTAGAGCGTCATCTTGAGCGCCTGAAAACGCGGCACTTTCTCGTCAACGCCGGAAGCGGGAATGCCCGCCGCGATGTAGCGCACAAGATAGCGGTGGAAATCGTCTGCGATATGCGGGTCATGCAGCTTCTCCATGACCGCCAGCGCATTCTTAATCCCCTTCTCCTCCATCATGCGGCGCAGACTGTCGACGGCGCCCGTGCCGGTGCCGAGATTGAGTTCCGCAAGTATCGCTTCCGCCTCGCTTTCTTTCGTGGCTTCGCTGATGCGATATTCGGGAGCCAGCGATTCTTCGGGAGCCGTACGGTGCTCGTGGATTTTTTCGGAAATGATGCGTACGCGATCGGGCGCCGCTTCCCCGAGCTCCGCTTCCTTGCGCGCAACTTGCTCGCGCAGGTATGCAAGCTCCTCTTCGGGCGTAGACAACAATGGCGCTGATTCCATTTCATACAGTATACCCCGCGAAATAACTCATCCCAAGCTTGAACTGTGAATCAAAGTTGTTATCTCATGGGGTATACTGACTCAAATGCTCGATTTTCTGCTTGCCTGCATACAGCTCGATCCGATTGCCATTATAAAAACGGGCAGCTACCTCGGCCTCGCACTCGCCGTCTTTGCCGAAAGCGGACTTCTCGTCGGCATCTTCCTCCCCGGCGATTCCCTTCTCTTTGCGGCAGGACTTCTCTCTGCCGCCGGATTTCTCTCCTTCGGACCGCTTGCGCTCGTCGTCGTTGTCGCGGCCATAGTCGGCGACTCAGTCGGCTACTGGTTCGGTGCGAATGTCGGCGTGAACTTTTTCAAACGCAAGGACTCTTTCTTTTTTAAACAGGAATATCTTAAACGCACCGAACGGTTTTACCAGATATACGGCGGACGCGCCGTCGTCCTCGCACGGTTCGTGCCTATCGTGCGCACCATCGCGCCGATTCTCGCCGGCATCGGCTCTATGACCTATAAAGAGTTTCTCACCTACAATATGCTCGGTGGTTTTCTCTGGGGCGTCGGAATGGTCTCGCTCGGCTATTCGCTCGGCTCAGTGCTTCCGAACAGCGAGCAGTACATTCTTCCCATCTCGCTTGCCATCATCGTCGTCTCGTTTTTGCCCATCTTCGTCAATATCGTGCGCGGCAAGCGCGCGCTCTAGAGACCAAGCCCTTGGAGGGTGGTCGTATAGGAGCTGATGAATTGCGGAATGGCGAATGCAAGCCCGATAAGCGGCAATACGATGAGCGCGGCCGTAACAACACCCGTCCAAAAAAGATATTTGCGCGTTGATTCGGCCGCTTGATACGCCTTCTCCGCTTTTGCGCTTATCTCGTCGAGTTTCGTGAGAAGTTCGGGATCAATCATGTAATGACATTATCGGACATGCGTAAAAAGCCTGGGTGCGCCGATAAGCTCTTTAATTTGTTCTGCTCCAAGAATGGAACACCCAATTGATAACGGAGAGTACGAGCGCAAAGAGAACCGCCGTCCAGAACCCGACGACGACGAACCCGGGAACGAGTGCGGAAGCGAGCATCACGAGGAGCGCATTGATGACCAACGAAAAGAGTCCGAGCGTGAGCACATTTATCGGGAGCGTGAGGATGATGAGCAAGGGGCGGATAAAGAGATTGAAAGCACCGAGCACGACCGCAGCGATAAGCGCGCCTTCGAGCGTGATTGATGTACCGGGAACGATATACGCGGCAATACCGAGCGCAAGTGCCGAAATAAGCCAATGGAAAAATAGTTTCATACAAGAATTATACCAGACGGACCACGGCATAAAGTGCGAGTGCACCGAGGAGCGTCATGATCGTCGTTAGCGCGCGCGGATGGCGGTGATGGCTCTCAGGAATGAGATCGCTTGCTGACAAGTAGAGGAAGGTGCCGACGAAGGTGGCAAGCGCGAGCCCGATATATGTCTCGGGGATACTGAAAAAGAGTGTCGAGAGGATTCCGAGCGCGGGGGCGAGGGCATCGACGAGAAGCCACCGAAACGCGCGCGACCAGCTTCCGCCATTGCGAAGCACGAGGCTTACCGTATTAATGCCGTCCGAAAAGTCATGTGCAAGTACCGCGACCGTAACGACGATACCGACCGTCGTAGAGGTCTGGAAGCCTATACCGATGGCGATACCGTCGAGGAAACTGTGTGTTGAGAGCGTCAGTGCGCCGAAAGAACCGCGCGAAGGATTCGCTATCCCTTCTTCTTCATGGGTGTGCAGAAGAATGAGCCTATCAAGAATGAGGTAGCCAAAAAATCCGAGTGCCACGAAGAGCGCCACAATCGATGTTTCGTGATACTTCGTACCGAGTTCGATTGCTTCAGGAAGAAGATCAAAAAACGCGACGCCGGCGACCGCACCCGCCGAGAAGCCGAGGACGAGATGAAGCTTGTCACGGAACTTGAGGGCAAACAGCCCGCCAATGAATGTAGCGGCCGAAGCTGCTAGCGCGATACCTATGATGATGAGTGACATTGGAAAATATGATACACCATCGCTCGAACCGGCGGGGGTGATAAGAAAACGCGCGACTGGCCTTGCCAGTCGCGCGTTTTGCCTGCAACGACAGTGCCTACTTCAACGCCGCGTCGATAGCCGCCTTGAAATTAGCGTACGGGTACGCTCCCTGGATGAGCGTTGTGCCGATGATGAACGACGGAGTCGCGTTCACACCCGCCTTCTGCGCCTCAGCGCGGTCAGCATCTACTGCCGTCTGATAGGCGCTCACATTCGCCTTCACATCAGCAGCGACCTTTGCCGCGTCGATGCCGGCGATTGTGGCATTGAGCTTGTCGATGGACGCGGCGTCGCCGAAGCCCTGGTCGCCTTCCTCATCCTGCGCATCGAACATCGCTGTGCGCCATTCGAAATACTTGTTCGGGTACAGTTTCCAGACCGCGCGGCCGTAAAGCGCAGCCGAAACCGAATCGTTGCCGAGGAAAGTGAAATCCAAGAAAACGACTTTTACCTTTCCGCTGTCCACATAGTCCTTGATGATTGACGGGAGCGTTTCGACTTCGAATCGCTTGCAGAACGGGCATTGGAAGTCACTCCAGAGCGCGATGGTAACCGGCGCGTTTGCAGCCCCGATAAATGGATCTCCATCGAGCTTCACATTTTTAATATCGACTGCGGGCGCCGCTCCGGGGCCGGCTGGTCCTGCAGGACGCTGGCCGTTCCAGACAACTGCACCGGCAATAAAGAGCCCGGCGAGCACGACGGCGACTGGTAAGAAATACTTGTTGGTGTCATTGGTTTCCATATGCGGGGAATGATAGCATACGGCCAGAACGCAACTATGAGGAAACCGCCATGAAAACCGCAACACTCGGCATCGTAATCCACGATGGCAAACTCCTCCTGGGCGAGAAAAAGAGAGGAGAGATCGGCACGGGGGTGCTCTGCGGCCCCGGAGGCAAGCTGAACCCGGGCGAAACGCTCGAGGAATGTCTCATCCGCGAGACGCGCGAGGAGCTTTCCATCGAACTCAATCCGGCATCGCTCGAACTGGTCGCGTACATCCTGTTCCATAAAGGCCGTACGCGCTTCCCAATTCTCAACCGGCTTCTGCACGCTTTCGGATTCAGGAGCAGTACGCCCGATTTCGCTGTATCCGTGTATCGGGCAAGCATACTTTCGGGTGAGCTTGTGGAAACCAGCGACATGATTCCCGGACTGTATCCGCTCGACGACTTACCGCTGGAACGCATGTACGAAGCGGATCGTCACTGGCTCCCGCAGGCGGCGCGCGGTGAGAAATTCAACGCGCATGTGCATTATTTCGGCCGCGCGCAAGAGTTCAGCCGCATCGAGTTCCTTCCGTTCGCTGCGTGAACACGGCCGCCCTCCAGGCGGCCGCTTCTTTTTCAACTCACGCCCGCTTCCACTCAGACTTTTCTCCCCTGCGGCGCGCGTCCGCCATGCAGAGCTCGTCGTAAATGCCGTCGAGCAGTTCGTAGCCTTTCGCCTCTTCGAGCGAGACCCACTCGTGCTTATCCGTCTCGCTTTCTTGGAGCACGACTTCCCCGCTCTCCCAATCCGCCATGCAGGAGATGACGAGTGAGGGCGCGCCGTCGGCGTGAATGGTGGCGAGCGAAGTCACATATTCAATATTCTTAATCTCAAGTCCGGTCTCCTCGCGCACTTCCCTGCGGAGCACTTGTTCGAGCACATTGTACCAATAGTCTTTCGTATCTTTCGGGAGGTTCACATAGTCGCCCGTCTCGAGCTTTCCTCCCGGCACCGTCCACATCCCGCCGAAGCGTTTCTTCAGGGGCGAGCGGCGCGTGATGAGGAATTCCCCGTCCTTCACGATGATGGCCGTCACAACGACTTCGTGCAGCAATTGCGGTGTTGGTTCCATAGCTATTGATACTGAATATAACTCGGTACGGGATTGAGACCAAACACTTCGTCGGGGGTGAGCAGGCCGTTTGCCGGCGCGCGCGTGTCGTTTTTATAGAAAAGCTTGATGCCCGTGAATTGCACCGGCTCCGGAATGATGACGCGGCTATAGGTGCCCTTCTTCTTTTCCTTCGAGCCGAATCCGTCCATATCTATGACCATCTGCACCTCCGGCAGAGGTCGTATCTTCTTATAGTTCGTCACCATGTCTTGCGTGAAGCGGTGCACGATGAGAATTTTCGGCGGCAATTTGTTGTCGCGCACAAGTCCCGCGAGATATTCCGCAGCATAATTTATATCGGCAGCGTCGAAGGTGCCGATGACCGTACCGGGTCGGTCACCGAATTTCATTGAAAACTCCGGGTCGATGGCAAGATGCACTTGCGGCATCTTCAAATATTTCTCGAGCTGCGGAAGTTCGTGCTGGAGGGTGCTCTTCCCCACCTGCACATCGAGAAACACGATGCCTTGTATACGATTTGCGAGTTCAAGCGCGTGCTCTATCTGGTCGTCGGGCATGCGGAGGATATACTTCCCCTCTTTCCCGGCACTCGCCTGTGCCACGACCGCAATGTAGTGAATTGCCGGAACCACCGGTGTCGTCGGGTCTGCGGCAGCCCATAGCGCGGTCGTACTCGCGAGCATCGCAAGCATCTGCTCGGTCGGGTACTCGCCGAGCACCCCCATTCCTCTTGAATAAAAATTGCCATAATACGCGACAACGCGTTTGAACGGCAGAATAGCGTTGGCATTCGGATAGGCTGTGGCAGGTGGCCACAGGCGACCCTGTATCGAGACCGTGGTCGAAGCGGTCGCGAATGAGAAGGGTTGTGTTGATGACGCTGCGGTGGCTGCGGCGGAAGCCTCCGCGGCACTACCATATATGACGGTGCTTATACCGGTAGAGTGTGCGAGCGCGAGCATTCGCCGGTTATAGTCGGCCTTATCGAGTTCTGGAAGCGGAATAAAGCGCTCTGCCACATCGACTGCCGCCGCGTAATACTCGGTTGAAACGAGGCCGGAGAAGCCGAACAAGTAGACGAACGCCAAAACAGCAGCGCCGCCGCCTACATATACTCCGTGCTTTTTCATGGACATGCTTGGGGTCATTCTAGCCGAAACGCGCCAAAAGAGCCAAATAAAAAAAAAAGCCCGGCGGATGCCGGGCTTTCGTTTCCCACGAGTGAGTCAAGGCCTCGGGGTATAGTGGCGGCGATGGCCGCGCAAGTAGTTGCTATCGCGACTCGCCTTTCGCACCAATGCCTTCCAGAGGTCGTAGCGGACGATGCAGCCGGCGCTCGGTCCTTCGGAATCCTCCTTGAAGACCTCGAGTTTCAGGTTGAACGCTCCTACGGCCGCGAGCGCTGCGCCCACATCGAGGTACCCGGCCGGGCACAAAAAGAGGTTCCTGCGCACCTTGTCGGCGCACAACTTGTCTCTCTTCTCGCACTCGGAGTTTTGCTCGCCAATGACCTTGGCGAGGTATTCGTTCGTAGCCGGGTCGTTGTTGACCGGCCACAGATACCAGATTGCTGCCATGCTGCACCCCTTTCTGATCGAAGAATCCTTCCGCACCTTACTCCAACCGGAAGGAAAAAGAAAACGCTAGCGCCGAGTCATCCGAGCCGGCCGAGATGTGTATCTTTGAAGCCCGTGTCGAGCTTCAACCCAAAGCCAAGTGCGCGGTCCATACTAATGTGCGCTATCCAGATAATGGCTATCGGCAGAAGCGCGGGCAAGCGAAAGGATAGAGAAACACCGAGAAGCAAGGCTGGAGCAAGGTAAGTGTGGCCGGCGTTGTACAGGAGCGCTCCAAGTCTGGAGTCCTTGAAATAACCTGCCATAAAAACATCTGGTACGAGAATAAGCGCCAGAAAGAGCCACCAGCTCGCACCAACAATTGAATATATCCACGCGGCGGCGGCGAATACCGCGAATGCTTCTGACCGAAGAATGTAGGTAATTGTTTTCATGTTTTTACTATCTTACCCGACGAGTGTTAATTTCTTCCCTCGCGGCATTTTTTTGATGGCGGCTTCCCTCTTCTGCGCCGCGCTCCGGCTCGGCTGCTCTTCGGTGTAGAGCATGCACTTTGCACCCTTTGCGCGCGTGAAGCGGCTCCCTGCGCCGCTTTTGTGCTCGGCAAACCGCCGCGCGACATCGGTCGTAATGCCGGTGTAGAGCGAGCCGTCTTTGCACTCAAGCAGATAGACGAAATACGGCACGCTAGGACTCCGGAGCGAGCGGGACAAATATCCACGCGGCGATGTATGCGATGAGGAATGCACCAGAGAAAAGCAAGGCAGAGAATGCGAGGCGCATGATAATCGGATCGACGCCGAAGTATTCGGCAAAGCCTCCTGCGACTCCCGCGATGACTCTGTCTTTGCGTGAACGATATAGTTTCTTCATAGGAATAGTATACCTCAGTCAGTTCTTATAATCCTTCGATTCTTCCGGTTCTTTCGGTTCTTAACGCAAGGTTAGAACAAATATCAAATATGGGGGTTTACGGAACCCCCGTTACTCCGGTTTTATTTCGACAGTAGTTTCAATTCTATATACTTGCTCCGTCGCCTAACCCCATCTCTTTTTTAAATTTTTCAATAACCTCGGGATACTTGCCGTCCTTACAATCTTGGACAAACTTATCAGCACTTGCCCCATCAGGGAAAGTCATATACGCAAGCGCTCCATTACAGACTTCGTCTATATTTATTTTTGCTCCAACTTGACTAGTAGTCGCTGGAATAAATTTTACTGAGTCAATAATAGGTGAAAAATCCTTCTTCAGCGATGACTCCACATCTATATACATGCCATTAAAAACATAAATATTACCGCCATGAGCCACAACGACATTATCTGATGCATACAACCCGTCGGCTGAATATCTTACTCCATTTGCCCCACCAACAACGACTTCCACTGGTTCTGCCCTACTTAAGTTGACAGTACTATACGCAATATTTTCCTTCACCCATACACTTGGTTGTCTGTTCTTCAGGTTTTTAAAAATATTTATTGTGATTGTCGCCGGACCTTCACCTCCAACCGGAGCTCCATTTGTATCTAAATTTTCTTTATCTTTTGTCTGCATTAAGACGATGGCCTTCTTGAGACCTTCTGGATTTGCAGACGGAGTTCTTTCCTCTAAAACATAACCCTCTGGTCCTGTTTTATAAGAAAATTCAAAACCCAATTCTTGGCTTGAATATACGGCTGTATTATTTGAAACTTCTTTCTCATTAACCTTGAAAACAAAATACACACCGACTAACAAAGCTGATATTAAAATAGCAATTATAATTTTTTTCATAGAAATATAATATATCAAAAACTACAACTTTTTCAAAATATTCGGCGAAAAAACAAATTCTGAAACTTGGCTGGCCTCATCGGATTCGTACATTATACCGCCAAGCCCCCATTGGGTTTTCTGGCGACTTTCTGTTTCCTAAAATGACGCTCTTCGGAACACTAGCTTTTTATTTTTTATGTAGGTGCCACCAAATATCCAATCTTGATATAAGTCGAGAGCGCCCCAAGTCTTTCCGCATCAGCTGCTCTAATTCCATCACGCTCTTGGAGATTTTTTTAGTAAGGTCGTCGAGATCCTTCTTTTGCTCTATTACATGATATTCGGACATTAACGAGTAATATTCACGAAGTTCATTCACTACCGCTTCACTCCCAACTAATCTCGCAGGAGCAAATAACTTTATTAACTCATCTCGATAGTCTAATTGGCGAAGCTTCCTATCTACTGTTTCTAGCTCCGTATCAAAAGTGTGTTCTTTTGATACAACAGACCTACCCTCTTTTAGAAGATCGAGCTCTTTGACGAGAGCTTTTAATTTCTCTTCCGCGAAATGTAAATTAAGTTGTAAATATTTTGCGGAACTAAGGTGATAAACGATATCAGAATAAATCTCCAGCTTCTTATTAAAGATAACCTTTTCGCTATCTCTTGCCTTGCCAAGCCAGAAACCAAATAGCAGTGTTAACAGAGGAGGTATTACTGCGGTTGCAATAACAAATGGATCCATTGCCTCTATTATATCGCTGTTCAATATTTCTAGGAAATGATGTTCCTTAGAGTCCGAACCTATCTCAAACGGGCTGGGGGACTTGGAGTCGAACCAAAATTCATTGCTTCAAAGGCAATTGTCCTACCGTTAGACGATCCCCCAATGTGGCAACGATACCATGAACCCATCCACCAATTCTTCGATTCAGGACCGTGCTTGAATTCACCTTAATCCTTATGAGGCCGTGATACAAGTCTGCGATGTTTTTGCGATTTGTCTTTGGATTCCCTCTTTTGAAATAAATTCGAGTAATTTGCCCTGGAGATACTCCGAGTTCATGAATCCACCACCGCCTAAAGGATTGGATTTCTGCTTTTCGCGATTCGTGGACATATAACTCAAAATAAATTGACGATGCTGGTATTCCCCTTTTCTCAAGCCATTTCAGAAAGACTCGGATCATTCTTGAATCGGAATTGCTGAACATGATGCCCGTACTTGGAGCATGCTCGTACTGCTTAGAACCCTCAGCCCAATAGAGAGCAATGGCAATGAGCCAGAGTTCCCGGTCTGAAATCCTACCAATTTCGGCGAGGCCGCTGTGTTCAAACTCTTTTACTTCTAAAATCCGGGTCTCATGTCGAGCCCGCGCGCCGCGCATAGCAGAGTCTTTGCGCTTCTTGGTGAGGCGCTGCTTTTGAGGAGTCGCGAGCTGGACAGACTTAAGCCATTCGGAGAGAGTTGATTTGGCTACGGGAATTTCAGCAAGAATTTCTGAATAGGTTTTACCTTTCTTTCGCAGTTTGATTGCCTTCTGCTTTTCATCAAACTTCATATAGGTAGTATACCAGCCCTGGAGCTGAATACTACCTTTTATAGGTGGGTTATTCAGGGAAAAGCTCGAGTACAGCCAATTCCAGCGGAAGTGCCGGAATCGACGCATAGCGAATGCGGTCGGCGGCAGTGAGAAATGCGAGCATCGTGGCGTGCGTGATGCCCTTCCCTGCCGCAAACTTTTCGAGAGAGGAGGATTCGTCCGCGCCGAGCTCATCTGCGAGCGAGGCGCGGAGTTCCGGCGCGTAGCGCAGGAGGAGTGTGGCGCGGAGCGCCTCAAGCACGAGCTCGAGGAAGAGCTTCATGTCGATGCCCGCTTTCGCTGCTTTCTCTATTGCCGAGAGCGCCGCGCCACGCTCGCCAAGGGCGAGCGCACCAATGAGTGCGTGCACTTGCTCGCGGCGCGGCGCACCCGTCGCCGCCTCTACTGTCTCTCTGGAAAGCGACTTCCCTTCCGCGCCCGAAAACACTTTCTGCAAAACCGAGAGTGCATCGCGGTACGAACCGTCACCGAGCATCGCGATGAGTTCCGCGGCATCCGGCGCGAGCGTATACCCCTCCTTCTTCGCCACGGCCGCGACCATTTTCGCGAGCACCGCACGCGTCGGCTTCTTAAACTCAAACACCTGGCAGCGCGACTGCACCGTCTCCGGCACTTTCTCGAGCTCGGTCGTCGCGAGTATGAAAATAGCGTGCGCAGGCGGCTCCTCAAGCGTTTTCAAAAAAGCGTTCCACGCGCCTTTCGAGAGCATATGCACTTCGTCGAGGATGTAGACCTTGTACGGCGAAGCAAATGGAAGCGTGTACACGCCCTCGGTGAGCGTGCGAATGTCTTCCACGCTGTTGTTACTTGCGGCGTCTATTTCGTAGAGGTCATTTTCGGTGCACCCGATAGCAGCTGAAAAAATGCGCGCGACGGAAGTCTTGCCGAGCCCGCGCGTGCCGGCAAAAAGGTATGCATGCCCTATTTTCTTCGACTTGGCCGCTTCCTCGAGCGGTTTCGTCACCTGCTCCTGCCCTACGACATCCGCAAAGGTCGCCGGGCGGTGCACACGATAGAGAGACTGATGCGCCATGGGCTGAAGTATACCAAATTGCCTTAAATAAAAACGGCCGACTGGTTCCCAGTCGGCCTGCTATGCCATTCTGCGCCTTTGGGCAAAGAACATCTCAGCCCTTGCAGTTTCGATCGCGGCGTTGACCGCGTTGATTTCGGAATCAATCTCCGCTATATCCTCGGAAATCTGCGCGTAAGCTTTTTCGCTCTGCTTTGGGATGATGAAGGTGTCGCCACTCTTATCGTACTCCCTAAGCTTCGAAAGCCTCTGCCCGAGCGTCTTCTTCTCGCCCTCAAGCGAGCGAAGCTCCACCCGACGCACGAAAAGTATGTGCTCGAGGTTCCCGAACTGCAGCTTCTCTGCAAGGTAGGCCATGACAACCCCTTTTTCTGTTCGGAAATGTTCGGAAGTACCCAAATGGAGTCTACTCGCGCGGGGCTCGTTCTGCAATCGCCGCCTCAAGCTCGGCGGCGGACTCGGCTTGCATTAGGTGCGCACGCAGGTCGGCGGCGCCGTCGAAGCCTGTAACAAATGCTTTGATGTGCTTTTTCAAAATTGCGAAATTCTTCGGCGGCGATATTTTCTCGAATCCGCGCGCGAGTTCGATAAGGGCCGCGAGCTTCTCTTGTAGAGTTGGTGTATACGCCGGCACCCCAGCCCCATCGTTGCAAGACATCTTTCCGGCGGCGCACTCACATTCGTTCGGCCTATTCCGGCTCTGCGCCGCAACCGGCGACGAAACTTCATCTTTTTTGTTGCTCGAGTGAGCATCGCGCGGCAACGATGGAGCGGGGTTCTCGGACTTGCAGCCACGCTTCGCGTGGGCAAGTCCGGAAAAGACCCACGGGTTGCCAAACATCGCGCGGCCGAGCATCGCGCCCTCGCAAAGAGCTTCCGCAACCTTCGCGCGGCCGTCTTCCAAATTCTGCACATCGCCGTTGCCGATAAGAAGCACATTCGGATTGACGCGATCACGAAGCGCGACCGCCTTTTTCATTTGCTCCCAGTCAGCGGGCACAAGCGACATCTCCTTCCTCGTTCGCAGATGGAGCGTGATGGCGGCGGGCTCTGCCTCGAGAAGCGCCGTGAGCCACTCATCGAGCGATTCTTTGTTGTACCCGATGCGCGTCTTCACCGAGACCGGGAGTCCGCTCGCCTCTTTTGCGGCGCGAATAATCTCTGCGGCGAGTGTTGGGTTTTTTATCATCGCCGCGCCGCACCCCTGCCGCTCGATAGCGCGGTCGGGACAGCCCATATTGATATCGACGCCGTCAAAGCCCAATTCCGCGGCAAGTTTCGCCGCATAGGCGATCATCTCCGGCTTGCTCGAGAATATCTGCGCGACAATGGGGCGCTCGCTCTTGTCGAACGAGAGGTCGCGCATCAGCGGATTCTCGCTGTCTTTCATCTTCTGTATCTCGCGGGTGTGGTAAAGGCCGTCTGCCGAGACGAATTCGGTCCAGAAGACATCAGGCGCGCCGCGCGCTGCCACGAGCGCGCGAAAAGCGACATCGGTCACATCCGCCATCGGCGCCATGACGAAAAACGGTCGCGATAAGTGATTCCAGAATGACATACTCGAACACTATCACTGCTTTCGCTTTATATACATCTTTCTATCGAATCGCAGATCCACATACTCGAGCGAACCGTCGGCGAGATTCATATTGTCGCGTGCAGAAACAAGCGCCGTGAATGCGTTTTGTTCGTTCCCAAGCACATAGGTAACACGCGTGCCGCTCTCCAGATGGTTATCCACCTCGTCGTTGCGAATGACAACCCGCACAACCGACGAACCAAAGATTTTGAGCTGGCGGGCGAAATCGAATGCCGAGGGAAGCTGGTCAGCGCGCGAGATGGTGGCACGGAGCGGTTCGAGCGTATCGCCTACCAAGGGCGCATAGAGAGAGAAACTGTTGATGGTTTGCATCGAGCTCGACGCTGCTGCAAAAATGAATCCGCTTGCGTCGAATACATAGCAATATTCATCCACACCCGGTGTGGGCGCGAGGCCGCACCATTTTGCGACGGGCACGCGCTCGTTCAGTTTGATAGAAATGCCCGTGAGACCGTTGCGGAAGATGGAGACGGCGGCAATACCGCTATCCGTAGCCATGATGTTAGTGCGGATACGCGAGCCCGGAAAGAAGAATATCGAATCGCGCGGAATGAGACCGAAGTATTTCCCCTCCATCGTGGAAGATGCGATTCCCACGAGTGACTGGTCTTCGCCATACACGACAATATTTGAAATGCGCACCGCACTCTGTCCGAGTCCGTATACGAGGCCCGCGCAAAGAAGAGCGAACAGCACGAGGAGCGCAATGAATGCGCGGCGTCGGCGTACGCGCCGCCTGGCTGCGAGTCGATCGCTACCGCGCTCCGCCGATGACAGTCTTCCCGACATACGGAACCAGGGCGTCGGGCACTTTGATGGTACCGTCCGCCTGCTGGTAGTTTTCGACAATAGAGACGAGGATGCGCGGCGTCGGAATGGCGGTCGAGTTGAGCGAGTGCGGGAATTTCATATTCCCTTCTGCATCGCGGTAGCGGATGTTGAGCCGGCGCGTCTGGAAATCATGGAAGTAGGACGCGGAGCTGATCTCGCGGTACTTCTTCTCGCCCGGCACCCAGAGCTCCACATCATACTTCTTCACCTGACCGAGGCCGAGGTCGCCGCCGCAATTTGCCACCGTGTGATACGGAATATTGAGCAGCTCGATAAACTCTTCCGTGTTGCGGTTGAGCCACTCGTGCATCTTTGCCGATTCATCGTGCTCGGCCTTGCAGAGGATGACCTGTTCCCATTTGAAAAATTCGTGCACGCGAATGAGACCGCGCACATCTTTGCCGTGCGCGCCGGCCTCGCGGCGGAAACACGGGGAGAATGCGAGGAACTTCACCGGCAGTTTCTCCATGTCGAGCGTCTCGTCCATGTAGTAACCCATCGTGGCCACTTCCGCGGTGCCCGCGAGGTATTCGCCATCCTGCGTCTTGTAAAGATCCTCTTCGCCCTGCGGCAAATAGCCCGTACCCATAAAAGGTTCGCGGCGCACGAGGCTCGGCACGCTCATGAGCGTCATGCCCTTAGAACCGAAATGCTTGAGTGCGAGCTGCCATACGGCATTTGCGAGAAGGACGCCGTCATTCTTCAGGAAGTAACCGCGGAAGCCCGCGACTTTCGCACCGCGCTCGAAGTCGGCCATATCGAGCTCAGTCATCAGGTCGATGTGATTTTTGGGTGTGAAAGAAAACTCCGTCGGCTCGCCCCACTTTTTCACTTCCACATTGTCTGCATCACCGTCGCCGTCTGGCACGGACATATCCGGGATGTTCGGGACCGTGAGCATAAGCTGCTGCCATTCGGCCATCACCTCCTTCAGCTTCTCTTCGCTCTCGGCCATACCAGCCTTGAGCTGGCGCATCGCTTCGAGAAGCTTCTCGCGCTCACCGCCCTGTGCGCGCTGCATCTCCGAGCTCCGGCGGTTCTGCTCCGCGCGCTTCGTGTCGAGCTCCATGCGAAGCTGTTTGCGCGCATCATCAACCGCGATGAGGCGGTCGATATCGACCGTGATGTGTTTCTTCGCCGCACCCGCCTTGATGATGTCGGCGTTCTCCCGAATAAAATGTATGTCGAGCATATTCGCCTAGTATACTGCAGGCATGGAAATACGGGAACTCGCGCATACCAAATGGCCTGCACAACTCCTGGAGATACCCCAGCCGCCGCAAAAGCTCTGGATGCGAGGACAGCTCCCGCCCGCGGGAACCAAATATCTCGCCGTCGTGGGCAGCCGCGCGATGACGCGCTACGGACAGGAGGCGTGCGAGAAACTCATCGCCGGTCTCGCCGGCTACCCCATTTCTATCGTGAGCGGACTGGCGCTCGGTATCGACGCCTGTGCGCACAAGGCGGCGCTTGCCGCCGGTCTCCACACCATCGCCATCCCGGGTTCCGGTCTCGATACCGCGTTCCTGTACCCAAGGTCAAACATCGGGCTTGCCGACGACATAGTAAAAGCCGGCGGTGCTCTAGTAAGCGAGCATGAACCGCGCTATACGGCACGAGCATATGATTTTCCTTCGAGGAATCGCATTATGGTTGGATTTGCCGACGCCGTACTCGTCATCGAAGCAGGAAGCAGATCGGGGACACTCATTACTGCGCGCCTCGCGAGCGAGTACAATCGCGACCTGCTTTGTGTTCCGCATCGCATCGGCGATCCGCACGCATTCGGCTCGCACATATTTATTCGGCTCGGCGCCGCCCTCGTAAGCGATTCGCTCCATATTCTGGAGGCGCTCGGGATACCGCCGCGGGAGAGCGGCGAGCACGGCGCGGCGCCAACCGACCTCGAGGATGCTGAACTTGAAATCTGGAGTATGCTGAAAGAACCGAAGACGCGCGACGAGATACTTCGAGAATCCTCGGTGCAAGCGGGTGAAGCGCTCACGGCGCTCGTCGCGCTTGAACTCCGCGGACTCATCAAAGAGGAATTCGGCGCGTGGCACCGCACCTAACATGAAAATCTTTTCTTGGAACATGCTCTATCGGAATAAAGAACTCGACCGCGCGTTCGAGTTTATTGCCGAAAGCGATTTCGATATTTTTTGCCTGCAGGAAGTGCCGGAAAGTTTTCTCGAACGCCTCAAAACGCTTCCCTATCACCTCGCGTCGCGCGTGGATGTGGAACGCCTCTTTAAAAAAGGCACCGAGCTCAATTTCGTCGTTACGATTTCAAAACACCCCATCACCGCCCAGGGCGAGATACCTTACCCGGAATACTGGCCGCTCCTGCCGTTGCGCACGCGGCTTTTCGTACACCTGATGCCTTCGCGGTTCTTCACAAAGATACGCAACCGCGGAGGACTCTACACTGACCTCGCGCTCCCCGAGGGGGCATCGGTGCGCGTTTTCAACTTGCACCTCATCCTCGCCCAACCCGCATGGCGACTGAAGGAGTTTGAGCTGGCTATGGCTGCGCGCGACCGCTCGCGACCCACCATCGTCTGCGGCGATTTCAATACGCTCGAAGCGCCGCACATCGCGCCTTTGAACTGGATACTTGGCGGCCGGGCAAGCGACGCCGCATTCTACAACCGCGAACGCACCCACATCGAAAAGCGTTTTGTGGAGCACGAGTTGGCCAATCCGCTCGTAGGCGAAATCACGCATCCATCTTCCCGTTCGCAGCTTGACCATGTTCTTGTTTCCAACTCTTTCTCCGTGCAAAATGCCGCAGTGCTCCCTGATCGGCTTGGTTCCGACCATCATCCGATACGAGTCGAAATCTCATAGCGGCTCTTGACCATATATAGGTATACGCGCTATGAGTGAACCTGTGGCTACCCGATTACTTATTGTCGAATCACCTACAAAGGCGAGGACCATAGGACATTACCTGGGCAAGGACTACACAGTTCTTGCTTCGGTAGGACATGTGCGTGATTTGCCGAAGACCAACAAAGACGCCGTCGACATCGAGGGCGGTTTTATCCCGCGCTATGTCATCCCCGCTGAAAAACGCGAGGTCATCGAAAAAATAGAACGCGCTGCCGCAAAAACACATGCGGATGAAATCTATCTTGCGACCGACCCCGACCGCGAGGGTGAAGCCATTGCTTGGCATATCAAGGAAGTCGCCGGATTGAAAAAACCAAAACGCGTCGTCTTCCACGAAATCACCAAGGACGCCATCGAGGAGGCGCTTAAGCACCCGCGCGCTATCGACGAGCACTTGCGGGAGGCGCAGGAGGCACGGCGAGTCCTGGACCGCATCGTTGGCTACGACCTCTCCGGTCTTATTTGGAAAAAGGTGCGTTATGGGCTTTCGGCTGGACGCGTGCAATCGCCCGCACTGCGCATCCTCGCAGAGCGTGAGCGCGAGATAAAATCTTTTATACCGGTTACTTACTTCGTTCTTTCCGCACTGTTTAAATCGAAAGCGGGCGATATTACCACCACCTGCACCGAACAGCCGGCCTCAAAAGAAGAGGCCGAACGCATCGTGCAAGCCGGCAGAAGCGCCGCGTGGAGCGTCGCCGATGTCACCGAAAAGTCCGAGGAACGCAATCCTCGCCCGCCTTTCACTACTTCAACGCTGCAGCAGACCGCTTCGACGCGGCTCGGGTTCGCGCCGTCGCGCACCATGCGCGCCGCACAAAAGCTCTACGAGGCCGGACACATTACCTATATGCGCACCGACTCGGTAAACCTTGCGAAGGAAGCGGTCGCGAAAATGGCGAGCGTCGTCGAAAAAGAATTCGGCAAAGAATACCTCCAGGTTCGCACATACAAAACGACGAGCAAAAACGCGCAGGAGGCGCACGAAGCCGTCCGCCCCACCGATCCGACGCGTGCGCAGGCGGGCGCAACACCGGATGAACATCAGCTCTATGAGCTCATCCGCACCCGCGCGCTCGCTTCGCAGATGTCTGCGGCGCGCATCATGCGCACCGGTGTTTCGGCAAAAGCCGATGCAGACCCCATTAGAGACCGCGACGGCTCAAACGGGGCAAGTATTCCGCTCTTCACTGCGAACGGCTCGCGTGTGCTCTTCCCCGGTTGGCTCGCACTCGATACGAAAGCACGCGGTGAAGATGTCGAACTTCCGCACCTCGCCGTGGGCGACCCGCTCTCGCTGCTGTCGCTCGGCGCGGAGGAAAAGCAAACCGAACCGCCGAACCGATATACCGAAGCGGGCCTTATTAAAGAGCTTGAGAAGCGCGGTATCGGTCGCCCATCGACCTACGCTTCCATCATGAAGACCATTCAGGACCGCGGGTATGTGGAGAAGATTGGACGCGCGCTGAAGCCGACCGCAACCGGCATGGTAGTCTCCGGCTGGCTTGAGGAGAATTTTCCCGAATACATCAGCGATTCGTTTACGGCAGAGATGGAGAATGAGCTCGACGAAATAGCGCGCGGCGAGCGCGGCTACACCGAAACCTTGACCGCATTTTATGGACCATTTGAAAAAGCGGTAAAAGCGAAGGAAAAGCTTCCGAAAGCGACCTCGCTCGGCGATGTGCCGAAAGAATTCCCCTGTCCCCTCTGCGGAAGTCCGATGGAATTCAAACTCGGTCGCGGCGGCGTCTTTATGAGCTGTAAGCGCTACCCTGAGTGCCTCGGCGCGCGCACCGAAGATGGTACGGAACTCAAACCCGATACACCCATTGGCCACGACCCCGCAACCGGTGCGGCTATTTATGTAAAAACCGGTCGTTTCGGTCCGTATGTGGAAATGGATTTGCCTGAAGGAACGCCCGCTCCCGCCACGGAAGAAGAACCGAAAGCAAAAAAGAAGCGCGGCAAAGGTCGCCCGAAGAAAGCAGCAAAACGCGCAAGTATCCCTCCGGGCACTGATCTCGCGAGCGTCACGCTCGCCGATGCGCTGAAATATCTCTCGCTCCCGCGCGAACTTGGGATGCATCCGTCGACCGGCAAGCCGGTGTTCGCGTCGACCGGTCGTTTCGGTCCGTATGTCGGCAGCGACGGCGAATTCCGCTCGCTCAAGGCGAAAGTCGGCGACCCCTACACCGTCACGCTCGACGAAGCGCTGACGCTCCTTGCCACGCCGAAATTGCCGCCGAAGGGCGTTGAAATAATAAAAGAGGTCGGCAAACATCCGCGCACCGGTAAATCGCTCGTGCTCTACAAATCAAAACAGGGATTCTTCTTGAAAAAAGGCTTGCGCCGCATCTACCTGCCCGAAACCGCGAAAGCCGACTCCCTTACTATCGACGAAGCCGTCGAGTACCTGAAATAACGGGCCAGTCGGTGTATAGTGGTCTTCTATGACGACGGTCAAGGAGATCACGAGTCAAATGTCTGGAGCGACGCCCGAAGACATCGCTTTTGTAGAAAAGGCGTACGAATACTCCAAGAAAGCCCACGAGGGCCAGACCCGCTACTCGGGTGAGCCCTATTTCATACACCCCGCCGCAACCGCAAAAATACTCGCGCAGTACGGCATGGATGCGACGACCATTGCCGCGGGACTTCTCCATGATGCCGTCGAAGATGGCCGCGTTTCGCGCGAAGAAATGGAGAAAGAGTTCGGCAAAGAATTGCTCTTCATTGTCGATGGCGTAACGAAACTCGGTACGCACAAATATCGCGGCGCCGAACGCCACGCGGAGAGCCTCCGTCGGCTCATGGTTGCGACCGCAAGCGACATCCGCGTGCTCATCGTGAAGCTCGCCGACCGCAAGCACAATATGCACACGCTCGAACATGTGCCGGAACACAAGCGCCGCCGCATCGCGCTTGAGACGCTCGAGATTTACGCGCCCATTGCCGATCGCCTCGGTATAGGAAAGATGAAGAGTGCACTTGAAGATCTCGCCTTCCCGTTCGTCGATCCCGATGCGGCCACGCACGCGGCCGAAGTGCGAAAACTGAAGACACAAGAAACCGGAGACGGCCTCGCGAAAGTCCAAAAAGAGCTGAAGCAAGAATTCGCAAAGAAAGGGTTAAAAAACTTTCGCACCGATATCCGCATGAAAGGCCTTTGGAGCCTGCATCAAAAACTGAAGCGCAAGCATGATGATATCAATCTCATCCATGATATCGCGGCGCTCCGCATCATCGTGCCCAGCATTGAGGACTGCTACGCGGCGCTCGGCATCATTCACGCGCTGTATCGTCCGTTGCCAGGCGAGTTCAAGGATTACATCGCCTTCCCGAAACCGAACGGCTATCAGTCGCTCCACACGACGGTCGTGACCCCCGAAGCGGGCATTGTCGAGATACAGGTCCGCACCGAACAGATGCACCGGAGTGCGCAGTTCGGCATCGCCTCGCACATGTCCTACAAACAATTGGGAAAGGGCGTGGAGAAACTCGATAAAAACACGCAGAAAGGCCGATTCTCTTCACTTTCGTTCTCCTGGGTCCGCTCACTTATACCTTCGTTAATGAAAGTTGCGAAAAAAGATGGCGGCGCGCCCGGAGTAACGAAGATTCCACCCTGGCTTGCTGAACTTGCCGAAGCGCATGCTCATATCGCCGGCTCCGAAGAATTCGTCGAGGGTCTTAAGGAGGACTTCTTTTCACATCGCGTGTTCGTCTTCACTCCGCAGGGCGATGTCATCGATCTCCCTGCAGAATCAACTCCGATAGATTTCGCCTACGCGATACACAGCGACCTTGGCGACCATCTCCAGGGGGCGAAGGTTAACGGCAAGCTCGTTTCTTTTGATACAAAACTCGGCAACGGCGAAGTCGTGGAAATAATACGGCGCGATTCCGCACACCCATCTCCTAAGTGGCTTGAAATAGCGCGCACCTCGCTTGCGCGCCGTCACATTCGCGCCACGCTCGGTATGACCGAACAGGAGAAACCGTCTCGACGCCGAAACGCGCGTCGAACAAATAAGAAATAGTTACACCGTAAAACCGCTGACGGAATAGAGTTCGTCGTCCTCGGGCGATTCGTCGGGCGCGGCAGCAGGAACCGGGTCGTCGGAAAGCTGTGTAGTATTCGGAAATGTCGGTAATGACTGCGCGATTTCTTCGGCCTGCTGTTGCGCTGCAAGCGTGTCAACGAGCTGCTGGAGGTCATCGGGAGAGAAGAAATCAATAAGCAATCGGCCTCCTTCGGCGTTCGTTTCGATGATAACGCGCGTGCCAAGACTCTCGGTGAGCGATTTTTCAAGCTCCACCATCTCGGGCGTCTTGCGATGGTATTTGCGCACCTTCTCCTGCGCAATAGAACGGGCGATGCGTTCGGCGGCGCGAACCGGAAGCCGTTTGAGGATGATTTCTTTGAAAAGAGTTTCGCGTTCCTCGGGGCGGTCATTCAGCGCCATAAGCGGACGGGCGTGACCTTCGCTGATTTCCTTCCCTACGATGGCGTTCTGCATATGCTCGGGGAGCGAGAGGAGGCGGAGTGAGTTGGAAACATATTCGCGGCTCTTGCCTATCTTCGCGGCGGTCTCGGCGTGTGAGATGCCAAATTCTTCGATGAGGTTTCGGAGTGCTTTTGCTCGGTCGATTGCGTTGAGGTCTTCTCGCTGGAGGTTTTCGATGATAGCGAGCTCAAGCTTCGTGAGATTGCTCTCGCCCTGACGAATGACCACCGGTACCTGCTTGAGACCCGCGAGCTTGCTTGCGCGCAGGCGCCGCTCACCCGCAACGAGCTCGTACACGCTCTCAAGACCGCCGTCCGATTTCTCAACATCCGTACGACTCACCACCAACGGCTGGAGCACGCCGTACTGGCGGATACTCTCGGCAAGCGAAATGAGGCCGGCCTCGCTGAACTCTTTGCGCGGCTGGTAGGGGTTTGGCACGATGCGGTCAACATCAATCCAGAAGACCGAGTCGTATTTGGTCGGAATATACCGCGCATCGTCTTTCATGCAACAGATTTTAGCATATGCTAATCTTCATTCCAGCGCTGGAGTGGCGGAATTGGCAGACGCAACGGATTCAAAACCCGTCGCCGCAAGGCATGTGGGTTCGATTCCCACCTCCAGCACAAAAGAGAAAAGCCAGCACACGGGATGCTGGCTTTTCGGCCGGCGGAAAGAGCGGCTCGCTAGAGCGACCACCAGCCAGACGCCTTTCCGATTCCGAGGATGATCAGGGCGGCAAGCACCAGGGCAACGATGGGGCGGTTGGAGTGCTGCGGTTCGTACTGTTGCGAAGGCCTGAAGTCAGGCGGCATGGTCGTCTCCGTTGGTTATGGTACTGGAATTACTGTACTCCAGTTTTGTAGACTTACAACTTCCCTACGAGATCCAATCCTGGCTCTAGGGTGTCCTCCCCCGGCTCCCACGAGGCGGGACAGACTTTCCCTTTGTGCGTATCGACATACTGCGCCGCGTGAAGCTTGCGGAGCGTCTCCGCACCCTTGCGGCCGATGGAGTTGTCATTTATTTCCATAGAACGGAGCGTGCCCGCCGGATCAATGATGAAGGTGCCTCTAAGGGCGAGTCCTTCGTCCGGAGTGAGCACCGCCTCGCCCCCCTCGATGAGAACACCGAATGCGTAGGAGAGTTTTCCCGAAGGATCGGCCGCCATCGGATATTTGATCTGTTTGATTCCCTCCGAGGTATTGTGCCACGCCTTATGGGTGAAGACTGTGTCGGTGGAAACAGAAACGATTTCGGCATTAAGCGCTTGGAACTTTGGATACAGCTTTGCGAGCTCTTCGAGTTCCGTCGGGCAGACAAAAGTGAAGTCCGCCGGATAGAAGACGAGCACGGCCCACTTCCCGCGCAGCTTCGAGAGACTCATCGTCTCTATCTTCCCTTGGTGGTAGGCCTCGAATTCAAAATCAGGCACTGTCTCTCCCACTTTCACCTGCGATGTGTAGTCGCGCACTGCGTCATGGAACTCGCCGCAATTCTCGCAATAGTTGCTTTTAGTTTCTTTCATAAGAAATAGGTTATAGGGAATAGGTTTTAGGGGATAGTAAATGCCTTTATTACGAGCGACAAGCTATCACCTATCAACTGCGTTTTCTATGATACCATCGCGGACAATGGCAGTACAAACGCAGCGAAGCGGAGTCCCGCACCAGTCTGCTGGTGTGCGGATTCTCTGTATCGCCGGGCCCACAGCCTCCGGCAAATCCTCGCGAGCAATCGAAGAGGCCCTGAAGCGGAACGGGGAAATCATTTCCGTCGACTCGCGACAGGTGTACCGCGGGCTCTCTATTGGTACCGAAAAAATAACCCCCGAGGAAATGCGCGGGGTACCGCACCATCTCATCGACATCCGCGAACCACAGGAGAGCTACTCTGCCGGAGACTTTGTCGCGGATGCGGCCCGGCTGATTGAGGAAATTTCTGCGCGCGGCAAGCTCCCCATTCTCGTGGGCGGGACGCACTTCTACTTCGATGCACTCATCTTCGGTCTTCCTATGGGAACGGATGCCAATCCGGCGCTGCGCGAAGCGCTCGAACAATTCTCGACAGAAGAACTCTCTGCGCGCGTCCGCGCGAAGGACGCACGGCGTGCGTCTGAACTCGACCCGAAAAACCGGCGGCGGCTTATCCGTGCGCTTGAAATAATCGAACAAAAAGGACGAGTCCCCGAGCGTGCGGTAGAATCAGCTCCGCGCTATGAGATCGAATGGATAATCATAGATCCCTCCCGCGAAGAACTGCGTGCGCGGATAGACGCGCGGCTCGCAAGTGCATTTGCGCGCGGCCTCGTCGACGAAGTTCGCCGTGTACGGGAGAAAGTCGGTGACATGCGCCTAAGTGAGCTCGGGCTCGAATACCGGGTCGTGGGCGAATTTTTGCGCGGCGAGCGCACTGAGGCATCGCTTCTCCCCACGCTTTCAGCAAAACTCTGGCAGTATGCGCGGCGGCAAAAAGCCTGGCTGCGCAAATTGGGCGGAAAACCACCTCCCTTACATTGAGATGTTCAGCTGCGCATAGAATGGCGCAGTACCAGTTTCGTTTAAGACATTGAAATAGTATGTCCCGGGGGTAAGCTTGACCAAAACATAGGACGGACCTGTGAGACCGGAGAAATGTATAGTCCCACCAGTGTATCGCCAGTGCTGAATGACTGGCGGATTCCCAAGCGCGGGCCCGTTCGGACTCGATGATATCCACGCACTGTAAGTGGAGGTGTCGCCTCCTGTCGAGGTTTCGGCGAGTGTGACACCGCCGGAGGATGAGCTTGAAACGACATCAAAACGCATAGCGACAACACTCCCCGGTGTACCGGTCGGCATCAAACGATTGCCTTGCGCAGGATCGAAGGAGAGGTTTGTCACACTCGCACCAGGTGCCGGCGAGGGGGCGGTCGACCCTGATGTTGATGTGCCGCACGCTTTCGTGACCGTGATATCCCAATGATTTGCCTCCTGCACATATTGGTTCCCGCAGGTGTCGATACGGATAGGGCCGCCCGAGTCTCCGCCGCGCTGGCCGGTGAGTGGGAATTTCTGAAGATACGCGTTGAGCGTAGCGCTGTTTTGAGTGAGGTCGACTTTGTATCCGTTCGCGTGGCTGTAGGTGCCACAAGCATGACCGGGTTCAGTACCGCCGGTCACCTGGACACCACAGCGGTTGAGCACGCCGCCGCACGCGGTCGCGATGTTGATAATCTGCTGAATGGTCGCATCCTGCATGTTGGCCACATTCGTACACGAGGGAGGCGTCCCCCCGCAGGCCGGTCCCGCGACACTCGAACAAGCTGCCTTATTCACCCCGATGCCTGCAGCCCTAAGTCGTTCTCGCACAGACGCCTCGTCTGCCGCGCCAGGAACGCCGGGAGCCGTAGTAATGGGTGGCGGGGCTGTTGGCGTCACCTGAGCCAAACTGCCCGCAAGCGGGATGCAGGCTTTCCCGCCAGTGATGAGCGAGGTCCAGGCACCCCAGGTACTGCCTGATGGGTGGTAGAGGACGGCCATGACCGCACCGACAATCATCCAGCTGGCGAACGCGATAACAATGCCGACGATGGTGTGCGTGAGAACATCCTTGGCTTTCTGTATTTCTCCCGAGTTGACCGGGTTCACCACGAACAGGAAGCCGGCATAGGCGAGCATGAGGGGAGCGACGAAGACGATGGCGATGGTCAGGAAGAAGCTAATGATGTTGTTGATGACCGTGATGAGAAGCCCCCAGCCTGCGGCACATTGAGCTGAAGAAGCGGGAATGATGGGACCGAAGAACGGAATGCCGCCGGCGTGGGCGAGGAGCGGGAGTGAGAACGAGCTCGCTAACAGTATGAAAATGAAGAGAGGTACGCGAGAACGCATGAGGGTATTATACCGCACCAGCATGCAGTCTATATCTTTTCCCCCTCGCGGGTTTTTGCCTTCCAGTAACCCTCGCGAGCCCGCCCCCTTCGCCTTCGCTCAGTCCGACCTTGCGAAGCTCCAGGTATTCGCTTCTCGCCCCCTATCTGGTATCGTTCACACACGGGGTCCATCGTATAATGGTAGTACATCGGTCTCCAAAACCGACAGCCCAGGTCCGATTCCTGGTGGGCCCGCAAAATGAAAAGCATCCGCAAGGGTGCTTTTCATTTTGCGGGCCCAAGCGAGCGAACTGCTTCGCTCGCGCCCAGGAATCGGACGCCGGAATATGTTTTCTTTAGCAGAAGAAAACTATGAGGCGGCGCCTAGACCAATGCCGAGCGACGGCGAGGTGTTGAGTCGGAGGAGATAAGTCGTACTCGACGGTCCTGGTGTGACTACCCAATCAAAAGCCCCGCTTCTGCGGGGCTTTTGATTATTTCTTCGTTTCCTTAAAAACGACCCGCTTGCGCAGGATTGGATCGAACTTTGTAAGCTCGATCTTGCGTTCTACGGATTTCTTATTCTTCCGGGTCCAAATGACATGGTTAGACTTCGTGGACTTGAGCCGGAGCAGGCGGTCTTGTGACATACAGAAAATCTAGCAGAAAGGCCGCCGTTAGGCAACTGCTGCCGTCTTTTTCGCTCGAGTCGCGCTTTTCTTCACTTCAAAGTGCGGTTCGTCGTTCTTAATGGAGACGATGACGGTCCCTCCTTCCATCACACCTTGATCTACCATCATCGAGGCGAGCGGGGTAAGTATCTTGTCTTGAATGGTGCGGCGGAGCGGGCGGGCGCCGTACTGCGGATTGTAGCCCTTGTCCGCGAGCCATTGCCGCACCTCGGGAGCGAGGGTGAGCGCAATGCGTTTGTGTGCGAGACGCTTCATCACTTCCTCAACTTGCGTGTCGACGATGCGCGTAAGCGCCTCCTTCGCGAGCACATCAAAGATGATGATGTCGTCGAGCCGGTTGAGGAATTCGGGGCGGAAGTGCTCTTTGAGCGCATCCATCACCTTCCCTTTCGTTTCTTCATAACGGGTTTCCTCGGTCGCCCCCGCGGTGCCGAATCCGATGTGCGCGAGCCGATCGATGAATTCGCCGCCGATGTTGCTCGTGAGCACGATAATGGTGTTTTTGAAATTGACCTTGCGGCCCTTGCCGTCGGTGAGGTGTCCGGAGTCGAGCACCTGGAGCAGTATGTTGAATACCTCCGGGTGCGCCTTCTCTATCTCATCGAAGAGAACCACAGCATAGGGGCGGTGCCGGATGCGCTCGGTCAGCGTACCCGACTCCTCGTAGCCGACATAGCCCGGCGGGGCACCAATGAGCTTGGCGACGGAGTGCTTCTCCATGAACTCGCTCATGTCGACGCGCACAAGCGCATCGGTATCATTGAACATAAATTCTGCAAGTTTCCGCGAGAGCTCGGTCTTCCCCACGCCGGTAGGCCCCAAGAAAAGGAATGAGCCGATAGGGCGGTTCGGATCCGAGATACCTACGCGCGAGCGCTTCACAGCGTCCGTGACTTTCTTTACAGCGGCATCCTGGCCGATAATGCTCGACTTAAGCGCCTCTTCCATGCGAGAGAGCTTCGCGGCTTCTTCCTCGAGCATCCGTGCGACTGGGATGCCGGTCCAGCGGTTAACGACTGCCGCAATGTCTTGTTCGGCGACTTCCTCGTTCAGCACGCGGCGCGATTTTTGCAGAGTCTTCAGGCGCTTCAATTTCGTTTCGAGATCTTTCTGGATGTGCGGGATGCGGCCATAGCGGATTTCCGCGACCGTACCGAGGTCGGCGGCAATCTCGGCGTTGTCCGCCTGCACCTTGAGCGCCTCAAGCTCAGTTTTAGCGGCGCGGATACCGACAAGCACCTCTTTTTCGTTTTTCCACTTAAGTTCAAGCTCGCTGGTCTTTTCCTTCAAATCGGCGACTTCTTTATCAATAACTTTAATACGCTCCTTAATTTCTTTGGAGTGTTCACCCTCGAGGTCTTTTTGCAGCGCCTGCCGTTCAATTTCGAGACGGCGTATCTTGCGGTCAGTCTCTTCAAGAAGCGGCGGTTTGTTTTCAAGCGCGATGCGCAGGCCGGACGCAGCCTCGTCGATGAGGTCGATGGCTTTGTCCGGCAGGAAGCGGTCGCTGATATAGCGCGAAGAAAGTTCGACTGCGGCAACAATGGCGCCGTCGGTAATACGCACGCCGTGAAAGAGCTCGTACTTGTCGCGCAAGCCGCGCAAAATAGCGATGCCGTCCTCAACCGAAGGTTCTTGTACGAAAACAGACTGGAAGCGGCGCGTGAGCGCAGCATCTTTCTCGATGTATTTTTGGTATTCCTTCAGCGTGGTCGCGCCGATGACACGAATTTCGCCGCGGGAGAGCGCGGGCTTGAGCATATTCGACGCGTCGAGGGAGCCTTCCGCTCCACCGGCTCCAACAAGCGTGTGGAGCTCGTCGACAAAAAGAATGACCTTCCCTTCTGCGCGCTCAACTTCCTTCATCACATTCTTCATGCGCTCCTCGAACTCGCCGCGGTATTTGGTGCCGGCGATCATAAGTCCAAGGTCAAGCGAGAGGAGCTCTTTGCCTTTGAGCGATTCGGGAACATCGCCTTGCGCCATGCGCGCAGCGAGCCCTTCGGCGATAGCAGTCTTGCCCACGCCGGCCTCGCCGATAAGAACCGGGTTGTTCTTGGTGCGGCGCGCAAGGATTTGGATGACGCGATTTATCTCGGTGTCGCGGCCGATGACCGGATCGAGTTTGTTTTCGGCAGCGAGCTTGGTGAGGTTGCGCGCATATTTCGCGAGCGCGCGAAAGCGTTTCGGTTCTCCCGTCTGACCATCTTTCGAGCTCTTCAGCTCTTTAAGGATGGCGAGTGCCGCGTCGCGCCCGATGGAAAAGCGCGCAAGAATATCGTTTGCCGGACCCGGGTGCTCGATGACGGCGAGAAACAGATGCTCGGTGCCGACGAAGGTGTCATTCATACGCGCCGCTATTTTCCCCGAGGCTTCAAGCGCCTGCGCGAGGTCGGGCGTAAGGTAAATCTGGTAGGAGGGCGACAGCACCGACGCGCTTTCGGGCGCTTCGAGGTGTTCGAGCACCGCATCGGCGAGCATGATGGTATCGACCTCCATGCGGTCGAGCATCGAGAACACCAGCGACTCTTCCTGAAGCACCAGCGCGGCGAGCAGGTGGAGCGGCGAAACATGATTCTGTCCGCGTTCTATCGCGAGTTCGTGCGCGCGCCGTACGGCTTCTTTGGCTTTGGTGGTGAAATTGTTGAACGGAGGCATAGTTAAAAAACTATTACTTCGCTGCTGCGGTCGAGGTTGCGGTTGCGGGGGTGAGAAGTTCTACGATCGCACTTGCACTAATGAGGAGACCGGGAGTTGCACCGCCGGCAATACCGACGAGGTTGCCCGAGAGGTCAACGGCGGCGCTCCCTGTCCCGATGTCCGGCAAAGTTGTTTGCACGCCTTTCGTGCTCACCCGCGAGACGATACCCGTGGAAGCGGAGCCGTCAGAACCGAGCGCAAGCACGGTTTCGCCGAGCTTCAGGTCGCTTGAGGCAACGAGTGCGGGCGATGTCATTTTCGGAAGGACGGCACCGTCCGCAAAACCGTAGATATAGATTCCCTTCCCTTGATGAGCGAGCGATGCGGGAACGAAAGAACCGTTCGTAAATTCGATGAGCACTTCCTTGGGCAAAATATCCTGCGCGGCGGTTGCGACCGCGCGCGTCTTCGGAAGGTAGGTGCCGATGCTGAGCGCCGGCGTCGAGGTGCCGGTATCTGCGGAGTAGATAGCGACCGCGCGCGTCGCCGCCGCGCCGATGGCGGAAGTAACGAGCTCTTGGTTCGAAGGAGCGGGTTGAATGATGGCGGCCGGCGCGGCGGCGGCGACCGTCTCGATAGTGCGCTCAACGACGCGGTTCACCGTCTGGGTGACAAAAGCCGGCGCGTGGTCCAACAGCGAAACCGTCAGGATGCCGGTCGCAACCGAGGTTACGAAATTCACGAGTATCGTGAGCAGTATGAGCTGAGATTTGGAGAGTTCCTCAATATTCATATGACTATAATGCTACCCCGCGCCACCACTGTCAATGAACTCGACGGAGCGAGCAAGCTCCTTGGCGAAAGCGCTCAATTCGTGCGGCCGTACCCGAGGTCCCCAGGAGATGCGGAGCGTTGAGCGGGCACGCTCCGGATCGCCGGTAAGGATGTAGACGGAACGCGAACCCTCCTCGGAATCTGTCTCGCAGGCGCTTCGCGTTGAGACTGCAAATCCAGCCTCATCGAGAAGCGCAACCAGGTAATCAGTATCACGGCCGGGAAGCGAAAGATTGAGAATGTTCGGTGCCTGCTCGCGCCCTTCATTTACCTGTATATTCGGAATGTTTTTTGTAATGGATTCAAGAAGCCGCACCCGCTCCTTTTCTGCATACGCACGAAATGACTCGCGACCACGCACCGCCGCGCCGAGCGACTCGGCGAAACTTTTTGCGAGCACAGACGCCTCGCTTCCCGGCCGCAGCCCGCGTTCCTGTCCGCCGCCTTTATATAAAGGAGCGAGCGGAATGGTCCGATGCGCGATGAGAGCGCCAATGCCGCGCGCTTCCCCAACCTTCGACGCGTCGAGCGTGAGCATGTTTGCATCAAAATGCGCGCGCGATATTTTCTCGGTCAAAGGCGCCTGGCTTGCGTCAACATGAAGCAGTATCTGGGTGCCGGTCTTTCGCAGCACCTCGGCGACTTCGCGAGTATTCCAAACCACTCCCGTCTCGCCGCACACGGCTTCCATCGAGACGAGTACGGTTTCTTTGCGCAGCATCTTCGCGAGCGCTTTGGTATCAACGCGAGAATCTTTTATCGGCAAGGCTTCCACGCGTACCCCTTCCTCGGCAAGGAGTTTTGCATTTTCGACAATGGATGCGTGCGCGCTCGGCAAATACAAGATATGCGCATGATTTCTACCGGGGGCGTCATGCCGAGCCAGAAGGCGCAATGCGCGCACATGCCCGAGAATGGCGAGTGCATTGGCTTCCGTCGCACCGCTGGTAAAAATGACATCGTCGCTCTGTACTTCGACGAGCCGTGCAATATCCGTACGCGCTTCTTCGAGCCCCTGTTTCGCCTGTCTTCCCTCCTTGTGCGGAGACGAGGGATTGCCGCTTACACCCGCTGCTGCATCAAGATTTGTCCTACGAGTCCGCCACATGCGCACATTCTACACGAGATTGTAATTTGGTCATTTTTGTGATGAAATAGAGCCATTATGGCGCGGCAATCACGGCCGCCCGTCATCGCGGTGATGGGCCACATAGACCATGGGAAATCGTCCCTCCTCGACTACATTCGGAAAGCGAATATAGTCGCAGGCGAAGCGGGCGGCATTACCCAACATGTTGCCGCATATATTGCGCTCCACAATGACCGCGCGGTCACCTTCCTCGATACTCCCGGGCACGAGGCGTTTACTGCGTTGCGCACCCGCGGTGCCGCCGCGGCAGATATCGCTATTCTCGTCGTCGCCGCTGATGAAGGCGTGATGCCGCAAACGCTCGATGCACTTGCTGCTATCAAAGAAGCGAACATTCCGTATATCATCGCTATCACGAAAATCGACAAAAATAATGCGGATGTGGACCACACGAAGAATTCGCTTCTCGAGCACGAAATATTCATCGAGGGCTTGGGTGGCGATGTTGCGTACGCACTCATTTCATCGAAAACCGGCGAGGGCATTCCCGAGCTTCTCGATCTCGTCCTCCTTGCTGCCGACCTTCTTGAGCTCACGGCCGATACGGACGCGAGCGCGACGGGTTTCGTACTCGAATCCACTCAAGACCCAAAGCGCGGGGCCTCCGCAACACTCATCATTAAAGACGGCACACTCACGAAGGACGGCTTTGTCGTCGCGGGTGATGCGTATGCCCCGATTCGTTTCATCGAGGACTTCCTCGGCGCGCGCGTGGAAAGCGCGGGGCCTTCGGCGCCGGTGCGCATTTCCGGATTTAGCAAACTCCCGAGCGCCGGTTCGCTTTTCAGTATTGCAAAGACCAAGAAAGAGGCCGAGGCGCTTGCGAAAGAGCAGGCTAAAGAACTCGCGGTGGCGCCCAAGCAAGGCGCAGCCGTCGAAGGCATCGTCGAACTTCCGCTCGTGGTGAAGGCAGATGTTGCTGGCTCGGTCGACGCTATCGTCCACGAGCTCGCGAAGATAACGCACGAACGCGCCGCTATTCGCATTGTCGCTTCCGGCGTAGGCAGCGTTTCGGAAGGCGATGTAAAAACGGCACACGCCTCAGGCGCCGCCATCATCGCGTTCAATGTGTCGACCGACGCCATTGCGAGCGAGCTCGCAGAGCGCGACGGCATCAGTATCTTTTCTTTCTCCATCATTTACGAACTCTCGGAGAAGGTGCAGGAGCTGCTCATCGCGCGCGTTCCGGTCGTCGAGATTGAAAAAGAGCTTGGGCGCGCAATGGTGCTGAAAGCTTTTTCCTCGAGCGCAAAGAAGCAGGTGCTCGGTGCGCGCCATGTCTCGGGTACGCTCACGGTCGGCGATCGGGTGAAAATCCTACGCAAGGGCGAAGAAATAACGCGCGGGAGCATTGGGAACCTCCAACAGGCGCGCGCCGATGTAAAAGAGATAAAGACCGAGGGTGATTTCGGCACCGAGATTGAGTGCCGTGAACAAGCAGTCTACGGGGACGAGCTTGTCGCGTTCGTCGTTGCCAAATCATGAACCCCGCCGGACGATCGCGCGAACCGCGCAAACAGGACGGCCGTGCTACCGAACTCATCGCGCACGAAGCGGCGCAATTCATTGCGCGCGAAGCCGGCACCGAGTCGCTCATCACCGTCACGCGCGCGCAAAGCGTCGCGCACGGCGATCGCATCCTCGTGTTCGTGAGCGTGTTCCCCGTCGAGAAAGCGCGCTCCGCGCTCGCCTTCCTTGAGCGCCAGCGCGAGGCCTTTTCGGACTACTTAAAGAAGCGCGCACGGATGCGCCTCCCGCGCATTGAATTCCTTCTTGAGAACGGCGAGCAGTTGGGAGAATTATAGATGTGGACTATTAAATTATAATGCAGGATATATTGTTATCATGTACTTATGGGAGTCAAGTACAGCAGCAATGAAAAGTTCTTTGACAGATGGGGTCGTGAGATGGCCTATGTGCTTGGCTTCATGTTCGCAGACGGAAGTCTTGAAGATGCTCCCTATTTGCGGGGTAAGTATGTTCGTGTGAGCAGCACCGACAAAGATCGTGTTGTCGCAATAAAATCCCTCCTCAACTCAGACCACACCATTGTTCGGCGAGACACAGGGAAGAACCACAAAACGGCCTACCTATTGCGCATCGGTAGCCACACTCTTTTCAATCGTCTTAATAATTTAGGAGTGACGCCTCACAAATCGCTCACGATGCAGTTTCCGAAGATGCCGTTAGAATATCTTAGCGATTTTGTGCGTGGGTACTTCGATGGCGATGGGTGCGTTTATATAGACCGAGGTCCAAACGGGCAACCAAAACGTCTGCTTTGTGTATTCACAAGTGGGAGCAAGTCTTTCCTCCAGGACCTGCATGCACACCTGGTATCGAGGATAGGTATCGTCGGTACAGGACTATACCCTCACGGCAGTACATGTGGAGCATATCAGTTGCGTTATTCGACGCGTGATAGCCTCCGTCTGTTCCAATTCATGTATAAAGGTCCCACCTCGAAAGAACTACATCTTCGGCGAAAATACGATATATTTACCTGGTACCTCAGAAAACGGAACCTTTCTGCCAAAGAAATTTCATCCGTTTTGAGGCAAAATGGCCCGGTGGCGAAGAAGCAACGCGACGGTCTGCAAAACCGTTATGCGAGGGTGCGAATCCCTCCCGGGCCTCAAAAATACGAAAAGGTGTAAGATAGAAAAGTTCGCCAAGGTGGCGGAATGGTAGACGCACAGGACTTAAAATCCTGAGAGGGCCTAAAAACCTTCATGTGAGTTCGAGTCTCACCCTTGGTACTAAAACGATATGTCTGGGAAAAGGAAAAAACGCATAGGAATATTCGACTCCGGCTTCGGCGGGCTGCATGTGTTGCGTCACATCGCGACTGCACTTCCGCACTATGACTATGTCTATTTGGGCGACACGGCGCGCGCGCCGTACGGCGAACGATCGCAGGAAACGATATACAAATTCACGAAGCAGGCGGTGGACTTCCTCTTTCGGAACGAGTGCGGAATAGTCATCATCGCCTGCAATACCGCTTCGACCGAAGCGCTTCGAAAAATACAGGACCAGTACGGATCAAAGAAACAGGTGCTCGGCGTGCTCATCCCCGCGGTAGAAGAAGCCGTGCGCAAGACAAAAAACCGCACCATCGGCATTATGGCGACATCCAGAACTGTCGCGTCAGGGAAATTCATTCGTGAAGTTGCGAAACTCGACCCGAGCGCGAAAGTATTTCAGCAAGCGTGCCCGCTCTTGGTACCGCTCATCGAAGCGGGCGAACACAATTCGCCCGAGACGGAAACGGCTCTGCGGCGTTACCTCGCTCCACTGCTCCGCAAGAAGATAGACACGCTTATCCTCGGTTGTACGCACTATGGCATTCTGGAAAAGAAAATACGCAAGATAGTCGGACCGAATATCAAAATCGTCTCCGAAGCGAAAGTCGTCCCGGGGAAATTAAAAAAGTATCTCGATAAGCACAACGGTCTTGAGGCGACACTCGGTACGCGCTCGAGTGCACACTTCTACTCGACCGATCGGACCGGCAATTTCGAACGCCTCGGGAGCAAATTTTTCGGCAGGCCTATCCGGGTCGAAAAAGCCGTCTTGAAATAATTCATATGGTCACGAGTTACTAAGCGTTTTGCTCCAAGTATTCGTAAAACACTAAGTACTCTCGACCCCGGCTCGCCGTCTTCGAGGACTCAGACATGGCTCCGCCTCGCACATGTAACGGGAAAGCAAAACTTTCCCTTTCATGTGGTCACGGATTGTTTTCTGCTGAAAACATCCGCGACCCCGCCTCGGGCCGTCGCCCTCCGGCTTGCACAAACTTCGCTTCGCTCGTTTGTGCACCTACCTGGGACATGAGTACATTTCTCTCCTTCGCCTCTTGGCTCGCCGTCGCTCGCCTGCGGGCTAGGCACCGCCTCGCTGTTTTGGCCTGCTGGCCGAAACATGCTCCGGCGTTCGAGCCCAGCCGGACGACGCGCAGGCGTCGTCCTGTAGGTGCACAAGTATTCGCAGACTCTATTTGTGCACCTACCTGGGCTCGAACCAGGGACCGTCTCCTTAAGAGGGAGCTGCTCTACCAACTGAGCTATAGGTGCAATGCCTACAGAATATAGCAAATCATAGTATGCTTTGGAAGTATCACGCGCGCTGGGGTGGCGAAATTGGTAGACGCACTAGTCTTAGGAGCTAGCGCCGCAAGGCATGAGAGTTCGAGTCTCTCCCCCAGCACTTGACTTTTCCGTAGTTTCGTGTATTCTTTGAGCCAGACGCCTGGCTCAATCCCGAGCTAGGCACGCACATTGGAGACCAATACCATGGAAGAGAAAAACCTGCAGGCGCTGAAAAAGCCTGAGGACCTGGGAAGACCGGCCGGTCATACCATCACGGCGATTGCATTCGGTTTGCCGATAATTCCGTTAGCGGTGTTCGGGTATTCCCTGGGCAACGGTTACACGGCGGCGGCCTTCGCCACAATATGGATCGGCCTCTTCGTCGCGACATCACTCCGGTTCGTTCGTAAAAGGACATTCGTCGTCGTCGAACGGTTCGGCTACTTCTGGGATGTCAAGTTCGCCGGGCCTAGAATTCTGATCCCCTGGATCGATAACGAGGTCATGCGAGACAACTTCCTTCAGAAATCGGTTGAGTTGTACCAAGGCGAAGGCGACAAAAATGTCGAGATCGACTTCGTCGACGGCTCGGCACCAATCCGGGCCGCAGCCTGGTACCAGATCGGCAATCCTGACAATGTCGAGCATGGAGACTTGGATGCCGTCCGCAACCAGGTGCTCTATTACACCTACCGAGTCAAAGCTGACGAGCGCCAGTCGCGAGTCGCGGAGATCTTCGAAGGAGCATTCCGACCCCTTCTGGAAACAGTAACAATCGCAGAAGCTCAAGCAAAGGCGGAAGCTTTTGCTAAGCAGGCGATTGACGGTGTTTCGGCTTCGCCGGGTACCGAGGAACGCGAAGGGGCAAGAAAGGCTCTCGCGGAAATCGGTGTCTATCCCTTCCCAGGGAAAGGCATCATCGTCCGTGATGTTGTACTTCCCTTGGTCATTGTTGAGCTGCGCGAGCGTGAACTGCGCGGTCGATCGGACGCCCAGGAAGCAATCAGTCGTTCAGCGAGCTACTGGCAACCGTTGGTCCATATGAAGAACGGTCTTGCTAGTGCGGGGTTGGCGGATATCTCCGGTGAGGAAATCTCTCGTCTCTTCCTCGCTCAGAAAGGCTTCGAAACACTTCAAAAAACCGGTTCGAATGTGAGTCTCATCGCGTCCGACATTGATTCGCTCCAAAAGGTGATAACCGTGGGGGCCACAAGCAAACCGAAAGGAGATGCGAAATGAACTTCACTTCACCGCAATTTTTCCTGACCATCCTCGGGATCACCTTATTCTTGGTGGTCATCGTGGTGCTCTGGAGGAACATCTCTTGGGCACCGCGTGGAATCACTCCCCAGGAAATGATTGACCACTTCGGCATGGCCGGTATGTTTCCGAACTCCAAGCCAATCCGTTACGGCATCGTGGGGCTCGCGGCAATCCTGCTCATTTTCGGCGCGTTGGCTTTTTTGCCGAACTCGCACGATATCAAGCAGACGCTACAATCGCCGTCTCTCGAGACGGTGTGGGCAACCACGAAAGACTACTGGCTGTGGATCCTGCTCTTCGGCATCGTCGCCTTCGTTTCCTTATTCTTCATACCAAAGGAAAAAGAGGCCCTGGCGAAGAAGCTGCAGTGGGTGCTGGCGTGGGTGATGTTCTCGCTTTTCATCGGCTTCCCGCTGCTTGCATGGATGGGATTCGGTGACGAAAAACAATCCGCTCAACAGCAGGCGCGACTTCAGCAGCCCGAAAGCAAGCCGACACTCTCGATGTTGCCATTTGGTGATTCCGTCCACATCAATCCGCCGGTCGGTCACGCCACAGTCTTTACTGGCAGCGGATTCACCACTCACTGCGTCTACAGCGATGGAACCGAGGGGACCGTTGGAGACCCTGTGCGCCCGTGCGGAAACGGCCCGATGCTGTATCAGTTCGTACGGGACACAACCGGGCGGGCAAACGCTGTAACATACGCGTTCGTGCGTCCATGAAGTTCTTTTGTGCGACATGCGCAAAGGCCGCAGGGTAACCCCTGCGGCCTTTTTCTTTACTCTCTATCCCCTACTGCGATATTTTCTGGATCGGTGGAAGATCGAATGTGCCAAGCGCGATGTTGATGATGCCGTACGCGCCGAAGATGATGACGAGACCGATGAGACCCCACATGATGGCCTTCTTGCCTTCAATACGCTTCCCTTCGTCCCCGGCATTCACAATGAACTCGAATACGCCCCAGAGGAACACGACGAACGCGCTCGCCGCAAGAAGCAGAATAATCGGATTGATAATCTGTACGACGACCTTTCCGAGAAACTGATTAACGACTGCCTCCATTTACCTAGCGGACCTGAACACCTGCCGAAGGAGTGCCGCCGGTAGGACCTGACGAGTTGCCGAAGCTGACCGTACCGGTGAGGATGTTTACGAGGCCCCAGACCGAGACCATCACGAAGAAGCCGATGAGGCCCCAGAGCATAAGATTCTTGCCGCGCTCCTTAACATCTTCATTGTTGGCACCCAAGATGAATGTATCGAATGCTCCCCAAAGGAAGACGATGAAGGCGACCGCGAAAAGAACCGGGACGAGCACATTATTGATGGTATTAATAATGAACGAACCGACATCCGAGAGATTGCTAATCGCGGCTGACGAGACGAGCGGCAAGGCGAACGCAGCGAGAGTTCCGGTGGTAAGGGCGAGAGCTTTTTTCATAATATAGATAATTGGATAACGAAGTAATTGTAACGTCCTAGCTTAAGCGGTCAATACGGCGCAGGGTTTCCTGTGGACAGCCTAGAATGTGGGTGGCTTCGGTGCGGAGCCGCCCGGAGTGAGACCGAGTGTACTGCCGACCAGAGCCACCAATCCCCACACAGAGAGAATAATGACAAAACCGATGATGCCCCAGAGCACGAACTGCTTCCCTGTCTCGCGCTCGCTTTCGTTATCTGCACCCAAAATGAAGTATCGGTAGACGCCCCAAAGGAAAACAATAAATGCAATGGCCATCAGAACTGGCACGGCAATACCGTTGATGAGGCCAATGATGGCGTCGGAGTAGGGCTTGATGGCGTTTATATTTGGCGCCCCGGTCTGTGCAGCCGCGAGGAGCGGCGCACCAAACGACGCGGCGAGTATACCGAGTGAAGCGAATGTGGGCATTTTTTTCATGAAGTTAGTATGAACGCGGCAGGATCGGCGCGCCGACCCCCCCGAGACCGAAGGTGTTGGCAACGACATTTACGAGGCCCCAGAGCGATATCATCACGACAAAACCGATGATGCCCCACAGAATAAGTCTGTGGCCCTGCGACACAGCATCCTCGCTTCCGGAGGAGAAAATATAAGCCTTCGCAACACCCCAAAGGAAGACAATGAAAGCGAGGGCGAAGATGACCGGGACGAGAACATCGTTGATGAGGTAAACAATGGTATTTGCAACACCGCAAATGCCGGTAACGCACGAGCCGCCGGAAGAAATGCCGAAGGAAATATTCATACCGATAAGTATACAGGGGCTATGCGCCTGGGGCGATGCCGAGCGTGGATAACAATAAATTCACGAACCCCCACACCGAGAAGAGCACAACCATCCCGATAATTCCCCAGAAAACGAACTGGCGGCCTTCCGAGCGTTTCTCCTCGTTGCCGCCATGGAGAAAGAAGTAATTCATAACGCCCCATACGAATACCGCAAATGCGAGCGCAAATATGACCGGAACAATGACGGTGTTGAGGATACCGATGATACCGGTGGAGCCGCTGCCGATGAAATCTTTGAAGGTCATGTCAGGTACCGAGCGCGCTAACAGTCGCCTGTACGACAATTGCTATTGCTTTTGCTCCAAGGAGAATGAGTGCGCCAATGAGGGTCCAGAGCAACATTTTTCGCGCTTCGACGAGTGCGGAGTCGCTGCCCTGCGCCATCACGAACTTAAAACCGACATACACGAGCATCAGGATGACGATGACCGGGCCGATGGTGTTCGTAATGATATTCAAAATACTGATCAGGAACGAATTGAGGGTTGTGCCCGAGCCGAGCGGGTTGATGAGAGTCGTCTCGGTGTTAACACCAGTGGTTTGGGTTCCGGAAGTATTGACGCCCGTTTGCGTTTGGTTGGTCACATTGCAATAAAAACCTCCCTCGCCGTTATTTATGCATATACCAGTGCCTCCTCCGTAAGAACAAGGAGCCCCTTCCGAACTGCAGGTTTGAGCGCGCACAGCCGGCACACCCATACCGAATGTTACGAAAACGAGAATGGCCACGATGAAAGTGCGCATATTATTTATTGCTGCAGGAGCGAAGTTAGCGTGCTCTCGGCGCTCGCGAGCACGGTGTCTAAAGCTGAACGGCCGCTTATCACATTCCCAATCATACCCGAGAACACCGAATCGGTAGCGGCAGGCGTTGGGGACAGCCAGCCCTTCGTGTACAGCGCCTCGACATAGGCGACCGCGGCAGTCGGGTCGGCGGGCACGGCAGTGAGTTCCGTAAGGGACGCCGGTGCAAGCCCTGTCTTGGAAGCGGCGAGTGCCTGTGCCGTCGGGTCAGTGAGAAGTACTGCGACCTGGAAACCGCCGGCAGAATTTTTTGCTCCGCGCGGAACCATAAATGCGTACGCGAGGCCGTAGGCGCTCTTCAAGCGCGAGGTCGCCGGCTGCGGCAGCGGCGCAACATCGAAATCGAGATTCGGGTTTGCGGCTTTGAGAAAACGCGCCTCGGAGACGAAACCGAGGTAAAGCGCGAGATCGCCATTAAGAAAAACCTGTCGAGAATCCGCGAGCGATGCGTTCCAGGTATAGGAGACTTTGGAAGGATCGGCGAACTGAGTGTAGAACCCGAGCACCGCTTGTCCGGGCATTGAACCGCCTGACGGCGACTTGGTGAGATTAGCAACAAGATTGCCGGCCGGTGAATACGATGAGAGCGCGATGCCAGTCTGGAGGAATAGCGAAGAAAGTATTGCGCGGGCGTTATGCACATTGTCGTAGGTGCCGAGCGCTATGAGGCCGCGCGAGACTTGTCGCGAAGGAGTGAGTTGTGCGACCGTCGGCACGAGTCCGACCAGCGCCTCCCAAGTGGCTGGCGGCTTTGCGATGCCGCTTGAAGAAAGAATGGCGCGATTGGAGAAAAGGACGAGCGGGTCGACGAGAAACGGAACGCCGTAGTAGCCGGCACCGGAAGGCGCCGTGAAGAGAGAGGCTTCCCCGATGAAAGCGTTCGTAAAGGTGCGCGCTGAAAGCGTCGCATACGGTATCGGAGTGAGGAAACGCGCAAGCGCGTGCAGCTCTTCTTGTGAGGCAAGGACGAGATCCGGGGCATTCCCCGTTGCTATCGCAGTGGCAAGACTTGAGACCAGCGCCGCCGAGTCTTTCTGCACATACGAGACACTCTTGAATGCTTGATTTGTCTGCCCTGCGGTCGTGAGCGTGGCCTGAATGCCGTCTGCGGGCAGCGTGCCCCAGATGACTACCGTGCCAACCGCCTCCTCGCTGGTGTTCTTGTTCGTGTAGGTCGCAAAGACAAAGACGCCGATGAGCGCAGCAACGCCGAAGACGCCGAGGAGAATTGCTTTGAAGAGAGAAATTTTCATGGAGCGGTAAAGATAATGCCGTAATGATGCGGCCCGGCGCGGAACGATTTCACTTTATGGAAGCCGCCGTTGATAAAAAATGCTTCGGCGTCGTGTTCAGATACGACTTTCTCGGGCACAGGACCCAACCCGCCGTAACTGCCCGCCCAATCTACCACCATCAGCTTCCCGCCCGACTTCAGAACCCGCTTCATTTCCGCAAGGAGCCCGAACCTATTCTCGACTTGAAAAAACGCGTTGGCAAGAATGACCGCATCGAGCGAAGCGTCGCGCAGGTGCGTACCGCCCGGCTTTTCAATATCGCCCCAGATGGTGTCGATGGTGGTCTGGTGATGCTCGTGCGTGTTTACCTTAAGGTGCTTCAATATGTCTTCCTGCACATCTACCGCGTAGACCTTGCCGCTCCTGCCCACGACGGCAGCCGCCGCGCGAGCATAGTGCCCTGTACCCGCACCGAAATCCCCGACTTTCATCCCTTCGCGGAGACCGAGCTGGAGGACATTCTCGTGTGGAGAACTGAAATGCGCGCTCATCCCGTTAGAAATAGGACGCGGACGCAATTGACGCGAGTCCGCTCCCTACTTGATTACTGTTTGTAAAATCGACCATAAGTTATTTTATGCTTCGGGTCCGCTATTTCTAACGGGACTCATGCCTATAAAATAGCACGCGCCCTCCTCCGGAGGGCGCGCAATCAACACTAAGGAACTCCAGGGCGTCCTCCTCACGCAGAGCGCACGAGTTCGAGCGCTGCTCGGGATCTCTTACGGAGGCCCTCCAACTTTCCGAAGGCCTTCCCCGCGGCCTCCTCCATCGTCCTTCCGTAGCCGAGGATGTCTTTCGTCTGCCCTGAAGGCAGTTTGTCGAGGACACCACAACCCGGAGTGACAAGCCGCACCAAATAGGGCATTGCGCAGTTCGGATTGTGTTCGACCACATAAGTCATTTCCCCCAACTTCTTCGTCGCCCTCATGCCTGTTCCCCTTTTCAGAATTCGGAAATGGAACAACTGCCGAGATGGTACTCCCAAATGCAAACCGCGCAACCGAAAACGACGAGGCCGCTCTCCTTCCGGGAGCGGCCTAAGCCTGCTGCACATCAGCTCAAAACATCGATTCTCGCACGCACGCGCCGCAAACGGCGCGGCGTCCTGATGAGAAGCGAGAAGTCCTCGGCAAACACCGAGATGGGCGCTGACGGACGCGGACTCCCCGCCTCCTGTAAAGCCGATGTCGGAAGATGCTCCAGCACCCTGCCCTTCGTATTCTTTCGGCTTGATCGGGACACTGTGGCCCTCCTGTGTACAAATGGAACTTCGTATGACCCTCCCCTAGAGTAGTCCCCCTCTTAAGAAAAGACGAACGCTCAAAGTGGATATCCAAAGAGCCCCTCAAGAAATCCTCACAATCAACCCCGAATCTTCTTATCTTTTCCGACCGGATGTGGATAGTAAGATGCAAATTATGCTAAAGGAAGATTGAAGTGCCGACGAAGATTTGTATCGTGTTCAATCGTGTCGGCAATAGCGTACAACACATCTCTGCCTATCTTGAGTTCCGCCTTAAGGAGCGCGACGAAGTCTTCGCAGTCATAAGGGTACACCCACACACTGTCTTGCAGTCTGACAAAGCCAATTTCGCGCATAACGGTGCGCAGACGAAGCCGTACGCCTCGTCGTCGTTCGGGGATATCAAAAGCGACCATACGCCACCGCCCATCCCATTTCTTCTTTTGATCTTTCAGTGTGGCCTTCGCCTGTTCGAGTGCGAGTACCTTGCATCCTTTCGGTGTTATTCGCAAAAATTTCTTTCCATCCCGTCCCGCCCAGCTCGCATACCCTTTTGCGACAAGCCGGCCAGCCGCGGATTTCGCTCGATGATGAAAATTGTATTTCTCTTTCGGTAGATACCTGAGAAGCTGGAGTGCGTTCCCTGCAACTGCCGCAAACGCCACGAAACCAGTAACCGCAATAGTAGCAAGTACCGCATGTTGAATATTCTGCTTCTTTCGCCTTTTCCGCGACGCTTCTTCGAGCTTTCCCATATCCTCCACTCTAACTAAAATCTTCTTACCTTTTCCGACCGGATGTGGATAAGAAAATTCTCAAGAGGAAGTTTCGAGGAGATACATATCGATGGCGGGCTCTTCGTAGGGGTGAGCGCGGCGAATAGCGGCAACAACGTCTGTGACGAGCCCGTCGGCGCAATTCACTTCAATGCGCTCCTCCTCAACTTCTTCCGGCTTCCCCACTTCGCCAATGGCCGGGTGCGCTCCCGTGCCGGGCAGGAATCGACCCGTTCCGCGCACGCTGAAACTGCAGAAAGCATAATTTCCAACCCTCCCGCCGCCCGCCTCGCCTATCGCTTGGCGGACTTTGTCCGCGCTCTCTACCGGCACCGTGACGACAATCTTTTTCATTAATTTACAGTGCGACCATGCTGGCGATGCTGTCGCCCTCCCGCATCTTCATAATGCGCACGCCCTGCGTCGCGCGGGAGAGAAGCGAAATTTCAGCGACGCTCGTACGAATCACCTGCCCCTTCTTGGAAACGACGACGAGTTCCTCGTCCTCGATATTGCCGGAGATTATGCGCGCACCAATGATCTCGCCGGTCTTCGGCGTAACCTCTGCGGTTTTGATGCCCGAGCCGCCGCGGCCCTGCACTTTATATTCGGACATCTTGGTGCGCTTGCCGTAGCCCTTGCTCATAATGACGAGGAGCGATGCGTCCTTCGCATTCGCCGGAATGACTTCTGCCGAGACGACGCGGTCGCCTTTCTTTACGCTCATACCGCGCACGCCGCCTGCGGTGCGGCCCATCTCGCGCACTTCTTCCGCATCAAAGCGGATAGACTGCCCTTTCGCCGTCACGACGGAAACAGTGTCGGCGCTGCCGGCAAGACTCGCCGAGACAAGCGTGTCGCCCTTCTTTAAATTGATGGCGATGATGCCCGAGCGGCGGACATCCGCAAAACTTTTCGCCGCCACGCGCTTCGCCACACCCTCGTGCGTCACAAACACGACCGATGAAGCTTCGAGCGCCGCGCCCTTCGGCACCGCGAGCACGCTCGTCACCGATTCATCGCCCGCGAGCTGGAGGAAGTTCATAATGCTCTTCCCTTTGGTCGCGCGGCGCCCCTCCGGTATCTCGTACATCTTGAGCTGGTACGCTTTGCCGAAATTCGTAAAGAAAAGCAAATCGCTGTGCGCGCTGGTGACAAGGAAGTGCGTGACCACATCTTCCTCCTTCGTCGCGATATCCACGACGCCGACGCCGCCGCGCTTCTGCCGGCGGTACTCGGCCGGATTGGTGCGCTTTACATAGCCGCCCTCCGTGAGCACGAGCATCGACTCCTCGTCCGGCACGAGGTCTTCGACGGAAATGTTTTGCACGCCGCCCTTCACTATCTTGGTGCGGCGGTCGTCGCCATACTTTTCCCCGAGCTCGACGAGCTCGCTCTTCACCACCGCGAGAATTTTTTTCGCCGAAGAAAGAATGTCCTTCAGTTTCTGTATCAATGCTTGCACCTCACTGAGCTCGTCTTCGAGCTTCTTGCGCTCGAGGCCTGCGAGCTTCGACAAACGCATCTCGAGAATGGCCGCGGCCTGCAGTACCGAAAATCCGAATTTCTTTTGGAGCGCCTGACTTGCGGAAGGAATGTCCGCCGCTTTTTTGATGATGGCAATGACTTCGTCGATGTGATCGAGCGCTTTGCAGAGCCCGAGAAGGATGTGCTCGCGCGCTTCCGCTTGTCGCAAATCGAATTCGGTACGGCGCTTCACCACTTCCTGGCGGTGTTTTATGAAATGCCCGAGCATACCGTGGAGCGAAAGCATCTCGGGAACGCCGTCCACAAGCGCGAGCATGTTGTAGTGGAAAGTACTCTCGAGCTCGGTGTGCTTGTAGAGCGCGTTCAGCACTGCCTGCGGATGCGCTGTACCTTTGAGTTCGACGACAATCCGGACATCGGGCATACCGCGATCATCTCCCGCCGATTCATCGCGCAGATCGCGAATGCCTTCGAGTTTTTTCTCTTGCACGAGCTCAGCGATGCGTACAATGAGGTCGCTCTTGTTCACGCGATACGGAATGGAGGTGATGATGATGCGGGTATCCTTCTTTCCGTCATCGACAATCTCCGCTTCGCCGCGCACGACGACTGGCCCCTTGCCGGAGCTATAGGCATGCGCGATGTCAGTTTTATTAAATGCAACGCCTCCGAGCGGAAAATCGGGACCTTTTACGAATTCGAGCAGGTCGCCGGTTGTCGCTTCGGGATTCTCGATAAGATGCACGGTCGCAGCGACGACTTCGCGAAGATTGTGCGGGGGAATGTTGGTTGCCATGCCGACCGCGATGCCGAGCGTGCCGTTGAGAAGCAGGTTCGGGAGCGCGGCAGGAAGCACATTCGGCTCTTCGCGCGTTGCGTCGTAGTTCGGGTTCCAAGCGACCGTCTCTTTTTCGAGATCCGTGAGAAGCGCGTCGGCGATGCGCGACATCTTCGCTTCGGTGTAGCGCATCGCGGCCGGACTGTCGCCGTCGATAGAACCGAAGTTGCCTTGTCCGAGAACAAGCGGATAGCGATAAGAAAACGCCTGCGCCATCTTCGCCATTGAGTCGTACACGGCGATGTCGCCGTGCGGGTGGTATTTGCCGAGCACTTCGCCGACCACCGTCGCTGACTTGCGGAACTTCACGGTCGGCGTGAGTCCCATGTCGCGCATCGCATAAAGGATGCGGCGGTGCACCGGCTTTAGTCCGTCGCGCACATCCGGGAGCGCGCGGGCCGTGATGACGGACATGGCGTAGTCGAGATACGAGGTACGCATCTCGGCAACAATCGGCTGATTAATGACATTCGCGGCGACCGGAGTCGCCGCAAGATTCTCTTTGTCCTCTTTCCCGCGAGCCATGGTGAGTAGATTATGAAATTAGAACGGCAAGGTCGTTTGTTCAGCCTTTTTCCCCGAACTCGGAGACGAGGTGTCGACTATCTCGATGTGCGCCGGCGCGTTCTGATTCGTATTCGGCAGTGCGGCCGCGGCACCGGCGAGTGCAGCGTTCTTGTCGGCGGTGCCGGTCGTGAGCGTACCCGTCCCTTTCGCGCTGTCGGCGAAGGAATTTCCTTTCAGTGCGAGCACCCCGGTGCCAAGAGATGCTCCGAGCCACACAAGCGCAATGAGCGCGGTGATGCCTGCAGCGGCGGCAAACGCGACCTGTTTGCGGATGTGATGCGGCTTCCCTTTTACATATTCGATGTGTTCGAAGATTGTTTTCATGGAGAAGTGATTATGGCGTTACCACCAGTATACTCCCGTCGCGGCCGACCAGGTCCTTTTTCTTCAGGGTCAATTTGTCGACTTTCTCGCTGCCGTTCCCGGACTCCTTCAGGAAAGCATCGAGCGACTTCGGAGAACCGATGCCGCTCCAGTGCATCGGAATGATTATTTTCGGCTCAAGCGACACGGCGAGTTTGTGCGCTTCGTCCGGCGAGAGAACGCCCGCACCGCCAACGGGCACAAAGAGAATGTCTATCTCGCCGATGCCCTCGCGTGCTTCTTTAGAGAGCTCGGTGTCGGCGAGCGCGCCCAAGTGCACGAGTGTCATATCTTCGAGGCCGACGCTGTAAATAGTATTCACCGCCTCGTTTTCTCCCTTCGCAAGGCCGTAGGTGCTCTTCGAGAGAAATCCTTGCACAACGACGCCCTGCCGCTCATATTCGCCCGGGCCGGTGATGGCGAACGGCACTTTTTCACCATAAGTTACCTCTTCGACCCCATTCATGTCCGGATGATCACGAGAGACGAGTGCAATGTCCGCGCCGAAGCGCGCCGGGGGCAAAGAAGCTCCCTTTTTAATGGGGTCGAAGACAAGCGTTAGGTCGCCAAATGTCACCTTGAAGCACTGTCCGCCGTGGTGGGTGATGACCATATAAAGTAAGTCTATTGTAGCATAAAATGCGCCCGCGCGATAGCGTTTTTAGGCTCAAAACAGGACAATACGGCCCCTTGTAAATAAACAAGGTTCTGGTATACTTGGTAGCGGATGTCGGGACTTCACTTCTCCAGCATCCAGGCCTTTAGTTAGGGCCTTGAAGGCGCTTTTGCTTTACTCCTTTCGGTTCTCTTTCCGAGGCCGTTGGGGCCCGCTTCACGGCGGGCCCTTTTTTATTTCCCGGACTCGTGCTATAGTCCCCCCGTTGCGTGCTGGAGAAGTAGATGAGGGCTAACCTCCGCCACACTGCAGAAGTGTGACGGATACCCGATTCGAAAATCCGCACTGCTTATATATATATATGTCTGAAGAGACAAAGAAGGTTGCTGCTCCGGTGGCGACCATCCACCTAAGCGAAGGCCACCCGATGGCCGGTCTTGTCGATTCCATTCCGACGCCGCCGTCCGCGGGCGACCTCGTCGAAGGCGCCATCATCGCCATCAGCCGCGGCCGCGTCTATATCGAGCTCGCGCCGTTCGGCACGGGCATCATTTACGGTCGCGAGTACCTCAATGCCGCCGATGTGCTGCGCAAAGCGAACCCGGGCGACACTATCAGTGCAAAAGTCGTCGACCCAGCAGGTCGTGATGGCTATATCGAGCTTTCTTTGAAGGAGGCGCGGCAGGCAGCCATCTGGGGCGAAGCCGAAGCGGCTATCCTCGCAGAGACGCCGTATTCGCTCACGGTTGAGGAAGCAAATAAGGGCGGACTCATCCTCTCGTGGCAGGGCATCCAGGGCTTCCTCCCTGCCTCTCAGCTTTCGAAGGACCACTACCCGCGCGTACCGGAAGGTGACAAGGAGAAGATTCTCGGTGAACTCATGCTGCTCGTCGGCAAGCCGCTCTCGGTGCGCATCATCACTGCGGACGCGAAGGAGGGCAAACTCATCTTCTCGGAGCGCACCGGCAACGAAGCCGAGGAGAAGGCATCGCTTATAGACAAGTATCAGGTCGGCGACTCTGCTGAGGGCGAAGTAACGGGCATCGTCGACTTCGGCGTGTTCGTGAAGCTCGAGCCGGGTCTTGAAGGCCTCGTACACATCAGCGAGCTCGACTGGGGCCTCGTGGAAGATCCGCACGCGCTCTTCGCTGTGGGCGACAAAGTCCGCGTGAAGGTCATTGAGATAAAGGACGGCAAAATTTCCCTCTCCATCAAAGCGCTCAAGGAGAATCCGTGGCACACCGCCGCCGAACGCTACACGAAGGGCATGGAAGTGCCGGGTGTCATCATCAAGTACAACAAGCATGGCGCACTCGCCTCGGTAGAGGAAGGCGTCGCTGGTCTCGTGCATGTGAGCGACTTCGCTACACCGGCGGAACTGCGCAGCGCGCTTGAGCTCGGAAAGACCTATCCGTTCACCATCTCGCTCTTCGAACCGAAGGAGCAGCGCATGATGCTCACCTTCGCGGGCAAGAAGAAGTAGGCGTCAGGCACCAAAAAGCTCAGCTGCGGCGTTGCGAACTGCGAGTCTCGCTCACCGTATGTCAAAATACGGCTCGCTACGATTCTCGTTCGCGCCTTGCATCCGAACTTTTTAGAAGCCTTCCGAATTCCGTAACGAAACGCCCGCGGCGCCCTTAGGCGCCGCGGGCGTTTGACACTGATTCTTCCGTGTCGTAGGGTGCCGGAGGACTTGGCAGCACACTCCTTTCGTCAAAACCACGAGGGCACCTCATGGAAAAGGCCACACTTGCTAGAGGAAATTATGTCTTCTTCTTCGCCCAGCTGACAATGCGCGGTATCTTCTCCCGGGACTTTTTCGAAGCGTGGGAGCGCGCGTGGCGGACGCATCCCCTCGGTAGAGAGGGCCCTGTCACGCATGTGAGCTTCAGTTGCGGGAACGGCGAATGCGGGTACCTGCGCTTTCGCAATATGGACGCGGCAATACTCTACGGCCAGGGCGTCACCCTCCCCGACGCCGTGCAGGACATCGCTCGACACATCAAGGGCGACCTGAACGAACGCTGCGAAATTCCCGTGAAAGGAGGTCTCGTGATTTCGCTCGCGATTACCTCGTACGAAGGCGAGCTCAACGGGCGCTGTGTGGAGATACACAACCCACTCGAGGAGTGCCCTGATCACTTGCCGCTCGGCCGCATGGTCGAGATGCGGGTGACCCGGGCATAATCCGCCCAGCACTTTTCCCCAGGCCCGCCTGCTAAGCGGGCTTGCTCTTTATCTCGTGTTGGCAAACATCGTCGCAGATTCGATGCCTTCACTCGCGAAGAGGCGAATGGCTTCAGCAGTTTTCTTCAACACTTTTTTCACGGCTGCTTCTTCAGCGGGCTTCCACTTCCCTATCACCATCTTGATGACTTTTTCTTCGCCCTGCACTTTTTTCGCCTGATTCTTTTTCCCTGCCGCTGAAATGCCGATGCGAATGCGTGCAAAATCTTTCGTCTTCACCGCGCGCATAATGCTCTCGACGCCTTTGTGCCCGCCACTGCCGCGACCGAACACCATTTTGATAGTGCCAAGCGGAAGATCGAGATCGTCGTGTATCACTAAAAGATTTTTTGCGGCCTTCGGACTCTTCACCAATGCCGCGATTGCTTTCCCTGAAAGATTCATCATCGTCTCCGGCAAAACGAGTGTCGCGTTCTCACCCTCAATCGCACCCTTACTCACGAGCGCATTCGTCGTCTTATTAAAAACAAACTCATCGAAGCCCTCGTTTTTCGCCACAAGCTCCACTGCACTCCGTCCCGCATTGTGCCGCGTCTTTTCGTACTCTTTTCCCGGGTTCCCGAGCCCCGCGATGATGATTGCCATGCGCTCGATAGTACCACAGAAGCAAGGTGCGACTGGAGCGCGGGCACGCCGCGAGAGACATGTAGCGCAGCGGTTCGCGCATGGTGTTTTGGCATCATTTCTTCGCGGCTGTCTGCAGCCGCAATGCCAAAACGCGAACGCGGAGCTTAAGAAATTCCTCGTTGGGGAATTTCTGCATGTCGCGAACGGCGTGCCCGCGCTCCGCACCTTACTCAAAACTTGCGTACAAATTACAGACGCGCCCCAGCACCAACTTTTCCATATCATCGTGTGGTGAAAAATCGAGCGAAACTTGCAAGTTGGTGCGGGACAAGTACAATGCCCCCATGTCTGACACTGGAAAGGGTCTTTTGAAGGATCTTTTCACGCTTGCCTTCCTCATTGTCGTTGTCGTCATCCCCATCCGCCTTTTCGTCGTGTCCCCGTTCGTCGTCGACGGCGAATCGATGCATCCAACCTTTGAGAACCTCGACTATCTCATCGTGGATGAGTTCCTCTACTACTTTAAAGCACCGGCACGCGGCGATGTTATTGTCTTCCGCTATCCCAATAACCCTTCGGTCTTCTATATCAAGCGCATTATCGGCCTCCCGGGCGAAACGGTCTCCATCAACCGTGGCGTCGTGACCATCACCGCAGTCGATGGCTCGACGCTCCCGCTTACCGAACCCTATATCGTGAACGAGGATGCGACCTATACCAAAGACATCACCCTTTTGTCCGAAGAATATTTCGTCATGGGTGATAACCGCCCCAACTCTTCCGACAGCCGCGTGTGGGGACCGCTCCCGAAAAAGGACATCATCGGGCGCGTCGACCTGCGCCTCCTCCCGGTCAAAGAAAGCGGTTTCTTCCCGGGCTCAACTTCCTACTACAAGCACGAAAGTCCAACAGCACCATGATGCGCGACACTATTCCGGCAGATGAACTGCTGCACAAGGCACACGCGGTCGGCCAATATTACGGCTTCGCACCTCTTTCGACGCTCACGATGAAGTCGCGCGGCGCAAAGCACAAGAACACCGGCTATCCGGAAGCGCTCAACAACCTCACCCTCGACCCGATTGCCGAGACGGTCGTGAGTTTCTTGCGACAGTGCCAAAACATCGAGCAGGTGCCCACGCCACGGCATCCGCTTTTCATCTGGCATACGAATATCGCGCCGGGCCGGCCGGCGCAAAAGAAAGCGATTATACAATTCCATGCACTCGGCACTGACCGGCCGCTCGCCGACGCCGTTATCATCCGCGCACTCTCCGCACTGGTGCGCGATCTCTTCCACGAAGAACCGGTCGTCCGCATCAACTCCATGGGCGATAAGGAAACCCGAGCGCGTTACGCGCGCGAACTTGCGAACTTCTTCAAGAAGCGCGCGAATGTGCTTCCTGAGGAATGTATCAACTGTGCTAAACGCGACACACACGAAGCCGCCGAGCTCGCCATTGCGCGCGAGTGGGCCGAAGACTTGCCGGCACCGACCGAGCACCTCTCCGACGCAAGCCGCAAACGATTTGAGGATCTTTTGGAATACTTGGAGATGACCGAGACGCCCTACGAACTTGCCCGCAACCTCATCAGCCGTGGCAACGCATGGAACGATACCTGTTTTGAGATAAGTGTAGGCGGACGACGCGTCGCCTGGGGCTCGCGCTACAGCGACCTCACCAAACATTTCTTCCCTGGAGTGCCCTTCACCGCAACCGGCGCAGTGCTTCAAATAGCGAGCGAGGGCAAGATAGTGAAGAAAGTGCCGCAGTCGCGCTTGCGTTTCTCTTTCGTACACATCGGCGACGAGGCAAAACGCATCTCCATCCGCCTCGCAGAAGAGCTCCGCAAAGCCCATGTGCCACTGACCCAAAACATCGGCGTCGAGTCTTTGACCGAACAGCTGGGTCTCGCAGAGCGGCGCAATAGTCCCTACCTCCTCATCATGGGACGGAAGGAGGCGCTCGAAGGCTCGGCCATTCTCCGCAATCGCGCCACTCAGGAAGAGACCATGCTCCCTCTCCTCGGACTCGCCGAACGCCTCAAGGCGTTCGCCTAAAACTTACATAATATAGACAGCCGGGGCGCTCCTGTGCTAGAATCGCGAAATCATGGCAGTTGCAGGAACACGAGTCGAGGTACGCCGCGGAAAGAACGAGAGTTCTGCCGCGCTTATTCGCCGTTTTACCCGCCGCGCGCAGACGCTCGGTCTCGTACGCGCAGTACGCGACGGCCGCTATTTCGAGCGCTCCAAGTCGAAGAATGTGGAGCACAAGCGCGCACTGGTCTCAAAGGTCCGCCGCGAAAAATACAACGAGCTGGTGAAGCTTGGCAAGATTGATCCTGCCGCCAGGAAGACGCGCAAGCGTTAGAGAGAGTCCGAAGGTCTCATCTGCTTCGTTACGGGACCCGCTGATTTTCTCCGTCGTATCGCACATACGCCTACGAAAATCAGCACCCCGTGCCTCGCATCTGAAAACCTTTGAACACCCTCTAAATTTATGCCCGGCGTTTCAATTAAGAACTTCACCCGTCGCACTTCCAGTGTGACGGGTTTGCCGTTTGCAAAGGTCGCGAAAACGGTGCTCCCCTCTTGGGATATATCTCTCGTCTTCGTGGGTCCGGCAAAAGCGCGCGCGCTCAATGTAAAGCTGCGCGGCAAGACCTATGTTCCGAATGTCCTTTCGTACACACTCGATGCAAAAAACGGCGAGATTATTATCTGCCTTGCCGAAGCGAAGAAACAGGCCAGCACATACGACATGACCGAACGCCAGTTCGTCCTGTATTTGTTTATCCACGGACTACTCCATTTAAAAGGATGGGCACATGGTGTTACGATGGAGCAATGCGAGCGAAAGCTCTTGGCGAAGTTCGCCAAGGGTTCCGCAAGCCCCTTACCTAATGTCACGACGCATCGCAACCGGAATCGACATCGGCACCTACCAAGTAAAAATGGTCGTGGTCGAAGAAGTCGTCGATAAGCGCTCAGGCGTCCGCCAACTTCGTATACTCGGCACCGGCCTCGCCGAATCAAAGGGTCTCCGGCACGGCTACATCGTCAATAAGGAAGAAGTGGTCGCGAGCATTCGCGAGGCGAAACGCCAAGCGGAGGCGGCTTCGCGCACCCAGATACGCGCAGCATTCCTTGCGGTCGGCGGCATCTCGCTCGACGAGGCGCGCGCGACCGGCTCCACCATCATCTCGAGGGCTGACCAGGAGATAACCGCGCTTGATCTGGAGAAGGCGGGAAAAGCCGCGCGCGAAGCGGCGGCGCCCGGATTCCTCAACCGGCATGTACTTCACAGCATCCCGCTCGAGTACCGTGTCGACAGCGTCAAAGTGCTTGGTGATCCGCTTGGCATGAAGGGCGTCCGACTCGAGGTGGATTATCTTTTTGTAACCTGCCTCGCTCAGCATGAAGAAGCGCTGGCGGCGGCGGTCGAAGAAGCGGACATTGAGATTATCGACCAGATGGCATCGCCCCTGGCAGGCTCGTATGTCCTCCTTGAAGGCGACCAGAAGATGAAAGGCTGTGTCCTCGCGAATATCGGCGCAGAAACTATTTCAATAGTTGTATACGACGAAAATATCCCGGTGTCGGTAAAGGTGTTCCCCATGGGCTCGAGCCACATCACGGACGACATTGCGCTCGGGTTTCGCATCTCGCTTGAGGAAGCCGAGCGCGTAAAGCTCGGACGGCTCTCCGGCCAGATGTATCCGCGCAAAAAAGTAGACGACCTCATTGTGAGCCGCCTCGCGACAATGTTCGCGCTCATCGACAAACACTTGAAATCGCTCGGGCGACGCGGCCCCTTGCCCGCGGGCATCATCATTTCAGGCGGCGGCGCCGGCGTGGGGAGCATCAGCGATATCGCCAAAGGTTCTTTGAAGCTGCCGGCGCGCCTCGCCGAGTTCCGCATCTCCGCCGACACAAAAATACGCGATGCGACCTGGGCAGTCTCCTACGGTCTTGCTCTTTGGGGACTTACCGGCGATACCAGCACTCCGAAGAAGAGCTTCGGTGCGTTCTTCGGAAAATTTTTCCAGCAATTTCTCCCTTAACAACTACGAAGCCACTGCGGGCTTCGCAGTGGCTTTACTTGCTTCCACTCACTTGGTCGGCAATGTCGCGGATCTTGTCGCGTTCTTCCTGACTGATGGGACGAGTGAGATTATCCGGCTCCCTTACTCGTCCCCCAATTTCGACATTCAGATAGCCGTTGTCGTAAAGAACACCGGCCTCTTGAAGGGAGAGCCATCTCTCCTCTTTCTTTTCCCCGTAAACGATCATGAGGTACTGTCGTTCAGTGTTTGATGGAACATTCTGGCCCATGGTACGCCCTTTTTGTGAAAGAAACTCCGGCAACTCTAGCCCATCGAAAGCTGAATGTCTATAAAAAACTGACAGGGAGTCTTATTTTGTCAATATTTGCATATTGTCCGGGTCTGCTAGTATAGCGGTTACCTATATGTCCAAGCGCATTGAACCGGAGATTGAAACTTTTGCGCGAATTCGTGTCGTTGGTGTCGGGGGTTCCGGCAAAAATGCGATCAACCACATGATCGAATCGAAGGTTCGCGGCGTTGAATTCATCGCGGTGAACTCCGATGCGCAGGACCTCCACCGCTCGCTTGCCAAGAGGAAGATACACATCGGCAAGAATCTTACGCGCGGACTCGGTACCGGCATGAACCCCGAGCTCGGCAAGCGCGCCGCCGAGGAAACTCGTCAGGAGATTCAAGAAGCGCTCTCCGGAAGCGATATGGTCTTCATCACTTGCGGCATGGGCGGTGGCACCGGAACCGGCGCGTCCGCTATCGTTGCGAAGATTGCGAAAGAGGTCGGAGCCCTCGTTATCGCCGTGGTCACGAAACCGTTCTCTTTTGAAGGAGCGCACCGCAAAGACATTGCTGAGCGCGGTCTCGCCGAACTCAAGAAGGAGGTAGACGCATTCATCGTCATACCGAACGACAAGCTGCTCGCCATCGTCGACATGCAAACTTCGGCGAAGAACGCTTTCGCAATGTGCGATGAAATCCTCCGCCAGGCAGTCGAGGGCGTCTCCGACATCATCACGACCCCGGGCGATATTAATACCGACTTCAACGATATCAAGGCCATTATGGAAGGTGCGGGTCCGGCGCTTATGGGCATCGGCATCGCCGAAGGAGACGGACGCGCCAAGGAAGCCGCACAGATGGCGGTCAATTCCCCGCTTCTCGATGTCTCTATCAGCGGCGCGAAGGGAATCCTTTTCGTCGTCGCCGGTTCCGACGATCTCGGCATCATGGAGGTACAGGAGGCTGCCAAGGTCATCAACGAATCTGTCGACAAGAACGCAAAGATTATTTTCGGCATGATGCGGGACGAAAAGCTCAAGAAAGGCCAGATTCGCATCATCGTTATCGCTACCGGCTTCCCCGACAGTTCGCCGAGCGTTCATCTTGGTCCCGAGCGTTCGCTTTTTGCGATGCCTTCGGAGAAGCGAGGCGAGGAGCGCGGACGCATTTATCATGAGATATTGAAACGCGAGGATGAGCCGAAGAGCAAACATGTTGAAAAAGAGGAGGTGCTGGAGCCCCTCGAAAAAGAAGAGCCTATCGTCACGGCCACGCCGCACAAGCGCGAGGAGATGCCGGCAGTGCCGGAAGACGATGAGTCTTGGGGCGCGATACCGGCCTTCCTTCGCCGACATAAGAAGTAGGCCGTTGGTCTACTTCTTTCTACCGGCGCTCGTTCGGGAGAGCAAAATAAGAATTTTGTTCTCCGCTCACTCGCTTGGTAGTAAGAAATAACAGGAATTGCACGGCGCCGAAGGCGCCGTGTTCTGTTATACTGTCCGCCATGAACGACCTCATTATCATCGGCGGCGGGCCCGCTGGCGTCGCGGCAGGTGTATACGCCGCCCGCAAACATTTGAAGACGGTTCTTATCGCGGAAGAGATCGGCGGGCAGTCGACGGTGTCCGAGGGTATCGAGAACTGGATCGGTTCGCCGAAGATCCACGGCATGGAGCTCGCAAAATCATTTCGAGAACATCTTGATGCGGTGAAGGGCGACATTGTTGACCTTGCGCTCGGTGAACGCGTCGAGTCGCTTGAAAAAAATGACGGCGGATTCACCGCAATAACAAAGTCGGGAAAGAAGTTCAGCGCGAAGGCGGTGCTCGTGGTCTCCGGTGCGCGGCGCCGCAAACTCGAAATACCGGGCGCGGATAAATTTGAGAACAAGGGCGTCACCTACTGCGCCTCCTGCGACGGTCCGGTCTTCTCGGGTCAGGATGTCGCGGTTGTGGGCGGCGGCAACGCGGGCTTTGAGACGGCGCTCCAGCTTCTCGCCTACGCAAAGTCCGTGACCCTTCTCCATCGCCATCAAGATTTGAAAGCCGACGCGACGACCGTTGAGCGCGTCTGCGCGCACCAGCATATGCGCGTCATCAAGCATGTGGAGCCGACCGAGGTGCTGGGCGACCAGTTCGTGACCGGCCTGAAATACAAAGACAAAGACTCGGGAGAAGTCGCGGAGATTTCGGTCTCTGGCATTTTCGTCGAGGTGGGCGTTATGCCGAACACGGACTTCGTCGGCGAGCTGGTCAAACTTGATACGGTGAAGCGCATCGTAACCAATCCTCACAACCAGCGAACCAGCATGGACGGTATCTGGGCCGCTGGCGATTGCACCGACGAGCTCTATCACCAAAACAACATCGCGGCTGGAGACGGCGTAAAGGCTCTTGAGGACATTTACCTTTGGATCAAAAAACAGTAACGCACCCCATGCCCGCCGAGATTTTTGACAAGCAAAGCGACTATAAAAATCCAAGCGGGGTCGTATATTCACGAGCTCCCTCCTCGCCAGTCATTTCAATCATCATACCGACCTTGAAGGAGGATGCCTTCTTGGAACGCACGCTTGAGAATCTCAAGGGGCTCCAACTTCCCCACGAAATCATCATCACTGACGGCGGAAGCACTGACCGGACGCTCGATATCGCACGCCGCTACACTGATAAAGTGGTCGTCTGGGGAGAGCCGCGGCGACAAACCTTTGGCGAAGCGAAAAATGCCGGCGCCGCACTTGCAACGAGTGATTACCTCGTCTTCATTGACGCCGATGTTACCATTCCGAAGCCGAACGCTTTCTTCAAAGAAATGGTTGCTGCATTTGAGACGCGGCCAACGCTCGTTGCACTGACCGTACCGCTCCTTCCTTGGAAGGAAAACCATTCATGGATGGACGCATTTTTCTGCACCCCACTCAATGTGTGGTACATCATCTCAAATAATCTTTTTCATTACGGCAATGCCTCGGGAGAATTCCAAATGGTCCGCCGAAGCGTCTTCGTCGACGCTGGTGGGTACCGCGAAGATCTTGCCGGGGGCGAGGATACCGACTTCTTTAATCGCGTGGGGCGAATAGGAAGAACTCTTTCCTATTGGCGGCTCTCGGTACGCCACTCGTGCCGGCGTGCACACAAGACCGGTTGGCTGAAGCTTTACTGGATGTGGGCGCGCCAGGGCTTCTCGGTCCTCCTCCTTAGCAGAACCGCATACAAAGAGTGGGCGGTGATACGCTAATTATCACGGCGCAATTCTCCCGAATCGAGTGCTTTCCCAAGCTTATCAATCCAACGCAATATTACATGGCGGGTGTTTCCAGGGCTATTGAACCATTGCGGGTAATTTGACTGCGTTAGTAATTTATGTTATTTTTTTAATAGATTCTTTGGTCGATTCATCCCCGCACAGGCGGCAACGAATAGAAAGGAAGGTGCGCCGTGTTCAGCACCATTTTGGCACTCTCGAGTGCTGCAGCCGTGTTCCTCATGGCCCTCCTCGCATACCAGGACGGTATGCTCTTCCCGAGCCAGATGGTGGCGCGGTATCCAATCGGATTTCCGTTCATCGCCAATGGCGGCATGTGGGGCGACCTGTTCTTCGTGACCCCCGCGCTGTACCTGATCGGAAAGCACCACGAGGAATGGGGTGTCTGGCTCTGGCCGGCGCTCGTCCTCGGTGTGCTTGCGAGCTACGCGATGCATCATTTCGTGTATCTGCGCGGCGCGCTTCCCGACTCACTCGCTGGCGGCGGCCGACCGATCTCGCCGGCAGGCTGGGTGCATGTCGGCTACTTCGCTGTCTGCATCGCTCTTGTCGGTCTGTTCTATCTCCGTAGCACACCGACAACCGAAGATGTGACATGGGTAGGAATATTGCTTGGACTGCATGTCGTGGTGGCGAATCATGTGCCATTCCATTACATCAACAGGCACTACAAGTTTCCATGGTGCACGATCATCTTCGAGAACGAACCGGCGGCACTGTGGACCCTGGGAGTTGCACTCGCCATGCTCGTCACCGCAACGGTGATGAAACTCCCCAGACTCTAGCAGTTGGGCCTGTCGCATTTTATGCGACAGGCCCATTCGTTTTTATGCACGATTCTTTTTTCTCATGAGTGCGCATACAAAAAGAAAAACCGCCGAGAAGCCAGGGCGGCTTCTCGGCGGTCAGTGGTGGTAGGACCAGAGCAACCCGAAGGCGGCAACCAGCACCCAGACGGTGAGGATACGCGCGCTTCTCGACTGGTGCGTCATCAGCGTGTAGGCGAGACCGAGCGGGTTGGCGTAGTACAGCAGCCGCTCCGCCCATGCCGCCGATGGATGCGTCGTGCTCGCAGCGTCGCCGTTCAGATTCACGCCCAGGTATCTCGTGAACAGGAACCCGACTTCGGCGGCACAAAACACGACTGCGCCGGCGGCAACCGGAATCACCAGATCGATGCTCCGCAGCCCGCGGACGAACGCCACTGCGGGCAGCAGAGAGAACAGGTAGAACATCGACGCGGCCAGAAGCCAGGCCCAGAAAATCTGCGGACTATTTTTTTCCATGAAACCCTCCTCGGCTGGGACTCTTTAAAACGCAAAGAGCGGGGTTAAGTTGCTGTGGAAGTTATACAACAGAAATGTAAATCGTGCCAGTACAAAAAGGTAACGCCGCCAAGGAACCGAAGGTTCCTTGGCGGCGGCTTGCACCGGCGCGGGGTCAGCAGGAATGCCCGGGGGTGGCCCCGAAGTTCTCCTCCGCGCGGCACTCGACCACGCGGTCGCGGGCGAGGATGCCGGCCAGGACGAGAGCGGTCGAAGCGAGCGCGGGCATCACGAGCGTCTGCAGCAGCCCGATCTCCTTCAGAACGCGGTAGGCCGTGCCGATGGCGACACCGTTCGCCAGGTCGATGGCGAGGAGCGCCAACGCCAGGGCGGCGAGGAGCGCCATGAAGAAATTGAGGGCCTGCGCGACAAAGTTCGTGCTTTTCATCTGTTATTCTCCCGAGGTTGTGCCCTTTAAAAGAGCTGGTTTGTGTTACTTGTTGCTGAAGCTAGTATACAGCAACATAATACGATTTGTCAAGCCTTCGTGAAGCAAAGATTCTGTATGAATACATCCGTCGAACGATCCCAAGAATACTGAAGCGCCTTGGTGCGACAGTCCTCTCGCGAGAGATCGAGAGATTTGAGCGCCGCTTCCCGCAAATCCTCGCCGAGGTAGCCATCCTTCCCTTCCGTAAGGATGTCGCGCGGACCCATGACATCGTGTGCGGCAACCGGGATGCCGCAAGCGAGCGCCTCGAGGACGACGAGACCGAAGGTTTCAGTCATCGAAGGAAAGACGAAAACATCCGCGAGCGAAAGCCAATTGACCAAATCCTGCCCGTGCCGATATCCGACAAAGATATTGCCCTCCGGATACTTCTCTTCCAATTTCGCGCGATACGGCCCATCGCCAATGACAAGTTTTGTGCCGGGCAATTTCATTTGCAGAAATTCTTCCGGATTTTTCTCCGGCGCAAGACGGCTGAAGTAAACGAAGACCGGTTTTGGCAGGGGCGGCAAAGGCGGTGCCGGATTGCGCTTGAAAAGCGCCACATCTACGCCGAGCGGTACGACGACCAGGTGCTTGAAACCGGTTGACTCAAGTTCACTTTTTAAACTTTTAGTTGAGACCATGGTACGAACAGCCGCTGAATGGAACCTCCGCAAAAAAGCGTGGACGGGGCTGAGGAGTCCGCGCAAACGCACATCAACATACAATTGAAAATGGCTATGATACCAAGTCGTGAATGGTATTCCCTGTTTCCTGCAAACCGAACGCACCGCCCATCCGAGCGGTCCTTCAGTCATCAAATGAATAGCATCCGGCTGCAGTTCTTTGAGCATTCGCGCGACACGGCGGCGCGGGAAAAGTGCGAGGCGAACTTCCGGATAGAACGGCAGTGGAATTGTTCTGAATTGCCCCGGTTCGATGACGACAACTTCATAGCCGCGCGCCTCAAGCGCAAGAATGAGTGCGTCCTGTACGCGTACAACACCATTGACCTGCGGAGCCCACGCATCCGTTACAAGCAGCACCTTTTTCATACTGGCGTTTCCTCTATCTTCTTGTCTTCCTCAAGGAATTTCTTGCGCATATACCAACTCACGATGTAGTAGCCGGAAATGATGACGGCGGCAAACGCGATTACATATTGCACATTCTCAATGACTTTCACGATGCTTCCGCCGAGGCTCTCGCCAAGGTAGTATCCGGCGAAAAGAAGCGAGCCATACTCGAGTACCGCCACGATGATGCCGTACTTGAAAAATATCCGAAGCGGCATCCTCACCGTGCCGGCGACTACGATGAACGCCGAGGCGATGCCGTAGGAGAGCTTTCCGATGAGCATCGTCATGCCCGGCCGCTTCTCCCACAGAACGCGCACCTGCTCTAGGTGGTCCGGCGTGATGCCGATCTTCACGAGCATGCGCTGCACAAATGCTGTCTTCGCGCCGAAGTGCCCAATGGCGTAGTACACGCCGTCGAGCCCGACATCGCGGACGAAGAAAAGCGCCGCGAGGAAATACATATTAAAAAACCCGAGTGACGCAAGCGTGCCGGCGACGAATGCGACAACCGGACCTTCGATGAGAGACAGCGGAATAAGTATCCAGTAACGGTACTGGAGGATCATTTCCGTGATGAAGTCCACTGACATTGCTTTGAGCCAGTATACTCCGTGATGATATGATTGCACCATGCACCGCGTGTTGCTCCTTGGCGCTTTTTTAATGCTTCTTCCAAGCCCGGCCTTGGCTGCGGCAAAGGCACCTGCTTTTGAGGTTTCCGGGTGGATTCCCTATTGGCGGGTAGCTTCCGGCACCGCCGAGGCCCTGTCGCACATAGAGCATTTCAACGCACTGATGCCGTTCGGGTATGTGGTGCAAAACGATGGCACGCTCCACGACGCATTCGGGTTTAGCGCCACATCATCTACTTCGACTGCGAAAATGCTCGTCGCTGCCGCCAAAGCCGCGGGGGTAAAAGTAGTTCCGACGGTGATGTGGAGCAACGGCCAGGCCATGCACAGCGTCCTGCGCTCTACGCGCAGCCGCATCGCACTTGAAGACCGCATCGCGGCGCTGGTAAAGGAAAACGGGTTTGATGGCATTGATATTGATTTCGAGAGCAAGTTGTTGCAAACCCGTCCGTATTTTTCACTCTTTCTAGAGGGACTCTATGCGCGCATGGGGAAAAAATTTGTCTACTGCGCCATCGAGCCGCGTACGCCTCCATCATCGGCCTTCTCTGTGATACCGGAAAAACTCCAGTATGTGAATGATTATGCCGTCATCAATAAATACTGCGACCGCGTAGAGATCATGACCTACGACCAGGGCGCGACCGACCTGCGCCTCAATGCGGCGGCGAACGGTACGCCGTACATCCCCGTTTCCGACCCCAAGTGGGCGCAAAAAGTAATAACGCTTGCATCAGGGTTCATCTCGAAAAATAAGATCGTCATTGGTATTCCCACTTACGGCTATGAATACGAGGTGGTGCCGCTTACGCAAGGATATCGCTACAACCTCCAGTGGGCATTCAACCCCGGCTATGCCACGCAGCTTGCGAGGGATCTCGGCATCACCCCAATGCGCAATTCGGCTGGCGAAATGAGCTTCACCTACACGCCCACGACCACGCCGCAGTTGGCGAGCGCTGTTCCCGACCCGCGGCGCATCGTGTGGTGGAGCGACGCGCAGGCTATTAACGACAAGATACAGCTTGCTCGCGAACTCGGCGTCCGCGGCGTGGCAATATTCAAAATAGACGGCGGTCAGGACCCGAATATTTGGAATGTCCTTCCGAAGAAATAAAGGGGTTGCTATACAGCGTGTAAAACTCTTTCTATCGCCTTACCTCCCTCCCTGAGCTGCTCAGGCAGATCATTCCTTGAAGGATCAAAAGTATATGCAAAAGGAAGGTCGGGAGGCGTGAAATTATTTCTATGGAAATGAAAGCGCTCAACGGCGTGTTCGCCATCCTTGAAGAGCCACGTGTGTTGGTAATTCTTAAGTTTGTTGATGATGAATTCCTCGGGAGGATTGATGTGAATGAATACCTGTCTCACCTGCGGAAATGCTTCTTTCGTTTTCTTGTTGAACTCGATTCCGTGCGGACTCCCCGTATTGGCATCGATCGCGATACTGTATCCATGCTGAAGATATTTCTTTTGAAGCTCGTGGGTTATCTCTCGGGCACCCTCATAAGTGTACCCGCGACGCTTCAATCGTTCCCGTATCTCGTCGGTAGAAATACGAATGAGTCCGAAATGTTCGGAGAGCGGCTTCACGACCGTCGTCTTCCCTGCGCCCACCAATCCCACCGGCATCAACATCCACTGTGGAGAAGGTTTCTGTTCGGGGATAATCAGCGTCTCTTCGTACTCCCGCGCAACCTCTTCAAGAATCTCTTTTGGAGCATCTTGAGATGTGGGAGAATCAGACATATTTGTGTTGCTGCGGAGAGGGGGAGATTCGAACTCCCGAGACCCTTACAGGCCTGCTGGTTTTCGAAACCAGTGCATTCGACCACTCTGCCACCTCTCCGGTCCCGATTATCCTAGCATTTCGGGGCGAAAATGATAAGGTTTCTACACGGCCCTACAGCCTAGCCGAATGAGTGAACAAATCTTAATTTGTTCCGAACGAGGCGACGGATGTATGGACTGCCAAGCAGGCCCTATCGTCTAACGGTTAGGACAGCGCCCTTTCACGGCGTAAATCGGGGTTCGATTCCCCGTAGGGTCACATCATAAAAAAATCGCGCCGGGGACCGGCGCGATTAATGCGATTCTTCACTGCTTAGGCGGACAGCGTCTGGAGAAACGCGTACACCTCGGGGACTGCCCAGTAGAGCTGCTCCCGATACTGCTCCTGCGCGCAGATGCGAAGCGCGACATAGGATGCGGCCGTTTCTTCAAGCCGTGCGTAGTGCGCCGGCCGACGATCGCGAAGCGAGTGCAACTTCCCGTCACTGCCGTAGATTTGGACATCCTTCGGACAGAACCGTTCCGGATTGAACACCGGCACCACCAGGACGGAGTGCTGGGGGATTTTCGCCCTTGCGGCGATCTCCTGTTCCAAGGCTTCAAGCCCCCAGTGGTTCTCCTTCTGCAGCATCGGGAATTGCGTCAGCCGGTCCATTTCTTCCCGTTCGACTTCGAACGGGTGGATGTGCTTGCCGGCAATGCGCGTCTCCTGAACGAACCCCTTGGGCCGGATCGAAATGACCTCGCGAAACAGCCGCCGTTCGCGGAGCGCCTGATACAAGGTGCGCACGACCGGATCCTCGGACGCATACATCAGTCCGATGAGCTCGGCGTCGACCATTGGCTGCAGCTGCGCCGCATCGAGCTCTCCTGAAGAGGAGAGGCGCTGTACCGTCTTGTGGAACATCCGCTGCGCGATGACGAGCGCCTTGCGAAGGTAGACCTCCTTGTACATTTTCATGTAGAAGGTCTGCAGGTCCGCTGCGTGGTCCACCACCTTCTCATCAACGGCAACAACCCCGTTCACGAAGTACACATACTCGCGAAGGTACTGGATTGCGACCGGACGACTGAGCAGGGTGTAGAACCCGTCGCGTTCCAGATAGTCGAGCTTTTCCGTCCCCAGGTTCTTGTCGTGCACGCCGAGGTACAGCGAGTTCGATCGGTCAGCGAACGATTCCACGAGCGCCGGGTCGACATTGCAGGCGGCGATGGCCAGCCGCAGTTCTCCCCGAACCATCTCAAGCGTCATCTCGTCGTCGTCGAGCGGGAGGAAATCCTCCGTCACATGCGAGAACGCCGGATGGCCCACATCGTGGATGAGCGCGTACACGGCGAGCGCGTCTGCCTCTTCCTGCGTGACGGAGCCTTGATCTTTCCACTGGCGAGCGCGCACGAGCGTTGCCGCATAGGCGCCGAGGCAGTGCTCGTAGCGCGTATGGCGCGCCGCCCGGAAAACGAGACTCGTCACGCCGAGTTGGCACTTCCCCGCGAGCGCTTGGAACTGTCTCGTCTCGACGATCGGCAGCACCGGTCGCAGGTTGATGATTCCACTGATCGGATCCACTACAACTTTGGGTGGTTTCACTTCCTTCTCCTTCCGCACGGTGTGCGATATTGGTCCAGCGCCATCCTACTCCCGCGGGCCGCCTTTCACAAGAACCGCGCCCCTTGCACTCACAGGAGGAAAGTGGGACCCTATAGGTGGTTGCCACCCGCCAAGGAGACGCCAATGAGCGGCCCTCAGACCAAGAAGGAGTACGACTGGTGGATGAACCTTGTCGAGGAAGCTTTCGAGAAGGAGCCGCCGGACGAACCCGGCCAAACGGAAAAGCAGGACTAGTCCTGCTCCCCAACAGATGGCGCGGCCACAAGCCGCGCCATTTCTTTTCACTACGGCCAGTCGCATGGTTGTGGAAAAGTCGTTTCATTCGAACTGCTGATGATATCATTTATACATGGTTTCAAGATGGGCGAACAAGAAATCAAAAGCTGTTGCGCTCCGACGCGAAGGTAGTTCGATTGGAAGTATTGAACAGATGCTTGGTATTCCCCGTTCGACCCTCAGCGGGTGGTTTCGTTCTATACCGCTTACTAAAAAGCAACAGGCTGAACTCAAAAAACGCGCGAAAGAAGGGCTGGCGAAAGCCCGGCTAGGAGCGGTTCGCTGGCACAATGCACAGAAAAACAATCGCCTAGAGAAAGCAGCCGAGATGGGCAGAGAGGTTCTGAGACTCGTCCCAAATGACGCAGCAACACTCGAGCTTGCTCTTGCTTTTCTCTATCTCGGAGAAGGAGGAAAGACGGTCAGCGGAACCTCACTCGGCAGCTCCGATCCTCACATTGCCAGATTTTTCATCCGAAGTTTGCAGAAAATCTATGCCGTTCCAGTAAAATATATTAAATGTTACCTGCATCTCCGCGCGGACCAAGACCCTGAGAAAATGAAGCGCTATTGGTCTCATGAGCTTGGGCTGCCGCTAACCAATTTCGGGAAAGCATCAATCGATAAAAGAACAGCGGGAAGACCGACATATCCGCACTACAAAGGAGTGTGTCTTGTGTGCTGCGGGAAGGTGGAAATACAACGACGCCTGATGTATATTGCTAATGGTTTCTGCGATGCTGTTTCGCAGACCCGTGCTAACCGGGCGGTTAGCTCAGTTGGTAGAGCGTCCGCTTGACGTGCGGAAGGTTCACAGGTTCGACCCCTGTACCGCCCACAAAATCTCATGGCACAAAATCGCCCAATAGGCGATTTTGTGCTATAATTTTTTTAATGCGACCACAACGACACGCGAAACGCGAGGGATACAGCAAGCAATCTCCCAAAGGAAAAGTTTACATATACGGAAAACACGCGCTCATGGAGGCACTTACCAGTACGCCCCAGGTCATCCGCAAAGTGTTCCTGGCGTCGGATTTGCGCGATACTGAGATGCACGCGCTTCTCGAGAAGCATGCTATCCCGGTTGCACCGCTTTCGACCGGCCGCAGTAAAGAACTTGTGGGAAAAGAAACGGCACACCAGGGCGTCATCGCGGTTATGGATCCCTCTGCCCTGCTCGTACCATTTAAAGATTTCTTGACCTCGCTCGATACGAAGAAGAACCCGGCCATCGCCGTCCTCGGCGAAGTGCAGGATCCGCACAATGTCGGTGCCATCATCCGTTCCGCGGCTGCGTTCGGCCTCTCGGGCGTACTCATTCCCGAACATAATCAAGCGGGCGTCACTGGTGCGGTTGTAAAAACCTCTGCCGGTATGGCGTTCCGCATCCCACTCGTTTCCATTGGCAATGTAAATCAGGCGCTCAAAGAATTGAAAGAAAAAGGATTTTGGATCTACGGTCTCGCGATGCGGGGCTCTGCGGCACTCGGCACGGACGCATTCGATGCCCCTGTTGCATTCGTTGTCGGCAACGAGGGCGCCGGTATTCGCGAGAAAACACTCGAATCGTGCGATGTCACGCTTTCTATACCGATGCATCCACGCACCGAGTCTCTTAATGCCGCTGTCTCTGCAGCCGTCGTGTTCTACGAATGGAGCAAAAAGCATCCCGAAGCACTTTAGTATGCCTAAAAATCACATCTGCTTCGTTACGGGTCCCGCTTCTCTCGCTCCTCGTACATCGGAGTACGCTTCGCTCGTTCGCTTCCCGTGCCTCGCATCTGCGAGCTTTTTGGCACACTAAACATGAAATACGACCAACATCTCACCTCCCTCCTCTGGAGCGACTACGAGCTCCTTGATTCGGGAGACAACATGAAGCTTGAGCGCTTCGGTGAGATAGTTGTCGCGCGTCCGGAAACGCAAGCACTCTGGAAAAAACAGAAACCCGAACTCTGGGAAGGCGCACACGCGGTCTTCGCGTTCCGCGACAAAAAAGGCTCGTGGGACATCAAGAAGCCTGTACCGCAGTCGTGGGAACTCTCGTGGAAAGACGCGCGGTTCACTGCACAGCTCACCGGATTCAAACATACCGGCATATTTCCCGAGCAAGCGCCGAATTGGGAGTGGCTCACCGAGAAGATCTCTCACCTTGAGAAACCGAATGTCCTCAATCTTTTCGGCTATACCGGAGTCGCTACGACGGTCGCGGCACAGGCAGGAGCGTTCGTTACGCATGTAGACGCATCGAAACAATCGCTTGACTGGGCGCACGATAACGCACGCCGCTCAGGGGTGGGAGAAGACAAGATTCGCTGGATACTCGACGACGCGCTCGCATTTGTGAAGCGTGAGGCGCGCCGGGGTACCTCGTATGACGGCATCATCCTCGATCCGCCAGCCTTCGGCCGCGGCGCAAAAGGCGAGGTGTGGAAAATAGAGGAAGACCTCCCCGCACTCCTTGAAGCGCTTAAAGAAATATTTTCGAACAAGCCCGGCTCCTTCCTCCTTATAAATGGCTATGCCGCTGGCTACGCGCCGCGCTCTTTCGCGCAGGCGGTCGAAAGCACCTTTGGCGAGACTAACGGAGAATGCGGCGAGCTTTATATAAAGGAATCTTCTTCGGAGCGCATTGTCCCCGCCGGTATCTTCGTGCGTTTTGTGCGCCCCGAAGGGGCCCCGTTGGGGTAAACTGGGAACCATGCACGAGCACCACAAAGAAATTGCGGTCCTCTATCACGGCGGTTGCCCCGACGGCTTCGGCGGTGCCTACGCTGCGTGGAAGAAGTTCGGCGACACGGCCGAATATATACCGGTGAAGTACGGCAACCCCATTCCAGAAGGTCTTGAGGGGCGCACGGTATATGTCATCGACTTCTGTTACGACGATAAGGCCGAGATGGACAAGCTCGCGAGCATCGCGAAGTCAGTCACGGTGCTCGACCATCATAAGGGCGCCGAAGCGGTCGTGCGGTCGTTCCCGGGTGTCTTCGACGCTGAGCACTCCGGCGCAACTATCGCGTGGAGCTACTTCCACCCCGACGCACCAACACCAAGACTCCTGCTCTTGCTTGAAGACGACGACCTCTATCGCTTTGCTCTCCCTGAGACTAAGGTGGTCAATGCGTATCTCAGTGTGAGCCCGCACCATTTCGAAGAGTGGGATGCACTCGCAGCGAAGCTCGAAGACCCAGTGAGTAGCGCGACACTGGTGAAAGAATTTCAGGCATATCAGACATATTTTGAACTTCTTGCGGCACATGCAGCTGCGCAGGCGAAGGTGGTCCTCTTTGAGGGGCACGAATGCTTCTTTGCGAACGCGCATCCGTTTATTTCTATGCGCTCACGCGTGGGTAAGATTCTCATCGAACAGAAGCCTCCTATGGCGCTTCTCGTCTCTGCACACCCCAACGGCTACGGAGTTTCGCTCCGCAGCGATGGCTCGGTAGATGTTGCTGCAATCGCGCGCAAATACGGCGGGAACGGACATCCGGAATCCGCAGGGTTCGCGATTGAGTGGGGCCAGCCGCTTCCGTGGGAACTTGTTGAGAAAAAACATGACAATCCTGGCGATTGAGACCTCCTGCGACGAGACCGCGATAGCCGTCGTTGAGGCAGCTGGCGACGAGAAAAATGCTCAGTTTTCGATACTCGGAAATACACTCCTCTCGCAGATAGATATCCACCGAGAATACGGCGGAGTCTTCCCCGCGCTTGCGAAACGCGAGCACGCAAAAAACCTCGTCCCACTCCTCGAGGCGGCACTTGAGGAAGCAGAGCTCCTGCACGAGGATACGCAGGCGATGTCCGAGGAGATGCACGAGGCGATTGTAAAGCTTCTTGAGCGCGAACCCGGCCTCGCTGAAGCATTTTTTGAATTCATTTCCGAATGCGAACCGCCAGGAGTGGACGCCATCGCCGTTACCGCAGGTCCCGGGCTCGAACCGGCGCTTTGGGTCGGCATTAATTTTGCCAAAGCACTCGCGCTCGTTTGGAACAAGCCGCTTGTCGCGGCGAATCACATGGAGGGGCACATCCTCTCCGCGCTTGCGAAAGGCGAGAACGCGACGCTCGCTATTGAGAATGTGCGGCTGCCGGTGTTGGCGCTCCTTATCTCCGGCGGGCACACCGAGCTCGTACTGATGAAGGAATGGCTCCGCTACGAACTCATCGGGCAGACGCGCGACGACGCTGTCGGCGAAGCGTTCGACAAAGTTGCGAGGATGCTCGCGCTTCCCTATCCGGGCGGACCGGAGATATCCCGTCTCGCCGAGAGTGCGCGGAACGAGCACGAAAAAAGCCAGTTTACTCTCCCGCGTCCGATGTTCCACGACGATACTTGCGATTTTTCTTTTGCCGGACTGAAAACCGCGGTGTTGTACCTCCTCAAAAACAAAACCGAACTGAACGATGCCGAGAAAAAACATCTCGCTCAGGAATTTGAAGACGCCGTCGCCGATGTGCTGTGGAAGAAGACGACGCGCGCACTCGAAGAGACTGGTGCACAGACGCTCGTACTAGGCGGCGGTGTCTCCGCAAACACCAACATCCGTCGCATATTTACGGAAAAGATGCACAACGAATACCCCGATACTGCACTCCGCATTCCCTCCGCCGCGCTCACGACCGATAACGCCATTATGATTGCCCTCGCCGGCTATTTCCGCGCACTCCAAAAAGATTTCGCATCCCCCGATGCGATCAGGGCGGACGGCAATGCGCGCCTCGCCCCAGTGAGATAGGCGCAGACGCATTTCTCACGGGGCAGGCGTAATCCCGTCATATTTGCTATATTTCTAAGCAATGCTCGAGAAATTCCTCAAACCCTACGACCCAGGAGCGACTGAGTCGCGCATCTACAAAGCGTGGGAAGAGAGCGGCCTTTTTAATCCAGATGAGTGCGTCGCGCAGGGTGCGACGAAAGCCGACGCCCCCGCGTATTCCATCGTGCTTCCACCGCCGAATGTCACCGGGCGGCTCCATATGGGCCACGCGCTTATGCTCGCCATCGAGGATGTTTTTGTCCGCTTCAAGCGTATGCGCGGCTTCCGAACGCTCTGGGTGCCGGGCACCGACCACGCCGCCATTGCGACCCAATCCGTCGTCGAGAAGCAAATCAAGAAAGATGAGGGTAAGAATCGGCACGAGCTCGGTCGTGAAGAACTACTGAAGCGCATCGAGGCTTTTGCGGCGGAAAGTCATGACACCATCGTCGGCCAACTAAAGACGATGGGGGCTTCGCTCGACTGGTCGCGCGAAGCATTCACGCTCGACGAGACGCGCACCGCTGCGGTGCAAAAGGTATTTAAAGAAATGTATACCGCCGACCTCATCTACCGCGGCCTGCGCATCGTCAACTGGGATCCGAAGGGCCAAACTACCATCTCCGATGATGAAATCGTATACGAAGAGCGCCCCGCAAAGCTTTACACCTTCCGGTACAGCAAAGACTTCCCTATCCCCGTGGCGACCACGCGCCCCGAGACCAAAGTGGGCGATGTCGGCGTTGCCGTCCATCCGGATGACCCGCGCTATGCGCAGTTCGTCGGTAAGGAATATGACGCCGTTTTTTGCGATGTCCCCATTCATATAAAAATTGTTGCCGACAAAGAGGTCGACCCTGCTTTTGGTACGGGCGCCGTCGGCATCACTCCTGCGCATAGCCATATCGACTGGGAGATGGCCGACCGGCACCTGCTTTCGCAAGAAGTCATTATTATTAACGAATACGCGAAGATGACCGTCCCTGGACGGCTTGAAGGAAAGAAAACGACCGAAGCGCGCGATATGGTCGTCGACTGGCTCAAAGAAGAGGGGCTGTTTGAAAAGGAAGAAGCGATTACGCAGAACATCGCGACCGCCGAGCGTACCGGCGGCATCATCGAGCCGCTGCCGAAACTCCAGTGGTGGATCGATGTAAACAAAGAAGTTCCCGGGCGCGGAAAATCTCTCAAAGAACTTATGCTGGAGCCGGTGCGTTCCGGAGCTATCAAGATTCTTCCCGATTACTTCGAAAAGACATACTTCCACTGGATAGAGAACCTGCGCGACTGGTGCATCAGCCGCCAGATATGGTACGGACACCGAATTCCTGTCTGGTATAAAGGCGAGGAGATCTCGGTTGGCATCGAACCGAAGGAGACCGGATGGGTACAGGACGAGGACACGCTCGATACCTGGTTCTCGTCGGGTCTCTGGACCTTCTCAACCCTCGGTTGGCCGAAGGAAACTACGGATCTTAAGACCTACCACCCCACCGATCTGCTTGAAACCGGATACGACATTCTCTTCTTCTGGGTCGCGCGCATGATACTGATGACCGAGTTCACGCTTGGCACCATTCCTTTCAAGACGGTCTACCTGCACGGCCTCGTCCGCGATGCGGCTGGAAGGAAGATGAGCAAATCGCTCGGCAATAATATGGATCCCCTTGATGTCGCAACGAAATTCGGCGCCGACGCGGCGCGCATGGCGCTTGTGGTTGGCAACACGCCGGGCACCGATATGCGCATGAGCGAGGACAAGATAAAAGGCTACAAGCATTTCGCGAACAAGCTCTGGAATATCGCGCGGTTCATACTGGAGAATGCTGAAAATGCCGATGGGTCGACTTCCCTTTCGGCACAAGACACGGAACTGCTTTCGGCGCACGACACGCTGGTAAAAGAGGTAACTTTGGATATGGAGGAGTTCCGCATCCATCTTGCAGCTGAAAAGACCTATCACTATGTGTGGCATGAACTTGCCGACAAAATACTTGAGGAATCGAAACCTATCTTCGCCAGCGATGATGCGACAGCGAAAGCCTCGCGTGCACGCCTTCTTCTCACGCTGCTTGATCGCACGCTCCGGCTTCTGCATCCCTTTATGCCGTTCGTCACCGAAGAAATCTACCAGTCTATGCCGACCAAGGACGCGCCGTTCCTTATGGTTGCGAAGTGGCCCTCCTGAATGCGTTAGAATAAGGGGGTGACCTTCACCACGCTTGGCTACGCGTTTCTCGGAGGACTTCTCCCCTCTTTTATCTGGCTGTATTTTCTTTTGAAGGAAGATTCCCGCTGTCCCGAGCCGCGCAGACTCATCATGCTCGCGTTCCTTGCCGGTATGGCATCAGTTCTCATCGCCATCCCTCTTGAACAGTATATAAAAACCAATCTTGCCGGAACCCTGCCGATCCTGACCGCTTGGGCGCTCGTCGAGGAACTGCTGAAATACATCATGGCCGCCGTATTCATCCTCTGGCGTAACGCGGTAGACGAGGCGCCTGATTATGTCATTTATATGCTCACCGTAGCGCTCGGCTTCGCAGCGTCGGAGAACATCCTCTTTCTTATTTCACCGCTCGCCGACGGACAGATAGCTTCGAGCTTCTTTACGGGCGATGTGCGCTTCATAGGCTCCACACTGCTCCATGTCATCGCCTCGGGAGCCATTGGATTCGCACTCGCCTTCTCCGACCGCAGCGGCCCCTTGGCGCGCATGCTGATGGCCTCGACCGGACTTATCCTTGCTATCGCATTGCATACCGCGTTCAACATGCTTATTATCAATTCAGGTGCTTCGACTACGCTTGCCGCGTTCTTCCTTGTCTGGATGGTGGCCGTTGTTTTTTTCGCGGCGTTCGAGGTGCTAAAATATTTCCAGTACCACAGTCTTCCTAAAAATACCTGCTAACTATGAACATGAAGCGCTCGTTCTTAGAACGTCTTTCCGGTAGCCCTTCGGCGGCCGATGAATTCGATGCGTTTGACGATGAGTCGCCAGCCGCACCTCCGCGCAAAGAAGCGCGGCCGCGCGGCAGCAATGCGATCGGCCGGCCGTCGCCGCTCGATGATGAACCGGGGGGCTCCGAGGGCCAGCTCCCGGTCGATGTGCATCAAACTGCGAACGACATCATCATCCGTGCGTTCGTCGCCGGCGTACGCCCCGACGAGCTTAATATTTCTATAAGCCGCGATATGGTTGAGATTGAAGGCTCGCGCATGGAGCGCGAACAAGTTTCTGGACCTGACTATTTCACTCGCGAACTCTTCTGGGGTTCGTTTTCTCGCACCATCCTCCTCCCGCAGGAAATTGATGTCGAAGCGTCTTCTGCCAGTGCAAAGGATGGCCTCATGACCATTACGCTTCCGAAACTCGACAAGGCAAAGCAGACAAAACTGCGAGTCAAAGCCGGATAATCGTCCGCTGTTCTTATTTGAGAATAATCGTTTCTTGCGGCAACGCAGCGGTTGCTATTTCGATGATGAAAGGCAGGCGCACAATGCGGCGTCCGTCGGAAGTTTCGACTGCAACGCGCCACTTCCCTGCCGCGCTTATAGGCACCGTCGAATATCCGCGATAACCGCCGTCGCGACCTCCAACAATCGGGTAGACAATCTTTGCTTTCAACACCCATTCTTTTTTTATATCGTCATACCATTCCCAGCGATGCGTGATGGTCGTCGTAAGCGTCGTGGGAGCGAAGACTGAACTGTAAGCGGAGACTGCCTCACCAGAAACGGTGTGGAGCGTTGGGGCGAAGCCCAGATAGCGCACCTGCCAAGACTGCGCTTCGCGCGCCGCGATGTACGCGCCGGGGACGCGCCAGACTGAACGGTACACACCGGCTGCTTCCGCCGAGAGCGGAAGAGGCGGCAGAATATTGGTGAAATAAGAAGTAACCATGACAGCGACCACCAACATCGAACCGACCCGAATACGCCTGATATCCTCGAGGAAGCGCTCGCGCGCAAGTATACGCAGAAGCCTCGTAAAAAGGGCGAAAACACCGACCGCAAGCGCGGAACTTCCGAGAAATGTCAGCGCTCCGATGGTGCCGGTATAGATTGGCACTGCAAATATCGCGTAAGAATAGAGCGCAAAGAAGAAGAGCACGCTCGTGAACACAAGACGGGAATGGTACTGGTGAAAATACTCATTGCCAAGAAATACGAGCGTGAGGAAGAGGAGGAACGGCCATGATGCGCCAAGGTCTGCTGAGCGGCCGTAGAAAATAATAAAGCCGCTCCAAAATCCGCCAAGTGCAAATTGTATCGCAAACGGAAGCAGGAGGCGCAAGCGCGGCGCATACAGGCCGTGTGCGGCGCGCACCTCGAACCAGTGAAGCAGCGAAATCGCCACGAGACACACGGCCGCATAGGAGGCGAATACTACTTGCGTCTGCCAAAGGTCGATGCGCTCAAAGAAGAGATTGTCGACGATGAAGCCGGCGACCATGGCAAATGCCGAAAGGTGCTTCTCATAATTCTGCACCCAGGAGAAAACCTTTTGCAGCATACGGGTGCTTGGACCCGGGCTCGAACCGGGGACCCCTTCCTCTTCAGGGAAGTGCTCTACCAACTGAGCTATCCAAGCGTTCGGGGCGCTACTGCCCCGCTTTGAAGGAGTTTATCAGCTTTTGCAGATCAGCGGAAGTCGGAAAGCCGAAGAGCCCCGAGGGGGATACGCCGGTCGTCGCGGAAAATTTGGCGACGAACGGCTGGAGATATTGCTGATAGAAATAGAACGGCGTGATGAGCAGAACAGCCCAGAAGATGACGGTGCCGACAACCCCGTACCACTGGTGGCGCCGAATGGCGCGGAGCATTTGGTGATTGTCTTTGGCAAGCGCGTGGATCTCTTCGACCTGCCGTTTTAATTCTGGATCCATGGTTTTTTTAGTATACCACCTTGGTCGCCCGCCTCGCGCCACCGCATTCCGGCCCACAAATATTCGCTCCGCTCTATTTGTGCCCCTCCCAGGAATCGAACCTGGATCAGCTCGTTAGGAGTGAGCCGTTCTATCCATTGAACTAGAGGGGCAGACTTTCTGGAAGCCTAACACAAAACGCGTCCCGCGTGAGCGGGACGCGTTTTCGCGGGACCCTATGCGGTTACGCCAAGGGTAGAAACAAGCCTCTCCTTATCGAAGCCAATAATCATATCGTCACCGACGAAGATAACCGGGACTCCCATCTGGCCCGATTTCAGAATCATTTCCTGGCGCTTCTCGAGATCGCTTGCGACATTGTAGTCAGTGTAGGCAATGCCTTTTTCCTTAAGGAAATCCTTGGTCATCTGGCAAAAATGGCAAGTCGGGGTGCTGTAAATGGTGACGGTTTTGTCCATATTTTTGAAGTTATCTGTCGAGTATACCATGTGTAGTTATCCACAGGTACCAGGGAGCCGGCTCAAAAAGAACGCCCGCACAATGCGGGCGTTAAAAGAAGTCCTTGCCGCTCAGCTTGAATTCAGCGGCAATGAAGCGGCTTTTTGGCCTGATATACAGCTCCTGCCTCATTCCTGCGTCATTACTGGCGTGGAGGAGCAGCTTCCTCTTCTTCCAGTCGAACATTCTACCGGACTTCAGCCGTCCGAACATCGAAGGGAGTTCCTGAACCTTCGCATTACTGCAGCAGTTCTGATAGATTCTCGCCTCTTCGGGCGAGGGCACGCCCCTTTCTTCGGCGAAAACCGCAAAGGAAAGGGGCCCTGCGAGAAGCGCGACAAGCCATCCGTGGATTTTCACGGCGATTCCTTTGTGAAAGAACAATCCGCGTATCCTAGTACATTTCCGCCCAATGTCCTAATACCCCTTAATTAGGTAAATTATCGAGTGCGGGTACCGGGAATCGAACCCGGGTCTCAACCTTGGGAAGGTCGCATTCTACCACTAAACCATACCCGCGCGTTTTTAAAACCAATCCAGTATCTTCTGCCACCAGGACTGCGTTGTTGTTGGTGTCGCTGTTGCCGGCGGCACCACCACGATAACCTCTTCTCCGGGCCGCGCAACCCCGAACGCCATCCGAACGGCTGCATCCTTGCCGCGTTCGGTGGCAAGCGCGGCGAGATTCGCCTCGAGAGCCGCTTTCCGCTTCTCAAGCGCCTGATACTGCCCCTTCGCGTCTTGCGCCTCCGACACCGCGATATGCGCCTTACCCGCGAGGCTCCAGATGCTCGTCGCGAGCCAGAAAGCGACGAGCAGAAGAATGCCGATGAGAATCCCCTTCCGCCACTGGTTCGCGCGCATACCGCCAGTATATCAATTCCCGCACGCCAGCATTACTCCGCGCTCGACTGCACCATTTTCATAAAAACTTCCTCGGGAATATTCACTTTCCCGCGCCCGCGCTCAAGGAGCTTTTTCTTGCCGCGCTTCTGTTTGTCGAGAAGCTTGTTCTTGCGCGAGACATCGCCGCCATAGAGGTAACCGGTAACATCCTTGCGCATTGCGGAAAGGGTCCGCGAAGAAATAATGCGCCCGAGCGAGCGAGCCTGTATCTTCGTGACAAACAGCTGTTTCGGCAAAATACCGTGGAGTTTTTCTACCATTTTCTCTCCCTCTTCCTCAACCCGCCGGCGCGCCACCACCCGGGCGAACGCGGGCACCGCCTCCTCGGCGACAAGCACATCAAGCCGCACGACATCCGCCTCGCGCTCGGGGAGTATTTCGTACGAAAGCGAGGCATACCCAGAAGAGACATTTTTCAGCTTATCGAAGAAGCCGCGCATGAGTTCTCGAAGCGGCATCTCAACGGTCATCTCGATGCGGCCGTCCTGATAGGTCTCGGTCGCCATAGTCTGCGCTTCGTGGTCGTACAGCATAACCACGAGCGCGCTTACCGCCTCGGGCGGCGTGATGATGATGACTCGCGCCCACGGTTCTTCAATCTTCACGATATCGCCGTGTTCAGGAAATTTTGAGGGTGTGTACACCGTTTCTCGCACCCCGTTCGCCTTCGTAACAATATAAGAAATAGTAGGAATGGTAACGATAAGCGAGAGACCAAATTCACGCTTAAGACGCTCGGTAACAATCTCAAGATGCAAAAGTCCAAGGAATCCGCAGCGAAATCCTCTCCCAAGCATGCCGGAAGATTCTTCTTCAAAAGAAAGAGACGAGTCGGAGAGGCGTAAACGCTCGAGCGATTTGCGCAGAAGCGGCAGGTCATCCTGACTTTCCGGATAGACTGAGGCCCAGACAACCGGACGCGGGCGTGCATAACCCTCAAGCGCCGGCAAAGAGCCTTTTGCCGCACTGATAGTATCGCCAACCGCAACAATACCCGGCTCTTTGATGCCGGTCACGACATACCCGATCTCGCCGGCAGAAAGAGAGTCCGCAGGAGTTTCTCCGGGCATAAAGATGCCGGTCTCAAGTGCGACAAATTCCTTCCCTGCGGCATGAAAAACGAGCGGCTGCCCTTTCTTGAGCGTGCCGTCGAATACGCGCAGATACACCGCAATGCCCCGGTGGGTCGAATACGAAAAATCAAAAATGAGACCTCGAGGTTCGTCGGAGTGAGTTGCGACGGACTCGCGGGGCGCAGGTATGCGCTTCACGATTGCTTCGAGCAACTCCTCAACGCCCGCACCCGTCTTCCCCGACACCGCGAGCACATCATCGCTTGAGGTGTGCACCAGTTTTGCGAGCTCGGCCTTCACTTCTTCCACGCGTGCTGCCGGGGAATCTATCTTGGAGACGATAGGAATGATGACGCAATTCTGCGCTTGCGCCATCGCAAGCGTTGTAAGCGTCTGCGCCTGAACCCCTTGTGTCGAGTCCACGAGCAAAAGCACGCCCTCAACCGCATGAAGCGCGCGCGACACTTCATAGGAAAAATCGATGTGCCCGGGCGTATCGATCAAATTCAAAACATATTCTTGTGCCGACCCCGGCCCGTTAGCATATTTGTATTTCATTCTAACGGGCTGCATCTTGATGGTAATGCCGCGTTCGCGCTCCAGATCCATGCGGTCGAGTACTTGGTCGCGCATCATGCGTTCAGGGATCGTGCCGGTTCGCTCAAGCAGGCGGTCAGCCAAGGTGCTTTTCCCATGATCCACATGGGCGATGATTGAAAAATTTCGGATGTTCTTTGAATTCACGGCTGTATTGGTTCTTCGGCTGACGGCGCGAGTACGCCGGAGCGTCCGCCCGGCACGCGAATGAGCCTGCCGAGCGCACTGGCTACGATGCGAAACTCTTCATTTTCGAGGAAGTAGAGCGTAAACGCCGAAGCGATAAGACCCACACTACCAGCGATGAACCCTTGTGTGAAGACTGCCATTAAGGTCGTAAGCGGTGCGATATCGCCCTCAAATGCGAGGGTTGCATACGCGGCCACGCCGCCGGCGAGCGCAGCGAGCGTACCGTCAATAAAGGAGCGTGTCAGTGTGCGCGCAAGGCCGGGCGAGACGCTCCGGAGCGCAAGGAGCGAAAGTATGGCCAAGAATATCTGTCCGAGCGTAGCGGCAAGCGCAATCAGCAAAACACCGGTTCCCGCAACATCCCCGACCTTCAAAAGCGCTGCGAGCGATGCTGGCAATGCCTGCGCCGGGAGCGCGAGAAGAACGACCGCAAGAAAAACAGTGAGCATACCGCCCGCGACCTGGTAGAAAAGGGGGCGCCAGGACTGCCGCACGGCATAGAGCGCGCGCGAGAAGAGGAGGATAAGCCCTTGTGCAACCAAGCCCACCGCAAAAATGGCGAGCAGCGCAGCAGTGAGGCGAGTCGCGTCCCAATCAAATGCGCCCGTGCCGAGGATGACGCGCACCAAATGCGCGCGAAGCACAACGATGAGTCCCAAGGACACGATTGACCAAAGAATGACATGCCGCGCGCTCGCCGAGAGGATCCCGGTGAATTCATCGCGACGCTCCAAAGCCGAGGCCTCAGAGAGCGCGGGGAATGCAGCAACGGCATAGGAGGCGCCGATAAGCCCGAGCGGAACCGCTTCAAGATTGCTGGCAAAAGTGAAAACTGAGACTGCGCCGGTGCCCACTCTTGAAGCGAGCGCGGTCAACACGAGCGCGGTAATCGAACCCATACCAAGCGCAAGCGAGCGCGGAATGGAATCCCGCACAACACTCGCAATAAGCGCGAATCGGGGAATAACGAGCCGCGGGAACACGCCTGCCTCGATTAGAACTGGGACATTTACCGCAAGATACGCGACCGCGCCAACAACGACGCCGATACCGATGCCCGGAAGACCCCAGCGCGGGTAGAGAACAACCGTACCGAGAATGATGCCGATGTTGTAAAGCACCGGCGAGAGTGCGAAGAGCACGAAACGCCGATGCACCTGCGTCACACTCCCGAGGACGCCGGAGAGACCGAGCAGAATCGGCTGCAAAAGGAGGATGCGCGCAAGCAATACGAACTCGGCGCTCGCCGCCGATGTGGCAAGGCTCGGGTACAGAAACGCAAGAAACTGCGGCATGAAAATCGCGAGTACGATGCAGATGAGTCCGCCGACGCCAAACAGAAACGATGCCGATTCGGAAAGGAGCCTCCGCGTCCCTTCCCTGTCCATACCGGTGAGGCGCGGTATGAGCACATACGCGCTCACAAGCGAAGAGACGAGCGCAAAAACGAGGTCCGGAACGCGAAACGCCGCATAATAAAGATCGAGTACCTGGCCGGCGCCAAATAAATGGGCGAAGGTGCGGTCGCGCAGGAGCGCAAGCACCTGCGATGCAAGCGTCAACGCGGCAAGAAGATACGCAGCCTGGTGAAGGCTGCGTATCGGCCGCATGACGAGTCCGCGTACCGGCGCTGCGATGCGCTCGAAAATTTCCCGAACCATGGCCCTATTCTACTACTACCAAGCGAGTTGAGCGAGAATTGCGCTTCCCGGTGCAATTTTCTGAAGCGAACGCCGAGAGGAAGCTGGTACTACAGCTTCTCTACTGCTTGACGGGCGTCGAAGAGACAGAAAGGAGGTTCGCCGGGAACGGATTCTTCCCCGCTTTCAATGCAGCGAGCTGTGAGGCAACTGCGGTCGCATTCTCGCTCGACATATCGGCGATGGCTTGCATCTCACGAGCGGCGTTCTGGAAGTCGCCGCGCTTCGCATGCACCGCCGAGAGGAAGTAGCGTGCGTTCGCAAATTGCGGATTTGCCGTGACAGCCGCATCGAGCGCCAGCACCGCATTTCCATAGTCGTTCTGCGCCGCGTAGAGGATGCCGACTTGGAAGAGGATATTTGGGTTGTTTGGCGTGAAGTAGGCGGCTGCAAGTGCTGCGGTGAGCGCCTCCTGCACATTGCCGTCCTGCACCTCAAGCTGAGAAAGGAGGAAGATCGCGGCCGTATAGTCCTGTTTGAGCGTTATCGCGGCCTTTAGGTTTTCCTTCGCGGCCTTGTTGTCCTTATTTGCGATGTCGAGCTGGGCGAGAATGTACGGAATCTGGGGATTCGTAGGGTTCAACGCCTCGGCCTTCTTATATGCGGTCTTGGCGCTGTCATAGGCGCCCGAGACGCCGACCGGCACCGCCTGCGCGTAAAGATTTCCGAGTGCGACCCAGCTCTGGTAGTCGGAAGGGTCAAGATTAGTCGCGGTCAACGCGGCGTTGATGCCCGCCTGGAGCGTTGTTTGGTATGCCTGTTGCGCCGCAGCTCTCGCCATAGTCGTAGAGGCAGCGATGAGGTTGAGTCGCGCGTTCGCGATGGCCGCTTGAGCCTGGTAGGCAGCGGCGGAAGGCACGAATGATAGTGCGGCCGACGCGGCTTGATCGGCGGCGTCGAGATTGTTGTTCGAGAGAGCAACGCTCGCACTCGCAAGTTGTGCGGTTGCGACATACCGCCCAACGAGCGTGTAGGCAGCAACGACCGATGAGAGCAGGAGTATTGTGAGCGAGAAGACGATGACGAAACCGAGCCGCGGGCTCCGGGAGAACATGACGCCCCATTGCGCGCCGCGCGCCGCATACCGCATTGTCGAAGCGAAGAGCCCCGCAAAGACAAAAGCAAGAGCGAGAACGGTAGCGCTCGGCAGATCAAAGAGCGCGACCGCAAAGAGATAGACGGTGCCAATAAACGAGAGTATTGCGACATAGCGAATGTACGCATCCTCCGGTGTGCGCCGAATGAGCATGCGGACTCCAAGCACCAGGAAGAGCGCGATGAGCGCAAACCACGCGAGAGCTCCCACGGCACCCGTTGTTACAAACGAAGTCGGAATGAAACCGATGCCGGACGAGAAGTCGACATTCCAAAAGACTGTCGAATTAAGAGCTGGGTCGCGATATTTGAGCCACTCGACTCCGAATGTGCCCGGACCGGAACCGAAGACTGGTGCAGTGGAGTAAGCCTTCTGGGCGACCGAGAATGTCGACTGCCAAGAGGGGCGAACATTGAGGACATTTATATGGAGCGCATTTGCAAGCGCGCCGCCGAGATTGCCGCCAATGAGGAAAAACAGGGACACGGCGAGCACGGCGAGCGGCAAAACGAGCGAGCGCTTCCCCTCGCCCGACTCAAGCGGAGTCTCATCCATCACGACAGCTTCATCAAGATCGGCGTCAGCGGACCTCGATTCGCGCCGCATGACTGATTCAACGAAAAGCCCGAGTGCGACAAGTGCGACAAGAACCCACACGAGCGTGGAGTTCGCGAGCGCGAGAAGGAAGAGTGCCACCGCAGCGCTTGCGACGAGCAGCGCGTGATGAACACGCGAGCGCACTTCAAAGAACCGGAGGGTTATGAGAACGGCGATGATACCGAGACCAGAGAGCGATGCGAGGTCGCCGAAAGAGCCAACGAGTGAAAAGGTTGGCGAAATTGTATCCGGAGCGAATTGCCCGACGATGACGATAACCGCCTGCACGAGTGTCAGTATCCCAAACGCATATGCGCCGGCATTGAGGAACGAGCGGTAATGCTCGGGACGCCGCAGTATGAGCGCGGAGAGCGAACCCAGGACGGCAACAACCAGTATGAAGCCGAGCGTATCCGGCTCAAGCGCCGTTCCCCAGAGCGCGGTCGCGAACGGTATGCCGGAGAACACTGCCGAAAGCGCATAGGCAATAACCGGGAGCCAGAGCGCGCCGAGAAGTACCGCAGGAGGAAAGATGACATTGCCGCGCCCGAGACGAGCGAGGATGTAGAGCGCGAGCGTGATGATTGCGCCAGCCGCAAGGACGAATGTTTTTGTCGTTATGAACGAAACTGCGACGGACGGAATAAATATGAACAAGGCGGCAGCGAGCGTGATGAAAAGCGCCCAGACGCTGGCGGTATCAAGCGAACGGTGCGATGTTGCGACTGACTGTTGCGGAGGCATAGGAAAATTAATTGTGCTAAGCGCTTATAATGCTGTCTAGTATACTCCCTGATCGGCTTTGTCGAGGGGATCTCTCCACAAAAAATATGTGGTATAATAAGCCCAGACCAGGCTAGATGATCGCCCGACACACTGCATAAGTGTGTCGGGAGGAAAGTCCGAACATGCCCCGCCACACTGCATAAGTGTGGCGGGAGACAGGTAGCGGGTAACGCCCGTCGTCCGCAAGGATAGAGGTGACTACAGTGACGCCGACGACGAAAGTCCGAGGCTCCCTTCGGGGAGAATCCCGTTGAAAGACGGGGGTGCAACGAGCAAATCCTTACCCGCATGCAAGGCCGTGCCCGTCACACTGCATAAGTGTGGCGGGAGTGCCGCTTGAGCCAACCAGCAATGGAGGGCCCAGATAAATGATCATCCGCGACAGAATTCGGCTTATCGGCCTGGTCTGCAAAAATGCGAAAACCCACGCTCCTGCGTGGGTTTTCGCATTTTTAACGAATTAGACAATCTCGCAGGTGCCGCCGGCACACGCGAGCTCCTTCTTCATTTCAGTCTCATCCTGCCGCTCGTAGGCAATGAGCTGCGAGTAATCCACTTCTGGGAAACGCGACATACGCTCATCATATTCTTCTTTTGTGATGGTTTCGTATGGCGCGAGACGGTACACATGGTTCGAGCGCGGAAGGAACGAGAGGCCGCCGATAATGTTCCAATTCTTCTGCACCCAATCAACGACGCCAATCCATTCGTTTTCACTCACCGAAATAGTTGCGGACGGATTGTGCTCGGTGTAGTTGAGCTTCACCTGCTTCCAGTACTCAAGCTGATCAAGCGCGGTGAGGTCGTCCTTGAAACGCGCCTCCTTAGAGTGGTCGGGTGCTTTCACTGGGAACTCGAGCACAAAAGTGTTCGCCTCTTCGATCGACTGCCCCACTTCCGGGTAATACGGCACTCCCTGATCGCGCATCAGTTTGAAAAGCGAGTCGGTCGCACTGATGCGCACGCGGCGGATGTAGTACGGTGCATGACGCGGATGGATGCCCGAGGCGCAATTGAAAGTCTGCGAGACCGTGCCCGAAGGCTTTACGGCGGTTACGGCCATTGATCGTTCAACGCCAAATCGTTTCGCATAAGTCACATTTGTCTTCACTGCCGTGTCGCGTATCTTACGCATCACTTCCGGTTGGCGTGCTACCGGACTATCCCACTGTCCGGTTACCGAGACCCCGAGAAGACGCTCTGCTTTGTTGTGGTCGGTCCAGTCTTGGGAGATGTAGCCGAACTTGGTCAAGGTCGATTGATAGGTGCCGATGATTGCTGCGAGACGCGCCTTGCGCACGAGCGATGCTTCGGTGTCATGCGCGCGCGCAATGACTTCGGAGAGATTGCAGAACTGCTTCGACTGCAAAATGATCTCCGCGCACGGGTTCGTGCCGACTGGGCCCTGCACCACACCATCGTCGCCGATGAAACCGACCTTCTTGAAATAATCCACGCGGCGCTTCGGAAGCGTCGCGGCAAGTGACCCGCGGTTGAAAATGCCACGCTCACCGGCGCCGCTCTTCATAAGCGCGACCCATTCGTCCATAAGCTCGGTATTGGTCGGCTGCATCTCGTATACCGCGGAGTTGTTGGCTACCGAGCGGTGCGGATCCGTCATATAGAACTGGCCTTTCTTGGCGTCGCGCATTTCGACATCGTCGAGGTCGGAGAGTGAAATCATCGCGGTGCGGCGAACACCCCCAGCGACCACACATTCGCCTATCTTGCAGATGACATCGTGCGCATCGATAGTGCGCAAGCGGCGCCCCTGGCGCGCGAAAATGCGCTCGCGCGCGAACGCGAGCAGAGAGCGCAATGGTTCCGGACCGCTCGCCTTCCCTCCCATGGTCTTGAGCCGCGCGCCTGCAGGACGAATCTGCGAAAAATCGAAGTCAATGTCCTTGCCCGAGTACCAGGTCTTGAGTCCCATCGTGAGGGCATCGCACCAACCCTCCTTTGAGTCAGTGATGACATGTGTGGCAATCTTTTTTCCTGACTGCTTCATGATCTGCGGAAGCTGTTCGATGTTCTGGCTCTCCACGGCGAAGCCGACGCCGCATCCCTGCATCGAGAGATACATGATTTCAGCAAAGTCTTCGAGTTTGACCGGCGCAGTGAAGGTACAGTTGTATGCGCAGGTGTTACAACGGCGCGCCGCTTCACCTGAGAATTGCATCAGACGCATCGATGGCATCACTTCTTGTTTCAAAATGCCCATGCGGACTTCGGCATATTCTTTTTCGGTGAGTTTGTTGCCAAGATTTTCGCGCATAAAGCTGATGTAGCGATCGACAGTCTCAATCCATGTCTCGCGGCGTCCTTCTTCCGGTATCCATTTCGCATAGGTGCGCAGATATACGAACTCGCCAAGCGCATTACCTTCAAAATACTTTTTGCTTTCTTCCGCAAGCTTCTTTACATTCTCCGGTATTTGAACATGCGCGGCGCGCAGCTGTGCACGCTTGTCGCGATAGAGGATATAGTTCTTCGCCGTCTTCACATAATCATTGAGAATGAGATATTTTTCGACCGAATCCTGAATACCCTCAACCGTCGGGAGGAAACTCTTGTATTTCTTTGCAAATCGCCCAAGCTCGCCCGCCACCTGATGCGCAACGAGCACCGCATCATCTTGTCCCCCCTCTTCGGAAGCCGCCATCGCCTTCCAAATCGCCGAAGCGATCTTATCAAAATCAAATGGCATGAGCCGACCATCGCGTTTTTCTATCTGCGGGATCATTTCGCGATAACGAATCGTTTCTTTTGAGACTGGCTGCTTCGGAACTGCGACGGGCGTCACCGCGGTCTTCGCGCGAACAGAAACTTTGGCAGCTTTTGACATGAAAATAAGGCGATTAGTAAATGATAATAATTGCTCGATTCGTTAGCGTAATTTTACTCCTGCTGGTGCGAAACGCTATGTGGACAGCGCTATTTTGAAACGGTTGGAAAACTTTTCAACAGTAGCGGGGTGCCAGTTGCGATGGAGTGCGCTCGAGCAAAGCCCGCAGCAGTCTCAAGGACATACCGCACCGGCTCTGTGGGGTAAAAGACATGGGGGTAGGAGGAAGTCGCCGCCTCGACAGCCATCGAAACGACCTGTCCTTGAGCGTTAAGCCAGAAAATATCGAGCGGGACGAGCGTATCCTTCATCCAGAAGCCGTAGCGGCCGTCCTTTGGGAATACAAAAAGCATCCCGTAGTCGCCCGGGATACTCGTCTGACCGCCAAGACCGAGCTCGCGTTCGGCCGGGGTTATCGCATATTCAATATTCAAGGACACGCCCCCGAACTCTGCGGTTGCTGATGGTTCCGGTGTCCTATAGAAGAGAAGAGTTGTAGCAACCGCCACAACAATAAGGGTCCCGATAAAGGAAGAGCGTGACATGGGGCGGATGCTAGCACGAAACTTACGGGAGTCTGGTTTTTCTGTTATATATAACAAGCACGCTTGGAGGCGTCGCATAGTGGTCTAGTGCACCGCCTTGGAAAGGCGGCAGGCTCGAAAGGGTCTCGAGAGTTCGAATCTCTCCGCCTCCGCAAAATTAAGTCCCCGCAATTTTGCGGAGGCGAGCGACGCGCCTGCGCGCGTCGCGTGAGAGATTCGAAGACCTTGCGCATATCGCAACGAGTCCGTGCTTTGGCGGACGAAGTGAGATGCGAAAGGTGTACTGATCCTGTAAGGATCGAAAAGCGTAATCGCGGTCTCTCCGCCTCCGCTTTTTATTAGCCGTTCGGGAGAAGCGCTTTGATGCGATCAGGGATGAGAGGGTGCGTTGAGAACACGCGCTCTATCCAGCCGCCGGCTCCACCACCTTTCGCACCGAAGGGGCTACTGATGAAAAGATGCGCGGTCGCGGTATTCGCACGCTGCATCGGCGACTGATAGCTGCCAATCTTTTCGAGCGCAGAAGCGAGACCTTCGGGATATCGCGTGAGGAGTGCGCCGGAAGCATCGGCGAGAAATTCGCGACGGCGCGAGACGGCGAGCTGAATAAGCTTCGCGGCCACCGGTGCGAGCACAATGCCAACGACGGCGAGTATCACCATAATTGCATTACCTTGTTTGTTATCACTACTGCGACCGCCGCCCCAAAACGATATCCGCAGGAACATATCAGCGACGATGGCGACAAAGCCCGCGAGCACAACCGCGATGGTCATCAACAAAATATCGCGGTTCTTGATGTGCGAGAGTTCGTGCGCAATGACGCCCTCTAGCTCCGAGCGCGAAAGCATCGAGAGAAGGCCGGTTGTCGCGCAGACGACCGCGTGTTTTTCATCGCGGCCAGTCGCAAAAGCATTCGGCGCCATATCATCTATGACATAGAGTTTTGGTGTGGAGAGGCCGGCGGTAATGGAGAGATTCTCGGCAACCGTGTAGAAGTCGAAAAATTCCTCGCGCGTAGCCGGGCGCGCGCGGTTCATTGAGAGCACGAGCTTGTCCGATTGCCAGTACGCGTAGAAATTGGTCGCTACCGCGATGAAAACGGCGATGTAGAGAATACCCGGATTGCCGTAGTACCAAGAAATCGCGTAGCCGACCGCAATAACAACGACAAGGAAGCCGAGCACGAGCACCCAGGTCCGACGAATATTGCTGGAGCGCTGTTCGTAGAGATTCATCGACGAACTAGAACTGCACCTTAACTGGTTCTGCGGCGGCAGCCTCGGTGAGCTCAAAGAGGTCCATCGCTTTGAAGTCGAATGAGGAGGCGATGACATTGCCCGGGAATGTCTGGAGTGCGGTGTTGAGCGCCATGACGGTCGTGTTGTAGAAACGGCGTGCGGCCTGAATCTTGTCTTCGGTATCGCCGAGCTCTTTCTGGAGCTGGAGGAAGTTTTGATTCGCCTTTAGATCCGGATACGCCTCGGAGACAGCAAAGAGCGACTTCAATGCGCCGGTAAGCTGATTTTCTGCTTGCGCCTTGTCTGCGGCACCGGTCGCACCCATCGCGGCGGCACGCGCCTTCGTTACGCTTTCAAAAGCGCCTGACTCGTGCGCCGCATATCCTTTCACTGTTTCAACGAGATTCGGGATGAGATCATAACGGCGTTTGAGCTGCACTGCGATATCGGCCCACGCCTCTTTTGCCTGATTAACAAGCGTAATAAAGCGGTTGTACGCAAATATCGCCCACAGCACGACAAGCGCCAGAACAATAAGAACCAGGGTGGTTATAGTCATATCCTCCAGTATACCCCAAAACGGCGATGCTATACTTTTCGCACCCTTTACTATTCCGTAAGCATACAAATATGAACAGAAACATCATTGGTATCGCCTTGGCGCTCGTTATTGCGGCGGGCGGCTGGTACATGCTCCAAGGAACCCCAGCGGCAAATGAAGAGACCCAAACGCCCGCAACCGGCACCACGGTCATCTATAGCGATCGGGGGTTCTCGCCAGCGAGCCTCACCGTTCCGCTCGGCACCACGGTTACTTTCATCAATCAGAGCTCGAGAGATATGTGGGTCGCTTCGGCGATGCATCCGGCTCACACCGTCTACAGCGGCACGAGCTTGAGTGAACACTGTCCGGATACCGCGAACACGGCGTTTGATGCGTGTGCCGCAATCACCTCCGGCAACTCCTTCTCATTCACCTTCAATAAAGAGGGTACTTGGAAATACCACAACCACACCAACGCAACAGATTATGGGTCTGTGGTTGCAACGACAGCCGCATCCTCGAATTAGCGGAAGTGCGAAAAGAAGTAGATCCCAATCGGCGTGCACCACGCGAGCCAGTCAATGATGCCCTTTCTCCAAAGCTGCTGATACATTCGGCGGTGCACATAGAACTCCTGAAACGAAACGAGGCCCACCGCAGCAATGAGGAACGCATACATCGCATCGGCATTCTTGAAAAACGCTTGTGAGAAATATGCCGCGACGATCAAAAAGAGTATCGATCCGATGAGGTGAAAAAATTGCCGGTAGGCGCCAAGCTTATAGCCGTAACGACCGTCTCCGTACATCTTTTGATATCGCGCGAGCACCGCGTTGTAGGAACGGATACCGCGCACCCACTGCCCTCCCACCTCGGTCTTGAAGGGATACAGCCGGTCCGGCAATACCACGAGCGCGTTGTACAGGCCCGTGCGCTTCTTCTGCATGTGTTCAGTGTACCCCGTGAGATAGGAAATTTAAACCGCTAGATGTGCCTCCGAGTTGTTATCTCATGGGGTGTACCGCACGCGCAACCGTTTTCACTACACGGGGGTCCAAAAGGTCGGGAATTATCTTGGCGGCCGAAGGTTTCGTGACGAGCGCCGCGAGCGCGCGGGCGGCACGGAGTTTGGTCGCTTGAGTTATCTTCTTCACGCCCTTATCGAGAGCTCCGCGAAAAATACCCGGGAATACAAGCGCATTGTTTATCTGGTTTGGAAAATCGGAGCGACCGGTTGCAATCACCATCGCACCCGCCTTTCGAGCCTCTTCCGGCAGTATCTCCGGATCGGGGTTTGCCATCGCAAACACAATGCTTCGCGGCGCCATGCTCGCGACATGGTCGGCATGAAGCAATCCCTTGCCCGACACCCCAATGAACGCGTCGGCCCCGTGCATGGCTTCCGCGAGTCCTCCCGAGACCTTGCGCGGATTTGTGAGCGCCGCAAGCTCTGCCTTGTGCCCATCGAGGCCGGGGCGACCCGCATATATGGTTCCGGTGCGATCAAGGAGAATGATGTCTGAAACGCCCGCGGCGGCGAGAAGCTTCGCTACGGCAGTGCCAGCCGCGCCGGCGCCACTCACGACAACTTTCAGTTTCTTCATGTCTTTTTTCACTACCTTCGCCGCATTCATAAGTCCGGCGAGCACCACAATAGCGGTACCATGCTGATCGTCGTGCATGACCGGAATGTCGAGCTCATCGATGAGCCGTCTCTCGATGTCGAAACACTTCGGCGACGCAATGTCTTCCAGATTGATGCCGCCAAAGGATGGCGCAATGGCTTTCACGATGCGCACAATTTCATCCGGATCCTGGGTGTCGAGCACCAAAGGCCAAGCGTCCACATTTCCCTTTTCCTTAAAGATGAGGGCCTTCCCTTCCATCACCGGCAAAGCGCCGTACGGACCGATGTTGCCGAGACCGAGCACTGCGGAACCATCGGAGACGACAGCAACACTGTTTTTCTTCACTGAGAGCTTCCGTGCATCTTTCGGATGCTTCGCAAGATGAAGCGATGCGGTACCGACGCCGGGCGTGTACCACAATGAGAAGTCCGGTTTGCCCTTGAGCTTCACACGCCCTTTCGTTTCTATGCGCGCCCCCTGCTTCGTATATGCCGCCAATATTTTTTTCGCATCCATAGTAGACTGGCAGTATACTATACGGGTGAACCCGGAGGATACTGTTGAAAAACATTTCACGCGGCTCAAACCGGAACAGCGGCGAGCGCTCCAGAAGCTCCAAATACGCACTATTCGCGACCTTCTGTACCATTTCCCCGCCCGTTACGAGCACGCGGGTCCGACCGGAACCATCAGCAGCGTCTCCGCGGGCGCGCAGGTGACGCTCTACGGCACGGTCAGGAAGCCGGATATCAGGAAAACCTGGAAGAGTCGCCGCCCAGTCGCGGAAGCGTACCTCGAAGATGCCTCGGGCAAGATAAAAATGATGTGGTTCTCCCAACCCTACATCGCGAAGACGCTCCACGATGGCATGGTGGTAAAAGTGAGCGGACGCATCGCGGGCGAAGGGGCGAAGATGTATCTCGCGAATCCGGATATCGACCGCTCACCCATCGCGCCTGAAGAGGCGAACGATTCTCTTTTTGTAAAAGGAGCGGAAACAAGCGAAACAATTTACCCCGTCTACCCGGAAAGCCAGGGCGTTTCCTCCCTCTGGTTCCTGCATGCGTTGAAGAAAGTATTTGAGGGGCTCGCGCATGAGCGCCTCGCGGACCCCATTCCCCCGGAGATACTCGCGCGCTACAAACTTCCCTCGCTCTCTTCCGCGTTCGTTTTTATTCACGCGCCGCAAAAACTCTCTGATGCAACTGCAGCGCGCAAACGATTCGCGTTCGAAGAAATATTCGCACTTCAGATTGTGATGCAGCAGCGCCGGCGCATGCTTGAAGCGGAGAAAGCACTGCCGGTCGCCGTAGACCGCACAAAGCTCGCCGACTTCGTCGCGTCGTTTCCTTTTCCAGCGACAAAGGCGCAAATGGCCGCCATCGAGTCTATCGTCGCTGACTTCGAGCGGCCGCATCCGATGCTCCGCTTACTTGAGGGCGATGTGGGCAGCGGCAAGACTGCGGTCGCCGCAGCAACCGCATACTTGGTAGCCACCTCGCTCCCCCAAGGACGCATCGCCGGCACACTCCAAGTTGCGTACCTGTGCCCCACTGAAATCCTCGCGAAACAGCATTTCTCGACATTCGTTTCGTATTTCCGCGACCACCCCATTCCCATCGGCCTTATCACGGGAAGCGAGTGCCGCAAATTCCCCTCGCGCGTGCGCTATGAAGAATCCGCCAAGCTTTCGAAAGCAGCGTTCAAGAAAATGGTGGCGAACGGCGAAATACCCATCGTCATCGGCACGCACGCACTCATCGAGAAATCGCTTTCCTTTAAATATTTCGCGTACGCCATCATCGACGAACAGCACCGCTTTGGCACAATGCACCGACAAAAGCTCGCGACCAAGGGCGACATCGCACCGCACCTGCTCTCGATGACGGCGACGCCTATTCCCCGCACGCTTGCGCTCACAATGTACGGCGATCTCGACCTCACCCTCCTCGATGAGATGCCCGCAGGCAGAAAATCGGTCATCACCGAGGTACTCATTTCCAAAGAACGCGAACGGGCGTACGAACGCGTGCGCGCCGAACTCATGATGGGACATCAGGCATATGTCATCTGTCCGCGCATCGACGAGCCCGATCCGGCGAAAGAGCTCGCGCTCCAAGCGAAGTCGGTCAAAGCCGAAGCGGCGCGCCTCCAAAAATCGGTATTCCCTCAAGCGGCCATCGATATTTTGCACAGCAAAATGAAACCAGCGGAAAAAGAAGCGGCAATGAAAAAGTTCGAGGAAGGTGAGACCGATATTCTTGTTGCAACTTCAGTTGTGGAAGTGGGCGTCAATGTTCCGAACGCAACGGTCATCCTTATCGAGGGCGCAGAGCGCTTCGGACTTGCGCAGCTTCACCAGCTGCGCGGCCGAGTCATTCGTTCGACGCATCAGTCATACTGCTTTGCGCTTCCGGAGTCTGCCGGCGAAGCGACGCGTTCTCGTATGAAAGCGCTTGTTAAGGCGAAAAATGGTTTCGAGCTCGCCGAGTACGATCTCGCACAGCGCGGCGCAGGCGAGCTTTCAGGGGGACGACAGTGGGGCGTCTCCGACATTGCGATGGAAGCATTGAAAAACATAAAGCTTGTGGAGGCGGCGCGAAGCGAAGCTGCGAAGCTGGTGGCAAGTGACCCAGAGTTGCGGCACCACCCTGCCCTTGCGCTCCGCGCTCGCGCCGCCGACACCGAGATGCATTTGGAATAATTTGTCGTCACGCGTCGTTTTCTGCTGAAAACGCGGCGACCCCACCTCGCGCTGTCGCGCTGCGGCTCGGACAAGCTTCGCTTGTCCGCCCCCTTGGACTCGAACCAAGGACCCTCGAGGTATAAGCTCGATGCTCTAACCAGCTGAGCTAGGGGCGGATGCCGCCATAGTACAACGAAACGCAGGGCTTGCGAATACAGGGTTATTGACTATTCAGCCGCGAAGTGCCATTATGTGGTCTGCTTTTGTTGTACCTTGTTGTCCAAGAACCGTTTTCCTCAAAACCGAAATGGAGAGTAAAAATAATGGCAACTGGAAAAACCGTTTTCCCGAAGGGTTCGGAACGCCATGACACCATTGCAACACGCGGCGGAGCGAAGGTTCGTCTGAAGTACGCCACCGGCGCGGTGGTGGGCGGCATGACGCTGTTGGAGGCGGCCCGGACGGTCCCGCGCGGGAAAGCCCAGGTCGTCGGCGACGACAACCGGCCGCTCCGGCCGACGCTCGTCGTGATCTGCCGGAAGGAGATGTCGCCCGCGAAAGCGAACGGATTCCCCCGGATCGGGCAGCCGATTGAAGTGATCAACCCCGGGATCCTGCACACGCTCTTCCTGCTTTTCTGGAGCGTGAGCGTCCCGCTCGTCCCCAAGAACCTGTGCAAGCCCGCCAGCCCGTGCCACAACACGGACGACCACTGCGGCAACTGCCACAACCGTTCGAAAACCTGAACAGGGAGACAAGGAGACCCAATGAGCCCCGGACATGTGCCGGGGCTTACAATTTTATGTAACTACATCTGCACGGGTGCAATGTCATGCCCCTCCTCTTCCCTCTTTTTCGGCGTGATGCCGTTAGCGATGAGTATCTTTTCAAATTCGGCGCGTTCCACCGTTTCCTTTTCTATAAGTTCTTTCGCGATGGCATCGAGCGCTTTGCGGTGGTCAGTGATAACTTTCGCGGCGCGCGATTTTGCTTCATCAATAATGTGTGCGACCTCGGCGTCTATCTCCGCCGCGACCTTTTCAGAGTACGGTTCGTTGCCCATCTGCCGTTCGCCGAAGGCGATGGGGCCCATCTTCTTGCTCATGCCGTAGCGGGCGACCATATCGCGTGCGAGCGCCGTGATGACCATCAGGTCATTGCTTGGCCCCGTCGTCACATCATCGAAAAGCATCTCCTCGGCCACATACCCGCCCAAGGTCGCGGCGATGTCGTCGAGAAATTGTTTCTTTGACTGCATCTTCCTGTCTTCAAACGGAAGCTTGAGCGTGTAGCCCGCGGCGCGCCCGCGGCTGATGACGGAAATCTTGTGCACCGGGTCGGCATGCTCGAGCACCGAGGACACGAGTGCGTGTCCGGCTTCGTGATACGCCGTGAGTTCTTTCTCTTTCTTTGAGAGCAAGTGCGACTTCCGCTCCGGACCGAGCATCACTTTCTCTATGGAACGAATAAGGTCGTACTGAGTAACCTCCGTCCGGCTCTCCCGCGCGGCGAGTATCGCGCCCTCGTTCATGAGCGAGTAGAGCTCGGCCCCTGAGAAGCCTGGTGTGCGTTCCGCGATAACCGAAAGCGCCACATCCGGACCAAGCGGTTTCTTGCGCGCGTGTATCTGCAATATCTCTTCGCGGTCGCGGCGATCCGGCAGGTCGATGGTGACGCGCCGATCGAAACGCCCCGGGCGCAGAAGCGCGGGGTCGAGCACATCAGGTCGGTTCGTTGCGGCCATCACGACCACTTTTTCGGTCGGTTCAAAGCCGTCCATCTCGACGAGTATTTGGTTGAGCGTCTGTTCGCGCTCGTCATTGCCGCCGCCTACCCCGGTACCGCGCACGCGGCCAACTGCGTCTATTTCATCCACAAAAATGATGGCCGGCGCGGCCTTCTTCGCCAACTGGAAGAGATCGCGCACGCGCGACGCTCCCACCCCGACGAACATTTCGACGAACTCGCTTCCTGAAATGGAGAAGAACGGCACGCCCGCCTCACCGGCAACCGCGCGCGCAAGCAGAGTCTTGCCGGTACCGGGCGCACCCATAAGAATAATGCCCTTTGGAATGCGTGCGCCGATGTCGAGAAACTTCTTCGGGCTCTTGAGGAAATCGACTATCTCAAGCAGTTCTTCTTTCGCCTCGCGCGCGCCGGCGACATCGGCAAAGGTCACGCGCTGCGAAAGATCGGCCGGGTCGATGACGCGCGCCTTCGACTGTCCGAAACTGAACGCCTGCATGCCCGCGCCTTTCACCTGCCGCGAGAGGAACCAGAAAAGAAATGCGATGAAAATGAGCGGGAGCAAGACTGGAACAAGCGTAAGGAACCAGAACTGGAACCCTGACTGGCCCCGAATGGTGATGGAGACTTTCGCGAGCTGCGCGGGTGTGACGCCGTAGGTCGCGAGTGTTTCGGGAAGGCTTGCAGCGGAGTCCTTCCGCGAAGTTTTGACCGACTCGTCGGTATAGGAAAGCTCGAGCGCATCGCCATTCACCGTGATTGCTTTCACCTTCCCCGCTGCGACATCGGCGGCCACAACCGAGAGCGGAATGTTGTTGCTCGGCTGAACAAAACCGTTGATGAACGAGTACGCGCTCATGAGAAGGAGGAATATGAGCGCCGTGGTGACGAGATTCCCGAAGAACGAGGGTCCGCCAAGCATCATGCTCCATCCGCGACGCGACGCGAGCGGAGTAAGAGTTTTTTTTCCTTTTGGTTTCTTAGGAGATGCGCCAGCCATGAAAGGTACTATACTCTATTCGTATGGCTCTCGTCGAATATAAGAAGGCGACCTTGAAATACGCCCCGCTTGAGAGCTTCTCGGCGGGTCTTGAGCTCTTGGGCACCGAAGTGAAAGCGCTCCGCGGGAAACTCGGCTCCCTCGACGGCGCGCGGGTGGTGGTGCGCGGCGGCGAAGCATTTATCGTCGGTATGACCATTCCGCCGTACCAGGCAGCAAACACGCCGAAAAGCTATGATCCGGAACGCCCGCGCCGCCTTCTGCTTTCGAAGAAAGAACTGGCGACGCTTGCCGCGGCAGAATCAAAAAAGGGGTTGACAATCGTCCCACTTGAGGTGTATACTAGCGGTAGATTTGTGAAGGCGCGCATCGCTATCGCCCGCGGTAAAGGTAAGTCCGACCGTCGCGAAGACTTGAAGAAGCGGGATGCCTCGCGCGAAACTGCGCGTGTTCTCAAAAACCGCTAGTTCGATCCATCGCAGAAAGCACGGAATGGTATTCTGTATTTTCTGGGGGTGACCGGCTTTGACGGTCTGTACCTTGAAAGCCGTGCGACGCAGTGCACGCTCGTATGACACTCCAAATCCAACGAGCAACCAAACTTGCCAAGAACACTCTTGCAAGCGTGAAGTCTCCGTACTTCGGTGCAAAAGACTTTGCGTTCGCGTACGCGACCGCCTAACGGCTCCTCGCCTCGCGACATCTTTCCTCCCTCGGTTTCTACAGCAGGAGGATGGGTGGAATGGTCTGTAGAATCGATGTCCAGAATCCCGGCTGACACATCTAAATAAGGGATCGGAGAGGAGTGGTTTCGTTCTGATTCCTCGCACCCTCTCCTAAATCCTAATCAGGACTACGCGTCGTAGACTCGCTTTCTTGACCAGGCTCGGACCGGAGTTCAACTCTCCGCACCTCCACAAAGCAAATGCAGCAGCTCGCCTATGGCGAGCTTTTGCTTTGTGGAGGTGCAGGAAGCAAACTGCTTTGCTTCCGTGGAGAGTTGAATGGCGGAGACATATCGCGAGTCATCGAGCGAAGTCGAGTCGGGGTCGAGAGCGCTTAGCAAAATGTGAGTGCTCGGAGCATTTTGGTTAGCGACTCGTGACCAACCTCGCACCTCCACAACTATAAACACAAAGGCCCAGAGTATCCCTCTGGGCCTTTCGTGTATGGTTTTGGGCGGGTTCTAATATCTCGAGAGATCCCTGGATTGTAGAACTGCTATACGTATGCAAGGAGTGACTCACTCTGAATAGCCTGCACCCCTTTTGGCATAAGAAAATATTGACCGTCTTTCCTCCCAATGAGCTTCTGTGTAACCATGTTACCGAGAGTACTTCGGAAGCGAGTTGAGTTACCATCCTTTGTTTTTGAGAACAAAAAGTCGAAGTCAGCCTTGGAGAACTTGTTCAAAACAACGAGCACTTCTTGTTTCGCTGACAGGTCTGGACGAGTAATAAATGTGTCTCCATCGAATTCCATAAGTACTGGGTAGTCTTTAACGGCTAGTCCGTCCACAATTCGTTGTGCGTCTGGCATTTGATATCCGCCATAAACTCGTATCAGTTCACAAAATATCCAAGTTGCTGCGGTCGTTACGAACAGTGTATCCATGTCGTTGGCATCGAATCCGCCCAAGTGAGCTGAATCCCGATTATTTCGGAAATCAAGTAGGAGTCGAGTTAGAGGAACTACCTTCTGGCGCACGTGGTCATCTATCGCGGGATGGATCTTTACCGCGTTGAGGATTTTCTCTTTTCCCGTTGCTGTAATGTCAGTCCCAAGGGGTGTGATGGGTGCTCCAAGCAGGTGTTGAAGCGCTCGCAGCACCGCTTCTGCGAACCTTCCTCCCTTCAACTGGCCGGGTCCCCAATCGTTGAGTGCGTAGCGTTTTTTTATCTCCAGGTATTCGCCCTGAAGGGCTTCTATTACCTCACTCGGTATAGTTCCTAGTTTCAACTTTGTGGTCATAATGTTACTCGCCTCGTGCCATCTTCTGCATCGTTTCTTTGAGTTTGGCGACAGCACCTGGTCTGAACGAATAAGTTACTCCGCGTCTCTTCCCCTTTGACTGAATGAGACCCGGCACCTGTATCTTTCTACCGAAATTGGTATCAAGAAGATTCCATTCTTTCGCGACTCCCGCGAGCTTCACCGCACTGATGGTGTCCTGACCGAGCAAGACCTTATATCCCAGCAGTACTGCATGTGCCAGCAACTGCTGTTGCTCGTTAACAGAAGCCCCCGTCGGCCTGACTTTGAGCGCAATGGTATCGTCCCTTACCTCGAACAAGGTACTAAGCTCATCAGCAGTAAGCCCCGTATTGTTTGTGCTCGTTGGGGCGGTCGGCGTTTTCGGAGCTGACGCTTTTGTCGCCCCTGTTGGCGATGCTACGATAGCTTCCTCTGTGTGCAGGAGTTGTTTGAGGATAACTTCGAAACCTATCTTGCGAAGCTCAGTATCAGCAACATCTTTCACTGCATCCTCTGCTTCGCACAGAGCTTGTTTGTACTGTTTCATATTACTTTTTCTTGAACTTCCCCTGCACATACTGTTCGCCGCTGCGGGTAACGACCCATGCTTTTTTACTGTCCTTTTTTGCCTCGGCTTCCATGAGGTGACCATTCGCAATAGACATATTTACCTTGTCGTTAATATTTTCCGGTACGGTCTCCTTTGCTGCGCGGTATCCATTCTCCAGGTCGTCCTTATTGAAGGGGATAACGCCCTGAACAATTTCGAGGTAGTAGGCTATCGCCAAGTTGGTTTGCACTCCGCCAGAAGGCGCGCACTCGATGAGGAACTCTTTGATGGATTGCCTCCGCTCTGCTGGTACGGAGTGGGCGGAGGTTGTCGTGATTTGAACGCCGCCCACTTCGAGCCGATCCATGCGAGCCTCAAGACTTTTAACGGAATTGAGAATCTCTTCCATCATTTTTTTTATTTCTGGGGTCATATTATGCGCGGTACGCTTCGAGGCGTTGAAGAATGGTTTCAACTTTCCGGGCTGGGATTTCGTAGCTCTTGCCGCTACCAGCGAGAAAGCCCTCCTTCTTTAATTTCTGCATCGCCGGATCAACCGTTCCTTTCGGAACTTCCGTTTGTTCGTGCACTTCCTTCCCAGAGACGCCTGCGTCCTCTACAAGCCCCTCACTCTTGAGCAGTTTCTTTACTAGGCAATATGCGAGCATCTTGTCTTCATTCTTAAGAGAGTGACCTTCACCTGTGAAAAATATTTCTTGTCCTCCGCGTTTAATACTTAAAATCGGTTTTAGCACCTCAACGACGCGCTTCGTGTCGAACGCACCACTGTCAGAGTACAAGTCCTCGAGTACTGATTTTTTCTCCGTCATATGAATATCCGGCTACTGGTAATCGGTGAAATGATCACCGTTCCAGTATTGTAGTCGCGTGTACATCTCATGTCAAGTTAGAGAGCGTCTTTCAATTAATCCGAGCGGTCACAAATAAATAAAGCGTCATAGATATGAGGAGAAAATGTATATTTTGAGCCATATTTCTCCTAAATTATTACAAGTGATATATTTCATGCATTATTGAACACATCTATGTTAGAATTTATCCTTATTGTAAGCCATATATCAGTTCTATGAATAAAGTGCCAGCAAGTTGCTGAATTATACATAACTTTTACTCTTCGGACGCAAAATCGGCTATAAATAAGGATATTCTCTGGATTCTCTTCAAAAATCCACTATGGTATGACGGAAACGAAACCCGCACATTAATGGAAATGCATACCTGGCTACAATACTGGAACGGTGATCATTTCACCGATTACCAGTAGCCAGATATTCATACGAAGACTTTCGGTACGAACATCCAAGGTTCGTCCGCAGTATGAAAGCCTGCTGTTCTTTCTCCGAGATGGTGTGTACCTTGAGCACGAGCGGGTTCTAATCTTTCCCTCAACTACCATTCAGGTGGCCGCACGAGCCACTCGTAGAAATCGAAATAGGACAGGTTTGATACTCCTCCATATATCAAAGAGGTTCTAACATCGTCCAAAAATTCCCAAAAAGCAAATGCAGCAGCTCGCCTATGGCGAGCTTTTGCTTTGTGGAGGTGCAGGAAGCAAAAATGGAAAAACCACTCGCACGAGTGGTCTTTCCATTAAAATCTCCTATACTGAATCTGGGTGGAGTAATAAAATAATTCTATGGATACCATATCTATTCTCTATATCTTCGGAACGATCGGCATACTCGACACGCTTTATTTGATATACCACAAAATTAACGGCACTGATGTCGCGTGTCCCTTCTTTCCGAAAGAATGGTGCCAGAAGGTGCAGTACAGTCCGCAAAGCAAAACATTCGGCATACCGAATTGGTACGCCGGTTTCGGAATGTATGCAGCGATTCTCATCCTCGCGTGGCTGTATGCCGGCGGCACAATCGCATTTTGGCCGATTCAGGCTATCGTGACATTCGGTTTCCTGTTCTCCCTGTATTTCATGTATGTGCAGGCATTTGTTCTCAGGGCATTCTGCACCTGGTGCACCGTGTCGGCGATCAACTTCACCGTGCTGTTCCTCACGGTGTGGTTTCTCACGGTGTGGTTTCTCTAAGCGGTTAATCGGTTAATTCGCAAAAACCGCCTCCGGGCGGTTTTTGCTTTGACATTATCAATGTCATTCCGTATGGTAACTCCGTAATTAGCCAAATTCGGATGTAGTTACGCGTTCTCTAATAAAGAGTCTCACACAACCAGTATCGCCAAAAAGGAGCCCCAATGAACACGGCAACCGCGTATGAAGACGCACGGCACAGCCTCGCCCTCTCGCTGATGGATGCCAAAGCTGTGCTGACTTTCGCTTCCAATCATCCGCTCGTCATCGAGCGCGACGGACCGAGAGGGAAAGAACGCGGCTTCAAACTGAAGCTTCACGAACAGAACCCGGACGCCCCCCTCTCGCCAATCTTCCTGAACCTGCGCACCCCGGACAATCCGAACTCGGGACCGCTCTCGTCGGAGATTGTCGACCTGGCGGCTCGCTGTATGCGGGAGGTGCAGCGCTGCGCGAACTTCGAGTTCGACGCGATTGCTCCCGTGCCCCGCGCGGGCGATCCGTTCGGCCGCGACCTTGCGCGTCTTTCAGGAAAACCCTGTCTCCAGATGAACAAGGTGGACCGGGACGGAGACGGTCATCGTCGAGTCACGTCACTCGCTGACGCCGACGCCTCGGGAACGGTCGTCCTGGTCGACGACCTCATCACGAAGGCCGACTCCAAGAAGGAAGCAATCGACGTCCTGCGCAAGGCGGGACTATTGGTGAGAGACGTCCTCGTCCTCGTCGACCGTCAGCAGGGCGGGCGGGCGGAACTCGCCGAAATCGGGTGCGTCCTGCATTCGGTCTTCACCATCGGCGACCTCCTCGACATCTATGTCTGGGAACAGCGGATGGACCGCGAGGTTTGCGAGAACATCCGCACGTACCTCGGCCTCTCGGACTGAAGGGACGCGCGCGTTACGGGGGCCCGTTGCCGAAAGGTACGGGCTCTTTCTTTTTCACGCACCCGAGTGTTGCAAATCGTCGCTCGAGTGATACAGTCTGGCTCAGATTCTTCACACAAACGAGGCGACAAAAAATGGGAACGCTGGACCGCGAGGTAGCTCGAAAAGAATTCATCGAAAAAATCCAGAGTGGGATTGCGGAGTGGGAGAAAGCTTTCGACAAGTTCGTTCTCCTGCGAGTTTTCCTCCACCTGCTGGAAAAACAAGTGTTCTCCGGTGGAGGCTTCCTCGGCAAGGACGATCTGCCTGAAACCCCGCAAGAGCAACGGCACGGGGCAAGCTGCCGTTTTGGTCAGGTGATGATGAAGATACGGATCTTTAAACGATCGAGGAGCGAAGAAAAGCGCCTCCTCATGAAGCTCCTCGTGTGGACGACGGACGAAATCGCCCGACAGTACTATGCGGCGCTTCGGGCTCAAGAGATCAGCGCGTCGACGCCCTGCGGGGTAGAGCCCTTCCTGTTGCGGCATCCGGTGGTAGTAGCCCGCCGGCTGAAACTCATTCACAGCCGCGGCGCAGCAGACGCGTCGTCCCAATAACGAAAACCCCAGGCTTGTCCTGGGGTTCAACTTTATATTAGCGGCGTGCTTTCGAGCGATCGTTCTCGGTAAGATATTGCTTGCGCAGGCGGGCGCTTTTCGGCGTTATCTCGAGATACTCATCTTCGGCCATAATTTCAAGGCCGCGCTCGATAGAAAGGTCGAAAGTCGGCACGAGTGTCAAAGCTTCGTCCATACCTGAGGATCGGACATTCGACTGAGCTTTGCCTTTTGTCGGGTTTGCAAGCATCTCTTCTCCCTTCGAGGTATTCCCTATCACCATGCCCTCATACACTTCGTCTGCGGGCTTGATATAGAGCTGGCCGCGGTCCTGAAGATACCAGAGCGAGTAGCCGAGCGCCTTGCCGGTCGCCATAGAAATCATCGAGCCGACAACGCGCTTCCGGATCTCTCCCGCATACGGTTTGAACTCAACAAAACGCGACGAGAGGATTCCCTCGCCCTTCGTGTCAACGATGAAGATATTTTTGTAGCCCAAGAGTCCGCGTGTCGGGCCAAGCATGGTGAGACGCACAATATTCCCGTGCTGGATGAGATTCTGGAGCACGAAAGCGCGCATCCCGAGCTTTTCGATAATGGCGCCCTGGAATTCCGACGGCGTATCGATTATGACTTCTTCAAAAGGCTCCATCTTCACACCGTTTTCCTCGTGAATAATGACTTGCGGCTGAGAAACTTGGAGTTCGTACCCCTCGCGGCGCATATTTTCGAGCAACACCGCAATGTGGAGCTCGCCGCGGCCGCTGACGCGGAAGGAATCCGAGCTCGAGAAGTCCACCTTGAGACCCACATTCACCTCGAGCTCTTTCTCGAGACGGTCGCGTATCTGACGGCTCGTTACATACTTCCCTTCTTTCCCGGCAAAGGGCGAATTGTTGACGAGGAAATTGAGCGCAATAGTCGGCTCATCGACGGCGATAGCTGGAAGCGGCGTCGCGTTCTCGTCGCTGGTTATCGTCTCACCGATGTAGGTATTCGGAAGGCCCGCGATAAGTACGATGTCGCCGGCGCTCGCTTCATTTGCTTCGACGCGCTCGAGTCCCTTAAAGGTGAATATCTTGGTTATCTTGCCCGGATGGGTCTCGCCGCTTACTTTCTTTTCAAACACGGCCTGGTTCGGGCGCACGGTTCCCGCGTAGATGCGGCCAACAGCGAGACGACCGAGGAAGTTATCGTAGGCGAGATTGAACGGCTGGAGCATCAAAGGCGCGGTCACATCGGCGCCGATATTTGCCGGCGGTACCTTCTCGAGAATCATATCGAGGAGCGGCGTGAGGTCTTTTGCTGAACCGTCTTTGAGCGCCTCCACGCTCTTTGCGGCACGACCCTCGCGGCCAATCGAGTAGATGACCGGGAAATCACATTGTTCATCGGTGGCGCCGAGCTCCATGAAGAGCTCGAGTACCTGGTCGTGCGCATGAGCCGGATTTGCCGCTGGCTTGTCTATTTTGTTGAGCACGACAATCGGCTTGAGACCAAGCTCCAAAGATTTCTTGAGTACGAAACGAGTCTGCGGCATCGGACCTTCCTGCGCGTCGACCACAAGGAGCACCGAGTCGATAGAGCGCAAGACGCGCTCGACCTCGCTGCCAAAATCGGCGTGCCCCGGCGTATCCACGATGTTTATTTTCGTGCCCTTGTATTCGACTGCCGCGTTCTTGGCGTAGATAGTGATACCGCGCTCGCGCTCGATTGCATTCGTGTCCATCGTCGTACCCTCCGGCGAGGCGCCCGTCTGTTTGAGGATAGCGTCAGTGAGCGCGGTCTTCCCGTGGTCGACGTGCGCGATGATAGCGATATTCCTGATTTCCATAAAAATAAAAATAGCCCTGGGGCTGGTCGGTTCACTATATAACAAATTGCCGCCGATGCAAGACCCCCAACAAAAAGTGCCGGGCGCAGCTAGCGTCCCGGCACTCACTTTTTCCTCCTCGACGGACGGCCCTTCCGATACTTGGCCCATTCCGCCTCAAAGGCTTGGCACAGCGCGAAAGTCTTCCTGTCCGTCGCTGTCTTCTTCTTGACCGTCTTGAAGTAGTAGAGGAACTCCGCGATGAGCCCGCTCACTATCTCCGGCCAATCCGTCTGACCCACGAGGTAACTCTTGATCGCCCCGTGCAGACGCCGACGCTTCTTCTGAGGAAACACGACTCGTGCGAGATGTTCGGGCTGCTGCTGTTCGAGTCCCACCCTCGTCACGAAGACCGCCCCCTGACTAAGCGCGAGCACCTTTGACTTGCGATGGTTTACCTCGAAGCCGGCTTCGTGTATGAACCGCCGGACCTCCTTCCTCTTCTCCCCGCTGATGATGCGCTTGGAAGAAAAAGTCAGGTCGTCGACATACCGGGTATATACGAGACCGTTCCCTTCGCACCACCGCCGCAGCCTGGAATCGAGATAGACCTCGCAGTACAGGTTCATGAGATATGGGGACAATGGCCCCCCTACCGCAAGACCCTTGCCGTAGAGCCCGGCGAAGTTCAGTGTGAGGAACTCCAACATCTCCGGATACAGCGGGTCATCTCGAATCATCTCCCTTCGTTCGTCTTTCGAAAAATACTTCAGGGAAACTTCGAATTGGTACTCGTCGTATCGAGCCAGGTAGACCACAAACAAAGCGAGCCGTTCGAGGTCAATGCTCGGATAGGCATTCCTGAGGTCGGTGATGTAGAAGAACTTCCCCGAAATGTGCTTGCGCGCATTCAGTGCAGGATTTGAGCCCCGCACGCAGGCGGTCGCCGAAGGCAGGGCGCGTACTCCGTACCCGCTGTCGTCGGTCGACATCACGCCGTCCAAAAGGTGTTTGCCAAACAGTTGATGCAAGACGCGCATCGGCCCGTTCGGGTTCCCAATCAAACGGCGTTTACCCGCAACTTCCTTCCAGAAAAAATCTATGCCCGGTTTTCCACCGAGACCCCCCAGAAGCTCTGGAGGCATATGATTGCTCATCTCATCCTCCAGAGTGAATTGAAAGAGCATTCCGCCTAGCCTGCCAAGGGGGCTCGACACATCTAGGCATACTGCGAGCCAAGCGAACGATCGCGGTGCGGCCTGACCGGCGGACTCCGTGATCCCGGCCGACTGCACGACGCGACACACGCGGAGCGCCGCTGCTCGCCACATCCACCGGATGCGGTGGCGAGAGAGCTTCCGCTATGAGGGAGAGTGCTCCTCTCCCTACCTGCCACCACGCCGCCCCGAGAGGCGGCTTGTACTATGACAGGCTGCTACTGCGCTTACTGCGACTACGACTACGTTTGTTGCATACTACCTACTCTTGTCTTGCGCACTACAAACGGATCGAGATGCATCGTATACGGCGGCGCCCCCTTGGCTGCCTTTGATCCGCGGTGATGATTGCACACGGCCGCCATCGTGTAAATGCCCATGTCAAAAATGTTATGCAAGCAGCATGCCGCCGTCGACGACGACCTGCGAGCCCGTCATATACGAAGAGAGGTCACAGGCGAGGAAAAGCGCCACCTTCCCTATCTCGTCGGCATCGGCCATGCGATGCATCGGTATCTTCGCAGTAAACTCTTCCGAGATTTTCCCCATATTCGTCCCCGGCGTTGCGACGCCGCCCGGAGCTATCGCATTCACGGTTATGTTATGCGGGGCCAGCTCAAGTGCGAGATTTTTAGAAAAACCCCAGAGACCATGCTTGCTTGCATCATAGAACGCAAGGCCGACAAACGACGGGTGGAGCGCATCGATGGAGGTGATGTTGATTATCTTGCCGCCCTTGCCCTGCGCAATCATTTGAACGGCCGCGGCCTTCGCCGCAAAGAACGCTCCCATGAGGTTGATATGGAGTATCTTCTCAAAATCTTCTTTTGTCTCGTCGAGCACGGGCTTCGTCGGATAAACGCCGGCGTTGTTGACGAGGATGTCCACACCGCCTAATTCCGCCGTAGCCTTCGCAACCATCGCTTTCACCTGCGCCTCATCGGAAACATCTGTGGCACAGGCAATTGCGCCGTTCAATTTTGCTGCTGCTGCTTCCGCTGCCGCGGCATCCCTATCGGCAATAAGCACGCGCGCGCCCGCCTCCGCAAGACGGCTCGCTATCGCGAAGCCGATACCCATTGCGCCGCCGGTAACGATGGCAACTTTCCCCGAGAGATCCATGGCCTGTGAAATAGATTTATGTTCCATATAAGAAAGTATAGCGTTTTTACAAACGGGCAATACTACTACTCACCGCGGGACGCAAAGCGTGCCATGAAATGCAGTACACTATACGGAATGGAAATGAAGACGCAGAACGGGAACCATATCCTGCAGGATATCGCCATAATCGTGCTCAGCATGCTGGTCGCAGTGCTCTTGGTGCGCACCGAGGTGCTGGCAAATCTCCTCGTTTCCACGGGAAAGATGGAAGCGTTGGGCGCTTTTATCGCCGGCATGTTTTTTACATCCATCTTCACGACGGCGCCCGCCATCGCGGCACTCGGGGAGATATCGCTCCTGCAGGGAATTTTTAGTACGGCGCTCTTCGGGGCGGCGGGCAGCGTATTGGGAGACCTTATAATTTTCCGTTTTGTCCGCGACCGCTTCTCAAACCATATTTCGGAGATGCTGGCGCACCGGAGCATCTGGCGGCGTTATCATCTGCTGTTCAGGCGGCGCTTTTTCCGATGGATAACATTTTTCGTGGGCGGGTTCATACTCGCTTCTCCGCTCCCGGATGAGCTCGGCATCGCCGTCCTCGGCTTTTCAAAAATGCGCGTGAAATATTTTGCTCTGCTTTCGTTTACCTTTAACTTCCTCGGCATCATACTCATCGGTCTGGTCGCCCGACTGTTCGCCGCGTAGGCGTTTATTTCTCCAAATCAAGAATGGTGTCGGTGCGTATTTGCGCAACAAATTCCGGCACATGTGAGACGAGTATCATCGCTCCCTGATACTCGTCGAGCGCTTTCGCGATGATGGGCAGGTGGCGGAAGTTGATGTGGTTTGTCGGCTCATCAAGGATGAGAAGTCCCGGTCGCTCAAGCACAAGCGAAGCGAACGCCACGAGGCCTTTCTGTCCTTCGGAGAGGCTGCCTATCTTGGTGTGAATGACATCTGCAGTGAGTAGGAAGCCGGCGGCAGTCGCCCGAAGCCGCTCTTCGTTCGGCTTGCCCATCGCATGTTCGAGCGCCTGATACACGGTCTGGTCAAAATCGAGCGTAGAGAAGTCCTGACGGTAGTAACCCACCTTCACGCCTTCGGCTATGCTCGCGCCTGGTGCGACACCGCGCGCAATCGCTTCAAGCAGCGTGGTTTTGCCGATGCCGTTCGGTCCCCGCAGAAGCAAATGATTGTTCTTCCGTAATGAAATGTTCGCCTTCTTCTCTATGGGCTTTCCCTTCGGAGACTGTACGGAATATGAAGCGAGCGAGAAGACGACTCCGCCCAGATGCTCCTGCGCAGGAATGGTGAATGGGCGGATGGTCTTGTCTTCTTTGCGCACATCCACCTTTTCCTCTTCCATTTCTTCGACTTCAGTGCGCATCTTCTTTGCCACGAGCCGCATCTTCCCGCCTTTCTGCGCGAAGAAGTTCGCCTTGTCTTTATTCTCCTGTATCTTTTTCTCGAGCTGGGCGTTCTTCCGATTCTCCTTATCGATGCGCGCGAGGATATCGCGCTGCACATCATGATAGTTCCCGGGATACTGCTCTATTTTCCGCGTAAAGACATCGAGGTAGAGGACGCCGTTGGTGAATGCGTTGAGGAATTCCGCGTCGTGCGAAATAACGATGCAGGTCTTTTCGTATTCGACGAGGAATTTCGTCAGGTGCTCGATGCCCGCGGTGTCGAGATTGTTCGTCGGCTCATCAAGGAGCAGCAAATCGGGGTTCTGTATGAGCGCGGAAGCGAGGAGAAGGCGTGCCTGTTGGCCGCCCGAGAAACTTTTCATCTCGCGCTCATGCAACTTTTCATGATGCTTCAAATTCACCACCTCGAGCACTTCATCGATACGGGGGTCGATGTCGTACACCGGCTCACTGAAGCGCTTCTGGAAAAATTCTCGGACCGTAAGCGTGAGCTCGTCGCGCGGAATGACCTGCGGAGCGGTCGCGACCTTCATTCCGCGCGAGACATGTATCTCGCCGCTTTCGGGCTTTCTCTCGCCGGTCATCAAACTGAAGAGCGTTGATTTGCCCGCGCCGTTCTGGCCCATCACCGCCATCTTCATGCCGCGGCGAATGGGAAAATCCACCTCCTCGAGGATTGGTTTGTTGTGCCCGTATTCGAAAGAGACCTTCTCGAAGCGAATGACGCTTTCTTCTTTGGCCATCAGCCCACCATACATTACTTCGCATTAAAACGGAAAGACTGTATAGTGCCGCTATGCAGAAGCCAGAGACTTCCGACTATCCAATGCGTATCAATAAATACCTCGCGCATGAGGGTATTGCGACGCGCCGCGGGGCGGATGAGCTTATCGCCCGCGGGAAAGTGCTGGTGAACGGCCTCGTCGCTACCTTGGGCCAAAAGGTAAACGAAGGCGATACCGTCGAGCTGCGCGGCCCGAGCCATTCGAAGAAATACCTCTATTTCGCATACAACAAACCGGTCGGCGTCATCACACACTCGCCTCAGCTCGGTGAGCAGGACATCAAGCAGGCCGCGGGCGTGCCGAAAGATGTCTTCCCGGTCGGCCGTCTCGATAAGGACTCGAGCGGGCTCATTATTCTCACCAACGACGGCCGCGTGACGGACCGTCTCCTCAACCCCGCATTCGACCACGACAAAGAGTACCGCGTGCGCACAAGCGAACCGCTGCGCGACAGTTTCAAAAAGACAATGGAGGCAGGCGTAAACATTGAGGGCTATCTCACCGCACCCTGCGTTGTACGAAAATCAGGACCAAAGAGCTTCACCATAACCCTCACGGAGGGCAAGAAGCATCAGATTCGTCGCATGGTCGCCGCGATGCACAACACGGTCGTGGAGCTCGTGCGCACGCGCATCCTGAATGTGCGGCTCGACGATCTTGCTGTGGGTGCCTGGCGCCCTATCGAAGGCGACGAACTCAAGACATTTCTCTCGCAAATCGGAATGAAGTAGCTTTCTGTTATTCCGTCGTCGTGCCGTCGAAGTGTTCACCTTCGTCGGCTTGCGCATCCGCTTTTGTCTTGTGAATGGTTCCGTCCTTGTGATTTGGCGGCGCATAGACCGTGTAGAGCTTCATCGGCTCTGTCGTCGAGGTGTTGATGATGTTATGCATCATTCCTTGCGGTATGACTATCGCGTAGCCGTCCTTGAGTTCGTGCGTGACGCCGTCGAGCACGGAGCTCCCCTCTCCTGACTCCACACGAATAAACTGGTCGAGCTGATGCACCTCCTCGCCGATATCCTCACCCGGCAAAAGACTCATCACAACGAGTTGCACGCGCTCATCGGTGTAGAGCACCTTCCTGAAATACTCGTTCTCGAGCGACGCTTGTTCGATATTGGTTACGAATCCTTTCATGTGTCCATTGTATCATTCTCCCCAATTTTTCCAGACAAAAGAAAAAGGCGGTCCGTGAGGACCGCCCAAAACAACAGCGAAGAAACCGAAAGATCATGCGGCCGCAGCTTCTTCCCCGCCAGCCCGACGCCGCTGCCGCTGCCGCGAGGTGGTGGACATCCACTCCTCGCGCTTGGCAGCAACCGCTTCCTTGAGCGCCGGCGCGCAGGAGAATCCGAGATGCTTCTCGAAGTGGTCGAGATACTGGTGGAAGACCCACCGGAGACTGCTCATGATCGGGGTCACATGCGGGTGGTCGATGACATCGTAGAGCTCGTCGCTCACCTCGTGGGTGGCGTAATACTCCACCATGTCGTCGTACAGAGCCTTGGCCTGCCCGACCGTAACGAAACGAATGTTGCCGTTGCCGTTCGTGCGAACATCCCACACGGGATTGCCGGGGAAAAGCTCAATGAGCTTTTCGATGTCCTTGCGTCCCAGCGTGGGCGTCTCACGGGGCGCGAGGCCGCCGCTGACGCGAAAGTAGTGTCCGATTTGCATCTCTACAACTCCTGTTGGTTGACTGCTTGGTTGGTGGGTGAAACTTGGCCTATCTGACCACCATACTAATCCAAAACCGCGGAAAGTCAATACCCTTCTTAATGTCGCTCGGCTTGGTCCAATCTTTCCCGCAAACCGGTTAACTCTGCTTCCACAATTTCAAGTTTCTCCAGTATGTGCTGGTTGATGTCCTTGTCAGAACGCACCTCGCTCTCGGTCTTCTCTACCAGCTTCTTCTCCCTATTGAAACCGGACAAAATGATACTGTCCCCAACGAAGAACGAGACTAGGAGTCCGGTGAGGAGAAGGATTATGAGGCCGATGATTACAGACATCGGCCCGAAAAGTACCGGGAACAGCTCCGCTGTCTCCCACACCCCCTTCCAGAAAAGGACGATGCCGATGCCGCCGACGATTGCGTAGGTAATCGGATAATGACTGAGCGAAATACGCACCCGGTCCTCAAGTTTGTCGAAAAAATTAACGATTCGTTTAATCATGACCAAAATGATACCACCCCACCCCGCCGACTGCACTCTGTTGAACAAACCGCTCCGATATCGTATTGTTTCCTCATTGCGGATTCGTCGAGAGTTTGAGCGTTACTCTGCAATTATTGCCAGATCGTCTAATGGTAGGACCTCAGACTCTGAATCTGAGTATCTTGGTTCGAATCCAAGTCTGGCAGCCAGTTTGAGGTAGGTTCGGACTCCGAGGAACATGAAAGAAAAGAAAAATGAACTAAATCCGGAAGTTTTTGAAGAAGCTCGGAAACGTGTCGAGTCTGTTTTACCACATAACAATATCAAGAAAGGATTCTTCATTAGAGATTTTAAAGGCGCAAGTGTGCTGGGAGGGATGGCAAGTGTGGCTGTAAGTGCTGTTGTTAATATTGTTGGAGATTCACTTAACCTTCGGACTTACCGTCTTCCAAAGCAAACGGGGTCGGGCTTGTTGTACAAAGTGGACGAGACTCGTGGCATCAACAAACAGAAGGTGCAGGTGTTGAAAGGCTCGGAAATCAAAAATCATCACATACATCACGATGTGCCAGAGGATATGATGCAGCAAAATAATGTAACTCTTGAAGTGGTACAAGATGGTGTCGGCGGTCTTAAGCCAAATGTCGGTCCTGATGGAATGGTCAAGGCTTATGTAAATTTCCCAGACTCAACACAAGAAATGCTTCGGAAACTAGTTGAAAAGTCCCAGGGAAAACAGGACGATCGTCCAGCTAATTCGTAATAACTATGGCTGGAATATTTTTTGCTCATCCGCATACTCTTTTTGAACAGGTGGAAAAAGTTTTAAAAAGAGTTGGTGCCGAGGCGTTTTTTAAAAGCCCAGAAGAAGAGGTTAAGAAAGCCCGTGAGGGATTTGCCGCTTATTTCTTTACATTGGCAATGAAGAAGTATACGGGGAAAGATTGGTGGTTAGCCCAATATGATCAGGCGGAAAGGTCTTATCCAGACTTTGACTTTATCTCGTTCGCTGAGAATCCCGATGATTTGAAAATGGAATCCGTAGAGTTAACTGGTGTGTATCCGCACTTCAAGTCCTTTGCTGAAGCGCTAAAAGTTGTGGAGAAAAAACAGAAACAATATGGTACCGAGCCTGTGAAATTCAGTCTCTTGGTGTTTGTAAACCATGAAAGAAGCGAGGAATGGATCAAATTGCTAAGGCTAAAGATACCTACCGAACACCCCTTTATAAGTATTTGGACGATACACCTGCGTTTCAAGAAAGGTGGGCAAGAGGTTGGGGAGGCAGTAGCGGAGAGAATAATGCCGCTACCAGGATTACGGGTAGAAGCTGACACCGATGATCCGAGAATACATATCAGACAGCCATTACCGAGCTATATGGAGCAGAAGAAGGAAAACGGTATGGACTACGTGACATTCAAACAAGACTTTATAGACAAAATAAGGTCATTCCGAGGAGGGTCAAAATAGGTCTCAAAAAAGCTGTCAGAAAACTCAATGGGGGCCTGGCGGTACAATGTACGAATCCGATGAGGCCAGCAAAATAAGCGCAGCGTTTTTGCTGCCCGAAGGAAGCGGAGCTTCCAGCTTGGATTCGAATGCCGGAGCGATGTGCGGGCAGCAGAGGGTACCGCTCGATAAGCGACATGGCACACCAACGCTCGACTTGCGAGACGCGCGGGTGTATAGGTACCTCCAGAAGTCCCCGTTACTCTTGTGGAGGTATGAATCATGACACCGGATGAGGCGGCAAAGAAAGACATCGAGTTCCCGCGGTACCTGATGAAGATCGGTGAGAATATCCAGAAGTTTCTTCCGATTGAGGAGGCTGGGAAATCTTTCGACAACGGATTTTCCGTCGAGATCGTTGGACTCGTCCTTCTGGAAGACTTCACCGCCCGCGGCATCACTCCCGAGGAGCGGCTCCGGATAGGAGAATTTGCCGATGAATACGAAAAGTGAGCCGTTGCGAGAACCATTCCGCAACGGCTCTCGCATTTCTATCGCGCCAAGAAGAGGTGGTAGATGAAAAAGACGAATGGATCGATATCCGGTCCGTAGACCATGGCGGCGCCCAGAGCGCCGGTGACGGTCATACCGACGAGCGCGAGAAGCGAGATTGCCGGCAAAAACCAAGTGTCGAGGATGAGGTGCGCGAAGTATCGCTTCACATCCCAAATGCGCATGAACGGATTGTTCATCCCGGCTATGTAGTTCCCCCACCCTTTTACATCGAACACGCGTATGCAATATACCGCCGCGAGCGCGAGGTAGAGAATCGTCGTCGCTCCTGCAAAAGATGAATGCATTTCTAGAACGGGAGAGCTTAGAGAACCTTCGACAATGTCTTCGGCGATGCCGCCCGTGACGAGCGCGGCAAATGCGGCGAGGACGCCGGCAAAAAGCAAAAACGCCTTCACGGGAAGAATCCATGTTTGTCGGCGAAGCGCCGGAATGAAGTACGAGCAGAGTTCGAGAACCGAGTACGAAACAAGAAGCCCTATGGGGAAGTGCACGAACAGCGGATGAATGTTCATACCCCACAGTATAACGCGCCTGAAACACGCTAGAATACATACATGATACGCAGCGTCGCGCACCCACAGAACCGCGAGTGGCACCGCGCGCACCTTGAGCGCCATCGACGCACCTGGGTCATCATGGCGGCAGTCATTGCCATTGCGCTCGCCTTCGGCGTCTCCGGTTACTTTAGCGAAGTTGATTGGACCATGATCATCGACTCAGTCCTGCGGACCACCTACCGCATCGCGATGGCGTACGGCGTTGCGCTTGTGCTCGGCGTTTCCATCGCGCTCATCGTCGGCTGGAGCCCGTTTGCCGACGCCCTCTTCCCATTTTTCGATATCCTACAAAACCTTCCGTCATTTGCACTTCTTCCGCTCTTCATTTACTTCCTCGGGTTCACCGACCAAACAATCATCCTCTTCGCGGTGAGCTCCATCATCTGGCCCATCCTCTTCGCCGTGTTGACCGCGATAAAGAGCGCGCATAAGGATCTGAGCGATGCGGCGACCATCTTCGGCGCCCGCGGCTTCCGGCGCATCCGCTACTACCTCGCGCCGCTTTCTTTCCCCGCAATCCTCACCGGCTCCATTGTCGGCATCGCCATCGGCTGGGAAGCGGTCATCGGTGCGGAAATAATCGCGAATACTTCCGGCTTCGGCGCATTTATCAAGACCGTCGACACTTCGGGCCTGAACCCGACCGCGATAGCGGGCGCACTCGGTATTCTCGTTATCGTGTTCGTGGTGAATCGTCTCGTGTGGGCGCCGCTTTTGGCCGACAGCGCCCGGCGCTATGCGGAATAATCTATGCACGACTCGCACCACATGGCGCTCGTCCTCTCCCGCGTGTCGTCGCGATTCGACGACCAGCGCGCGAAAGAAGCGTCCGTGCTGGAAGATATTTCTTTCTCGGTTCCCGCCGGATCCTTCGTATCAATGATTGGGCCGTCTGGCGCCGGCAAGTCTACCCTAATGCGCGTAATACTCGGCCTTATGCCGCCCTCAAGCGGCGTCATCGTGCGCAATTTCAAGCGGCCGGCGATGGTGTTCCAAAATTACGCGCTCTTCCCTTGGCTCACCGCGCTTGATAATGTGGCCTTCGGCCTCCAGATGGACGGCTTGGATCGGCAGGAGCGTAGACGCATCGCTCGAGAAAAATTAAAAGAGGTTGGCCTCGACCATCTCGAAAAACACTATCCCTCCGCGCTTTCGGGCGGTCAGCGTCAGCGCGTGGGTCTTGCGCGCGCGCTCGCAATAGCTCCCGATCTGCTCATCATGGACGAACCTTTTTCGAACTTAGATACCATTACTTCCGAGGCGCTCAAGGCAGATTTGCTCAAAATATGGCGGAGCTACGGCATGACGATACTCATGGTGAACCACCTCATTCCCGACGCTATTGAGCTTTCCGACCAAGTCATCGTGATGGGCGCGCATCCGGGCAGTATTGAAAAGATAATTCCCATCGACCTCGCACGCCCGCGCGATGTGCGCAGCGTACCGTTCTTCAAGGAGGTGGATCGGTTGACGGAAGACATCCGCCGCACGCTGTAAACGGTGAAAACTATTTTTTGCGCTTCTTCGCAAGCGCTGCACGAATGAATTCAGTAAAGAGAGGGTGCGGATCAAGCGGGCGCGCCTGAAGCTCGGGATGAAACTGCGTTCCGAGCATGAACGGATGTAGTGAGCGCGGGAGTTCAGCGATTTCCATCAATACCCCGTCAGGGCTCGTGCCCGAGAAAACAAGACCGGCGGCTTCGAGCTGCTTCACATACGCCGGATTGATTTCGTAGCGGTGGCGGTGGCGCTCTTCGACGAGCTCTTTCTTATACGCCGCGCGTGCCATCGTGCCCTTCTTGAGGTACGCCGGGTACGCGCCGAGACGCATGGTGCCGCCGTACTTGTTATCGGCGAGGTGCTTCTTCTGTTCGAGCATCACATCGACGATCGGGTCTTCGGAATTTTTCTGGATTTCGGTCGTGTGCGCATTCTTGAGCTTAAGCACATTGCGGGCGTATTCGATGACCATCAGCTGCATGCCGTAGCAGAGGCCGAAGTACGGGATTTTGTGTTCGCGTGCGAACTGTATTGCCTTTATCTTCCCTTCGATGCCGCTTTCGCCGAAACCGCCCGGAACAATAATGCCGTTGAACTTCTTCAGCTCGGCGACGGATTTCGCGCCCCCTTTCTCAAGGTTCTTAGAATTAATCCAGGTGATTTTTGCGCGGCGGTTCAGTTTTGCGGCTGAGAACTTGATGGCCTCAATGACCGAGAGATACGCGTCGGAAAGGACGAAGTCGCCCGTATCAAAATACTTGCCGACGACGGCGATGGAAACTTCCGGCGCTTTTGTATTTGTCGCGGCGCGCGCGAACTTCTTCCACGCCGTAAGCGACGCTTTCTTCTTCGGGGGAAGCTTAAGCGCCTCCATCATCGCGTCGCCGAGCTTATCCTTCTCAAAATTGAGCGGGGCTTCGTAGATGCTGTCGATGTCCGGTGCGCTGATAACGCGATCCTTACGCACATTGCACCAGACGGCGAGCTTTTCCTTGCGCTTCTCGTCGACGGGCTCTTTGGAGCGCGCGACGATGAAATCCGGCTGCACGCCGTAGGAGTTGAGGTCGCGGACCGCTGTTTGCGTTGGCTTGGTCTTCATTTCACCCAAGGTACCGGGTGTCGGCAGGTATGACACCATCACGAAGAGCACATCCTCCGGATGGTTCATCTTGAGCACGCGCGCTGCCTCGATAAAGAGCGCATTCTGGAAGTCACCGATGGTGCCGCCGATCTCGACCACCGAAACGCGGCTGCCGTTGTAGGAAGCGGCGTTTTCAAAGCGGCGCATAATTTCGTCTCGCACATGCGGTATCGCCTCCACGCACTTGCCGCCGTATCCGAGCGCGCGCTCTCGAGCAATGACCGACTGGTACACCATGCCGCTTGTCATATAGTCGTCATTGGTGAGGTCGCGGCCGAGGAAGCGTTCATAGTTGCCCATATCCTGATCGGTCTCAAGCCCGCTTCGCAGCACGAAGACTTCGCCGTGCTCGGTCGGATTCATCGTGCCCGCGTCAACATTCAAATACGGGTCCACCTTTACCAGGTTGACCGGATATCCTTTCTGCTGGAGCAGCAGGCCGATGGAGCTCGTAACAACGCCCTTCCCGACGCCGCTCATGACACCGCCCAGGACGAATATGTATTTGTGTCCCTCTTTTGCCATACCTACACTTTTAGATACCTATTGATAGCGAGTACTGACGCAACCGCCCCGAGCACGATGCCCGAGAGAAGGACGATGAAAAACACGAGTGCAAAATGATCCGCGTAGTAGCTTGCGAGATTGAACCCGCCGAACCATCCCGCGGTCTTTATTCCCGCATACCAGGTTCCCGGCCACAGAAGCAGAAGAACGAGGACTGCTGCGCTGACACCCGTAATGACACCCGTTACAACAAACGGCCCTTGGATGTAGAAATTGCTCGCTCCTACGAGCCGCATCACGGCAATCTCCTCTTTGGCGGTATAAATAGCGAGACGGATGGTCGCAAAGGCGATGAGGATAGAAGCGAGTGCGAAGAGGAGGATGATGGCGAAGCCGATCTCGCGCGTCGCGCGAATCGCGAGCGTGAGGCGATCGATGATTTCCTTGTTCTGTGCGTAGTTGATGCGGTCGACGATGGAAGTTCCGCCCGAAGAGAGCACCGGGGACGCCTCAAGAAAATTTACGATGCTCTCGTATTGCGAAGGGTCCTTTGCGCGCACCTCGAGCGAGGCATCAAGCGGGTTGCCGCCGAGCTCGTTCAACGCTTGGAGCGTGAGTTGGTCGGTCGCGTGGCGATCGCGGAAGGCCGCGAGCGCTTCGTCGGCCGAGGTGTAGGTGACGCTTGCGACCTGAGGAAGCTTCTTCAACTGGTCGCGCACCAGGAGGATGTCGCTTTCGCTCGCCGTAGTAACAAAATACACGGACACATCAACTTTGTCGGTGATGGTGGAGAGCGTGAAGGTGAGGAGTGCAGAAAGGAAAATGAGCGAGGCGATGATGGCGAGCGTCACGGTCATGATAAGGACCGTAGCCGCCGAGACTGCGCCGCCGCGCGAGAAATTTTTAGCACCCGCAACCAACATCCTTTTTGTGAGCATCCACTTCATAGGCAGATTCTACAGCACATACCGTCCTTCCGCATCGTCGCGCACGAGGCGCCCCTGGTCGATGGTGATGACCCGCTTGCCGATGGCGTCGACCACGCCTTTGTTGTGCGTCGTGATGATGACCGTAGTGCCGAGCTCGTTTATCTTCTTCAAAATCTCGACAACTTCGTAGGTGTTGATGGGGTCAAGATTGCCGGTCGGCTCATCGGCGACGATAAGGTCCGGCTGGTTGATGATGGCGCGGCCGATAGCGATGCGCTGCTTCTCGCCGCCCGAAAGCTGATCGGGAAAATGCTTTGCTTTGTCGGAAAGGTTCACCAACTCGAGGATGTACGGCACATCGCTCGAGATCTCGTCGTCGGTCCGGCCCGCGGCTTCCATCGCGAATGCGATGTTCTCATACGCCGTCTTGTTCGGAATGAGGCGAAAATCCTGAAACACCATCCCGATTTTGCGGCGATAGTGGTGGAGGGCGGAACTGGGCAGGTCGTTTACATCAATGGACTCAAAAAAAACATTGCCCTCGGTAGGGCGCTCTTCGGCAAGAAGAAGTTTCAGGAGCGTGGTCTTCCCTGCTCCCGAGTGACCGACGATGGAGACGAATTCTTTGGGGGCGACTGAGATGGTGACTCCTTCGAGTGCCGCCATGTCTCCGTATCTTTTCGTCACCTTGTCGAAATAGATCATGTATCTGTTCATTGTACCCTACCGGCTTCCCTCCCGTCTAGAAAACTCATTTATGCCGCCCCAAGACCTGTGGATAGGGATGCAGCGTCTATAAAATCGTCCAAATCGCCCTCGAGAACCTTGTCCGGATTAGAGGATTCGTGCTCGGTACGATGGTCTTTGACCATCTTGTACGGATGGAGGACATAAGAGCGGATTTGGCTTCCCCACTCATTCGCGGTTGTCGAGGCGATAGAGCGACCCTTCGCTACCGCAAGGCGAGTCTCTTCTTCTTTTGCAAATATTTTTGCCTTGAGGAGTTCCACCGCCTTCTCGCGATTCGCGAGCTGGCTGCGTTCGCTCGAAACATGCACGGAAAGATTCGTCGGCTTGTGGAGGATGCGTACTGCCGTCTCGCGCTTGTTTACATTCTGTCCGCCGGCGCCGCCGCTCTTCGCAAACTGTATTTCAATATCGTCCGGCTTGAGCTCCACCTTGTCAGTTGCAACGAGTGTCGGGAGCACCTCGACGAGCGCAAAACTCGTCTGGCGCTTCGCGTTCGCATTAAAAGGAGATTGCCGCACCAAGCGGTGGACGCCCGCTTCGTGTTTCAGGCGGCCATACGCGCCGGTGCCGGTGATTTCCAGCATCACATTGCGGTACCCGCCGTGATCGTTCTCGTTTGCGTGGAGCTCGCGCGTGCGCCAACCTTTCTTCCCGGCATAGCCCTCGTACATACGGCGAAGCATCCGTGCGAAATCTTCTGCATCGTCGCCACCCGCGCCTGCGAGTATCGCAAGCGTCGCAGAACCCATGTCATGCGGGTCGCCCTCTATTCCCTCTTTCAAATTTTGATATTCTCGCACGAGCTCTTGCGCTCTTTCTTTGTTCGTCCAAAAGTCGGACGAAGCCATCATCGCTTCGAGCTGTGCAAGCCGCGTGTCCTTATCGTCAGCCATGCCGCACAATCACTGAACCGTGTAGTTGCTCGGATTGCCGCCGGAATTCTGGATATCTTGTTCGAGTCTTTCTTTCTCAGCCTGCAGAACCTCAAGCTCTTGGTTCATTTGTCGGCCAATCATAATGGCGAGCTCGCGGGCCTTAGGATTTTTTTCGTTCAAGGCGCGCTCGTTTCCTTTGGCGAGATCCGCTTCCATTTTTATGATCTTCATCTGCACCGCCTTATATTCCTCACCCTTACTTTCGAGAACCATTTCTCGCTCGTAGGACAGTCCGGCAGCGGCAGCGCTCGGGCCGCGCTCAAACCGCACCCCTTCCTCGTGATTGCTACCGTTGCCGTTTGGCATTCCTTCGTGTGACATATGCGTGCATTCTACAACTTCCTCACACCCTGCACAATCGCCGTTTATGGAACTATTGACTATACGGCGCGATTATTGTATGCTGAACCCAGACGAACTTTTCCATTGTATTCTCGACCAATTCTTCCGAAGGATTCCGCGATGTCCCGCCACATAATTCCAGTCAAAGGGGCTCAGGTGATTGTCCTCGGCCCTCCGGTACCTCAACTCGGACCGGATCTCACTACGGTGTTGGTCCGCGAACGAAAACACGCCAATCCTCTTTGGAAATTGCCGGGTGGCCATGTGGAGCGCCGCGAGAAATCATTCGATGCCGCTCTTCGCGAGCTTCGAGAGGAAACGGGTCTTAGACCCAGGAAAAAAGATGTGGTCCTTCTCGGAGACCTCTTTAAGGTGGACCGGTGCCACCTCGACAGATGCTTCCTCGCGTGGGTCGATAATTACGACAATCTCGCAAATATCGGCCGCACCGGAGAGGAAACCGATGTGCGCAATGTCTGGAGCCTTCTCGAAGATACCCAAATATTGCCAGCCCATCGAAGCTTCTTGCTCGGCCTCTGGCACGACTTGGCCGGCGGCAAACCAATTCCTGACAACTGGGAGAGACGACATGGCGAAAGCCGAATGGAAGAAATGTCCGGCATGCGATGGAAAACAGATCACCAGCCGCCTCTCGGGTTTCTGGAACACGGATTGTGCTACCTGTAACGGAACGGGAGAAGTCCTCGACGACTCTCCGGCAAAAGTTCCGGCAACGCCCGCAAATGTCGTGGAGCTCGACTTCACGAAAAAATAATCGACCGTACCGGCGGCACCGGCTTCAAGCGACGGATACTCTCCGCCGCTTTTTCTTTTGCATACAAAAAAGCGGTAGTCCGCTTTTTTTCGATTCCTTATTGATTTTCTGAGCCGGAGGTCGGATTCGGACCGACGACCTACCCCTTACGAAGGGGTTGCTCTACCAACTGAGCTACTCCGGCAAACGAGTAGTTAAAAGTTATCATGATTTCTTTTTTTCAGCGAGTGAGCGCGCCTCCTGTGCTCGCTTACTCTTCGCTCGAGATGGTCTCCCATTACCTTTATTTGAGCCAGCATATGTCGGACTGAGTGCATCGCAATTCGGACAAACGAGACGAAGATTTTCCTCTTTATTATTTCTCCAATTACCATCGGTGTGATCAGCAACAAGAGGAACTTCTTTTGTTTTTGGGTTCACCTGAGACCACCCACATAGACAGCACTTGTTTCCGAATTTATCTCGCAAGTATCGCTTCACGGGTTTCGAAACGAGCCCCAATGCATTTAGACCCCGCTCTTCCCCCGATTTCCACCGTTCGATATACCTGGAGTATTGATACTTAAACTGGCACGCATTGCTGCAGTATTTATAAAATGCACGAGCTGGTTCTTTACCGCATACCGGACATTTCGGCCTCAATTTTTTGGGGTTTGACATATACACATGTTACCCGAACTGCAGACCGATTCTATGACTATCGCTTGGTCGCGTGTTGATAGCCGCCCCTCCGGGGCTTGACAAAATATACCTTATGATATATACTGGTTCTCGGCAGTTCCACCAACACAGGAGAATAACCATGAACACCGAATCCGTGGCAAAACCCGCCGTGACCATCACGGCCATCGAAAACTGGGCAGCCGAGCATGCTCCGAAGCTCGGTACCAGTCTCGACAAGGCCACCCTGCGCCTCATCAAGGCACACAGGAAACACGGCGTCACGATCATCTGCCACCGCGGCAACCCGCTCCACCAGGAGCGCCGGCCGCAGGAGTAGAGACACCACGCTACCCCCAGACCCTTTCGCTCTCACCTTCGGGTGAATCAAGCGGGAGGGTCTTTCTTATTTCTGAGCCGAGAGTCGGGATTGAACCGACGACCTCGTCCTTACCATGGACGTGCTCTACCAACTGAGCTATCTCGGCGAGTGAGGGTGCGTGGGAATATGTGTCTGCACACATTCCCACGCCGCCCGAACGAGCCGAAAGAAAAGCTTGCAAGTAAAGCTTATCGCGGCGAGCCCGGTCCCCTATCGCACCCCCGCATACTATCGGAAAACCAGTTTTCTTTCAATTTTTTGATATATACTTTCCGCATGGAAGGCCTCTCGCACTACGCAAAAGACGAACGCCCGTGGGGCAATTTCGAGCGCTTCACGCTGAACGAAAAAACGACCGTGAAGATAATCACAGTGAACGAGGGCGAATCTATCAGCCTGCAGACCCACCAGCATCGCGACGAATTCTGGCGTGTTATCAAAGGCTCCGGCATTATTCACATCGGCGGCACAGAAAATCAGGCGCACGAGGGCAGTCAGTTTTTCTGTCCGCGCGGAAGCGAACACCGCGTTACCGGAGGTCCTGGCGGAACTGTCTTTCTCGAAATAGCCTTCGGCGATTTCGATGAAAGCGATATTAAGCGCCTCGAAGACCGGTACGGTCGCGCATAACGCAAAATCCGGCTCATCGCCGGATTTTGTTTAAATGCGCGAGGGACGGGCTTGGCCAGGAATAATCCACTCGCCGTCGCTCGCGGATTTTCATAGCCTTCGCTCGCTATCTCGCCCGCTGGCTCGATATAGCTTCGCGGTTCAAGTCCCTCGTGAAGCTTCGCTTCACTCCCTCGCTTTGTAATGCAAAACACGCCTCAGCGGCGTGTTTTGTTGAATGCGCGAGGGACGGGACTTGAACCCGCAACCTCCGCCGTGCACTTTTTCCACTGCTTTCGCAGTGGCGTGGACTATATCTTCACCATAGGTTTTCACCCTTAGGGTT
>Ga0172379_10000074_pt1 | contig 250975 bp, 270 predicted proteins | sample GrowelOW334metaG_FD_119756 | JGI IMG/M metagenome (GOLD analysis project Ga0172379, IMG submission 119756) | Groundwater microbial communities from an aquifer near a municipal landfill in Southern Ontario, Canada - Groundwater well OW334 metaG | ecosystem: Environmental > Aquatic > Deep... | reverse complement strand
GATTTTTATCATTAATCTTGTGTCCACTTATTGAACCATGTTGGGTATTAGTAAACGTACATGTGACATTTTCTCCAGCTGAAAGATTAATAACTGACGATCCGATACTTAAAGTGTCATTGCTATCAGTGGAATCACAGATAACTAATGACGAATCCCATCCGTCTACAGCTACTTCTGAAATTGTGTATGTACCCGGTAAAAGATTTGAAAAAATTCGTGAATTACTAAGAACTGGATCAAAATCATCATCTAGATTAAATCCAGAAAGGTTGGAACTAGTGGTAAATGAAAAATCTTGTGAATTATCAGGAATGGCATCTTTAATAATTGTTATTGAACCTTTATTTACCTTATTAGAAAATATACAAGTTGTTATTCCACCTTTTGAGACAGTGGCATTAGTAATTCCTGCAACTGCACTTGGGGAACAATTCAATCCACTTATTGAATCAAGATAAAAAGTACCTGGACCAGATTCAGAAATCGTATGGTTATCAAGAGTAGTTACCTGACCAAAATCAACTATTCCATTTGCATCAGCCTGAATAGCTGTTCCACCATCCAAACTGAAAGACCAATCAGTGAGACTACCATAATCAACTATCTTTTGTACTCTAAGATTTCCCGTATCGCGGGCATTGCAAAAAGTATATTTAACCCAAAATTCTGCGGACAAAGGATTCAAGGAAGGATAATCTAAAGAATAAGGATTGCTACAACTACCCATAGGACCAGAATATAAGACTTCAAAATAGTATCCCGCATAATGATATCCTGGAACGGCGTTTTCATAGACTTGAAAATACTCATCCAGATTCATTCCCCAAATCAACGATGTTCCCATCGCTCTATTAGGAGTTTCACTACCATAGCCCCAAAGAAACCCAAGTGTATTAGCAACAGTATTGCTACCTTCGAATGTTCCATTGCCATCAGTATCAACTTCTTTATCAACAATAATAGTCTGTGTAGTTCGTGTGTTTGTTAAATGACAAATTTTTTCCTGTCCAGCAACAACCGTAACATCAGCGGTTGTCCAGTGAGCAGGATAGTCAGAAACTGCGGCACAATCCCCAGAGAACCCTAAACTATAAGTATTACCTAAAATATGAACCGCTGGTTCGATAACTTGGTAAGTTCCGGGAGTTAAAGTATAAACTGTACCTGTACTATTACCTGCTTGCGGACTTCCGATCACATTTACACCATTTTGTTTGACATGGATAGACCAATTGCCGGGATCAAGTATCGGATTTTCTGTAGGATCGACAACTGTTTTGATGACTCTTAAAGTCCCTGTTTGAATAGTATTTGTAATAGAACAAGTAACGTTCTTAGCAAGAGGAAGAGTAATTGAGGAACTTGTTGTTACCACAATACCGTTATCGCAAGTCCAAAGTGACGGAGTGTAGCCGGCTGGCCCACCCTGTTCTGATAACCAGTAAGAAATATTTGCATTTATATCATGAAAAATTGTTGAATCTCCCCAGTCTGAAAATCCACCCGCCCCGTTTGATTGTGCGGAAAGTGTCCAGTCATGAGCAACACTCGTACCGCCGCTTATACTTTTAACAAGTTTCAATGTTGGTGCGATATCATCATTGGTGATAGTACAAGTAACGTTTTCATCAAGTCCAAGCGTTATTTTATTTCCCGTTTGAGTCCCTCCGCCAGTACATCTCCATGGTGAAGCAGAATAGCCAGGTTTATCTGTCTCAGTCAGAGTGTATTCAACACCTGCCATAACTTGGTTCGGACCAACTACAGGTCCCCAATTATAGAACGGTCTGTCGGAGCCATCTGCATACAATACCCAACCGTTACCGCTTTCGGTTCCACCATCATTATTGATAACAGATTTTACCAATGTTAAAGTTGGGGCAACATCATCGTTGGTAATTGTACAAGAAGCTGAACCACTATTGGAGATAACAACATTTGTACAATTATTATAAGTAGTCGCATAACCAGCTACAGATGGTTCGGTAATCGAATAAGTACCAGCATTAACGGTCAAATCATTTTGGCCGTCGGATTCGAAAATAATTGCGGGTGCCCCATTAACACTAAATGAAAAATCTGAATATCCCTTTGTTCCACCATCATTATTAACAACATGTTTAATTACCGTTAAGGTTCCTGTTTGTTGTACACCGTTATACCAACTGCTATCTGAGGCATTAACAGTTCCAGTTGAATGAGTACCCACAACAGTTGCTGTGTTTGTAAATGCTCCAGATTGTACTGTTCCAGAGGCAGTACAGGTCATTGTTGCTCCACTAGCAAGAGTTGTTTGTCCGCCACAATTAATTGTTTCGCTTGGGTTATCAGTAACAGTAATTCCGGTTAAGGTAACATTACCGCTATTTTGGACAATATAGCTCCAATTAACTGTATCTCCCACATTTAGACTTGGACCAGGAGCTGATGAAATATCTTGATTGTTGATTTTTTTCGTTATACGAATATCAGGTCTTTGAACTAATACGGAAGAAATATGACCGACTAAAAAGGCAACGTTGTTCTTTTGTTCTTCAGTAATAAATTGAGAAACGACTGATCCTCCTGGAAATGCGTTGACAAAACCATCAATTACTAAAGTATAAATCTTGTCTCCAATCGTAAAAGTTTGTGTGCCGTAGCTGTTGGGGAAAGTGATTTTGTCATCACAGGGTGTTGAACTTTGTTGCCAACCAGAATTACATGGTGAACTATTTGGAGTTTCATCAATCACAAAATCATAAGTAAAATCAGGATTTGGAGAAACTGAGGGCTTAGAGAACTGTAAAGTTATCTTTAATTTTGCTCCAGTTGCCGCATTAGTAATTGGCCAATTAAAATGAGTTAAAGCACCAAGATAAAAATTATTTCCTTCATTAAAAGATTGAATACCACTTCCATCAAATCTCAATCCACTCTGACCATATCCAGTTGAATTGCCCCACCTAACTTCTTGTGTGTTTAAACCATTTACATTACTACCTCCTGTAACTGATGTCCAAATTGCAGAAACTGATGTTAAGGCGTAGTCATCGCTAGGATTATATGGTAAAGTTGGAAATCCCCCAGACGCAGTATAGTAAACTTTTACCTGAACCATATCTAGATAGGCTGTTCCACTTCCTGAATTAGCATCAACTCTGATTTTAAAATCCGTGTCAAAGTCTGTATCGATCCAGGTTTTTCCCCATTTATCAGTTGAGTTTCCTAAAGTTATTGTGTTTTCAGAATTTCCTAAGTTAGCTAATTTAATAGATGTGTAAGCGTCTGGATTACTATTAGATTTGTTCCATAAAGAAATATCAAAATCCCTTCCGTCAGTGTAACCTTCGATAAAAACCTCGATACCTTCAATGGCTGAACCCGAAGGAATTCCAAGATTTGGAAATCCATATTCAGCACTGTCATTTTCGTTATTAAATCTAGCATAATTATTGTCCGAAACCCAACCATCGTCTTGACTACTAACACTGTTATCAACTAAGGTTTCATCAGGATTCATTACTATGAAGATCGTAAAATGATCCAAACTTTCAACCTTAACAACACTTCCCTCTTGTTTAGTTTTATCTTCTTCTACAGCCTTTAATTCCCCACCTTTATTCTCCATATAAGAAACTTCAGCGGGGGTATTATCTGGTTTGGGGAGAGTAACATCATACTCAAAATCCCCGTTATTCATTTCTGTAGTAATGTCATATGCATATTCTCCATATGGGTTAATCTCTTCTGAAAGCTCCAAATCACTTACTTTCACTTTTTGAATTTTTAAGGTTGTTCTTAAACTTTCATCTTTTGGAAGACATTTAAAGGTTACCGAAACTTTATTTTCTTGTGGAAAATTATACTTAACACCAAGAGTTACCTTTTCTTTAGTTTCTGCATAACCTTCTGCATCGCTGATATTCCAATCTCCGCTTTCTGTATCCTTAATTGTTCCATCAGTTAAACATACTTTTTCAATTTCCGGTTTAGGAGTTAATAAAATTTCAGCAGAAGGCTCAGCTATTACACCTTCTTCAAATGTTTCAATAGGAATTGGGGTACCTGTTTGTTCACTAATAGGTGTTCCACTGGGTAAAATTGTGGGTTCTTCTGAAGGAGTAGAACTTACTATTGGTTCCTCTGTTGGTAAAATACTTGGTTCTGGACTAGAACTTTCTTCAACAATTGGAGTTGGTTCTGGAGTAGGCGTAATTTCTTGTGCATAAATAGAAAGAGGCGCGGATATGGAGTTCACTAATAAGGATAGTGAAACGATAACATTTAACACTTTATGGAGTTTTAGCTTCATAAATATAGGCTTAACTGAGCAGTAGCCCGAATTATACGCTTTACTATGGGGATGTCAAATTAAAGTGTTACTTTGACTTATTCTTTAAAATTGGCTATTACAACCAACCTTTTTAAAGTAGTTCCGGGAGGATAACAGGTCTGTAAAGTAAGAGTTTTTCCTTCGGATATTTTACCCAAATAATAAGAATCATCTTTTGATACCACCTTTACCTCACTTACACTATATGTATATTTATTACCTTTATAATAAAGCACAACTTCATCACCTTTATTAAGCTTCCCTAAAAGGTAAAAAACAGCATTAAAATTCCCCACATTGTAGAAGGCATCCGTTGAATGGGCAAAAATATAGACATTTCCAACCTGATCTGGGTAAGCTGTTCCTTTTGCATGAGCAACTCCTTTTTTTAATACTTTTAAAAATATGTCTGAATTTGTGTAATCAACTTCACTTATTACAGGAGCGACTGCAGCAATTTTTGGAATAATTATGGAAAAATCAGTATTCGAAGGAACTAATTTCTTTTCTTTTGCTTTTTTTGTTTCATTGACTGTGTATTTAACCCCTAAAGTTTCATTAACTTTATAAGTCACTTCTTGAACGGCTATAGGATAAAATATCAGACCTAAAAATAAAATGGACAAAAATATTAATATACTACTTAGAATTCTTAATATCTTAGTTTTCTTATTTTTTTTCATAGTTATATTCTTTTGGCTACAACAATAAACCTTTCACTATCAAAAAACCCAATACAAGTATATAAAGTCAAAGTTTCTTCATTTTTGGGAGTAACGTAATCTAAATTATTTGGTTTTACTGTATCTGTCTTTACTACTCTATAGGTAAACTTTTCTCCTTTTTCATCTCTAAGTTCAATTTCAGATCCTTCCTTCATATACCTAATTGGCCCAAAAACATCATCTTTATTATGTCCATAAATCACAATATTCTTTCCCTCTCCAATTCTTCCGGATGAATTCAAATGACTTACTGAAGTCGGAAAAACCTGCCAAATCCCTTTTACTATTTCTGCCTCTTTTATTCCAATGTCTATTCCAACAGGATAACTTCTTATATAGACTGGTAAACTTCCTTTTCTTTCCAGTGAAGATTCACTTACAAGATTATCTTTACCCCAAAAAGAAAGAATTCTTATTTGATGAAATCTCCAACCTAAATATATAAGAAGTAATAATATTCCGGAAGTAAGAAGCAAAAAACCTAGTTTCTCTTTTTTATAGATTTTTATAATCTTTTTGAAGTTGAATTTCATCCACCTCTTATTTTACTCTAGAGGAAGTGAATTTTCTTAATCCGAAGGCGGATAATAAAGAGCCTAAGACGAATACTAGATTAAATATATTTTCTTCTGCTACACCTGTTCCTGCCATTGAACTTGCACCTAATACTGCTGGTGTTGAAGTAACTTCTGCCGGTGCTGGTGCTCCACCTAATTCGAAATTAACACAGTTTAATCCAGATGCATCCAAGTGTTGTCCTTCTGGTACACCTGTTTGTATTCCGTCAATATTGTCACATACATCTCCATTATCTGTAGGTTCAGGAGATTGTGTTTCTTCACCATCAGGAGTCTCTGTTGCTTCTGGACTTGCAGTTGCTGTAGCAGTTGGAGTACAAGTTGATGTTGCTGTAGCAGTAGCTGTGGCTGTTGCTGTTGCAGTTGCTGTAGCAGTAGCTGTTGGTGATGCACAAACTTTCTTTACAACTGCCCTTGCTGTTTCAATTTCTTTACCTGGATTAGGATTATAGTTATTAAGTGCTGAAGTAAAATGTAAATCCCATCCTGAGTGATCAATATCTTCTACTTCCAACCAGATGTCTACAATTTGGTATCCTGAACCTGCTGTAAGAGAGATCGTTCTTTTGTAATGTTCGTCCCAAGATTCATCTTCCTCAAATTCGAAATGAACTCTTGAATCATCATAATCAGAGGTTTTTTCATAAGTAAATTCTTGATCACATGCATCCGGAATTTGTGCTTCTACTGTTTTAGGAGAACCCCAAACTTGATAACCCAAGAGGGCTAATCCTACAAATATTGTTGCGAAGACGATTAACTTTTTCATTTGACGGAATTATTATACAGACCTATAAGTTTGTCAAGTAGTAATTACTTTCGTGTATTATACGTACTTATATTTAATATCTATAACGTGTTATTTCCCAATTATTAATATAAACAAAAAAACAATAAAATAAAATAGAAAAGAACTTTCTAGGAAAATATTACTTACTTATTTTTCAGTAATTTTGAAGGATTTTTTTATTCCGAAAGCAGTTAATAATGAACCTAAAGTAAAAATCATATTAAATAAAGTTTCTTCTGCTACTCCAGTTCCTGCCATTGTACCTAACACTTGCCCTCCACTTGAGGAATCTGAACTTGATGAACTTCCTCCAAGTTGGTATGAAACACAATTTGTTCCTGATGCATCTAGATGTTGATCACCACTACAGGAAAGTGGTGTTTTAAATGTAGTAGAAGTAGGTGTCGGCGTATTAGATCCATGAGGTGTTGGTACTCCAGGAGGTGTGGGAGCACTAGGAGGTGTTGGAGGTTCTGGTTTTCTAGGTGCTGTAGGAACAGGTGGAGGTGTTCTTCTTGATATATTAACAGTTTCAATAATTTTGGCTGAGGAATTTCTAGTAAAAAATATAAAAGCGGATAGAAGCATTAAAGAAAAAATGGATAAACTGATTATTATTTTATTTTTCATTTTTATTTAACTTTCTTTTTAGGGCGGGGATAAAAAGAAGAATAAAGGCAGATATAGCGAGAATATACGGTAAGTATTTTTTGTTGTCAAGAAGGAAGTTTGATCTTTTAATTTCATCAGTTGCCCCTAATACTTCTCCTTTAGCTGAAACATTGGATGATATTTGATTAGCCAGATATTTTAGTCTAATTAAAAAATTACTTGTAAACCAAGAAGATGCAGATTCGTCACCAGACTCGGCCTTACCTTTAGCTTGTGCAGATAAATGATATAAACCACCTGGAAGTTCATCAATAAGTCCGATTGAAAATTCTATTTCTACCTGTTCTCCAGGTTTAAGATTTCCTAAATCCCAATCCATAGGAAGTGCCGGCATTGGATGGTCATTAGAAAGAAATCCATTTACTTTAACATCATTAGCCATAAAAGGACTTTGATTTGCAACAGTTATTTTAGCTAAAACTGTATCTCCAGGATAAACAAATTCGTTAACATTATTCCAAACCGAAACTTTTAAGTCCGGGGTTCTTTTGTCTTTTTCAGGTAAAGAAACCAAAGTTGAATCAGTTGCAGAGTTATTATCTTTAGATTCTTCATTTTCCAAAGAAGTTACCGAAGCAAAAGCAACTTGTTGAGTATTAATTAATGCAGTTGATAAGACATCACCCGCAACTTCATAAGAATAATTTTCCCCTGGTTTTAATTCATCAATATGCTTATTAATTTCAGAGGAGTTAAGTTTGAAGTCACTTGGAGCAGTAAAATTAACATCAACTCCACCAATTTTGGCTTTACCCTGATTTGTAACCGTAACAATATATTTATTTTCCGAACCTGGATTTATTGAATCTTTGTCATCACTAACTGCAACTGTCAAATCTGGATAGGTAACCTCTAAATTACCCTGCCAATCATTTAATATATTGATTATCCCAAAAATAAATGATCCTCCAATCCCAACAAAGTTAGTTAAACTGATGTCATTAGCTAAAGAATAGGTGTCTCCAGTTTTAATACTATTTGCACTTGAAGCATTAACATCGCCAGAAGTCGAAGTTGCTAAAGTTTGACTATTAACATTAGCCTTTTGATTACTAACTACAGAAAGGCTTCCTTCTGTACTATTATCTACTACACTATTAATATCTTTCTCTAAAACTGTTGTTCCACCATTCATTAGTACACTATTTCCTGGTTGATACCAATTTTCCAAATAACCATTCCAATTTCCATAATTGTTGATAAGTAACCAAACCCATACATCTCCAATTTTTACCAAATTGGAAAAAGCTGAAGTATTGGCAATTGCTGTTGAATCCCCAGTAGTTATATTTCCCGAAACATTGTCGCTCGTTACTGTACCTGACGTGGAGTTAGCACTAACTTGTGCATTATTTTCAGAAACCTGGTTATTAATTACCTCTAAATTTTGAGGAAGATTTGAAACAAACATCTGTTCAGAATTCGGAAGTAAGATATTCCCCAATAAACTACCTAGAATATTAACAACTAAAACCACACCATTGGCACCAACTAGATTAAGATTGGCTAAATTAAAACTATTGGCAACTGATACTGCGTCTCCAGTCTCTGCATTATTTACCGTTCCCTCAATTTCATTATTGCCACTTTTAGCCTCTGAAGTTGTTTTAGTATCTAATGAAGCAGTCTGATCAACAGAAACTGTAGTATTTTCAGGTAAACTATTTCCCAAATTCATTAAATCCTGATAAAGAGAACAAACATCTATGTCACCCTCTTGTTCCCCAACGATTGTATTTGTATAAAAAAGCGTATTAGATCCAAGTAGATTTAAATTGGCAACATTTAAGTTGTTGGCAACTGATAAAGCATCACCAGTTACTGCATTCGTTATGTTTTCGCTTTCTATATTGTTGTCTCCTGATAAACTAGTCGCTGAAGATGTTGAATTAAGATTTACATTTTGGTCAATAACCGATTCTAATGATTCAGAATCGTTAGAGTAAACTGCAACATCATTTACATTATCTAAATTACAACTTAAGGCTTGAGAATTAGTATCTCCTGTTTGGGCTGATAGAGAAGAATCAACGTTATCTACAACAATCGTTCCAGAAGTTCCATCAGCAGTAGTATTTGTTTCCAATCCAACTGTTTGTTGAGTATTAACTATCGTTTGTGAATCTGATCCAGCTGTAACTTCAGTCTGGGCTATGTTTGCATCAGATTGTCCTACTGACAGAGAAGATGCATCACCAGTTTCTAAAACCACATTTACCTGCGAATCAGTTTGGGATGTTTCTTGTGCCAAAATAATTGCAGGATAAGCCGTTTGAAAAATGGCTTGCCAAAAAGCTAAAACTAGTATTAATATTTTTGTAATATTTTTCATTAACTTCTTAAAACTTTCTTTTTATCTAAAAATAAAATTGGGCTTAGGTGGGGATGCAATAACGCGATCCCCACCATATAAAAACGTTACTTATTTTTCGACATGATGAACTACCCCTTTAACGGTAATCTTTGTATCGAAAATATTTGCCCATACTCCTCCAGTAACCTGTGATGCAGCATCTCCTGTTAAGATTGTTCCTTTCGTCTCAATCTTATTGAAATGCTCTGGTTCTTTGAGAAGTTCGATTTCTCCGGACTTTGCAAATGCTTTGGTTGTGATAAATTGGAATACATGTTTATCACCCTCATTTTCAACTTTGACCTCTTTAAGGGCTTTTACTGAAGTTGTAAATTGATTTGCAACTACTATGGAATCAGCGATTGCTGTAGCATCACCGGTAACAATATTGCCACCTAAAACAATTTTATTAAAATGTTCTGGTTCTTTGGCAACATTAATTTCTCCGGAAATTGCTGTAGCAGTTGTAGTAATATGTTGAAAAACTTCACCTTCATTTTCTACAACTACTCCACCTTCATCTTTTCCACCCTTAGCTAAAACTATTCCTGTTGAAGCTAAGATAAGCGCTCCCATTCCTACTAAACCTAATATTTTTTTCATAATTTTTTCACCTCCTTTCTTGTTCCTAATCAAATAGAATTTTTCAAATAAAAAAGCGAATCCCAATTAAGAGATTCGCTTGCGTTTGCGCCCAGCAAAAACTTAAAAACTACTTATCAGCAAAACTATCCAAACTATGATTTGTTTTGTTGATTTCTCTTTTTGTAATCTGTGTTACTTTGTGGTCTTGAACAAAAATTTCTAAACTTCCCCAACCATTAAGATCTTTAAGTGAAGATATTATCTCTGAAGTAAGTCCGTTACCGTTTTTATATTGTTTATTCATTAATAAATATTTTCTTGAGCAGTAACAGAATTAATGCTTAATCAGTGTATGCTAGTTAATTGAAAACTAATTGTCAATATTTATTTTATTTAATAGTTAATTTTTATAGTCTGTCCTTTACTCATATCTTTTCCATTAACGGGGATTTTTAATGCCCAACCTAAGGCTTGTGCAACTGAAGCACCAACTTTTAAACCTGTGAATGATCCGGGTCCTGTATTAACTTTAATTTCAGTTAAGTCTTTTAAATTAAGTTTTTTCTTTCTTAAAACTTCACTAATAAAAGGCAAGAGTCTTTGAGATTTTTCTTTTTTTGAATTTGTTTTAAAAACTTCTTTATCCAAAGAAATCGTAATTTCTTCTCTTTGGGAAGTATCTATATAAAGTTTCATTCCTTAAAGCCTTCGGGGTTTTTAGTATGCCAAAGATATGCAGTTTCAATAATCTTTTCCAAGTTATACTTGGGTTCCCAACCTAATACCTTTTTAATCTTTTCATTTGAAGCGTACAAAGAGTCTGCATCACCTTTTCTTCTGTCTCCATATTTAATATCCATTTTTTTACCAGTTACTTTCTCTATTGTTATTATTACTTCTTTATTGGAATAGCCTCTTCCCGCTCCCGCATTAAAGTAATTACTTTCTCCTCCTTTAAATAGGTAACTTAAAGCCATTGTATGATTTTCTACTAGATCCAATATATGAATATAGTCTCTAACACAAGTTCCATCAGGAGTTTTGTAATCATTTCCAAAAATTGTAAATTCTTTGTTATTTATTGCAGCTTTTAAAGCAACAGGAATTAAATGACTTTCTTCAGGATGGTCCTCCCCAATTGATCCATCTAAAGCTCCCCCTGCTGCATTAAAATATCTAATACTTATATATTTCATTCCATAAGCTTTTTCATACCAAGGAAGCATTCTTTCAATCATTAATTTTGTTTCTCCATATGGATTTTCCGGATTTTTAGGATCATCTTCTTTAATGGGTAACTCTGTAGGATTTCCATATACTCCAGCTGAGGAAGATAAAATAAAGTTATTAACATTAAACCTCTGCATTGCATTTAATACATTTATTGCAACTATTAGATTATTTTCAAAATACTTTGCTGGGTTTCTAAACGATTCACCCATCTGAATATAACTGGCCATATGAATAACTCCCGCAATCTCCTCTTTTTCAAAAATTACATCTAATTTATCTTTCTCGTACAGTAAATCAACCTGACAAAAATCAAAGCCTTCAACAGCCTTTAAGTGTCCGGAAGAGAAATTGTCTGCAACAATAGGTTCATAACCAGCACTTCTTAAGTGCCTTATCATAAAGCTTCCGATGTACCCAGCTCCTCCTGTAACTAATATTTTTTTCATACTCTTTATTCTATTATAATTTTTCTTTGGTCATCTATAAAGTATTCAAATTTTATCCAGATTGTACCATCTGGTAACAGTTTCTTAATCTTTTCTGCCCACTCGATAATTAAAATGTTTTTATCTTCTTTCCAAATATCTTTAATTCCTAAGTTTTCTATTTCCCTCTCTAAATTATTCTCAAGTCTATAAAGGTCTAAGTGGTATAAAACCTTTTTCTTTTTTGCTTTATAAGTCCTCATAAGAATAAATGTTGGGGAGATAATCTTTTTTCTAATACCCAGTGCTTTAACAAACCCTTGAACGAAAGTTGTTTTACCGCTACCTAAGTCACCTGTTAATGCAATTACTGTTGGAGATCTTCTAATTAAATCAGTTGCAACTTTTTGGCCAACATCTTGAGTTTCCCTTGCGCTTTTGGTAATAAATTCCATATTAAATAAATTGCTAAAGATGCTCCAATTGTATCAAATATTACATCCCTCAAGCGAGGCTCTCTTCCTGGAATAAAAGATTGGTGAAATTCATCGGTAGAAGCATAAATTATTGCCAAAGTAATGGCAAATATTCCAGAATTTATTTTGCTTATTCCACTATTTCTAAAAGCTCTATAAAGCATTGAAGAAAAAATTGCATATTCAATTATGTGGGCAGACTTTTTGACAATAAAATCCTTCCAAAATATTTGAGAGGTAGAAGGAAGCGAACGAGAAGAAAAACCAAATATCAAAAAGGCCCAACAAATAGGGGGAATCCATAAACTAAATAATCTCTTTATTTTTTCCATTTACATTATTATTTAAACCTTTCTGTTTAAAGAAAGCAAAGCCTGAAAAACCAACAAATGAAATTCCTAGAATAACAAACACTATTGCAAGTATACTTACTTTAGGTTTTTCTGAACTTTCTTTAAGTTCTTCTTCTGGCGTAGGACTTTCTTTTTCACTTTGAATTCCCAATACTTCTTCTTGAAACTCAGTTTCTTCTGTTGGATCGGGTGTTGGTGTTTTTGTGGGTTTGGGAGTAGGAGATTTTGTGACAATTGGAGTTGAAGTTGGTTTTACTGTAGGAGTATCAGTCGGATCAGATGTCGGCTCTTCCGTTGGTTCATCTGTTGGCTCAGGGGTTGATCTATCAACTTCAATATCTACAGCAATAGGCGTTTGTTGATCGTTCGAAGAATAATTACTTGGTGAAGTATATCTTCTAATTTTAAGTCTATAAGAACCAGGACCTGGATATTCCGAAGAAGACGGATTTCCAAAACGCCCTTCCAATGTTGCAGAAGCTGTACTATTAACAATATCAACGGCAAAATAACTTGTACCAATAGATCCCGAATACCATTCACTACCACTAAAAGTCTCACCAAAATATTGATTTGTTCCTTCCTTATAAAGATCAATTCTTAAATAGTTTTTTCCATCACTCGGTCCACTTACAAAAACATCTATGCTAAAGGAATCTTCAGAAATTGTTGAAGGATAGTTACTTAATTCAATTGATACTGCACCTACTTTTTTAGGAAAAATAATAAAAATTAAACAAGTAAATAGTAAACAAAATAATAATTTATGCTTTTTATTGAACATGAAGGTAGAAGCTGATTAACCCATCATTGTGTTCTATATATACTATATTTATAACACTACTGCCTCCACATAATTGAGATGACTTATACATTTGTCCATCTTCTGATGCCCTTATTACATCTGAAGAAGTTGAAACCATATCAAGTCCAGTATGAATTCCTCCTGAATATGAATATCTCCAAGAATAAGGTGTATTTCCAAAAAACTGTGTAATTCTTACTGTATCCTCAATTGGCCAAGGCCAACTTCCACTTCCAACAGTTATCATATTTCCAGATCCTTGATTATCTTGAACACTTTTTGACTGAACTTGAGTTAAAGGATCAAACCAGGAATTATTTCTTCTAAGTTCGAAATGTAAATGTTTTCCAGTTGAACAACCCGGATAACCTGTATTTCCAACAAGTGCAATCGGATCTCCTCTTTTAACAGGTCCTACCTTAGTTCCAGAAACCAAAGCTGCTTCTAGTGCCGCCTTTTCTGCATACGCCTGAGCTAAAAGCTGCTGATAACTTTTTTCGTTATTTTTAGTTTGAGATAAAAGTGCATTTTTAGAAACTTTTTGTTTATTTAAATCTGATTTTTGTTTTTCAAGTTCATTCTGCAACTCTTCCTGATCTGTCTTTTCTACTTTATAATCAGTTTGGGTTTTTTGGAGCCTCTCTAATAAGTCTCTGTCTGCATCTTGAATCCTTTTTAAATAGAAAAATCTTGTAACTGCCTCTTTTAAATCAGGAGAAGAAACTAATACAAGTACCGGATCTTCATACCGAACCATTTTGTAGGTTTCAACAGCCCTTGAAGAAAAAGCTGCCGACAAAGTATCTAAAGATACTTCTAACCTATCAATTCTTCCGGCTAATAGTGCAATTTTTTCTTCTGTTGAAGCTATTTTTAAAGTTGTAAGTCTAATTTGAGCATCAAATTGGGCAATTTGATTTGATAAAGTTTTAGACTGAGAAGAAAGTTTAGAAAGTTCTTTCTGATAACAATCTATTCTTTCATTGATATTTGAAATATCCTGACAACTTTGAGCATTGGTATTTTTACTAAAAAATATTAAACCAATAACAAAAGTAAACAGAAATATTAAAAAAGTTTTTTTTATAAATTTCATCTGGTTTTTCTTGCCCGAGACACAGCAAGTAAACTTCCAGAAAAAGCAAGGAGGCTGCCAATTAGTAATTCTGTACCTAATATTATTGCAAACATAATTGAAAGGTTTAATATTCCTTTAGGAAGTATTGGAATTTCACCAAAATAAGAAAGAATATTGGGAGTTAGATAAAGCCAAAGAATAAATGCGAAAACCCAACCTAAAAATACTCCGAAGAAAGAATAGATCAAAGCTTCAAAAATAATAGGGCTTTTTATAAAACCAGAAGTTGCTCCAATTAAATCTAAAATTTCTACTTCTGATTTTCTTGAATTTATTCTCAAAGTAATAATTACTAATAGTGTTATAAATGAACTTAATCCAAGAATTGTTACAAAACCAATTCCACCGACTCTAATATAGAAAATAATATTCTTAAGTCTGGCGACAACATCTTGGAGAGTTTTTTCTCCACCCAAACTGGCAGTAAAACCAACTTGTCCTACAATTCCCTCTTTTTTCACTTCATCAATAACTCCTTGGGCAAAATTTAAGTTTGTTACGGAAAACTCTAAAGAAGCTGGAAAAATAGTTGGACTTACAAGTTCAGATAGGAGTGGATTATCCTCTGTAGCAGTCTTATAAATTGATAGTGCTTCCTCTTTTGAAACATATCTAACATCTTTTATTTTTACATCAGAAGTTAATTTATTCTGTAAGGCAGAAATTTGTTCGGGTGTTATTCCATCTTTTAAAAATGCAATTATTTGTGGCCTAGTTTCAAAATATTTTAAAATATTTCCTGAAGAATAGACCAATACTGCCAATACAGTTGTAACAAAAAAGGTTAAAGTTAAAACAAAAGTTGCGGCTAGTGCCTGAAAAGGAGATCTTTTTATATAACCTATTGCTGTTTTTAAATGAATGTTCATAATTTTTTTCTTCTTTCTATTTTATACCTCTTCTACTTTAATCTTCATCTTCTTTTCAGTTTTTACTTCCTCTTCTTTAACTTCATCATTCTTTTTTTCTTCTTTCTTTTCTTCTTTTTTATATTTATCTTCTTTATCATTATCTTTTTCTGGTTCTTTTTCTTCCGTCTTTTTATGACTCAATTTTGAACCACTATCTTTTACAATTTCACCGTCTTTTAATTCAATTTTCCTCTTTGTAGAATTATCAATAATCATTTTATTATGTGTTGCCATAATTATTGTTTTTCCGTTCTCATTAATTTTTTCGAATATCTTCATTATTCCTTCAGTTGTCTCCCAATCTAAGTTTCCAGTAGGTTCATCAGCCAAAATTAATATTGGATCAACAATTAAAGCTCTGGCTAAAGATACTCTTTGAAGTTCTCCACCAGAAAGTTGAGAAGGAAATTGATCAGCTCTTTTTTCAAGACCAACAAGTTTTAAAACCTGGTTAACCCTTTCATCCCATTCACTTTCATAAACACCCAAAACTGCAAGACCTACTTCAACATTTTCTCTAACCGTCCTTTCGGTCAAAACCTTCATGTCCTGGAATACAACACCAATTTTTTGCCTTAAAAAGGGTAACTCCTTTGAAGAGATCAGGGATAAGTTCTTATCGTTAAAAACGATCTCTCCTGTGTTTGGTAAATATTCTTTCAAAATAAGCTTAAGTATTGTAGTTTTTCCTGCGCCAGACGGTCCTGTAACAAAAATAAATTCACCCTTTTTAACTTCAAATGAAGCATTTTTCAAAGCTTTAATATCTCCGAAGGATTTTGATACAGATTTAAAAGATAACATCATTTTTAAGGTTACCAGAAGATCAAAAATAAAGCTAGTTTAAAGAAAATTATTCAGTTACTCTTATCTTTCCGACATCCATAAGCCACCCAGCTTTTTTGGCAGTAATTGTCTGTCCCCATACTGTTACTTTTTTCCCAACAAAGCTTTCTAGATCAATAACAGTTGATGTTAAATATACAGTCTGAGATATTCCGCCTTCTCTAACCAAATGGTGAGTCCCTTCACCACTTACTCCTCCTTCTTCCAAAAGTCCTTGAGCTGAATCTTTAAAAGTCGATTCATCTGCAAGTCCTGCTTCCTGTGCACCTGATTTTGCCCCTGGTGCTGCAATTGATCCGCCTAAGGGTGAGCCTAATTTTGACTTATTGCCCGATAAAACCCACCCTGTTATAGTTCCTGCTAATACTAAAAGAGTAATCCCTCCAATTAATAATAACTTTTTCTTAATGTCATTTTTTAAAATAGGTTTAACAATCGGTTTAATTGTTTCCGAAGGCTTTGAAACAGATGTATTTACTGGACTATTTTGTTGTGCGTTTAACATATTTAATAAAATATATTTTAACTATAACACTTAAAGCTTTTAGTTGGCAATATTAAAGCATTCTTATTTGAGCTTCAATAAAATCATCAATTTCTCCATCTAAAAACCGTTCTGTATTTGAAGTTTCTTTTTCTGTTCTTAAGTCCTTAATCATTTTATAAGGATGAAGAACATATGAACGAATCTGATTTCCCCATGATGCAGGTTTATAAACACCTCTTAAATCTTCTTTTGTTTTAGATAGTTCCTCCTGTTTTTTAGCCCAGAGCTTGGACCTTAAAAGATTTAAAGCAATATTTCTATTTTGCACCTGAAATCTTTCAGATTGAGCCTGTACTACAATTTTCGTTGGTTTATGGATAAGCCTAACCGCAGTTGAAACTTTTTGCACATTCTGTCCACCTTGGGTTGATGCTCTAAAAAATTGCCAATCCAAATCCTCATCTTTTATTTCAATATCAGGTAAATCAATATCTTCGAATTCAGGAAGAATCTCAACTAAAGAAAAGGAAGTTTGTCTTAACTTATCTGCATTAAAAGGAGATTGCCTTACTAGTCTATGAGTCCCAGCTTCGTGTTTTAAGTGTCCAAAAGCATAATTACCACTAACCATAAAGGTTACGCTTTTAAATCCAGCTTCTTCACCCGAAGTTGAATCAAGTATTTTTGTCTGCCAATTTTTTCTTTCGGCATATCTTAAGTACATCCTCAAAAGCATACTAGACCAATCCATTGCTTCAGTCCCACCTTGACCTGCATGAATTGAAACAATTGCATTTTTTGTGTCATAGGGACCTGACAAAAAAGATGAAAAGGTAATTTTATGTAAAGCCTTTTCTAATCTTTTAATTTCACCTACATAGTCTTCTACTTTTCCACCTTCATCTACAAGAGTTTTAACAAGCAGTATATTTTCTTTTAAGTTTTCAATTTCTTCTATTTCACTTTTTAAATCAGATAGGCCCTGCATTATGTTTTTACCTTTTTGTGGATCAGTCCATAAATCTGGATCAGTTGATTTTGCTTCTAATTCTTTTAATTTGATTTTTTTATCTTCAATATTTAAAGAAATATATACATCGTCAAATTTCTGAGAAATCTCTTCAATTGTTTTTTTAATATCTTGCATAGGCAAAGTATATCAAGAAGAATTAGGGTTTGCAGATAATAGATTTCACTCTTTGGACTTCGGTAACATTTAACTTTCTAAATTCATTTAATAAATCTTGTGAATCTTTTTGTTTTACTGCAAATGAGTCAGGAATTGGATCAGATATTCCAAGAACTTCAACAAGCCTTTCTCGTCCAGCATCAAGTAGATTAACTAAAGGTTTCGGAGCATTCTTCCAACCAACAATTTCTGTTAGAACCGTTCTTCCTCCAATAATGAGAAAGCCTTCCAAAATTAAAGCAAGTATAAAACCCATAAAAATTCCAAATATAGATCCTTTAATTGACCAATTCAAAAAATGCCTTCTTAAGTTTGCCATGGATAATAACAGAATAAAAAGTAAAAAGAGTATTGCTCCGGCCTGGATATACGAAGGAGATATGGAAAAGCTTCCAATATTAAAATTTAATCTTTTAGATAAAAATTGAACAGGGTTCATAACAATATAATTTTAACATCTAACCTAAAATATTAAAATTTAAAAAAAATTATTAAGGAGTAGCAGTTGCTGTTGGGCTTGAAGAAGCTGTACTTGTAGCAGTTGGTGTTGCGGTTGTGGTTGCTTTTGGTGTTGCTGTTGCGGAAGGCTTAGGTGTTTGGCCTTTTTTAAGTCCAGTTACAATGCTTGCATCAAAATCCGAAATAGTAGATGTTTTTACAGTCACATCTTCATATAATTTTTCAAGTTCAGTTTGGATTAATGTTTTATTTGCCGCATCAATGTCGCCACTAAAAGTAACTGTAGTTATTGTCTGGTTTTGTTCAGTAGCATTTCCAACTTCAATATCTGTATATCCTAATTCTCTTAGTTTTCCTTGTAAGTATCCTGCATCCCCTGTAGCACCTGTTCCATTTAATACTTCTATTGTTACATCCGCTTTTAATTTAGGTGCAGCTGTTGATGTTGCAGATGGAGTACTAATAGTTATTCCCCCGGATGATGGAGTTGGAGAAACTAATTCTGATTCTTTTTTACCTTTTGTTATAAAGAAAATTATTCCTCCGACTAAAATTACTATTCCTAGAATAATAAAAACTAACATATTATTTTTCTTTTGTGGTTTTTGTTGAGAAAGAGGAAAACCAACTTCTGGATTTGAAGTTCTCTCTTCTACTTGAGGTTCTTGATTTACTTGATTATCTGTATTTTGCTGACTTTCTTCCATCGTGCCGCGAGTATAAACAAAATAAGACTACTTTGTCAACCTTTATTTAATTTTTCCATCAATATTGAATAAAATCTAAGATTATGGATTGTTGCAAGTCTTAATGCAGTCAAATCTTTAATCCTAAATAAATGTGCTAGATATGCTTTAGAATATTTTTTACATAAAAGACAATCACAAGCCATACTTACCGGAGAATCATCTTTATAATATTTTTCTTTATCAGGAACATAAAAAGAATAAAAGTCAGGTAAATTTATATCAATTTCATCAATCGATTTGGCATTATATACATATAGTCTTTTATGTCTTGCGTCCCTAGTTGGTAGTACACAATCAAAAATATCAAAACCAAGTTTGACACATTTTACTATTTCTTCAGGTTTGCCTACCCCTAATCCATAAAGTAAATAATTTTTCGGAGAATATTTAGCGATTGTTTCTGCTGATTCATAATCAAAATTCCCTTCTTCATTAATTGGCCAACCGCCATACCCCAAACCATCAAAGCCGATTTTTACTAATTCTTCAGTACAATATTTTCTTAAATCTTGATACTTACCACCCTGAACAACTCCCAAGATATAAGGTCTTTTATCATTTGGTATTTTTTTCTCTTTGCAAAGTCTTAAAAATTCTTCTTTTGATCTTTTTGCCCATTTAATTGTTCTTTCAACCGTATCTTTGGCTTCATCATAAGAAGAAATTGGATCTGTAAAGTCATCCAAAACAACAACCATATCACAATTTAGTTTCATTTGGAAATTAATAGATTTTTCTGGAGTAAAAATGATTTTTCTCTTTTTAGATTCTCTGAAAATTACACCCTTATCAATTACTGACCCACTATCAGGATTTGATTTAACAATACTCATTACTTGAAACCCTCCGGAGTCAGAGATTATTGCTCCTTTCCAGTCCATAAATTCTCTTATTCCACCAAATTTTTTAACCACCTCATCGCCTAGCTCTCTATATAGATGGTATGTATTAACCAATATTCCAGATGTTTTTGTAGATTCCAAATCAGATGTATCAATAGCTTTTATTACAGCTCTTGTAGCATCTGGAAAAAATACTGGTAAAGGAATTTTTTTATCTCTACTTCTGAAATAATTTGCTTTTTCCATAGATTTATTTTGATTTTATCTCATAAACATCCAGATAGGGATATTCTTTATTAAAAGATACAAGTTTTAATTCTTTGTTACTCAAATAATTATTAAGCGATGCTTTATTGATATTTCCTTTTGAAATAATATGAATTTCCTGTCCATCATACTGCCAATAAGGATAGTTTATAGCTTGTTTGGTTATAAAAACTCTACTTTTAGCTGATAATTTACTCGTAATTAAATTTTCTATTTCCTTATTTCTGTTCTGATCTGGTAAAAGAAAATATGAGTTTAAAAAATCTAGCTGTGGCCTTTGATAATCAGAAAGAATAATAATGTCACTATTTTTTATATCTATTTTTTTAATTAAATTATCTTGGATTAAAAATACGGGAGTCTGTTGATACCTTATAAAGGTTGGAATAAAAGAAACAATCAAAATAAATAGTAAAACAAAGTATATTCTTTTAAATTTTAAATAAACAAAAGAGAAAGTTAAAGCTAGAAAGTAGGCAATAAAAGAAGAGTATCTACCATAAAGCCCTCCATACCAAAACTTACTTGAAAGTAAAAATGGAATTAAAAAGAAAAAGGAAAACAACATCATTTTTTTGTTTTTTTCTTTTAATATCAAAAAAATAAAAATAATTATTGAAAAAAGGGAAGCGACAGAATAACCATTTAATAAAATCAGAAAGGCATTTCTAAACATTCTTAATATATCTAAGAAACTGTAATCTTTTAAGAGAATATTTGTTCCATAACTCTTATATAAAGTAGTTAATCTTAAAACGACAGATATTCCACTAATTTCAAATATAATTTTATTAACAATAATTAAACAAATTAATACTCCAATAATTAAATAAAAATAGTCTTTTTTATCAAACCTCTTCTTAAGTAAGACAAAGGAAAGTATTGAAATAAACCAAATAATTAACCCCGTAAAATTTAATATTCCTAAAGACAAAAAAATTAAAGATAAGATAAATAAGTAAATTTTTTTATTACTTAAAAAATAAATAAAAGATAATATTCCAGCGATCAGAAAAAAATTATTAATAGATTCATATAATATATTTGTTTCAATAAGCCAAATGTGTTTAAAAAAAATAAGTGGTATTAAAGAATATAAAGCAGTCTTTTCATTAAACAGTTTTCTAACTAAAAGAAAAAATAAAATAAAAGAACCTAATCCAAATAACCCAGATATCAAACTTAAATTCCAAGCATTCTCTCCTGGAATTATTCTTTGAAATAACTGTATTAGAAAAAGATATACCGGATGAATAGATTCGTGGGATCTTTGCAAAGAAGAAAAAAAGTTACTTGAAAAAGATTCTCTTAAATACTCCGGAGAATCATAAAAAAAAGGATATTTTGCTAAGAAAAAAAACCTACTAACAATGTATATTATGAAAATCAAAAATAACTTATTTTTTCTGAAGAAATATTTTCTAACTTTATTAAGAAATAACACCTAGTTGTTTTCCTACTTTTTCAAATACTCCCAATGCTTTATCTAAGTGCTCTTTTTTATGTACTGCAGATATCATTACTCTAATTCTTGCTTTGCCCATTGGTACTGTTGGATAACCTAGTGCTACAGCAAATACACCTTCCTCGAATAATTTTTTACTAAATTCTCCTGCCAATTTTGCATCTCCAAGCATCACAGGAGTTATTGGAGTTTGGGAACTGCCTATATCAAATCCTAATTTCTTCATTTTTTCTTTAAAGTACTTTGCATTTTCCCAAAGTTTTTTAACTGGTTCATCAGATTTTTCTAAAATGTTAACTGCTTCAATTACTGCTTGGGTATCTGCAGGTGTCATTGCTGTAGAAAAAAGAAATGGTCTTGCCTTCTGTCTTAATATTTCAATAATCCCTTTTTTACCAGCGACAAATCCTCCTATTACTCCAATTGCTTTACTTAAGGTTCCTACTTCTGCATCCACTTTTCCATGAAGATTAAAATAATCTACTATTCCTCTCCCTGATTTACCTAAAACTCCTTCTCCGTGCGCATCATCAACCATAAGCATGCAATTATATTTTTCAGATACTTCATAAATTTTATCGAGTGGAGCAATGTCTCCATCCATACTAAAAACTCCATCTGTTATAACAAGTTTCCTTTCGAAGTTTAGATTTTCTTTGATTTTTTCTTCTAAATCTTTTGGATCTGCATGTTTATAGACAATTACTTTAGCCTTACTTAACCTGCAGCCATCAATAATAGAAGCATGATTTAATTCATCTGAAAAAATCACATCTTCGGGTCTAACTAATACTGGAATGGTTGCCAGATTGGCACATAAGCCACTTTGAAAAAGAATAGCTGCATCAACTTTTTTAAACTTTGCTAATTCTTTTTCTAATTTAATATGAAGATCAAGTGTTCCTGAAATTGTTCTAACTGCAGCGGGCCCAACACCGTATTTTTCAATTGCCTTTATTGCAGATTTTTTTAATTCTTCTTTATTTGCAAATCCTAAATAGTTATTAGAACAAAAATTAAGAAGTTTTTTTCCATCAATTATTATTTCTGCATCAATGGCAGATTCAATTGTTTTAATATTTTTAAACAGTCCTTTTTCTTTTAATTCTGAAGTGTCCTTGTCTATCCAATTAAGCTTATTGTTCATAAATAAAAATTATTATATCAAATTAGAATATGATTACTCTAACTATATTACAGTTAGCTTATCTTTCAAAACCTTTCAAAATCATTGCATCAACAATTCTTTTTAAGGATATGTAATTAGCAGCCACTCTAAACGGAAGTTTCTTTTTTCTGGCAACTCCGTATACAGAATCAAAAGCTTTAACCATATATACTTTGAGTTCTTCATTTACTTTGTCTTCTGACCAACTAATTCCTTGCAAATTTTGTGCCCATTCAAAATAACTAGTTGTAACTCCTCCAGAATTACAAAGAATGTCGGGTAAGATTTCTTTTTTATTTTTTAAAAGTATTTCTTCTGCTTCGAAAGTTATTGGCCCATTAGCCATTTCCAAAATTACTTTGGCTTTTATCTTATTTGCATTATCTTTATTTATTACTGCCTCAAGTGCTGCAGGAACTAAAATATCGACTGGTAGTACCATAAGATCTTCATTTGAAATAAATTTAAAGTTTTTCTTTATCGAAATTTCTTTAAAACTGCCAAATTCATTTTTAAGTTCATTTAATTTATCTGGGTCTAATCCTTTTTCATTGACTATTGCGCCACTTGAATCTGAAACGGCAATTATTTTAAATCCTAAATCCTTTGCAAATTTTGAAAACCAAAAACCGACATTTCCAAAACCCTGAACCGCAATTTTAGTTTTTGAAGAAACCAATTTTTCTTTCTTTGCAAATTCTTTTAATACAAAAACTCCACCTCTCCCTGTTGCTTCATTCCTTCCTAAGGATCCTCCTATCTCTATTGGCTTACCTGTAAATGTTCCTGGAGATTTCAATCCAATTTTTTCTTCATAAGCTTCAAGCATCCAGGCCATAATTTGCCCATTAGTATTTACATCAGGAGCAGGAACGTCAATTTTTTCACCAATATATTTTGAATAAGTTTTTGCATATGTTTTAGAAAGCTTTTCCAGTTCTTTTTGAGAAAGTTTTAGAACATCAACTTTGATTCCTCCTTTTGCTCCACCATAAGGAATTCCTGCTAAAGAACATTTTAAACTCATCAAAATCGATAGAGCTTTTACTTCATCTTCACAAACATTAACATGATATCTTATTCCCCCTTTGTAAGGCCCAAGTGCATTATTATGTTGAGACCTAAATGATAAGAAAGAAACCTTTTTTCCTTTATCTGAAAAAATTGTTAATGTTTTTTTAACAACTCTTTGTGGTTTTTTTATTTCTGAAATTATTTTTTTAAAAAGTTTTTTATCAGCATAATCATTTTCCAGAAGATTGGAAATTTCGTCGATTTGTTTAATAACGCTATCAAAAAAACTTGTCACTAAAATAAAATATACCAGTGAACTGAGTCAAACAAGAGGGAAAATAATAAATTAAATATAAAAATATTATTTATTCAACTTTGAGAAGTTCGACTTCAAAAATTAAAGTTGAATTAGGGGGGATATCTGGTTTCATGCCATAAGGACCATAACCCAAATTTGAAGGAATTGTTAATTTTCTTTTTCCTCCAACCTTCATTCCTTTTACTCCCAAATCCCAACCTTTAATAACTTCCCCAGCTCCTAGATTAAAAGAGAAAGGTGTATTAATGTCATAAGAGCTATCAAATTTTGTTCCATCAGTTAAAGTTCCCAAATAATTTACTGTAACTTTTTTACCACTAACGGCTTCCAATCCTTTTCCAATTATTATGTCTTCGATTTTTAGATCTTCCATTTTATTTTCGTTAAGACCATTTATCTTATCAGATGGCACAGGACTTGGTGTAGATGTACTTTTACCTTTTCTAGCAACAAAGATAACAATAAAAAATATAAAAATAATTAGAAAAAAATAGATTAATTTTTTATTTAACATAAAAATTATTATATATAAAAGAAATCATGTTATCTATTTTACAGATTTAATTAAATAAAAAGCAGGATCACCTCCAGGTGAATAGATTGTTTTAACCAAAGTTAAATTTGGATCAGTAGAAAATTCCGAAGGGTATAGACGAGTTGAAGGAAAAATAAATAATGTATTTCTATCTCCTCTTTCACTTGGCCAATCAACTACTCTAAATTCAAACCTTCCAACTTTTTTAGGTCTTAACTCTTCAGATGATTTGTAATACTTATCTGCAACTATTAATAATGCTTCTTTTTGATATTCCTTTAACGGGACAACCCCATAAAACAAAAAGTGAATATAGCTTTCAGTGTATGGATCATCAATAACTACTCTTAAATCATTTGGTTGAGTTTTTACATAATCGGTAATTTCTTTATATCCATAATCCCATTCTCTCCAAAGAGTAACAGGAGCTACTTTAAATAAATTAAAAAAGAATGAAGACAAAGAATACAAAGATAAAACAACAATCGAAAGCAAAACAAAAATTCTATATTTTTTAAAACTATCAATAAATTTAGAAATTCCAAATCCTATTAATATTGAAAGTGGAATATAAAAAAGAATTGATCTATAGGTATGAAAAGGATCTCTTGTCAGTGCTGCTGGTATCGGAGAAATTAAAAGCCATAAAATTAACAATTTTTTGTTTTTTGTTTTTAATTTAAGAAAATTTATTAATCCTATTAGAAGAAAAGGTAACATCCAAAGATAAAAAACACTGAAGTTAGGAACAATTCTTTGTGGATTATAATCACTTTTACTAAAAAGGTTCATTGGAGAAAAGTAATGTGAATATAAAGATAAAACTTCTTTTGGAAATAAATATAATTTTTGCCAATTCCCGTATTGCTGATTGTACCCAGGAACTGGGTTATTGCTTGAAAAAATACTTACTCCAAGTGCTCTATGATTTCCGGCTGGAGTAAAACTAAAAATTAAAATCGGAAAATAAAGAAGAAGTGTAAAAATTCCTCCAAAAATCCATAGTTTTAATTTCTTAATCCAATTTTTATTCAAAAGTATTGAGAAAGCTATAAATAAAGGTGCAACAAACCTTGGAGCTTGATAGCTATACATTGATAAAACAAAAAATAATAAACTCACAAAAAATAATTTATTTTTATTTGAGTTAAAGAACTTAAGCCAAAAATAAAATCCTATTGAGAAAAATAAAAGAGCCAAATTTCCTTCAAAAGCACCTCTACTATAAAAAATTGACCAAGGAGCTATTGAAACAACAAAGGCAGAAAAAAGACCAATTCTTTCTGATTTAAAAAATTCTTTTGAAATTAAATAAGCTACAAATATCAATAAAATACCTGAAAAAGCTGAAAGAACTCTTGTTGAGAATTCTGTTGGACCAAAAAGCAAAAAGAATGGAACAGACAAATATTCATATGCTGGCATAAAAAATACTTCAAAAGATCTAAAAAAAAGAGGAAAAGAATGTCCGAATTCATCAGCACCAGTTTTAATTATCGACCAAGTATTTAATCCCATTGCCGCTTCATCTCTAAAAAAACCAATTCCTCCTGTACCTAATTTATTCAAACGAACAAATGATCCCAAGATAATCAGTACCAAAAGAATAATTTTATTTAAATGTTTTTTCATTTGATAAATAATTTTAAATTTAAAATACAAAAAAATAGTATTTCAAAAAAAGCCATACTTCCAAAAAGAATTAACCACTTCTTTGGCCACTTTAAAACTTTTTCCAAACCAAGAGCCATCAGAATAATAAAAGGTACTGATAAAGGTAAAGTTTGATAAAAGCTTCTCCATTTAAATACAAATACAAATAGTAGTGAAATAACCGAATAGATAATTAAAAACTTTTTATACTTTTTAATATTTGAATTAGTGAAACCAACAATTAATAGTATTAATTCAAAAAAGAAAAATTTTTGTATTTCTTTAACTCCGACCCTTTCTCTGGGATGTCCTGAGAAAAAATAATTACCAATATCTAAATTTTCCAATACGACATCCAGTCTCTGAGAAATTATTTTCATCGGCCAATTTGAAAATAATACGTTACTAAATTTAATCGGTATTTTTCCCCTTTCCCACTCAACCATTAAACGTGCTTCTTTTATATCTTCTCTTAAATTAATTTTTAAAAGATCTAAAGGAAATTTAAGTGACCAAAACCACGGAGTAAGAAGCAAAATAATAAAAATCAATTTTTTCATTTTATCTGTAAACAAGAATAATTATACGTTATACTTTATTTTGTGAAAATAGAACTAAACAAGATGACAGTTTCAGTTATCATGCCGACTTATAACGAAGAAGAAACACTATCTAAAATAATTGATAGGGTATTAAAACAAAAAAATGTAAATGAAATAATCGTTGTTGATGACGGATCAAAGGATAAAAGTTGGAATATTTTAAAATCTATTAAAAATCCAAAAGTAAAACCTTTTAAACACAACAAAAACCAAGGAAAAGGAGCTGCAATAATAACTGGAATAAATAAAGCAAAATTTGACTATATATTAATACAAGACGCTGATTTGGAATATGATCCTGTAAACTATCCAGCACTCTTTGAAAAAGCTACGCAAAAAGTGACAATATTTGGATCAAGACTAAAAACAAAAAACAATTTTGCATATATACGTACTTATTTAGGAAACATTTTTATTACAACGATTGGAAATATACTATTTAATATAAGACTTACAGATTCTTATACCTGTTATAAATTAATCCCCACTAATATTGCTAAATCTTTAAATTTAAATTCAAATGGATTTGAAATAGAAGCAGAAATAACTGGAAAATTAGCTAAAAGAAAAATTCCTATTGTTGAAGTTCCAATATCTTACAAGCCAAGAAACTATAAGCAAGGTAAAAAGATAAAAGCAAAGGATGCAATCAAAGGATTTTTAACATATCTTAAGATTAGATTTAGTTAAATTTATTGAGTAACCGAATACCCTGTTTCTTCGATTATTTTCTTTAATCTTTCAGGATTAATTTTCTTAGAATCAAAAAATACTTTAGTGGTAGATTTTGCAAAATTTGTCTCTGACTTTATGACTCCATAAGTATCTTCAAGATTGCCATCAATATTCATTGCGCAACTAACACAATGCATTCCAATTATTTTAAAAGTTACTACTTCATCCAAATTATTATTATTCATATTTATTTAATTACTTCCATTGTTCCTGTATACATTCCCATTGAACAAGAGAAAATATATTTTCCAGTTTTAGTAGGAGTAAAAGTAACTGTTCTTAAATCAGTTGATTCCAAAAATTCTCTTATTCCAAATTCCCTAAAAACAAAAGAGAGAGCACAAGAATAAGTGTTATTGCTTTTTAAAGTCAGTTCAACTGGAATACCCTTTTTAACACGAAAATAATTTGGACGATAACCATTGTTCACAACTTCTATTGTCATCTTTTGAACTTTGTCATTAACATTCTGTGTAGAATCTGACAACATACGATTCTTAGTAATAATGTTACTTATAGGTGAAACAATCTTATTTAAAGTAATAGGAGAATTAACTACAAGCAAAACTCCATTTATACTATATATAGTCATAATGATCAGGGCTGCGGCAGCAATTTTAGTAAATTTCTTATACCAACCTTCAGAAATTTTAGCTGTAGCTACACCTAAAATTGCAAATAAAGGTAACGTTCCTAAAACAAAAAAGGACATTATTAGTGCCCCAGTTACTGGATTACCACTATTAATAGCTAATACTTCCATTGCTTGAGTTACTCCACAAGGAATAAATATTGTCATTAGTCCCAATACAAATGGAGCAAATAAAGCTTTACTTTTACTAGAATTTCGAACCATTCTTTGTAAAAACTTTGGAGGTTGAAAAACTATATATCGAAAGATTGGATGGACATTTAGTAAATTCATTGCTGTTGCAAACATAAATAGTGCTGTAAGGATTTGAAAAATAAGTCGAACTCCTAAACTTAAACTAATTACAGATCCCACCATTCCAAAAGAAAAGCCTAAAATTGTATGAACTATTAACTTAGTTCCTAAAAATATTGCAACTGGCATCCAATCAAGTACGTCAAAAGACCTAAGAGAAAAATTCTTTCTAGCAGATGTTTGATCACTTAGCTTATTTTTTTCTTTATTAGAATCTTCAGTAATATTTTTATACTCTTCCTCTTTTTGATTGGCAATTACACTAGCTAGAAGTCCGCCTTGCAAAGCAAGACAAGAAAGACCTCCTGTTGTTAGACCTGTAAGAAATATTAAAAATAAATTCATTTTATTAAATTAAAGTTTGACTGTTTTTAAACGTAGGGCGTTAGCTACAACACTAACACTAGAAAAAGCCATTGCCCCTCCAGCAATAGCTGGATTTAGTAAAATTCCAAAAAAAGGAAAAAGAATTCCAGCTGCAACTGGAATTGTAATCACATTGTAAAAAAAGGCCCAGAATAAATTTTGTTTTATTGTTCTCATGGTTGCTTTAGCTAATTTAATAGCTTTAGGTAGTTTTGAAATATTTCCTCCCAAAAGAGTTATTCCGGCAGACTCTATTGCAACATCTGTTCCTGTTCCCATTGCAATTCCAACATCAGCTGTTGCCAGAGCCGGAGCATCATTAATCCCGTCACCAACCATTGCTACTCTATAGCCTTTCAGTTGAAGTTTTTTTACTTCATTGGCCTTATTAGCTGGTAATACTTCAGCAATAACTTCTTTAATACCAACTTGATTAGCAATATATCTAGCAGTATTTTTATTGTCTCCTGTTAACATAACTATTTTAAGACCAAGTTTATAAAGCTTACTTACTACTTCTTTAGACTCTTCTTTAATCGTGTCTGCAATTCCAACGTAACCTAAAATTTCATTTTTTGTCATTAGTACAACTGGAGTTTTTCCTTCAAATGTAAAACCATCAATTATTTTTGTATCAACCTTTAACTTTAAATCCGTAACTAACTTAAGGTTCCCTGCAAAATATTCTATTCCTTTGATTTTTCCCGTTAACCCTTTTCCTTCAATTGCAGAAAAATTATCAACCTTAATTAAATATATTTTTTCTAAATTTACCTTTTCAATAATTGCTTTAGAAAGTGGATGTTCCGAATTTTTTTCAAGCGAACCAAGTAAAGATAATATTTGTTTTGAAGAAATATTCTTTAAAGGCAGAATATTAGTAACTTGCGGAATCCCTTTTGTAATCGTCCCAGTTTTATCCATGACCACATAATCTAAAGAATTGGCTTTTTCCAAACTTTCAGCGTTTTTTACAAGAATACCGTTTTGAGCAGCTTTACCAACACCTACAATTACTGCAGTTGGAGTTGCTAAACCCATTGCACAAGGACAGGCAATTACTAATACTCCGACAAAACTAACAATTCCTAAAGTTAAAGCCTGAGAAAATGGCATAAACTGAGAACCAATAATCATCCATGAAGCTAAGACAACTAATGACAAAACTAAAACAACCGGAACAAATACTGAAGAAATTTTATCTACTATTTTTTCAATTGGAGCTTTGGATCCTTGTGCTTCTTCAACCATATTTATTATCTGAGAAAGCATGGTGTCACTTCCAACTTTACTAGCTTTAATAAGTAGTGAACCTTGTTTATTAATAGTTGCTCCAATAACTAAATCATTTAAAGATTTATCAACCGGAATTGACTCACCAGTAATCATAGATTCATCAATGGATGACATGCCTTCAATAATCACTCCATCAACTGGAATTTTTTGACCTGGTTTAACTCTTATAACATCTCCAACAACAACTTCTTCAATTGGAATCTCCAACTCTTTTCCTTTTCTTATAACTAAGGCAGTTTTTGCCTGTAAACCAAGTAGATTTTCTAGAGCCTCACCAGTTTTCAATTTGGAACGAGTTTCCAAATATTTTCCTAATGTAATAAAACCAATAACAACAATTACAACATCATAATAAGTCTGTTGGGTATTTAGATATGGAGATAAAACCTTTTCAAAAGCAGAAAGAGTAAAGCTATATAAAAATGCAACCAAAGTTCCCATTCCTACAAGAGTATCCATATTTGCCACTCTGTATTTAAAAAAGGTCAATAAACCTTTTAGATAAGGAAGTCCAATCACAAACATTGTATAAGTAGCAATAATAGGTAGTAGATGATGTAAAAATACTGAAAGAATACTTGGCGTTTCAGGCCATAAATTAAAAGTCATTGCTCCAACTTCCCAGATCATCATGATAACGCTAACTATTACAAAAGGAATAACAATCTGGACATTTTTTTTAAGTTTCCCTAACTCAAATAATTTTTGTTCTTTAGCTGTTTTGTTATTAGAAAAATTATTATCATCGTGATTCATATGTGAAGACGATTCCCCGTTTTCTCCGCTAACTAATGAATAACCAAACTTTCCTATTTCTTGATTCATATCAGAAACATCAACCTTATTTGAGTCATACTTAACTTTGGCATTTTCTAAACCATAATTAATTAAACAAGAATCAACACCTTCGAGTTTTTCTAATTTTCTTTTAATAGTATTAGCGCAAGAAGCACAATGCATTCCTGAAATCGAAAATAATTTTGTTTGTTTATTATTTAACATATTTTTTAGGATCCTCCTTAAACTTTTTTAAACATCCACTGGCACAAAAAAAATAACCCTCTCCAGAATATGAATAATTAAAACTTGCAGTTTTTGGAGATAATCTCATGCCACAGACTGGGTCATGGACTAAAGGAACCAAATCTTTCATTTTTATTTTTAACTCTTTAGCTAAATCAGGACTTGGATTTTTATCAATCAGGACCTCACGAATTAAATCACTGGCTTTAACAAACTTTAAATTACTAATAGAATAGTAAATCTGTTTACCATCTCTTCTTGTTGAAACTACTCCTGCATCTCTTAAAATCATTAAATGTTGGCTTATATTTGCTTGAGGTAAATCAAGCATTGAATGGATTGAGCTAACTGGCAATTCCTGATCTCTTAATAAAGAGATAATTTCCAATCGCCTGGGGTGAGCCAAAGCTTTTAAAAGCTCAGCATGTTTGTCAAATATATTACTATACATATTCGAATTATAGAATATGTTATTGGGTAAGTCAATCCACAATTTGCTTATTAAAATTAATCATAAGCGAAATTACGAGTTATAATTGTGTAATGTTATTTAATTTCTTACTAATTCTTTCTTCTGCTCTTATCGGCTCTACCCTAAGTAGAATATTCGCAAAAATATTAGTTTTTCAAAAAGGAATTAATTTATTCCCCTCAGGGGGTATTCAAAATATTCAGTTATTTAACTTAGCATTTGCCAAAAACAAAAGCTTGGATATGATCGAATTTGTTTTATTTATTTTATTTACACTTGGAATTTCTGGAATATATTATTTTTTGTATAAGAAGAATAAATTTACTTTTCAAAAGAAAATTCTTGTTGGATCAATTCAAATTGTTATAGCAACCATCTTTAATATATCCACCCTCTTTGTCAGTTCATCCAGTATAGAAACAGCTGTTACTATTTTAATTCTTTATCTATTAACACTGATTCTTTCATTTAAACTGCCAGAAAAGATTAATACATGGAAAGAATCTAAATTATCTATTACTAATGGCATTATTGCAGGATTTTATTTATCAATTCTATTGCATAAACTTACTCCAGCAATTTCCCTACCTCTTGTCGCATTTATCTTAACTCCGATTTACTTTTATATTTTTTCATCAAAACTTTCATTTCTAAAACATCCAGCTTTTTTGCTTTTAATTTTTTCGTTCCTTTTCCCTTATAACAAAACACTATTACTAATAATTGCTGGAATAATTCCTATCTTAATTTTATTCACAAAAAATAAAATTCCAGAGAAGACATTGAATTTTATAGAACAAATATCTCCAATATTTATATTGTTTATTTTTTTATATAACCCAACATTCTACTTAGGTACATTTGATCCAGTAGAAGAAGGTTTCTGGGTAGGATGGCTTCAAAGAATGCTACAAGGACAAATGCTGTATCGTGATTTTGCAATTTATCACCCACCAATTCTTCCTACTGGTCTTTATCTATTTTCAAAATTATTCGGTGAAAGCATATATATCGTAAGACTATATTTCCATTTAGTTTCTATTACTGGTTTTGTTTTGATATACCTTATTTTAAAAAAGTTAGTTAAATCAAACTGGATAACCATACCACTATTTATATTAATAATGGCTTATGGATCTTCAGAAGTTAGAAATAATATTGAGATTCGTTTAGCAAGCGGTTTAATTCCACTACTTTTTGCTTACCAATATAACAACACCAAACAAAAGTTATTTTTGTTTTTGTCTGGAACATTAAGTGCACTAGCACTTCTTATATCTGTTGAGACAGGAATTGCTTCAATAATTGCTTTATTAGTCGGAGTAATTCTGTCTTCTTCACGAAAAACTTTTATTTCAAATATTTTATCTACACTCTTTGGCTATTTTATTGTACTGATAGCTTTTTTTGGATTTCTTTTAAAAACACAGTCTTTGTATAAATTTTTTGAATACACAACTTTTTATCCAAAATCCTTCTCGCTTGGTTATCAAAACGTAATTATGGAAAGACCAAATCTTACTACCTTAATTCAGTGGCGAGAAATTAATAATTTTATTAGTTCATCTGGATTCTTATGGGAATTATCAAAAATAGTTTTAGGAAGTAGTATTGCATTTATATTTGTATTAATTCTTACAAAGAAACTTAAACCAAGTAATATTCTATTTAGTAGTATTGCAGTATTTGGACTAACACTTAGTAGAAGTGCATTAGGACGTTCTGATTACTATCATGTGACATTCATCTGGATAGTTTGTCTATTACTCTTGGGTTATTTATTAAAATTAAGTTTAAGTTATTCAAAAGTTTTACCTGCAATAGTTTTATCCTTACTTATATTTTTTATTGGAAGAAATATTACTCAAAATATTCTTCTTCAAAACCAGCTAATAAAATTTCAATCATATGGAAACATTTCCGGCAATTACCCTTCATATAAAAACCCAAGGTTTGGAATATCAACTGGAATTGAGGTAAATACTAAAGAAACCGACAATTTAATAGACTATATAGATAGTAATGTAAAAAAGAATGAATACATGTTTGTATTTCCCCATTCTCCAGAGTTATATTTTCTAGCAGATAGAAAAAATGCTACATCTTTTGATTCACCAACTATATTTTTTACAAATAATTATCAAGAAAAAATAATTAATGAGCTAATAACAAATAAGCCTAAAGTAATAGTCTACGATCCAAAATTCGGAATTGCTGGAATTTCTATAAAAACATTATCTAAAATTGATCAATTCATTCAGAGAAATTATATTGTTTCTTCAAAGTTTGGAAGTAATTATGTTATGACTCCTAAATAAAAGGATTAATTTTGAGGCAACTGGGGATAATGACATTTCTTCCATTTTTTTCCACTTCCACACCAACATGGATCGTTTCTTCCAATCTTTATCTTTTCTTCTCCTGATTCTTTTTCAAATGCAGGCTTTCCTTTTTCTGCTGCAACATCAGCGCCACCTGCTAATCCTTGCAAATCAACTCTATCAACATTTGTTCTTGCCTGTTCTAAAGGAATCTCTGATCGGGGAACTGTAACACCAACTCTAAATATTCTTCTTGAAAGCTCATCATCAATTTTGTCCATTAAACTTTCAAAAAGTGTGTAAGCTTCGTTTTTAAATTCTACTAATGGATCCCTCTGTCCGTATGCTCTTAATGTTATTCCCTCTCTCAAATCATCAATATGATCAATGTGATCAATCCATAATTTATCTATAGATCCTAGATATGAATACTTTTCAATCTGTCTCATAACACTATCTCCAACCTGTTTTTCTCTTGTTTTATAAACATCTTCAATAACTTTTTTCAAAAAGTTAGTTAAATCATCTTTTCCATTTATCTTTTCTAATTGATTTTTTATTCCTGTTATTGATCCTGGATCAAAAGGAATAATATCAAGAAGTAATCCCACTAATTTTTCTAAATCTAATTTATTTTCTAGAGTCATCCAAGAAGAATCTACAATTTTTTCAATTTGAAGAGAAAGTTTTTCTTTTACATCACTACTTACATTCTCTGATTCAAGAATCTTCTTTCTTAATTTATAAATAATTTCTCTTTGCTGGTTAGCTACATCGTCAAATTCAACTAATCTTTTTCTAATATCAAAATTAAATCCTTCAACTTTTATTTGGGCTTGTTCAATTGCTCTAGAAACAAGGGGATTTTGAATGGGCTGATCTTCAGGAAGCTTTAGTCTATCCATTAAGGAGCTAATCTGTTCCCCTCCAAAAATCCTCATTAAATCATCTTCCAAAGATAAAAAGAATCTTGTTGAACCAGCGTCTCCCTGTCTTCCTGATCTTCCTCTTAATTGATTATCAACACGTCTTGCTTCATGTCTTTCTGTACCAATTACATGAAGTCCACCAGCTTCCAATACTTTTTGATTTTGTTCTTCCCATTTTTTATATTCTTTTGATTTTTTAAAATCTTCCTGGCTTTGCTTTTCTGATTTATCAGGAATAGCTCCACCCAAAACTATATCAACACCTCGGCCTGCCATGTTTGTAGCAACTGTGACGGCAGAAGGTCTTCCCGCTTCGGAGATAATTGAAGCTTCCTTCTCATGATTCTTTGCATTTAAAACATTATGAGGAATTTTTCTTCTTTTAAGAAAACTACTTATTATTTCGTTTTTATCAATAGAAGTTGTTCCAACAAGTACCGGCTGACCTTTTCTGTACTTTTCTTCAACTTCAGCAACAACTGCGCCATATTTAGCTCTTAAAGTTTTATAAATTACATCAGCTAAATCTTTCCTAACCATTGGTTCATTAGTTGGAATAACAACAACTTCTAGTTTGTAGATTTTTTTGAATTCTTCAGCTTCAGTTGCAGCAGTACCAGTCATTCCAGACAAATGTTCATACATTCTAAAATAATTTTGAAATGAAATTGTTGCTAGAGTTTTACTTTCTTGCTGGATAGTTACATTTTCCTTGGCTTCCACCGCCTGATGAAGTCCATCACTCCAACGCCTTCCAAACATTAGTCTTCCTGTAAATTCATCAACAATAGTTACTTGGTTATCTTTTACAATGTAATCTCTGTCTTTCAAATACAAAGATATTGCACGAAGTGCATTTTCAATATGATGAATTGATTCGAAATCTTTTTCATATAAGTTATCGACTCCCAATGTTTTTTCAACTTTTGTGATTCCCTGTTCTGTTAAAGTCGCACTTCTGGCTTTTTCATCAATTTTAAAATCTGTATCCGGATTTAATTTTTTTACTAAATCAGCAAATTTATAATATTTATCAGTAGGATCTGCATCAGGAGCCGAAATAATTAAAGGAGTTCTTGCTTCATCAACTAAAACCGAGTCAACCTCATCAACAATTGCAAAATAATGTCCCCTTTGAACCATCTCGGGAAGTGAAGAAACCATATTATCTCTTAAATAATCAAATCCGAATTCATTATTAGTGCCATATGTAATATCTGCTTCATAAGCTTCTTTTCTCTCGCATGTTTTTAAATGTGCGAGTCTTTCATCTCCATGAGATAAATCAGAAAATTCATGATCATATATAAAAGATTTAGTTTCTTGGATAATTACACCAATAGAAAGACCTAAAAGTTTAAATACGGGTGCATTCCATCCAGCATCCCTTCGAGCAAGATAATCATTAACAGTAACTAAGTGAACCCCCTTACCCGTTAAGGCACGAAGGTAAAGCGCTGGAACTGCAGACAAAGTTTTTCCTTCACCTGTTTTTTGTTCAGCAACTTTTCCTTCAAAAAGGGCGACTGATGCCATTAATTGAACATCATAAGGCCTTAATCCTATCGCTCTATCTGATGCCTCTCTTACTAATGCATACGCTTCAGGTAGAATCTTTTCCAAATTTTCACCTTTTTTAATTCTTTCTTTAAATTTCTCAGTTTCTTTCTCAAAATCTTTTTCTTTAAATTTTTTATACTTAGAAGAAAAAGAATTAATTTCTTTAACTATTTTTGAAAGTCTATCTACCTCTCTTTGATTTAAATCTAATAATCTTGAAAAGATTTTAAGCACGATTCTATTCTAGCAGAAATCAACACTTCCAACATAAAGTTTTTTATTGTATAAAACTCTAAGAGAAGACATATGAACAAAATTATTTGTACCGTTGGTCTTTGTGGAGCAGGAAAAAGTGTTGTTGCTGATTATTTTACAAAAAAAGGTTATCAATTTGTCCGATTTGGTCAAATTGTATTGGATGAAGTTAAGAAAAAAGGAATTGAACCAAATGAAAAAAATGAAAGAAAAATAAGAGAAGATATTAGAAAACAATATGGTATGGGTGCTATGGCCATATTAAATCTTCCGAAATTTAAAAAACTGATAAAAAAAGGAAACATAATAGGAGACGGAATTTATAGTTTTGATGAATATAAAATACTTAAAAAAGAATTTGGACAAAAATTAATTATCATAGCCATATTCGCCCCACCCGAACTCAGATATGCAAGAATTTCTAAAAGAATAATGCCAAAAAGTGATACAGATCTAAGAAATAGGCCTTTTACAAAAGAGGAAGCAAAAAAAAGAGATTTTGCAGAAATAGAAAATCTAGATAAAGGAGGACCTATTGCAATGGCTGACTATACCATAGTAAATACAGGAAACATGGCTTATTTTAAAAAAGATATTGAAAACATTTATCTACAAATTGAAAAAACATTTTGACAAATTAATAACAAATTCATAAAATAAATCTGATGAAAAAATTTATTACATTTATATTTTCGATAATTATCTTCTTATTATTTCCTCTTAACGTTTTTGCACAAGGAAAAAATATAACAGTTGAAAAGGGAAAAATAATCAATCAAAATCCATATCTTATTGCAGGAGATAATATTGATATCTCAGGAGTAGTTAATGGAGATGTAATTGCTGCAGGAGGACAAATTACTGTCTCAGGAAAAATAAATGGAGATTTGATCGTAGCTGGAGGAAATGTAAGACTCACAGGAGAAGTTACTCAAAATGCAAGATTATTTGGAGGACAAATTACTGTATCAGGCAAGGTTGATAAAAATTTATTAATAGGTTGTGGAAATCTTGAAATTTCAGAAAATGCAGTAATTGCAGGATATTTAGTATCAGGATCCGGAAATACTTCTATCTTTGCTCCAATTGGAGGGAATGTAACTATTGGCTCTGGAAACTTATCCTTAAATAACAAAGTAAATGGAAACTTAACTGTCGCATCAGAACAAATTAATCTTTCTCCTGATGTAAACGTTAAAGGGAATTTTGAATACTGGAGTAAAAATAGTGCCAATATTGATCCCAAAGCCAAGATATTAGGAAAAACAATAAAACACGATCTTCCTCAAAATGTTAATTGGGATGTATCAAAAATGGATCCTAGAAAAATCGCAGGAGGATTTATTGGTTTAGCAGTAGGTTTTAAAATCTTATCACTTTTTACACTTCTTCTGATCGGATTTTTAATGATCAAACTTTACCCAAATTTTATGGATCAAGCAGAAAAATATATTTCAGGAAATGTCTGGAAATCAATCCTAACAGGATTTCTTGTAATGATAATCTTTCCTATTTCTTTTATAGTATTGTTAATTACAGTCATAGGAATTCCAGTTGCATTTATTTTGGCAGCTGTATATATAATTTATCTTTATTTATCTAAAATATTTGTTATTTATTGGCTTGGAAGAAAAATCTTAAATAAAAATAAATCAAAATATCTTCCTTTTGCAATCGCTTCATTAATTTATACAATTTTTATGATAATTCCACCAATATCTGGAATCGTCAGATTTATTACTACTTTAGTTGGATTTGGAGCAATACTCTTAAGTTGTAAAGACGGTTATTCTAAAGCCAAAACTAGTAAAATTATTTAGAGCAAATTAACATTAAATTTGCTTCAGGGTAAAAGTATTCAACATTTTCGAAATTTTCTTCAAGCACTTTTGCAAAATTTAAAGCTTCTTTTCTTTTTCGATCATAATAGAGTCTATTAAATATAACTATTCCTTTTTCCGACAGAAGTTTATTTGTAATTTTTATAAATTCATTGTTTTCGAATTTTTCAGGAAATTTGTCCCCTATATATAAATCAACAATGATTAGATCGTAATGTTTTTTAGATTTTAAACTTATCATGCAAAATTTATATGCATCTTCAACATTTATCTCAACATCTTTTAAATCTAAATATTCTTTTCCTAGTTTTATCATGAATTTATCTATTTCAACCCCAGTTGTATAGGAATTAGGCCAATATTTTTTTACAAGTTTAGAAACAGATCCTCCTCCCAAACCTAAAATTAAACATTTTTTAATAACAACATTCTTCCTTTTAATTCTTTTTAAAGTCTTTTTCCAAATCTCATAAACAATTCCACCTGATTGAGTTAATCCTCCTATGGAAATAGAAGTGCCAAATGCCAAACTTTTAACTACTTCTATTCCCCCGTTAATAGGAGATTCAATAGTTTTTAATATTTTATTAGCTAAAAACATACTATATAAATTATATTGGATGAAACTACTTTATCATAAATATATCTTTACTTCGTATTTTATTCGGTTTATATTTATCTTATGAATAATATCCCTCTAGCTGAGAAACTAAGACCACAAAAACTTGAACAATTCGTAGGACAGGAACATTTAGTTGGAAAAGGAAAAATAATTAATAAACTTCTTTATGCAACTTTAAAAACAGGATTCTTTCCATCATTAATTCTTTGGGGACCTCCTGGTTGTGGAAAAACAACTTTAGCCAGAATAATTGCGGGAGAATTAAAAAGAGAATACTTTGAATTTTCTGCAGTTTCTACATCAATAAAAGAAATTGAAAAGATTATGAAAAAAGATGATTTATTTCCTCCAATTGTTGTTATTGATGAAATTCACAGATTCAATAAAGCCCAACAAGCAAAACTTCTTCCCTTTGTAGAAAGAGGAGATATTACTTTAGTTGGAGCTACAACTGAAAATCCTTCATTCGAAGTAATTGCACCTCTTCTTTCAAGATGCAGAGTACTGGTACTTCATCAACATTCTGAAAAAGAACTTACTAAAATTGTTTCTAAAGCCTTAAGAAATTTAAAAATTAAAATAGAGCCAAAAGCCAAAAACTTTTTAACAGAATCTTCAAACGGTGACGCAAGGGTAATCTTAAATGTTTTAGAAATTGCAAAAAGTATTAGTTCAAATAGTATCTTAAATATAAAAACCATTGAAGATGCACTGCAGAAAAGACAATATACCTTTGATAAAAAAGGAGAAGACTATTTTAATATAATAAGCTCATTCATTAAATCCATGAGGGCTTCAGATGTAGATGCAGCTTTATATTATTTAGCCAGAATGGTAGCAGCTGGACAAGATCCACTCTATATTGCAAGAAGAATGGTTGTATTTGCATCTGAAGATGTAGCTTCCCCAACCGCTTTGGTTGTAGCAAACTCAGTCTTTCAAGCTTGCCAACAAATCGGGTATCCGGAATGTCAGGAAAATTTAGCTGCAGGAACTGTATATCTTGCATTAGCTAAAAAGGATAGATCAGCATATGAGGCATATATGAAAGCATTAGAAGATGTAAATAGATTTGGAAATCTTCCTACACCCCTTAAAACAAGAAACCCTGTTACAAAATTAATGAAAGATATTGGATACGGAGAAGGTTATGAAAAATACGATACCGATAGCTATTTACCCGAAAAAATAAAGAGTAAAAAGTATTTTATAAAAAAGAATGACAAAATTTAATGACAGTAAATAATCTAATCTACAATAAATCTCTAAAAGAACTCAAAAAACTAAGTTCCAAAAAAGATAATAAAGAAAGACTTTGGGTTCAAAAATATCTTGGAAGTAATAAACCAACACAATGTATTAAAACTGGAGAAGTTCAAAAACTTGCAAAAAAAATTATCAAGGAAAATAACTTTGATAAGAAAGAATTAACGAGTGTTTTAGATTTACTGTACAAAAACGCAACTACTTTTGAAGAAATGGATTTAGCTGCAAGGCTCTTAGATGCCGCACCAAAACTCAAACAACAAATAGATCCAAATAAGTTAGATTATTGGTTAAACTTTACTCATGGCTGGGCAGAAACAGATGTATTATGTCAATCAAATTTTACTGCTGATGAATTGCTTTCAAATTGGAATGTTTGGAAAAAACTTCTTATTAAGTTTTCTAAAGATAAAAATGTACATAAAAGAAGAGCCAGCTTAGTTATTCTTACGAAATCGGTAAGAATGTCAGACAATAAAAGACTCTCTGACTTAGCTTTTAAAAACACTGATCTATTAAAAGAAGAAAAAGATATTTTAATAACAAAAGCAGTTTCTTGGATTTTAAGATCTTTAATTAAATATCATAAAAAAGAAGTTTCTGACTACTTAAAGAAAACTAAAGATAAACTACCTAAAATTGCAGTTCGTGAGGTAACAAATAAACTTCTGACAGGAACCAAGAATAAAAAGATTAAGAAGTAATTTTATCTTTACCAACCCATTTTCTTAAAACTTCTGGAACAATTATAGAACCATCTTTGTTTTGGTAATTTTCCATAATCGCAATTATTGTGCGACCTATTGCAAATACAGTTCCATTTAAAATATGTACATATTTATTACCATCTTTACTCTTAAATTTAATATTTAATCTTCTTGACTGATAATCTGTTGCAGTTGAAACCGAATGAGTCTCTCTATACCTTCCCTGTCCTGGCATAAAAGATTCAATATCGTAGGTTTTTGAAAGTGGATAAGCAATATCCCCTGCTGCCAAAATTACAACTTGATAGGGAATACCTAATTCTTTCATTAATTCTTCTGAGATGGAAAGCATCTTCTCATGCATTTCTGGAGAATCTTCTGGTTTTGTAAGAGAAACCATTTCTACTTTATCAAACTGATGCATTCTTAAAATTCCTTTTGTATCCTTGCCATATGTTCCTGCTTCTCTTCTAAAACAGCTTGAAAAAGCTACATATTTTTTAGGTAAATCTTTTTCTTCCAAAAGTTCATCTGTATGCATTGGAACTAAAGAGTGTTCTCCAGTTCCTACTAGATATAGATCTAATTCTCTTTCTTTTCCTTCACTTAACTCTTCATAGTCTTTAACAGAGTAATAGTTTTTATTTCCATCAGACTGCCAATAGCCTAATCCTTCAGTAATTTCTTTTTTAATAAGCATTGGAGGAAATACTGGTGTAAATCCTTCTTTAATAAGTTTTTCTAAAGCAAAATTAATTAATGCTAGTTCAAGTAAAACTCCATCACCTTTGAGATAAGCAAATCTAGATCCTGAAACTTTTGAAGCTCTTTCAATATCAATCATTCCAAGCTTAATACCTAATTCCAAATGGTCTTTTGGAGCAAAATCAAATTTCTTTAATTTACCAACTGTTTTAATAACTTTTTTATTTTCCTCAGGTCCGGCGGGAACGTCATCTAGTGGAACACTTGGAAGTTTATATAATACTTCTTTAAATCTTTCTTCAATTTCTTTTAATTCAGGTTCTTTTTTACTGAGTTCTTCCTTGATCTTCTTTCCTTCTTCAATATTCTTTTCTTTAGAAATAATATTTCTTTTTGCTCTAATATCTTCAATTTCCAATAGAAGTTTTTTCCTTTTTTCATCAAGATTTAAAACTTGATCTATTAAATCAATATCTTTAAAAAGTCTTTTTTCAAGGCCTTTAATTACTTTTTCTTTATTATCTCTAATAAATTTAATATCTAGCATTATCTATATTTTAGCAGAAATTTAACCAATCTTTCTGCAATAATTTTTTTATGTGCCAGTTTTTTATGTTCTTTTTCAGTTAGTTCAGAATAATACTTTTTAATTTTAGGTAGATAAAGAATTGAGCGATATGGATATCCTTCAATTAATTTTATTGAGACATTTCTAGAAATTATTCCTTCCATACCACCTTTGTCTTCATAAATAATTTTTCCTTTAGGATCAGAAACTACTACAGCAGAAGTTATTCGTGCAATTCTCTTATTTCTTGGAACACCTTCAAGTTTTTTCAAAATATAATTTATTAATTGTTCATCAGTTCCATCCTTCCCTCCAGGTAAAATTCTTCTGCTTTTTACTCCAGGAAGCCCATTCAAAAAATCAACTTCAAAACCACCATCTTCACTTAAAATAAATTCACCAGTTTTTTTAGCATAATATCTAGCCTTCTTAATGGCATTTTCTAAAAATGTTTTACCTGTTTCTTTTGGAGACTCTTTTATTCCAATTTCCAAAACAGATACTACTTTTATGTTATTTTTTAATAAGAATGTCCACTCATTTACTTTTCCTGGATTCGAAGATCCAATTACAAGCCTTTTAATTTTCATAAACCTAAATCTGTTGAAATTTCTTGCATCGCTTTTAAACAAATCCCAATATATTCTTCCAAAGAGAATCCAAGTTTTTCCTTACAAAGGATAATATCTTGCCTTCTTGTGCCTTTTGCAAATGAAGAAGATTTAAACTTTTTTAATACTGATTCGATAGTTAAATCAGATAATTTTTTACTAGGTAGTACTAAAGCTCCAGCAACAATTAATCCTGTTAAACTGTCCCCAATAAAAACTGACCAATCCATTAAACTTTTAGGTTTTACATTAGTTGCATAGTTATGTGATGCCATTGCATAAGAAACATTTTCTGGAATTTCAAAACCTTCTTCTTTAGCCCAATCTGAAATTTGTATTCCTTGTTTATCATTAGGTACTTCTTCACAATAATCTCCATCATGTAATAGTCCAACCATCATCCATTCCTCTTTAGTTCCTCCTAAATCTTTTTCTGTCTTTCCACTTTTTCTCAATTCTTCCCAAGTAGCTCCCATAAAAACTTCTAAGGCATACATATGTTTAATTATGTTTTTGTTTGAAACTTTTCTTTCGATCAACTTAAGTGCTTCCTCTCTGGATATCATTTCGAAGCCTCCTGAAGTCTTTTAATAACTTTATCTTTCGGTAGAGAAAGTAAAAACCAAGCAGCTCTTGGCCCTCTTTCTTTTCCAATTAATGAAAGATAAATTGAAGAAAATGCTTCCAAAGAAGGAATATTAATTTTTTTGGTAAGTTCAAATAAATCAGTCTGTAATTGTTCAGCTGAATCAGCCTTTTCAATTAAATCTGATAAATTATTAAGAAATTCCTTTTGTTTAGCTGATAACTTACTAGCTTCATTTGGAAGTTCTTCCAACAAAGTAATTTGAAAATCTTTAGAAGCATATGTATCAAGCCAAACTTTTGCATATTTTTCTCTTTCTTTTAATATTTCTTCTTCCTCTTGCGATAATTTATGACCTTTTATTTCTTCAAATTTACTTTGTAATTTAACATTTGGTTGTTGAATATAATTTGCAACATCTCTAAATCTTGGTATAAATAAATCTTTTTTATCTGGTATTGTTTTTATTTGGGCCAACTCAAAACTTCTTGAAAGATTCTCATTATCACTATTAATATATGCCTTCCAAGATTTGTCATATTCATCAAAAAGGTCCGGTATAGCCATTGAATTTACAGGATCAAAATTAACCTGCTCTTTATATTTAGTTCTAGTAAACAAAAATCTGGATAATTTAGGTGGTAATATTTTGGTAATGTCATGAGCTTTAAAACCTATACCTTTTGATGAAGACATTTTCTTTCCACCTATTAAAATAAATTCGTAAGGGAGTTTAAAAGGCTTTGGGAAACTAAATACTTTGTCACACAATTCCATGGCAATATCATACGATCCACCTTTTGAAGCATGGTCTTTACCAGCACCTTCAATTGTTACTCCCATCACTTTCCAATGAGCAGGCCAATCAACTTTCCAAGGAAGTTTACCTGTGCCTCCAAAAGGACTAATTTTTCCTTCATAACCACATCCTTTGGCCCATTTAACTAAATTTTGTTCACATTTATAAGAAACATCTTTGCCATCCCAATCAAATACTCTTGTAGTTCCTAATTTTCCACACTTCTCACAAACTACCTGAAAAGGAAGCCAACCTAATTCTTTTTTGTCACTACCACTAATTTGTTTATATATATCTTGAATCTTTTCGCTATTATCTAAAGCGATTTTAATAACTTCATCAAATTTTCCTTCTTCATACATTTTCCAGGAAGATAAATATTCAGCTTCTACTCCCAACTCTTCCATTACCTTTTTTAGATCATTTGATAAATAATCCGCTAAACTTTTAAAACCATCTACTGGTGAAGGAATTTTATTTAATGGACAACCTAAATAATTGGATAACCTATCTTTAAATTCAGAAGGCATTTCATCAGCTGTATCAAAATCGTTAAAAACAAATGTGAACTTCACATTTACACCAGCATCTTTTAATGCTCTAAAAATTACACTATGAATTAATGGACCTCTCAATGATCCAATATGAGCAAACCCTGATGGAGTCTTCATATCATCAACCTTATAAGGAGTATATTTTCCTGAAGAAATTATCTTTTTTGCTATTTCGTCTGCCCAATACATACCTGAAGCCATTTTAGCAGGATTTATTCTATTGCCAAAATTTCGTACATAAGTTTACCTGCTGGAGCTTCTACTTCAACTTTCTCACCAACTTTTTTTCCAACTAAAGCTTGTCCTAAAGGAGATTCGGGAGAAATCTTTTTATTAATTGGATCTGCTTCCCATTCTCCAACCATTTGAAAAATAATTTTGTCTCCGTTTGTCTTAACGGTAATTTTTGTACCGACTCCAATACCATTTCCATTACCACCGTCTTTAACAACTTCCGCTGTTGCCACTACTTGTTCTAATTCTTCAATTCTTCCATCAGTAAACTCCAACTCTTCTTTTGCATTAGCATAATCGCTATTTTCGGATAAGTCTCCTTGGCTCCTGGCATAGGAAAGTCTTTCAACCATTTTTGGTCTTTTTACACTAACCAATTCCTCAAGTTCTCTCTTGAGTTCTTCTAAACCTTGTTTTGTAAGTTGTATCTTCTTTTTCATATTTAGCGTTAAAAAAACCTCTCCTTATTTTCTGTTGGAGAGGGTCGTAATTTTCTCTTGTCTCCAACAACACCTACCTTTTAATAAAGGTGTTTTCTACGGCGTTGTTGATAGAAAAAATGTTCATAATTGTTCCAATAGTAGAAAATTTTAAGTGTATTTTTATCATTTGTCAAGGAATATGAATAACTAAGAACCTATAATTATTTTGTTATTTTGAAGACTCTTTTTTGTATACTTCGCTAGCCTCTTTTATTCTCTTTAAGGCCTCTTCTTTTCCATGCCATTCTTTAACCTTGACCCATTTCCCTTCCTCTAAGGTTTTATATATTTCAAAAAAATTCTTGATTTCATTTTTAAGATGTTCTTCAATATCTTCTAAATCTTTAATATTTTTTGAATGTGGATCTTTAACTGCTACTCCAATAACCTTCCAGTCAATTCCTGACTCATCTTCCATGTCTAGAATAGCAACAGGTCTAACTTTCATTACACAACCAGGAAATGTGGGCTCTGACAATAAAACCAAAATATCCAAGTGATCTCCATCCTCTGATCTGGTTTCAGGAATAAATCCATAGTCGGTTGGAGAAAAAACGGCTGAGTGATAAACCCTATCTAGATGAATTTCATGATCTTCTTCATCATATTCATATTTATTGTGTGACCCTTTTGGAATTTCAATAACAACATTAATTACCTCTGGAGCATCTTTACCTAATTTTATATCTGAAAATCCCATATCTTTTTCTAACAAGGTAATTATAACAAAAGAATTATCTCAGGGTAAAGGGTAAACTTAGTCATAGATTAATTTATATATTTTTGTTAGTTTATAAGGTATGTCAGATTTTTGGGATAAAAGGGAAATGTTCGTCACAATTACAACAATTTCTGATGGATGGAAGAAAAAAATATCAGATATTAATAAACTGGGAATTGAAAAAGTTGCCCTTTTTGTTACAGGACTTCACTACAATAAAATTCATAAAGGGCTGTTTTTTGAACTAATAGAAAACAGTTGTATCAAAGAAATTCCTTTCATTCATATCTATGAAAATACTTCGCCTAGTGATATTGAATATTATAAAAAAAGATATAAAACATCTGTCTTTAATATTCACTCTGAAAGAGAATTTCCTCAAAAATATGATCTTTCAAGGTATAAAAAAGAAATATATTTAGAAACGCTTTTTTGGTATCCATTAAATGAAATCGAACTTAAAAAATATGCAGGAGTCTGTATAGATATGTCTCACATGGAAATTGCCAAAAGAAAAAAACCTGAAGTCTATAGAAAAAACACAGAAATCATAAGTAAGTTTAAATGCGGATGTAATCATATATCTGCATATAAAGAAAATGCTATCGAGATAGCAAGTAAAATAAAGGAATCATCCCATTACTTCACAAATTTGTCACAATTTGACTATCTATTAAATTATCCTAAGAACTATTTTTCAAACTTTTTGGCTCTAGAGCTTGAAAATGATATTGAAGATCAACTAAAAGCAAAAGAATATATCTATAACCTTCTCAAAAATAAAACTAAGTAAATTGTGTTTCAGCCTCATAAAAGGTAAAATTGAAAGCAAGTTAATGGCCCCATCGTCTAGCGGTCTAGGACACCAGGTTCTCATCCTGGTAACTTGGGTTCGAGTCCCAATGGGGTCACCGAGAATGTATGATTACGTTATTATTGAGTACCAAAATTTTTTAAGTTTTTGAACCCCATTTGTTGTTTTGTTAGAATTGGATCAAATTGACCTTTTGAAAAACAATTGTTATGCTTCGTAGAGATTTTATGGCGACTCATATGGTTTTCTTAAATCTAATTTTAACCATTGTACTTACTGTTGCGGTTTTATTTTATCGTTATATTTATCCAAAAAAACATCTGAATCTTTTTTTTCTTTTACTAATAATTTCCATTATTCCTGTTGTTAGTATTTTAAGGCAAGGTTCCTATGAAAGCGGAGACATAAACTATCATGCCACTTTCGCCATGTCTTTTTTTCAGTCTTTAAAAGAAGGAAACATAATTCCTCGCTGGGCCAGTAATTTAAATTCCACATACGGCTACCCTTTATTTGTTTTTATTTATCCTCTTCCTTTCTACTTAGTTTCAATTTTTCGTTTGTTTGGTTTTAGTTATATAGGAAGCGTCAAAGTTTTTCTGATTTTTGCCTATATTCTTTCGGGAATTTTTACCTATCTCTGGGCAAAAACTGAATTATCAGAAAAAGGAGCCTTTATAACTGCCATCTTTTATATATTTGCACCATATCATTTAATAGATCTTCATATGCGTACAGATGTCGGCGAAGTGATTGCTCTAACTATACTACCATTATGTTTATTTTTTATAAAAAAATATTCGAAAAACAAAACTTTTTTGGCGATGTTTTTGGCTTCCATTGCTTTAGCACTTTTGGTTTTATCACATAATGCCATATCTTACATTTCCTTTCCTTTTTTATTAATTTATTCAATTTTTTCTTGGAAAACTAATAATGATTTCAAAAGAGTTATTAAGGCAATTCAACCTTTTCTCTTAAGTCTTTGCTATTCAGCCTTTTTTTGGATTCCAGCACTCTACGAAATTAAATTTACATATATTGATAAAACTGCAGTAATGTATTCATTTCCCAGTATTATTTCCTACTTATATTCTCCATGGCGATATGGATTGCTTTTTCAGGGGCCTTATGGAGAATTAGCAACGATTCTCGGCTATGCACAAATCATAATAATAATTTTATCAATTATATTTTTAATTAAAGGAATTATTTTCAAAAAAAGACGTCTGTTGATTTTATCCTTAGTTGTTTTTCTATTGTATTTCCTTTTAATGCAAAAGGTCGCCTCACCTCTTTATAAAATTATCCCGCTACTTAAACACATACAATTTCCTTACCGTATTCTTTCAATTATTTCGTTAATTATTTCGCTGATAGCTGGAATTTTTATTGACAATCTAGTATTGAAATACACCAATAAAATAGTAATTATAATTTTTTTAGCCGTTACCTTACCAACAATTCTTAATTGGGGTGCAAGAAAATTAATTCCTGAATATAATGATAACTTTCTAATAAAGAAATTAACCGAGGGCCCAAATTATGGAGAAGGCTTCCCTCACGCCATACCAAAATGGGTTGACTATAATAATCCCTGGCAGATAAAAATACCTGAAAACCATCTTGAAATTATACAGGGCAAAGGAGACGTCAATGAAACATTAAGAACCTCGACCGCACATCGCTATTTGGTTAATGCTGAAACCGATTTACAACTAAAAGAAAATACTTATTATTTTCCAGGGTGGATAGTTATGGTTGATAATGTAAAACAACAAATTAATTATGAAAATAAGCAATATCCTGGGATTATAACTTTTAACCTTAAAAAAGGTATTCATTACATTAATGTTGTTTTCCAAGATACTCTTGATCGTCAAATGGCCTTTATTCTTAGCGCTGGCAGTTTTCTACTAACTATTTTTTACTACGAAAAATTAATGCTTTCTCTAAAAAAGAAATAAATAACACAACAAAAAAGTTAAAACAGAAATAATGGCTTTTAAAAAATAGACACCCACCTACTTTTTCACACACTTCACAAAACGAGACACAATACTCTCCAAACCACTAGAAAAGTGGATTACACTTATTATCTGCTAAAATATCTCATGGGACATTTTCGAAAATCTTTAATATTAGTTTTTATTTTATTCATTTTTTCATTTATTCTTGCCGATACTAGTTACGCTATTTTTAACCCATTAGAAACAAAAAATAATTATTTTGGCATTCATATAGCTGATACAACAGATTTGGCGGATGCAGCTAAATTAGTTAATTCATCAGGGGGTGATTGGGGATATATTACTTTTGTTATTAGAAATGATGAAAGAGACACTAAAAGATGGCAGGAAGTTTTTGATAATGCCCGCAGACTTCATCTTATTCCCATTGTGAGAGTTGCTACTCGTTTTGAAAATGGTAACTGGGAAAAACCAAATCTTGATGAAATAGACGGCTGGGTATCCTTCTTAAGTTCTTTAAATTGGGTCATTAAAAACAGATATTTAGTATTAGGAAATGAGCCAAATCATGCAGCCGAATGGGGTGGCGAAATTAACCCATCAGAATATGCAAAGTACCTTTCTATTTTTTCTCAGAGGCTTAAAAAAGAATCCGAAGACTTTTTTATTCTCCCAGCTGGGTTTGATGCCTCTGCTCCCAATTCTAAAATAAGTATGGAGGAATCTTTGTTTCTTAGAAAAATGCTTGAAACCGATCCTGGAGTCTTTGCTAATATTGACGGTTGGACTTCACATTCATATCCGAATCCTGGTTTTTCAGGATTCGAAAATGCTTATGGAAAAGGAACAGTTAGAACTTATGAGTGGGAACTTAATTACTTAAAAAATCTTGGCGTAGCCAAAGAATTACCCATTTTTATTACAGAAACTGGGTGGATACATGAACTTGATAAAGAAAATAAAGTTAATACTTCAATTGTTAAAATTGGCCAAAAACTGCAATATAGTTTTACAAACGTTTGGAATGATAAAAGGATTGTTGCCGTTACTCCATTTCTCTTAAGCTATTACGATGTCCCATTTGATGTTTTTTCCTGGAAAGATAAAAATGGAAAATTTTATGAATTTTATAATCAGATTCAATCTATTCCGAAAACAAAAGGAGAACCAGTTCAGATTACTCGAGGACAAATTGAAATGGCTTTTGTTCCCACAATTGTTAGACTAAACAAAAATTTTAAAGGTTTCATCTTAGCTAAGAATATTGGACAAAGTATTTGGGAACCAGGCATGATTATTGCTAATATATATTCTGGTGATAATCTAGTTTTGGAAAATACTCAAAATAATTTTATTGAACCTAAACAAATAGGAATACTTACTTTTGATGTAATAAATAATCATCCTGTTGGGATTAACGTCTTTTCTGTTGCTCTTTTTCTACACAATAAAGATATATCAAATCAAATTTTTCTTCCCCAGTTAGTCCTTCCTTGAATATATAAATGTCTCACAAAATTAATTGTTCCTCATTATATTAAATCCAACTTGGATATTTTCTGCTGTAACGCTTCCGTCTGAATTAGTTTTTCCAAAAACTGATATTTCTTCTCCTTCTTTTAAGTCATCTTTTGTTCCTTTTTCAGTTTTATTTATTAAAGTTGAATCAGTAAACAAAACAATTTTACTACTGCTGTCTTGTAATTTTACTGTGATACTATTTTCATCTTTGTTTAATAAGGTTCCTCTAACCTGACTCATCCCCACATTACCATTCCTCTGTCCCATTTGATTTCTTTCTCCCATACCAGAAAGTCCTCCTGAAAATTTGGGATATTTGGTTTTTTGATATTGTATCCCTCCAAAAAAACTACCCGCAACAACAATAATGGAAACTACAATAAATATAATATTATTCTTTTTCATAATTAATCACCTCCTTAAAAATTATTCATATCTTAAAGCTTCAATTGGTTCTAATTGTGCAGCCTTTTGGGCAGGATACCATCCGAAAAGTACTCCAACACCCGCAGAAACTCCAAAAGCAAGAATAATGGGAGGAACTGAAAAAAGAAAAGGAAGGTTCATTGCTTTAGAAAGAACAAATGAAGTCAGTATTCCTATTAATGTTCCAATAAGCCCCCCTATAAAAGTAATCATCACTGCTTCCATTAAAAATTGTGTTGTTATTGTTTTTTTCTTTGCTACAAGAGCTTTTCTTAAGCCTATTTCTCTTGTTCTTTCAGTTACTGTTACAAGCATAATATTCATAATTCCAATTCCACCTACTAAAAGAGAGATTGCTGCAATTCCACTTAAAAGGGTAGTAAATGTTCCTGTTACTTGTGATACCGTACTTAAAAGTTCTTCCTGAGACATAATTCTAAAATCTGCTTGTGCAGCATTTTTAATCTTATGTCTCGTTAAAAGTAAATTCGTTAACTCTTCTTTAGCTTTAGTCATAACTTTTTCATTTAAAGCACTTATTGAAATTGAACTAACATGATCTACTCCAAAAAGAAGTTTTTGTGCAGTCGTTAAGGGAACTAAAACTATATCATCCTGATTATTAAAACCACTTCCACCTTTTGCAACTGTTAATCCAATTACATTAAAAACCTGTCCATTGACCCTGATGGTTTTTCCAACTGGATTAACTCCTTCTCCAAATAAATCAGTAGAAGTCCTGGGTCCAATAACTGCAACTTTGCTCATAGCATCAACGTTTCTTTGAGTAATAAAAGATCCGGAAGAAATTTTAATATTTCTAATTTCTAAATATGAAGGAAGTACTCCAGTAACAGAAGTATTAGTATTATTTTTTCCTGCAACTATTTGAGATCTGGATGAATATTCAGCAGAAATATATTTTACTGTAGTTATTAGAGGAGAAGTCATTACAGCTTTTGCATCATCATAGGTTAGACTTGTTACATTTCCGCCTCTTACTGCACCTGCTGTTTGAGAACCAGGAGAAATTGTAAGTAAGTTTGATCCTAATGATTGGATTTGATTAGTGATAGCGCTTTGAGATGATTGGCCCAAGGAAATTAATGCAATAACACTTCCAATTCCAATAATTACTCCAAGCATTGCAAGACCAGTTCTAACTTTATTTAAAGTTAATGTAACTAAACTTTCTGAAATTAGTTCATTAAAATCCATATTATATTTTCTTATTCTTAACTTTTTTTTGTTTTCCATTGTGATCATCTTCTACAATTTTCCCATCCCTAATTTTTATTACTCTTTTGGCATACTCTGCAATTTCCGGTTCATGTGTAATCATTACAATAGTATTCCCTTTGTTATTTAAGTCCTGAAAGATTTCCATAATTTCTTCTGCTTGTGCCGAAGCAATATTTCCAGTCGGTTCATCCGCTAAAAGAATACTCGGATTCATACTTAAAGCCCTGGCGATTGCAACCCTTTGCTGTTGACCCCCTGAAAGCTGACTTGGAGTATGACTAAATCTGTCACCCAATCCAACCATTGTTAAATATTTTTTAGCAATTTCTTCCCTTTTTTCTTTTTCTATTCCCCCATACATCATCGGTATCATTACATTTTTTAAAGCAGAAGTTCTTGCAAGAAGATTATATGCCTGAAAAATAAATCCTATCTTTTTGTTTCTTATTTCTGCCAACTTATCTTCATCCAATTTTTCTACGTTTTGACCATCAAGCACATATTCTCCCTGGGTTGGTTTATCCAAGGCCCCAATTATATGCATTAATGTAGATTTTCCAGATCCAGAAGGACCCATTATGGCAACAAACTCTCCTTTTTTAATTTCAAAAGAAACATTGTCTAAAGCTTTAACTTCAACTTCACCAGTTTTATAAATTTTGGAGATATTTTTGACAGTAATCATTTTGAATATTAAATTTATATTTCATTAAATATTTTTTATCTAATGCCTCCTGCTCCAGGAATTCTTACTTCACCACCACCAAATATTGATCCACTGCCACTTCTGTTTTCTGTAGATTGTGTAGAAGTAGTTGATGTATTAGAAGCACTAGTAACTATAACATCTCCTTCATTTAAACCTGATGTAATTTCTGTTTCAGTATCACTTGAAATTCCGACTTCAACAGAAATACTTTCTTGAACTTTATTTTTCATAACATTTACAGATGCTTGATTACCTTGGTAATTAACTGCAGAAGAAGAAACTATTAATACATTGCTTTTTGTTTCAATAATAATATTGGCTGTTGCTGCCATATTTGGAAGAATCTGATCCGAATTTGTATCAAATTTAATAATAACAGGATAGGAAGTTACATTACTTGTAGTACTACCAACTCTATCAACACTTACAACTTTTCCAGTAAAAGTTTTGTCAGTAATACTATCAAGAGTTATTGTTGCTTTTTGTCCAGTTGTAATTTTGGTTACTTCAATTTCAGAAACATTAAAGGTGGCAATTGGTAACCCTTCAGTTGCAATTGTTGCAACTCGCTGATTAGCTCTACTTCCACTTGCACTATCAGTTGCACCCAAATTCATTCCTTCTGCAACAGTTACACTTTTAACTTTTCCTGCAATAGGAGAATAAATATAAGGAGAGCTAGTTTTATAATCTAGAGAAGCTGAAGTTAATCTTGCCTGAGCAGTTTTTAATGAGTCATAAGCGTTATCTTTTGCAACTTCTGCTTTTGTTCTAGTTTCTTTTTGTGCAAATGTTTCATCCGTATCATGACCTTTGACTTCGTCTAGTACTTTCTCAGCTGATGCTAAAGCAGAACGATAACTATTATTTGCAGAATTCATACCAACTGTGCTGCACTTATATAAGTAGAGTAAGCTTGTGCTTGATTTTGCTGCCCCTGAGTATCAAGTTCTATCTCTGCAATAAGTTGCCCTTTTTTAACTAAATCCCCATCATTAACATAAACTTTTTTAACAGTACCACTTGCTTGAGTTGTAATATTTTCAATATTTGAAGAGATAATACTTCCCGAAGCAGTTACTGAAGAAACTATTGTTCCTTTTTGAACAGTTTCTGTTTGAACTTGATTTACTACTTTCTTACTTGATAATAAACGCCAAAAAACAAAAGTAATAATAATGACTAAAACAGCAAAAATAATCTTTCCTTTTTTGGTACTTAGTAACTTTTTGAAAAAACCAAAAACTCTTTTTTTGACTTTCTTAATATTTTTCATATCCAAAGAATATCATATAGGTCAAACCTGATAGAAAGCTGAGAAAATTTAATCAATAAAAAACTCCCGCCTTTTTGTAAAAGTGGGAGTTTTTAATCTTAAAACTTTGAAAAAACCTTATCAATTTACTTTGTTCCTACAACTTTTGATTTTGTTAAAACTTTAAGTTCAATTGTAGGAACTAATATCTTTTTATTCACTTTTATCACCCCCTTTCTTTATATAAATATCACTTTATCTAATTAAATTGAGAAAATGCTTAGAATGAAGAATTAATTATTAAAGATTTAAGGGGATACTAACTTTAAACACAGAGCCTTTATTTAAAGTGCTTTCTACATTAATTGTTCCTTTATGGAGTTCAACAATTCTTTTGGCCATTGAAAGACCTAATCCAAAACCATCTATTTCATGTTTTGAACGTGATTGATCAACTCTATAAAACCTATCAAAAATATATGGAATATCTTTTTTGGGAATACCTATTCCATTATCTTTTACTATTATTACCAAAAGATTGTGTTCTTTCTCAACAAATACAGAGATAACTCCTTTTCCTTTATCGGAAAATTTAATAGCATTATCCAGAAGAATTGTTACCAGCTGATAAATGCTATCTTTATTAATATTTAAAGAAATATCATCAAGAGTTAATTTAACTTTTATATCTTTTTTATTAATCACAGGTAATAAACTTTTATATACGTCTTTTACGATATTTTTAATATTACTTTTACTCAATGTAAAATTTCCATTACCGGATTGATACCTTGTTAGGGTCAAAAGGTCGGTTGCGAGTTTAGATAATCTTAGTGTTTCTTCAAGATTACTTTTAAGAATTTCCTTGGCTTCTTTTATATTTAATTTTTTATCTCTTAAGGAAACTTCGATCGTTGTCTGGAGTGCTGTTAAAGGAGTTTTAAGTTCATGACTTGCATCGGCAACAAATCTTTTTTGTTCATCTAAAGCCACCTCAATTGGAGAAAGTGTTTTACCAGCTAAAATATATCCTGCAAGAGTAGAGAGAACTAAAATTACTCCATTTGTATAAAAAAGAATAAAGAAAACATTTTTTCTTGATTCTTGTAAATCTTGTAAAAAATATGGAGAATCACCAATAGGTGGTCTTAAACCCAATTCTTCAAGTTCTAATCTTCTTTCAATATTGTCAAATCTTCTTTGAAACTCCATTGTTACAGTTCCATAAATAAAAGCACTGAAAGAAATACTGATCGTCATAATAATCAGAAGGTACCAGGCTGTTAATTTTATCCTTGCTTTTTTAAACATAAAAAATAATTTAGTGGCTTAAATTTATTTATCTTTTCCAATTTTATAACCAAACCCTCTTAAAGTCTGAATAAGCGGTTTTTCTTTTTTAAATGGTTTATCAATTTTATTTCTCAAGTATCCAATGTAAACCTCAATAGTGTTGGGTAAAACATCTGAATCATATTCCCAGACATGATTAATAATCTGATCCTTAGTTAATATTTTCCCTTTAAAACGCATCAAGTACTCCAATAATGCAAATTCTTTTTTAGAAAGCCTAATCATTTTTCCTAAACGCTTAACTTCATAATTAATAGTGTCCAAAGTTAGATCATCAACTTTAAGAACTGTCTCAATTACCTGTTGGGGTCTTCTTACAAGTGCTTTTATTCTTGCTAAAAGTTCCAAAAAAGAAAATGGTTTAGTTAAATAATCATCTGCCCCACAATTTAAGCCATTCACTTTATCTTCCACCTGTCCTTTTGCGGTAAGAATTAATATTGGAGTATTAATATTTTCTTCTCTTAACTTTTTACAAATAGTTATTCCATCCATCTTAGGAAGCATTAAATCCAAAATAATTAGATCAAATTCTTCAGTAGAAGCTAAGTCAAAGCCTTCCTCACCATCATATGCAATATCAACAGCATAGGTTTCCTGTTCAAGACCTTTTTTGATTGAATTAGCAATTTTATGTTCATCCTCAACAATTAGAATTCTCATTTCGGATTCATATTATATACTTTTTCTGAGAAATACCTGAAAAAATAATACTTGAAGCAATTTCAAATAATTTATTTAATAATGGCTATTTTCAATGCCTCTTCAACTTTCTCAGCAAAGAGAAATTTAATATCTTTTTTTATTAAAGAAGGAACATCTTCCAAATCTTTTTTGTTATCTTTAGGAAGAATAATTGTCTTTAATCCCGCCCTGTGGCCTGCAATCACTTTCTCTTTAACTCCACCAATCTCTAGGACCCTTCCTCTTAAGGTTATTTCTCCCGTCATTCCAACTTCTCTTCTCACTGCTTTTTTGGTTAAAGCAGATACAAGAGCTGTTGTTATGGCAACTCCAGCCGATGGTCCGTCTTTTGGTACTGCCCCTTCAGGAACATGAATATGAACATCCATATTCATTGCAAAATCATCTTTTAATCCCAACTCTTTATAATGTGCCTTCGCCCAAGTAAATGCAGCTTTAGCAGATTCTTTCATTACATCTCCCAATTGTCCTGTTAAAGTAAGCCTTCCTTTTCCTGGCATTAAAGCCACTTCAATAAATAATATTTCTCCACCTACTGGAGTTACTGCTAGTCCAGTAGACATACCAATTTCATTATTTTTCTCGGCAATTAAAGAAGAAAATCTTCTTGGTCCTAATAGTTTTTGTAAATCACTTGAGTTAATTTCTTTTGGATATTTCTTTTTTTCTGCAACTAATTTTGCAATTTTTCTACAAATTGAAGCTAAATTTCTTTCTAAATCCCTAACTCCTGCCTCTCTTGTATATTTTGAAATAATTTCAGCGAGTGCAATTTTAGAAATTTTTATCTTCTTTGTATCCAAAGCATGAAGTCTTAGTTGTTTTGGCCATAAAAATTTATTGGCAATCTGATATTTTTCTTCCTCTGTATAGCCAGGAAAAGAAATTACTTCCATTCTATCTTTTAATGCAGGCGGAATTGTGTCCATTACATTACCTGTTGCAATAAACATAACTTCTGATAAATCAAATGGTACTTCCAAATAATGGTCCGAAAATTCTCTATTTTGTTCAGGATCTAGGGCTTCCAAAAGTGCTGAAGAGGGATCTCCTCTAAAATCAATTCCAATTTTATCTATTTCATCAAGCATAAAAACAGGATTTTTAGTACCCGCGTTTCTAATTCCCTGAATAATTCTTCCGGGTAGGGCTCCAACATAAGTTCTCCTGTGTCCCCTTATTTCTGCCTCATCTCTTATTCCACCCAAAGAAACTCTTACAAACTTTCTTCCTAAAGCTTCAGCTATTGATTTACCTATAGAAGTTTTTCCAACTCCTGGAGGGCCCATAAAACATAATATTGTCGGTTGACTCTCACTATTTCCTTTTTTCTTTTTTGTCTGCTCATTTTTTAGTTTTATAACAGCTAAATATTCCAAAATTCTTTCTTTAGCTTTATCCATACCAAAATGTCTATCCTCTAAAATCTTAGCTGCTTTTGAAATTGCTACATCATTTGGAGAAACTTTACTCCAAGGCATTTCAACCATCCAATCCAAATAATTTCTGAGATACCCTCCTTCTGGATTTTGTGGGGATAATTGAGAAAGTCTTTTTAATTCTTTTTCTGCTCTTAATCTCACCTCTTTAGACATTTCCGCTTCTCTAATCTTCTTTTTATATTCAGAAATTTCTTCAGAAGATACTTCACTTTCATCAAGCTCTCCTAATTCTTTTTCGATTGTTCTCTTTCTCTCCCTAAGCATCGCCTTTTTCATCTGATCTTCAAACCTTTTTTGAGTTTTTACATTTATAGTTCTTTCCAAGTCCAATATATTAATCTCCTGATTTAATAATTTATGAACTCTTTCAAGTCTGTCTTTCAAAGAAAGCATCTCAAGAAGTCTTTGTTTTTCAGTAACTTTAAGATCCAAAAGGGATGCTACCTGATCTGCAAGTTCATATGCATCAACTTGGCCAGAAATAATTTTCATCACAGTTACTACCTCTACTTGTTTCCCTAAGTTGATAGCTTTCTTAAAAATACTTGAAAGATTATTTGCAAGGGCCTTAACTTCCGGAGTTTCTTTTCTTTCTTCATCCAATTCCACAACTCTTCCTAATAAAAACGGTTCATTAGAAACAATTTCTTGAAGTTTGATTCTTGCTTGACCCCTAATAAGTGCATGAATTTCACCATCTGTCTGCATCATTTGAGTAATTGTTGCAATTGTCCCAACTTTATAAAAATCTTCTTCTCTAGGGTCTACTGTTTTTGGATCTTTTTGAGAAAATATTGCTACAACCCTATCTTGCTGAAAAGCAGAATTTACAGCTAATACTGATTTTTGTCTTCCAAAGGAAAGAAGCGTATCTGTATGAGGAAAAACAACAGAACCTCTGATAGCAACTATGGGAACTTGACGCGTAAGTTTAATCACTTTTTCTTTCATAACTTAGCAGTCTATCAATATCACTGCTAATTGTCAACCTGTATTTTTTATTTTTTTGCTTTTTTCTGAAGATAAAAACGATTTATTAAATAAGATACCGTGCCACCTAAAAATATTCCTCCTAAAATATCAATAAAATAATGAACATTGGCTAAGATTCTCCCTGCTGCAACTGTCAAAGCTCCTAAAAGAAACGCAAAACCCAATTCAGGTTTATAAAAAAATATTGCTACAGCCAAACCAAATGCAGCTGAGGTGTGAGACGACGGAAAAGATCCCCCTTCTGGAATTGTTATAGTCAAAGGAGGATAACCATTTATCTTAAAAGGCCTTATCGATGGCATTACTTTCTTAATAAGTTCAGATATAAACCAAGCTAAAAAGGTCGATAAAATTATCCTAAAGACGATTTCTTTTTGAATCTTTTTTCGAATAGCATAAAAGACAATAAAGGCAAAAATCATTATCCAGATTAAAAAACTTGCAATAAAAGTGACTAACCAATTCAAACTTGGATCTAATATAAGTTCATTCATGAATTACTACCTTTGTTCCTGGATTTTCTACAGATGATTTTACATAAAATTTTCCTTCAGCGAGTTGTGGACTTGTCCAATAATATAATTTCTCGGCAATTGGAGTTGGAAGATTAACACAACCATGGGAATGAACTTTACCAAAGTCATTATGCCAATAGGTTCCGTGAAGTCCATATCCTCTGTAACCCGGAATTTTTTCATTTTCAAAAAACATTACAAAAGGAACATTGGGTAAATTGTAATAATATTTCCCTTCTCCACCTTCCATTTTAGTTGCTCTTGTCTTAGCCCAAATTCTAAATTCTCCTTGCGGTGTCGGCCACCAAGGAAGACCCGTTGAAACTAAAGTTTCTAAATATAAAGTATTTCCTTCCCATGCCCAAAGTTTTTGCTCTGATAAATCAACTTCTATCCATTTTTCCTCAGAACTAACTCCAAGAACTGATAATTTTTTTGAATCAAAATTATCTTCAAAAACCCAAAATGGTACTTCTACCTCTTTTTTGTAATATTCACCTTTGACCTCAGAATATTCAAAATCGTTTTTAAATATAGGCTGACTACAACAACTAGAAGCAGTTACCTTTTTTGAAATAAGCCAAATAGACATAATTCCCAAAAAAACCGCTGATAATGAAAAAACATAATTAAAAATACTTTTGCTCTTTTTTATCTTGGCCATAGCTTAATCCTAGCATATTTGAAATTGATATTTAAAGATGGTCTTCCTATACTTAAAGGGATGAGCAAAGAACATAAAACTTCGGAGAGCTTTAAATATGCTTTTGATGGATTAAAGTTAACCACCATCAACGAGCCAAATTTCAGGATTCAAATAGTTCTTGCAATAGCATCTACTTTTTTGGGAATTGCATTAAAAATATCTCAAACAGAATGGTTAATCTTAATAATAGCAATTTTTATGGTTCTACTTTTAGAACTTATTAATTCGAGTTTAGAAGCTTTAGTAGATCTTGTTAGTCCAGACATAAATGAAAAAGCTAAAGTTGCCAAAGATACTGCTGCAGCTGCGGTTCTTACCGCATCAATCCTTTCTTTAATTATTGGAATAGTTATCTTTCTTCCGAAGATTCTGATTCTTTTAAAATAGAAGTGTAATAATCCCCAGAGCTAGACAATAGAAGGCAAATATTTTAAATTTCTTTTCTTCCAAAAACTTAAGAACAAGTTTTATCGCAAAAATTCCTGATACAAATGCAGCAATAAAACCAATAATGTAAGGAATATAATTAATTTTCTCTCCCCAATTTGAATAAATTTCTAAAATATTAGCACCTATAATTGCAGGAACTGAAATTAAAAAAGAAAATTCAGCTGCATCCTCTGAAGAAAGACCAGATTTAACTCCTGCAAATATTGTAGACCCAGATCGGGACACTCCTGGAATAATTGCAAAAGCCTGCATAAGACCTACAAATATAGATTTTTTATAATCTAAACTCTTTTTCTCTTCTTTATGTTTATAGGTAAGATAATTTAAAAGTCCAGTTACAATTAGTGCTACTCCAACAACTTCAACACTAGAAAATAGACTATGAATATAATCTTTTAAGAAAAAACCAACAATAACGGCTGGGATTGTAGCAACAATAATATAAAGAATATATTTAAATGAAAGTTTAAATAGTTTTTCCTTAAAGAAAAATAAAACTGCAAATAAAGTACCAAAATGTAAACATACATCAAACAATACCCCAGGTTGAGAAAAACCTGGAATTAAAGATTGAACTAATACTAAATGTCCAGATGATGAAACAGGTAAAAATTCTGTAAATCCCTGAAGGATCCCTAAAACTAAAGACCAAATATAATTCATATACTAATCATTATATTTTTAAATGAGGTTTTTTGAAAGCTGGAGATAAAAGAGCTATAATACCCACATCCAAGCACATTAAAAGGAAGGCGCCAGGCGTGGAAAGATACTTATTCGTATAAGTGTTTTTCCGCGCCTATACAAACATTAGGAGATAACAATGTCAGAGAATATGAGCAAAGCAGAACGGGAATTGCTGAAAGAAATTTGTTCGAGGTGTACCGGCGAAGGCTGTTCCTTAGAACAAATTAAAGATCTACTTTCGATTCAAGATGAAAGAGACCCTTTTCTACAAAGACTTATTCAACTAGGTCTAGTTAGAAAAGATGAGCCAAATTCATCTCATAAAACTGTCACCTTCAAGGCGACATCTAAAGGCTGGCGGTTTCTGAAAACTGAAAAGTAAGCAATTTGATATTGACTAGGCGCAAGAAAGGTACTGTGTAGATCCAATACTGCTCGAGCACACAGTACCTTAACTGAAAATTCCAAGGACAATTTTGCGTCCTTGTTTAATTTTATTTTTTTGTTTTTCGGGTGGTTTGGATTTATCCTACTATTTATTTTTTACAATTAATAAATATCAAGATATTTCCAACCACCCATGCACGTTTTACTTCATTCAAAATCTAATTATCAAGGTATACAATGATCTTTACGTTAATATGGCAAAAACTTTAAAAGAAGTATTTTTCGATGTTGAAACTAAAGGATGGTTTTCAGATATTGAAGAAAGGGATCCATCAAAACTTGGGGTATCTATTTGTTCTGTTTATTCTCGTCAAGTTAACGAAAACTTCAAAGAAATAAAAGGTGAAATGAAAAGTTTCTGGGAAAATGAACTTTCTCAAATGTGGAACATTTTCCAAGATGCAGATAGAATAATCGGATTTAATTCCATTTATTTTGATGTACCAGCACTTAAACCTTATTCACCAATTTCTTTTCCGAAATTACCCCACTTTGATATTATGGCTGAAATTAAAAAGGAGATAGGAAGAAGGATTAGCTTGGATGCTTTGGCAAAAACAACTTTGGGTAAATATAAAATTGATATTGGAGAAAACGCTATCATATATTTCGAAAAGGGAGATGAAAAAAGCTTAAGTAAACTTAAAAAATATTGTGAAGAGGATGTTATCCTTACAAGAGATTTATACGACTATGCGATTAAGAATAAAGAACTTAAATTCTTGGATAAATGGAATACCCTACGTATAATAAAAGTGGATTTTTCATACAAAGATACAAAAGTAAATAATTCTCAAGTAAGTTTATTTTAATGACTAAGAAATTTGAAACTAAACTAGAAGAACATCTAAGAAAAGAACACAAAATAAGTGTTCTTTCTACTTACCTAAAAGAAGTTGTTTATGGTGGAACTGATGGAATAATAACTACATTTGCAGTTGTATCAGGTTTTGCTGGGGCCGAAAAAAGCCAAGCTTTGGTAATCCCCGTAGCAACAGTCCTTCTATTCGGCTTTGCTAATCTTTTCGCTGACGGAGTTTCAATGTCTTTAGGAAATTTTCTTTCAACAAGAGCAGAAAAAGATGTTTATCAACACGCTAAAGACAAGGAAGATTATGAAATACAAAATGAACCTGATAATGAATTCATTGAAACTGTAGAAATATTAAAAAATAAAGGATATTCAAAAAAAAATGCAAAAGAAATTTCTAACTATTATAAGAAAAATCCAAAATATTGGCTTTATTTTATGATGACTCAGGAATTAGAACTTCCTAATCCTGAAGGAGATAAACCAGTCAATATGGCAATTGCCACATTTTTATCATTTGTTGTTTTCGGTGTAATTCCACTCGTTCCTTTTTTGATTCTTAAAAATGGAAATGTATTCTTTCTTTCAATTGCAGCAACAGCCCTTGCTTTAACACTTCTTGGAATTTTAAGAGGAAAAGTAACCACTATATCTACAGTAAGAACAATTATCGAAACATTAGTTGTTGGAGGGGCTGCTTCTTCAATTGCCTTTCTAGTTGGTACGTTTTTTAAAGCCTAGTAAATTTTAATCTTGTATAATTACCTCATATGCTTATCTATTTAATAAGACATGCTGAAAAAGAAAGACTTCGAATTGATCCACCTTTAACATATCTTGGCCAAAAACAATCCCAAAAAACAGCAGAGTATTTTAAAGACATTCCTATTGATAAAATTTATTCAAGTCCTTTAAAAAGAACTATTCAGACTTCAGAAATAATTTCTAAATATTTAAAAAGAGATTTTGAAATCAATGACTTACTTAGAGAAAGATTCAATTGGGGTGACATTAAAGATCAAACACATTCAGAATTTCTTGAAATGTGGAAAAAATCTTCTTTGGCTAGAAATTGGCAACCACCTAAAGGATCTTCATCAAATGGAGCAGGTGAAAGACTAAAAAAATTCTTTGAATCTATTGATAAAAACAATATTAGTAAAGTAATTGTTGTTTCTCACGGTGGAATAATTGCTGATTTTTTAAGAAGCACTTTTGAAGATAAAATCTTAAACGAAATCCTACCTAATTTTAGTGATTATTATGAGAATTTAATTCCTTTTTCCTCTATAACGATACTGGAAAAAATAAACATTGATTATAAAGTTATATCCATCGCATATACTAAACACCTAAATTAAGAATTAATAAGAAGTTATATTATCAAGTTTATTAATATCAAATATGACGAATTTTCTTCCTTGTTGTTTTAATATTTTATTCTTTGTCAGTTTTCCTATTGCCAAACTTGCAGTTTCTCTTGTAATACCAGCCATGTCTGCGATATCCTGATGAGTTAAATTTAACTTAATAATTATCTTTCCATCCTTCATTTTTTCTCCGAACCTTTTTGTAATTATAAAAAGAGCTGAAGCAACTCTATCTTCAGAACTACCGGCTAATAAGTGTGTTATATTAATAACAAGTTCATCAACCCCAGAAAGAACACGTTTTGTTAAATCAAATAAAACTCCAGGGTTTTCTTTAAGAAAAACTAAAAAATCTTCTTTGGGAGATTTATATATTGTAACTTTATCCATAGCTATGAAAGAATAACTATTAGGTTTTTCTCCTATTGCCCAAAATGTAGGAAAAAAAGAACCTGGTTTATGGATATTTAAAATTAATTCATTTCCATCAATGGAAATAGTATTCATTTTTACATAGCCCTTTTTTAAGTAATATACCCCATTCGGTTCGTCAGTAGAATAAATAATTGTAGCTCCTTTTCGATAAGAAATTGGTCTGTATGAGGAAAAATATTTTTCTAACCTATCTACAACTTTTTTATTCATAAGCATACTTGTTAGAAATATTACATATTAATTGTAATTACTATTACTGAATAATACTTCTTAATCTGTCAATCTTATATTACCAAATAATACAAGTTAAATAATAAAAATCAAATTTATATGAGAATCAATAAAAATATAATAAATATACTAAAACATTCGATAATCTGGAACTTTGTAACAGTCTTATCATCATCACCAGATAAAAAGGAGGACAAAAATGTTATTGACTACTAAAAACATTTTGGTACGAAAAGTCAAAAGACCACCCTAGAAATTAAATTCTACACAAACAGTATATTTAAATTAATATGTGAATAATAAATAACCAACTTATTTATATATCAATCTAAAAATATATAATCTAAAATAATAGTAAAATGAAAGTAAAATTAATTTTACCAATTATCTTTATATTTGCTTTTATAGTTTATTTTCTTTTTAATGTAAGACAAAAAAACAGCAGTGTTTCCGATAATATATCAACAGAAAATATGCCTACAACTAGTGCTCCTATCAAAAATGAATCAATAATTTCAACAAATAAAATTGAATATATAGACGATGGTTTTTTTCCGAAAGAAATTACTATTAAAAAAGGCCGGGTAATTACATTTATAAATAAAGGTAATAATTTAATGTGGGTTGCATCAGATGATCATCCATCGCATATGATTTATCCAGAATTTGATGCCAAAAGAGGTTATTCAAATCAAGAATATTTTACTTTCACTTTTGATAAGATTGGTAAATGGGGTTATCATAACCACTTAAAGTCTTCTGATAAAGCAACTATTATTGTTGAAGAATAATCCTATAAATAAGAAGCTAAACCCAATATTGCATGAATAATTGCTAACGTTATAGATATTCCAGCCATTATCGGATGCCATTTAAAAGCAATTGTTTTATAACCCTTATAATTTATAAGACCTATAAAAGCTGTAAAAAGAAAAGATAATAAAGTTAGTATTCCAAAATAAAGAATTAACGGTTTTCCGAGTATTGAATAATATGCTAATTGACTAATCATCTTATGAAAGAATATCTTAAGTTAAATTGTTTTCTTAGGAATATAATCGCCTGCTGATTTTTCATATTTATCACCTATTTTAGCTTTATTATAGATTTCTTCTTTTACGGTCACTTTAACTTTTTTACCATCATCCGTTTTAAAAATTAATCTATATAGATGATTCTCGTTATCTTCATCTGTAAAATCTTTCTTCTTAATAAGTTCCCCTTTCCATGTTGAATTTTTATTCTTCTTACTTTTAAGCATCAGAAAAACTGCAATTACTACTACAAGTATTATTGTTGATATTAATTCTGTTGATTTCATAGCTCAATATTACACCTGATTTTATATTATTAACAATGACTAAGCCAGATTTAATATTTAATCAATAAAATCCAACACCCGCTATTAAGTAGAATCTGAATGAAAGAAATTTCGAATAATTAATAAAACTTATATTTTTTAATTTATGAACGTTAAAGCTACACCTTTTTTATCAAGTCTTCCCGTTCTCCCTATTCTATGGATATAAGTATCATAGGATTCAGGTAAATCATAGTTAATGACATGGCTAACATTAGGAATATCAAGTCCACGGGATGCAACATCTGTTGCAACAAGTATCTGAATCTCACTTCTTTTAAATTTTTCCAATATTCTCATTCTTTGGCTTTGGTTTTTATTTCCATGTATTGCTCCTGCCTTAAAACCTCTATCAACAAGTTCATCTGAAAGTCTTTGGACACTATGTTTAGTACGTCCAAAGATAAGGACTTTTGAAAAGTCTTCTTGAATTAAAAGCTCATGAAGTGCATCAACTTTATTATTCATATCGTGGAAATTAATAGCTTTTTGGGTAATGTTATCAATCGTATCTTTTGTTTTAACTGATACAGTAACCGGATTTTTAACGAAACTTTGTAAAATTTGTTTTACGTCGTTACTAATGGTCGCAGAGAAAAATAGTGATTGGCGATTTTTAGGTAAAAGCGAAATAAGATATTTAATATCTTTAATAAACCCAATATCAACCATTCTATCTGCCTCATCTAATACAACTGTTGAAAAATTTCCTAAATTAACGACTCTTGATCTAATTAAATCTTGAATTCTACCAGGTGTTGCAATTATAAAGTTCGGATTTCTTGATAAATCACGTATTTGTCCTTTAATATTTTCTCCACCTATACAAAGACAGGAATAAATTTTAAGAAATCTTGAAAAACCTAAAAATTCGTTTCTAATTTGGATCGCTAGTTCACGAGTTGGGGCCAATATTAATACTTTATTATTTCTATCTTTAAAGACTTTATTTATTAAAGGAATGAGAAATGCAGCTGTTTTACCTGTCCCTGTATTTGCAATTCCCACTAAATCTTTTCCATCAAGAATTGATTCAATTGCTTGATCTTGAATAGGAGTAGGAGTTTTATATCCTTTTTCAAAAATATTTCTTTTTAAGTCATCGGCTATTTTAAAGTCTGAAAATGAATGATTTATCACATACTCCTCTTCTTTTTCATATGTCTGAGGAGAGTTGATTAAATCGATCGGGTTAAAAAACTTAATCCTTCTAACTCCACCACGCGATGGTCTACCGTTAAAACGGCCGAATTTCTGTCTTCTAAATGACTGCTTTTTAAATTGTCTATACATATTTCTTAGTTTTATTTAAAAATTAAAAGAATAAAGCTGCCTAAATAAGAAAGATATAAAGTTCCTGAAGAAAAGATACAAAAAAAATTACTGAGATATCTTTTATCTAACGAAACTTAAAAATATAATTAAATTTAAGCAGATTTATTCTTTCAAATCTGCGAAATACAAGGATAATTGTACCCTTTTGTGTTTAATTAGTCAAATGACTATGGGGTACTTACTTTTTCAGGCAAGTGCTTTTATTAAAGCCTCCCTGATGTTTTTTCCTCCAAACCAACTGTCAAGAAAAACTACCGCGTGTTTATTTTTATTTAAATCCGTAAGGTAATATTTATTAACGTGTCCACCTCTTTTTAGTAGCGCTTCAACCAATTTATCAAGTGAAGGATTTGTATTTATAGGTTATTATATCACAAAAATGTGCTGAATAATTAAGCAATTAAGTAAAGAGAACATTAAACTTCAAATTAATTAAATGGTTCTTGTAACTGTTAATCTATCTACTAATACTGGATACTCGCTAATTATCGGAATATTTACTGGAGATATTAAGGTCCTTCTTTCAAAAGTATTTTTTGACGAACTAATTCTTCTTACTATTTCTTTTACAATAATCCTAATTAACTTCTTAGCTTCAATTTCGTTTTCTTTGATTGATAAATTCCAATCCAATCCCGGACCAGCATTTGCTTCTATGAGATAGATGTTACCGTTATTACTGATGATATAGTCAAGAGCAAACAGAGAAGATTTTTTACTTGAAAAACTAGCAATTTTTTTAGAAAATACCAGAATTTTCGAAGGAATTTCTTTTTTGGATATATATTTTAGTATTCCACCCTCATGCTCATTACATATAAAGTTACCTTTCTTTGCCATTCTTATATATGTTTGAATAATCTTTTTTCCTAAATATATCAACCTTATATCTGTTGAAATCAAAGAGTTTTTGTAACTAAAACCTTTATCAAATTTTACAAACGGTTGAATAATAAATGATATTTCTTTATTCTTTTTCATTGATGCAATCATCGTGTCAAGCTTATTAACTTTAAATTTATAGACATTTCTTCCACCAGCTCCAAATCTATCTTTCATAATAATTTCTTCGGAAAAATCTTCTTTGTACATGTGGCTGGCTATTTTCTTTTTTAGTTCCATACATTTTTTATCAACTTCTTTTCTTGTAGGATTATCGATAGTTACTGTAGGAATAGAGTATTTCTGAAATTTGTTGTAGGTCTTTTGCTTATCAAAACAAAGGTTAAAAAGGTAATGGCTATTAAAAGGTCTGACTCTACTTGAAGAAAAAAGTAAATTATATTTGGATTTTAGGTCCTTATTTGTCGGAGAGAATTTGTTAAAAATCAGTTTAGAAAATCCTGTTTTTTGGATCTTTATCCAAGCATCGTTTTCAAAAAGCCAATAACTATTACATTTCCCAGCGCCAATAATATCAGCAGATGTTGTAAACGCAGCTTTTAAGTTATTTTTTTGGCAGGTTTTTAAAAAGTATCCATAAACTGGGTTGTAGCATTCGCTCCCAGACTCTTTGGAAAATGGCGCAACAACTTTTTCTGATAAAGAGTTGGCACTTGTTGCAACTTTTTCAGAATAGACAATTAACAAGTCAAACTTTGTGATTTGATTCATAACAAAACTTTCTAATAAAGTACGAAACACAAATATCAAAGGGGAAGCAAGACCTTTAATGTGTATTCAGTACTCTTGATTATACATCTTATTGGAGCCTAGAGATAGAAAACTATAAATTACCTGCAATAAGAGCCTCTTTCTTGGCTTTAGGCCATTTTTTGAGCTCAAATTCCCTTTGCATTGCTTCTTTTCTAGTTTTTTGTTTTTCGGAATAAACCAATTTAACTGAATTAAAATATCGAACATATTTGGCAGATCTTGCAGATTTGCTCTCGTGTTCTTTTAGTCTTTTTTTAAGATTATTCGTTTGGCCAATGTAAAGAGTATTTGAAGACGTACGCAATATATATAAAAAATAGGACACAAACAATTATAGTCTTTCAGACAAACCAGTTGAATTAAGTTGACTTTAAATCGTAAATAAAACTAAAAAAATATTTAAGATTTTCTTGACCAAGGAGAAAAATACATTAAAACTCCTGACACAGCCATTAAAAATAAAGTGATCGTTAACCAAGGACTTAATTGATTATGAATGTATCTAATCATTCCTAAGTTAAGAAATTTAAACATAGAGGAATAAAAAGGATATTTAAGAAGTAAACCTGTAAAAGCCATAACCAACGAAAAACTAGTAAGAATTAATACCAACAAACGATGTATTTTTCTGGCAATCGATAAATAATTAATCATCTTCGCCCCTTCCTGAAAAATTATTTAATTGATTTAAATTATTCTGTAAATTTTGAATCTCCTGTGAATTGGTTTGTCCGTTTAGTGGACCCAAAAGCATCATTAAATGTTGTTGATTAGCTAAAGAAGAATGGCGTTGACCTAAAAAAGCTTGGGTCATATCCTGTCCACAATAAGAACTGATATTTGCTCCTCCACCTGGATGCAAATTTACATATGCAGTAACATCATAAACATTATTATTAACAATAACCCAACAATCTTTGATTAAATTATGCTTTTGAATCTCTGCTAAAGATAAAGTGATAGGCGTTTTAGAAAGGTTTGATTTAATATTTAAAGAGTCAGTTTTTTGTAACTGGTTCTGATACTGAAAGCCATAAAAAATAGTTAGGGCAATAACAAATGCAACTCCCAATATTCCTACAATTAATTCTTTTTTAAACATAAATAATTTTTATTAAATAAACTAATCTATAAATCTAATTTAAACACATGTGCCATTAAGTATTTACATGATCCACTTATAGGTAATCCAAATACCAAGTAATCCACCAATGGCACTTCCAAAAAGAGACCATAATGATAAAAATGAAGCTCCAAAAAGCACGGGAAAATATCCACCAATAATTGATCCTACTATCATTCCCAACATAACTATTGATTTGGAAGACATAATATAATTATTCAAATAATTATATCCGTTTTTACAAAATTAAAAAATTATGTATAATACCGTCATGGCAATTTGCGAGTTCGCTTTAACAAGTATTAATGGAAAAAAACCAGTTTGTAGAACAGGTGAAGCTCTGCAGCAGATAATTGCCCAAAATAAATTAGAAAAAATTTACAGACCCACTACATTAAAGAAAGAAATTTGTGACAATCTTGATCCACAAGCAAGAGAACAATGTCCTGCATTTGCAGATCTTCAACAAAATGGAAAAAAATCATCATTCTGTAAATAAATTAAACCTCAAACCACAATGGAGTCTTTTTTGAATTTTCGGAATTATAATAATTAAATGTTATCTCTTTACCTTTCTTAATATTTCTTAGGGCAACAAAATCAATTATTTTATCTTTTTGTTTTATCTTGTATTTTGCGTTTGGGTTATGTGAATGGTTATATATTGAACCAAAACCTAAAGACACTATCAGTTTTTCTTTATTTTTTCCGTAATAGAAGAAATAAGTGACAAGAATACTCTCTTTTAAGTTAGACATGTCATGTTTTGGAACTTCAATAAATGGACATCTTTCAATAATTTCATTTTTCTTAATGTCACACTTAGCAAAGACTCCTCTACCAGCATTGAAGATTTTTGATTTGGAAACATATACTTTGTCTGAAGAGAGAATTTTTTTCATGATGTGATTATAACAGAGAAGATAAACTGAACATTGGAAAACTTACAATTTGTCGAGTTTAAAAAATTATTTAATCAGCACAGACTACCTGTGCCCAACCTAAGTGAACATAAGCTCTACAGCCCATAACTTTAATATAGTCTGAACATTTTCCTTCAGTTTTAAATAACTTACCTTTCATTCCTTTACTAACATCCTCATAACTTAATTCAGCTAAACAAACACCTTCGCATTGATTACTTCCAGAACAAACTTTTCCAGCGTCTTTTGTTGGAATATTACATTCCTCTATAGGTCTCGGGCCCATTTTTTTCCAAACTCCTCCGACCTTCTCACAATTTACTTTGTCCTTGGGAACAGTGAATTTAAGCGTCGTTACATCTGATCTAATTTCATCATTAAAGTTGGGAATGTAAGGATGAAAAAAAGTTCGATCAATTCTCCATGCAACAATAATAAGAAAAAAAATAACAATAATTCCAATAAATAATTTCTTTAATATTTTAATCATCTACTATAAATTATAGTTAAGGTTTGAAAGTTTGTCGAAAAATTTAAAGTTAATTTTATTTCTCTTTTATAAATACTTCTCTATATTGGCTTTATGTTCTTTATAAGTTTTTGCACAATGGATTTGTTTATCACTATCATGAAGATAATACAAACAATCAGTTTCTTCTGGATTAATTACAGCTTCAATGGCATCAATATTCGGACTACAGATAGGAGTCGGTGGAAGACCTTTATTCAAATAACTATTATAAGGTGAGTCACTTTGCTTTTCGTCTAAATTAATATTTCCCCACCAACTCCCGTCTCCATTTTTACCTAAGGTATATTGCATTGTTGCATCAATCTGTAAAGGCATTCCTTTATCTAACCTGTTCCAGATAATTCCTGAAATTAATTTCATATCTTCCACTCCTCCTGCCTCACGGGCGATAAGTGATGCAATTTTAAGTCCCGTTGTCCATTTAATGTTCTTTGCGACAAACTTATCTGCAAGTGGAGCAAATTTTTCATTAAAACGATTTATAAATCTTTGAGCGACCTGAGTTTCCGATTCTTCTACTGGAATTAAATATGTATCAGGATAATAAACACCTTCAAAATATTCTGGCTTTGAGTTCTTATAGATAGTATTCCAATTATTAAGTTGTCCCTGATTCCAACCTAATATCCCTACTAATTTCTCACCCACCTGTTCTTTACGAGGACAAAAAGAAATAGTTACCCAAGATAAATCTTCTTTGCTGGTAATTTTTTTCATAACCTGCCATGCATTCATATTTTGACTTAATTTGTATCCTCCTGATTTTATTTCCATATTTTTTGTAAAAGTTTTTAAAAGAAATTGGAATCCTTGGATATTTCTAATGTATTTTTGACCCCAAAGTACTTTGGCAATATCAAAATTTTCCTTTTCTTGAGGAATGACAAAAATTTCAGTCTGTTTCGAATTTCCTGGAGAACCAAATAACATATAACCAAAAAATAAAGAGGTTACAATTGTTAGCGTTAAAATAATAATCAATATTCTTTTCATTCAATGAATTTTAACAGATAATTCTTGATAACAAATAGAAAACCAATATGAGTAAACTGATATACTTTTAAAAAGAGTTTAAAAAAATATGACATACAATTTGGGCAGCGATATTCAAAAAACAAAATGAACATTGTTAATAATTTATCAGCTTTTTTGTTATCCTTAGTTGCTGCCATTTCTGGATTCTTTCATATTTCAAATACTACAAACTTTCAACAAATTGCAAATTCTTTAAATCCCCTGACCATCAACGCAATGCGACAAAGAAGTTACCCTGCAAGTAAAATTAAGATTGAACAAACCCTTGATCCTGAAATTAAATACAATCGTTATATTGCATCATATTATTCAGACGGATTAAAAATTTATGCTCTTTTACTTATTCCAAAAGCACCAAAACCAACTAATGGTTGGCCAGTAATTATTTTAAACCATGGTTATGTTACTCCGGAAAAATATACTCCCGACGGAAATTACATCCTATATGCTGATGCTTTTGCAAAAAATGGTTATCTTGTTTTTAAACCAAATTACAGAGGAAATGGTAAATCTGAAGGCAGTCCAACAAGCACTTATTTTTCACCCGACTATACTGTAGATGATTTAAATGCAATTACTGCAATTAAAGAATTTGCAGAAACAGATCCAACTAAAATTGGTATTTGGGGCCATTCAATGGGAGGAAGTATTACCTTAAGGGATCTTGTTGTTAATAAAAGTGATATTAAGGTAGCTGTGATCTGGTCTGGTGTTGTCGGAAATTATAATGATATTATCTACAATTGGCAAAACAGGGTTAGCTATAAACCAGATAATGAGGATCTTAGACTAAGAAATAAAAATAAAGATATCCTGATCAATCTTTATGGAACGCCTGAGAAAAACCCAGATTTTTGGAATTCTATCGACCCAACTTTTTTTATTAGTGACATTAATACCCCTCTTCAGATTCATGTGGGTTTAGGGGACAATCAAGTACCGCCTGATTTTTCTAAAAATCTATACGAAAAAATGAATGCTATTGGAAAAAATGTAAAATATTTTGAATATCCAGGGAACAACCATGATATTAACCAAAGTTTTGATCTGGCAATGAACAGGACAATACTATTTTTTGATTCCTATCTTAAATAGTAATTAATTTCAATGAAACACATATTTCTACAATGAACTCAAAAAAACAATACAATAGTGCCGTTGATGTTTTACGCATTTTATCAATCCTAGCAGTTGTTGGTATTCATACTACTACTAGGACGCTTGAAGTATCACTATTTGCTCTACAAAAAATTCCGTTTACTTTATTTCTAAATCAAATTTTTAGATTTGCTGTACCGCTATTCTTTATAATTTCTGGATTTGTTCTTGAACTTAGTTTTCATACAAATGAAAACTATCTAATCTACTTGAAAAAAAGATTAAGTCGAATTTTTATTCCGTATGTTTTTTGGAGTGTAATCTATTATTTTTTAGTTTATTCAAAAAATAGGAATCCTAATTTTTTATTTACACTCCTTAGAGGAGATGCCTCTTATCAGCTCTATTTTATTCCTACACTTTTAATCTTTTATTTAATTTTCCCGTTTATTCACAAATACATAAAAATAATAGGAAATATTTGGGTCATATTTTTTCTTTTTCTTATTCAGTTATTTTTACTTTTCAGAGATTACAATGGTCAACATATCCAAATCTTTTATCCTTTAGCAATTTTTCTTTTGAACTATTTTCCTTTTATATTCGGAGTTTTCATATCAAGAAATTTCGACATGTTTAAAAAATTCATAAATAAATGGAAATTGATTCTATTTCTAGGAACAATAATTTCTGGCTATTTTGTTTTTTATGAAGGCTTCGTTGGATATTTGACTACTCATAATTATCTTACATTTTATTCACAGTGGAAACCGAGTGTTTTAATTTACACAATGTTTATTGGTGGAACTTTTTACTACCTTTTTGATAGAAATATTTTTAACTCCTTCGTGTTAAAAACCATATCGAAATTATCCTTTTTTGTATTTTTCGTACATGTAATAATTCTTGAAGGCATGTGGTATTTAATTGGAATTAAAATATTTCAATTACAGTTCGCACAAAATCTATGGTGGGATCCTATTTATTTTTCAGCTGTCACTTTAATATCTTTTTTTATTGCCTATATTGCACACAAAATTCCTTATCTCTCCAAGCTTACAGGATAATTTATAAATAAAAATTCAAAACTAAGATTATTTTTCTCCCTCTGAAAGTTCAAGATTCTTAACTTGTGGTAAAGCTGAACCTGCAATTCCTTGCATACTTCCGTAAATTCCAGAAACTCCACTAATAAGTCTATTTACATGCATTTCTCTTAACTTCCACTGCCTTTCTGATACAGCCCTCTCTTTAGAAATTTGCTCATTCATTTCCTGATAAATTTTCATCATCCTTTCGACTTGATTAATAAATTCATTACTTGTTACAAAATCATATATTTCTTCAGCTTTAGTTTGTTTATTAGATTTAATAGCTTTTTCTTTGGCAACTTCGTAGAGTCTTTCTCTTAAGAGCTTAGCAAGTGGCTCAGCAAAAGATCTTGTTGTTATCCATATACCAGATTTTTCTCCTATTTGTTTTTTAAAGTCTTTAGGTAAAACCTCTGTAATTATTACTCCCAAGTGTGCCTTGTCTCTTCCCATATCTTCTTTTAATTTGGAAACCCACTTTTCTTCCCACGATTTAGTCCTTTTTCTTTCCCAAATAATAAGACCGCACTCCGTTCCTCTTTGTGATCTTACAATTTGCCTAACATCTCCACCTAGTTCTCCTTTTTTAACTTCAGTAATTTCATCTGTAGGAAAAAGCTTTCTAAGGGTATCTTCCAAATCTAATTCCCCAACTTCTCCTTGAGTTTGGATAGAGCCTTGCTGAGATGTTCTTTTTAATTCTTCCACTAACTTTTTCATATCAGACATTTTCTTCTCATTCTCAAGATCTTTAAGTTGATGTTCCTCTATAAAACGTTTTGCAGTTTCTTCTTCTATCTTTTTCTTTTCTTCATCTATTCGTCTTTGAGTTTCAAGTTCCAAATCTTTTTCTTTATCTTCTAACTTTCTTGATTTTTCTCTAAGTTCTAGTTCAATATTCCTAAAATCGTTTATCTTTTCTTCTTTTTCTTGAAGTGTTTTCTTAAGATCCTGAAGTTCTATATTACTTTCACCTTGAATTTTCTCACGAAGTTTTTCTTCAACTTCTAAACTCGCTTCTTCTTTTAAATGAGACATTAATCCCTCAGAAGCAGTAAACTCATGGCCGCATTTTGGACATTTAATTGTATTCTTCATTTCTCGTATTTTCTCATAGACTTCCTGTATTTACAAAAGTTATACTTTCTTCAATCTCTTCATAGTAACTCTTCTAACCACATTCAAAAATATTGTATTTCTTGTAAAAATAATTTTGTTAACTATAATACTTTTCATAAGGATTTCATCAAATGAAGTCCTTTTTTAAGTTTATTGTATTATCAAAATGATGGAACGTATTCAAAATCATGTAGATCCGGAAAAAAATACTGAAGCTGTTTTAAGATATTACAAAGCTGCAGAAAAAGGCTATTGGGGATATTTAGGCGGACGATGCCATTATGGCTATACTCCAGAAAACTATAAAGGTAAGTTTGATATGCATGAAGCCCAGATAGAAATGGAACGTAAACTCGGTCAAACATTAAAATTACCGATAGAATCAAAAGTATTAGATGCCGGATGTGGTTGGAGTCCCGTCGCACGTACATTAACTCAAGAATTTGGTTATGATGTTATCGGAGTCGATCTAATTGAAAAACGACTGCGCGGGGGTAAACAGCTTAGCGAGAAACTAAATATGTCCCATATGGACCTTGTTAACGGTAATTACCACAACCTTCCTTTTGCAGATGCCTCTTTCGATGGAGTATATACTATGGAAACAATTGTACACGCCCATTCACTCGATAAGGTATTAAGTGAATTTTACCGCATACTTAAACCGAGAGGAAAAGTAGTGTTATTCGAATATTCTATTCCAGATCTTAATAAGGTGCCTAAAATCCCAAGGATGTTAGCTGAGAGGGTAATTAAGAATACTGGAATGGCAAGTCTTCCACGCATGATTCATGAATCTTGGCCAAATATTCTAAAAGATGCCGGTTTCGAAAACGCAAAGGCTGTCGATATCAGTAAAAATGTTTACCCTTCATGGTTTTATTTGTGGAAGTTTTCAATCAAAAATACATTAGAAGAATTCGGGCAAGGCCATATTAGTGTTGATAGTATTCCAGGAAGTATGTGGATTTGGCCAGCAAGAAAATGTTTGGGATACAATATCTGCCAAGCTACAAAACCACTATTTGATCATTGAGTAGCTCAGAACTTTCTTCGATAGTAATTTTCAAGGCTAAATGAGACATTTGGGACACTATAAAAAATTTATGGGTCAATTGTCCATGTCCCGCTATCATTTCCTCCACCCTCTGAGGAATTAGTTGTACCTGGAGCTAAACTATCTACGGCTGTTCCACCATCTCCACGAGTCACACCTGAAGGCAAACTATCTTCTACCACACCACCAGTTTTTACTTCCACTGTTTTAATATCGGCACCGCTTGAACCTCCAGCTGAGGTTCCCGGAGCAAATTTCATCTCTCCACCTTCGATTACAATTCCACCCGACCCTCCAGGTCCTGTTCCAGAGGCATATATTAATTTTCCCCCACCGGCATATACAACCCCTGATTCTCCTCCCGGTCCAGTTCCGGGTGCCCAAACATGCACTACTTCATTTAAAAATTGTGTTTGTCCTTCTGTTCCGTTGACCTCTACAACTCTTTTTGCAACCTGATTTACAACCTGCTCCTGAACTTGAATAACGTTTTGCTTTCCGTCTTCATTAATTTTTGTTTTAATTTCTTCCATGGTCTTCTGTTGTTCTATCGTTCTTTCTTCAACGTTCCCTAAAACTTCTCCGCTATCGATTTTAACCAACAGATTATTTTGCCTTTCTTTTATTTGAAGATAGTTTTGTAGCGAGTTTTGTACTTTATCATTATTTCCACTATCTGCATAATTCTGTGCCATTGCCAATCTTTTTTCGGCTTGTTTTTCTAAAACTTGCACTTTATTCTCAATTCTGAAGGCAAAGAAATATTCAACTCCTTCTTGAATTTTTAATAGAATTGAATTCTCTGAAGTTAATGCTTCCTGTAAATCAACCGCTTTTGAATTCTTTGGAACAAGAAAACAAATGGAGAAAAAAAATAATGCCAACAGCAATATTCTTTTAATATTCATCTGATTTAATAATATATCAGTCGTTATTATCAAATCAAATAGGTTTCTTTTCTGGGATGCATATGTGGCTGAGCATATCGGTCTAGGACCATTCTATCCTTATAGTAATCCGTGCACTTTTAGAAAGTTCTCTAAATCAACAACGGATTGTCTAAACATATTTTCTACAGAGATAATGAATTTTCCTGAACCGTCCACAACCTCTCCACTTATTGCAATGGCAGCATTTTCTGAAGAAGTATAGGATGCTGCATTTTCGGTTATTGTAAAGGAAACAGATGCTTTATCCGACAAATTGGAGATTACCAAGCCTTGACTCACGTTAACAATTTGAGGGTTTAAATTTGACCTATTTGTTTTCTTTAGGGGATAACCATGTTTGTCCTGATTCCATAAATCTAAAATTAGACATAATTCTTTTGAACCATTAATCATATCCTCTACAAGTTTTGGATCTTTTCCGAGCGATTCTAGTTTATTTTTTAAATGATCCTTTAAACTTGCGATATTATTTATAACGTTGAATATTCTTTCAATCATTTCTGTTTCTTCCATTGTTCCGAAAGAAAAGCCAATTTCATGTATATCACCAGATACTTTTCTAGAAACATTTATTTGTGGTTTTATATCAAGCTCATAACTTTTATCCAAGACTAGATTTAACCGTTTTAGTCTGGAATTAAGATCATTAAAATCCATATTAGTTAAGTTTGTTAAACAGATCGGTGAATCTAAACATCCTATTTGATTATTTGTTAACTATCGCCGTGCATTCCTCAACGAGTTCTTTTAAATAATCATAATACATCTGACAAATTTCAAAAAAATTACTTTTTCCAAGACTTTTGCCCAGATGGGTACTTGGCACATTTTCTAGCATAAAAACTGTCGAAATCGTCGCTTTTGTGATAACTGGAATTAAATCAGCTTTTGGAGAATCGGGATAAGTTCTTATAAATATTCCGTTGGAACCTATGACTAGACCTTGCATTCCTTCAGGTTTGTTTAAAATGTCAGTTGAAGAGTTAAACGACTGCATTTGCATACTCAACCCTTTTATGCCCGAAACACCTTCCTTTTCAATACTGTTTCTTAAATTAAGAAAAAACTTACACAAAGGATCATTAATCATTTCATACCTTTTGGTTTCTTTTTCTGGATTATCTTTGTTACCGTACCACTTTACAAAATCAGCATTTTCGCTAAATTCTTTTTGTAAAACAAAGGTGACACTTCTTGCAGAAGTCACGAATGATGCAAAATTTATCTCAATTTCTTCTAGGTTGTGTGATTTTCCCATGTTGTTTAGATGGTAATCACATTGATGTAGGTTCTTTTTTGCTTTTGGTATTAAATAAGTCATAGAGCACTTGTTTTTTGCTGAGCATCTCGGTCTAGGACCATTCAATCCTTATAATAATTTGGTTACTCCTTCTTTGGGGAGCATAAAATTAGAAGTTTTTTCCCTAAATTAGTAACGTCGAGCCGGCCCCTCTCAAATTCTATTCTTTGATTTGTGCCTATGTTCTTTTTCATTTTTTCAACCCCAATATGTTTTTCCAAGCAATCGTATATCTTGCCAATAGCAAATGTCCTGCTGAATTCTCTTTCAAGCAATCCTAAAGAAATCATATTGTCTAGATATGGTTCTAGGTTGCTTGGATAATCGAGGGATATTTTTTCCCTGATATAGTTAAAGTTCCTTACCAATGTTACGTAACCAGTTTTACCGGTTGTATGTAGATTTACATCAACAACAGGCAGACTGCCCATAAGCGCCAATTTTTTGACATCCTTCGGTAGATCATAAGTAGATATTTCATTTTCAGTAAAATCCTCGACCGTTACAAAATTGTTAGGTGAGTTAATAAATTCAAGAATTTTAATCTCATCAGCTGAAAGACGATTTAAAATCTCAATAAAAGTAACCATAACTTTACTGGCAGTTTCTTTTTTTGAAGCTGTTGCTAGTATTTCTGCGTAATATTCTGCAACCTTTTCTTCACTAGTAAACCGCATCTTTTCCAGAACTGGAACAAGTATCCGGGTATCAGGCGATACAAGTTGATCTTCTTTTAAACCTTCCAGTCTATCAAGATATTTTTGGATATTTTTCTCAAATATTTCAGCCATACGGCCAATTGGAGTAACAAATAAGGAGGTGCATTGTGCCAAAGACTTCCCTACCACTCTAACAGAAGGCTGGGCAGCGTCCTGGTAGAGTGCTGTTGTATTGGCTTTAACAATTTCTGCGGCAGCATTAACGATCGGTATGGGTGTCATATTTATTCAAAAACAATCTTTCAGTCCAATCTTGCTGCGGGTCAGGGACTCGAACCCCGATAACATCCTCCAGAGGGATGTGTCCTACCATTAGACGAACCCGCAATATATCTCTTCCAAGGCTAATTTTAACATAAAAACTTCTTCTTTACCCAAACTGGCTACCCATAACTATCAATTAGGTCCAATCGGTGGTAAAATACGTTTGTTAGCTTAAATTTCTAAGTTTTGTTAGAAGGAAAAAGTTCGTTACTTCAAAAAAGTAGCCTTTTACCATTATTAATAAACGAAAACTTTTTAAGCATTAAAGGTGGTGATTACAAATGGCTAAAAGATTATTTATAGGAGGACTTCCTTACACAGTTACTGAAGAGGAACTTAAGGAGATGTTCTCAAAAGTTGGAGAATTAGAATCAGCTTCTATTATTACAGACAAATATACTGGAAATAGTAAAGGCTTTGGTTTTATTGAATTCAAAAAAGACGAAGACGCAGTAAAAGCAATTGAAACTCTCAATAACACAGAACTTGGTGGAAGAAGAATTAATGTTGCTGAAGCAAAACCTATGGAACCTAGAGAAAATAGAGGTGGATTTAACGACAGAAGAGGTGGAGGATTCGGAGGAGGAGACAACAGAGGTGGAGGCTTTAGAGGTGGAAGAGGTGGAGGAAGAGATTTTCAAAGATCAGATAGATATTAAAAATGTCTAAAAATTTTCAAAGCAACCTTTGCCCACTATGTGGCAAACAAAGGATTGTAGTTAAAACCTACAAAGAAAAGATAGGAAATTCTGTGATTACTTATACAGATAAGACCTGTTCTGATCCTGAGTGTCAAAAGAAGCTAGATGGGCAGTTGGCACAAGAGCAAAAGAAAAGAAATCTAATTACCAAAGAGCAGGAGAAAAGAGAGGAAGAAAGAAAGTTAAGATTGAAAGACAAAAAGTCTGATAAATAAATTACTTTTTCTTTCCTTTTATCTTCAGTAAAATCTTTTTTAACAAAAAACTTAGGAAAGATTCACTTTTTGGAGTTTTGATTACTTCTTTGGACCAGACAGATAGAATAATCCATTCTTTCTTCTCATTTTTCTTTGCGACTACTTCAATCTTTTGATTGTTGTATATCCTATGGAAAACCCAAGCTCCTTTTTCCCTTGCATATCTTGATTGTTGAGGTCTTCTCCAGGTTGCCCAAGCATCAGACTGAGATATCCTTCTTTCTTTTAATCTCTGAAGTGCATGATTAGTCCAAATTATTCCACCAAAGTTTTTATTCATCTCTACTACCTTTAATATCTTCCAAAAGCTCATAAGCTAGAGTTCCTATTTCTTGCTTTATCACTTCTTCAATATTATCTTCAATTTTCTCCTTCAAATAATCAAAAAGTGTTTCATCAAAAGGAGCTTCTAAAAACTTTTCTATAAACTCATTATGGTGTTTAAGTGGAAGCTTTTCTAAAACAATATCCATTACTTTATGACTTAGGATATTATCAACCAATTCCCATATCTCGAATTCCTCTTCCTTAGAAGAAGTCTTCTTTTTAACTTCCCTTCCAAAATCTTCTAAAACTATTAATCTGTCATAAAAAATTCTTGACATATTTATCCTTTCTCTAAAGAAACTAATGGTAAATTAATTTTGTTGTAATCAACCGGTCCTAAAGAAACTTTATTTTCAGGATCATCTACAAAGAAAACCAAAACAGGTCCTTTTTTATATCTTGATCCTCCCAAATATTCCATTACCTCTGGGCTACCCCCAAAGTTCTTTCCTGTCCACATAGCAGGACCTGAATCTGCAACTGAAGCTACAACCGCATTTCCATTATTTGTATTTACAATTAGAACCTTTCGATACTTATACCAATTTCTTAAATAAGGTTGTCTGCTATTCCAGTCCTCTAGATATAAAGTTTGCACCACCGCATACCACTTTTCAGTTTCTTCCAGTGAAGGAGTTAATTTTTCTTTACTTGCTGCAAAATATCCCCAAGCCCCAAGTCCTGGTGCAATTCCTTCTTTTAAAACCGATCCTTCTCCATGATTTTCTACACCATCACCTGGATATCTCTTTAAATGCTGTTCAGCTCCTATTAGACCGTAAGTAGTATTTAAGTGTTCCCCTTCTAAATTGGTTCGGGTTTTAATTCCCATAACCTCTTCAAACATCTGCTCTAAAACCTTTTCTTCATTTTGTGATAAAGGACGTGTCCTTTCAGGTAAAAACTGAGCTAATAAATCAATTAAAGTTTTTTGAGGCAGTTCTGTTAAAAACTTGCCTGGATTTTTTAAGTTATTAAATAATTCAAGTGGCTTAGGTAAAGTATTTAATCCACTTGGAGGAGCTAAAAGAAGAGTTCCTGTCAGAGCTCCCGCTCCAAGAATTTTTGCAGAGTGTTCTCTAATTTTCTCCAAAGAAATTCCCTTTTTCTTCATGAATTTCTCTATGTGTGGGTATTTCTTAGAGAAGGAATTCTTAGCTTCAATATCTTTGAGTTTTAGTTTATTTCTAAAATAATCGTAACCAGTTTTATCCTCTAGAATATCTTCGTAGGTTTTGGCAGGATTTTTTGGCATTTTATTTTAAATACTTATTTATTCTTTCTAAAGATTTTTCTTTTCCAAGAATAAAAATTGAATCATTTATGGGAGGAGTAAACTTTTTGCCTGTTATGGCAATTCTTAAATCCATAAAAAAGTCCCCTGTCTTAAAAGAATTATTAGTAACTCCCTCCATTAATTTTTGATTTAGAACTTCTTTGTCCCAATTATCCATTCCATCTAAAACTTCATAAGCTACATTTAAATGTTTTTCTTTGTTTCCTCCAAATAAACCCTCGTCAGCCTTTTTTTCTTCATAAAAGAATGAAGCTATTTCCCAATAATCAGAAAGCGTGTCTATTCTTTCTTTAACTAAAGGAACAGTTTTTTCTAATATATCTCTAGAATATTTACTTTTAGAAAAATCAAATAATAAATTAACTAAATCACTATCTTTAAGAGTTCTTAAATACATTCCATTAAACCAATTAAGTTTTTCCTTGTTAAAAACCGGATTTGCTTTTTGGAATCCTTTCTCATCGAATGCTTTTACAAATTCCTTCAAAGAAAATATTTCTTTATTATCTTTAGGAGCCCAACCTAAAAGCATAATAAAATTAAGTAAGGCCTCAGGGAGGTAGCCTTCCTTAAGAAGTCCCTCACAAGAAGTTGATCCTTTCCTTTTTGAAAGTTTGCCTCCTTCAGGATCCAAAATATCTGTTAAATGACCTATTTCAGGAAGTTTAAAACCAAGAAATTTATATACCAATAAATGAATTGGAGTACTAGGCATCCAGTCATGTCCTCTTAAAACATGACTTATCTCCATCAAATGATCATCAACACAAACTGCTAAATGATAAGTTGGAAATCCGTCAGATTTTAAAAGTGTAGCATCTGAAACTGTAGATAAATCCCATTCTATTTCTTTATCCAAAACAAAATCCTTAAAAGAAATTTTTCCTTCAGGAACTTTTAGTTTAATGGCACCTGTTATTAAACCTTTTTCTCTGCAAGGATCTCTTAATTCTTTTGAAAATCCTTCAGTTTTTGCATTTTTCGCTTCACATTGACAATAAAAAGCATGTCCTTCCTTTATAAGTTCTTCTGCATATTTTTTATAAATCCCTTCTTTTACTCTTTCTGATTGAATATAAAACTCATTCCACTTTAATCCAAACATCTCTAGCAATTTTTTTATTTCCTCAACCCCACCTTCAACCTCACGTTTTTTATCAGTATCTTCAATTCTAAGTAAAAAATCTCCTTTATAATGTTTTCCTAAAACATACGCATAAAGAGCAGTTCTTAAATTACCTATATGCATTGACCCAGTGGGACTAGGAGCAAAACGTGTTCTTACTTTAATCATGGCAATTGAATTATACCTGCCTTTGAGGCTATACTCAAAAGAGAAATATGGCTTCACTAACAGAAGTATCGATAGTAACCAGAAAAATAATTAGATATTCTATTTATTTTGTAATTTTTATTATTATTGGAAGAATATTATTTAAAACCGGTAAAAGTATCTTCTTAAAAATATTTCCACCAGCACTTCCTCCTGCGACTGTTTCATTTGGAAAATTACCAACTCTACCTTTTCCTGAGAAAGAAAAAATTGGAAATATAAGTCTAACTTTGGAAACTGCTGATGGAAACTTACCGGTCCTTCCAACTCAGGCAAAAGTTTTCTTCATGCCAAAACAGTCTTCCCATCTATTATCCTTGGATATTGCAAAACAAAAAGCTCAAGCTTTGGGTTTTTTACCTGAAGGAGAAGCAGTGAGTGAGACTATGTATAAATTCATAAGTAGAAATTCATTTGCATCTTTACAGATAGATATTGTTACCGGAACTTTTTCAATAAGTTATAACTTAAAAGCAGATCCATCACCAATTGAGAGAAAACCACAATCTCCTGAAATCTTGGCAGCTTTTGTAAGATCTCATCTTTCAAGTGCAAATCTTTTACCTGAAGATTTAACTGGTCCCACACAAAATGAGTTTTTAAAAATTGAAGGAGAAAATGTTGTTCCAGCTCTTTCTCTATCTGACTCTAATTTTGTTAAAGTTAATTTTTTTAGGAAAAATTTTGAAGAACTTCCTACTCTTACCAATGAACCAAAAAAATCCAATGTCTGGTTTATGCTTTCCGGCTCCCAAGAACCTGAAAGAAAAATTGTAGCTTGCGAGTATCATTATTTCCCCGTAGATGAATCCCAAAATGCAACTTATCCTTTGAAAACTTCTCAAGAAGCCTGGAGTTCTTTAACTTCGGGAAACGCATATATTGCAAGTTACGGACAAAACAAAGAAGGCAGTAGTATAACAATCAGAAGAATATATCTTGCTTACTATGATCCAGGAAAGCCTATTGAATTTTTTCAACCAATAATGGTTTTTGAAGGAGATAGGGATTTTGTGGCTTATGTTCCTGCAGTTACTCAAGATTACTACGGAGAATAATTAAAAAGGATAATTTATTTTTTCCCATTCATAGTTTTTATAAATCCAATCAATTAATTCTTTTGTTTCACCAAAACGATCTTGACTACCCATTACTGCTATCAATATCTTTTTTTGATTTTTATCAATATAGGTAACAAGATTTTCTCTTGCTTCCTCTGTCCAACCGGTTTTAACTCCCATTATTCCTTCTTCTTCATTTAATAATTTATTTATATTGGTAAGTTTATGAAAAATCTTTCCATCTTCACTTTTTACTGTTTTTTCTTTTGTAGAAACAATTTTTGAAAAAAGAGGATTTCTCATTGCAACCCAAGAAATACGAACCAAATCTCTTGCTGTTGAATAATGTCCATTTCCATCCAATCCAGCTGGATTTGTAAAATAGCTGTTTGTTAAATAAAATTCTTTTGCTTTATTATTCATTGCAAAGATAAATCCATCTCTTCCTCCTAAATAGTTCTGGGCTAAAACTTCTGCAGCATCATTAGCAGAATAAACCAAAAGACCATATAAAAGATCATTCACTGAAATTCTTTCCCCATACACTAAATTCATTTTTTGTCCAACAATATTTACCTTTCCTACCGTCAAGATTTTTTCCAATGGATAATATTCCATAGCAACAAGTGCTGTAACTATTTTTGTTGTTGAAGCTGGAAGAAGTTTTTTATCTGCATCCTTTTCATAAAGAGTAACTCCTGAATTTAAATCAACTATTAGAACTGCTTGTGCAGATACAATCGGAAATTGCGATTGATCTTTAATGATTGGTAAATCAGCAAAAACTTTTTCATCATTTCTTGCAAATAATGGTGTTGTTTTATTTTTGTTATTCATTCCAATAAAAGAAAAGGATGCAATGAAGATAAAACTCAGCATTAGAAAATAAAGAAAGTTTTTATTGAGATCTTTAATCAAATCAAGCATTCTACTTAAGGAGTTAGTCTCTTAACATCTCTTGGCATAAAGTTTGCTTCTTTTACAGAAGGTAAATCCAACATCTTCATTATTATTCTTGCTGGACCTATTCCTACCCCACCATGTGGAGGACAACCAAACCTAAAGAAATTTAAATAATCCTTGATTGATTCTAAAGATAATTTTTTCTCTTGTGCTTGTTTTTCTAAGACATCAACTCTATGTTCCCTCTGGGCTCCAGTTGTAATTTCAATTCCCTTATATAAAAGATCAAAGCTTTTTGTAATATTGGGTTTATCTTCATACCTCATATGATAAAATGCTCTTCCTTCTTTTGGCCAATCGGTTAAAAACACAAAATCATGTCCTGTTTCTTCTTTGATAATTTTTGATAATTCTCTTTCTTCCTCAGGAGAAACATCAAAATCTTTTTCACTTTTAACTCCTTTTGTCTTTAATTTCTCTTTTGCTTCTTTCATAGTAATTTTGGGAAAAGGAATTTTTGGAATGTCTAGGTTAAGCTCTAATTCTTCATTTACTTTCTTAAAAGCACTTACAAGAAATTTTTCTTCTTCTGCCATTATGTCTAAGTGAGAATCTATAAAGGAAATCTCAAAATCCCAAGAAGTATATTCAGTTGTATGCCTTGTTGTAAAAGATGGTTCTGCTCTATAAACTGCACCAACCATAAAAACTTTTTCTAGTCCAGCCGCCATCGCAGCTTGCTTATAAAACTGAGGAGATTGGGCAAGATAAGCTTTTCTATCAAAGTATTTCACTTCAAAAACTTCTGATCCCGATTCACTTGCAGTACTCATTAAAGATGGAGAATAAATTTGGATAAAATTCTCCTTTTCAAAATATTCTCTCATTCCTTTTTCCAAGGATGTCCAAACTTTAAAGATTAATTGTTTTTCTGGTTTCCTTAAATCCAAAAAACGCCAATCAAACCTTTTTTCCATTGATGCTTCTTTCTCATTCTTTTCCAATACTTGAATTGGCAACTCTGGACCGGAAAGAGACAATATTTTAATGGTCTTTGGATCAATTTCAAATCCGCCAGGAGCTTGTTTTTCTTCTTTTACCAAGCCTTCAACCTCAATTACCGATTCGGGTGTTAATTTGCTTACTATCTCAAAAACCTCTTTATTAGCTTTTAAAATAACAACCTGTACTTTTCCACTAATATCTCTTACCGAAAGGAAACTTATACTACCTTGGTTTCTAATTGTTTCTATCCAAACTTTTATTTTTACGTTTTCTCCAATTTTTTCTTTTAATTTAGAGATCAAAGTTCTATCCATGATTTGTATTTTAGATGTTTGATTATATATTGACAAGCTTAAAAATATATTCTTATAATATGTTCCTTTATGTTTTTTAAAGAAAATAAATTAATTTTAATGAATACCCCCGCTTTCTAAGCGGAGGGTTTATTTTTTAAAGGCCAAGAAAGAAAAACCTTCCAGTAAAAATGGAAGGTTTTTTAGTGGTTAAATATATGTCTACTGAAAAACCTAGAATTTACGGTTGGTTGGAAAAAATAATATCTCTAACTTTAAGCTGTAGTTTTTCTCTCCCATCCCAAATATTTCTATCTATAGAATAAACAATTCCAACTTCTTTATCTTTCGATAACCTGGAATGATAATCTGCCTTGTTAAAAGCAATCGCGTCAATATACTTCTCATCACTCTTAAGAAACAACTTTAAGTGTTTTTTGTCTTTCCCAATTATTCTTGCATCACTAGCTAAAACTTTTTCTGTTAGAAAAAGAGGGTAGTAGTTTCCAATGCCAAAAGGCTCTAGTTTTGAAATCTCATCAACCAATTCTAAATTGATATTTTTAAAATTTAATTTCATATCTATCTTTATTTTTTTAGCTAAAATCTCATCGGTTAATAATTTGTCTGCAATTTTTTGAAATCCTTTTTTAAACTTATCTATATTGGAAGTTAATATAGAAAAACCAGCCGCCATGGGATGACCTCCACCGTTTTCCAATAAATTATCAAGCTTTCTAATGGCTTTAATAATATTAAATCCCACAATTGATCTAGCTGATGCTTTAGATATGGTTTTTCCTTTTGATATAACAATCGCTGGTTTATAGAACTCTTCTACTAATCTACTAGCTGCAAGACCAATAACTCCTTCGTGGTAAGATTCATCCACTAAGATTAATACTTTATTAGAATCACCTTTTGAAATTATCTTCCGGGCATGAATTACAACATCATCAACAATTTTTTGTCTTTTTTGATTAGTATTTCCTAATATATTTGCCAATTCTACGGATCTTTTAGTACTTTTTGTACATAAAATTCTTAATGAGTCAATTCCGTGTTCAATTCTGCCCATAGCGTTTATTCTTGGAGCAATGATATATCCAACTTCATATGTCCCAATCTCACCTTCTTTTAGGCCTGCTTCTTTGAATAATGACAAAAGGCCTGGTCTTTTTGTTTCATTTAGTTTTATAAGTCCCCATTTAGCAAAAGATCTATTAGGACCAACTAAAGGAACCTGATCTGCGATTGTTCCTATAGCAACCAAATCCAATCTTCTATCCATATCTTTATCTTTAGAAAAAGTCTTTTGAATCTCTCTGGAGAATATATAGGAAACTCCAGAACCTGAAACTAAAGTTGTGTGAATTGTAGAAAATGATTTTGCTAAAATTGCTGGCTTCTCATGATGATCAGTTATAATTACATCAATCCCCAATTTATTAATTTTTTCAATTTCTTTTCCAGCAGATATTCCATTATCAACTGTAATTAAAACACCTAAATTTGGAAATTTATCTTTTAATCGTTTTACGCTTTTAAAATTTACTCCGTATCCTTCCATAAACCTTTCTGGAATATATGGCCAAACATCAAATTCCAAATCAAAAAGTGTTTCCCATAATATACCAGTGCCACAGATTCCGTCTGCATCATAATCACCATAAATAATAATTTTTTCTTTGTTTTTTAAAACAGTTTTTAATCTGTCTAAACTTTTCTTTAAATCTTTGGAATTAATTTTTAATTTATCTAATTCAATTTTATTTGGATGAATTGGATCTAAAAATTCTTTTTTTTGTTGAGAAGATTTTATTCCCCTGTTTGTTAGAAGAACCTCAATTATTTTTTTAGGATTAAAGTCATCACTTTTTTTATCAAAAATTACTTCCCAATTTACTTTTTTATTATCCATAACACCTGAAGTATAATGATAAAGAAATGAATGTAAAAGTCCAGTTACCAAAGTTTGTAAAAAGTGTATTAGATAAATTTGAAGACAACAACTTTGAAATATATATTGTGGGTGGTGCAGTAAGAGATGTTATCTTAGGAAAAATAGTTGACGATTGGGATTTTACTACCAATGCTACTCCTGAAAAAATTTTAAAATTATTCCCTGAAGGATTTTATGATAATAAATTTGGAACAGTCGGAGTAAGTCACCCGTCAAGCGAAAATCCATTTGAAATAACAACCTTTAGAAAAGAATTTGGATATTCCGATTCAAGACGACCAGACAAAGTAGAATGGGGAAAAACATTAATTGAAGACTTATCAAGAAGAGATTTTACAGTCAATGCAATGGCTTTAAAACAAATTAAAGAAAAAAAGAATGAATATCAATTAATTGATGAATTTGAAGGACAAAAAGATTTGGAAGGAAAAACTATTAAAGCAGTAGGTAATCCAAATGAAAGATTTTCCGAAGATGCTCTAAGAATGATGAGAGCAATTCGAATTGCATCGGAATTAAATTTTACTGTTGAAGAAGAAACTCTTGAAGCCATTAAAAAGAATGCTAATTTAATTAATCGAATTGCAAAAGAAAGAATTAAAGAAGAACTATTTAAACTTCTTACTTCATCTCATCCTTATGAAGGTATGATTATATTTAAGAATTCAGGACTTATGACTGAAATTATTCCTGAACTTGAAAAAACTTTTGGTGTAGAACAAAAATCGCCTGGAAGACATCATATTTATGATGTTGGAACACATCTTTTTATGTCTTTGAAAAACTGTAAATCAGAAAGTCCAATAGTAAGACTGGCAACATTAATTCACGATATTGGAAAACCTCAAACTTATAAACTACAGGATAACGGAGTAGTAACTTTCTATAATCATGAAGTTGTCTCAACAAGAATCGCAGAAAATATTGCCGATAGACTCAGGTTTTCCAATAAAGAAAAAGATAAATTTATAAAGCTAGTTAAATTTCATCAATTTACAGTTGATGAAAAACAAACAGACTCAGCAGTACGAAGATTTATTAAAAACGTTGGCAAAGAAAATATTCAGGATATGTTGGACTTAAGAGTTGCAGATAGATTAGGAGGTGGAGCCAGAGAAACATCCTGGAGACTTGAGGAATTTAAATCCAGGTTAATCGAAGTTCAAAAACAACCTTTCACTGTAAAAGATTTAAAGATTGATGGAAATGATGTTATGAAAATACTAAATATAAAAGGCAGCCCTAAAGTGGGAGAAATATTAAATGAACTATTCAAAGAAGTTGTAAGCAAAAAAATCCCTAATGACAAAAAAGGATTACTTTCGAGACTTGAGGAATTGAAATAATTTCTTCCCGTTTTTAAGTTTACTTCCCAACTCATCCAAACTCACCAATAGTGAAACTGCAACAAATGGAGATGAATAAGTTCCTGCAACTGTACCAATTAAAAGTGCAGCAGCAAACCATTTAACAGTACTTCCACCAAGAAGAATTAGTGCAATAAGCATAAATAATATCGTAAAAGAATTATTCAAAGATCTAACCATTGTTTCACTGATTGCTTTATCAGCTAAATTTTTTAAATCTCCCCCTTCTTTCTTTTGATATTCTCGGATTCTATCGTATACAACAATGGTGTCATGAACCGAAAATGAAAGAGTTGTCAAAAGCGCAGTTACAAATAGAAAATCAATTTCGGCATCAAAAAAGTGTCCCAGTAAACTAAAAACACCAATTAAAATTAAACTGTCATGAATCATTGCAAGTATTGCTGAAGTACCAAATTTAATACTCTTAAATTGAAAGGCAACCCACAATAAAATAACCACAGTTGATAAAAGCATCGCAATAAAAGTTTTCTTGATTAACTCCGGTCCAATCGAAGGACCAACATTTTCAAATCTTAATTCCTCTACTTTAGAACCTAACATCTCTTCTAAAGCCAAAGTAACTTTTTCTTTTTCTTCTCTTTCTATTGGAGGAAACTTAAAGAGATAATTATCTTCACCTGCCTTTTGAATCGAATTTACTGAAAAACCCTTTTCTGAAAGTTTTTTACTAATATCTTCAGTAGAAATACTATTTTTAAATTTATATTCAACTACAGCTCCTCCCGTAAAATCGACTCCTAATTTAAGTCCCCATCTTAATACTCCAAATAATCCAGCAAAAAGAAAGAATAACGAAATTCCCAAATAAACAAATCTGTATTTCATCCACTTAATCATTTTTCTTCTCCTTTACAAATACCCTAAGTAAATTTCTAGATACATAAATTCCTGTAAAAAGACTTATTCCAATTCCTAATGCCAAAGTTATTGCAAAACCTCTAACTGGCCCTGATGTATGGAGAAAACTCCACTCGAAAGGATTGGCCAAAATAAAAGCAGTTACTAATGAAGCTATATTTGCATCCCTTATCGAATCCCAAGCTCTTCCGAATGAAATCTCCAAAGCATCAGTTGTATTTCTTTTTAGTTTTTCTTCTTTATATCTTTCGAAAATTAAAATATTGCTATCAACTGCCATACCAACTGAAAGAAGGAATCCCGCAATACCAGGAAGAGTTAAAACAACAGGAATTAATTTATATAAAGCCAAAGTCATAATTCCGAATATAATCAGTCCCAAGTCCGCAATAACCCCAAGCCATCCATAAGAAAGAATCATAAATATAAGTACCATTAATAATCCTACAACTCCTGCTCTTATACTTTTATTAACTGATTCAGTTCCTAATACTGCTTCAACAGTTCTTTCTTCAACAAGATTAATAGAAACAGGAAGTGCTCCAGCATTTAGTTGAAGCGAAAGTTCTTTCGCTTCATCTAGAGTAAAAGTTCCTGATATCACAGCTTGACCACCTGAAATTGTTTCTTGAACAATTGGAGCAGAAACAACTTGACTATCTAAAATTATGGCCAAAGGTTTTCCAATATTCTCAGAGGTAATTTTTTCGAATTTATCTCCTCCTTCTTTTGAAAACTGGAGTTGAATTACCGGTTTCCCGCTTTTTTGCTGATCAAATCCAACTCTTGCCGATGATAAATCAGCACCAGTTAAATTCGTTAGTTTAAATGATGCAGATTCTGTAGATTGAGGTACTTCAGCAAAAACCAATTGAGCTGTTTTTCCAATAATATTAACTGCTTCCTTTGTATCTTTAATGCCGGGGAGCTCTACAATTATTCTATTCTTTCCTCCGAAAGAAGATGTTTGAACAACTGGTTCAGATACTCCAAATAAGTTAACTCTTCTTTCAATTACATCCCTAAGTGAATCTAGTGCATTCTTAACATCTTCTGGTTTAATATTTGATATATCTGCTTCAAAAACCAAATGGCTTCCTCCTGCTAAGTCCAGTCCTAAAAATAAATCAAAATTTTTCTTTATTTCATATTTTCCAATTTTAAAATTAATGTTTGGTCTAACAATATCTTTTTTTATATTTATCTTTCCTAACTTAATATTTAAAGGAATTTTATTTGGTAAGGAAATAAAAGTAGCAACAATCGTCAAAACAAGAATTAATAATGTCTTTTTAACAGGTGTAGATATTTGAAGCATAAATTAACCAACCAATTCTTCTTCATCACCAATTACCATTACTCTACTGGCAGTTAAAATTCCTAAAAGAAATGGGTCTCTTCTTTTTTTCCTGAAGTCCAACTCATCTTTACTCATAACAGTATAATTTATTTCTTTTCCGCGTTTACTTTCTTCTTTCCTAATCAAAGAAGAAAGTTCGGGTAGAACGACTTCTCCAACAACCAAAATATCTACTCCATCATCTTTTTTCCTATTTTTACCTCTGGCAAATCTACCTGAAAACATAACATAACTTACTTTTCCAACTTTGTTTCTATTTGCCACAATTTCTGCACCTAACCCAGTAGTTTTCGAAACTAAAGATAAAAGATCACCGAAAAAAGGATAATCTTCTCTTAACCAATAATATAGTCTATTTGCTCTTGGTTCTTTCTGAAAAATTCCTGCCTTTTCCATTCTTTCAAGTTCTCGTCTTACTGCGTTAATTTCTTCCCCAACTTCTCTTACAACTCCTCTTACATGATATTTTTCACCTAAATTAGACAAAAAAAGTTCCAATACTTTTATTCGTACTTTCGAAGTAATAATGTCAGCTAATTCAGCCATAAATATGTTCTAATGGGGCAGAAAAATTAATATGCTATTTCGTTTCCGGCAGGTACAATTTCTATCCAAGTTTGCCCTCTGACAAATGAAATTTCTTTACCCTTAGCATCAAAAAACTTTGTTCTTGTTTCTCTCGAATTTTTCTCCCAACTACCTTTTACCACAATTCCATTCTGGAATACAAGTGCTTCTCCTTCACCGATGGTTGTATAGAACATATGAAAGTTCCTATCAACCGGACCTTTCTCTTTTGCAAAAAGTATTACAACATTTTTTGCAGCGAGTTGCTGTTTGTTTTCCAAATCAATGTGTTCCTTACCGGCGTTAAATCTTAAATACTGATTATTGATAGAATCATATTTCCAAGTTACATCATAATCGGTTTTATTGTCCCAAAACTTAAATGAAATTTCTGAAGCTGTTGAAGTTTCAGCTTTACCATCGATAAAGTTCCACATCACAAATTTACTATCCCAAGCTTTTCCTTTTTCATTCTTTGCACCAAATCCTCTTTTTTCGGCTTGAGTAAATGCAGCGTCTAGAGAAGCCATCATGGTGTGTTCAGTTGCAACTTCTTTTCCTAACCTTTCGTAATTTCTCCAGAATATAGGAAAACCTGCATCATACGTTGTATCAAAATCATTTCCTTTAGGAACTCTCCAACCCAATGTTTCCAAAAGTTCAAGTGCTCTAACTTCCTTGGCAGTGTCTCCCGAACCGGAATAATTATTAGCCCCTCCCACATGCATAAATATCGGTTTATCTGCATACTCTGAAGCATAATCAATAAAATAAACCCTAGCAGATCTAACTGGAGCGATATTAACTTCTTCAGCAACAACGCCACAGTAAAAGATTCCTAAAAATCTGGTAATTCCACCTTCTGCAACTGCTTCGTAAATTACATCAGCTTTAGATAGACCCGACTGAGGACGGGAATCAATATGATTTTCAATCATTGCAGTAATTGGCCTTCTTTGTTCCCATGTATTTTTTTCTTCCTTTGTATATTTAAGTCCATTAATTGGACAGACTTCTGTTTTAGGCGCTGATAAATCTACTCTTGACTTTGAAGTTGTACCATCAGGCCCAATGATAGTAGTATCATCTTTTTTGATAAAACTAAAAATTGCCAAGGATATTCCTGTAACCAAAAGATAAATTCCCAAGTATCCAATTATTGTCATGAATTTTTTCGAAGTAATGAAATCTACAAATTTTGATTTTTTGTCCATAGAATAATAATACTAACTTTTGAGGGCTTTTAACAATGCCTTTTTTTCTTCCGCTGATAATTCGATTTCACTTTTACCATTATTGATAGCTTTTGCATACACTCTAGTTCTTTCTCTGGTATGAAGTGTTGTAATAATTACACCATTTTCTTTTCCATCAAGAAGTACAAAAGAAAAACTATGGTCTCCTCCGGTTTCTTTGAATGGATTAAATCTTACTAAAGACATTTTTTGGATATGTTCCAAATCCAAATATTTTATGTTTTGAATTTCCTTTTTGATCTCTTGAATTTCCTTTTCGTTTTTAGTTTCAGCGGCAAGTATCTTATCCAAAGTTTTTCTAACATCTATTTCTTTTACTCCTTTTGAGAATCTTCTAAAAAAAGAAAATATTATTAATACAAAAACACTCAATATTAAAGTCCAAATGCCGATAGCAACAAGAATAATTAATTCTAAATTAAACATTTTTTATTTTTCCTAAACTCAGTTATTTTTACATTAAGATATAATAGTGTCAAGAAATTTATTTGATAATTTTAAAATAAAAATCAATAATAGGACATATGTCAAAGAAAAGAACCAGAAAACAAAAACAAAACACGAAATATAATTTCGCTAATAAAATTATAAATGAAGCTAAGAATTTAAATTTTGTGCCCACTGTCAATGGGCAAATTAAAAATACTATTAAGAGCTCCTCCAAGGGTGCTGAACTACAAAAAAACGCCGTGCCTACGGCAAAAGACAGGTATCGAAGCTATATAAGAAAGGATATAACAAAAAGTCTTATAATAGTTAGCCTCATATTAGCTTTAGAAGTAGTGATATACTTGGCTTGGCTCTAAAACTAGAGACCAAAGAACTTTAAATAATAGTTCTGCCCTAAATGATTGGAGGTGAATAAAAATGATGTACTGTGTAAAATGTCGAACAAAGAGAGAAGGTAAAAACCACCAAGACGTAACAATGAAAAACGGAAAGAAAGCCGTAAAAGCAGTTTGTGACGTCTGTGGCACAACAATGTTCAAAATCGGAGGAAGGTAAAGTCGATTTGAATATTAATACACAAAAGGGTTTTCCCGTACATCGGGACCCTTTTGTTTTATAGCCTTAAACTTCAATAAAGTGAAAAAATATAAATTCCAAAAAGTATTTAAAACATTCAAAGAAAATTATGTTCCCATTCCCCTTGAAATTTTTGGAAATAATCCTTACAAAACATTAATTTCTACTCTCCTTTCATCAAGAACTAAAGATGAAGTAACTCTAAAAGCTTCTCAAAGACTTTTTAAGTTAGCTCCTAACATTAATAAATTATCTGTCTTAAAAGAATTAGAAATAGAAAAAGTAATATATCCTGTTGGATTTTATAAAACAAAGGCAAAACATTTAACGAGGTTAGCTATTATCATTAAAAAAGATTTTCAGGGCAGGATACCTGATACAAGAAAGGAACTTATATCTCTTCCTGGAGTTGGAATAAAAACTGCCAACTTGGTTTTAAATAGAGCTTTTAATATTCCTGCAATTGCAGTTGATACACATGTTCATAGAATTTCTAATTTATTAGGATGGGTAAAAACAAAAAAGCCAGAAGAAACTGAAAAAGAATTGGTGAGTATTGTTCCAAGAAAATACTGGAAAGATTTAAATAGATTATTTGTTTCCATCGGAAGGCAGTTCACAACAAAAGAAAAATTAATAAATTTTTTGAAAGAAAATAGACTAATTAATTAGAATCAATAATTATGGTTACCGGCCCATCTAAAACTGAAATAATCTCCATATAATTTCCAAAACTTCCCTTTTCAACCTTAATCTCTTTTCCTTTAAGAACATCAATAAAATAATCATATAATTCCCTTGCCTTCTCTGGCTCTTCTGCATTAATAAAAGAGGGTCTATTTTGCCCCTTAGTATCACCGTACAAAGTAAATTGCGATACTACTAATATCTCTCCGTTTACATCTTTTATTGATAAATTCATCTTTTCATTTTCATCAGACATTATTCTTAACTTAGATAACTTCTCCGTTAGATAATCTACTTCTTTTTTTGTATCTCCTTTTTTAATCCCCAAAAGAACTAAAAGACCACTTTTGATTTGACCAACAACTGTCTTTTTGTCTCTATCTAAAACCTTAGCTTCTTTAACTCTTTGAATAATTATTCTCATATAATAAATACTGCACTTGGCAATTCCCTAAAGTCTAATATAATACAGACAGTGGCTCAAAGAAAGTTAAAGTACAAAAGAGTTCTTCTAAAACTTACGGGTGATCTATTCGGAAACAAAAATGGTAAAGGAATTAATTTTGATGCATTTGATGAAATCTCCAAAAAATTAATAAGAATTTGTAAAGAAACTAAAGTTGAATTGGCAATAGTTGTTGGTGGAGGAAATATATTTCGTGGAAGAGAAAGAGCTCTCCATGTTGATGAACCAACAGCTGATTATATGGGAATGCTTGCAACTGTAATAAACGGAATGGCGCTTCAGGAGGCTTTTGAAAGACATGGAATGCCAACAAGAATGATGACAGCCTTTGAAATAAAAGCAGTTGCCGAGCCCTATATAAGAAGAAGGGCAATTAGACACCTAGAAAAAGGAAGAGTTGTAATCTTTACGGCAGGAATAGGAAGTCCTTTTTTTACAACAGATACAGGGGCAGCTTTAAGGGCAACAGAAATATATTGTGATGTCCTGATAAAAGCCACTAATGTAGATGGAATTTATTCTTCTGACCCCTTAAAAAATTCTGATGCAAAATTACACAAAAAGCTTAATTATAATGAGGTTATTAAAAAAGAATTACAGGTTATGGATACTGCTGCTTTTACACTTTGTAGAAAACACAAAATTCCAATAATTGTATTTAATATTAGTAGACTTAATGATTTAGCAAAAATAATAAAAGGCTCAAAGATCGGAACAATTGTTTGCGAAGATTAAATTTATCTTTTAACTACTTTATTATTCTCATCCAAGCACTCAGGAACCATCTCTTTGGGAAAATTAAAAGGTTCTATTTGCTCACAAGTTGGTTGTGATTGTCCATCATAAACACAAATCCATTCGCTATTTACTTTAGCCGCAATAAAATAAGCTCCCCCTACTGCTTCTTTCTCTTTTACTCCTCCTTTTGCAAAAGTTGAAGTATATTGGCTAACTGTTACATCAGCATTTTCACTCGTTAATCCTGTTTTTTTATAAACAGCTTTTTTAATGGCCTCAATTTCTGAAGATATGTTAGGAGTTGGAGATACTATTGGTTCTTCTGTTGCTGTTGAATTATTTTTAAGATTCGTATTTAAATTAATATCACCTTTCCCAAATAAATAAGCCAAAAAACCTACCAGCAATATTAAAATTACTGAGATAAAGATAAAACCTATTTTCCAATAACTTTTACTTTTCATTTTTCTTTTTGTGCTCTGGAGGCTAATAAGCCAGGTTCTGTTTCTCGACGATAATCTATCTAACGCCCTCACTTAGGAACTCGGAAAGGCAACCTAATAACGTTCCAATCGGAGGTTGCAGCGGGGAGGATTGCTCTTTTCACCCTCTTCCTTTAGACCTTTAGAGTCTAAAAATGAGTTGTAGTCTCTGTTGCTCTAAACTAGCGCTTACGCGTGCTATCTTACAATAGCCACCCTGCCTTTTGCTGCCTGGACTTTCCTCCCTACCGAAGTAGGGTAATCGTCCTTCCTCCAGAGCAGCCATATTATACCAAAAAATGGGAATTTAGCTAAAAAAACTACTTACCTTTGAAGTATTCCTTAATTAAGATTTTTATAGTTAAAAACAAGGGAATAGAAAGAATAATTCCAACAATCCCCATCATCCTGTAACCAATGGTTAGAGAAATTAAAGTTGCAATCGGATTTACGCCAACTGATTTCTCCATAATTTTCGGAACCAATAAATAATTTTCAAGTTGCTGAATCAAAAAACATAAAGCTATAACTGCTAAAGCCATTAAAGGAGAAATAGTTAGACCGATTATAACAGCAGGAATTGCTGCTATATTTGGTCCTAAAACTGGAACAATTTCTAAAATACCTGCAATTATTGCTAAAGGTAAAGCAAAAGGAATACCTAATACTAAAAATCCTAAATAACTTATAATTCCTACAGAAAACATAAGAATTAGTTCACCTCTGGCCCAGCTTCCCAATATCCTTTCAATATTATCAATAATATCTCCAACTTGTTTTTCTCTTTCCTCTCCAAAAATAAAGGCCAACTGCTCATTGAGCTTACTTCTATATAAAAGAAAATAAAAAGATAAGACTAGTACACTTAAAATCGAGACCACATTAGAAAAAACTGATACTCCAATCTTGACAGCTTGCGTGGGAATGGAACCAATCTGAGATAGAAAGCTATTCAAATAGTTTGCATTCATAAAATTATTTAAACCCAGGTTACTAATAAAAAGAGGAACGTTATTTACAAAATTTGTGGTTTGTTCAACCAAAGGTGGAATAATCCAGGCGATAGAAAATCCGAATAAACCCAAAACTAGAGCATAAGTTAATATTACGGCAAAAAACCTGGGCACTTTCCACTTTGTAAGTCTTGTGACTAAAGGACTAAAAATTGCCATCAATAAAATTGATGTAAAAATTGCAAAGATAATATCTTTAATGAAATACAAAAACCACAAAGCCAGTAAAAATACTACTGTGAAGATAACTGTTTTATGGGATATTTCAACTTTTTTAGTCATGTTTCAATCTGAAGAATACCATTTTTTAACCAAATTTTCCACATTTTCTTTCCAACTCGTCTTTGTAATGTCAAACCAGTTAATGCCCTTACTTTTTTTAAACCAGGTTATTTGACGTTTGGAATACTGCTTTTCTTCCAAAAACCATTTATCTACCACTTCTTTTTCTGTTTTTGAGCCTTCAAAAAAATCTTTCCACTGTTTATAACCAAAAGAGTTCATTGCCTGATCGGACCATTTAACTCCGCTTTTAAGTAAATTAGATATCTCTTCTTTAACCCCGTCAACTCTTTCAAAAACTCTCTTTTTGATTTTTCCAAATAATTGAACCTCCGGTAAACTTAAACCAATAAAAAGAGTGTCATAATCAGATTTTTCATCTTTTACAATTGTTCCCATGTTATCTAGCCTCCAAATTGCGATCTCAATAGCACGAATTAGTCTTCTTGGGTTTTTAATATCAGATTGATTTAAAGATCCAGCTTTTGAAGAATCAAGAATTGCCAGCTTTTCCAGAAGTTCATCTTTGGGAAGTATTTTTAAGTTTTTCCTTAGAGCTTTATTTTGTGGAATTTCTACTGTACTAATTCCTTCTACAACAGACTTTAGATAAAATCCTGTACCGCCAACCAAGATTGGAAGTTTATTTCTTTTGTGGATATCTTTAATTACTTCCCTAGCAATCTTCGTATATTGTGCGACACTAAATTCTTCCTTGGGGGATACCAAATCATAACCCCAGATTCTAATACCAGAAAATTCATAATATCCACCAGTCTTACTATTATTTAGTTTATATTTTGCACCTTTGGGTATATCCTTCCCTGTTCCTATATCCATTTTCTGATAAACCTGTCTTGAATCCCCAGATATAATTTCTCCTTTAAATTTTTTGGCTAAAGAAATTCCCAAAGAAGTTTTCCCTGTAGCAGTAGGTCCACAAATCACTAATAATTTTTTCATTTTTAGCTAGAGGCAGAGGAATATTTAGTTAAAGCGAAATTCCAAAATTTAATCGATAAAAATAAGAAAAGTCCTCCCACAACAAAAGACATTATTACCACATTAAATGAAACTAAATTCATAAAAGTTTTTGCAGGTAGGGTCATCATTGTTCCAATTGGAATTATAAAGGTTATAACTCCCTTAAGTGGTTCTTTATATATATCTATGGGAAATCTACCTAAATTAGCCAAATCCCTATAAATCATAACAGTATGATCAATTTCTAAAGTTACTATACCTAAACCTAAAACGAAAATATGAAAAGAAGCTGCAATTATTAAACTATTGAAAATTAATAAAATATATAAAACCACTGAAAAGATACTTGGATTTAATCCTCTTGAAACAAAAATTAATGCAATTATCAAAGGTGGAATTGTAAATAAATCCAAAAGATCTGCCCCGCCTAAAAGGGACTTAAATAATGCATTTATTGGTTTTGATAAAACCAAATCAAAACTTCCTTCAATAATTTGAGGTCTAAATCTATAAACCTCCCTAAACAAAAATTGTGAAATTATATCTACCAAGTTGAAGGTTAAATAAAAAAACATTGTCTGGTTTAAATTGTATCCAGCAAGAGAGTTAGTACCTTTAAGGAGAAAAACTATAAAAAGCATATAAATAAAAAAACGAATTAACTTCCCTAATAAGAAAAAGAAAGATCCAAGACGATTAGAAAGTGCTGACATAAAAGAATTTTTAGTTAAAAGCCACCAAACTTTAAAATATTTTTTAATTTTCTTTTTCATATGCCTTCTGCACTAAACTTTTTCAATCCCTTTCCCCAAACATATTTAACCAATACTCCAAAAATTATTAGCCAACCTAAAGAAATCACAATTCCATTAATAGTTGTAGGAATTGAAATTTTACCTAAATAAATCTGTAAAGGGAAAAATACTAGATATGGGAAGGGAAGTGAATAAAAAATATTTTGAAAAGTTCTTGGAAAAATATCTAAAGGAAAAACAGATCCTGAAAGAAAGTCTCCAACAATAACTATGAATAAAAATGGCAAAGCCCAACCTACTTCAGGTGCCCAAAAAGAAAACATGTTTATTAAAAATATAGTTACAAAGAAAAGTAATACGGCAATTATTAAAGAGAGCAGAAATAATAAAAGATATATGGGATTTGATTGAAAATATATTTCTGGCTTAAGTAGAATAAAAAGTATTGCTGTTTCTACCAAAGAGAAACTTAAGTTTAAAATTTTACTAGCCATGTCTGCAGTGAACCAATACTTGAAAAAGTTAATGGGTTTAAGTAAATATATTCCTAAAGTTCCATCAGATATGATTCCAGAAAGCTCAATCGTACGAGATGAAAAAACAATGGCTTTAATAACTAGAATTCCAAAAACATAAGTTAAAATCTTAGTTCTGTCATAACCAAAAAATTGTTTTGTTGGGTCTGAAAAGACACTGCTCCATAAAAAAAACATTAGAACTACCTGCATTACATTTCTAACTCTCCACATAATAAAGTTAAGTCTGTAAGCAAACTCTTGTTGAAGCGTTATCTTTAAAACCTGAAGATACTTTTTCATTTCTTAATTTTTATGGAACCTTTGAATAATTTTCTTATTATTTCTTCAACTGGAACCTCTTCAATTGTTAAATCATCAACTGGAAAGTTTTGCAAAAGTTCAGCTGCAGCAAATGCCACGGTTTGCCTTGGAACTGATATTGTAACTAAGGGGTAAGAGATTTTTCTAATCTTTCCAATCTTTTCAATTTCTTTAATATTATTTTCATTAGACAGAGAAACTTGAATAATTTTTTCTTTAGCAAATTGATTAACCAAGTTATCCAAAACTCCGTCAAAAATAAGTTTTCCTTGATCAATTACGATAACTCTTCTTGCAAGATTAATTACATCATCCATGTTGTGAGATGTCAGAAGAATTGTGGAGTTATATTTTCTATTGTATTCATATATAAAATCCCTAATTTTCTGTTGGGCTACAACATCAAGGCCAAGGGTTGGTTCATCAAGAAAAAGAATTTCGGGTTTATGAAGAAGGGCAGCAATTAATTCAAGTCTCATCCTTTGACCTAAGGAAAGTCTTCTTACTTGAATATTTAAAATCTTTCTTACCTCCAATAAATCAACAAGCTCTTCTAAATTTTTTGCGTATTCATGTTGAGGTAATTCATAGATTTCTTTATATAGTTCCAATGAATCAATGGCAGGCAAATCCCACCACAATTGCCTTTTTTGTCCCATAACTAAAGATATTTTCTTCAAGAATTCTTCTCTTCTTTCCCAGGGATCGTAATTTAATACCTGAATAAAGCCACTCGTCGGGTACAAAAGACCAGATAAGACTTTTAATGTAGTTGTTTTTCCAGCTCCGTTTGGTCCAATAAAACCAACCAATTCTCCTGGCTGAACCGAAAAAGAAATATTTTTTAAGGCTCTTATAATCTTCTTTTGGGGTTTAATTAAAGACAATATAGAACCTTTTAACCCTGGGTTTTTAATATTAACTTCGAAATTTTTTATTAAATGATCAACAACAATTGCTCTATCCATTCAAGCTCAAGTATACATCAAAAACTGATCTAAATTGAACAAGTTTAAAAAGAATAATTTACCTATTTACCTGTCTTTTGAGTCTTTTTCCTGCGATGAATTTTGGAGATCTGTGAGATTTAACAGTTACCATTTTTTCTGTATTAGGGATTTTAACTGTTTTGCCTTTCATGTTTTTAACTCTGAAAGTACCAAAACCTGAAAGAACAATTTTTTCTCCCTTTGAAAGAACTCTTCCTATCTCTGATAAAAATACTTCAACTGCTTCTTCTGAGGCTCTTTTTGTTAAGTGAGCTTTTCTGGCAACAAGTTCAATTAGATCCCTTTTTGTCATATTAGTTTGAAGAATAGAGAAATTTAATTAAAAAGTCAAATTTTGGGGAAGTTTTACTTAACTCCAGTTGTATCAACTACTCTAACTTCCCTAATCGCAGTAACTTTTATCTGTCCTGCATATTCTGCTTCTTTTTCCAAAGCTTCAGCAATGTCATGAGCCAAAACAGTCAACTGATCATCACTTACTTCATCTGGTTTAACAATTACCCTTACATCTCGCCCTGCTTGAAAAGCAAATACTGTATCTACCCCTTTAAATTTAGATGCAATTTCTTCAATTTGTGACATCCTTTTTATGTAACCTTCGTGAGGTTCATATCTAGCTCCGGGTCTAGCACCACTAATCGCATCAGCTGTCCAAACAATGATTGATTCAATTGAAGAAAATGGTTTATCTTCATGATGTTCTGCAACAGCATTAACAACTTCTTTTGGAATACCAAATCTTTTTAAGGTTGAGACACCAACTTCTACATGAGTTCCTTCTTCCTCTGTAACAATTTTCCCAATGTCATGAAGGAGACATCCTAATCTAACAACATCAAGGTTTGCACCTATTTGAGTTGCAATCGACATACCAATCTTTGTCTCTTCAATCGTATGAATCGCAAGATTTTGTCCATATGACGTTCTAAATCTATATCTACCTATTAACCTTAGGAGTTCTGTTGGTAAATTAAAGACGCCACACTCTTCTGAAATCTTCTGGCCCTCTTCCAATAAAATATCTTCCATCTGATTTTTAATTTGCATTACGACTTCTTCGATTCTAGATGGCTGGATTCTTGTGTCTTTTATTAATATTTCCAAAGCTCTTTTTGCAATTTCTCGTCTTATTGCATCAAATGAAGAAATTCTAATTTCATTACTTTCATCAAGTTCTATTTCTACTTTCGCAGCTCTTTCAAATGCACGAATATTTCTTCCCCCCGCTCCAATTATTCTTCCTTTTACATCTTCTGAAGGGACTGTAATTGAAGAAACTGTGTATTCTGCAACATATGAAGTTGCTGCATGTTTCATTGCATCGGCTAAAATTTCTCTGGCTTTTTCATTTGCTTCAAGTTTAATTTTCTCTTCAGATAATCTTATTTTTTTGGCGACTTCGGAAGTCAAAGATCTTTGTACCTGATCAAGAAGCTCTTTTTTGGCTTCATCTACAGTCATTTTTGAAACCCTAGCTAATTTTTCAATTAACTCTTCTTCGTGCTTTTTAAGATAATCTTCTTTTTTCTCCAAAGAATTTCTCTGCTCTTTCAAATCCTGAACAAGAATTTTCAAATCATCTGATTTAATGTTTGTATCGTTATCTGACATATTATTTTGAAGCCAAAGAATGTTAAAAAACCTTAATTTAAGGCTTTGAAAGAAGATAGTCTGTCGCTTCTTTTTATCATATTCCTTGACTCTATGAAGGTAATTTTACCTTTTTTATTCAATTTGGTCAATTTACAAGTTTTTTGATTGAATCCCAAGAAATACCTTTACCAGCCAAAAACTGACTCTTTTTTTGTCTCTCTTCAAAACCCTTTAAATTTCTCCATTTATAAGAATTTCTCTCCAATAGGCCTTTAGCAATTTTTACCTCATCGATTTCACTATCCTCAAGAACCTTATTAATGATTTCTTTATCTATACCCTTCTGAAAAAGTTCATATTTTAAGGCCTTTATTCCTCTGGGTTTAAAAGAAATTCTTTGATCAATCCACCACTTGGTAAATTTTTGATCATCCAGAAGTTCCAAATGTTTTAATCTTTTGAAAAGTTCATCATTCAAAGATTCATGGACTTCTTTTCTTCTAAACCAATCTTTAATTTCTCTTTCTGAACGAGGTCTTAAGGTCGCAAACCTTAAAAGCTTATCCAAAGTTTTCTGAAACTGGGCTTTCTTTATAATATTATTGATTTCTTCATCTGAATATATTTTTCCAACTTTAAGTCCTAAAACCACATAGCTTTCCAGATCTATTCCGAATCCAAATTTATCATCTAAATATATATTTACTCTTTTACCATTCTTTTGTGGTTTTATAGAAGTTATTTCGGGCATTAAAAAATTATTCTGTCTCGCCTAGTTCTTTTGGGATTTTCTTTCCTGAAGCAACAATGTCTCTAATCTTTTTTTCCAACTCTTCTTCAAATTTATGATGTTCATTCAAATATAATTTGGCAGCTTCTCTTCCTTGAGCAATTACTTTTCCTTCATAATTCAAAAATGAACCACTTTTAGTAATTAAGCCTAAATCTGTTGCTACATCCAAAAGTCCACCAGCTCTTGAAACTCCCTCTGTTCCCTCCATAATGTCAAACTCTGCAATTCTTAAAGGTGGTGCAACTTTATTTTTTACAATTCTTGCTCTATGTCTTGATCCAATTACTTTTTCTCCGTCTTTTAAGACTTCTATCCTTCTTAAATCAATTCTTACTGAGGAATAAAACTTTAGAGCAAGTCCACCTGGAGTCGTTTCTGGGTTACCAAACATAACTCCAATTTTAAGTCTCATTTGATTAGTAAAAATAAGAATTGTTTTTGATTTTGAAATTGCACCTGTTAGTTTTCTTAAAGCCTGACTCATGAGTCTTGCTTGCATTCCCATTACTGAATCTCCCATTTCCCCTTCGAGTTCTGCTCTTGGAACAAGTGCAGCTACTGAATCTATGACAATTACATCTAAAGCTCCTGATCTAATCAAAGTTTCTGTTATCTCTAATGCTTGTTCTCCCGTATCGGGCTGACTCATAAGAAGATCGTCTAGATTAATTCCCAAATCTTCAGCTCTTTGTGGATCTAACGCATGTTCTGCATCAATAAAAGCACACTGTCCTCCTCTTTTTTGAGCTTGTGCAATAACAGATAAAGCAAGTGTTGTTTTTCCAGATGCTTCAGGTCCATATATTTCAACAATTCTTCCTCTTGGAAGTCCTCCCACACCTAGTGCTAAATCAAGTGCAATGGCACCGGTAGAAATTACATCAACTTTGTATTTTTGATCAGTTCCACCAAGTTTCATAATGGATCCTTTACCGTATTGTTTTTCTATTTGATCCATTGCTAATTTAATCGCTTGAATTCTTAATGAGGAATCTGCTTTTTGAGGTTTTACTTCAATTAAATCCTTTTTCTTTTTGGCCATGATCGTTTTCTTTTACTATTTTATCAAGTAAAATGCAAGAGTCTAAAATGAAACTTATATATAAATATTGTCCATATTGCTCAGAGAAATTAATTAACAAAAAAGAATTATATTTATGTCCAAAATGCAAAGAAAGTATATATAAAAACTATGCATATATTGGTGTTGGAATGGTTTTTGTTAAAAACGGTAAAGTACTTCTTTCAAAAAGAGGAATGGAACCAAGAAAAGGAATATACGACATTATCGGAGGATTTTTAAATGATGATGAATATCCAGAAAAAGGAGTCCTAAGAGAAGTTAAAGAAGAAACCGGACTAAATGTAAAAGTGGAAAAAATATTGGGTATTTATAGGGATTCTTACGGAAAAAATGATGAACCTACATTAAATATTATTTACACAGGAAAAATTATCTCAGGGAAAATGAAACCTCAGGATGGTGAGATATCTGAACTTAAATGGTTTGATTTAGATAAAACTAAAAATTTAGAGCTATTTAAAAACGTAAAAGAAGCGTTATCAGACTTAAGAAAACTTCAACAAAAGAATTAATTTAAGGCTCCTCTATGATAAAATATGAACTTATCGGGGTATAGTTTAACGGTAGAATGGGCGCATGGGGTGCGTCTGATCCTAGTTCGATTCTAGGTACCCCGACACCGTTATGTTTAACCAAAATCTAATTACGTCATTAAAAAAAGGAGAGTTATCAATTCTTCCAACAGATACTCTTTATGGAATTCACACCCCAGCTTTAAATATAAAATCAGTTGAAAATGTTTATAAAATTAGAAATCGTGCTCCTGAAAAACCCTTTATTATTCTTATTGGCTCAATTGATCAACTAAAACTTTTTAGAATAGAAATTGATAAAAAAACCAATAAAATACTTAACAAATACTGGCCAGGAAAAGTAAGTATTGTTCTGCCCTGTCCCTATAGAGAATTTGAATATTTACATAGAAGAACAAATTCTCTAGCTTTCAGATTCCCTAACAAAAAAGATTTAACTGAATTGATTCTAAAAACCGGACCTTTAGTTTCAACCAGTGTTAATCCAGAAGGAAAACCCCCAGCAAAAACAATAAAAGAAGCCAAAGAATATTTTGGGGATAAAATAAAGAATTATATTGATCAAGGTAAATTAGAATCTCTCCCATCTACTGTTATTAAAATTCAAAATGGAGAGATTAAAATTATAAGACAAGGAGAAGTTATTATTCATAACGAATAGCTTCAATTGGCGGCAGTTTAGCAGCTCTTCTGGCCGGAAAAACACCAAAACCAACTCCAATTCCCGAAGAGATGGCAAAAGTAATAATTACCGAAAAAAGATTAATCGATGCAGGGAAAAAGAACCTAATAATTAAAACAATAATTATCGCTAGCAAAAGTCCTAAAACTCCCCCTAAAACAGATAACGTAACTGCCTCAGCTAAAAACTGCATCATAATATCTTTTTGGGTAGCACCAATGGCTCGTCTTATACCAATCTCTTTCGTTCTTTCAGTTACTGTCGCATACATAATATTCATGATTCCGATTCCGCCAACCAGCAAAGAAATCGAACCAATAGCTACCAAAATTGCATTAATTACAGAAAAAATTTGATTAATCGTATTTAAAATTTCGGTTTGTTCAACAACTGAAAACTCATCTTTTTTATATTTTTTAAGAAGTACTTCTTTCATTTGTTCTTTGACCTCTACGACCTTGTCTTTAGAACTGATCCCTGCATAAATAGAATAAAATGTTTTATTAGGGTTTATAGTTCCAAAAGTTGTTTTATATGGAATTATGACAGCATCGTCAACATCAGGATCTCCTTTTTTCTTGGAAACACCGACAACCTTGAAACGCTGATTATCAATGTCAACCGATTTACCGTAAGCATCCTCTGGATCATAAAAAAGACTTTCAGCCATACCAAACCCCAAGACAACCTTTTTAGCCCGTGATTGTACATCCGCTTTGGTAAAAGAATCTCCAACCAACATTTCTAAATTCATCAGTTTAAAAATATCTTCATTGGCTCCTTCGACATATCCACTTTTCCTCTGATTGTTACCTTCAATAACTCCGCTTTTGAAAAAAAGTGGTGTTAGATAATCAATATTGTTAATCCTATTTAAAGCCAAATAATCCTGTTCATCAAAAGAAATTCCCATAAAACTGCTTCCCATACTACGCATATTACTCATTCCTCCACCTTCTTGAGAAAAAGCATTCCCTGGCATAACCATAACTAGATTAGCTCCTAAACTTTCAAATTGTTGATTAATGTAATTTTTAAGACCTAATCCTAAAGCAATTAACAAAACAACTGAAAGAACACCAATTGTTATACCTAAAGCAGTTAAAAAAGTCCTAGTCTTATTACGAGTAAAGTCAGCAAAAGCTGAATTAAGTAAATCGTACCAACCGTTTTTTAACTTTATTTTCATAAATATCTATTAACCAATTTTCCATCTTTAATATAAATTGTTTTCTTGGTTCTCTCTGCAATACTATGATCATGGGTAACTAGAATAATTGTTACCCCGTCCTCTTTATTTAATTCCTCCAAAAGAGTTAAAATTTCTTTACCTGTTTTTGAATCTAAATTTCCAGTTGGTTCATCAGCTAGAATAAGTTTTGGCTGCATTAAAAGGGCCCTAGCTATTGCTACTCTTTGTTGTTGTCCACCAGATATTTTATTTGGGAAGAAGTCCTTTCGTTCAATCATGTTAAAACGTTTGAGAAGTTTTAGAGCTCTTTCCTCAGGGTCAAAATCAAGTTTTTCTTTAGCATACTTGGCAGGCATCATTATATTTTCCAAAACTGTGAACTTATTAATTAAATTAAATTGCTGAAAGATAAAACCGACAAAATGATTCCTGATAACAGATAATTGATCGTCACTTAATTTTGAAACATCCTTGCCCTCAACTAATATTTTTCCACTAGTCGGCTGTTCTAAAAGTCCGATTAAATACATAAGAGTTGATTTTCCAGATCCGGAACTGCCCAAAATACTTACATATTCCTTTTTTTTAATATCCAAGGATATATTTTCAATCGCGTGAACCTTTTCATTACCTAAATGATATGTTTTATAAACGTTCTGAAGCTTTAACATAAATATTAATCAAGAATAATATCGCCTTCTTTAATTCCACTGACAATTTCTATATTTTCCTCACCTTCAAGACCGGTTTCGACATAAACCTTATTTTTCAAATTTCCAATTAAAACATATTTTCCATTTTTGTCCGTATTGAGATATTTACTTGGTACTTTCAAAACATTTGTCTTTTCCTTAATTAAAAATTTAACATCACCTGTCATACCTACTCTTGTTTGACCAGAATCTGGAAATTGATCAAAAACAATTTTAACTTTGTAAAGCGATCCAGTTGTTCCAGTCTGAGGTGTAAGCCCAAGAAAAACAATTTTTCCAGATAATGTTTGGTCAGGATAGGCATCCAAAATAATTTCAACCCTACTCTCTGCATTAAGTTTAATAATTTCTGTTTGATCAGCTAAGACTGAAAAATAGATAGTTGCTGGATCAACTATCTCTAGCATTTGGTCAGTATAAAAAACATTTACGCCGGGGGCAGTATTTGTTAATGAAGCAACAATTCCATTAAAGGGAGCATATAAAGTTGAATTTTTTAAGTTTTCTTGAGCTACTTTAAGTGCTTCATAGGCATTATCTTTAGTTACTTCTGCCGTTGTCCTTGTTGTTTTTTGCAAAAAAGTTTCATCGGAACTATGATCCTTAACCGTATCTAAAACATATTGGGCATTTGCTTCCGCATTTCTTAAATTCGATTGAGCTGTTTCTAAAGCTGAATTTAAAACATTGGTATCCAATTTCATAAGGGCCTGGCCACGAAAAACCTTTTGACCCTCTGAAATTCCGACCCAGGCTAATTTTCCAGAAGCACCAAAACTCATGGCCGAATATTTATCAGCCTTAACTTCACCAGAAATTGTTATTTCTTCTTTAACAGTTCCAAAAGTTACAGAATAAGTTTCAACTCCCTTAGGTTTAATTATTCCAAAACCACGCGTCAGAAAACCAATAATTAAAAGAGTAATTACTCCAATAATGATTTTTCTTTTTGTTGACAATTTTTTTATAAACCTTTGTATAGTCTTTTTCATACAACGAAGCTGATTATATCACTAAATAGCTTCAAATGAATACAAAAGAATTAGGCTACTCTTTCTTTTAAAGCAATGTAGAACTTTTGAAGATATTCTTCAGCCTTATCCCAATGTTTGTCCCCGAGTCCTCTTTGAGCTAAATTTCTTTCGATATTAGCCATTACCCTTAAGTGTGCCAAATTTGCAGCTTGTAAAAGAGAAATCCTATAAACCTCTGCATATAACTCCTGGGCAGTTTCTTCTGCCACCTTTGCCTTAGCAACATCTTCTTTTCCTTCAGTTTCTTTTAGAAGCCTTGTTTCGAGTGATGCAACAATCGAAGGTTCAAAAGCAAGTTTTAATTCTTTCTTGATAAGAACATAAAATTTATTGAGTTCTTGTTTTGCTTTATCCCAATTTTTTTCATTTTCTTTTTCTAAAAAAGCAGTAACCATATATTTCGCGGCTTTTTTGGCAAGTTCTTTGGATAACCCAAATTGTTCTCTTAAATGTTTAACCGCATAATCTCTTAATCTTTCACCTTTGGGTATTTTTGAAAGTCTCCACCAATCTATTTCGAATTTTGCAACAATTGCTGGTCTAAAATCCAAATGTTCCATGGCATCATTTCCACCAAACCTTCTTCTCCTGCGACTATAATCAAGAATTATTTCTTTTAATCTATCTGGAGTAAAGTCCGGAAAGTGACAATCTAACCAATATGTCTCTGCGTATGCAGATTGCCAAAGAAGAAATCCACTAGTCCTTTGTTCTCCTGAACTTCTTACAATTAAATCTAAATATGGATATTTCTGATCTTTAGTATCAAGATACTTTTCAAATAGCTCCTTTGAGATTTCTTCCGGTTTAATACCACCTTTAACAATTTCTTTTAAAGCTCTAACAATATCATCTTGCCCACCATGATCTATGGCAATATTCATAATATATTTTTTATTTTCTTTGGTAGATTCTTCCGCAAATGTAATTTTCTTAAGTAGAAATTTTGGAATCCTGTCTTTTCTTCCTAAATGAATAATTCTTACACCGTCTTTTTGAGCTTCCTTTAGGTAGTCATCAATTAATCTTTCATATAGCCTCATTAAATAATCAATTTCCTTTTTGGATCTGTCCCAATTTTCAGTCGAGAAACCCCACAAAGTGACTGTATGAATTCCTAAGTCCCTAGCAGCTCTCGATAACTCCACTGCCCTCTCAAAACCTCTTCTGTGACCTTCCAGAGTGTATAAACCACGAGCTCTTGCCCAACGTCTATTTCCATCTGGAATAATTCCCAAATGATCAGGAACTTTAGTGCCTTTCGGGAGAACAATTTTATTTATTTTAGGCATGGCAAAATTATATCACGAAAGCTAAACACTATTTTTTCTTTACCTCTTTGGAGATTGTTTCTTTCTTCTGGCTTTACCGCCCATACCAATTTTCCTTCTTTCTCTAATTCTCGAATCCCTTGTTAAAAGTCCTGCCTTCTTTAAAGGAATTCTAAACTTATCAGGTTTTGCTTTTGCTATAGCTTTAGAAAGTCCATGAATAACTGCATCAATTTGACCCTGTTTTCCTCCACCCATAACTTTTGCTGTAAAATAATATTTTTCAGATGTTTCTGTAATTCCAAAAGGCTTTGACCATTTACTTTTATTAATAGCTCCAGGAAAATATTTTTCTAATAATATTCCATTAACTGTATTTTCGCCTTTTCCATGAAAAAGTCTAACCCTTGCAGAAGAAGATCTTCTTTTTCCAACTGCATATGTATAATTTAGTTTCTTAGCCATATTTATTTAACTTCTTCAAATTTATTTTCAAAAGGGTTTTTATTTCCGATTATAATATTGAATCTTTTCATTCTTTCATTCCTCAATCTGTTGTTAGGTAACATTCCAAAAACTGCTTTTTTAATTATTCTATCTGGAAATTTTTCTCTCATTAGTTTTGCTGTTAATTCTCGGTAACCTCCAGGATATCCAGAATGTCTCCTGTATAGTTTTTCGTCTTCTTTTCTTCCTGAGAATTTTACCTTTTCAGCATTCAATAAAACAACATAGTCACCCATATCCATATGTTTTGAAAATTTTGTTTTAAGTTTCCCCATTAAAAGTTCAGAAATTTTTGTAGCTAGTCTTCCTACAATTTGACCTTTAGCATCTATTAAATGCCATTTTCTTTCAATTTCTTTTTCTTTAGGTTGATAAGTTTTCATATCTTAAATTTATTTTTTCTTTGCCTTTGTTTCTTTCTTAATAACAATCTTTCTGGTCTTTTTGTCTTCTTTTTTAACTTTGCCTTTTTTGGAATCTTTTTTGTCTGACTTTGCCTTTTTTGCAACTTCAACATATTTATCTATCCATTCAATTGTAGCCATTTCTGCATTATCGCCTTTTCTTCTAGGTAAAAGAATTAATCTACTAAAACCACTATTTCTATCTTTAAAAACAGGAACTAATTTTAGGAAAAAATGGTCAGTCGTCTTTCTATCATTTCCTAAAAATGCCAAAACACTTCTCCTTGAAGAAAGGTTATTTTTCTTTGCAAGTGTAACTAGTTTTTCTACTTGACCTTGAATGGCCTTAACTTTGGCTTTTGTTGTTGTTATTTTACCATTAACTATCAGGGCCTTTATTAAAGACCTTATTAAAGCTCTTCGCCCCTTTCGGCTTCGCGAAAGTCGTCTACCAAATACTTTTTTTCTCATGTTATTCTACCCCGAACTTAACGCCTTTTTCTGCTAAGGCAACAGTAATTATCTTTATAGATTTTTCTCCTAAATTTCTGACTTTGACTAAGTCTTCTTTTTTGGCCTTTGATAATTCTTCTACTGTTTCATAGCCAGCCTTTATTAAAGCATTTGCAACTCTTGTCGGAAGTCCGATTTCTTCAACTGATAATTTTCCAGCTGGTCCTAAAGTATCTTTCACTTTTTCAGGTTCTTCTTTAATAACCTTTTTAGGTGAAACGACTTGATTTAAGTATGAGACCAAAATCTTTGACGCAGAAACTAATGCATCTTTAGGACTAATTGTTCCATCGGTCCAAATTTCTAAAATCAACTTATCGTAATTTGTAAGTCTTCCAACACGAGTTTCTTCAACTTTATAATTTACTCTTGAAACTGAAGAAAAAGCTGCATCTAAAGGAATGAGTCCAATAGTTCCAGTTTTTCTATCTTCTGCAGGAGAATAACCGCTACCTGCTTCGATTTCCATCTCAGCTTCTAACTTTGCACCTTTATTAATAACTGCTAAAACCATTTCTGGATTTGCAACTTTAACTTGTGCAGGGACTTTAATATCTTTTGCTTTTACTTCACCTGATACTTTTACAGATAAAGTGGCTTTAACTGGTTTTTCTCCAGAATAAGAAAATTTAACTTTTTTAAGATTTAGTAAAAAATCAACAACATCTTCTTTCATTCCTTTTAAGGTAGAAAATTGATGTTTTACTCCAGAAATTTTTACTGATGTTATAGCTGCCCCTGGAAGGGATGTTAAAAGAACTCTTCTTAAAGAGTTCCCCAAAGTATCACCATAACCATTCTCTAAAGGAGAAATTATGAATTTTTCATAATTTTTTTCCTTTTTTTCTGATTTAATTTCAAACATTGGTTCGTTCATTAATATCACCTCCTTTAAATATTTATTACCTAGAATAAAATTCAATAATATCTTGCATAGAAATTGGCTCAATAACGTCGTCCATCTTTGGCTTTCTTAATACTTCTCCAACAACAGCTTTTCTTCTTAACCAACCAGGTATTTTAGGTTCCTTTTGAGAAAGAACCTTTTTGACATCTTCGATATTTACAGCCTTAGACGAAAGCATTATTGTATCAGAAATTTTTACATTATAGGAGGGGATATTCATTTTCTTTCCGTTGATTAAAACATGCCTATGAGAAATGATTTGTCTTGCAGAGGGCCTATTTGATGTAAAACCTAGTCTAAAAACCACATTATCCAATCTTGTTTCCAATAAAGTAAGTAAAACTTCAGCTGTATTTCCTTTATTTTTTAAAGCTATATTGACATATTTTCTAAATTGTTTTTCCAAAACTCCATATATTCTTTTAACTTTTTGTTTTTCCCTCAACTGCTTACCATATTGGGATTGTGATCTCATTCTTTTTTGGCCATGCATTCCAGGCACAATCGCCAAACGAGTAAGCTTTGCACCTTTTCCAAAAAGGTCAAATCCTTCTCTTCTTGACAATCTATCTTTTGGTCCGTTATATTTTGCCATTATTAAACTCTCCTTTTCTTTTTTGGTCTTGGTCCATTATGTGGAATAGGTGTCATATCTGCGATTAAAGATATTTTTATTCCGGCTGAACGTATAGCTCTTAATGCAGCATCGCGTCCAGTACCAGGACCTTTAACATAAATTTCAACTTCTTTTACTCCATGTTCTTCCTTTACTTTTTTTAATACCTTTTCAACCGCAGTTGTTGCAGCAAAAGGTGTTGATTTTCTTGTTCCCTTAAACCCAGCTGATCCTGAAGATCCCCAACCCAATGTGCTTCCAGCTTCATCAGTTACAGTGACTAAAGTATTATTAAAAGATGCTGAAATATAGACTTTTGCGTTTTCTACTGTTTTTTTAGTTTTTGCCATTTTATTTAGTTTCTTTAGCAGGAATATCTGTTTTAGTTTTTGCCAATGCTTCTTTTTTAAATGCACCTATTGTTTTTCTTTTTCCTCTTTTAGTTCTAGCATTACTTTTTGTCCTTTGGCCCCTAACAGGAAGACCTTTTTGGTGTCTTCCACCTCTATAAGAACCAATTGCCTGAAGTCTTGAAATGTTTGATCTTACAACTCTTGCAAGTTCACCCTCTGTTGGAATTTTATCAATTTCGGAAGCAATTTTAGATAATTCTTCGCCTGTAAGATCTTTAATCCTTTTATCTGAAGAAATCTTCAAAGAATCCATTATTTTTTCAGACAATGACCACCCCACACCGCTTATTCTTGTAAGGGCGTAGTCAACTTTCCAATTATCTTGAAGTTCTACTCCTACTATACGTGCCATATTTTTTTAACCTTGTCTTTGTTTGTGACGAGGATTTTTACAAATAACATATAAAACCCCTCGCCTTTTAACGAATTTACAATCTTTACATCTTTTTTTAACTGATGGTTGTACCTTCATTTTATCTAAACTTAAAAGCTATTCTTCCTCTGTCTTGATCGTAAGGTGTCATTTCAACTTTAACCCTGTCTCCAGGAAAAATCCTTACATAACTTTTTCTTAATCTTCCCCTTAAAGTTGCCAAAATTATTTTTCCATCCTCGAGTTTAACTCTAAACATAGTATTTGGTAAGGCTTCTGTAACCTCACCAACTACTTCAATATTTTTAATATCTTTCATGCCTTATCTCTAGTATTTTAATTTGCTTCTGTCAAAACAATCGGACCGTGCTTAGTTACAGCCACGGTCTCTTCGTAAAGTGCTGATATTTTATCATCACGCATAGAAATTGTCCACCCGTCATTTTCAATTACCAAGTCCGAGCTTCCTAAAGCATACATTACTTCTATTGCTAAGGTCATTCCTTCTTTAATCTTAATGTCGTTCTTTTTAGTCACGAAACAGGGTATCATGGGTTCTTCATGAAGACTTTTACCTACACCATGGCCCGTAAGGGCAATTATTGGGCTATAGCCACAAGCTTTAATAGTTTCTTCAATTTCCTGAGAAATATCGGAAATATACTTGCCACTTTTACATACTTTAATAGCTTTCCTTAAAGCCGTTCTTCCACAATCTAAAAACTTCTGAGTATCTTTATCCGGATCTATTGCCAAGGTAAATGAAGTATCTGTGTGGAAACCTTTGAAATAAACACCAACGTCGACACTAACTATATCTCCTGATTTAAAAACAATTTCCTTTTTTGGTATACCATGTACCATGCCTTCATTTACATTTATACATGTTGCCCAATGATAATTTGGAACCTTCATAAAGGAAGGATAAGCTCCTTCTTTCTTAATTAGCTTAACGGCCATATTTTCAACATCCAAAGCACTTACTCCCACTTTAATCATCTTTTTTAGTTGATTTTTAACCCTAGCAAGAATTTTGCCACCTTCGATCATATCCAGAACTTCTTTATCTGTTTTGATAGTTATTTTTGTCATTATTTTTGAAGAAAGGTGAGAAGCTCTTTTGAGATATTTTCAATTGATTTCTCTCCATCTACCTTTTTTAAAATCCCTTCTTTTTCAAAAACATCAATTAAAGGCTTAGTAACATCTCTATATAAAGAAAGCCTTTTTTCTATTGCCTCTTTTTGATCATCTTCTCTTTGAAGTAATTTTCCTCCACATTTATCACAAAATTCAGGATTTTTCGGTGGATTAGTTATTAAATTGTATATTTGTTTACAATTTAAACAATTTCTTCTCGCAGATAAACGTCTTACAGCTTCTTCATCGCTGATGTCCAATAAAATCGCATGATCGATTTTTGAATTATTTTTATTAAGCCAAATTTTTAAAATCTCATACTGATTAATATTTCTGGGAAATCCATCAAAGATAATATTATTAAAATCTTTATGATTCTCTTCAAGATATTTTTGTAAAAGTGAGAATGCTAAATCATCTGCAGGTAAGGCGCCTTTTTTAACAAGTTCTGCAGTTTTAGGATCAGTTTCAGAAAGTTTTCTAAAAAGATCTCCTGTTGATAAATAAAATAATCCCAATTTATCGGCCAAAATACGTGCTTGAGTTCCCTTACCTGATGCTTGAGGTCCAAAGATAATTATGTTCATATTATCTTAAAAAAGTATCATACCTTTTCATTACCATTTGTGCTTCTAGTTCTCGTGTAATTTCCAAGACAACTGAAACAACAATAAGAATTCCTGTTCCACCAATTGCCAAATTAGCAACACCTACTACGTTTTGAAAAAGTGATGGAAGAATAGCAATCAGTCCTAAGAATGATGCTCCAACTAAAGTAATTCTATTAAGCACAAAGGATAAATATTTTGCTGTATGAGTTCCTGGTCTTATTCCTGGAATAAATCCTCCATTTTTTTGCAGGTTTTCAGAAATTTTTTCAGGATTAAAAACTACAGCTGTATAAAAATATGTAAAACCAACAACCAATGCAAAATAAATAATGTTATAAATCAAACTCTTTGGTTGAAAATATTTACCGATAGCTTGAGCCACGGAAGCAATCATTGGATTTGGAATTGCACTAGCAAATTGAGTAAAAAGAGAAGGAAGTAAAACCAAGGAAACGGCAAAAATAATTGGAATTACCCCTGCCTGATTTAATCTTAAAGGTAGATAGGATGAGCTTACCGGAGAAAATTTAGTTCCGCGTCTTGCATAACTTATAGGAATTTGACGTGTAGCTTCATTCATAAATACCACAACAGCAACTATCAATACAGAAAGAACTAAAAAGGTAATAATTTTAATACTGTCTTCGGGTTGAAAAATCGACAATGATTGCCCCAAAGTAATAGGGAGTCTTGCAACTATTCCAACAAAAATCATTAAAGACACACCATTCGTTATTCCATATTCTGTAATAAGCTCACCAAACCAAACCGCCAATACTGTTCCTGCAGTCATGGTAAGTACTAGCGCAATTAATTTGATAGGAGATAGATTTATAATAATTCCTTGCGATTTTAATAAAGAATACATAGCAAAAGCCTGAACTGCCGCAAGAGGGATTGTTAGATATCTTTGGTATTGATTGAGTTTTTCCTGTCCATATTCTCCTTCTTTTTGTAACTCCTCAAGAGAAGGAATTACATAAGTTAACAGTTGGAATATTATCGATGCATTAATATAAGGATTCAATCCAAGCGCCATTATTGAAAAATTAGCTAATGTTCCACCTGAAAAAACATCTAATAAAGATAGAAGTGGACTTCCTGAAAATAATGCTTGCAAACTAGTTCTATCAATTCCTGCAGCAGGGATATGAGCTATGAATCTAAAAACTAAAAGGATAATGGCAGTAATCAGAAGTTTTTTTCGAACATCGTGTGAAGAAAATGCCTTTGAAAAAAATTGGATTATTAGTTTTAACATCTTATCTCTATTGTAAATCTAAAACTTAGGGTTTTTACAACTATTTTTTGCTAGTCGTTTTAGATTTTGATTCAGAGGTTTTTACAGATTCTATGCTGCCACCTGCTTTTTCAACTTTTTTAGCTGCTGACTTTGAGATAGGAAGACAAATAGTTAACTTTTTATTCAATTCTCCGTCCCCTAAAATCTTTACACCAAACGTTTCTGCATCTTCTTTTTGAACAATTTTATGTTTAACTAATAATCCAAGATCTACTTTTGATCCAGTTGGTAAAATATTTAAATATTTTAAATTCACTATTAAAGGCTTTTTATTAGGCTTTAATTTACCCTTTCCTCTTTGAAAAGGTAGTTTTTTTATTAAAGACTTTTTAACTTTTACTCCTTCGAATAAAACATGAATATTGGTTCTAGCTTTTTGTCCTTTTTGTCCTCTACCTGAAGTGTGTCCACCTCTTCCACTTCCATAACCACGTCCTACCCTCTTTTTAGATTTTTCTGTCAATTTTGGTAATTTTATATCAGTCATTTTATAAACCCTTTCTTTCGGCGATTTTTGAGATTGTTTCCAAAGCTTTCAAAGTTGCATAAACATTTGAAATTTTATTCTGAGTACCTAAAATCTTTGCTGATGCATCCTTAATTCCAGCTGAATCTAAAACAATACGAACAGGTCCTCCAGCAATAATACCAGATCCGGGAGGCGCTGGTTTAAGAAAAATTTCAGCTGCTGAAAACTTTTCTCTTACAGAACAAGGAATTGTTGTTCCTTTTAAAGGAACAACTACCAATTTTCTTTTAGCTGCAGCTATTGCCTTATTTATTGCACTTCTAACATCGCTGGCTTTAGAAAGACCCACTCCAACCTTTCCTTTTTTATCTCCAACAACAACTAAAGCTGAAAATCTTATTTGGTTTCCACCTTTTGTTTTTTTGGAAATTCTATTAATAGCAACCACAGTTTCATTAAATTCCTTTACCTCATTATTGTAATTATAAAAATTAGACATTTTAAAAAACTAAACCTCCCTTTCTTGCTCCTTCAGCTAAGGCTTTTATCCTACCATGGAATTTATAGCCACTTTTGTCAAAAACTACTTTTTTAATCTTTTTTGCGATAGCTTTTTTTGCAATTAATTCTCCCAAAAGTATCGTTTTTTCACTTTTGGTTTTTCCTTCTTTTATTTCATTTATTGATGCAGAGGCAAGGGTTTTACCTTTAAGATCATCAATTATTTGACAAAAAATTGATTTATTGGAACGATAGACAGTAAGTCTTGGTCGAATCTCACTACCAATAATTTTTGCCCTTACCCTTTTTCTTCTTTGTTCAAAAGTATCTTTTTTCATATTTATTATTAAGCTGTACCAGCTGCCTTAGCTGCTTTACCTGCTTTTCTTCTTATAACTTCATCGATATATTTAATTCCTTTACCTTTATAAGGTTCTGGAGGTCTAACTAACCTTATTTTGGCAGCTAGATGACCTACTAACTGTTTATCTATTCCTTCAATTGTTATTACACTCTTTTCAACTTTATATGATATTCCTTCGGTTTCTTCGATCTTAACTGGATGAGAAAAACCAATAGTTAAAGTTAATGTTTTTCCATCTGTTTCACTTCTATAGCCAGTTCCTACTAATTCCAGTTGTTTTTTCCAACCATTAGTTACTCCTAAAACCATATTTGCAATTATTGCTCTTGTAGTTCCAAAATTAGCTCTTCCCTGTTTTGATTTATCTTTTGTTGATACTTCAAGAAAATTTTCTTTTTTTTCTACTAAAACTGCTTTTGGTAAATTATGTTTAGTTTCACCTTTTGGACCACGAACAATAACTTGACTACTGTCAATATTTACATCAACTCCTGTTGGAATATTAATTGGTTGTTTTCCTATTTTGCTCATATTTTTATAAAATTTCTGCTAAAACTTCTCCTCCCAATCTTTGTTTAATCGCTTTTTTAGATGAAATCACACCTTTTGGTGTTGATATTAAAAAAATAGTTGGCCTTTTTATCTTCTCCATATCATCTACGTTTTTATATATTCTAAGTCCCGGCCTTGAAACTAATTTAATATCCATAACGACAGGTTTTTTGTGAGAAAATGCTAGGGTAACTTTAATCTTCCCTTTCTTTTCTTCAACAGTATCTAAAAAACCTTCTTCTTTAAGTGTCTTTGCAACTTCTTTTACAAATTTACTACTAAAAACTTCCACTTCTTTTCTATTTGCTAAAGAAGCATTTTTTATTCTTATTAAAAAATCACCTACTGGATAAGTTTGCATATTTTTACCAACTAGCCTTTCTAACACCGGGAATTTCACCTTTCATTGCATGTTCTCTAAAACAAAGTCTACAAATTCCATATTTTCTCATATAACCTCTTGCACGACCACATATTTTACATCTATTTCTGTGACGTACATTAAATTTAAATTTTTTTAATTCTTTTGTTTCTTTTGCAGTTGTTGACATATTTATTCTTTCTTTTCAAAAGGAATTCCCATATATTCTAATAATTTTTCAGATTTATTATTGTCTTTAGAGGTTGTAACTATTGTAATTTCCATTCCATGAGCAGTGCTTTTTCCAGGATCAATCTCAGGAAAAACTGTATAGTCCTTCATTCCAATAGAATAGTTTCCTTGTTTATCAAGACTTTTCCTAGATAAACCTCTAAAATCTCTTAAACGAGGCAAGACAATGGAAAACAATCTATCTAAAAAGCTATACATTTTATCTTTTCTTAAGGTAACAGAAAGACCGACTGGCATTCCTCTTCTTAGATTAAATCCAGCAACAGATATCTGGGCAAGTCTAACTGACGGTGCTTGACCGGTAATTGTAGCAATATCTTTTGCTAAAGATGCTCTTAATTCTTTATTTTTAATTGCATCTCCGACACCCATGTTAATTACCACCTTATCAATTCTAGGCACAGCCATATCATTTTTTATATCAAATTCTTTTTTAAGACTAGGCATTACTTCTTTTTGGTATTTTTCTTGTAATCTATTCATTTTTATTTTGTATCAATCTCTTTTTTGCATTTTTTGCAAATCCTGACTTTTTGATCGTCAACAAATTTAAAACCTACTCTTGTATTTTTCTTACATTTTGGACAAACAAGTGCAAATTTTGAAAAATTAATAGGTCTTGGAAGATCAAAAATACCACCTTTTTGTTCCCCAGAACCTTTAACGTGTTTTTTGTACATGTTTATTCCAGGAATTAAGGCTTTATTTGCCTCAGGAAAAACATTTTCAATTTTTCCTTCTCGACCTTTGTCTTTTCCGCTTGTTATTTTAACTTTATCTGCTTTTTTAAATTTAATCATTTTTATACAACCTCCCTAGCTAGTGATGCAATCTTATTGTATCCTGCTTCTTTTACTTCTCTTGCGATAGGCCCAAGTACTCTAGTTCCTCTTGGAAGACCTTGTTTATCTATCACAACACCTGCATTGTCATCAAATCTAAGGTAGCTTCCGTCCTGTCTTTTAATTTCTTTTCTGGTTCTAACTATTAATACGTTCACTTTTTCATGATTAACAACAATCCCAGCTGAATTTGCACCTTTGATTACACATAAAACTACATCTCCAATTGTTGCTTTTTTACCAATTTTTCCAGGAACTCCAATAACCATAAGTCTTTTTGCTCCTGAATTATCAGCCGGATTTAACATCGATCTTAGTTGTATCATTTTTTAGCCTTTCTTTTGCTTGTCTTTTTTTGATTTTCAATAACTTCAATTATTTTCCATTTTTTACTTTTGCTATATGGTTTGGAAGCTACAAATTTTACGTTTTGACCAACCACAGTACCAAGTTCATCATGAACCTGATATTTTTTAGCTCTCATATATCTCTTTTTATAAAGAGGGTGAATAACCATTCTTTCTACTAAAACAGTTGCTGTTTTTTGCTGTTTTGTTGATATAACTTTTCCAATAATAATTTTCATTTATTTTTCTTCCTTTCCTTTTTCTTTTGTAATCTCATTAATAATGTTCTTTTCTTTAATCAGAGTTAATATTTTAGCAATTTCTTTTCGAATATTGCTTCCTTTTTTAATATTCTTTTCAGAACCAGTCTTTATCTCCAATACAATCTTTCTTAATGAATTTTTTCTTTCATTAAGCATCTTAGTCAAATCTTTAACTTCTTTATTTTTTAATTCTTTAAATTCTTTTGTTTTCATTTTATTCTTCTTTTCTAACTAATTTTGTCTTCATGGGAATTTTAGACATTGCTTTTAAAAAAGCATCTTTAACAATCTCTTCAGGTGCACCTGCAACTTCAAACAATATTCTTCCGGGCTTAATGACTGCTACATATCTATCTATATCTCCTTTTCCTCCACCCATTCTTTTTCCAGCTGGTCTTGCAGTAACTGGCTTATCTGGAAAAACTCTGATCCAAACACGTCCACCTTTTTTAAAACAATGAGTAATAGCTTTTCTTGCAGCCTCTATCTGAGCACTAGATAACCATCCTCGACCAAGAGATTTTATCCCAAATTCGCCAAAAGCTAAACTACTACCTCTAACTGCAACACCTTTTCTTCTGCCTCTAAAATCTTTTATGTATTTTCTTTTTTTAGGTTGTAACATTTTTTATTCCTCCTTAGCCTGATCAATCCAAACTTTTACTCCAACATAACCCTTTTTCAAAAGTGCTGGAACTTGAGCATAATCAATATTTTCTCTTAAAGTCTGTGTTGGAACTGAACCCATATGATACTTTTCTACCCTTGAAATGTCTGCCCCACCAATTCTTCCACTTAATACAATTTTTATTCCTTTTGCTCCAGATGCCATTACTCTTTCCATTGTTTTTGAAACAACTCTCCTTTGAGGCATCCTTCTTTCTAGATCAGCTGCCACTCTTCCTGCAATTAAATATGCTGAAAGCTCAGGATTTTTAATCTCATTAACTTTTAAATCAATTTTTAAATTCTTGATTTGTTTCTTCCTTAAATCTGAAAGAATTGAAATAATAAATTTCTTTACATCCTCAATCCCAGTTCCACCTCTTCCAATAACAACACCCGGTCTTGAAACAGTAACAGTAATTACCATGCTTTTTGTTAATCTTTCAATTTCAACGTTATTAATTCCTGCAAGTTTTAACCTTTTCATAAGACCTTCTCTTATTCTTATATCCTCAAATAAAAAGTCTTTATATGTTTTATCATCAGCAAACCACCTGGATTTCCAAGTTTTATAATTACCAATTCTAAAACCAATCGGATTTATTTTTTGTCCCATATTATTTCTTACTTCCTTTCTTTATATCTTTCTTTTTATTTTCTAAAGCCTTCATATTTGACTTTTTGACTTCTTTTTTCTCAATCTTCTTTTCTTCTCTTACACCTAAAGTTACTCTAATATGGCTCATTCTTTTTAAAATTGGGTGCCATTGACCTCTTGAAACAGGGATTCCTCTTTTAAGTCTAGGTCCTTCAGTAATTTGGATTTCTTTAATAAATAATGTTTCTTCTGAAATCCCTCTATTTTTAGCATTAGCACTAGCTGCTTTAATCACTTTCAATAAATATTCTGATCCGTTTTTGTTAACAAATGGCAATTTTTCAATTGCCTCTTGAACTTTCATTCTTTTAATCAAGTTAACAACTGGCCTTATTTTCTTAGGCGCTAATCGAACATATTTTTGTGTTGATATAATTTCCATATTCTTTATGTCTTATCCAAAGTTCTTTTAACAACTTCTCCATGGCCTCTAAATGTTCTAGTTGGAGAAAATTCTCCAAGTCTATGACCAACCATATCTTCAGTTACAAAAACATCTATAAATACGTGTCCGTTATAAACTTGAAAGTATTTTCCAACAAATTCTGGAGGGATTTGACTTGCTCTTGCCCAAGTTTTTATTTGGTTTTCTTTAGTTCCCATACCCTTCTCAACCTTTTTTGTAAGGTTTTTATCAACGAATGGACCTTTTTTTGATGATCTTGACATATTAATGATGTGAACCTAATTTTCTTCTCTTAACTATTAATTTATTAGAATATTTTTTACGTTTTCTTGTATTTCCAACTGCTTTTTTACCATAAAAGGTTTTTGGAAACTTCAAACCTACAGAGCTTCTTCCTTCTCCACCACCATGCGGATGTGCATTAGGATGCATTGCAACTCCTCTTACAGTAGGTCTTATACCCATGTGTCGTCTCCTACCAGCTTTCCCCATCTTTTCAGTTCTTGCTTCAATTTTTCCAAGCTGTCCTATTGTTGCTAAACATTCTGGGTTAAATCTTCTTATTTCAGCAGAAGGAAGCTTTACCAAAACATTATTTTCTTCTTTACCATGAACAATTGCAACCGATCCTGCGCTTTTAACCATTTGTCCACCTTTTCCGTGTGTTATCTCTAAATTATGAACTCCGGTTCCAACTGGGATCTTATCAAGTGGAAGAGTGTTCCCAATTTCAATAGGCGCAACAGTAGAAGAAATTATCTTAGTTCCAATTTTTAAGCCATCTGGTGATAAACAATATCTTCTTTCTCCGTCTTCATATAAAATCAAGGCAATTTCAACATTTCTATTTGGATCATATTCAATTTTTTCTACTTTTCCCCAAATATCAAATTTATCTTTCTTAAAATCAATTTCTCTTAAGAAACGTTTTTCTCTTCCACCTTGATGGCGAACAGTAACTTTGCCTTTTGATCTTCCGCTGTTTTTAGATAATAGTCTTTTAAGATTTCTCATATTTATTTTCCTTTTTCTTCAAAAATATCAATTTTTTCTTTATCCTTTAAACTAACTAAAGCTTTTTTAAAAGCTTTTTTGGTTTGTGTTACACCTCTATTATTTTTTCTTTCGGCTTTTCTATAATTCATGGTCTTTATGGATTTAACATGAACAGCAAATGTTTTCTCAATGAGAGACTTAATCACTTTTTTATCCAAATGAAAATCTACTAAAAATGTATATAAACCATTTTTGGCCTGATTTAAGCTCTTTTCTGTTAAAACTGGTTTTATTTTTATACTAAACATGTTTACTTATTTCCCTTAGGTTTTTCTTTCTCAAAAATATCTTTATCAAAAATAATATAGTCTGATAGAACAATCTTTCTGGCATTAATATTATTAAATAGTTCTGTTCTTACATTCATAATATTTTTAAAAGCTTTTTGTATATTTATATTTTTTTCGGCAACCACAACTGTTATTCTGGTTTTTTGATTCACATCTTTAATGATTTTATCAATCAAACTTACTGCTTCTTTGGTTTTCTTAAGAGTTGAAATTGAGTTAACAACTAAAATCTTTTCTTTTTTAGCTTTTAAAGTTATTGCAACAAACAATGCTATTTTCCCCATGTTTTTGGACAAATTTAGACCTCTTTTAAATCCTTTTGGTCCATGGGCAACTCCACCACCAACGAAAATTGGGGCTGAACGTGCACCATGTCTAGCTCTTCCCGTACCTTTTTGTCTAAACCATTTCTTTGTTGTTCTATTAATCTCTGCTCTGGTTTTTACTTTATGTAGCCCTTTATGGGTTTTTGATTCACTAACACGAACTGATTGAGCTAAAAGATTTAAATTACCTTTTACTTCCATTTCTTTAGGTAAAGTAAAATCCGTTGTTTTAACTCCTTTTACAGAATATTGATTAATTTTAAGCATTCTTTATGTCCTCCTTATTCTCAACTTTTTCTGTTCCTTTATTTTCTTCCTTTACTTCGGCTTCAGGTTCTCCTTCAACTACTTGTGCTTGAACTTCTGTTATTCCTTCAAGTTTCCCTTCTTTAATTTTCTTAATTACAATATTTCCTCCTGGAATTCCAGGAACTGGACCAATAATTTCGATTAAATCTTTATCTGGATAAACTTCTTCGACCTGTAAATTCTTAATTGTTTTTTGTTCATTCCCCATTCTTCCTGCCATTTTTTTGCCTTTTCTTACTCTTCCTGGAGTTGTACCTCCGCTTATTGCACCCGGTGCTCTTTGTCTATCAGACTGTCCATGTGTTTTAGGTCCACCTGCAAAATGCCATCTTTTAACAACTCCTGCAAAACCTTTTCCTTTTGATATTCCAGTAATTGAAATAAGATCTCCTTTTTTCAATATTTCCGATACTCTAATAATGTCTCCTACCTTAAATAAACTCCCGTCATGTTTTTTTGGCTCACTACTAAACCTTACTTCAGCCAAAAAATTAGGGGCACTTTTTTCTTTTATAATTGTTTTTAAGTGTCCCTGAATAGATTTTGAAATATTCTTGATATTTTTCTTTCCATATCCTAATTGGATTGCCCAATATCCATCTTTTTTTAGGTTTTTAATATATGTAACAATACAAGGCCCCGCAGATATCTGAGTTACAGGAACTCTGCGTCCTTTTATAAAAGCCTGACTCATTGTTTGTTTTGACCCTAAAATTGTTTTTAACATTTTTTTATAACACAAAAAAAGGTGCCGGAGGCACCTTTGTAAGGTACTTTTCCGTACTCACCTCACGTGGTAATTTTAGACGAACTATCCACGATGGGCAAATTATATCAAATGAGGCTAAACTAAGCAAGCGATATAAGTAATTTACTTACATCTTTATTTCAATCGAAACACCTGCTGGAAGGTCGAGATTAGAAAGAGAATCTATTGTTCTTTCTGAAGGATCTAAGATATCAATTAACCTTTTATGTATTAAAACCTCAAAATGTTCTTGGGCATCTTTATCAGTAAATGGGGACTTTTTAACAGACATTAAAGTTCTTTTAGTGGGTAAGGGAATGGGGCCTACAATCTTCGCACCGGTTGCCAAAGCACTATCTAATATCTTAGCTGCCGCGTCATCAATTACGCGGTGATCATAACTTTTTAGTTTGACTCTAAGTCTTCCTGCTGGCATATTTATAACCGGTTAAGGTGCTAATAATTTATTAAGCAATAACTTTAGAAATGGCTCCTGCACCAACTGTGCTGCCACCTTCTCGGATGGCAAAACGGAGACCTTCTTCCATTGCTACTGGTTGAATCAATTTAACTTTCATTTTTGCGTTATCTCCAGGCATTACCATTTCAATTCCTTCTGGAAGTGCAATTTCACCGGTAACATCTGCTGTTCTTATATAGAATTGAGGCTTATAACCTGTAAAGAATGGTGTGTGTCTTCCGCCCTCTTCTTTTGAAAGAATATAAACTTCTGCTTCAAATTCTGTGTGAGGTGTAATTGTGCCTGATTTTGCTAAAACTTGTCCTCTTTCTACATCTTTCTTTTCAATTCCACGAAGTAAAACTCCAACATTATCTCCTGCAACTGTTTCATCCAAAGTTTTTCTGAACATCTCAAGTCCTGTAACAACCGATTTTTTAGTAGGTCTAAGACCAACTATTTCAATTTCCTCATTAAGCTTAAGTTTGCCTCTTTCAACTTTCCCTGTAACAACAGTGCCTCTTCCTTGAATTGAGAAAACATCCTCAACATGCATTAAGAATGGTTTTTCTACATCTCTTTTAGGTTCTGGAATAAATGTATCAACTGCATCCATTAAAGCCATTATTTGTTTTTCTGCCTCGGCATCACCTTCTAATGCTTTCAAAGCTGATCCTCTTATCACTGGAGTTTCATCTCCTGGAAACTTATATTTCTTAAGTAAATCCCTAACATCTGCTTCAACCAAATCAATGATTTCAGGATCATCAACTGCGTCACATTTGTTCAAGAAAACAACTAATGCTGGAACATTAACTTGTCTTGCTAAAATTACGTGCTCTCTGGTTTGAGGCATAGGTCCATCTGCTGCTGAAATGACCAAAATCGCACCATCCATTTGAGCTGCACCTGTTATCATGTTTTTAATGTAATCTGCGTGTCCTGGAGCGTCTATGTGAGCATAATGCCTTTTAGCTGTTTCATATTCGATATGAGAAATATTGATTGTAACTCCTCTTTCTTTTTCTTCTGGAGCATTGTCAATTTCATCAAATTTATAAGCTTTTGTGGTATTTCCTGGTTGTTTAGATAAAACTGTAGTAATTGCTGAAGTTAAAGTTGTCTTACCATGGTCAACATGTCCAATGGTACCAATATTTACGTGTGGTTTTGATCTATCAAATTTTTGTTTTGCTTCGCCTGCCATATTTTGTTATTTTAATACAAATAAATAAAGGCTTCAAGCCCGTACTTATATAGATGGTATTATACTTGAGGCTAAATGAGCCTGTCAAGCAGTAATATTACTAACACTTCATAAACTAGAGAAGTTAATTAACTTCTCGGCATTTCGGTTTTACCTGCTTTTGAGACAATATTTTCTGTAATATTTTTTGGTACTTCTTCATAATGACTTGGCTCCATGTAGTATGATGCTCTACCTTGAGATAAAGATCTAAGTTTAGTAGCATAACCTGATAATTCAGCCAAAGGTGCTTGAGCAAGGATAATAGTCATTAATCCTCTTTTTTCAGTACCTTGTATTTGTGCCCTTTTTGCAGACAAGTCACCAATAACATCTCCCATAAATTCTTCTGGTGTTGAAACTTCTATTTTCATTACAGGCTCTAAAAGAACCATATCAGCTTTTCTCGCAGCTTCTTCCAAAGCTAAAGATCCAGCGATTTTAAAAGCAATTTCTGAAGAATCAACATCATGATAACTTCCGTCAAATACTGCAACCTTCATATCAACCATTGGGAAACCTGCCAAAATTCCATTTTCCATCTTTTCTTTGACACCTTTTTGAATTGGCGAAATAAACTCAGCAGGAATAGCTCCACCTCTAATTTCTGACTTAAATTCATAACCTTCTCCTCTTGCTTTAGGCTCAATTCTCAATAAACAATGTCCGTATTGTCCACGACCTCCAGTTTGTCTTATATATTTACCTTCTCCTTCAGCAATCTTTCTAATTGTTTCTTTATAAGCAACCTGAGGAGCACCGGTTGTAGCCTCAACATTAAATTCTCTTTTCATTCTATCAACTAAAATTTCAAGCTGCAGTTCTCCCATTCCTGCAATAATTGTCTGTCCAGTTTCCTGATTTGATTTAATCCTAAATGTAGGATCTTCATCTGAAAGTTTTCCTAAAGCTATTCCCATCTTTTCTTGATCAGCTTTAGTTGCAGGTTCTATTGCTAAAGAAATAACTGGTTCAGGAAAAGTAATTGATTCTAGAATAATTGGATTTTCTAAATTACAAATTGTATTACCTGTAGTTGTATCTTTAATTCCAACTACAGCAACTATTTCTCCTGCAAAAGCATTTTCAACAAGTTCCCTTTGATCTGCATGCATTAAGACTAATTTTCCAATTCTTTCTTTGATTTGCTTTGATGAATTATAAACTTCCTGACCTGCAGAAATTTTTCCTGAATAGATTCTTATATATACAAGTCTTCCGACGTGAGGATCTGTCATAACTTTAAAAGCTAAAGCTGAGAATTTTTCTTCACTTTTTCTTTGTCTAGTTTCTTTTTCTCCAGTTTTAGGGTTAATTCCTTCAATTGCAGGCAAATCCAAAGGAGATGGCAGGTATTCAACTACACCATTAAGAAGAAGTTGAGCTTCTGCAGTTCTATTGTCTCCTCCAAATACTGGGAAAAACTTAACTGAAATTACTCCCTTTCTTATTGCTCTTTTAATTTCTTCCGGAGTTGGCTCTTGTCCTTCTAAAAATTTTGTTAAAGTTACATCATCAAATTCTGATACTTTTTCGATTAATTCTTTTCTATATTTATTAGCTTGATCAATAAATTCAGCTGGAATCTCGCCTTCAATTAATTTACTATCTTCCAAAGCCGAATAGGTCAAAGCTTTCATTGTAATTAAATCAACTACTCCTTTATGTTCATGTTCCAAACCGATTGGAATAGTTACTGGCGCTGCATTTGCACCTAATCTTTCTTTAATTGATTTAATACTTCCTTCAAAATCTGCACCAATTAAATTAAGTTTATTTAAAACACAAATTCTTGGTACTCTATATTTATCTGCTTGATGCCAAACAGTTTCTGATTGACTTTCTACTCCCGTTCTTCCATCAAAAACCATCAAAGCGCCATCTAAAACTCTTAATGATCTTTCAACTTCTGCTGTAAAATCGATATGCCCTGGCGTATCGATAATATTTATTCTGTAACGACCATTTTCTACTGATGAACTACTATGCAAATCCCAAAAAGTAGTAATAGCAGCTGACATAATTGTAATTCCTCGCTCACGTTCTTGTGCCATCCAATCTGTAACTGTGGTCCCTTCATCAACGCTTCCTAATTTGTAAGTTTTTCCTGTTTCAAAAAGAATTCTTTCAGTGGTAGTAGTTTTTCCAGCATCAATATGAGCAATAATCCCTATATTTCGGATTTTTTCCAAAGGAACTTCGCGGTCTTTTGTGACCGTAATTGTCATTGCTGATTTTTTCTTTTGAACTTCTGCCATTTTTTTATTGAAACAAAAAGATTAATCTAAATTACCTTCTGAGAAATTTTACCAATTAAATACTCTCAAAGACAATTATTTATTACCATCTGAAGTGGGCAAATGCACGATTTGCCTCTGCCATTCTTTCGGTATCCATTTTCTTTTTAACTGCTGCGCCTTCTCCCTTTACTGCGTCTAATATTTCAGCTGTAAGTTTTTCTGCGAAAGTTTTAAATTCTTTACTACTCCTTGATCTAGTTGCATTAACTAACCATCTAATTGCCAAAGAATCTCTTCTTGAACCTCTTACTGTCATAGGAACTTGATAAGCAGCTCCTCCAACTCTTTTGGGACGAACTTCCATTGTTGGCCTTATATTATCAAGAGCTTTATTAAATACTTTATCAGGATCTTCATTTGTTTTTTCTTTAATAATTTCAAATGCTTTATAAACCTGTTTTTCAGTTACAGACTTTTTGCCATCCTTCATACTTCTATTAATAAGTTTAGTAACCAATTGATCCATATATATTGGATCTGGTTCAATCTTTTTTATTTTAATATTTCCTTTTCTACTCATAATTTTTAAGCTTCAGCTGGCTCTGCTACTTTAGCAGTAGCTTGAGTTTTTGGAGCTCCCCCTTTCTTTGTTCCATATCTACTTCTTCCAGTTTGTCTTCCAACTACACCAGTAGTATCAAATTTTCCTCTAACTATGTGATATTTGACACCTGGTAAATCTTTTACTCTACCTCCTCTAATCATAACAATAGAGTGTTCTGCAAGTTCATGCCCTTCACCAGGAATATATGCTGTAACTTCCTGTTTATTGGAAAGTCTTACCCTTGCAACTTTTCTTAAAGCTGAATTTGGTTTTTTGGGAGTCATTGTTCTTACCGATAAAACAACTCCTCTTTTAAAAGGAGACGTCTGCTCACCAAATTTTCTATCCTTTAAATTGAACCAACGCCTTAAAGCAGTTGTTTTATTCTTTTTAAGAATTCGTTTTCTTCCTTTTCTGACTAGTTGAGATGTTGTTGGCATAATTTTATTTTACTTGATTAGTTAATATGGCCCTATCAGGAGTTACCGGGATTAATCTACCAATTATTACATTTTCTTTAAGTCCAACTAACTTATCTTCTTTTGCCATCAAGGAAGCGGTTGTCAAAACATCTGTTGTTTGTTCAAAAGAAGCAGCTGATAACCAACTTTCTGTATGCAAAGCTCTTCTTGTTATTCCTAAAATTACCTGTTGGCCAGATGCTGGCTCTCCACCTTCCGCAAGAATTTTCTCATTCTCTTCTTCAAAAATAGCTTTATCAACCAAATCTCCAGGTAAAAATGGAGTGTCTCCTGAAGTTAAAACTCTAACTTCATCACTCATCTTTTTTACCATAACCTCAAAATGCTTATCATTAATAGGGATTCCCTGATTTTCATAAACTTTTTGAATTTCATTAACCAAATATTCTTGTGCAGCCCTGAGACCTTTTATTAATAAAATTTCTTTAACATCCAAACTTCCAAAAGCAAATTGAGTACCAGCATCGATAAGTTGTTTATCTTCAACTTCCAATTTACTGGTTTTTGGAACAACATATTCTCTTTCTTCTTTTGGCTTAGTATTAACAGAGGTTACCTTTACTTTCCATCCTTCTTCAGAATCAGCAATAGTTACCTTTCCTGCAATCTCAGACATTGGAGAAAGTACTTTTGGAACTCTTGATTCAAACAATTCTTCAACTCTTGGAAGACCTTGAGTAATATCTAATCCAACCGTTCCTCCAGAATGCTTGGTTTTTAAAGTAAGCTGAGTACCTGGTTCACCAATAGATTGGGCAGAAATAACACCAACTGGTGTTCCAATATCAACTAATTTTTTGTTGGATAAATCTAATCCATAACATTTTTTACATATTCCATACCTTAATGCACAAGTTAAAGGAGATTTAACTTTTACTTCTGTTACACCCACCAAATCAATCTCTTTTGCTTTTTCTTCACTAATAAGATCATCTTTTGCAACAAGTACTTTTTTAGTTTTCGGATTAACTATTTCTTCAGCTGCATATCTACCAAGAATTCTTAAATTAAAGACATTTGGTCTTACTACCTTTTTAATAATCAAACCTTCTTCAGTTTTACAATCTTCAGCTCTCACAATAACATCATGAGCAACATCAACAAGTCTTCTTGTTAAGTATCCTGCATCTGCAGTTTTAAGTGCAGTATCAGTAAGACCTTTTCTAGATCCTCTTGAAGATGTTACATATTCAAAAACTGAAAGACCTTCTTTAAAATTTGATTTGGTAGGTAGTTCAACAATCTTACCTGAAGGATCAACAATCAATCCTCTAATTGCAGCAAGCTGTTTTACTTGTTCTTTTGAAGCTCTACCTACTTTAGCATCAATAACTAACCTAATAGGTGAATTTATATCTAAATTATTCCAAGTTTTTTCTGCCAAGTCTTCAGTCACTTCTATCCAAACTTCTTGTGATAATCTTTTCTTTTCTTCTATTGTAATAAGACCTTGTTCAAAATTATTTTCTATTTCTGCAACTTTTTTCTCTGCCTCAGCTAAAATTTTACCTTTCTCGGGTAAAATTTGAGCGTCGTTAATTCCAAAAGAAAGACCAGATATTGTTCCTCCTTTAAAACCGAGGGTTTTAATGGCATCAATCATTTCAACTACTTTATCTTTATCTTGCATAGAATATGCCTTACTGAAAAGAGCTTTAATTACCGAGGAAGTAACGGCTTCGTTTAGAAAATCAAATTCTTCAGGTAAGGCTTCATTGAAAAGTATTCTACCTGCTGTTGTTTCAATAATTTTTCCTTCATATCTAACTGAAATTTTTTGTCTTATTTCTATTTTCATAGTTTGAGAAGCAGTTATTACTTCTTCAAAATCAGCAAATAATTCTTCACAAGGAGCTATTCTTGAATCTTCGCTTGTCAAATAATAAACACCTAGTGCCATTTCTTTTGATGCTGGAGTTGAAACTGGGGAACCATCAGATGGTCTTAATAGATTATGCTTCGGAAGCATCAGTTCAATTGCTTCAGTAACAGCTTTTTGAGATAAAGGTATATGAACAGCCATTTGATCTCCATCAAAATCAGCATTAAAGCCTGAACAGATGGCAGGGTGAATTCTGATTGCACTTCCTTCAATTAATATTGGATAGAAAGCTTGAATGCTTAATTTATGCAAGGTAGGTGCACGATTCAATAAAACTGGATGGTTTTTTGTAATTTCCTCCAAAATATCAAAAACCTCTGCTGGTCTTCTTTCCAACATATTTTTTGCACTTCTAACGTTAGGTGCAATTGCTCGAGAAATCATTTCTCTTAAAACAAAAGGTTTAAACATTTCAAGTGCCATTTCTTTTGGTAAACCACATTGATTAAGATTAAGTTCAGGACCAACAATGATTACACTTCTTCCCGAATAATCGACTCTTTTTCCTAATAGATTTTGTCTAAATCTTCCTTGTTTTCCTTTTAACATATCGGAAAGACTTCTTAATGCAAGTTTTCCTCTTCCTCTTCTTACAGCTTTTCTTTGTGATGAATCAATTAATGAATCAACCGCTTCTTGTAACATTCTCTTTTCATTTCTTAAAATTATCTCAGGTGCACCAAGACCAATTAAGTGTTTTAATCTGTTATTTCTATTAATTACTCTTCTATAAAGATCATTTAAATCACTGGTTGCAAATCTTCCACCAGAAAGTTGAACCATTGGTCTTAAGTCAGGTGGCAAAACTGGAAGCACTCTTAATATCATCCATGAAGAATTTATCTTTGCTCTTCTTAAGCCATCAACTAATTTTAATCTTTTGGCAAGTTTTATAAACTTTGAACCTGTTCCTTTTGTTTCATCGATTTGAGTTCTCAAATCAACTGCAATTTTATCAATATCAATTTTATCCATGGCTGCTAAAACAGCTTCAGCACCCATTTTTGCAGTCATAAAACCTTCTGCCTCATAAGAGGAAAGACTGTCGTATTCTTCCTCTGATAATACAGAAAGAGTTTTTACAGATCGAACAAGAGAAATTAAATTCTCAAAAAGCTGTGTTGTTTTCTCCATTGTTGAAGCTTCTTCTTCAGACATGGCTGCTTGTTTCTTTCTTAGATCAAGTTCAATTTCTGAAATTGCCAAAGATGCTTGCTCTTTATCTTTAATTTTTTGATTTGTTTTTTCTTTCTCTTTTGTCGAATCTTGAATTAAAAGAGCTTTTCTTTCAGAAAATTCTTCTTTTATCTCTTTTAATCTTTCATCCAAATAATTTTGAAGTGTTTTTATCGCTTCTTTTCTTTTTGCTTCGTCTGTTGCAATGACTAAATATCTGGCGAAGTAGATTACTTGTTCAATTGCTCTTGGAGCAATTCCTAAAAGTAATGAGATTTTTGATGGAGCTCCTTTAAAAAACCATACATGAGCAACTGGTGTTGCCAAATTAATATGTCCCATTCTTTCTCTTCTAACTCTGCTTTGGGTTACTTCAACTCCACATTTATCACATACAACACCTTTATATCTGATTCTTTTATACTTTCCACAGTAACATTCCCAATCTTTTGTAGGTCCAAAAATTCTTTCGTCAAACAATCCATCTTTTTCAGGCTTTAGAGTTCTATAATTTATAGTTTCAGGTTTTGTAACTTCTCCACGAGACCATTTCCTGATTTCTTCAGGAGATGCAAGTTTAATAGTTAAACTTGCGAAATCTGCTAATTTTTTAAATTCTGCTAATGGTTCCATATTATTTTTCTAAACTAATCTTTTCTTCAACTTCCATATTTCCTTTTGGATTTAATAATTCATCTGTTACAACAACTTCTGCTCCTGAAACTTTTGCAAGTTCTTGGCCTTCTTTAATTTCTTCATCTTCATCTTCTATTTCAATTGCACCTTTTGCTTGAATCGATAAACCCAATGAGTTTAACTCACGAACTAGAACCTTAAAAGATTCAGGAATTGTTGCTGCTGGAATATCCACACCCTTAACAATAGCTTCAAATGCCTTGGCTCTTCCTACAACGTCATCTGATTTAATAGTTAACATCTCCTGTAAGGTGTTTGCGGCTCTATGAGATTCCAATGCCCAAACTTCCATTTCCCCAAGTCTTTGGCCTCCCATTTGTGCTTTTCCACCAAGAGGCTGTTGTGTAACTAAAGAGTATGGTCCAGTTGACCTGGCATGAGTTTTATCTTCAACCATATGAGTTAATTTCATTATGTATCCCATTCCAACAACTGTATCTTCTTTAAAAGGCTCTCCAGTTTTTCCATCTCTAAGCCTTGTTTTTCCAGATAGAGGAAGTCCATTTTTTCTAAGTTCTTCAGTAATTACCTGATCACCAATCTTTTCAAAAACCGGAATTGCAGCCATCTCTTTATTTTGAATCATTGCCCAACCTAAATGAGTTTCCAATAATTGTCCTAAATTCATACGAGACAAAACTGATAATGGCGAAATAACAATATCAACTGGAGTACCGTCTTCAAGATAAGGCATATCAGCAATAGGCATGATCTTGGAAATTACTCCTTTATTTCCATGTCTTCCAGCAACCTTATCACCGACTGTAACTTTTCTTATTTGGGCAATTTTTATAATTACTCTTTTTAGAATTCCCGGTCCAAGTTCGTCACCCTTTTCTCGATCTAAAATTTGAACATTTACTACAATTCCACCTTCTCCGTGAGGTACTCTTAATGAAGTGTCTCTTACCTCTCGTGCTTTTTCTCCAAAGATGGCTCTTAAAAGTCTTTCTTCTGAAGTTAATTCTGTTTCTCCTTTTGGAGCAATTTTACCAACTAAAATATCATTGGGGCCAACTTCAGCACCAATTACAACAATTCCATCTTCCGCAAGATTTGAAAGTTCTGTTTCCGAAACGTTTGGAATATCTCTGGTCAACTCTTCCGGACCTAATTTTGTATCAACAACATCAGCTTCATGTTCTTCGATATGAATGGATGTTAAACAATCATCCTTAACTAGCCTATTTGAAACCATAATTGCATCTTCAAAACCGTAACCACCATAAGAAGTATAAGCAACTACTAAATTTCTACCCAATGCCAATTCTGCATTATCTGCAGCAGGTCCATCTGCTAAAAGATCTCCAACTTTTACTTTTTCTCCAGGATTTACTACAGCTTTTTGGTTATAACAGGTTGAGTGAGCAGTTCTTCTAAATTTGGTTAGATTAAAAATTTCTTTCTTACCACCATCAGTGATTTCAACATCTTCATAAGATTTATCATCTGTTTTTTTATCAAGTTTTATCTCAATTCTATTTCCATCAACATAATCAACTTTTCCTGCATGTCTGGCCCTAATTACCCTACCCATTGCTTGAGCAATTTCTTCTTCCATACCTGTCCCAACTATAGGAGACTCCGGACTAATCAAAGGAACAGCTTGACATTGCATGTTTGAACCCATCAATGCACGATTTCCTTCATCGTTTGCAAGGAAAGGAATTAATGAGGCTGAAGTACCAACAACTTGTCTTGGAGTAACGTCTATATAATCAACTACTTCTGAAGGTCCTTCAATAAATGTTCCTTTGTATCTTAGAGGAACTCTTGCAGATTGAATAAATCCTTTTTCGTCAATATCTACTCTAGAATGAGTAATATGGCTTTCTTCTTCATCATCAGCAGTTAAATATACAATTTCATCAGTAATTCTAGCTAAAGTTTTACTGCCAAATTTTACTTTTTCAACTTTTCTGTAAGGAGTTTCTATAAAACCAAATTCATTAACTTTTGCATATAAAGCTAAGTAAGTTACCAAACCAATATTTGGTCCTTCAGGGGACCTAACTGGATCAATTTTCCCATATTGTGAAGAGCCTACATCACGAATAGAGAATGATGCTCTATCTCTATTTATTCCTCCTGGACCCAAAACAGAAACACGTCTTAAATTATCAATTTCTGATAATGGATTTGTATCATCAAGAATTGTTGACAATTGATTAGAACGGAAAAACTCATTTAATGATGCAATTAGAGGCCTTGCATTTATAAGATTTGCAGGTAAAGGCCTATCATCTGGCGAAATAAGGCTCATTTTTTCTTTTACAGATCTTTCCAATCTTAAAAGTCCAACACGAAAAGCGTTTGTTGCCACCAATTCTCCTACTCTTCTTAATCTTCTATTCGACAAGTGATCAATATCATCAATCTTACCGGTACCATTTTGAAGTCCTACTAAATACTGCAGTGTTCCTACTATATCTTGCTTTGACAATACCCATGTTGATTTGTCATTAGGTAAAGAGAGTCCTAATCTTTTATTAATTTTATATCTGCCAACTTTTCCTAAATCATATCTTCTGTTCTCAAAAAACATAGTTTGAAATAGGGTCTCAGCATTCTCTAAAACAGCCGGCTCCCCTGGTCTTAATTTTCTATATATCTCCAAAAGCGCTTCTTCCCTTGATTTTGTTGAATCTTTTTCGAGTGTAGCCTGGATATATTTATGTTGTGGATCTTTATCAATATCTTTGAAAAGCTTTAATATTTCATCATCAAATTCAATACCCATTGCTCTTAAGATAATTGTTGCAATTATCTTTCTTTTTCTGTCAATTCTTGCTGCAATAACATCGTTTTTCGCAGTTTCAAATTCCAACCATGTTCCATGAAGAGGTCTAACTTCTGCACCATAAAGTATTCTTCCACTGGCAGCATCTAAATTACCATTGAAATATACTCCAGGACTTCTGACAATTTGATTAATTACTGCTCTTTCAATACCGTTAACAATAAAAGTGCCTCTAGATGTCATCTGAGGCAAATCTCCAAGAAACACTTCCTGTTCGATCTCTCTACCAGTTTTTTTATTAATTAGTTTGACAATAATTTTTAGAGAAGAAGAGTAAGTAAGAGCTTTTTCTTGTGCTAAATTTGGAGAAATTGTAGGTTCTTCAAGACTGTGTTCACCAAAAACTAGTTGCCAGTTTTTTCCTGTAAAATCATCGATTGGAGAAATTTCTTTTAATTCAGAGGCTATTCCTTCTGTTAAAAACCACTCCCAAGATTCTTTTTGAACCAAAGATAAGTCCAATTTTGGTAAGTTCTTTTCTTCAATTCCGAAATTTATTCTTTTATTTCTAGCGGTCATTGTTGAAAACAGAAAATCTCCGCGTATTAAGCGGGGAAACAGCGTAACTGAAGTACGCCTAACATGGGATTATATACATAATAACTAATATGTCAAGAACTATTTATGGCACTTATAACTGCAAGACAAGGAATTGAAAAGCTGAATTTGAGGTAGTAAAATTGGGAAATGACAGAACCTGTTCAACCCAAAACTACTTCAGAGAAGAAAACTGTTTATATCTATTATTACGATGACATTGATGCGGGTAGGGTAAAAACCATTATGGCCTTGGTGAGCGGTATAATTGCGCAAGAAAAACCAACCACTTTATATTTTTTATTCGCTTCAAGGGGGGGCAAGTTGCAGCTGGGGTAACTTTGTACAACTTTCTAAAATCGCTACCAGTAGAAATTGTTATGCATAACATTGGTGTAATTAACTCTATAGCTAATGTAATATTTCTTGCAGGTGCTAAAAGGTATGCTTCACCACACACAACATTTCTTTTCCATGGTGCCGCCTCTCAACTTAATGGAATGATAAGTCTGCCTCAATTAAATGAAATTAAAGACAGTCTGCAAAAGGACCACGATACAATTACGGGAATAATTTGCGATAATACAAAAATTACAGAAGATGAAATTAAAAAGTTATTTTTTGAAGGTGAAACCAAAAATGTCCAATTCGCTCTTGAAAAAGGTATTATCAACAAAATTGAGGGTGCGAAAATACCTCAAGAGGCGAAGTTCATTAGTATAAACATTAACAGTTAACTTCTTCTCCTCTTTATTCTGTATTTCACTTTCTAGCAAGGTTTTATATAATTGCACGTTTATATTATATCAGTTTTGTCCTAAATCGCAAGGCAATTCACTTGCGATTTTATCATTAGAAATCTTAAATGTCAATACGACATAATTAACAATGCAAAAAAATCAAGGGATTAGCGCCCTATTTATATATTATTTATCTTAAATAAGTAGCTATATTGTAATTATGTTCTTCAATTGTTCGTGCGTAATGAATTACCCCTTTAGAATCGTGTAAATAAAACCAATAAGTAGAAGTTTCTGGGTAAATTGCTGCATCGATAGAATTAATCCCAGGATTCGATATTGGCTGAGGAGGTAGTCCCGTATTTTTATAGGTATTAAAGCTAGATTTAATTTGAATATCATCTTTTGTTAAACCAGGCCACCAATCGCAATTTTTAATATCTTTGACACATCTTGTGTTTGAAACAGCATATTGTACAGATGCATCTATCTGTAAAGGCCAATTAGCTTGCAATCTTTTATAGATAATTCCAGCAACTAATGGTCTTTCTGAATCATTCCTAGTTTCTCTTTCTACTAAAGAAGCAACGGTAATAACTTCTTCCAAAGAAAAAGGAGTTTTTTTGATCTGCGATAAGAGATTTGGATTAACTTTTTTATCAAAAGTTTGAGTTAGTTTATTAACAACCACAGACGCGGTTGCCATTTGTGGAAAAAGGTAAGTATCAGGAAACAAAAAACCCTCTTTATCTTTTGTTAGATTAATAAACTCATTTCTGAAAATATCTGCATCTTGAACATTTTTATCTAAAGATTTAATTACTATTTCAACAATTTCTTCCCTTCTTAAGCCTTCTGGAATTGTAACCCAAATTTCTCCAGGTCCTTTTGTAAACTGATCAACTATCTTTAAAAGATTCCAGCTCGAAGAAAGTTTGTATTCACCTGCTTGTATTTTCTGTTGTTTCCCTGTGAATTGAACGTAAAGCTTGAACAGAAAAGAATTTTTAATAAAACCTTCGTCTTTTAACTTATTCCCAATTAATGTCGCAGATGAACCCTTCGCAATAACAAAAGTTTTTAATGACTGAGTTGTAGAAATAGCTTTTGTATTTAAATTCCACCAGATAATAAACCCGCATAGAAAGATAATAAAAGCTGGTAATAAAAAGATAACCTTTTTCATTTTTGAAAAGTGATTTTTATACCTCTTCAAGAAGCGCTCTGCGATATTTTTTATTTTTGAGGTCATAAATAAAAATTCTGCCGCAAGAACAGATTACTTTTTCTGTTGAGTTGCTCATCTTTTCCTTCTTGGCACTACTAAATTCTTTTCCACATCCAACACATCTTTTTTGTGATAAAAGCCATGCTTGTATCGGTGATATTACATTTTTAAACATGTTTTTCCAAATACCATTGTAACATAACTGTCGCTGCATAAGCATCTTCAAGCTGCCTTCGTTTAGATCTTCTTATTCCTGCTTCGATAGAATAATCCTGAGCTTCTTTTGTAGTTAATGTTTCGTCCACAAACTCAAGATTAATATTTATTTTCTTCAACAGCTTGTTTCCAAAAGCTTTTGAATTCTCTGCACTTATACCTTCGGAAACTCCGATTATAACTTTTTCAATGTTTAAAGATTTAATAATTTCTAAAATTTTGTCTATAACCATGTCTTCGGATTGATATTTTAAAACACAGTATGGTTCAGCAATTATCGTTTCTGAGAAAGCAATTCCGATTTTTCTTTGTCCATAATCTATTGATAATATTTTCATATTAATTAAAAGGAACTATTTTTGCTCTTACAATTAACCTTCTGGGCATCCGGGGATCTCCCGGCGGAACACAAGTAACTAGTGTTAAATATGAATCCGATGCTTCTTGTTCTAAAATTTGAATATCTTCAGGATATACTTCAAACATACTAACGACAACATATTTAAAATAAACTTGATCAAAATTAATTTCAATAATATCTCCTTTTTTTAAATTAGGAAGTTTAGAAAAAATTGTTTTGTAATCTAAAGGATTATAGAAAATTGGCAATACGGAATGGCCAAAAATTACAGAATTTCCAATCTTTCCAGGTGTTGCTGTACCTGGAAAATGAATTAAATTCTTTTTTAAATCCTGGCCCCCAATAACAACTTTTGCATTGTTAATTTTCAAAGATGGAATTGAAAGAGTATAGCTTACATTTTGAAGATCATCGTAAAGATACTCTTTGTCTTGAAACCAATTTTCTATTTGTGTCGAATCTTTTAACTCCCATCCTAATACTCCACCTAAAGTAGTTTTTACCGGACTAATAAGCACTGGATACTTTTGTCTTGATGTAATTTCGTATTTTATGATTGGAATAAAAACTCCGAAAATAATTATTAAACCTGAAAGCCCAGAAATTATTGACGTTAATTTAAAAATGTATTTTTTGTCCATACTTAACCCAAATATACTACAAAATTATCTTTCTGTGGCAAGATCAACATTAATGTTTTTAGATAGATGAGGAAGTGTATTCAATTTACCTGGTAATTTTGGATCAAATTTGATTTCGGCACGAACAAAACCTGGAACAGTTTCTAAATATTTTTCAACAACGTTTTCGCCTCGACCTTTAATTTTTTCTTTAATCTCATCCGTCTTGATTTGAGGAAGTAAGTTAACTTCAACGAAAACATCAAAAGAATATCTTTCTTTATTAACTTCTAGTAAATCAAATCTAACGTTAATTTGATCACTTCTAAGAACATATCCTGAAGGAATTTGATCTTTCAATGAACTATTAATGAAATCAAAAAAATCATTTTCCTTAACAGCAACTCCTTTTGAATTAATGCTCAAATTAAGTTTAAGATTCAACGCCTCATCTCCGACTTTATTACTAAATACTCTTGATGAATCAGTTGCTATAAGTGAATCCTCAATAAAATATAAATCTTCTCCAATTTTATTCTTTAAATCATTTTTTGCACTTTCTGACAATTCGCTTTTTAAATCTTTAAGCAAGTTTTTCTGATCTTCTTCAGACACGGCAGAAATCTGTCTACTGGACCCACCAGAAAAGTTTGACAATGAAATTGCATCAACATCAGACTTTGGATAGTTTGAAACCTTAAATATTTCATTCTTCACAAGATTGTAATCTGCACCAATACTGGTTGCTGTAACATCGACGTTTGATTCTCCGGGTAAGCTTGGAGATATTGCTCCCGAGACAGAAGCAGAACTGTCAAGAGTAAATTGCAAATCTCCACTTGATAACAATATCGTTCCCGCAGAAAACCTAATAGAATTAGAGGTACCGTTTTGGATTTTTACAGTTCCTTTTGCCTTCTCTCCAATAGTTTTAGTTCCAGAAGTGGGTATAGTCTTCTCTCCTTCTTTTGTAACTTCAAGCACTTGTCCTGATATAATTCCTTCTGAAAAATTATTAGAATTTCCACTAGTATCTAATGTGAGTTTAATTTTATCTTCGAGTTTTTTAGGAGAAACATAGATTGTAACAATAGCTTTTGGCAATAACCACCATAACATAAATCCAACTATCAAAGTTATAATAAAAATTATTCCACCATAAAGTAAGTTCTTTTTACCTCCGCCAAATTTCATTTTTTGTTTGGGTATTTTATTAAAAACATTTTTTAAACTAAGAAGGGCTTTAAATGTTTTATCAAAAATATTGTTTTTCTTCTCTATGGGTAGAGTAACGTCCTCTTTCGCCTGAACGTGCTCAATCAAATTGTCTTCTTTGGGAATAACTTCTTTTTCAATATCCTCTCCAACAACAAATCCTAAATCTTCAGGTTTTATTGTATTATTTGGAACTGAAATGTTTTCAACATTTGACGGGATTTCTTCACTATCTTTTTTAACAGTCTCAATTTTATTTATGTTTGATATTTCCGAAGCACCTGCAAGAGCAGTTGCTGTTATTTTTCGTTCAGGGCTAATTATTTCAATCTTGGGAGTGTGTAAAAACTTTATTTTTTCTCCCTTCTCCCAATCATAAGAAAGTAAATTCTGTTTAATTTCTTCTAATTCACCTTCCTTACCATCATAAATCAAAAACCTTGATGGATATGAATCGTTTAATCCAAATCTAGTCAAGCCTTCAATAACATCGTCTGGAATTGACACACTTCTTGCAACAGTAGTTGTACCAATCAAATTCCCAAGTTTAAAAAGACTCACTTCAATATTTTCTTCTCTTGTAGCTATGACAATTGCTGACAACGGTGACCCTTCCTCTGATTTTATAAGATGAGCGATTGCTTCAGACAAGACAACAAATCCAGAAGGCTCTAAAGATAATTCACTACATATCTTTTTAATTTTTTCGATATATTCTTCTTTTATTTCTCCGTTTTCTACCCATTTACTACTTACTCCAAAAACAGTTTTAGAAGGTTCACCAATATTATTTGGAAGATTTTGGACAGCTGAAGACAGCGAAGCATCACAAGCATTAATTAATTCTTCATCATCGATCCAGGAAGTTGGGTTACTAATAGATACAACTTGAGCTTTATCTTCAATAATTGTCCAAATTGCAACCTGAATCAATCCGGGTTCTAATACTATAGCCCAGAAAAAATCTTGTTTAATTTTTTCCTTTGAAAAGAAGTCTTTAAGATCCATTTTAAGGCAGTACTATTTATTGGCTGCATAAATCCTGATAATTCCTGCACCAACTTTTTCTTGCTTAATAATTTTAACACGACCAATATTTTTTGTTGAGGAAACATGTGGACCACCACATACTTCTTTAGAATACCAATCTCCTTTAGGATCACCAACAGTGTAAACTTTTACTTTTTCTCCATACTTTTCTCCAAAAAAGGCCAATGCTCCCTCTTCTTTTGCCTCAGATAAACTTTTAGTCTCAAAAGTAACTGGTAAATCTTTTTCTATTTGTTCATTTATTAAATCCTCCACTTTTGCTAATTCTTCATCAGATAATTTTTGTTCATGAGAAAAATCAAATCGAAGTCTTTCTGAAGTAATGTTTGAACCTTTTTGTTGAACATGTTCTCCCAAAACTATTCTTAAGGCTTTATGTAATAGATGTGTTGCAGTGTGAAATTTAGTTACTTCTTCACTTGCGTCAGAAAGTCCCCCCTTAAACATTCCTACTGAAGTGCTTCTTGATAATTCTTTGTGTTTTTCAAATTCTCCTTCAAAAACTTTTTTATCTATCTTCTGTCCATTCTCTTCGGCGATTTCTTCAGTTAATTCCAAAGGAAATCCGTAAGTTTCATAAAGATAAAAAGCATTTTTGCCGTTAAGTTTAGAAATCTTTTCTATTTCTTTCAATCCTTTTGATAAAGTCTTTTCAAATTTGTTAATTTCTTCTTCGACAATTTCAACTGTATCTGCAGATTGAGAAAACTGTTTAATGGGTAGATATGTTTTATCTTTATTAATTTTATGGGCATAACGAACACTTCTTCTTATTAATCTCCTTAATACGTATCCTTGTCCTTTATTCCCAGGAATAATTCCTTCGGAAATAATTGCTGATGCCGCCCTCATATGGTCAGCGATAATCCTTAAACTCTTTGTAACTTCATCGGAAGAACCATATTCTACTAGATACTCATCTTCCAAAGATTTTATTGAGTCTTCATAAATATCTGTTTTGAAAATATCTGGTTGATTAATAACAGCAGCTGAAATTCTTTCCAACCCTCCACCAAAATCTACACTTTTTTGTGAAAGCTCTTTTAATAATCCATTATTTTGTTTTTCGTATTGAATAAACACAGAATTACCGATTTCCAAAAACCTTCCGCAATCACAATTAGGGTGACAAGGTTCTTTACTATTATTAAATCTTTTATGAAATCCGCTTTCTTCACCAAAGTCATAAAAAATTTCAGAATCAGGTCCTCCTATTTCTCCGATAGGCATTTCACTAGGAGACCCTGACCGACTCCACCAGTTTTTTTCAACACCGTAATAAAATATTTTTTCTTTTGAGACACCAAGACTTAACCAGGTATTAAAAGAATCATCATCACGAGGGATATCTTTTGTTCCTTCAAAAACGGAGAAATTTAGTTTTTCCAATGGAATTTTTAGTTCTCCTGTAAGAAATTCGAATATCCAACTTAGTTGTTCTTTTTTCCAATAATCTCCCAAACTCCAATTGCCCAACATTTCAAAATAAGTTGTATGACGATTATCTCCAACCTCTTCGATATCTTGAAGTCTTAGTGAAGGTTGATAATCAACTAACCTTTTACCATTTGGATGTTTTTGACCCTTAAAGTAAGGAACCAAAGGCTGCATTCCTGAAGAAGTAAAAAGTGTTGTAGAATCTCCTTCCAACACTAGAGGTGCCGGAGAAATTTGCACATGATCTTTGTTTTCAAAAAACTTAAGATATCTTTCTTTAATTTCTTTCGATGTCATGGCTAAATTATATCCTCAAGTCATGTATATTATCCAGAGAAGAAAAAAGAAGTTACCCCTGACCTTTTGTTTCCATTTTTTTATTTTTCCCAAACATCTCCAATACTCCTGTTAGTTTTTCGGGTCTTAAAAGCCCACCTCCTAATATTGAGTCTTCTAAGATTGAATTAAGTCTTTTAATAGCTTTTCTTAAATCAATGATAACTAAAAATACTTGGATACCCACAATACCCAATAAGAGAGTAAGGGTTATTACAACAACTATTAATAATGTTTGAACATTATCCATATTAAAATTCTGGTTTTATATTACGACGAATTAAGGTTTCTTTTCCAGACCTAGAAACTGCTTTAATAATAATTTCATTTGTTTCTTTTGTTATTTGAATCTCAACTTCAAAATCTCCTTCACTACTAGTCAATACTGGTTGATTATTAACTGTTATAACTGCATCACTGTCAGTTTTTCCAAAAACTTCAACTTTGTTTTGTTTAATTATTTGATTCTCTTCCGGCTGGTTAACAACTAAATCCGGTGAACTAATAAATCTTTTATATTGGAAAATCAAATATGAAGTTACTAGTAAAAAAGTAAATATAAATCCAATCCAAAAAGTAAGTTTTGGAGACCAGCTAAATTTGTCTGATATATCTGGTTTTGGACTAATTTGATCTCTTTTTTTTAATATATAGTCCCTTTTTAGCAAAGCTACTGATTTTCTTTCATCTATTTCCAAATACTGCGAAAGACTTTTTACAAAACCTAGTACTGTTGAATATTCTGGTAATTTTTCCCATCTGCAATTTTCAATATTATCAATAAATTCTTTTTTAATTTTTGTTAAATGCTCAATTTTTTCTAAAGAATATTTTTTAGCTAAACGCCTTTCTTTCAAAATTTCACCAATATTTTTCATTTAATTAATATCTTGAGGTTCTTTATTTTTTTGTGAGGTAGAAGCAAAAAACTCTTCAGCGTTTTGGATTATAACTTCTCTTGCTTTAGATCCGTCTTGAGGACCAACTACTCCTGCAGCTTCAAGTTGATCTATAAGTCTTGCTGCTCTTGCATAACCTATGGAAAGTCTTCTTTGTAAAAGTGATGCTGATGCTCTTTCATACTGGCAAATTTCTTTAACTGCTTGGTTAAAAAGTTCATCTACATCTCCTTCAATACCAGGAACTGGAGCAATCCCAGATTTAGTCATTTTTGTAACTTCTTCTGTATATTGAACCGGTATTCCTTGATTTTTCAAAAAATTAACAAGTTCTGAAATTTCTCTATCAGAAACAAAAGCGCCTTGAATACGAATAGGTTTTGCCTGTTCTGGAGGAAGATAAAGCATATCTCCTTTCCCTAGAAGTTTCTCTGCTCCTTGAGTATCCAAAATTACTCTTGAGTCAACTTGGGATGATACGGCAAAAGCAATCCTACAAGGGATATTTGCTTTAATAAGTCCCGTAATAACATCAACCGATGGTCTTTGAGTAGCTAGTACCATATGAATTCCAGTAGCACGGCTCATTTGGGCAATTCTTGTTATTGCATCTTCAACTTCAACTGGCGAAAAAAGCATAATATCAGCAAGTTCATCAATGAAAAGAACAATATAAGGAAGTGCCTGAAAACCACTCATTTCGTTATAACTATCAATATTTCTAGCTCCTGCTTGTGCAAATAATTTATAACGTCTGTCCATTTCAGCTAAAATCCATCTTAGTGCAGAAATTACTTTTCCTGGTTCAACAATAACAGGAGTTAATAGATGTGGTATTCCATTATAAGAAGTAAGTTCAACTCTCTTTGGATCTACTAAAATAAGTTTTACTTCAGAGGGTGAAGCACGAAAAAGAATCGATCCCAAAAAGGAATTAACACAAACAGATTTTCCTGAACCTGTTTGCCCTGCTATTAAAACATGGGGCATTTTGCCAATATCTGCAATTAATGCTTTGCCAGAAACATCAAGTCCTAACGAAACCGCAAGTTTTGAATGATTTTCTTTCATTGGATCAGATTCCATCATTTTTCGTAAAGGAACAAACTCCGCTGATCTATTTGGTAGCTCAATACCTACCAAAGATCTACCTGGAATTGGAGCTTCAATTCTAATTGTCCCAGTTGGGGCAGCTAAGGCTAAAGCCAAATCTCTTTCCAAACCGGTAATTTTGGATAATTTTGTTCCAAGTGCCACTTCTAAAGCATATTGAGTAACGGCAGGGCCCAAATTAACTTCAACCACCCGAGCAGTAATTCCAAAACTTTCAAGGGTTTTTTCAATACTTGAAGCATTTCCTTTTATATCTCCTCTTTCAGCTTTACCCGCTTCAGTCTCACTTAAAATAGATAGTGGAGGATATTTCCAAACTTTATCTTCACCTGGAACATTACTTACTAATTTTTGTTCCAAAGCATCTGTAGCAACTTTCGGTTTATTCTGTAAAGAATTAGGAGAAGCATTTGAATATGAAGGACCACCAGATACCTTCATTTCCTTCTTTCCATTTCCTTGAAGGAATCTTTTATCACCTTTTACATAAAAGGTTAGTTGTTCAAATAATTTTTTCAAAATTTTTATTACCTGATCAAAAGAGGTATTAAAAAGTATTATTAAACCCGTTATCAAAGTTCCAATTAAAATTATAAAAGCACCAACTGGTGTTACTAAAAGAGAGATTCCACCCCAAGAAGCTTTTCCGACAACTCCCGCTTTTCCCAAAAGACATAAAGAGATAAAAAATAATAAACTTCCTACAACCACATTGGGTTGACTTAAAGGAATTCGAATTTTTGAAAGCATAAAAGCAAATGAGATAAAAATAAAAGGAAGAAAGATTGTTGCCCAGGAGAAATTTAATACTAAAAAATCATTAAGCCTACTTAAAACCAAACCTTGTCTTGCGAATGAAATTAAAACTAAGGCTGCAAATCCAAAAAAAACCGTTTGACTAATTGAATAAACAGTAGCTTTTTTCAGTCTTAAATTAAATTTTCTTTTTACTGACTTTCTTTTTCTGGGCATAGTTAACTAAAACTTATTATAAACAAGAGATAAAATTCTTTAAAGAATTTAAACTTCGACTACAACTGGAAGGACCATTGGTCTTCTTCCAACTTCTTCAAAGAAATATTTTTCTAAAAAGTTAGTTGTTATTTCTCGAATTGTCTTTGCATCTACTTTATCTATTTTTTCTATTCTTTGTTTTAGAATTGCCCCAGCTTTTACCAAAAACTGCTTTTCTTGTTTTTCAAAAACGAATCCTCTACTAATTATTTCAGGTATGTCGATTAACTTGCCTTCATACTTATCGAGTTGCAATAAAACGATAGCAATCCCTTCTTTAGCAAGAACTTGTCTATCCCTTAAAACAACTTTTCCAACATCACCAATTCCCAATCCATCAACTAATACATTTTTAATATGTACCTTTCCTGAAATTTGGGCATTACCATCAGAAAATTCAACAATTTCTCCTGCACCCAATCCAAAAACATTTTGCGGTAAATAACCCATGCTTTGTGCAATAAGACTATAAGAATGCATATGTCTTACTGTCCCTCCAATTGGAATAAGATATTTAGATCTAACTAAAGAGAAAAGCATTTCAATATCTTTTTGACTTCCATGACCGGAAACATGAAGGTCTTCCTGCATATCGTAGTAATGAACCTCTACGTCTTTTTCAATTAATTTATCAACAACTGAATCGGTATTTGCTTTTGAACCAGCTGGGGCAGGATCTGAAGAAAAAATAACCACATCGTTCTCCGTAACACTCAAATAATCATGTTCTCCTAAAGCCACTCTATATAAAGCACTTCCAGGCTGGCCATAACTTCCAGAAATAATATACATAATTCTATTTTCAGGAATTTTATTGCTTTGTTTAACAGAAATAACTAAATTATCAGGATAGGAAAGATATCCTAGTTCCTTTGCAATTTCAGCTTTTCTTTCAATTGATCTTCCAATAAAAACAACTTTTCTCCCTAACTTTGAAGCAACATTTAAAGCTTGCTTCATTCTGGAAATGTTTGAAGATATTGTTGTAAAGTAAACTTTCTTTTTTGCACCTCTTACTATTTCTTCTATTCTTTTTTCAATTTCTCTTTCGCTTTCCGTATAACCCGGGTTTGTTGATCCTATCGTATCTGAAACTAATGCTAAAGGTTTTCCTGATGCAAGAAGAGCAAGTTTTGAAACATCAAATGGTCTTCCATCAACTGGAGTCCAATCAAATTTATAATCTGCAACATGGAAAACTTTTCCTTCAGGTGTATCAATTGCAAAACCCACTCCATCTGGAACTGAGTGGGAAGTTCTAAAAGGAGTTACTTTAAAGGGTCCGAAACTTAAAACATCTTTTTCTGGGTCAAAAATATTTACTTTTTTACCTCTAATTTTATAGTCATTAAATTTGTCTTCGATAAAACCAGCAACAAGTTTAGTTGCATAAATTGGTGCTTTTATTTTTTCTGGTAAGAAAGGTAATGCTCCAAAATGATCTTCGTGTCCATGAGAAATTAATATTGCACGAATTTTATGAAAATTTTCCTCCAAATAACTAAAATCTGGAATTACTAAATCAACTCCATACATATCAGAATCTGGAAAACCAACGCCACAGTCTACAACTATAATATCGTTTCCATATTCATATACATATAAATTTTCAGTAACGTTTGTTGTTCCCGAAAGGGCTATAAATTTAAGTCTATTCATATTTTTTAAACCAAAGTCATTTGATCTACAACTACTTTTGATTTTACATCTTTTAACACATCTGGAATTGTTAAAAAATCATTTTTTATCATATTCATGACATTTCCATTTCTTAAAGCAGCTGCCGGATGATACATCGGAATTACTACTTTATCTTTATCATTCCATTTTATATTGTTCACGCTCCCATGAACAGAACTAATAAAAACATTAGGAATAAACTTTGCCATTGAAAATCTTCCTAAAGTAACTATTATTTTTGGATCAATAATATTTATTATTTTATCAATATAAGGTTTAAACGCATTTATTTCTTCAGGTAATGGATCTCTATTGTTTGGTGGCCTAAAACAAACAACATTTGTCACAAAAACATCTTCGCGATTTACTTTAATCGATTGCAGAAGTTTATTGAGTAATATTCCTGCATTACCAACAAATGGTATTCCTTTCTGGTCTTCCCAATACCCAGGTCCTTCACCAATAAATAATATCTCAGTTTCAGGGTTTCCTTCTCCGAATACTAAATTGGTAGCACCTTTTCTCAAAGGCAAAGAGCTATCATTTTCCATTTCCTTTCTTAAATTTTCTAGTTTTTGTTCTTTATCCATTACTGAGGAAGAAACTCTTTAATATTTTGAGGTGTAATATTAAAAGTTTTCCCTTTCCCTTCTATTATCATATGAGCAATTTTCCTTACTATTCCATCAATGGTTCTTTCTAGAGTTCTAATACCAGCATCGTAACCTAAAGGTCTTACAATATTTGCCCAAACATCTTCTGAAATAACAATTGATCCTTCAGGAATGCCGGCAGCTTTTAAAGTAGAAGGTAAAATATATTTCTCACCAATAGTGATTTTTTCCATATCTGTATAAGAAGGCATAATAATGGGTTCAATTCTATCTAAAACTGCCGTAGATATACTAGTTGTATTATTGGCAGTTGCAATAAATAATACATTCGATAAGTTAACTGGATAATCAATATAATGATCAACAAAATTATGATTTTGTTCAGGATACAATAATTCAACTAAAACTCCCATAATTGATGCTCTTCCTTGGTCAGTAACTCTATCAATTTCATCGAGAAGAATAACAGGATTAATGCTTTGTGTTGTTTTTAAAGCTTTTATTATTTTCCCTGGTTCAGCTTCAGAATTCATTTTTGACTGTCCTCTTAAATCCAATGGATCTCCCATTCCACCGAATGGAATTCTAACAAATTGCCTTCCTAAAGCTTCTGCAATCGAATAGGCAATTGTGGTTTTACCAGTACCAACTAATCCAACAAAACAAAGGATAGGGGCTCTGTAAATATCTTCAATTTCTCCTTTTTCTTGTTTTAATTTCATAACTGACATGTATTCCAAAATTCTATTTTTAATTTCATCTAAGCCATAATGATGACTATCTAATACTTTCTTAGCATTAACTAAATCTAAATTATCTTGAGTTTTATTATTCCAAGGAACTTCTAAAATCCATTCAATATATTTATTTATCCTATCGTATTCAGGTAAAAAAGATTGTGAATCAGCAAGTTTTGTAAGTTGAGATAATCTTACTAATATTCTTTCCGAAAGCTTTTCGGGGATATTTGCATTCTTAACTTTTTCAATTAAATTATCAATTTCTGATAGAGCAGATGTAACCATATATATTCTTGTTCTTAATTTATCACGCGGAGATTATCTTGAGAAGTCCTTCTTGTTTCCCAGGAACCTACTAGTTGGGAAATGTGGTCCTGAAGATTTATTTCTTCCTGAAAATCTTCTCTCACTATTATTATTGTCAAATCTTCTTTGAGGAGCTTGTTTTTCCTTATCTTTTGAAGGATCTAAAAGCATAGATAAATTAATTCTCCCTAAATTATCAAATTCTTTTACACGTACCTGAATTTTGTCACCAATCTTTACAACATCTTCTGGATTTTTTACAAAACCTTCTGACATATCAGAGATATGAACTAACCCGTCTTTTCCAGGAAGAATTTCAACAAATGCTCCAAATGGTTGGATTCTCATAACTTCCCCTTCATATATTTCTCCTGCTTGAACTTCTTTTACTAAAGCTTCAACTTCACTAACAGCTTTATTAACTGCTTCAGGATCAATACCCGAAATATTCACTGATCCATCATTACTAACTTCGACTTGTGCTCCTGTTTCAGCAATTATTCTTTTAATTGTTTTTCCTCCTGGTCCAATTACTTCACCAATTTTTTCAACAGGTACTTTAACTACTTGAATTTTTGGAGCAAATGTTGACACTTTTTCTCTTGGAGTTTTTAGAGTTTTAAGCATTATGTCTAAGATATGAGCTCTACCAACTTTTGCTTGCTTTAAAGCTTGCTCTAAAATTTCTAATGTTAGATTTAAAGTTTTAACGTCAAGTTGAATTGCAGTAACTCCATCTTTTGTTCCTGTTACTTTAAAATCCATGTCTCCCATAAAATCTTCAAGTCCCATGATGTCAGATAAAACTGAGAATTTTTTCTCATCTTCAATCACAAGTCCCATTGCAATTCCAGAAACAGGAGATGTAATTGGAACACCTGCATCCATTAAAGATAAAGTTGAACTACATGTTGATGCCATTGAAGTTGAACCATTTGAACTCATTACTTCTGAAACCAATCTTATTGTGTAAGGAAATACGTCTTCTGAAGGAATAACTGGTTCAAGAGCTCTTTCAGCAAGTGCACCGTGTCCAATTTCGCGTCTTGATGGAGAACCAACTCTTCCAACTTCACCTGATGCGAAAGGAGGCATTGAATAATGGTGTATATATCTTTTTGTTTCTTCCCCTTCTGCTGTTTCAATTAATTGACTCAAGGATGGAGCGCCTAATGTAGCTACATTTAAAACCTGTGTTTGCCCTCTTTTAAAAATTGCACTTCCATGAGTTCTTGGTAATACCCCAACTTCGCAAGTAATTTGTCTTATCTCATCTAATTTTCTTCCATCTGGTCTTTTTCCAGAAAGAATATCTTTTCTTACTTTATCTTTAAAAATCTTTTCAAGAGCTTCGCCTGCAAGTTTTTGTTCTGCTTCATCAAATTCAGCCATAACAGCTTTTTTGACTTCCCAAATATTTTCTCCACCTTTCAAATCAACAAATGATTTAACCAACCCATCTAATCTTTCTTCAACTAGTTTTTTAACTTTCTTTTTAATTTCTTCTGTAATCGGATCTTCTGGAGTTACTTGTTTTTTATTTCCAACTTCTTTTGCAAATTCCTCAATAAAAGAAATTACTTTTTTCCCTTCTTCTTGAGCAAATTTAATTCCCCCCAATATCTTTTCTTCTGAAACTTGTTTTGCTCCTAATTCAAGCATAACTATTGCTTTTTTTGAACCAGAAACAATCAAGTCAATATCCGAATAAATCATTTCTGAAATTAGAGGATTAACAAAATATGAATCATCTTTCAAACCAATTCTAAGAATTGAAACTGGTCCGCCCCAAGGAATGTCAGATGAAGCTAAAGCTGCTGAAACGGCAATTGAAGACACTATTGTTGGATCATTTTCCAAATCAACCGACAATACAGTTACAATAACTTGAACATCTTTTTTATAGGTTTTAGGGAAAAGTGGTCTTATCGATCTATCTATTACCCTACCTGATAATATTTCATCGTCGGATGGTCTTCCTTCTCTTTTTACCCAACGGCTTCCTTTAATTTTTCCTCCTGCATACAGTTTTTCTTGATAATCAACAAACAAAGGAAAATAATCCAAGTTTGTATCATTAGGAGAAGCAACGACTGTTGCAAGTACGACAGTATCACCATATCTAGCTAATACGGCAGACGATGCCTGTTCAGCCAAGGTTCCTGTGGTTAGGGTTAATTTTCTTCCCCCTAAATCTATACTTTTTTCGATTTTTTTCATTAATTTATTTGTCTAATTTTAGATCTTTGATGAGTACTTTGTAGCGTTCCTCATCTCGCTTTTGAAGATATGATAATAGTCTTCTTCTTTTGGCAACCATACTTAAAAGTCCTCTTCTTGAATGAACATCTTTTTTGTGTTCTTTTAAATGAGAAACTAATTTATCAATTTGCATTGAAAGAAGTGCTATTTGTACTTCTGGAGATCCAGTGTCACCTTTTTCTCTAGCAAACTTTTTAATAATATCTTTCTTTTCTTCTTTTATTAAAGCCATAAGTGTCCTTTGGTCCTGATTATCAGGAAAACAAAGTAGTCGGTAAAATCCGAGAACCTTGTTCACATCTCAGAAAGGTATAATACCATAGCCAGAAGTAAAATACAAAAGCCAATTTTTAACTTACTGTGTTTCCTTTGTATATTTTTGGTGCTAACCAGTCTGGTGGAGTCTTTTTTTCCTGAACTTGTTTTTCTTCCAAACTAACTTCATTTTTATATGGTTTCTGTGGAATCGAACCAAGAGGATAATTTCCCCTTCTTTCATCTTTTTCAGAAGAAATTCTATTACCTCCTGATTTCATCAAATTAGCAATTTTCTGAAAAGTATCTGCTGTTACCTCAGGACTTTTAAAGTCTTTACTTGCCTCTTCAATTCCAGCTATTAAGTTCGTCGCAATATCAGGATCTATATAAAAATTTCCTTCTTCAATTAATGAAGTTACTATTTCAGAAACAGAGGAAGATGGTCTTGAAAAAGACATTAATCCATCGTGTTCAATACCCCTTGTTCCTATATGAATAAGTTTTGAATTAGAGCAATCTTTTGATGTAATTAAAGGAAAATGGGAGATATTTCCTCCACCTATTAAAATTACAGTGTCTGCTGAAATTCCTGAATTATAAATTTCAAGTTGTTCCTTTTTTGGTGATAAAAATCCGGGTTTAGGAATAACTGTTAATTTGAATTCTCCGTTTTCAATATCATAACTTACTCTTTCGATGTCACTAGCGTTGTAATCAGGAAACTTAATTGTTAAGTTTTTATTACCAAGTTCAGTTGAAATTTTATCGATTGCAATAAGCCGATTGAACTCAACAATCATTTCAGCAGGACAGGAAATATTTACTTCTTTTTGTTTTTTTAAAGACAAATAAAGTGAAAGACCAGCGGCAACTTGATCAAAATATGGTTTTGTAGGCAGAAGAATCAAAATTGAATTTGCGGATTCGACAATTGAACTAAAAGAATTTTCCATTTTTACTTTGCGACCGATACTAACATATCGCCTTTACTAAAATCAAGCTGGGGAGCGAGTAATATTCCAAATTCTTCTCCTTGGCCGACTTCAGTTACTTCTAATTTTTGTTTTTTAAGAGAGATTGCTCTTACTTCTCCTAAATCTTTATCATTTCTCACTATTTTAAGCTTACTTTTTTTGTTAATTTTTCCTTGTAAAACTTTACAGCCAGCAATCTTTTTATTATTGAAAGGGAAAATATCAACAATTTCAGCTTTTCCAATAATTTCTGTTTTTGTGCCCTTAACCATTTCTTCAAGTGTTTGAAATAATTCATAGATCACTTTAAACGAATGAATTGCTACTCCTTCTGCTTCGGCAAGTTTCATAACCGAATTAGATATTTTTGATTCGAATGCCAATATTGTTTCTGATCCTGATGCTTTCGCTAAAAGTACATCTGATTCATTGACCTCACCTATCCCTGAATTAAGAACAACTACTTCTTTTGGAACCTGATTTAATATTGCTTCTAAACACCCACTGTTTTGAGCTTTTATTATTACCCCAATTTGATCTTTATTAATCTCTAAATTACTTTTTTCAACTTCCTTTTTTTCTGTACTTTCAAACACTGTTGAAAATAGTTTTGTACCTACTTCTGGCAATAAATCAAATCCAAGTATTTGAACCGGATCGCCTGGGAATACTTCTTTAACATTTCCCTTATCCGTTTTAAGATTTTTTATCTTTGCACATCCATTTTCCATAAATAAGGTTTCTTTTACTTTCATCGTCCCATTTCTTATAACTGCATTTACTAAAGGTCCACTTTTATCTTTTGATGTTTCAATTACAACAGCTTCTAATTCTTTTTTTGGATCTCCTTCTATTTCACTAACATCGGCTAGTAAAGAAATGGTTTCTAATAGATCATCTACTCCTTTACCTGTTTTTGAAGATACTTCTATCCAAGGAACGTCTCCCCCTCTTTTTTCTAAAAGAATACCTTCTGTTTCAAGTTGACCAAGTGTTGATTCTTTATTTGCAGTTTGTAAATCAATTTTGGTTAAAGCAACAATAAAGGGAAGCTCTGACGCTCTTATGTGCTCTATTGCTTCTTTTGTTTGAGGTTGAACTCCTGCATCTGCAGCAACAATTAAAACAGCAATGTCAGCAACTTTTGAACCTCTTGATCTCATTTTATTAAATGCAGCATGTCCCGGAGTATCAATGAAAGTTATTTTTTTACCAGACTTTGTAATTACTTGTGATGCACCAATACTCTGCGTAATTCCACCAGCTTCTTTTAAGGCTACACGAGTTTTTCTAATGTAATCCAAAAGACTAGTTTTGCCATGATCTACATGCCCTAATATAACAACAATAGGTGGTCTAATAATTTTTTTATTCATTTTATTTTTTTGTCCTCTGGAGGAATTACAAGGACTTTTGAAGTTTAATTTGTTAGATGTTTAAATTTTCGGATTTATCATTTTCACAATTCTTAAAACTTCATTTTGTCTTTTTTTCCTCTTTGGAAACTTTAACCTCTTTTTTTACTTCTTTTTTAGGTTTTTCCTCTTTGGCTTCTTCTTTTTCAGTATCTTTCTTACTTTTTTTGGAAACTAATTCTTCAACTTCAATTCTCCAACCTGTTAATTTAGCTGCCAATCTAACATTCTGCCCATCTTTACCAATTGCCATTGAAAGCTGATCTTCAGGAGCTCTTACTTTGGCTGTTTTTGTTTTTTCATCAAGAGAAATTTTTAAATTATCTGCAGGAGAAAGTGAAGCTTCAATAAGCTCACTTACATCATCACTCCAAGTAACAATATCCACTCTTTCTCCACCCAACTCATTGGTTACCGCTTGGACCCTTATACCTTTTTGACCTACACAACTTCCAACAGGATCTACTCCTGATTGTTCTGAAGCAACTGCAATTTTTGTCCTTGTTCCTGCTTCTCTTGCAATTCCTTTAATAATTACACTTCCTGAAGAAATTTCCGGCACTTCTCTTGCAAAAAGTTTTTCAACAAACTTTGGATCTGCTCTTGAGAGAATTATTTCTTTTCCTTTTGGTGTATCTTGAATTTCTTTAAGAAGGAACGTGATTCTCTGATTTAAAGATAAAATCTCGTTAGGTATTCTTTCCTCAACTGGCATTATTGCCTCGGTTCTACCTAAATCAACTCTTACATTTGGTCCATCAAACCTTAATACCATACCAAAAAGTAAGTTTCCGATTTTGTCTGAATATTCATCCATTACAGCTCCTTTTTCTGCTTCCCTGATTTTTTGATGAATAACTTGTTTAGCAGTTTGTGCTGCAATCCTTCCAAAACCTGGAGGAGTTACATCTTTTTTCTCTTTAGGTTTTTCTGTAGGCCAAGAAAATACTTTTGCCTCACCATTAACAGAGTTAATTTCAACCTCAAATTCCATCTCTTCGGTGTCATCACCACGTTCTTTTGCATCTCTTCTATAAGCTGCAATTATTGCTTGTTTTATGGTTTCTAAAATCACAGAAGCATCTAATCCTCGCTCTGTTGCGACAGCTTTTAATGCTTGTGCGAATTCTGTTCTAGGTGTTTGCATATTTTTTAAAAAAAATGGTGGGCAAAAACTCCCACCAAATATTCCCAAATCAAGGCAATTTTACTCTTAAAGCCTCTTTAAGTCAAACGTTTAATTTTAAAATCCTTCTTTTTTTAGACTATCAATAATTCTTTTTTGTTCTCTATTTAATTTTCCTGGAACTATAACAAATAGTCTCACATATTCATCACCCTTTTCTCTTCCGTAAGGACTTTGTACTCCCTTGCCTCTAAGTCTAATATTTGTCCCAGTTTGAGTACCTGGTCGAATTTTTAACGTCACATCATTATCAATTGTTGGAACTTTAACTTCACCGCCGAGAGCAGCTAATGAAAAAGGAATACCAAATTTTAAATAGATATCATATCCATCTCTTTCGAAAGCATCATGAGATCTAACGTTTATTGAAAGAATAAAATCATTAAAACTTATTCTTGATCCATCATCAACACCTGCAGGAATTTTAATTTTTCTTTTCTTACCCTCAATTTTAACTTCTTTTTCAATTCCTTTAACAGCCTCCATAAAATCAATGGTTATTCCATAACGAGGGAGCTGTCTTGCCTGTCTAAAAGGAGTACCTCCAAAAAACTGTTCGAAGATATCAAATGGATCTCCAAAATCAAAACCTGAAAATGGGGAATCCCCACCAGATGTGGTGTAGGTATATGAAAAGGGTCCATATTTTCCGCCTTGAGAAGATTGTCCAGGAAAACCACCTTGATTTGCAAAACCTCCTCCCGGAGTAAATGCTGCATGACCAAATTGGTCATATGCAGATTTTTTTTGAGAGTCAGATAAAACTTGATATGCTTCATTTATCTCTTTAAAGCGTTTCTCTGCTTCTTCTTTATTATCTTTATGTCTATCAGGATGCCATTCTAAAGCTTGCTTTCTATATGCTTTTTTAATCTCATCGGCAGAAGCATTTTTAGAAACTCCCAAGAGATCATAATAATCAGATTTTGTTGCCATATTTATTATTTTAATAAAAAAGCCTCGAACCTGCCGAGGCTATATCAACACAATTTAAGAAAAATTATTCAACAACTTCTCCTTCTTCTACTTCCCCGTCCTTTTTCTCATCTTTTTTATCTTCCTTTTTTTCTTCTTTAGGAGCCTCTTTTTTTTCTTGAGATTGATACATTGCTTGACCAATTTTAGATAATTCTTCTGAAAGCTCCTTTGTAACTTTCTCGTAATCTTCTTTTTTAGAATCTTCTTTCTTAAGTACATCTTTAACTGCGCTAATTTTTTCTTCGACTTTTTCTTTTATTTCTTTAGGTGCTTTATCTCCAGCATCTTTTAATGATTTTTCTGCTGTAGCAACCATTGAATCAGCTTGGTTTTTAGCCTGAATTACTTCGGCTTTTTTCTGATCTTCTTCTTTATGTTTCTCTGCTTCTTCCTGGGCTTTTTTAACCTCATCATCAGAAAGACCAACTGCTCCGGTAATTTTAATATTTTGAGTTTTACTAGTTGCCTTATCTTTAGCAGTAACAGTTAAAATTCCACTGGCATCAAGATCAAAGGTTACTTCAACTTGAGGAACTCCACGAGGTGCAGGAGGAATACCATCTAAAACAAATCTTCCAAGAGATTTATTGTCGGCACTCATTGGTCTTTCTCCTTGAGAAACATGAATCTCAACCTGTGTTTGATTATCAGCAGCAGTTGAAAAAATTTCAGTTTTACTTGTAGGAACTGTCGTATTCCTTGGAATCATTGGAGTAGCAACTCCACCTAATGTCTCTATTCCTAAAGTTAAAGGAGTTACATCTAGTAAAAGTATATCTTTTACTTCTCCACCCAAAACTCCTGCTTGTATTGCAGCTCCAACTGCAACAACTTCATCAGGATTAACCGATTGATTGGGTTTTTTACCAAAAAACTTTTCAACAACTTCAACAACTTTTGGCATTCTAGTCATACCTCCAACAAGAATAACTTCATCAATATCTTTTAACTCAAGTTTTGAATCTTTTAGACATGACTCAACTGGCTTAATTGTTTTTTCAATCAGATCATCTACTAAACTTTCAAGTTTGGCGCGAGTCAATTTCATTGTTAAATGAACTGGTTGGCCGTTTCTTTGAGTTATATAAGGCTGGTTAATTTCAGTTTCTTGACTTGCGGAAAGCTCTATCTTTGCTTTTTCAGCGGCATCTCTTACTCTCTGTAAAGCTTGATTATCGTTTCTAAGGTCAATCGCATTTTCTTTTTTAAATTCAGCAATAATATAATCAACAATTTTTTCGTCAAAATCATCTCCACCCAAATGAGTATCACCGTTAGTAGCTTTTACTTCAAATACTCCATCACCAAGTTCAAGAATTGAAATATCAAAAGTTCCTCCACCCAAATCATATACAGCAATCTTTTCAGTTTTTTTCTTCTCAAGTCCATAAGCTAAAGCTGCAGCTGTGGGTTCATTAATAATTCTTTCTACTTTTAATCCAGCAATTTCACCAGCTTGTTTGGTAGCTTGTCTTTGAGCATCGTCAAAATATGCTGGAACAGTAATTACAGCTTTATCAACACTTTCCCCAAGATAGGATTCTGCATCTTTCTTTAATTTAGCTAGAATCTTGGCTGAAATTTCTTGTGGGGTATAGGTTTTTCCTTCAACCTCAACAACGGCCATTCCATCTTTACCACTTTTTATTTCATAAGGAACCATTTCTTCGGTTCTTTTAACTTCCTTATCTCCAATTCTTCGACCCATTAATCTTTTAATAGAATAAATAGTGTTTTTAGGATTTAAAATAACTTGTCTTTTGGCAACATCTCCAACTAAATTTTTTGTAGGTTCAACAACTGAAGGAGTTGTATTTTTTCCAGTATCAACAGCAGGAATAACTTTGGGTCGACCACCCTCCATTACCGCAACACAAGAATTTGTTGTTCCTAAATCTATTCCAATAATTTTGCTCATTTTGTTTAATTGTTCCTTTCTATTTTATCTCCATATACTTTAACTTTTCCATGTCTTAAAACTGGCCCGTCAATAAATTTCCATCCTGGTAAAACTAATTCCAATATTGTTCCCTTTTTACCCCCCTCACAGGCCTCAATCGCCTCATGAAGTTCTTCATCAAATATATCACCTTTTTTGGGTAATATTTCTTCTAACCTCTCATCATATAAAACTTTCTTGAAATCAGCAATTATAATTGCCAAACCACCATCTTTCAAATGTCTTTGTGCATTTTCCAAACCATCTAGTAAAGGCAATATTCTTGCGATGATTCTTTCTGATGAAAATTTTAAAAGTACTTCTCTTTCAATGTCACTTCTTTTTCTTAAATTATCATAATCAGCCAACGCTCTTGCAAGTTGGTTTTTTAATTCATCAACTTTTGAATTTTCTGTTGGCTTAACTGTTTTTTTATTTTTCATTATTTTGCTATCTCCTGAATTAGATTTCTAAAGTATTTTAGTATTGGAATTACAGTAGGATAACTCAATCTAACTGGCCCAATTACTCCCAAAGCTACATTTTTACCATAAACATTAAAATGGGTTGCAACAACTCCGACTGGTACAAATCCTGGCCAACCTAAATCTTCCCCAAATAATACATCTATAGGACTTCCCGATACTGCTCTATGGAAAAAAAGCTCAGTCATTTTATCTACCTCTTCAATAATTAAAAAAATATTAGAACAGGTTTCAATATCTGAAAATTCTGGACTTAAGAAGATATTTGAAAAACCTGCACGCCAAATTTTTCCTTCATCTGTTGCAGCAACTGCCAGATTTTTTGTTCTTTCAGCCAAGGCCTTTGTTGCTTCTTCTAACAAAGAGTCAAGATTTTTTCGTGAATCCCACACTTCTTCTTTTGTTTTTACTTCTTCAGTTAGACTCATTTGTCTTTCTTCCATCAACTGGTCGATATAAAACTTCATTGCAAAAGGCGTTGGAATTCGACCAGATGAAGTATGTGGTTGTTTTAAATATCCGTTCTTGGTTAGAACATTCATTTCACTTCTGATGGTTGCTGGAGATACCCCAAGATTATATTTTTTATCCAAGTTTTCAGACCCAACTGGAATCGCGGTCTCAAGATAATCATCAATGAGAGATTTTAATATTTGTGTTTGTCTCGCTGTAAGTGATCCTGCCATATTTTTATATTAGCAGTAGATTAACACGAGTGCTAAATGATGTCAAGTGGTTTTTATATTGACGATGTCTCTTTGGGGGGTTCAGAAAAAGGCTCTAATTCTTTTTCAGCCAGTTTTTTGTACTTTTTGGTCTTAAAAATTCTTTTCAAATAATTTAAGAAAAATGTAAGCTCTTCAGATTTTAACAGTAAAGAAGATAGAACATAAACCAAACTTCCTATTACTAAAACAAAAAAAGTTAATATCAATAAATTACCTGTATATCTTGTATCAAGTACAAATCTTTCAAAATTAATATTTTCTAATCCCTGTACCCTACCCATAAAAGATAGTTTTTTAACCCAAACAGATCTATCAAAAAACTTCAATAAAAAATACATTACCGACCCAGAAATTGCTGAAGAAATTATAGATTTAAACGCTGGTAAAAATTTCTTGACAAAATCCCCGTCTCCTATTTTTTTGATCAAAAATATATAAAGCAACAAAGACTGTAAAAATGAAGAAAAAGAAAAAGCCGCAGCTAATCCCCAAATTGGTAAGTGAAATACTTTAACTAATAATAAATCAACTATAATATTTATTAAAATCGTACTTACTGATATCAAAACAGGGGTTTTAGTATCATGAAGAGCATAAAAGCTTCTTGCCAAAATCGAAGAAGTTGCCTGGAAAATAATCCCAAAAGAAAAAGCAGAAAGCACTAAACCAGTTTGGACAGTTGATTCCCAACTAAAAATATCTGTTCCATAAATAAGTCTTACAATTGGAATTCTTAATACTGATAAAAAGGTAGCAACAGGTAGGATCAAAAAAAACATTTGTCTTAGAGCATTAAACAGAGTTTTTTTAAATTCCTCAATTTTTTCAGATTGTCTTGATAGAGTCGGAAGTGCAGCTTTAGCAATAGAAATTCCAAAAAGCCCAACTGGAAGAAGCTGTATTGTATTACCAAAAGTAAAATAGGTATAAGAAGCAGTTGAAATTAATGTTGCCAATGATAATTCGATTGTTTTTGCAATTTGTAAAAAAGATACTTCAATTAATCTTGGAAGAGCAAGTTTGCCAATTTTTCTAACTTCAGGGGTGATTTTAGTTTTTAAACTGAACCGAAAACCAAGCTTATACGCTAATGGCAACTGAATTAAAAAGTGCAACAAGGCTCCAATTAAAACACCTATCGTCGGACCCAAAAGACCAAGCTTGGGAGAAAAAAATAAAGTACCAAAAATTATTCCTAGATTGTAAAAAAGAGGCGCAATAGCCGGAACCAAAAAACGCTTTAGTGATTCCAGAACGGAAGTTAGGACATAACTAATAACAAAAAATCCTTGCGCCGCAAATAGAATTCTCGCAATTAATACAACTTGACTCCTATCAACTATTTCAAAGCCGGGAACAAAAATGCCATAAAGTTTATCGGCAAAAATAATGATAAAAGTAGCTAAAACAAAAAAGATTATTAAACCTATATTTGTTACACTACCAGCAATCTTCCAGGCATTTTTCCTTCCTTTTTGTAAAGATTTTGTAAAAACAGGAATAAAAGCAGATGAAAAAGTCCCCCAAACCAGTACTTCAAACAATAAATCAGGTAACCTGAAGGCAGCAAAAAACAAAGAAAGGTCGTTGGCATCAAAATAATGGGCTAAAACTCTTTGTCTTACTAACCCCAGAATTCTTGAAGCCACTATCATAATCATGATAATTGAAGCAGCAGAAAAAACTGAATTTTGCTTGGAAGAAAAAACGTTTCTAAATTTGTCTAACAGTTTTTTAAACATTTATTAATAATACTTTATCTTACTTGATACAAGAATTATTTTAGATTATACTTCGAAGCTAGCAATTATTGAATAATTGAAAATTATAAAAATATGCCAGTTACAAAAACAGCCAAAAGAGCTTTAAGGTCATCAAAAAAGAAGACTTTTGTTAATTTTGATATTAGAAAAAAGCTTGAAATAGCCATAAGAGATGCGAGAAAATCCAAATCTTTAGAAGAAATTAAAAAAGCTATCAGCCTTTCCGATAGGGCTGTAAAAAAGAATGTTATTCATAAAAATAAATCCTCAAGAATTAAAAAAAGTCTTTCAAAACTAGTAACTTTCAAAAAGAAACAATCTCCAAAAAAGACTAAAAAATAACTATTTTAAGTCATCTTTTCTACTACATCTAGCCTTGTGAGTATGGTATAGTGATTCATAATGACTACTGCCCAAAAACAGTCGACTGGAATAAATTTATTACCTCAAGAGGAATTTACAGCATCTACTTTGGGAAGAATGCTTGCATGGCTTCTATCAACTTTCAGGATAATTGTCATCTTTACTGAAGTTATTGTTATGGGAGTTTTCTTATCAAGATTTTGGTTAGATGCAAAAGCAAATGATTTAAATGAACTGTTAAGAAAAAATCAGGCTATTCTTGGAACGACAGCAAGTTTTGAAAATGACTTCAGAGACATCCAAAAAAAATTAGAGACTTTTTCAAAAGTTTCAGAGTTAAAAGTTAATTCTTCTAAATACATAAATAGTGTTAGTAATAATCTTCCTCCAGATGTTTATTTAACTTCTATTCAAATCACAGATAACTCTATACAAATGAAGGGTAATTCGGCAAGTGAAGTTGCTATCTCCCAATTTTTAGTAAATTTAAAAAAAGATTTTCCAGAAATAACTCTGATGGGAACTAATACTAATCAGAAAAATATTTCTTTAATAGAGTTTAGTGTAAAAATTGATATATCCTCGAAAGGAGAAAATTAAATGGCTTTAGGTTGGAAAAAGGATTATTTTAGGTACAAAGAACTGTTTCTTAAACTTCTTATTGTTTATAAAAAAAGGAATGATATTCGAATGTTTCTTGAAATACTTCTGTCACTCATAACAATAACTTTTTTTTCAATATTTGCTCTAAGACCAACACTTCTTACAATTTCACAGTTAATCAAAGATAACAAAGAAAAACAAGAAACTATAAATAGGATGGAACAAAAAATTAAAAATATTGCAACTGCACAAAGAATATACGATCAGAATATCGAAAAAATTTCATTAATAGAACAAGCAGTACCAAATACACCAACTCCAGAAAATCTTTTAAGACAAATCGAAGGGATTGCTTATTTAGATTCAGTAACAATAGTAGGTTCATCTGTAAATGAAGTTGTTTTAATTGGAGAAGAAAAGAAAAAAGACAACAAAAACGAAATTAAAAACCTTCCAGAAAATGTCAGCACCATTACTTTTTCTATAAACGTTACGGGTTCATATTTATCACTTTATAAATTTCTTATCGATATGGAAAATTCAAGAAGACCTTTTATCATCAACTCCATTAATCTAAACTCTTCAAAAACAGAACAAGAATCAATAATTGTTATGCTAATTTCAGGCCAAACACCATATATCAAAAAATGAAAAAAGAAAAAACTCCCAACATTGTTTCTCTAGCGATTTTGACCCTGATCACATCGATACTATGGATCTTCTTCAGTTTATATAGGGTTTTCACAGAAAAATCAGATATAAAAGTTCCTGAAGAAATACTTGAACCGCTTACGCCAAGTCTGAACGAAACAATAATTTCAGAGATTGAAAATAAAGTTTTCATAGAACAAAATCAAATACCAGATAATATAGTTGCAAAAGAAACAACAGTCAGTAAAATTGAAAGTCCGAGTCCTAGTCCAGAACCAGAACAAGCGACTGAACAGGTAAATACAGGAACTCCAGTACCAAATGGTACCGGAGGGTTAGAAGAAATATGAAAAAAGAAAGAATACCAACAATCATTGGTTTAGTAATTTTAGTTATTGGAATAATAACAGGTGTTTTTTTAATAAAAAGTCAACTAATTTTTAAATTAGGTGCATCACCTGAAGAAGCGCCTAAAGATGTAAGAATTTCAAACATTACCGATTCTTCATTTACTGTTTCTTGGACAACAGATAAAGAAACACTAGGTTTTGTTAAGTGGGGAAAGAATTTAACCAGTCTAGATAAAGTCGAAAACGATACAATTTCCCAAAAAGGTTTTACTCACTCTTCAACAATTAGATCTTTAAATCCTCAAACTGAGTATTATTTCAAAATAAATTCCAGTTCTACAGATTATGACAATCAAGGAACCGCATGGAAAATAAGAACTGGTTCACAACTTACAGAACCAGCTAAAAACATAATTATTTCAGGAAGTGTTCTTAACCAAAACGGCACTCCAGCAATAAATGCTTTAATAAATTTTTCTGTTGGTGGAGGAAGCCTTCTTTCCACTGTTACTTCTAAAAGTGGTAGTTATCTAATGCCAATATCTCAAACAAGAAGTAAAAATCTAGACTCATATGTTTCAATAAATGAAAGTTCTTCACTTATTGAAATTTCTGTAAATGCAGGTTTAGATGGAGTCTCTACTGCTCAAATATACTCACAATCTGCAAAACCTGCACCAGCAATTATTTTGGGAGAAGTAAATGATTTTAAAAATTTAGAACCTTCAAAAGATTCTGAAATGCCTGTAGCCTCTATTAACGTTCCAAACGGAGAAGTTATTACTCAATCGGGTTTTACAGTCGACAATAATTTAAGTAACACAAATTCAAAAACAGTTACTTTGGAGAGTCACTCTGAAGGAGAAATAATATCCACCCAAGATCCTGAGTTTTTTGGTAAAGGACCTGTCGGTACTGAAATTGAAATTCAAGTTGAATCAGAACTTCAAACAGATAAAGTTACAGTAGGAAATTCTGGCAATTGGAATTGGTCACCACCAGTGGGCCTTGAAGAAGGAACACATATAATTACTGTCAAATGGAAAGATGCTAATGGAATATTAAGAACTCTCACTCGAAATTTTGTTGTTTCAGCATCCGAATCACCTTCCTTTGTCTCTACACCATCAGCATCACCAAAACTTACATCAACACCAAAACCAACTACAACTGCATCATCTTCAGCAATTCCTAAACAACCAGTTTCCGGTAGCTTGACTCAAACACTATTACTATTTATTATGGGAATAGCAAGCATTTTGTTTGGTTTTATTCTCTGGAAACAGTCAGAGGTTTAATATTCTGCCATGGATAATCAAAATAATTCAAATAATCAAAATCCAATAAATCCTTTGGATTCAACTCAAGCAGTTCAAGACACAAAACCAGCTGAAGAAATCGTAAATATTAATACACAATCTACACAAGACCTTCCTTTACCAGAAGAAAAAACTCAAGAAAATGAAAGTCAAAACAATATGGAAACTCAAGGATTTCCACAAATGGACTCATCAACCCCTCCACCCCCACCCATTCCAACTGTAGAAGAAATTCCAAATGAGGAACAAGGAACAAATTCTCCAAATTTGGACATTCCAACTGTAATATCAACAGACAATAAGGTTAAAAATAAATTTGGTGGAAAAACTATTGCAACAATCTTAGGAATATTTATCTTAGTTGGAGCAATTGGGGCAGGTGTAACTTTATTGAAACAACAACAAGATGTTAGAGAAAAAGCTAAAGTGTTTGAGTGTGCATCTAATGATGAGTGTGGAATCGGAGAAAAGTGTAAAAATAATTTATGTGTTTCTGCAGTTACAAATCCAGCACCACAACAACCACAACAACCAACACCAGTATCGAGCACATTACCAAATGGAGTAACAGCACCCCTTACACCTGGTGGCTGTACAAAAGGAGTGGGAGATTTTACGGCAATAAGTGAAGGTAAAACAGTAACTGTAAATTGCTCTGATGCTGTAAAGGGAGAAAGAGATAGTTACGGTACAATTCAAAATTGTATACCCGGTTATTATAAATGTACTATTGACCCAACAGGCACTTATACAGTTGCTTGTTGTAAAGTTGGTACTGGAGGAACAACACCAACAACACCTCCATCTAATCCAGTTACACCATCTAATCCGCCTTCCACAGTCACTGCATCTTGCCTGAATATAAAGGCATATGATGAAAATTGGGCCACCTTAAGTGTTGATGGACTAAAAAGTTTAAAAACAGGAGATAAAGTTAGATTTACTGTTGCTGGAACTGCAACATCAGGAACGTTTAGCAAAGCCTTATTTACAATTAATACAGTGATACAACCAGAAACAACCAGTAAAAAACCTGGTACAGAAGAGTTTTACACTGAATATACAATCCCATCTGGAACCACTAGTTTCACAATTAATGCACAAATCTACCATTCAACGAAAGGATGGATTTAATTTATGAAAGATTTTTTCAAAAGTAAATTTGGAACAATATTAATATTAACAGCAACTATTGCCTTAGCGGGAATTGCCATCTTCACTGCTTTTAGGTTATACAAATTAAGACAAGAGGCAATCACACCAAATGCACCGAGTAGTGAACCTGAAGCAGCCAGTGTTTGTGGCTCTGCATATGGGCCAGGGAGTGGTTTAATTGAATGTGGAACACAGTGTTGTACTGAAGCTACCCAAGTATGTTGTTACAATGGTTGTAAATCAAAAAGTGTTGGTTGTACTTCACCAACTGTGATTCCTTCACCAACCGGCAGTGCTTTACCAACTTCTAGTCCACAAGCATGTCTTGCTTTAGCATTCTCTTTAACAACTGCTACTGCTACACCAATACCATCTGCAACATCAACTGCAACTGCTAATCCTTCAGGAGAACCAAATAGTTGTGGCGGAACATGTGGATCAAATTCTAACTGTAAATCTGGATTGATATGCTCTGGAGGATATTGTAAAAATTCAAGTTGTACTTCAGAAACTGACTGTGTGTGCAATGTTGTAACAACTGCACCTAGCTCTCAACCGTCACTACCGGAAGCAGGAACATCACTACCTTCAATATTGGGACTTAGTATGGGGGCAATATTATTAATAGTTTCTTTACTCTTAGCTTTATAAGATTATCTCCAGGAGGGGAACCAATAATAGCTTTTATCCAACCATAGTGGAATTTTCATTCCTGTCCAATGAGGATAAAAGTAAATAAACATTAATAATGCTATTAATAAAACTGGGGCGATTAATTTCTTTTCTTTTCTTAACACATATCCTGTTGCAATCGCCAAAAAAGGAAGAGAAGGAAGATAGTGATAAAAAAACATAATTCTTGGAGAAGCTGCCCATGGAACGAAAAAAATAAGATATGAAAATACTACCAATGCAAGTGTTTTGTTCTTATTTATCAAAGAAAAAATAAATGAAGAAATTACACTCACAAGACCAAACCAAAACACTACTGGATTTCCTAAATTGTAAATTCTTGAAACAAAACCTCCAATTTCATCTGTTGTAAAAAGATAGACTGGTCTAACATTTAAGGGCCATGTCCACCAAGAAGATGTGTAGGGATGGGTCGCTTTAAGTCTGGTATGATACCACCACATCTGTTTTTGCATTCCCCAGAAAATATCTAACGAATGGCCAGATAAAAACATGGGTATGTAGTTTAATAAATATACTAAGGGTGGAATTACTAAAAACCATAAAATTTTTAAATCAAATTTCTTCTTTCTTGAAAGCCAAATTACAAAAAGGATTGGTACTAACCAAATAGCCGACCATTTTGAAGAAAGAGCTAAGCCAAAAGATGTTGAAGATAAAAAATCCTTGTTTCTTAAAAAGAAATATATTGTCAGAAGGGAAAAAAACAATAAATATGTATCATTCATCCCAATTCTACTCATTGTTAGTGCCAATCCATCGAGTGAGAAAAAAGCTGCAGAAATTAATGCCAAAACCTCATCTTTAAAAAGCTTTTTAGCAATTAGATAAACCAAAAAAACAACACCAGTTCCAAGTATTGCTCCAGGAAGTCTCCAAGAGAATGAATTCTCTCCAAAAATTGACATCGAACCCCACATAAAAAGTTTAGCCAAAGGCGGATGTGTCCATTCATAAGCAAAGCCTTCTGGCGGGGTATTCCACCACTCCCAAGAGGCCTTGTTTCCGTGAAGCATCTCTTTCGCAGTAAAAGCATGATAAACTTCATCGAAGTATTCTTTTTCAGGATAATTTAAGCCAAACAATCTAGTTCCTAAAGAAAATAGAAGTATTCCTAATAAAAAGATAGTTACCAATCTCTTTTTTAAGACTATTTTGGGAAATATATCTTTTTTAACCCCAATTTTAATTTGTTTAATTTGCTTCCAAGTATTAATAATTCCAATTAGATAGTCCTTTCTTGTATTAGAAATAATTTCTTTCAAGAAAAAATAAAATAGTCCAAGATTAATAAAAATAAAGAAATATATAAAAAATTTAGGGAAAATTTCTTGATAGTCGTAAGTGATCCAAATATACGAATAAAGCATATTTGCTAAATAAGTAAAAGATAAAAGTACATAGGCGATTATTGTGTTAGGTAAAAATATTGTTGTTAAAACCAAAGGCGCAAAAATAGGTAACAAATGTCTTTCATGAATCCTTGTTAAAAAAAGGAAAGAGATCAAAAAAATAAAAGACGAAAGAATATATTTTTCTCCCTTTAATACCTTTTTCTTGAATATTGAAAATATAAAAATAATTGAAAAAGCTAAAGCGCCTAAAACATTTAAAGGAATCTTTTTAATATCTGATTGCCAAAACCCAAAAATGGCCCAAAAATTAAATGCATTTACACTTGTATATGGGTATTGATTGGCAGACGTTAACACTCTATCAAAAACAAACTGAAATAAATTTTTCCCTACTGGTAAAAAAGGCAAAAATCCTAACACAAAAACTATCGCTCCGGTCAATGAATAGATAGCAATTTTCTTAATATTATTTTTGCTTTTTAAAAGAAAATACAAAATTAATGGAGTCAAAAAAGCGACTTGAGGTTTTACTAAAGTTCCTATAGATAGAAAAACTGCAGAAAGAATAATATTTTTTTCTATTAGATATAAGGATAAAAGGGAAAATAAAATAACAATTGAATCAATCTGCCCCCAAAGAGTGGAATTAGATAGTATCGCTGGATTAAAAACATATAGAGAGGTAATTATTAAAGACTTTTTTTCAGTGACATACTTTTTGGCTATTCTATAAATCAAAAATCCTGTCAGCATGTCGGCAATTATTGCTGGAACCTTATACAACAATTCATCTGGTAACAATCCCCTTATTTTTCCTAAACCCCACAGAGTATATAAATAGCCTGGAAAATAATCAGACCAACCTAAATAATAATTTTTGAGTCCTTTGTTAACTAGACTTATACTCCATGCAATAAATGTGTTTTGATCTAGTTTTAAAGTTAGGAAAGGAGACAGTATAATTCTTATTAATAGACCAAAAAATAAAATGAAAAAAATCTTAGGCAAAAAGAAATTTATTTTTCCAATCTTAATTTTCATAATTACCTTAGTCGTATATTATCTTACTTCAGCAGGAAAAACTCCATATGACTATTTTACCCGACTTGCAGCCTCTTTTCTTCAGGGAAAATATTATCTGACTGAAAACCCAGCCTGGCTAAATGAGTTAATACCGGCAGGCCGTGGTAAATATTTTGTAGTATACCCACCAATGCCTGCAATTCTTGCTATTCCTTTTGTTTTAACCTTAAAAGATATTTTCCAACAACAGTATCTTGCACATCTATTGGGGGCAGGAATTGTATTTTTAACAATAAAGCTTGCATTGCAACTAAAAAAAGATATGAAATTAGCAATTTGGTCAGGAGTATTAGTAGGCTTTGGAACAATTATCTGGTATCTTTCAGCTACAGGCTCTTCCTGGTACTTAGGACAAGTCACGTCATGCTTTTTTTTGATGGCTGCATTAAATGAAAGTCTTGGTAAAAAAAGACCTTTCTTAACTGGAATGCTTTTGGGAGCTTCATATCTTTCGAGACTTACAACAATTCTTTCTTTTCCTTTATTTATTTATTTAATAATGGGCAAAGAGAGAATTAAAAATATTACAAAATTTGCTCTTGGAATCTTACCTCTTGTTTTAATTAATTTTTCTTACAACTTTATAAGATTTGGAACAATATTTGATAAAGGTTATTTATTAATTCCTGGAGTTTTGGATGAAATCTGGTACCAAAAAGGATTGTTTAATTTATCTTATATACCCGCACATTTAAAAGTTATTTTTGCATCTTTCCCTATTATTAAAAAGGAATTCCCTTTTATTATTCCTTCTTGGGCAGGACTTTCAATTTGGATTACAACTCCAGCTTTCTTATATAGCTTTTTCTCTGATATAAAGGAGAAAGTTGTACAAATATCATGGTTTGTAATTGCCTTAATCAGTTTAGTAATTTTTTCTCACGGAACAACAGGTTTTGCGCAATTTGGTTATAGATTTGCTGTTGATTTCTATCCTTTCTTAATTTTCTTAACCATAAAAGGAGTAGCAAAAGGAAAACTTCAAAAACACCATTGGATACTACTTATTATTAGTATATTAGTAAACTTCTGGGGCGTTATCTGGATAAATAAATTTGGTTGGGTTTCCTTCTAAAATGAAAAAATTAAAATTTAATAATATTTTAATATTCATTCTTTTTATTACTATTTCAATTATTTTTACTTTTCCTTTAATTCTTCATCTTAAAGACAAACTCCCTGGTTGGGAAATGGATAGTTTAAACTACCTTTGGAACATTGATACTTTTTGGTTTGAACTATTTAAAGGTAATAATCCCTTTTTTACACAACGAATTTTTTATCCACTGGGAACTAACCTTTTATTTCATACCTATGCTCCTTTTATTTCCCTTTTAGGTTTGTTTTTTTTGAATAAATTAGTTTTATATATAAATCTTCTTATCTTAATAAGTCTAGGTTTAGCAGCATTTAATACTTTTCTTCTTACCCATTACTTAACAAAAAATTATATTGCTTCTGTAATTGCTGGTCTTTTTTATGGATTTTGTCCCATTATGATTTCTTATATTTGGTCTCAACATTATTACTTTTTATTTGCCTCCTCTTTAATGCCCTTGGGGATTTTATTTCTTATTAAATTATTAAGTGAAGGGAAAAAACTATTATCTTTAATAATAATCTTTTGGATAATGTTTTTTATCGATTATTACACCACAATTATCTTCCTCATTTTATGTCTAGTAGTAGCAATCTCTTTTCTTTTAAAGAAAAATAATAATTTTATTGAAATATTTAGAAAAAACACATTTAAATACTTAAAAATTATTTTATTAAGTTTAATAATTCCTGGAAGTGTATATTTATTTATTTTTACAAAAACATCTAGAAATTATCCAAATATTAGTCAGCCAAATAATTTTTATCCAGGTTATTGCAACGCAAATCTTTTAGGATATGTTACTCCAAGTCATTTTAACCCTGTCCTTAAAAACTTTAATCAATTAATTAATAAGAAATATGATTTTAATTTGAACTACGATACTCCGTCCTACTTTTTAGGCTGGATAACTCTATTAGTCTTAATATATTTAATAATTAAAAATAGGAAAAACTGGGCAGTAATTACTTTTATTATTTATGGATTAATAATATTTTTACTGTCTTTTGGGCTCAATCTAAAAATCGGAAAAGCAATTTATTACTCGAATTATCTTCCTTTTAATTTCTTTAATAAGCTTCCTTTTATGAATCTCGTAGATTGTCCCTTAAGATTTCCAGTCGGAATCAATTTAGCTATTTCGGTAATACTCGCTCTGGGAATCTCAAAATATTTAATGAATAAAAGAACCAAACATAAGTTATTTACCGTTTTTATTTTTATAATTATCTTTTTTATTGAGTACGGGTCACATAATATGCCTATTCATTCCTTGGAAATACCATCCGTATATAAAGTAGTCAAAGAATCGTCTAATCAAAAGTCAGTGCTTGAACTTCCTTCAGGAATTACAGAAAGCAAGGGTGGATTTGGATATGACTGGTCAATAAATGCATTGCATCTTAAACAACTTTATTGGCAAATATATTATAAAAAACCAAGAGTGGGAGGATACACATCAAGATTGTCATCATATCAATATGATTATTACAAAACCACTCCTGTAATTTCAGATCTTTTCCAAATGACAAATTTAAATGGGAAATGGCCAAATAAAATTTTTGGCGATTTAGAAATAAAAGATTTTATCAATAAATTTAACATTGGATTTGTAGTTCTTTCCCCCAACTCAAGACAAAAATATTTCTCAGAAGTAGTTGAAAATATTTTTAAAGAAGAAATAGATTCTGTAATTAAAGAGGAAAATTACATTCTTTATATTCTAAAGAGGGACTAATTTAAAAACTCAGTGATCCATTTTTGAACACTCTCCCAACTTTTCTCTTTTGAAGTAAAAACATATTGATTGTCATATTTGGAAGATATTGGTGGATTAATTAAAAAGTTTCCAGGAATTACCGATGATTTTACATTCATTCTTGCATCTAATATTTTTCTTGCAATTATTACACCGGATGATTCATTAATATTTGTTTCTACGGTTTCTTTTAATACATTCCATATTCCCCATATTTTCTTTAGATTCAATATTGTTTTAATTGAAAGAACTGTATTTTTAACAGCAACAATAATTTTTTGTTGTCTTTGTTCTCTAGCAATATCTGTTCCCTCGTCTCCTTCGGCATTTCTAGAACGAACATACTGTAAAGCTGTCTTTCCATCCATCAATTGATTTCCTTCTTTGAAGGTAATTGTTTCATAACGACATTTATATGTTCTATCTCCTCCACAAAGGTCATTTTCTTTACCGGCGATGGGATATTTTCCATCAACAAAACTTTTTTCTACGTTTACTTCTACCCCACCTAAAACATCAATTATTTTGGTAAATGAAGAAAAATCGAAAACCACAACATAATGAATGGGCTGTCCCACAATTCCTTCAACCAAATCTTTTGATAGAAGCATTCCATCGTTGTTTTTCTGTTTTCCCCAATAGTAGGCACTATTTATTTTTGCTCTTATCTCAGGGATCCAAATGTCTCGAGGAATAGAAATTAATCTAACAGATGGATTGCCAAAAGAAATCGAAGTAAACAATATTGAATCAGTCAGATCTGGTGCAGTATATCCTTCACCACTTTTGCCTAAAATCAAAATATTAATTTTTTGGTCTGTTACTTTGACCTTTGAAATAGGAGTGAATATAAAATCCGAAAACAGTCCTAAATAATTTTTTACGTAAATTCCGTCAATCTTTCTATTCGTAAAAAAGAACATTAACGACATTATTAGAATTGTTACGAAAACAACTAAATATTTTATAGATCGCTTATTATTTTTTTTAGAAACTGTGGGTTTTTGCTTGAGATTTACCATGCTAGAATTGTTTTGTTGCTCAAATTTAATATCTAATTTTTTCGGCATATGCCTATTGTATTTCAGGAAGAAAATCTAAACAAGCTCCTTTCAGAACTTAACCCTCAACAAAAAGAGGCAGTTACCTTTAATGGGAAATTACTTTTGATTCTAGCGGGGGCAGGAAGTGGAAAAACAAAGGTGCTGACCCACAGACTTGCATGGATGATAAACCAAGAAATCGCTAAACCTGAAGACTGTTTGCTTCTGACCTTTACCAATAAAGCTGCCGGTGAAATGAAAGAAAGAGTAAAAAATTTAATTGGCCAGATACCTGGTTTTGCAGGTACTTTTCATTCCTTTTGTGCAAAAGTACTAAGAATAGATGGAGTAAAAATCGGGATTCCCAAAGGATTTATTATTTATAATGATCAGGATCAAAAAGATGCCATAAAACAAATAATCACGAATCTAAATTATGATGATCAAAAATTAATTATTCCTGCAATCGCTGCAACTATATCAGATGTCAAAAACCAAATGTTATCTCCCACACAATATGCCGAATTTGTAAAAAGTGATTTTCAAGAAGCAGTTTTTAAAATCTATATTGAATACGAAAAATTTTTGAAAGAGATAGGAGCCTTGGATTTCGACGATTTATTAATAAAAACTGTAAAACTATTTCAGGAAGACAAAACAACACTAAATAAATGGAAACAAAAACTGACTCACATATTTGTTGATGAATGGCAGGATACCAATAAAATTCAGTATCTATTAGTTAAACTACTTGTAACTCCACAGAGTTATCTCACAACAGTTGGTGATGCTTCTCAATCAATTTATTCTTGGCGTGGAGCTGACTTTAGGAATATAAATTATTTAGTTAGAGACTTTCCTAAAATAAAAATTATAAATTTAGAGCAAAATTATAGATCTACCAAAAATATTCTCGACGCTGCAAATTCGATAATCACAAAAAATATTTCTCATCCAATATTAAAGCTTTGGACAGAAAATCAAACTGGAGAAAAAATAAAAATTTATACAGCAAGAAGTGGATTTGAAGAAGCAAATTTTATTATCGATGAAATACAAAAATTGATATCTGATAACATAAAAAATACATATTCCTTCAAAGATATTGCAATCCTCTACAGAACAAATGCTCAATCAAGAGTTTTAGAAGAAGCTCTCCTTCATGCTGGAATTCCATATATTTTAGTTGGTGGAGTAAAATTCTACGACAGAAAAGAAGTAAGAGATGTAATTTCATACTTAAGACTATTGATAAATCCAAAAGATAAAGTCTCAGAAAAAAGAATAATTAAACTTGGAAAAAGGAGATTTGAAAAGTTTTTAGATTGGAAAAGCAGAATAACCGAAATTGAAAACCTTACTACTCTTGATCTATTAGACAGTACTTTAAAGGAAGTTGATTATCTTTCACTTTTTGAGAAAGAATCCGAGGAAAATTTAACAAGACTGGAAAATATAAAAGAATTAAGATCTGTTGCAACAGAATTTCCTGAAATAAATGACTTTTTGGAAAATGTTGCTTTAGTTGAAGCAGAAAAAGATTCAAAAGGTAAAATTACAAAAACACATAACAAAGATGCAATTACTTTAATGACTCTTCATGCAGCAAAGGGTCTTGAATTCTCAATCGTTTTTATGGTCGGAATGGAAGAAGGACTCTTTCCTCATTCCAGAAGCCTATTTGAACCGGGGCAGTTAGAGGAAGAAAGAAGACTCGCTTATGTTGGAATTACTCGAGCTAAAAATTTACTTTATCTTTCTTATGCATCTAAAAGATTATACTTTGGAGAGAACGTTTCAAATCCGCCAAGTCGTTTTATTGTTGATATACCTGAAGAGCTGTTAGAGAATATTGGTAGAAAGATTAATTTAAAAAATTTAATAGATGATTTAACTGGTCTTGACGAGATTGATGATATTAATTTCTAAAAAATAATGATTGATCAAAAAACATTTAACAAAATCTCCACCCACCCACTTCAAACTTGGGAATGGGGAGAATTTAGAAAACAATGGGGAAATGAAATTGTGCGTTTTCCTTTTGGACAAATCACAATTCATGAAATCCCCTTTCTACCATTTAATATTGGCATATTTGTCAAAGGTCCTAAACCAAACAAAAACCAACTCGACTCTTTAAAAGAATATGCAAGTAAAAATAAAATATTTTTTATTAAATTAGAACCAAACTTTGTTCCTGAAAATGAAAAACAAAAAGAAGAATTAATTAAACTACTTCAAAATGGAGATTGCATAAAAGGCAGAAGACTTTTTACACCCCAAACTTTTTGGATTGATTTAACAAAATCCGAAGAAGAACTTTTAAAAAGTTTTTCTTCGAAGACTCGTTATAATATAAGACTTTCCGAAAGAAAAGGAATTAAAGTTAAGGAAGATAACTCAGATAAAGCATTTAATAAATACTTAGAACTAACCTTCAAAACAGCTAAAAGGCAAGGATTTTATGCACATACTAAAAAATATCATCAGCTTATGTGGAAAATACTTAGATCTTCAAATATTGCTCACCTTTTGACTGCTTCTTATAAGGGAGAAATATTAACTACTTGGATACTTTTTACTTGGAAAGATTTTCTTTATTACCCATATGGAGCATCTAGTGATAAATATAAAAACTTGATGGCCAACAATTTAATGATGTGGGAAGCAATAAAATTTGGTAAAAAACTAAACCTTAAGATATTTGATCTTTGGGGAAAAGAAGAAGGAAAAGGTTTCACTAAATTTAAGGAAGGTTATAATCCACAGGTGGTTAATTTTATTGGAACTTGGGATTTAGTTATTAATAAACCAATTTATTATATCTATCGATTCATTGAAAACATAAGGTGGTTTACTTTAAAAAAATTCTCGTTTCTTAGAAAGAGATAATGAAAAAAATATTCTTCGAAACAAAAGATAAGTTGAAGCTTTGTGGAATTCTTGAAGAACCAAAAACAAAAACAGACAAATGTGTAATCCTTGCACATGGAATAACTGTTGATAAAGATGAAGACGGAGTTTTTATACTTTTGTCTAACCAGCTGTGCAAATTAGGTTTTGCAGTATTCCGTTTTGATTTTTCTGCACACGGTGAAAGCAAAGGGCAACCTATTGATATGACTATCACTAGAGAGGTAAACGATCTTGAGGCTGCAGTCAAAGAAATTGAGAAACAATATTCTAAAATAGCCCTATTGGGAGCAAGTTTTGGCGGTAGCATTTCAACCTTCTATGTAGCCAATAATCAAGAAAAAATAAATTGTTTATGTTTATGGAATCCAGTTTTAAATTATGATCATACCTTTATTAACCCCACACTTCCATGGATTAAGGAAAGAAAAGCACATATGTTTAAAGAAATCCAAGAAAAAGGATGGACGACACTTGGTAGTAAAAAATTTATTTACGGAAAAGCGTTATTTGATGAAATGATTAAACTCAAGCCTTTTGAATCTTTGGAAAAAATAAATATACCTACTGAAATTATTCATGGAGATAAAGACACAAAGGTTCCGTATGAAGATTCACTGAAATACTCTCAAAAATTGACTAATGGGAAATTGATTACTATAAAAAATGCTGAACATGGGTTTCATGAATCTTGGGAATCAAAAATTGCGATTGAGGAAACTATTAATTTTCTTAGTAATTATTTTAAATGAAAGATATCCGTCAGACGCAACAATACACGAACTATCTTCAAAGAAACGGATGGATTATAGAAAACGATAAGTGAAATTATATTTTTATAAAAAAACTTCCGATAATCGGTACCATTATTAAAATTCAAAGACCAGAATTTATTAACTACAAAAAAATTAATGATTTAGTAAAAAAATATAAAACATTCCAAATTGTAATAGAACCGAAAAATGATTTTGATATAAAAAATCTTACTCGAATGGGTTATAAAATTTCCAAATCCCCTTTTCTTCCTACAAAAACCTTAAAAATTGATTTAACAACTTCAAAAGAAAAAATTATTAATAATTTTAAAAAGGATGCAAAAGGAATTATTAATAAAAATTCGAAATTGAAAGTTATAAATTCCCATAACGACATTCAAAAGTTTAGAAATTCTTGGAAAAAGTCTGTCGGTCTTAAAAGATATGTCCCTTCACTTAAAAATCTAAAATCGCTAAAAATATCTTTTAAGAAAAATTGTTTCTTTGCGCTATCTGAAACAAAAGATGCTGGGGCAATATTTTTAATCTCTGATAAAACTGCATATTATTGGCAAGCATTTACAAATAAAACTGGAAGAAAAAACCAAGAACAATATGAAGTTGTTTGGGAAGGAATTTTATGGGGTATAAAAAAGGGAGCAAAAGTTTTTGATTTTGAAGGAATTTATGATGAAAGATTTCCGAATAAAACTTGGTTAGGTTTTACACATTTCAAAAAAAGCTTTGGGGGAGAAGAATATAAATATCCTGGTTGTTTTATTAAAACTAGAATGTTTACAATAATAAAATGAGTGCGATTCCAATTACTACTGCTTTAATTAAAAATAAAGATAATAAATATCTTTTGGTTCAACAACAGTCAAGAGATTATGGAGAAATGACCTATCTTTGGTATCCACCGTCTGGTCATCTCGAAAAAGGAGAAACTTACAAAGAATGCCTTATAAGAGAAATGAAAGAGGAGCTTAATATTGATATAAAACCAATAAAAGAAATGTGTGTTACCAAAGGAGATATTAAAGACTATATCGTCCATTGGTGGGAATGCAAATTAATTGGAGGAACAATTCAAAAAGATTCAACAATAAAAGACTTTGGATATTTTACAAAAGAGGAAATCAAAAAACTTAATCTTTTTCCACAAACAAGAATATTCTTTAATAAATACATCTGGATATGAAAAAAATTGAGAAAAAATGCTGGTTGGAATACTTTGAAAAAATTCTTTCTGGAGAAAAAACATTTGACGTGAGACTTGCAGATTGGAAATGCAGTGTTGGTGATATTTTGGTTTTAAATGAGTGGAATCCAAAAACCAAAAAGTTTACAGGAAGAACAATAGAAAAAAAGATAACCTACATAGCAAAAACCAAAGATTTTAAGTTTTTCAAAAAAGAAGAAATTGAAAAGTATGGATTTCAAGTAATAGGATTTAAATAATTATCCTTCCACATTACAAAGAAGTTTGTACTCACAATCTTTACAAAGAAAATTTCCAGAACAAGCGAATTCTGATTTCTCGATTTCATCTCTAACTTTAAATATCTCTTCTTTAGCGTTTTCCAACTGTTCTCTTGTTCTTACAGTTGTAATTTTTTCTTGCTCATCTAAATAATATAAAGATAATTTAATTTGATCAGTAAATTTGGTAAACGGGTCTTCTGGAATCTCAGTTGCAGCAATTCCGTAAAAGGAAAGTTGTAAATTTTTATCAACTTCTTTTTGAGAAGGAATACTTGCACCAGTTTTGTAATCAATAATTTCAATTGACCCATCAGGCAAAACGTCTACTCTATCAATAACACCACCAATTTTTAAAGGTTTTGTATTTTTATCTCCAAACCGTAAAGGAATTGTAAAAGGTTGTTCTAAAGCAACTGTTTTGTTTTTTGGATTAAATCCTTCATGCAAAAATCCCTCAAGATATAACTTACCTTTCTCATAAAACTTTTGTTCGTGTTTTATTGTTTTAAATCCTTCATTCACCCAATTATTTTTTAAACACTCCAAGATAAATTTTTCTGTTGGTTTTTGTCCAGACGCAACCGAGTTATAAAAATTTTTTAGTGTCGCATGAATAGATGTTCCAAAACTTTGCGATGCTGAATGAAGAGTTGGGACCTTAAATATATATCTTAATTTATAATGAAGAGGACAAGTTTGGAAAGTATTTATCTGAGAATATGAAAGGTAATTTATTTTTAGTGGAATTTTAGTATTTTTTAATTTTTCTTTCTCTTTTTTTGAAGAGTAATCAAGAAAAGTTAATTGTTTACTATCTATAGTCTTTTGTTCCGATGAAATTAAATCATCTCCCAAAGATTCAAAGATAAAAGGTGAGAGGTTCTTTTCTCTTTTACCTTCTCCATAATAGTCTGCTCCTGTTAGAAAAAGCATTTCTTTAGCCCTAGTCATTCCTACATAAAAAAGTCTTCTCTCTTCTTCTAAGTGATAGTCTCCTACTGGTAAAACTTCTTTAATGATACTTTCAGGAATTGGAATCTGTTCTCTTCTTTCTAAAGAAGGAAATCTTTGAGAAACAAGATTCACTAAAAATACAACTGGAAACTCCAGTCCTTTTGCAGAATGAACAGTTAAAACATTAACTGCATTTACGTTTGTCCAATCATTATCAATAGCTAAGGGAGACTCTCCCAACTCGGTTGAAAGCTCTATCCAATCTACAACCGAGGACACAGTTGCATCTTCATGGTCTATTTCATAAGTCTTTAACTTATCAAAAAACTTCGAGATATTATTTGCCTTTTTTTCTACATCTGTAGTGTCCGGATTTAATAGTTGGGTTATAAGACCAGTCTCTTCTAGAAAGTAATATAGAAGTTGTCCTGCAGTTTCTTTTCTAATTAACTTTAAATGTTTATTTACAATACTTATTAGTTTTTTTATTTTTTCTTTTGACTCATTTTTTATTGTTATTTCATCAATTTTTTCGCAAGCTTCAAATAAACTTAAGTTATATTTTCTTGCGTAATTTCCAATTGCCGCCAAATCACGAGCAAAAATATCAAAATAATCCATTGACAAAACTCTGTACAAAGAAACTGAATCACTAAAATCATATAAAACTCTTAAATAGGAAACTAAGTCAAGAACTTCTGATTGTTTAAAAAGTCTACCTGGACCTAAAAATTGATACGGAATACCCTTTCTTAAAAATGCCCTTCCGAAAGGCTCAGAGTGATTGTTGGCTCTAACTAAAATGGCAAAATCTTTATAGTTATATTTTTTATCTTTAACAAGTTCTTCAATTTTTTGTACCACCTGATCTGCTTCATTTTCCACTCTATCAACATGTATAAATTTAATTGTTTCTCCATCTTTCTCTACTTGTGAAACAAGCCTTTTATTAACCTTTTCAACAACCTCCAATCTATCCGGGTTATTGTGTTGAATAAGTTTATACGCTTTATTTAATATTTCTTGAGTAGAACGATAGTTTTTTGTTAAAACAATAACTTTAGATTTTGGAAAAGATTTCCTAAACTGAATGATGTTACTTACAGAAGCTCCCCTAAATCGATACACAGCTTGATCGTCATCTCCTACAACCGTAATATTTTTCTTATTATCTACCAAGATCTTCGCCAATTCATTTTGAGCAAAATTAGTGTCCTGAAACTCATCAATTAAAATATATTTAAATTGTTTTTGATATCTTACTAATATATTTTTTCTTTGCCTAAAAAGATTTAAAGTTTTTACAATTAAATCTCCAAAATCCAAAAAACCTTTTTGAACTTTTAACTCATCGTATTTCCTATATGCTTTTGAAAGTTCTTCAAATTTTGCAATTTCAAGTTTTGCTTCTTTAGAAAGTTTTTTTCCTTTATTTTTATTCTTAAGTTTTTTAAGCCACTCTATATAATCACTAGGAGATATATCCTCATCTTGAAGCCTCGAAAAATGCTGCAACATACCTGCTATAAATTTATTTGGGTTTCCCAATGGTCTAAAATAATCTAAATCAAATTCAAAAAAATGATCTCTAATAAATTGGATGCTTTCCGATTGAGTCATTAATTTATATCTTGGATCTAGTCCAATGTTTAAAGCTTCTTGTCTTAAAGTCCTATCACAAAAAGAATGGAAAGTTGAAATCCACATTTGGGTATACCCGTAAGGCATTGCAATATCTACCCTTTCCTCCATTTCTCTTGCAGCTTTATCAGTAAAAGTTAAAGCCAAAACTTCCTGAGGTTTTGCAAGTTTTGAAAAGATTAAATATTTTATCCTTTCTGTTATTACAGTTGTTTTTCCAGTTCCAGCACCAGCAATGATTAGAAGTGGACCTTCTTTGTGTTTTATTGCTTCTAACTGTTCTTTATTTAATTTTTTTACTTCGCTTGAATTAGTAGCCATTTCTTGAAGTATATTACACCAAACCTACTAGTTATTTAACTTCTCCTTTTAACCAATCAAGATATTTTTCGTTAATGTCTTTAACTTTTAAGGACATTATGCAGGGAAGATTATAAGGATGAATTTTCTCTACCTCTTTTTTGATCTCTTCGTATTTTTTATCAAGAGATTTGACAATTAAAACTGATTCTTCTGCATTTTCAATTTTATTTTCTTTAGGAGGCCAATAGTAACTTGAGAAAATTTTCGGGATTATATTGAAACAAACCACAAGTCTTTTTTTAAGTAATAAATTACCTATTTTTTTAGCAGTTTCTAAAGTATCACAAGGAATATAAACAATAATCATTTTTTGTCTAATAATTTTTCTTCTTTTGACTCACCCAAGCTTTGAGTCGATGAAATCTTTTGCCCAAGATGGGCAAAAGATGTAACTACACTTGTCATCATATTGTAAGCATTGTTTAAATGTTTTTGTAAGACATTTAAGTTATCGTCAACTTTTGAATAATCTTTTTGGATTGCTCTTAAAGAGCCTAATATCTCCCTTGCTTTTGCTTCAATTTTTTGTCCTTCGAAACTCATTAAAATTGCTCTTAAGTATGCATAAAAAGTTGTAGGAGAAACTGGTAAAACTCTTTTTGTTTGCGAATATTCAAAAAGATCCTGGTTATTAGCGACTTCATAATAAACAGCTTCACTCGGAATATACATTAAAGCATAATCAATTGTTCCCTCCTCGGTTAATATGTATTTTTTTGATATGTCATCAATATGATTTTTGACATCTCTTTCAAAACTTCTTTCAATAATTTTTCTATCAGCGTCCGTTTGAGTAGACATCATTTTTCTAAAATTTTCCATTGGAAACTTGGAATCAACAGAAATTATTCCTGCAGAAGTTTTAATGGCTGCATCAACCTTATCTCCGGATTTGAAAGTATATTGAAGATTAAAAGATGCTTCAGGAAGAAATTGTTTTAACATTTCCTTTAGTACTTGTTCTCCAATATTTCCTCTCAACTTTGGGCTTTGTAAAAATTCCTGTAAATCTTTCATTCCACGGCCTATCTCGCTCATCTCACCAACGTTTCTTTTGACATCAGAGATGACCCTGGCAGTATTATCCAATCTTTCATTCAACGACTGAGTGTTTCTTTGAAGCGAGTCCATAAGAATCCTTCTATCTTCCTTGGAACCTGTCTGAAGCATTCTAATTATTTCAAGGAGTTCATCTGAAGGTTTTTGAGCTTCTTTAATTTCTACAAGTTTTTTATTAATTAAAACTGCAATAACTACTAAAACCGCCAAAACAATTATTAAAACTATTAAAGGATCCATAACAGTATGTCATTTTAACATCCTCTTATATTAAAATGAACTATATGAAAGAGGATAGAAAAAATAGAATAAAAAACAGAAAAAATTTTCTACCAACATTAATTGTTACAATTTTCTTCTGGTTAGCTGATTTTGCAATAATTTATTTTATTGAACCAGATACTTTTGGAATAATTCCCATATTTTTTATCGTTTTGTTTCTTACACTACTTTTTTCCTTTGCCACAGTTTTTGCAAATACCAGAAGAGGAATAATAATATCTTTATCTTTAATAATATTTTTGTTTTTAAGATACCTCGGAATCGGAAACATACTAAATGCACTCCTGTTATTTGGAGTTGCAATAACTACAGAAATTTATTTCAGTAAACAGAGTTAAAACCAGGTTAAGTTGACAAAAAAAATCTCATTGTTATACTTTTGGCCACAATGAGAACATCAAGTATAAAACTTAATCCAATAATAAAAAATCAAATAGGAAAAACGTTTTCTCAATTGATTTGCGATTTTAAATCTCCAGAAGAAGTAGATAAATTCTTAAAAGTATTTTTTAACGAAAGTGAATATGAGACATTCATTAAAAGACTTGCTGTTGCCTATTGGCTCAAAAAAAACAGAAGTTATTCCAATATAAAAACCAATTTGAAGGTTTCAAGTGCAACAATTGCATCTATTCAAAATACTTTAGACTCAGAAGGAATAAAAATCGCCATTAAAAAACTAGAAGCAGATGAGTGGGCCAACATTTGGGCAGAAAAAATTAAGAAAATAGTAAAAGGAAAATAATAAATTCTCCACTTATAAACAAGCTTTTTAGCCTCACTTCGTGTAAAATAAACCTATGAACAAGAAATTCTACATTACAGCTGCCATTCCTTATGTGAACGCTAAGCCTCACATTGGCCACGCATTGGAATTTGTTCAAACTGATGCGATTGCCAGATTCCATAGATTCTTGGGCGAAGATACCCTCTCTCTTTCTGGTGGAGATGAAAATGCATTAAAAAATGTTCAAGCAGCAGAAGAGGAAAATAAACCTGTTCAAAAATTTGTTAATGAAAACACGCAGTTCTTTTTTGATTTAGCAAAAACATTAAATTGCCAATTCGATGTTTGGCAAAAAGGAAGTGATCAAAAAAATCATTTTCCTTCTGTTCAAAAACTTTGGAATTTATGTTTTGAAAACGGGGACATTTATAAAGAAAAATATGAAGGTCTTTATTGCCTTGGCTGTGAAGCATATTATTTGAAAGATGAACTTGATCAAAATGGAGAATGTTTCGAACACCCTGGCAGAAAACTCCAAATAGTTTCTGAAGAAAACTATTTTTTTAAGCTTTCTAAGTATCAAAAACAGTTAATAGAATTAATTAGTTCCGATAAACTTAAAATTATTCCGAACTTCAGAAAAAATGAGATTTTATCCTTCTTAAAAGAACCATTAAGAGATATCAGTGTTTCTAGATCAAACGAAAGAGCAAAAAATTGGGGAGTTCCGGTACCTAATGATCCTACTCAGCGAATATATGTTTGGTTTGATGCTTTAAACATTTATCAAAGTGGTATTGGTTTTGGTTGGGATGAAGAAAAATATAAAAAATATTGGCCAGCAGATGTTCATGTGATTGGTAAAGGAATATCAAGATTCCATTCAATTTATTGGCCAGCATTTCTTCTTTCAGCAAAACTTTCTTTACCCAAATCAATTTTTGTTCATGGGTATCTAACAGTTGACGGACAAAAAATCTCAAAAACGGTCGGCAATGTTGTTGATCCAATTCCTTTAATTGAAAAATATGGTTCAGATGCAGTGAGATATTATTTGTTAGCAAAAATATCTCCTTATAATGATGGAGATTTTTCAGAAGAAAAGCTAAAAGATTCGTACAACTCAGATTTGGCAAATGGTCTTGGAAATTTAGCAGCTAGAATTTCAAAACTAGCTGAGAAAGATAATATAGAATTTGGTCTAAATCCTAAAGGTTACGAAATTAGTAAACCCGTCATTACATTTCTCAATGATTTTAAATTAGATGAAGCAATCAACACGATTTTTTCCAAGCTTAGAAACATCGATAAAGAAATTAACCAAAAAGAACCCTGGAAACTGTCAGACAAAGATTTAAAAAATACTCTTTCTCCTTGGATAGAAGAAATTCGAATAATAAGCCAAGAACTTAAAATATTCTTACCAGATGCTGCCGAAAAAATTGAAAAACAATTTTTAGTAACAAAAATCAAATCTGCCGCACCCTTGTTCCCTCGAATTTAGAAATGTTTAAAAAATTTATTTTAAAAAATGAGAAGCTTGTTTTGAGGCTTTTGGAAATTCTTCCTGGTTTTGTCTCTTGGAATATTATTCTTTTCCCTTATTGGGGAATAATACTCATACCAAATGTGGTCGCCTATTTTATTTTAATATTTAACATTTATTGGTTTTATCAATCCTTACAACTTGCCATAGGTGCAACAATCTCTCACTTAAAAATTCAGGCTTCAATGAACTACAACTGGTTAGAAGATTTAAAAAGCTTTCCTGATTGGAAAAAAGTTCACCATATAATAATAATTCCAACTTATAAAGAGCCTTTGTACATTCTCGAAAGAACCATTAATTCACTAGTTAAACAAGATCTTCCCTTAAGACAAATCTCAATCTGTCTAGCCATGGAAAAAAACGAAGATCAAAAAGTAAGAAAACTAAAATCAGATTCTATTCAAGAAAAATTTAAATCAAAATTCGCAAATATTTTTATTACTACTCATGAATTAGTCTCTGGAGAAGTTGCTGGAAAAGCTTCAAATGAAAGATATGCTGCAATTGAAGTTAAAAAAGAACTCGTTGATAAAAGAAAACTGGACATAAACTATATTACTGTTACTAGTTGTGATGCAGATCATACATTTCATCCAAAACATTTTTCTTCTTTAACGTTCAAATATTTAGATAATCCCAACCGCTATAAAAGCTTTTGGCAACCTGCTGTAATGTTTTACAACAATATCTGGGAAATTCCTGCGGTCGTTAGAGTCCCCAATACCCTAAGCTCAATTTGGAATCTAGCTCAACTTTCAAGGAAAGATAGATTAATTAATCAGCAAAATTATTCTCTTTCTTTAAAACTTCTCGATAAAATCGATTATTGGGATCCTGATAAAATTCCTGAAGATTGGGGACTATTCTTTAAGGCTTTCTACAAAGAAAAAGGTGGAATTGAGGTTGAACCAATTTATCTACCCCTTTTTGCTGATGCACCACAATCTAGTTCATTCTGGAAAACAATTAAAAGCCAGTACGAACAACAAAAACGTTGGGCTTGGGGAGTATCTGACGATCCTTGGATTATAAAAAATTATTTTTTAACTGAAGGAGTACCTTTTTGGGAAAAGACATTAAGATTAATATGGGTTGTTTTGTCACACTTCTCTTGGCCTATTAACTGGTTTTTAATTACAATAGGATTAACAATCCCAACCTTATTAAATCCTGCTTTTGCAAGAACAACTTTAGGTTATTCTGTCCCTAAAGTTTCTTCATTTCTTCTCACAATTGCCTTAGCTTTCTTAATTATTACTATAGTAATTGATAGTTTTTATAAACCAAAAAAATCAAACTCTTCTTCTAATTGGAAACTAATATTTTCTCCATTTGAATTCGTTCTTTTGCCCGTTGCTGGTTTTATTTTTTCAGCTTTACCAGGACTTGATGCACATACACGTTTGATGCTTGGAAAATATATTGAATATAAGGTAACTGAAAAAGTTTAAATACTTTTATAATATTCTATTGTTTTTTGAAGACCCTCATCCACTTTAACTTTAGGTTCCCAATTTAATATTTCTCTTGCTTTTGAAATATCAGGACATCTTCTAGACGGATCGTCTTCAGGCAAATCTGAATAGGTAATTTCTGAATTAGAATTGGTCATACTTTTAATTTTGTTGGCCAGATCAATCATTTTATATTCTTCGGGATTGCCTAAATTGAAAATTTCTCCATTCGAATTTTCGCTATACATAGCTTGATAAATTCCCTCAACCATATCAGAAACATAACAAAAAGATCTTGTTTGACTCCCATTTCCATAAACAGTCAGGGGACTTCCAGAAATAGCTTGATTAATAAAATTTGAAACTACTCTCCCATCGTCTTTTCTCATCCTTGGGCCATAAGTATTAAATATTCTTACTAACCTTGCATTTAAATTAAATTTCTTTCTGTAAATATAAACTAAGGTTTCTGCAAAACGTTTACTTTCATCGTAACAACTCCTTGGACCAAATGAATTAACATTACCCCTATAAGTCTCTTTTTGCGGATGCTCTTCAGGATCCCCATATACTTCAGACGTTGAAGCCATCAATAATTTAGCTTTTTTCTCTACTGCCAACTTAAGTAAGTTTAAAGTCCCAAGAGAATTTACTAAAGCTATTTCTTCTGATAGATTTTTAAAATCTGCTGGTGAGGCTGGAGATGCAAGATTAAAAATATAATTTAATTCAGGAACTGTAATTTCATCTTTAATTAAATCAATATTCAATAATTTAAAATTTGGATTTGATTCTAACGCCTTAATATTTTCTTTTTTACCTGTAAGGAAATTGTCCAAACAATATACAAAAAAACCTTTAGATATTAATAAATCACAAAGATGACTACCGATAAATCCTGCTCCTCCTGCAACCAATACTTTTTCCATAAATTTAAGCTAATTTTATTGTATTATATACGGAAAATTATCTCTTGTGCTAAACTGAAAATATGCTCAAGAAACTCACAGATAAGCTCCATTTACCTAAATGGCTCTGTATTTTTTTATTTCTAATTTTGATTCTTAGAATACCTTCTTTTTTTGAACCATATTTCTACGGTGATGAGATAATTTACATGGCATTGGGTCAAGGAATAAGACAGGGAATTCACCTTTATAAAGGAATATATGACAATAAACCCCCTCTTCTTTATATAGTAGCGGCAATTGCTGGAAACCTTTTTTGGTTTAAAGCTATTTTGGCTTTCGTTAATATCATTTCTATTTACTTTTTTTGGAAATTATCAGAAATCCTTTTTCCTAAAAAGAACTTATTGCATAAAACTTCAACAATTGTTTTTGGTTTATTAACAACTCTCCCACTTTTGGAGGGAAATATTGTCAATGCTGAACTATTTATGATTGCTCCAATAATTGGAGGATTAATTATTATTTTTTCGAAAAAGAATAATTTTAAAAATTTGTTTCTAGTTGGATCCCTGTTTTCTATAGCCTCTCTTTTTAAAATGCCTGCTTTTTTTGATCTTCCAGCTATAATAATTTTCTGGTTAATTTATTCAATTTCAAAAAAGACAGAATTTATTGCATTTATTAAAAGGGTTCTGTATCTCTCTTTAGGCTTTATTGTTCCCATCTTTTTAACTTTCATTTGGTTTTATTTTCAAGGATCCCTAAAGGATTATGTTCTTGCGGCTTTTTTGCAAAATGTCGGCTATTTATCGAGTTATAGTTCTAATTTACAACAACCATTTCTAATTAAAAATTTACCTCTTTTAATTAGAGGCTTCATTGTTTTATTGACAGCAATACTTTTGTATCTAAAACGAAACAAACTATCCAAAAACTTTATATTTATTTCTCTCTGGCTATTCTTTAGCCTTTTTGGGGCAACTTTGTCAGGAAGACCATATCCTCATTATCTAATTCAAGCTGTACCAGCCATATCATTACTCTTTGGTATGCTTTTTACCGATAAAAGTATTGAACAATCTTTAACTCTAATTCCGCTAACCGTTGCATTCTTCATTCCAGTTTTCTTCCATTACTATCATTATCCAACCCTTTCCTATTATTCAAGATTTGTTAACTTTGCCTCAAGAGGCATTTCCAAGAAAGAATATCTAATAAGTTTTGATAAAAACGTGATTAGAAACTACGACATCTCAAACTTCTTGGCTTCTTCAATGGACAAAAAAGAAAAAGTTTTTATTGTTGGGGATTCAGCTACAATTTATGCTCTTTCACGAAGACTGCCACCTATAAAATATGTCGCAGATTATCATATTAATGATTATTCCTCTCTACAAAATGAGGTAAGTATTCTTTCCCAAAACCTACCCAAATTTATAGTAATATTGCCACAAAAAATGAATCTCATTTCTCTTGTTCCAACAATAAGACAGAATTATGTTCTTGTTTCGGAAATTGATGGTGCTGAAATTTGGAAAATTTCTTCACTAAATAAGTAATTAACCCGAAAACTAAAAAATAAGGTAAAATCTAAAGCTATGCAGAAAAAGGATTGGCTCAATAAACTCTCCTATCGTAAAGAAATCGAAAAATCAAAAGTACCTTTTAGTAAGCAGATTATTCTTTGCCTAATAATAAATTTGGTAATGATTTTACTTACTACTCTTTCAATTCTTGTATTACCACCCCAAATACCTCTTCTTTATGGCTTACCTGAAGGTGAAGAGCAGCTGGTCAGTAACTGGGCAATAACAATACCAAATTTGGCAGCACTTATAATAATGTTCACAAATAGCATATTCGCGATATATACCAAAGATGAGTATCTTAAAAAAATAATTGTTATTGCCGGTTTTACAGTTAGTTTTTTTGCAATAATAACCGTTATAAAAATATTTTTTCTTGTAGGTGGAATTTAAATGAAAAATAATTTCAATTTAGCTTTTTTACCTGGCCTTTTATCTTTAATCCTAGCTTTTACAGTCACTCCTTTGGTTATAAAACTTGCTTACAAAATTGGAATTATTGATAATCCGAAAAAAAATAAACACCCAAAAGTAATTCACACTTATCCTACTCCCAGAGGAGGAGGACTAGCCATATATATCGCAGTTATTGTGATATCTCTAGTTTTCTTGCCTTTAGATAAACATTTAACTGGAATTCTTGCTGGAGCCACAATCATAATGATAATGGGAATATTGGATGATAAGTATAATTTGAATCCGTATCTTAGAATATTATTAGGATTTTTTGCAGCCTCAGCTCCAATTATCGCTGGAATCGGAATATCTTATATTTCAAACCCGATTGGAGGGACCATTGACCTATCAAATCCAAAAATTAGTTTTTTACTCTTTGGAGAAGCAAGGAGTATTTGGCTACTGTCTGACTTATTTGCCCTTTTTTGGATTGTATTTATGATGAATATGTTAAATATGGGAGCAAAAGGTGTTGATGGCCAACTTTCTGGAGTAGTTGCCATCTCTGCAATTACTATTGCACTTTTATCTCTGAAATTTTCAGCTGATATTACTCAATGGCCAATAATTACTCTTGCATCAATCATTGCAGGTGCATTTATTGGTTTTCTTCCTTGGCATTTCTATCCACAAAAAATTATGCCTTCTTATGGTGGAGCTACTCTTGCAGGTTATCTTTTGGCTGTTCTTTCTATTCTTTCTACAACTAAAGTTGGTACTCTAATTGTTGTTTTAAGTGTTCCTCTAATAGATACCGGCTATACAATCCTAAGAAGAATTCTTGCAGGAAAATCACCAGTATGGGGCGATAGAGAACACCTTCACCACAAGCTTTTGGACCTTGGATGGGGAAAAAGAAAAGTAGCAATATTCTATTGGATAATTACTGCCCTTTTAGGAATTTTATCTCTATATTTGAACACGAGATCTAAACTATATACAATAATCGGGATAGTAATTCTATTAGGAGGAATAATATTATGGCTAACCTATCGACCAAAATTGCAAAATTTAAAAAAGAACTAGAAAGTATCATTCCTTTTATTCTGGTAGCGAGACCTATTCATTGGATAAAAAACCTAGCAATTTTTGCCCCTTTAATTTTTACAGGTACGCTCTTTATCAGATCCTATTTTGAAAAAACATTTTTAGCTTTTATTGTTTTTTGTTTTGCAACTTCAGCAACTTATGTTTTTAATGACATTTTAGATGTAGAAAAAGACAAACTTCATCCAATAAAGAAAAATCGACCAATTGCATCAGGAAAAATTAGTATTTCCGTCGCCTTATTTGAAAGCGCAATTCTTGCAAGCTTAGCAGTAATTTTAGGAGAAAGCGTAAATCATTTATTTTTCTTTATGGTCATCGCCTACATTCTTATGCAAGCTTTATACAGTTTGTTTCTCAAAAACATGGCTATTGTTGATATTTTAATAATTGCTGCAGGGTTTGTATTTAGAATTTACGCAGGTGCATTTGTGATAAATGCTCATCTTTCTGTCTGGTTTTTGCTTTGTGTCATCTCTGTTGCTCTATTTCTGGCATCTGGAAAAAGAAGATCTGAGCTTGGCATAATTGACAAAACCGAAGGAATAACTAGGAAAAGTTTATCTAAATACTCAAAAACATTACTTGATTCTTATGTAACCATGTTTGGAAATGCAGCTTGGATGAGCTGGGCACTTTTTACTTTTTTCGAATCACCGAGAGCAGTTTTACCTTTATGGCTTTTTTTGGCTGAAATTTCAAAAACAACTACTGTTAATAAACTTCTAATGATTACAATTCCTTTAACAATTTTTGGGATTATGAGATATGAAAGCCTGATATTTGAAGACAGAAGTGAATCTCCTGAAAAGGTTCTTTTGACAGACAAACCACTAATGGCTTCCTTTATAGTTTGGGTATTAATTATCGTCTGGATTTTTTACGGAGGAATTGCTAGTTTGGCCTAAAAACTAATTTTCAACCTTTTTTGAATACTCATTCGAAACCCAACCCTGTTTACCTTTCTCGTATTCAATTTTAAACCAACCACTTTTTGTATCCTCTTCAACTAAAGGATATGAACTACCAGAAGTTACTCTTGCGACTTCCTTCGCATCAGCCGAAGGCTCTATTCTTACCCTCAAAAAATTATTAGGTGTTTCTAATATTTCAATTTTGGTAATGTTTAATATCTCTTCACTACTTGGAGTAGGTACAGGAGTTGGTAAAGCATTCCCAGCTGCAAGTTTAACAACAACAGTCAATTTATAACCCCTGTAAGCATTAATCGTTAGACTTCTTTCTGAGTACCCTGAAGCAGAAATTACCAAAACATGTTCGCCGGGCATAATAGAATTAATCTTATAAGGAGCAAATCCTCTTACTTGACCATTTATTGATATTTGAGATGCATCGGGAATTGATACAATTGAAACACTAGCCTCTTTTCCACCTACTTTTTCGAAAGAATCAATTTCACCTGAAGATTCTTCTTCAGTTTGAGCAAATTCACGTTTAATAACAGTCCTTATATTTGAAACTAAACTCACTTTGGTTTCATAACTAATAAGTTCAGTATTTTTAGGGACAATTTTTACCGTAATCTCACCCGGATTTCTGATTGCTTCATATGGAGTAGTCCCAACCAAAGAATCATTAATATAAACATCAGATATTGGAATAGTATCAATAAAAATCCCGGCCCCTTTAGGTCTAAAATATCCTATTAAAAATAGTCCTAAAATTACTACTATAACTATTGCAAATATAATAAGAACAATTTTTGTAGCTTTCCCCATGATGAATTGAAGTTTAACAAAATTCAAAACTATTAACAATTCTATCAATGTTTTGTTTTTCAACATCAATAAGATAAAATAGCTTTAGAATTGGCCGGATGGCGAAGAGGAAACGCTGCGGTCTGCAAAACCGCGATGCGAGGGTTCGATTCCCTCTCCGGCCTCTAAAACTTGACTTCTCGAAGTTTAATAGTGTACACTTGCGTCTCTCGCTTTAAAGGCGAGATTTTGTTTTTTAAGGCTATATTAGCCTCATCTGAAGCTAATAACCGATCCCCGACGGAAACATTGGGGATATATGAGAAAACTAACTATAAATCTACCCAACCATCGTCTTGACTTAAAAGTCACAAAAAGACGAGAGACAACCATCGAAAAACCTCTGATACCATCACTGTCCCAAATCAAAAATATAAAATCGGGAAGTAAGGTTTCTAGGTTTTTTAGGCACATATTTGAGAATAAAAGGATTCAAAAAATTCTTGGTACAAATATTGCTTTAATGGTTTTGGCAACTTCGTTTATGCCTAATAATACTCTTGCGGAAACAACTGAATCTTCCTCAATTATTGCTGAAGCTTCAATTAATGTTTCTACCGAAAAAGGGGTCCAATATCCAGTTGGAAAAATTAGTATCACACAAGGATATAAATTATTTCATCCTGGTATTGATTTAGATGGAATTACAGGAGACCCAATAAAGCCAATAAAAGCAGGCTTTGTTGAAGCTATCTCAAGATCAAAGTATGCCTACGGAAATGCAATTATTATTAACCACGGCAATCAATTAACCTCTCTCTATGCTCATTTATCTAAGATCTTAGTTATAGAGGGCCAGGAAGTAACCATTAATACTGTGATTGGTGAAATGGGCGCAACAGGGAGAGCCTTTGGAGATCATCTTCATATGGAGATAAGAGATCATGGAACACCTATTAATCCTACTTCTGTCCTTTCGTATCCTAAAATTTAGGAGAATAGATCTGATGTAATTTAAAAAAAGGATAAATATTATTATGGATTTTTAATAACCCATTCCTGGATTTGGCATTTGAGGAGTCTCTTTTTCTTTCTCAGGTAAATCAGTTATTAATCCTTCTGTAGTTAAAACCATCATTGCAACAGATGCGGCATTTTGAAGAGCACTTCTGGATACCTTTAAAGGATCTAAAATTCCAAACTTGGTCATTGAACCAAATTCACCTGTTAAAGCATTAAATCCAAAATCACTGTCTTTTGTATCTAAAATTTTCCTTAGTACATAACCATCATCTTCACCTGCATTTTTTGCAAGCCAACGAGTTGGTTGTTCCAATGCCTCTTTAACAATCTCAATACCAATTTTTTCATCTTCATTTCCTGCCTTTAAATTATCAAGTACTTTCTTAGCCTGTAAGAAAGCTACTCCACCTCCAGGAAGAATTCCCTCTTCAATTGCGGCTTTTGTCGCACCAACTGCATCTTTTACTCTTTCTTTTTTCTCGTTTAGTTCTATTTCTGTTGCAGCACCAACATTAATTTGCGCGACTCCGCCGGTTAATTTAGCCAGTCTTTCCTCAAGTTTTTCCTTATCAAAATCAGAATCAGTTTCAGAAATTTCTCTTCTAATTGAGGAAATTCTGGCTTCGATTTTAGCTTTTGTTCCCTTTCCTCCAATTATTCTTGTATTTTCTTTATCTGCCCAAACTTTATCTGCTCTTCCTAAATCTTCGACCTCAATTGATTCAAATTTCTTTCCAGTATCTTCACTTATTACAGTTCCACCAGTTAAAACGGCGACATCATCAAGCATTTCTTTTCTTCTGTCTCCAAACCCTGGGGCTTTAACAGCTAAAACATTAAATGTCCCCTTCATTTTATTGACAACTAATACAGCTAGTGCCTCTCCTTCAATTTCATCTGCAACAATTACCAAATTTTTAGATACTTTTACAAATTTTTCTAGAAAGGGAAGTAGGTCTTGAATTGAAGCTATCTTTTTGTCTGTCAAAAGAATATATGCATCGTCAATTTCGGCTTCCATCTTTTCTGGATTAGTAACAAAATAAGCTGAGGCATATCCTTTATCAAATTCCATTCCTTCTTTGTAATCAATATCAATTGTTAGTCCCTTTCCGTCTTCAACTGTAACAACTCTATCTTCTTTTCCCAAAGCTTCTGCAATCTTTGCACCAATTTCAGCATCTCCTGCTGAGATTGTTGCGACTTGGGTAATTTCTTCTTTATTCTTAATTGGTTTAGCTAATTTCTTAAGTTCAGCAATAACTGCTGTAACTGCCTTTTCGATTCCTTTTTTAACTACCATTGGGTTAGCTCCAGCTGTAATATTCTTCATTCCTGCCTGAGTCATGCTTTGAGCTAAAAGGGTAGCTGTGGTTGTTCCGTCACCCGCATTATCATTGGTTTTGCTTGCTGCTTCTTTAACTAATTGTGCACCCATATTCTCAAATGGATCTTCCAAATCAATCTCTTTTGCAACCGAAACTCCATCATGAACAATGCTAGGAGCTCCCCATTTCCTATCCAATGCAATGTTTCTGCCTTTAGGTCCCAACGTAGTTACTACTGCTTTAGCAACAATATTAATTCCCTTTAAAAGAGATTGTCTTGCATCATCTGAAAATTTAAGTTGTTTCGCCATATTTTTTTATTCTGTCTCTTCACGGGCCCAGGATATTGGTTCATAATTTTTTATACCATTTAGATACCAGTTGGAACTGAAAACCCTCTGGATTCTCTTCGATATTTTTTGGTCAATCATATTCTGCTCTTCAGCACTTACTTTTCCTAAATTTCTTTGGGAGATAATCTTTAGTGCGTCAACTGTTGCCAAAGCTGTGGCTTCTTGAATACTAATGGCATCCTTACCCAACATTCTATATATACCTTCTCTGTTTCCGATCATTGTTTCTCTAAATTCTTTATTTCCCATTTTTACTTTTCGATTGCTAATATATCATCAAATTTGGAAAAAATGTATTCTTTTCCATTAATCTTTACTTCATTTCCACCCCATTTTTTATAAATAATAATATCGTTGACCTTACATGGACACTTTTTCTTCGCACCTGATTCTAATATTTCATCGTCTCCAATTGCCAATACTTTTGCTTTTTGAGGTTTTTCCCCCACAGAATCTGGAAGATAAATACCTGAATCTGTTTTTGTTTCAGCATCAAGAGGCTCTAATAAAACATAACCTGCAGTGGGTAGAAGATTCAACTTTTCTTTTTTTATTTTTGTAGTCATTATTACTTAAAATACTGTTAGCAATTACTAACAGTGAGTGCTATTTTACAGATACGCTCGAGCTTTTGTCAAGTAGAAAAACAGTTATTATTATAATATTCACTATAGGTCTATTTAATATATTTCGTTAATCTTGAATTAATAATTATTGACCTATCTATAGGATGAAATATTGCTTTACTTGGACTTATCACTTCTTTTGTTCTTTTATTTTTCATATAAAGTTTCTGGAGTGTAAAAATAAATAATTCAAATAAGCTTTCAATTCTTGTTGGTCTTATATATTTATAATATTTTTTGTCTTTTTCAATTTTTACTGAATTTGGCCAATATTCTTTTATCCAAAGGTTATTATTAAGAATTTTTTGGTAGGTTTTTTGTTTATCGAAAAGTGGCATTATTTGAGCAATCTCGTGTGCTGTATAAAAATTTCTATTTTTTTTGGGCCATATCAAATCTGTTTCATCCAACCACATATTTATACATATTTTATTTTTTTCATTTTTGTCTCCCCACCTTCTAATCTTAAAACCGTAAAAAATTAATAACAAAATGCTTAAAAATCTAGTCGTCCAAAGTCTGTCCTTTCTTGTCACTACTATCAAATCAATATCTGAACCATCTTCTGCATTAAACATTGATAGTGATCCTGTTATCGCAACCAATTTTATACAAGGTATTCTTTTTAAGAGCTTAGACACTTCCCTAGCAATTTGAATTTTTTTAAGAGAGTTACGTTTTCTTACTATTCTTGTAGAAACAAATTCTTTATTACTTCTTAAGAAATAAAAGCCTTTTGTATATCTAAAGCCTATGTTTGGAATTTTGTATTTATTTATCTTTTTTCCAGGCTTCCACTTAATCAATTCCAAGGTAGTTAGAGGATATTCAAAAATATGATGGTAAATAAGAGAAAAGATATTTTCAGAAGTTAAACTAGCAATTTTTTTAGAAATCATTGACTCATTAAACCATATTGAGTCAATACTTGGCTAACCCCAGCAGAAACTGTATCTAAAGCGTCTTTTGAAGTTTCTCCGCTGTTCACGGCTGTTACACCATCTTCAAAGTATTTTGATAAAAGAGTGTTTATTCCAGTGGGACCATCCCAAGTTCTGCTGTAAAGATACCAGCTTTGTGCATTGGGCGCATCTGAAACAATTACACCAACAATGGGATCATTAGCTAACAGGTTAGCCATATCCACCCTTGGGTAAGGTTCACCAAAAAGCCTAACTTTAGATGAATTTTGATAAAGTTTTTGTAAACTCTCTTTAGAGGAAAGAAATTTTAGAAAGTCCCAAGCAACAAGTTTGTTATTGCTCTTAGACCAAACTCCTTCAGCCCAATAACTAGCATAAGATATACCTAGATCATTCGAAGAAGATTTGGGCAACTGTGGAATACTAATTGCTCTAACTTTTAAATTTGGATTTTGTTGAAGAATTTCAAATATCCTCCAACTCGGTGCAAAATACATAGCTAGCTTCCCCGCTGCAAATGCAGTAGTTGACGGAGGAAGTGTTTGATCCCAAACACCGTCAACAGTAGAAAAAATTGTAAAAAAAGTTAAAGCATCTTCTGAAAGTTTTCCTGTTGGGTTTGATAAATTAACACCATTTTGAAGCATCATTAATGCTAAAATTTCTTGCCAATGATCAACATTTTCAACTCTACCTAACGCAACTCCAGCTTGAGTTATAATACCGTTCTCATCTTTTACTGTTAATTCCCTAGCAACTTGTCTTAATTCATCCCAAGTTTTTGGTGGAGTTTTTCCTGCTGCAGAAAAAATATCTTCATTAATAAAAAGTGAGATTGCATCATATTCTAGTGGTATTCCAACCATTCCTGTTTCACTGGTTAAATCAGAAGTTGCTATTGGATAATAAGTTTGAGCGAACTCACTTGCACTCATTACTGATGCAGGTAAATAATCTAACTGTTTTTTGAGCATTGGCACCCAAGAATTATGGAATCTAAAAATGTCTGGAGCCGTATCTTTTGTCATTGCACTGGTTAATCGTTCCCTATAATCTTGATGAGATTGTCGAACGTATTTTATTTTTACTCCAGGAGTTTTTGCTTCATATTCGGCAATAAGTGGTTGAATAATGTTTGTATCTTCCCACAATCCCCAATAAACAATTTCAACTTCTTTAGGAGTTTTATTACCTAAAAACTTTTTCCCTATAATAAAGATGCCAACCACGAATATAATTATTGCTAAAATTGCTAAAGCCAAAACAGGAATTTTAGGTTTTGAAGATGGAGTAACAACACTAGAGTTTGAGTTATTCTGCTCATTATTATTAGGAGAATCTATAGAATTAACACTACCCTGCACCATCTGTTCAGAACTATTTACTGGATTTTGAGCATTTGTTTGATTTGTAAATTTATCCATAACTATATATAAATGTTATCATACAAAGAAAAGATTATGTTTTCAAAAAAAATTAAAAAGAAGCTTAAAAAAATCAATAATAAATATTTTTTCATCCCTTTAGTATTACTTTTAATAATTGTTATTTCAATCGCTTTTTTGCAAATTTATTCCAAAGGAAAAATAAACCAAGGAATCAAAATTGCCGGTTTTGACGTTTCCAATAGAACGGTGGACGAAGCTTATAAAATTCTATCTGAAAATATTACTTCTGAAGAAAACTTATATCTAGTTAATGAAGATCATAAATATGAAATAAGTTTGAAGGATCTGAATTTTTCCTATGATTATTCAAAATCAGTACAAAAAGCATACAAGTCCACTAGATCGGGTAATTTCTTTTATGACTTGGGAAGAAAAATTAATTTAATTTACATAAAAGAGAATCTAGGATTAGAGATAATTATTGATGAAAATATTCTTGAGGAAAAAATAAAAGAATTCGGAAAAGATTTTGAGATTAAGCCAATTGAACCAAACATTTCACTTTTAAACGGGATTATTAATGTTCAAAAGGGAACAAAAGGTGTTGTTATCGATTATTTAAAGCTTAGAGCAGACATTGGGAAAAGTCTTGCATTTTTAGAAAAAAATAATTTAATAATCCCTTTAAAGGAAGAAGGCAAAGTTTTAAATGAAATTGATATCCAGATTGCTAAAGATAGGGCAGCTAAACTTATTGGAAAAAGTCTTATTCTTAAATTTAACGACTTAAATTTCAATTTAAATGATCAAGTTCTTATTAGTTTTTTAAATCCCCAAAAAGAATATTTCGACGAAATTATATTATCTAAGGCTGCTCAAATTGCCTTAGATATAAATAGGGAACCGCAAAATTCAGTTTTTACTTTTGAAGAATCAAGGGTTAAGGAATTTACACCATCTCTGGATGGATACGAAGTTGAAAACGATATTTTAGAAAATATGATTATTGGAAACTTAAGAACACTTGAACAAAGTGAACAAAAAATAATTACTCTTGATATCCCAGTTAAAGTAACTAAACCCAAAATTCAAAATAAAGACGTAAACAATTTGGGAATTGAAACACTGCTGGGAAAAGGAACCTCCAAATTTAGCGGTTCAATTACAAATAGAATTTATAATATTGGCCATGCATCAGAAAAATTTGTAGGAATATTAGTTGCTCCCAATGAGAATTTTTCGTTTAATCAAACATTGGGAGATGTGTCTCAAGAAACCGGTTATAAACAGGCATATGTTATTAAGGAAGGCAAAACAATTCTTGGTGATGGAGGTGGTGTATGCCAAGTATCAACCACTCTATTTAGAGCTGCTTTAAATGCAGGTTTACCTATTTTAGAAAGACAACCCCATGCATATAGAGTTGGTTATTACGAACAAGACTCCCCTCCTGGACTTGATGCAACAGTATATGCACCACATCCTGATTTAGTTATTAAAAATGACACACCCAAACACATTCTCATTCAATCTGTTTATAGTGAAAAAAATAGAACATTGGCTTTTGAAATTTATGGAACAGATGATGGAAGAGTATCAAATGTAACAAAACCTTTAATCACAAGCCAAACTCCCCCACCTGAAGATTTATATCAAGATGACCCAACATTACCTATCGGAACAATAAAACAAGTTGAACATAAAGCTTGGGGAGCCAAGGTAAAATTTGATTATTTGGTAGAAAGAAATGGTGAAGTAATTTTTAAAAAGACTTTCTATTCAAACTATCAACCTTGGCAAGCTATATATTTAAGAGGAACAATGCCTCAATAATTATGAAAATACTTGGGATTGAAACTAGTTGTGATGAAACTTCTGCTTCGATAGTGGAAAATGGAACAAAAATTATCTCAAATGTTGTTTATTCTTCTCAAGAAATGCATGCCTTAACTGGGGGTATAATCCCAGAAAACGCAGCCAGACAGCAAATTACTAGTATTATTCCAGTATTAAATAAGACTTTTAAGGAGGTAGATTTTGATGCAATTGCAGTAACTGTGGGGCCGGGCTTAATCGGAAGTCTTCTTGTTGGAGTCGAAACTGCCAGAACTTTGGCGTATGTATTTAATAAACCAATTATTCCTGTAAATCACTTAGTTGCACATATATATGCAAATTTTATAGATAAGAATGAACTGCCAACATTTCCAAGTATATGTCTTGTAGTCTCGGGTGGTCACACTGACTTAATTTTAATGAAAAATCTTAAGACTATAAAATATTTAGGCGGAACAAGAGATGACGCGGCAGGTGAGGCTTTTGATAAGACGGCAAGACTCTTGGGACTTCCCTATCCTGGAGGCCCTTCAATTGCTAAAAAGGCCGATGAATATACCAAAAGTAATCTTAAACTTTTCCCTAGACCAATGATTCATGATAAAAACTTTGAATTTAGCTTCTCCGGCCTTAAAACTTCAGTCTTTAAAGAAGTTAAAGATAAAAATATGACAAATCTACTACAGACAAAATATGCTGCAGAAGTTCAGGAAGCCATTGTTGATGTTTTAATTAGTAAAACTCTAGCAGCTGTAATAAAATTCAATCCCAATTCCCTCCTTTTGGCTGGAGGTGTTTCAGCCAATCGAAGGCTTAGAATAAAGCTAACAAAAGAAATAATTGATAAAAATATAAAAGTAAAGCTATACCTTCCTGAATTAAAATATTGTACTGATAATGCAGCCGTTATTGCCTCAGCTGCTTTTTTTAATAGAAAATATGTACCTTGGGAAAATATTAAAGTTAACCCAGAGCTAACAATTATGGATAAGGTTTAGTATAATTTAAAGCTAGAAAAAACAATTGAATGGATAAAACTTACGATCATAATAAATTCGAAAATTCAATTTATAAGCTTTGGGAAAATTCAAAAAGTTTTACTCCAGAAGTATCAAATAAAAAAGAACCGTTTTGTATTATTATGCCTCCTCCTAATGCTAATGAAAATCTTCATGTGGGGCACGCTCGTTTTGTAGCAATTGAGGATATTTTGACTCGGTTTTACAGAATGAAAGGTTATTCTACTCTTTGGCTTCCAGGAGCTGATCATGCAGGAATTGAAACACAATATGTTTTTGAAAAGAAACTTAAAGAACAAGGTAAATCCAGATTTGAATACGATAGAGATACTCTTTATAAAATGATTTGGAATTATGTGGAGGAAAACAAAATAAACATGGAAAATCAAATGAGAAAATTGGGGGCCTCCTGTGATTGGAGTAGAAATACTTTTACCCTTGATCCAAAAATAGTTAAAACTGTATATAAAACATTTAAAAAACTTTATGATGATGAACTTATTTATAGAGGAGAAAGAATGGTAAATTACTGCACTAAATGTGGAACTGCATATTCACAACTCGAAGTAGAATCAGTTGAGCAAACCGACAATTTATATTATCTAGATTATGGAACAATTAAGATTGCTACAACTAGACCAGAAACAATATTTGCGGATGTTGCGGTTGCGGTTAACCCTAAAGATATAAGATATAAAGACGTCATTGGCAAGAAAGCAAAATTACCTCTTATTGGACGAGATCTTCCAATTATTTCAGACACATTAGTTGATCCAAAATTTGGAACAGGAGCATTAAAGATTACTCCGGGACACGATGCGACCGATTTTGAAATTGGTAAAAGACACAATCTTTCCGTTCTTAATGTAATTGATGATAAGGGAAAAATGACAAATACCCCAGAAAAATATATCGGTTTAAATGTATTTAAAGCTAGAGAAGAGGTCGTAAAAGACTTAGAAAAAGAAAATATGATTATTAAAACTGTAAAGATTAAACATTTTGTGGGAGTTTGTTACAAAGACAAAAGCATTATTGAACCTAAAATATCCAAACAATGGTTTATGAAAGTTAAACCGCTATCTCAAAAAGCTTTAACTGCTATTAATACTAAAAAAATAAAGTTTGCTGCAAAAAAATATGAGAAAATTGCCAAACAATGGTTAAAAAATTTATATGACTGGAATATCTCAAGACAAATTGTCTGGGGAATCCAAATACCGGCCTGGAAATGTAATGATTGTTTAGATTGGACAATTACTGATGGGGCTGTACCTGAAGAATGCCACTCATGTAAGAAAAATAATTTTACCCAGGACACAGATACTTTCGACACTTGGTTTTCTTCGGCACAGTGGCCTTTTGCTACTTTAGACATTAAAAAGAATGATTTTAATTATTTTTATCCAACGACAGTAATGGAAACAGGTTACGACATTATTCCTTTTTGGGTAATAAGAATGATAATGGTTGGTATATATGTAACTGGAGAAGTGCCTTTCAAAAATGTTCTTACACACGGACTGGTTAGAGATAAATTTGGCGTAAAAATTAGCAAGTCAAAAGGAAACGTCATTAATCCTTTGGAAATGACTGAAAAGTATGGCTCAGACGCTTTAAGAATGAGTATGGTTTGGGGAGCTTTGATTGAAAACGATATTTCTCTTTCCGAAGAAAATATAAATGGTCAAAGACGTTTTGCTAATAAGGTTTGGAATATATCCAGATTCATTCTTGATGGAAACATTAAACCAACAAAATCTAGTTTCCAAAACGAGGATGATAAGTGGATTATAAAAGAACTGAATAAAACTACCGATAAAGTAACTAATTTGATTGAGAAATACAAACTAAGCGAAGCCTCATATGAGATTTATGATTTTATTTGGCATAAATTCGCCGATATTTATTTAGAAAAGATTAAGGATAGAAAAAATGAAGCATACAAAACATTACTTTTTGTACTTAAAAAATCATTACAATTACTACATCCTTTTATGCCTTTTGTAACCGAACAGATATGGCAAATTGGTTTTGTTAAGAAAGAAAAAGTACTTCTTATTAATTCTTCTTGGCCGAAATAATAGCTTGTAAAATTTTAATATTATCTTCATAATGAATCTCTAAGACTGCTCTATGCCCAAAAATAATAAATCAAAAAAGAATTATCTAATAAGTTTGATCGAATGTTTTTTTATAATTGTTGTCCTTTTTTTAACTGCTTTTAATTTACAAAACTATTCAAAACAAGAAAAAGTACTTGGAGCTAAAATTGAGAATGTAGATTTAACCGAAGACAAGATAAATTTTCTGAAAAGTACTACTGAAAAAAATCCTTTATACTTTGATGCTTATATAGAACTAATAAAACTTAATATTGAGGAATCAAATACTAAAGATGTAACCAAATATTTAGAAATTGCACAAAAAATAAATCCAAACTCTCAAGCAATAAAATCTATTAAAGAGACTCTGAATATTTTAAACTAATTCTCTTTTTTCTCTTCCGCTGGTGCAGCTTCTGGAGTTTCCCCTTCTTGTGCCGGTACTTCTTCTTTAGTCTCTCCCTCAACTGCCTCTGTCACAACAGGTTCAACAACTTCTTCTTTCTGTGGAGGTTCGACTTTGGCTACTATTTCTTCCATGCCGACCTTAACTTCGACTTTTGTTTTATCAATACCTAAGTCTTTAACGTATACTGCCTGATCAACTGTTTCTAATTTTGAAATATCAATCACAAATTTTTCTGGTAGATCTGCAGGAAGTGCTTCAACTTCGATATTGTTAATGTATAAAACAACTGTTCCCAAACTCTGTTTCTCGGCTGGGGATTCACCAACCAATTCAACTGGAACATCAGCTGTAACCTTTTCTTTCAAATCAACTTGATGGAAATCAATATGTACAGGAATGCCACTAACTGGGTGCATTTGGACATTTGAAATTAATACTGCCCTATCTTCTTTTGCAGCCTCCCCTTTTATTTCAAGATTAATAAGTCCAGTTTCACCTACTTCTTTGAAGATTTTTTTAAAATCATCAAGCTTTATGCTTATAGCCTTAGACTTAATTTTCTTTCCATAAATATTTGCAGGTATAATTCCGCCTTCTCGAAGCTTTTTAACTTTTCTTCCCTTGAGCACTCTCGGTTCTGCATTTAATATTTTTTTGTTCATTTTAGTTACCAATAAATAAGAGGGAAAATATCCCTCGTAAGTAATGTATTATAGACGTAGCTACCCTGCCCGGTCAAGGTAAAGAATGAATTTGGTTGTATATTCATATAATTGGGTAAAAATAAATTAATTGATAATTTATCGTTTATAGTTCCTGCTTGCTTCCTAAAATATATTCCAAACTCTCCTTTAGAATAAAGGTCTATTCCTTTAATAACTTCATTAGACCATATAAATTCAATTGTTTTTTCCTCCCCAGGATTTATAGTAACTAACAATCCGGCTTCTTTATAATTTGGTAATGTTTCTATTTCTGGAACTATAATATTTTCTTGACCATATTCTAACAACTTTATGTCTTCAAATTTTGAACCCGGTAATCCCAATGCTCTTAAAAAGCTTTTATATCTTACTTTATCTCCCAAAACCGGATTGGCATTATTTTTAATGGTAACTCTTAAAACATTAGTCACAGCATTGTCACTTAAAAATACATTTAACAAAGATGATCTTTCAATAAAATAGTTTGCTTTATTAACACCCACATTTGCATCTACATAAGAAATAAAATTATAAAAACAATTACCTAAACAATTTTTTGCAACTACTCCCCCATCAAAATTTAAATCAGAAATTTCCTTTTGAACTTTAGTATCATGAAATAATAATTGAACATGTCTTTCTTCTAATCCGTTAATAAAAACTTTAGCAATTTTTAGATTATTAATGTTTTCATTTCTTACTAAAGTGTTGATCAACTCCCTTGAAAGAGCTGTTAAATAATTAGATTTATTTCTTGATCCTGGAAAAAAATTGTCTTCAACTTCAAATTGTGTGACCTCATACATATTTTTATAATCAATAGTCTTATTGTAATCATTAAGTTTTATAGGCCCAGTAACTTTTAGCAATTCTTTTACAATCTCTAAATCGATAGCAAATACTCCGTCGACTTTTTGATTAATCTCTTTATCTAAAAACCATTCAATTTTATTTGCAGAATTTGGAAAATCAGGATTCCAATTTGCATCTCTTAGATACCATCCTCCCTCTCCTAAATATTGTTTTATTGGATTGGGCGGTTCTACGTGACCTTTTAGTTGGCCGTCAGCAGAATACACATCTTGAACATTTATGTCTGTCATTCTACCTCCTTCAAAGGTTATTAACGCAAAAGAACCAATAAAGCCACCAGTCGGTCTTAATTCAATATTATTTTGAAATAAGACTAAATATGTTCTTTTTTCTTTTGATCCCAAAATATCCTCTAAATTGTCTGTGATGTTTCTTGAAAAGAGAACTGCCTTCTTTAGGGAACTCAATCGTTCTTTTGGTACATATTTATAAACTGTTTGTTTCAAAGAAGGTTCTAATGAATCTACCTCACTTACTAGAAAACCTATTTCTTTATAAAGAGAGTCAAATTCCAAAAAAACATCGCCTGATATTGTTGAAATCGAATATAAGTTATTTCCCAATATTTTCGAAGGCAATTCATTTAAAATACCGTATAAATTCAGTCCCCTCTCTGCAATACTATTACCGTCTTCTATCAGGCTTGATATCAAATAAGGACGTTTGTAAATTAAACCAACAAATGGGACGTTTGTTAGTAACTTTAAAGATTGGGTGGATAGTATTGATGTTTGTTTACTTAGATTAAATAAAATTATTGATAGAGATTTATCACCCTTCTCAAGTGAATTAAAGGAAAGAATAAACAAAGATGCAGAAAAAAGCATGATTAATAAAGGAAGTGATAAAGAAAAAATTACAAGAAACAAACCATAAAAAATACCTGCTTTTTTAATTTTAATGTTTTTTGTTTTTGGCCATTTTACCTTGAATTTATTTTTGTAATCTAGGTTTAGTTTTATTTTTGGAAATTCAAAATTTTTTGGTATCTTCTTTTTAGGTACTCTTACCATAGGCTTTGTATTAAAAATCTGGTTTTTATTTAACCACCCCACCGTCTCTTTAATAGAATAGGTAAAATTTATTTGAAATACATTTTCAGCAAAATTACCGACTTTTAATCTTTTTTGATCATAAGAATCTAGCTGTTGACCTGATACTAATTTGTTATTAATTAAATAATAAATAAGGGTTTCTACAGGTGTTTCTTTACCAATTAAGGCAACTTCGTTTGTAGGAGGCCCAAAAGAAAAAAGATTGCCTGATATTTCTTTTACTATATCTTTGGCTAAAATCGGATAAAGAAATGATGAATCTTTAACTACGATTCCTTGAGCTAATAAATTAATAATCCTATAAACATAGGAAAGACTATTAATATTTGGGCCTATGATATCCCCAACATATAAATACTCGACATCAATGTTTCTATTAATAAACATTGATTTGGTTTGAATTAATTTATTTTTATCTTCAGACGATTCAACCTGAAAAGGAAAAAGTACAAATTTTTTTCCTAAAATGTTGTTATTTAAATCAATTGCTTTTAATGTCTCTTTCTTATTTCTGTTTAAATAAACGTCAACATAAACTGAATATGATAACTCAAAGTTATCTATTTTCTCTTCATTGGAAATAATTTTAAAATTACTGTTATTTTTTAATATTTCAGTTTTTTCTTTCCAGTCATCTGTCTTTGAAGTAATCACTGTGACGTGGCAGTAATTAGTTAGCAAGTGTTCAATTAAAGAAAGACCCAAACCATCTGGATCAGCAAATATATAAATTGTGGGTTTATATTTAAGGTTCTCTAATAATTGATGGGGCATAGATAGATCTATCGTAAATAAATTTCCGCAGTAATGCAATTTATGTTTTTAAACAAAATTCTTCTCAGCGTGGAATATAACTTCTTTTCAAGTGGTACTTCATTTATTAAAATTTTCGTTTACGTGAAATTGTTATCTAAGCATTTATTAACTAAAAGGTCAGCCATTTTATTTTTCTCTCTGTAAACATGTTTATATAAAATCTTACTTTTTATTTTTACTTCCAACTTTTTTATATTTGAATAATATATTCTTAAATTTTCATTTTTAATTTTATATATTCCTTTTAGTTGGTTTGCTATTAACAAAGAATCTAAGTGAAAAACTATTTGATCAATTGTATTTTTACCAGAGTATTTAATTAACCATTTAAGTGCAAGCAAAACTCCACAATATTCGGCAACGTTATTTGTTTGTACACCTAAATATTTACTTTGACTAAATATTATCTTTCCATTTTTTTCTGCAATAAAAGAACAAGCAGCAGGTCCAGGGTTACCTCTTGATCCACCATCTGAAAATAAAATTAAGGATTCTTTCATTCTTATTAGTCTATTTAATCTGTTTATTTTTAGAAAGCCCTAAAAACAAAAATATTAATATCATATTTTGCTGAAGTGTAAACCAATAATGATCAAAAAAACCGGTTAAAAAAATTGCCAATAAAATATATAAGTAACTGCTTTTACTGTTATGAATTAAGTATGTTAAGTATTTGTTAAAAAATATAAAAAAGATTCCCATGCCCACTATCCCAGTTTCAACTGTGAATAATAAAAAGATATTATGTACTGGTTGTAGCAACCAAAAAGGAATCCTTAAAGCGTTTAGCGATGGAATAGAACTAATAAAATTATTTAACCCCAATCCAAATACTGGACTTCCTGTTAACAGCTGTCCTGATGTTTTTGATAGTAGAAGTCGCTCGCTTATGTTGTCTGAAAAAATATTTTTATACTTAAGTAGAAACACTGAAATAATTGGCAATAAAACTGAAATCAATATTACAAAATATGTAATAAACTTAATTTTTTGCAATTTTACAACGTGTTTAAAGAATGAAATCAATAAAATAACAATTAAGGTAAATAAAACTGCCTTTGAGTAAGAAAAAACTAACAAGCAGAATATGATAAAAAATGTTAAGTATTTTAGATATTTATCTTTATTAATAACTTTCCAAGATAATAAATAAATAAAAACTACTAAGATATACCCCGCTAAAGAGTTGGGATGAGCAAAAGTAGAATAAGGTTTAAGTAAACTAAAATTATAAATATTTAAAAGGGAAATTCCAGGTGTTACTGAGGTAAAACTTCTCTCACCCAGATAGTATAAAATGCCCCCCAAAGTAGAACCCCTGATGGTTTGTAAAAGTCCGATAATTCCAAAAAATAATACAGAGTAACAAAAAGTTTTAAATATTCTACTTTTAACTAAAAACTTATCTTTAGAAACTGCGAAAGCAAATATGAATAATTCGAATACCTTAATCCATTTTAAAAAAGCTAATTCTTTCTGCTTTGAGTAAATAATATTTACTACTACAAACAAAAAGAAGATAAATAGTCTCAAAGTATTTTTTTTGCTAAATATTATTTCTTTCTTGTTCTTTATGAAAAATAAAATTACATAAATTAAGATAAGAATATCTGTCAGATAAACTGCTACAGAAAGATAGTCAATCCTTAGTCCATAAACAAAAGAGAACTCTGGCCAAAAATGATAAGCAAGCTGTGTAGGAATTAAAAATGTAATTAAATAAAATAAGTTTTTGTAAATACTTTGAAGAATTTTATTTAGAAAATTCACTACTTTTTCTTGGGTTTGACTAAAAGATATCTATTTTCCCCTTCACCTGTAGATTCTGTTTCTACATCCTTTTTTTCTGATAAGGCAAGGTGGATTATTCTTCTTTGTGAAGGAGTAAGATTGTAAATTGGTTGAGGTTCGCCTGTATCAATTGCTCTTTGGTATATTTGTTCAGCCATTTCATTTAGTTTCTCTTCCTGTTTTTCTCTCCAATCACCGACATTAACAAATATTTTCTTTTCATCTAAGGCTTCTCTTAAAGATAAAGCCAGAATCGCCTGTATTGAGTTTATTGTTTCTCCATGTCTTCCAATTAAAAGACCTGTTTCTTCTTCGGCCTTCAAATTGACAGAAAAAGAATCTTCTTTTTCCACAACATCAACTTTTGCTTTTGAACCAAGTAGCTCCAAAAGCTTTACTGTTTTTTCTTCAATATCTTTAATTAATTTTGTACTCATTGTTTTTTACTCTTCTTGGAAGGGAATTCTAACAAACCTAATTTAGAAATGAAAGGGGTTAATCCTCCCCAACCTGAAGTTTTATATTGCTGTATTGCCTGAATAATCGAGAATAAAAGCCAATATATTGCTAATCCTGAAGGGAAACTCATTCCGAAAAGTAAGGTGAAAAGAGGAAATGTATAAATCATTGATTGCTGCATTGTTGCCTGCATATCATTTTCCTGAGGTTTTTTCGATTTTTCCTTTACAACATGTGTTTGCGTAATTTTTGCTGAAATAAATTGGAATAGTGCGGCCAAAATCAGAATAGGCCCAGGAAATTTAAAGGAAATTCCAGGAATCTTAAAAACATCTGGCTTTGTGATATCCATATACAAAAATTTAGTTGCAACAACATGTCCGTTTGTAAGTTTAAGTGGTGCATATAATAATTCGTTTAATCTAGAAGTAATATCTCCCCCACTTAGAACTTTATTAAATACAGTAAATAAGGCAATAAGAATGATTATTTGAAATATATAAGGAAGACATCCTCCTCCTGGATTTATTCCATTCTGTTTATAAAATTCTGTCTGTGCTTCTAATAATTTCTTTTTGTCGTTTTTGTATTTTTCTTTTAGTTTATTAAGTTGTGGTTCGAAATCCTTAAGTTTCTTCATAGACTCCATATAGGGTTTTGTGAGGGGATTGGTTGCCAATCTTAAGAAAATTGCAAAGGCAATTATTGCAAGTCCCATATTCTCACCCAAAATCTTGTAAAAAAGAATTAAACCATTTGTAAGAGGTTGAATTAATATTGTTTGCGATATTATTTTAAAAATTTCCATTTAATTATTTACTGGGTCTTCTCCAAAGCCACCAAAAGGATTACATCTTAACACTCTTCTTGCTGACATTAAACTACCTTTAATCAAACCTTTTTTGGAAACTGCAATTTTCGCATATTCACTACATGTAGGATTATATCTACATCCACCACCAAAAAGTGTCTTAATTAAGAAAGATAAAGTATTTTTATAAATACCTATTAAAAAATTTATTATTTTTTTCATTTTTTAGTAAAACCTGCTTTTTTAATGGAACTTGTTACTTCTTTCATTATTTCATCAGTAGACTTTTTGGTACAAATCTGTTTTGCAAGAAATACAAAATCGTACCCGTTCTTTATTTCTGTTAAGGAAAACCTAACAGCCTCACACATTGCTCTTTTTATTCTATTTCTATGAACTGCTTCTCCACTTATTTTTTTAGAAACCACAAATCCGAATTTAGATCCTTCATTGTCTTTCCTTTTTAAAAAGGCTATTCCAAAGGATTCAGATTGAAAAATTTTCCCATTTTTTTCAACAATCTCAAAACTCTCTTTTCCTTTTAAATTATATTGACGAGCTAACATATTAATTAAAGAAGAAACTTTAAAAAGAAGGCTAAGGAGTAAGTTTCTTTCTTCCTTTTTGTCTTCTCCTTTTTAAAACTAATCTACCTTTTTTGGATTTCATTCTTTCTCGAAAACCAAATTTCCTTATCCTTTTTGTTTTACTAGGTTGATATGTTCTTTTTGTTGACATGGTCTAAATTATATATTCGAATATAAAATCTTTCTAGAGGACAATTTTACAGGTTAATATAGTTTTATACAAATATTGGTAGTTGACGGATTGTGGATAACTTTGTAAATAATTACTAGTAATAAAAATAATTTTTTGATGAGTGCTTGCCCCAAAAATACCTTCCCAAATAAATATCGCTAATAAAAATGGATGAATTAAATAAAACTCAAATATGGAAAGACTCTCTTGAGAGTATAAAAATATCTGTTTCTCCAGCTATTTTTTCAACCTGGTTTTCTCAAACTCATATTTCTGAAATCAATAAAGAAAATAGTAGATTTATTGTTCAAATAGGTTGTAACTCTCCTTTTGTTAAAAGCACTTTAGAAAATAGATACTTCGGCCTTGTACAAGACACTCTTTCTAAAACTCTTGAGATGCCTTGCGATTTGACATTTATCGTTAAACAAAATCCCAATAAAGAAAAACAAAATAACAAAGAAGTAATAAGTCCACTTTTTGCAAGTAAGATTGAAAACGAAGAAGAAATGATAAATTCATTTAAGCATTCACGAATTAAACCAGGTTTTACTTTTGAAAATTTTGCAGTTTCTTCTTCAAATCAAATGGCTTGGGCTGCGGCTGAAGCAGTATCAAAAAATCCCGGTAGTGCATATAACCCCTTGTTTGTTTGGGGTGGAGTAGGTGTTGGTAAAACCCATTTAATGAATGCCATAGGAGTTTCTATTCTTAGGAAAAAGCCTGATGCTAAAATTCATTTTTGTACAGGAGAAGATTTTACTAATGACATTGTTGAAGGAATTAGAAACAAATCTACACAGAGCTTTAGAAATAAATATAGAAAACTAGATGTATTATTTATTGACGATATCCAGTTTATTGCAGGAAAAGATGCTGTTCAGGAAGAATTCTTCCATACTTTTAATGCAGTTACGGGAGCTGGGGGACAAGTTATCTTAACTTCAGACAGACCTCCTCATGAAATATCTAAACTGGAAGAAAGATTAAGAAGCAGATTTGAAGCGGGATTAATTGTAGATATTGCTAAACCTGACTTTGAATTAAGATGTGCAATAACGCAAATAAAGGCAAAAGAAAAAGGGATTGATATTTCAATGGAAATAGTTCAGTTAATTGCAGGAAATGTTGAAGCTGCAAGAAAAATTGAAGGATTTTTAATTAGGTTAATGACTGAATCAAATATCAGAAAAACAGAAATTACAGAGGAATTTGTTTTATCCCTTTTGGGAAAAGGTGTTGAACCAAATAACCAAGTATTCAAAACCAATCCAAATGATTTAATTAATTCAGTTGCTGAATATTTTTCTTTAGGCAAAAGACAACTTTTAGGTGAATCTCGAGCCAGGCCCATTTCACTTCCAAGACAAATCCTTATGTACCTACTCAGAACTCAATATAATCTTCCTTTAGAAGAAGTTGGAAGACTAATCGGGGGAAGGGATCATACAACAGTTATGCACGCTGTTGATAAAATCACTAATTTAGTATCAACAGATGTTAAGATTCGTGAGGATATCTTGGGGATTAAAAATAATCTTTGAGGACAAATGTTTATAGAAAATAAGTACTTATTAACTTATCAACAACAGCTTCAGACTTATCCACATTTCTATCCACAATTAACTAGTCATACTTTAAACAATTTATTTCGTGCTTTTTTGAGTTTGAATATCCACTTATCAACACTTACTACTACTAGAACTACTAGTATATATATGATAAATAATATGAGAAGAAAAAAGCTATGAAATTAAAAGTTTTACAGGAAAATTTAGCAAAAGCTTTAATAAATGCATCAAGGTTTACAACTTCAAAAGCACAACTTCCGATTTTAGGAAATATTAAACTAGAAGCAAAAAAAACAAAACTAATTGTTTCTGCAACCAATTTAGAAATGTCTACTTCAGTTTCTTTAGGGGCGCAGGTAGAAAAAGACGGTGAAATTGCAATACCAGCAAAAATAATAACGGAAGTAATTAACAATCTTCAACCCGGGACAATTTCGCTTGTTGCAGAAAAAGAACAACTTAAAATATCTGCCAACTCTTTTTCTTCTGTTGTTTCTGGAATGAATACTTCAGACCTTCCTTTAATTCCTCAAAAAGTTAGTGAAGAAAAATCTTTCACTTTGCCAAAAGAAAAAATAGTAGAAGCGTTATCTCAAGTAATATTTGCAACATCAATTGACGAGACTAGACCGATTTTAACTGGGGTATTGATGATATTTAAGGGAAAGGATCTTACCTTGGTTGGAACTGACGGATTTAGGCTTTCTCAAAAGAGTTTACTAATTGGTAAAAATACTAAAACTCAAAACTTAGTTCTTCCTAAAGGGATATTGGGGGAGGTAGTTAAAACATCAACAGAGAAAGATAATCTTTTCTTTGAATATAAAAAAGAAGAAAACCAAGTTATTATTTTAATGGATGATACCGTTTTTTCAACTAGGGTGTTGGAAGGTGAATTTCCAGATTATGAAAAAATTATTCCAAAAAGTTCAAGTATTAAAATAAATGTTGATAAAGATGAGTTTTTAAGAGCAGTAAAGTTGGCATCTATTTTTGCCAGAGATTCTGCGAATATTGTTAAAATTGAAGTTGGAAAAGATAGTCTTACTCTTTCTGCAGAAAGCCAGTCTTCAGGGAGTCAAAAAACAAAAATTGACGCAAAAGTAGAAGGCGGAGAACTTGAGATGGCATTTAATTTTAGGTTTTTAGAAGAATTTATACATTCCATTAAAGGAGAAGAAATTCAAATGCAATTTTCTAATTCTAATGCTCCTGGTATTTTTTCAGATCCTAAAGACTCTGAATATATTCATTTAATAATGCCCGTTAAGATTCAGGGTTAGTTTTTAGATTGGGACCTCAGTCATATCAGAATTTGAAGGAATTTTATAATTGAAAGTATAGACCTCAGAGTTAATTGTCTGTCCATCATTCGAAGTAGCTGTAAATTGTAAAGAATAATTTATATTAAAGTCCCAAGGCCCAACAGGTTGTATATAAAGTGTTTTGTTATTATTTTCAAAATAAAAATTAGTTTCCTTAAATGGTGTAATCGTTAAAATAATGGAATCGGTTTTAACAGGTAGAGAAAAATCATACCTTATTGCCGTTGATGGAAATGCTGTTTTTTGTGTTCCCTGTTTAGGAAAAAAGCTTTCAATTTTAAATACAATCGGCTGGGGAGTAGGTAAATCATTATCAGTATTTTTCTTGTTAAAATAGAATGAAACAACAATTAAAGAAAAAACAAATATTATTGTTAAAAATTTCCAATATTTTTTAAGAAAGTATTTCATATTAATATTTTACTATTTACAAAAATAGTTTTCTGGTTTTACGTAAGCACCATTTATTTGCATTTCCAAATGTAAATGAGTATTACCGGCTTGGGGATACAATTTTGCTATTTTTTGCCCTGATTTTATTGTTCCAGACGTAACCGCATTTTGAACGTGAGTTAGAAGGATTGAGTATTTTCCTGTTGCATCTGTATATCCATAGGAACGACCAGCCGTTCCTCCGCCATTGGCAAAAGTAATTCCGTTAAATTTCCACGTTAGGCTTTCTCCGAGGATGGTCGGTGCAACAACATCTGATGAAGATCTTGATGTGATATCTTGAGCATATCCATAATAAGGACAACTTCCTGGGTTATTGCAACTAGACACTTGGGGGAGTGGATATCTGTATGCTGTTCCACCCATTGCTCTCCAGTAACTGTTACTTCCGTGTCCCGTGTTAGAACTTGCGTTATATGAACCAACAGTTGTTCTTCCTCCAATAACAGGGCAAGAAATTGGAGGATTGCCCACGATTATTGTTGCATCATCACTAGCCGTTTCGCCCTTTTTCCCGTCGGCATCAGCAATAACAGTAATTGTATCTACAATAATCGAATCATTATAAGATTTATCAATGTCTAGTTGATAGCTAAAATTGATTTCCTGAGAGGGAGAAATAGTTAATGGTTGATTTTTTATTTCATCAGGGATTGGAGGATTGATGATTAAATTACCTTTTCCAATAACAGTGTATTTATTTGTTATTGTTACGTTTGATAAAGCCCCCTTCTTGGCCCATATTCGAATTGTATAAGTTACTTTTCCAAAACCAGCGCAACCTGCGGCATTTATACATTCTTTATCAACATTTTTTTCAACACCAATATATGGAGATTCTGCGTTTCCTGTAACTAAAGAAGGTGAGGGCGGAACAATAAAAGCTCCAGAGTTAATAATAAAAATAATTATTGCAATTGCCACAGGTAAAGTAAAAGCAGTGATTAGAAATGGGATGCCAATTGATGGAAAAAATACAGTTGTAAAACCAACAAGAACTTTATTGCCAAATCCAGAAACACCTTTTCCGATTCCTTTCATTCCTCCAGTTGCGGAACCAATTAAAGACATTCCACCCAAAGACATTGGAACGAAACCTGCAAGAGCAGGACCTCCTAAACCAATGATTGCAAAACCAGAAGTAACCCCAAGAATTCCAATGAATACGTCTTTATTTTGGCTTATCCAATCAAATATTTTTCCGGCAATTTGTTTTCCATATTGTGCAGCAAAAACAACAAGCCCTGCTGGTCCACTAGCGGTGGAGACAAGTGTAGAAGCAGCAGTAGTACCCACAGCCGTGCTAACAGCAGCACTACTTGCTGCGCTACCTGCTGCATTAGTGAGCGCTTTATTTACAACTCCAGAAGCGGCTTTACCAAAAAGTTGTTGGCCAATTCTATTAAATATTCCACCCAAAGGACCTCTTTTGGGAAGTAAACTCATTCCACCTTCTTCTAAAGGTCTTATCATTAATGCAAGTTGCGATTGGTTAATTCCAGAATCCGCTCCTGAAAGAATAGTAATGTCCTTTATTGATAGAGGCGCATATCCTGAAAAAGCATTTTCATAGTTTTCGAGGTTGGAAAGAAGTTCTGCAATATCTTTTTGTCTGTCTGTTTGAGAACCTAGAAAATCTTTAAATTTTTTGTCCAACACATCGCTTCGTACACCGTTAATAAAAAGTTCTCCAGCCATTGCCTGAGACTGACTCATATATGAAGTTGACCAGGAGATAGCAGTTCTGATAGGTATTGTAGGAAGACCTTTTCCCAAACTAATATTTGTATCGTCAACAGTTTCTTTAACGCTTGATTGTTCTACTTCAGGAGGTTTTTGGGCAGTTTTTTGTGCTTCAATTTGTTGAAGTTTCTCGGCATATTTTTGACTTTCAAGAAGAGATTCTTTTTTCTGTTGCTCAGCAGTTAATTTATTTGTTGCGTTCTCTACTTCTTTTGCTTTTTCAAGAATTTCTTTAGGGGGAGTGTTCCCTTCAATTGTTTTTCCTTGAACGATGTTTTCTTTCCATGTTTTTAATTGGTTAATGGCTTCTGATATGGATTTTTTCCCTGTGTAGTTTTGGACATATATTCGAAAACTTTCTCTATCCCAACCATTGTATTCATTTGTAAATAAATAACCTTTTTTGCCAAAATATTCTTCAGGGAAAAATTTTCCCAAGTAAGGCTCGAACCATAAAACATCTGCTAATACTATTTCATTCATGTTTTTGAAAAAGAATTGTAACCATTATTTTTTTATCAAATCTTGTGGCTTTGTTGTAATTAAGGCATGTTCCTCTTTAGACGAAACAATTCTTATTGGTGCATGATGTGGCCCGGCAAAGAAAATCCCTTCTCCAACATTGGCTGATAATAATAATTGTTTCTCACCTTGTGATAGATAAAAAATTTCTCCGACCTTATCAATCGCTGCAGGAGACTGTTTTAAAAGAAGCTGCATTGATGAGTTTGTGACAATTGCTTTACCTATATCTTGGGCCAAAAAATCCTCAACGTCTTGTGTAATTGTGGTAAGTCCTAGAAAATACTTTCTGGCTCTTTTTACAACACTCCACAAAAATTGTGCAGAGTCAGGATATTTCATCATATGCCACGCTTCATCAACAACTAATAGCCTTCTTTTTAAATCAGATTTAACTCTAGTCCAGATGTAATCAAGAATCATAAACATAGCAATTGGTCTTAAAACATCTTGTAAATCTTTAACAGAAAAAACTGTAAAGGGATTATTAAGATTTATGTTTGTTTGTTTGTCGAAAATGCCCACAAAGCTCCCCCGAACAAACTTTTCAATTCTCGCAGCCAAATCCATTGCATCAGGTGATTCCATTCCGATTAAAGCCTTGTAAAGATCTTCCATTAGGGGCGGCTCTTTTTTCTGTGTTTCTGGGTCTTGAGTGATCCCTTTTCCTCTATAAGTTGCAACCAGTGCTCTATCAAGAAGAGCTTCTTGTATTGGAGTAATTTGTCCCATGATTACTTTAAACAGAGAATGAAGTGAAAGAATTTTTAAACCTAATTGATTTTCCCCTTCTTCATATATCTGAGACAGATCAAAAGGATTTATTTTTGAAGATGAATTAAAAGAAAAAGAAATAAATTCTCCATCAACCGCTTCGGCTAAAGATTTATATTCAGATTCAGGATCAATAACAATTACTTCTGTTCCCATCATTAAAGATCTTAAGGCTTCATTTTTTACAAAGTAGGATTTTCCAGCACCCGAAGTTGCAAAAATTGCCATATTTGCATTTTCCATAGTAAATCTGTCAAAAATAATGAAAGATTCGTTTTCGGAATTTATTCCATATAAAATTCCTGTATCTCCCGATAGTTCGGATGAAGTAAACGGAAAAGTGGTTGCCAGAGAAGTTGTATCCATGTTCCTTGTGATGTTTATCTTATCGAAAGAAAAAGGCGCAGTTGTGATAAACCCATCTTCCATTTCTAGAGTTGCCTTTTTGGCAATAATCATTAAAGACCCAAGAGTTGAAATAACTTGTCTTGTAATATCGTTTAAATCTTCAACGCTATTGGCTGGAATAGTTATGTAAAACCCGAATTCATAATACCGTTCAGCTCCCTTTACAAGTTGCTCTTGAAGAGACCTTGCATCTTCTAACTTTGCTTGGGTTGCAGGATCTACTATTCTTCCTCTTTCCAAATCAGTTGAAATTTCAGCTTCCATTTCAGCAATTTTTCTTCTTAAACTATCGAGAGTGGATTTGGTTTCTACAGGGAATATGTAAAAGGAAATATCCAATGAACTGTCAAAATTAATTATTGCCTCAAGCCATCCGGGATTAACAAATCTTGGATAGCCTGAAATAAATAAAGTTCGAAAATAGATATCATTTATTTTTATATAATCAAAATCCACCTCTATTTTTTTAGGGGCAATAATATCAATAGGATTAAGTCTATTTTGTGTAAGTTCAATTGTTGGACTTACAATTTCAGGTTTTTCTTCTGGTTTAATTTCCATATGAGAAATAGGAACAGTATTAATATCTGTTTGGGTATTTTTGTTATCAACTGGGAGGTTTGAGTTATTTAACATTTTGACCCACCTCCTCCTCCTTTTTAGTTACTGGAGCTTCCTGATTATAAAAATCGTACAAAAGAGTAATTAATTGTTCATTAGTTAGCTGTTTTAATTTGATTCCCAATCTCCCGGCTTGCCTTACCAAATGATCTCGTCTGGGATAAAGAATTATTTTTGCTTTTTTAACTAGATAGCTTTTAGTATAAGGAAGTGGACCGCTTCGTTTAGTTGCTGATGCAATCGATTTTGAAACTCCCATCTCAAGTGAACTAAAAGGAATAACGATATAGAATCTTTTTCCCAGTACTTTCTTTTTTTTGATCGAATCAAAAATAAATTGTTTATATCCTGCCATTAATCCTTGGAGTTTTGGATTTGTTAGTTTCTTTTCCTGTTCACTGACATACTTCATATAAGTAGAAATGTCTTTTCTTTGAGATCTAACCATTATTTGAACTGAGAAAGTCAATGAATTAATAAAAGCTGCATAAGAAGCAATAACAGCCTCTTGTTCCTTGTAGGACAAAAGACCGAAGTTTAAGGAACTAGATTCCATTACAAGTGCAGCTCCGCCATCTTTAAATAAAAATAAATTATCAGTAACATCTGCAACAGGTAAATGCTGCCAGGTTGCTCTTTCTATTGGTTTATCAGGAGTATTAAAAATCGGAATATTTATATTTAAATTTTGCATTTTTATGACAATGTTTCTGAAACAACTGGATTTATTTTGTTTTTGCCCTTTATGAATATGGGAGGAATAATATTGCCTTGAGCCTCAAAATATACTGGATCAAAAATAAAATTATCTTTTTCAGAAAATATTTCATATCTGCCACTTTGTAAAGGAGTCACTACCAGGAAATGCCCCAGTTTATTACTTTTTAAAGCTCTAACGGGTCTTCCTGCAGCGTCCTTTACTTCCAAGATTGCTCCTTCAATAATTTTCCCTTTTTCATCAATAACTTGTCCCACAACTGTATTGACAACTGTGGGAGGAGAGGGCGGAGCTGCATCAAGTGAAAATTGAGCCCCAAACATTGGTTTAGATTGCTGCTCTGTGAGCGTTTGACTTACTTTTTCAAAAGAAAGATTTGACTGAGTAATTGGTTTTTCTTCAACAATTACCTTTTTTGCAGCAAAACTGACAGGGGAACTTGCTGGAATTACAAATTCTTGTTTATTAACTGGTACAGCGGCTTGGTCTATTAAAGTTTCTCCAGATGTGGGTCCAGCCTTAACAAAAATATTTCCAACAAGAGATAGAAATTTTGCTTCAGTTTCTTCAAGTTTATTAACAAAAGAAAAAGAAGGTCCGCCTGGAGTTGCAAAATATTTATTCATTTTTTCTTGTCCCTCTGACGGAATTACATTTTCTTGAGGAGCTTCTACTTCGTTTCTAAAAAAAGGTGAAGATGTTTTCATTTTTCGCCAATTAAAAATAGTGGGAGAATAAACTGATCTGAAAAAAGAAAGAATCCAAGTTTCTAAAGGTCTATCTTCAAAAGGTAAAAAAGCTAGAGCAACTCCCAACAGAGAAAAAAATAAAATAAAAGGCCATTTGACGATTACGGGAAGTTTAGAAGAATAAAAAATTAATGATATTAATGCTCCCCCTGCAACTTGAAAAAATTGCTTTAAAGTCATGTCTCCAACCAACCTAAATTGGTAAGAAGAAATTTGTTGCGGTATAGGGTGTTGTTCCATTTATTTAATAGCCTATATTCAGGTTATATCATGAACATACCTTTTCAAGGGGTTGAGCTTTTCACAAGTAACTATTAATTAGTTGAATAGCATTGGAAAAACAAGTTATACTCTTTATGATATGACAGAACTTATAGGAGATAAATTCCATATTGATTATGCTCCGCCAACTGATAAGGGTGAAGGAGATATAAATCGAGAGATGGCAGAATATGCTAAATGGCAAATTGATAAGGACAGAGAATTAAAGTACAGCAAAGGGACAAGAAGATTAGTTGAATTACTTGAAAAAAAGGGAAGAAGCCATAAAAATAAAGAATTTAAGGCTACGATTAAAGATAGACCTGGAGTTACTAATAAAGACTTAGAGTATTTAGATCAAACAGTAATGAGCGAAATGTCAGAAAGATTGACAAATGAAGAGATAGCTTCTGAATATGAAATTTCAAAAATATTGTCTTTCCACAATCATGAGGAGACACTTTCAGATAATCAGAATTTTATTCCAGTTCTTCCTTATCAAACCCAAGGGCAAACATCTAGGCTCGAATCAGATCAGCAGTTAATTGATATTACTTATGAAGAAAATTGGTTAGATAAGGAGGGAGAGGCTGTATTAGATAGATTATTTGAAGATTCAACTTGGTATACTTCTGCATACAGGCACATTAAAAGCTGGAATCCAAGAATGGTTGGGTATCATGACATGATGTTGGTAATTCAAACATTAAAAGGTTATAGAGAAGCTCCAGACGCTCGTCATTTCGAACTTTTGTATCAAAATGAAGTCGCAGGAGTGACTTTATCTACTGAAAAAAAGGCGATTTTACCCAAAGAGATGCAAATTGGTGTTAGGGAAAATGCAATCCGTTTTAATGACCAATGTATGGATTTGAAACTTATGGTTGCTGCTGCAGGACAAATAGAATATTGGAAGAAAGATTACTTAAATTCAACTTTTCTTAAAAAATTTACGAGGAAACAACTTGAATTTGTTTGGGATCTTTTTTCAGAAGGTAAAAGGTTGGATATTAGAGAAGTGATGGTGTCTAAAGGTTCAGGAAGTGAAGATTTTCAAAATAAAAACACATTCCAAAAATTTGAAAAACTAGTCAACTATGAGATTGAGAATGAAAAAGATTTGAAATTACTGAAACAAGTACCTGAACACATTAATAATTTTTTTAGTTCTGATCCAGAACATAAAAGTAGAAAAAAATATACTGCAACAATGATTGCATGTTTGTTAACTAATGCTAGAGACAGATTGTTGGCAATTGACCCAGATTATGAAGATTATCTGACCAAGAAGAGGGGTATTGATAATGAAAATGAATACAGAAAGATAATAGAAGAAGTCGAAAATATTCGAGATCAAATCCTTGGAAAATGGTATGGTCCACATAAAAAATTAGTTGATAAAGATGGTAAAGCGCTCGTTATAAAAAGTTCAGATATTCGTTTGGCAAACATTACTGTTTCGATGAATATACAGGAAGCATGGAGTTCTTTGTATTCAGGAATACTTGCTGGTGAGTATGTATATAAAAATGTAGAAGATGAAAAGGATTCTACGAAGAGAATATGGCTATTTAATAAAGAAGTTGGAGGTCTTCATTCAGCGTCTGATGCGGGAGACGCCTATTTAAACTTTTTTAGAAAAGAGAGGTACCAAAGCAATAACAGAGACCAAGGATATATATTTCTGCCTGATAGTTTCGAGCAACGAGAAGAGTGGATAAAAAGTAATGAACTAGGGTATAAGCCTGCAATAGAAAGGTATCTTGCAGGGGGTGAAAAAGAAGACCTAGTATTAAATGAAATGTGGAATTTTGTTTTCAGTCAAGAAAAAAAATATGTTGATTGGAGAGCAGAATATAATCTTAAAATGGATCCGGAACTAGCTGCGTTTTTGAAGTCGCTTGCTTTCGCTTGGGAGACTCCATACGTTTTACACAAAAAGGGTGGAAATAGATATGATGATGTAAGAGCAGCTGTCCCAATTTTTATCCTGTATCCTTTTGTAGAATACAACTTTTGGAACAGTTATCAGATAGACGAGGCTAATTTGACAGACGTTAGGGGTGAACCGGAAAAAAACAAAGACGGAAGTCTTAAAATGCAAAAAGTTACTCCTTGGTATCTAATGACTGAAGAAAGGAGAAAAATGTCGTCTTTTACTTACGAAAATATGAAGTTTAATGAAATGGACTATTTTGATGTAACTATGGATATGTGGTCCGAAGTTTTTAGGTTATATTATGAAACTCCTAACAGTGAAGAAGTTGAAAAGCGATTGATTAATTTATATTTCTTGAAAAGAGGAAATAAAAAAGAAGACCTTGGAACTAGGGGGCTTAAAAATGTGATAAGAGTAAAAGTTCCGAAATATAGAGAAACTCCTGATGGGCAATTTGAAATTGAAAGAAATGAAGACAATTCTGTCAAAGAAGAATTGAAATTTATACCCACTGAGGTTTTTGAACTTGGTATTAATCCAATGATCTGGGCACATCACCTTTCCAAAAAGTACAAGCTATTAGGACCGGGAGGTTTAAGTGAAATAAATATTCATAATTTTATAAAACATATTTCCACGATTGTTAATATAGAATCTTATTATAATCCTTATAAAAAAACTTCTAAGAGTTATAGAGATGCTGCCGTATTGCTTACAATGTTACAAGCATTGTGTTTATCAAGAATTGCTGTTGTTGCAGGTAATCAAGATAGAAAAGATACTTGGAACAAATATAATCCTCTTATGAATGACGTGATCAAAAATATTAAGGATCCTAATTTCGCAGATGAGAAGATTATCGCCGAAAAACCTGATTTTTCAAGCATAAAACATGATAATTGGAAGAAATTGGAAGAAACAAAAGGGAATGATTTTAAGGTAGTCTAGGATTGTTAGTCTAACGGTTTTTAGAGAATTATTTTGAGTTAAGGCTTTTCGTTTGTCGGGAATCTTCTGTGTCTCATTTCAGCCTGTAAATTAGCTCCTATATCTTTTCCGCCAACCCTGCCTATTGCTCTTCCTATGATTTTTCTTATTCCTTTTTCATCAGTTCCACTAGTTGGTATTTTACCAATAATGCCTTCAGCTGAAAGAATTGATGATGCACTTTTTATTTCTCTCATTGGTCCCCAATTCATGACACCTTGATAAGGTTTCATAATAGCTTCAGATATTGCAGATTGCATATCGAACGGCTTACCCTCAATTAAGGCTTTTATTAATTCAGCAACTTTTGGAATCATGGAAATTATTCCTACGCTTGAAATAATAAGTAAAAATTTATATCCGTTTTCACCAGTCCCGAAAGTAAAAGGAGGATCCCAAGTGCCCTGAGAGAAGTCAAGAGAACTTTGAAGTTTGAAAGGAACTAAGAATCCTAAATCTAGTCCCAATACATTTAAAGATTGTCTTAAAAAGAAAAATGCAAGAACAAAAAGAAGGACTACGACTGGATAAACAGCCAAATTTCCAGCCATACTTCTTAACCAACTTGAAAAACCCATTTGTGGATTAATTGTGCCTAATAAAATTTGCAAAGGAGCAACTATTATTGAAAGAGATATTTGAATAAAAGTTTTGAGAAGCAAAACTATAGTTTTGAATATTTGAACAAAAATAATAATTATTGCAATTATTAAAAAGAGTACTAAGAATATGATCATCCATGCTCCAAGAAGTGGTAACGCTATTCCTGCAGCTGCTACTCCGACAATAGTTAAAAATTGATTTACAAAAATAGCAACTATGAAAGCTAATACATAGTTTAAAAATAACCAAATTACGTTGGCACCTTGTGTAATGAAATAGAAAAGATCAATCCAAGAATCAGATGAAATATTGGCTCTAATCAAAAATGCAGATATTACTCCTAAAACTATATACATAACATCTATTAAAAGTCCTGCTATAGCATATGAAAAGGTAATGAGAACAATTGCAATAACTACTCTAGGAAGAGCGGATTGAATGGATATTACTGTCTGAGGGTTTATTTTAACCTTAAACATTATCATAAAGGCTAAAACAACAACCGCGATTGTTAAAAGTAAATAACTAATGTCTCTTACATCTTTCCAAAGTTTCATAATTACATTGTTGGCAGTATAGCCAAATCCTGTTTGTGCTTGTGCAACTGGGACGATACTAAATTTCTCTGCTGTATTAAGAATATATCCTATACCAGAAACGGATTTAGATTTAAAAAACCCAGCAATAGATTTATCTTTAGGAACATAAGTTGTTTTTTCATTTACTTGTTGAAAAACATCTTTAATTCCTTTTATTGCATCTACACATTCAGAAGCTTCCTTTGTCATAAAACAGCTTACTGCACCACCAACTTCTTTATCTCCCCCAGTTGAAATAAAAGTAAAAAGACTGAAAATTATCCACTGAACTTGGGCATAAGTGTATCTTTCGCCGAATATTTCTGTGGGATTGTCTTTATCGACAACTTTAGTAAGCCACTCTTGATATGATTGTTGATACCAAGTTCCGTCAGCTGCAGAAACAGCGGGTACAATGGAAAGACTTACAATAAGTAAGGATAAAAAGACTAAAACAATCTTTTGAATTTTATGTTTAATTCTATTCATTCAAATATTCTTCCAAACTTAATCATACAAGAGTGTTTCCAATGCCGCAATAATATTTAATTGCAAAAGCTGAGTTTGTAGTTTTGGCCAGACTCATCAGGATTAACAAAACTAGGTGTACTTATATTAACTGTTAGTAGGCAAGCCTTTTCTTCTGTTAAAGCTAGTTGTTTTAAGAATTCTTTTTCAGCCTCTTGTCTATTTGTTTCAAAAGGTGAACCTAGAATTGATATTAAAAATTCTTTTTCTTTTGAGAAATAAAGGATCTGGAAATTTTGTCTATCAATAAAAGTGACATCTCCTCTTTCATTTATTGTTGGATTTAGATTATAAAAGTTATTAACATTTACATCAGAAATTGGGATAGTAGGACCTATTGGTTTTGGAAAAGTGGGAGAAGCGGTTGGAAGTACCCCTGTAGGTAGCTGCAAACTTTCATCTATTGTTTGATCGTTTACGGATTTTTTCTTAGATAATATCAAATAAAAAACTGATCCTGTTAAAACTAAGACTGATAATAATATTATTATTTTTTTCTTGTTCATATTTTTATTGTATACCACAGGCTTTGGCTGCAGACCATGCACTCCAAGATGTTCCATTTCTCGAAAGTGTTACTGCATATTTAATATTTTCTGTTGGGTTTAAAAATCTTTGTTCCAACTGTTGGACTGCAGAAAGGTTTTTGATAGTACAAGATACTGGACTCCATGTGTAATCAAAATTTACATTATTTGCATTTCCATGGGCTAAGAGATTGATTTGGAAAAGTCCAATACTGTAATCTACTGACCTTCCAGTAAGACAGCCCTTATTAACAGCATTTGGGTTACTACCGCTTTCTTTATTGCAAATAATTGAGGCTTTTGTAGCTTTAACTGTATCACCACCAAAATAAGAAAGAAGATTACTCACGCTGCAAGGTCCGGATCCAACAGAACAGGTGCCGCTTATACCACTGACATTTGTCGTGGAACTTGACATTATTGGTTCTCCATACCCCTTAGGTCTTAAGGCAGTTTGGATTCCCTTTAAGAAATATTCAGATATCCCCCCCAAATGATTGAAATATATTTCTCCAGTTGATTGAGCTAAAGCTTTATTGGATTCATATGAAACTTGGGTTGAACCTGGCATATCAAGAGGTGATATAACAGGGCTTCCTTCTCCTGTTTTTGGAAACATTCTTCTAAAGATTGAGTTTGATCCCGCAACAAAATTATCCCAAGCTTTTTCTGCAAGTGGGGTTTTTGTATTTACTGCAAATGCAATAACTGGCTCTTTAATACAAGCTGTTGGATTATTAACATTGAACTTACAGGAAAATTTTGCGGTATAGTTAAGCTCCGCATTGGCTTTTTTAGCCCAAAGATTGTCCCCATTATTTGTTCTTATGTCTAAAATTTTACAATTTGAAAGGATATCAACAGGTGTAATATCGTCTATTTTTTCAGTTTGATACCCTTTAGGGGTATAAGTGCTTTGAAGAATTGATGCCAATTCAGTTGTTTCTTCCATGTGGGCAAAATATAAATCTTCAGAGGTTGTTTTGAATTCTGTATCGGTAATTTTTATATCATCTGAAACAGAAGGAGAAAAACCTGGTATTTCAGAAAGTCCTTTTCTATCTTCAGTCGAGGACATGGGAATATATGGAAAAAGGTTGGCCCAATAATTTACCTTGAATGGGTCATCTCCACAAAGTAAAAAATCCCAGTTAACAACAGGAATTGTTACTTTAAAACAGGTATTTCCTCGCCATTCTTTATAATCTTTCCAATAATCAATAAATTCTTGATTTTTATAATTACCACTACTTAATTTTGGTGGCTGTTTACTACTATCACTCCAGCTAGATAGGTAGATGTTTTTTTTCTTAACACCCAATATTGATGCCAATACTTGTATAAGAGATTTATCATAACAAGGAACCGGTTGTCCGAACATTGTACAAGCTACTGTTTGATTTTGCCTATCTTTATTTACGGATTTTACTTCTTCAACTCGTTCGTTATTTTGGACTTCTAAAGGAAGAAGTTTCTTAATAGGTCCAGAAAGGTTAACAATATTATAGATATCCTTTTCGTTTTTATAACTGGGATATGCATATTCTGCTTTGTAAGGAACTCCATTTAAATACCAGCTTACATACTGATTTACTTTATCTATATCTGAAATATCATCAGCTGGAGTATTTGCATTTACAACATCTTCGGTATTTCCCATTATTGGTAGTTCTGATTTATCTAGTTTCAGGAAAACTTCTGCAAACCTATTCATTGAAAAACTACATGTTTGGGATTGACCACCTCTTTCGATGGCACAGGAACTAGCCTGTGATGGTAAGACCTCTATTTTATCGGTTATAACAATAGAGTTTCCGCATAAAGAAGCAGTATTTTTAATTTCACTATCTATAGGATTTCCAGGGTAGGGTCTTAAAGAATGACATTCTGGATCAGAGTCTTTACATTTTTCTGCAAAAGAATTCTTAGTTAGAAGTAAAAAGAAAGGAAATAAAAATAATACTATTATTACCTTTGAATATTTTTTTAACATTACTTATTATTTTAAAGTGTTACCTTAAACAATGTCACTGGTACTCCGGTGAAGTTTTCAATTAACCGAAGTATTAGGAAGGCACAGGCAATAATAACAATTCCGACTATTGCATACGTTAATGTTTTTTGTGCTGCTTCAACCGCTTTCGGATCTCCACCTGCGGTTAAATATCTAAAGCCCCCAGAAATAAGTAAAATAAAAAGAGCTATTCCAGCTAAGGCCATAATTACTGTAACTAAATTGCCAAAAACAACCTCAAAGTCTTTAATGGTTGCTGCTTTATCGCCTGTACTATCTGAATATTGTGCCAAATACATATCAAAACTAGTTTATCTTAAAGAAAAGACTGAAGCAATATTATTTATACTGTAGGAAGAGATAATTCAAATATATTAATTCCGAAGAAAGTATTAATTAATTGAACTATTGCCCAAGCTGCAAATACAATGACAAGTCCAACTAAAGCTGCTGTAATTTGATTTCTGGCAGCTTCTGTTTGAGTTTTGTCTCCACCTGATGCTATCCATCTAATTCCTCCAATTACCAAAATAAAGAAGAAGACTAAAGCTGCAATAACAAGAATTAATCTAATTAAGCCAGCTACAATCCCCCCGATTGTAAGGGAACCAAGAGCGGCGAAGTCTCCACCTGGCTGGATTTTAATTGTGTCTGCTGCGAAAACGACTGCTGTATTTAAAATTGCTAACATTATATGTATTATCGAATGATTAATTGGTTTATGTCAAGAGTTAGTATCTTTATGCCAAAAAAGTCTTGAAAAATTTTAACTATTGCAAAGGCGATCAAGAGAATTACAAAGCCAACAATTGCGTTTGTAATTTTACTTCTTGCTGATTCAAGTTTAGTTTTATCTCCCCCTGAAGTAATCCATTCAATTGCACCCATAATTAAGGAAAAGAAAAAAAGTAGCGAACCTATTACAAATGCTAAACCAATTAATGCGGGGATAAGGCTACTAAAAAAATTATCACCAGTTTTTGTTTTAAGGTTTCCGAGTGCTGGATTAGTTATTCCTTCTGTGGCTGTCAAAAATTTCATTTGTTTATAGTTTAAATATTTCTCCTAGCATTGCTGCTGGGTTTAGGATGTTGTCAATTCCTAATATTTTTCCAATTAAATCGATGATAAATACTGCAGCAATAACTACAATAAGTCCGACAATGCTAGTTGTAATATCTTTTCTAGCATTTTCCAAAGCAGTTTTATCAGACCCGGCACCCATAATTGAGATTGCGCCTAAAATTAGTTTAAAAGTAAACCAAATAAAAGCAATTATGGTCAAAAGCCCAATTGTTGAAGATAAAAATTTGTTAAATAAAGAAAGTGCATTTTCAGGTTCTCCTTCTCCAAGCGTTCCAATGCCTTTTAAAGGTTCTCCTAATGGAATTTCTTGTTGTGTTAAAAATCTATTCATGGTGTCGTTGGTCCAAAAATCTTTATTTGTAATAAGGCTTTTGGATCTCCAAAAATAATCTGTCCAAAAATTGCGGCTAAGACGAATGATCCTGCTGTGATTGCAAGTCCTAAAAGAGTTTGCCAAATTTTACCCCAAGCGTTTGCAATTTTTTTAGGATCACTACCCGCTCCTAAAAATTCATATCCTGCTAAAACTAAATTAATTAAAGAATATATTCCTGCGCCAATGATTAAAAACTTTAAAATATTATTAATAAAAACTGGTAAACCTTTTGTAACATCTCCACCCGAGTATTGAACCACTCCTGGGGGAGGGCTTACTATTCCGAAAGGATTGGTTGGTTGTTGAGCTAACATTTATTTTCCAAGTAAATCAATACCTGTTATCTTTCCGATTAATTGTACTATCCAATAAGCAGCAAAGACAATTATAAAACCAATTACGGCAGCACTTATTGCCTGTTTTCCTTTAGCAGCCTGCTCTGGATTATCTTTACCGGAACCAGCAATCATCATAAAACCACCAACCATAAAAAGAATTATTAGTACTAATCCGGATAAGATAATGGCGTTGGAAGCAATAATTGAGACAAGTTGCCCTAAACCAGTCTTTTCTGTAAGAAAATGGTTTTTTCCTAGAAAATTTTCTCCTATATTTATTTGACTTAACATTATTAAAACTTAAAAAGTTGAGAAAAAATATTAATTCCCAAGATTTTTCCAACTAATTGAACTATCCAGTATGAAGCAAAGATTATAACAAATCCCACTATAGAATTTGTAATTCTTTTTTTTGCAGCTTCAACTGCATTTTTATCTCCAGCCGATGTTAGTAACTGAAAACCGCCAAAAACAAGCATTAGAAGAAGTGCGAAACCTGCAATGTAAAATATCCAAGGAATAATTCCTGAGACAATTTCTCCCAAAGTAAGGTCAGATTTATTAACATTAATTACGCCACTATTATTTGTTGGTACTTGTATTTTATTAAGTTCAATTGCCATGTTTATGTGATTCCTGGTATTTTAAGTATATCAACTCCAATTACTCTTAGGATAAAAACAGAGAATATAAGCATAATAAGACCAGCTATTGCTGATGTTAACAATTCTTGCCCTGCTTTTAATTTCTCTGGATTTCCCGAAGATGTCATTATCATAAAACCACTATAAACAATCAAAAGAAAAGCAACTCCACCACCTATTCCAATAGCCCAACCTAAAAAGGAATTGATAAATGTTTCAATACTGTCAACACGGATACAACCAATGGCAGTATTTATACTAGTTATATCTGCACAATATATTTGTGATTTGAAACTTTCGGGTGGTGCACAACAAATATGTGGAGTAATGAAAATATTACAGTTTCCTAAATAAGGTACATTACCATTTGTGCATGTCGTGCCAGCAACACATGTTCCAGGACTCGAACAAATGCCTTGGGCAGAAACATTTTTAATGGAAAATAGATTAACTAATAACCCAAAAGAAAAAACAAAATAAATAAATAAAATAATTTTTTTCATATTCCATTTAATATTTTATTTCAAAGGAAGTCTCTCTACAAGTTGCTATAATAGATTTGAACTAAGATGAAGAAATATTTTACCGATTTATTATTTATAATTTTACTTTTCTTTTCGTTATTTCTTTTTTTGAAGTCTGTTGGATTCATTTCTGCTCAAAGCTGTGCCTCTAGTGATTATGATTGTCAGATTGCAGAGATTCAAAGAGAAATAGATGCAAGACTTCCAGCACAAGAGAAGAATAAAGAGGATTTAGCTGGATTAAGAAAACAATTAACAGATATAAGTAAAAAAATTACCAGTATTCAATTACAACTCAAAAAGTTCGAATCGGATATTAAAGACAGAGAAGAAGAACTGGCTTATACAAGAAAAATATTTGAAGAAAAAACAGTTAGTCAGTATAAGTCCTTAAGGCTTTATGATCCAATTCTTCCTTTTTTATCTTCTGATAATGCATCAACCGCCTTTAGGGAGTTGACCTTTAGACAAAAAGCTGCAGATGAGGATAGGAAGGTAATGGAAGAATATGCAAGTGATTTATCCAAACTCAAAAGTGACAAATTATCTTTAGAAAAAAATAAAAGTTCTTTAGCTTCTTTACAAAAACAGGTTACCCAAAAAGAAAAAACTTTAGCTATTGAGGTAGCAAAAGTAGAAACATATATTACTTCACTATCTGCAAAACAAAACGAATTAATGTCTCTTAAAGCCGGAGGATTTTCTACATCAGTTGGAGATACTCCTGGAACTTTGGAGCCTTGTAGTGGTCCATCAGGTTCATCAAATTTCTGTGATCCTGGTTTTAGACCAGCATTTGCAGGTTTCTCTTTTGGAGCACCCCACAGAACCGGAATGAGTCAATATGGAGCATATGGAAGAGCAAAATCCAATCAAAGCGCTGAAACAATTCTTGCTGCTTATTATCAGGGAGCTTCTTTAAACAAAAATTACTCAGTTCCGGGATCAATTACCGTAACAGGTTATGGATCAATTCCTTTTGAAGAAAATTATTTACTTGGAATTTACGAAGTTCCTGAAAGCTGGGGAGACTCTGGCGGATTTGAAGCCCTTAAGGCCCAAGCCGTTGCTGCAAGAAGCTATGCACTTTCTGTTACCAACAATGGAGCTTCGAGTATTTGTGCGACTGAAAGTTGTCAAGTCTATAAGCCACAGTTAAAAACTGGTAAATGGGCTGAAGCAGTTCGGGCAACAAAAGGTTGGGTATTAACTAAAGATGGGAAAGCCGCAAGTGCTTATTATGCTTCAACTTCAGGTGGATACACAATTTCTCAATGGGGTTGGAGTGGAATAAAAGATACATCTGGCGATTGGCCAGGGACAGCCTACGAGAAAGTTTCAGGAAGTCCTTGGTTTTATAAAGGTTGGTATAAAAGTAGGGGTGGAGCAACTTGTGGAAGAAGCAATCCCTGGCTTACCAGTACAGATATGGCAGATATCTTAAATGCTTTTAAGGTTTTATATGAAGGAGGCGGAGATGCTTCAAGAGTTTCACCTTTAGATACCAATTGTTGGGGAGGAAATCCTTATTCAGTTTCTGAGCTTTCCGCAATCGGGGGGTATTCTAGTGTTTCTTCAGTTTCGGTTGTTTACAATAACGGAGGGTTTACTCAGTCTGTTTCTTTTTCCACAAATCAGGGATCAAAAACCTTAACGGGTGAGGAATTTAAAAAAGCCTTTAATTTAAGAGCACCTGGATATATTGGTTTAAAAAGTTCACTTTTTAACATAGAAAAACTTTAATTTTTCCATTTTTCTTTACAATCTTTTTGATTTTGTGTTTTTATTAGCTTTTCGTATATAATCAGCCTAGGATGCCAGATATATTTATATCCGAAGAAAAAAAGGAACCAGAAAAGAAACTTAAAGACGATACCCCAGTTGAAAAAGAAGTAAAAGAAATATTAGGTAAAACTTTAATTAAAAAGGAAGTAAAAAGTTTAATCGCTTCATACTTGAGAAACCCTAAAGGAGTTAATTTTGAGATAAAAGAAAAAGAAGAAAAGATAGAGCTTCTTTTAAGAATGCATCCGATTACTAATTTAAAATGGATTTTAATTTCAATAATTATGATTTTTGCTCCAGTAGTTCTAACTAGTTTTCCAATTTTGGATTTTTTACCTGGTAATTATCAATTTATTGCAATTTTAGGCTGGTATTTAATTGTCACATCTTTTGTACTTGAGAATTTTTTAACATGGTACTTTAATGTTTACATCATTACTGATGAAAGAATAATTGACGTGGATTTTTATAATTTAATTTATAAAGACATTTCAACAGCAGAAATCGAAAGGATTCAAGATGTGAGCTACAGAATGGGTGGAGTAGTAAGAACCCTGTTTAATTATGGAGATGTATTTATTCAAACTGCTGCAGAAAAACCCAATTTTGAATTTTTAGCAGTTCCGAAGCCAGATAAAGTTGTAAAACTATTGCAGGATTTGATGATTCAAGAAAAGCAGGAAGCTATTGAGGGGAGGGTCAGATAAATATGGGAAGTGTAATATTTCCAAGTTTTCCAGTTTGGGGAATAGCAAAAGTATTTGTTCTTTTTGGAATGACAATGTATGTAGTTTTTGGATTTGTTATTGTTAGACAAGTGAAGTTAATGACAGACACTCTCCAGCTGGGTTTTGAAGGAATGATTAGGATTCTTTCATATATACATCTCTTGTTTACTATTGCAGTTTTTATTTTTGCCCTATTAATTCTTTAAAAACTGTTTTTTGATAATTTCGATATAAAATATGCTTGAAATTTCTTCAGCAAAATTAACCGGAAATCCAACCTTGCCCGGTTGGTCTCAGGCTTATGATTATAAGCCTGAAGATCCTGAACAACTTAAAAAAAGAGGTCATTTATTTGCTGTAATTGCAACGAATAGAGAAGCTGAAGGCATAGATAAAGTATCTGCAGGTAGAGAAATTCTAACTAGGCTTCATGAAGAATATTTTGGAAAACTAGAAGGAACACCATTTAATGCTCTTAAAAGCTCTATAGAAAAAGTAATTAATGAATTTTCTCCAACTTGGGGAGATATTGAGATTTCTGCTGTTTCTTTAATTGATAATGTTATTTATTCTGCAGCTGGAGGAGGGTCCCAAGTTGCAATACTTCGAAGAGGAATGTTTGCAAAAATCCTTCAGAGTAAAGAAAAAGAAGTGGCAAATGCTTCAGGTTATCCAGAAGAAGGGGATGTTCTTATCATAGGGTCTAAAGAATTTTTTGAAGGATTAACCGATGGATTTATTAAAGAATCTTTGGAAAAAGAAAACATTGAGATGTCTGCAGAAACATTAAATTCTTACATATCAGGTAAAGAAAAAGGTAATATTGGGCTTATTCTTTTGAAGTTTTTAAAAGAAAGCAAACTTTTTCCGGAAGAAAATATTCAAAAACAGGCTAAAAAAGATTTTTCTAACAATGTTAAAGGTTTTTCTGAAAAGATTTCTTCAGTTTTTTCGAAATTGAATTTCTCTTTAACTAAAAAACTTCCTCAAAGAAAAATTTTCATTAAAAGGGGTATGGAAGAAGAATTTCCTGAAAAGAAAAAAACTACACTATCTGTTGGTACAATTTTACTTATTCTTTTAATTGTCAGTATTGGCTTTGGAATTAGACAAAAAAAACTAAATGATCAAAAAGAAAAATACATAGGTAGATTAACTGATGCAAACCAGAAATATTTAGAATCGATATCTTTATTTAGTTTAGAGCCTTCAAAAGCTAGAGAAATCTTTAGAGCGGCATATGAAACTGTTAATACCCTAAAGTCAGAGGGCATTAACGACAGTGATTTAGAAAAGCTTCTAGCAGAAATGGATCTTAAAAAAGGAGAAATTCTAGGTGAATACAAAAAAGATGCAAACCTTTTTATAGATTTATCTCTTCTTTCCAGTGGATTTTCAGGGGACAACCTTTCATATTCTTTAGGAAAACTCTTTATTCTAGATAAAAATTCAAAAAAAGTAGTTTCTCTACTGCTTGATACTAAAAAAACTCAGGTAGTCGCAGGACCGGATAGAATTGAAACAGCAAACCAAATGACGGCTTATGAAGAAAATGTATATCTTCTGGAAAATGATGGCATTTATTTGGTTAATACTAAAAGGGATAAAAGAATAGAGAAAGATTGGGATGGAGAAGCTTATTTTGAGGCTTATGCAGGAAATATTTATCTTTTGGAAAAAGGTCAAAACATGATTTGGAGATTTGTAGGAAGTGATAACACTTTTTCGGAAAAACAAAAATGGTTAGCACCTGGTGTGGAAACGGATTTTTCTTTAGTTAAAAAGATCGCAATTGACGGCTCTATTTGGATTTTAACTTCATCAGGAAAAATACTTAAATTTACTCTTGGAAATCCTCAAAATTTTAGTTTTGTTGGAGAAAGTCCAGCCCTAACTTCTTTAGATAATTTCTATACAAATGAGGAACTGAAAAATATATATGTAATGGATAAGACTCTAAAAAGAATTGTTGTTTTTGATAAAGAAGCAAAATTTGTGGCTCAATACTATGCAGATGCAATAAGCGAATCAAAAGATTTTATGGTTAGCGAAGAGGAAGGAAAGATTATTCTTTTGACCGGAGATAGACTTTATTCCTTGGACTTATAAACTTCTTGGTGGAGACGGAGGGAATCGAACCCTCGTCCGAAAAACAGCTAAGTAAAAAACTGCTACAAGCTTAGTTAATTATTAATTTTTCTTTAAATTACCCAATTAACAGGAAAAACTTAAAGTAAGATTTACTTTGTTTTGGAAGTTAACCATAAATCAAAATTAATTTCCTATCTCAACTGGTTTATGCCTTTTAACAACGGTTGAGAAACGCATGTAAAAGACAGTAGTTGCTCGTTTTTAGGCGATTGCTACAGCGTAATTATTATAATTGACGCTTGATTTTTAACTTATTTTTTACGAGTACTAGTCAAACTCGGCTTGCAGTTTTTTAAAGTGCTTTCCGTCGAAACCGATCGTCCCCATTTATAATTTTACTCGAAATTCACGCTCAATATCCCTATCTACATCCTTTCTCTTGATTGACTCTCTTTTTTCGTAGGTCTTTTTATTCTTTCCTAAGGCTAATTCAGCCTTGATAAGACGGCCCTTAGTATACAATTTTGTGGGTATTAGAGTCAATTTTTGCTGTTTTGCTTTAGTTATAATTGAAAGAATTTCATTTTTATGTAGAAGTAGTTTTCTAGTTCTTGTGGGAAGTGCTTTTGCACCAAGAACTGGAATGTTGGCATTAATTAAATAAATTTCGCCATTTAATACTTTTGCATATGATTGGGAAATATCACCCCTACCGCTTCTTACAGCTTTTACTTCTCCTCCAGAAAGAGTAATTCCTGCTTCAAAACGGTCACCTTCAAGTTTATATAGATAATTGGCTTTTCTATTAAATATTTTCATATATCTATATTTTACATTAGATAATGCTTTTTGACCTTATTTATCTAATAAATGCCTAGGGGTTTGGTGAATGTGAAGGCTTTTATATTTAAAAGTTATAATAAAAAACAAAAATTAGTCCTTATTATCCAATTTATCAAGTTTTAAAAGTTTAACTCCAAAATAAACCACAAGTGCGATTACCAAAAAATCAATTGTTGTACTTAAAAAACTACCCCAAAGAATTTCAGTTGAGCCTATTTTAATGCTAGCTTCTTTTAATCCTCCAACTGATCCTAAAGCAACTCCAAGAATGGGATTAATGATATCTGTTACTAAAGATGAAACTACTTTTGATACAGCTCCGCCTAAAATAAACCCAACGGCAAGTCCCATTACTCCTTGTTTACGAATAAAATCGATAAATCCTTTCATATATTTTTACCTGCTTTACATTAAACCTATCAACGCTAATCCCAACAAAATTAAAGCTATTCCGCCGATCTGATTTGGTTTAATTTTTTCTTTCAGAAAAATTCTAGCTAAGATAAGTGTGGGTAAAGAAAAGGTGGCACTTAATACTGAAATTATGCTTGTATATGATGTTGCACTATAACTCCACGTTAAAGTTATATAAGCAAAAGCATCTAGTAAACCAATAACTGCAAGCCATTTAACCACATTTATATCTTTTATTTTGACAGTAGAATGATTCTTCTTAAGAAGTACAAGTAAAAATAAGGAAGAGACTAACCTAAGAAGAATCAAAAGTATAAGCCAGTTTCCTCCACTAACAAAATTATCCCAGAATGGAAACCAAATCGAGAATAAAGCAACCCCAATTAGCGCTTCTGGTACGCCTTTTAATAAATCTTTTTTGTTAAAACCTTCTTTTTTAAATTCTCCTAAGTCAATTGATGTTAGTAAAATTCCAACAATGACAATTCCTAAAATAAAAAGTATCCTCCCAGTTATAAGTTCATGAAATGCTAAAGCCGAAATAAGAACTGAGAATGCTGAATAAGAAGCAGTAATAGGTGAAACTATGCTTACTTTTCCCTTTTCTAAGGCTTTATAGAACATTAAGTAACCGACAATATCTATTAGACCTAATAAAATAACTGTAGGGAGTTGGTTGAAAGAAAAATTTGATAGATCAAATTTAATAAGTAAATAAATAAACAGGGGGAGTAGTCCAAATGTTTGCATCCAAAAAAGAGAAACTAAGTAACCTACTTTGTCTACACTTTTTTTAGCGAAAAAGTCTGAAATTCCCCAACCCAACATTGCTCCCAAACCGCCAAGTATTGCTATAAGTAAACCAATGTTCATATGGACTAATTTGTATTTTAGTTTATTGTTTCTTCAAAATATATAACAATATTTTATTAATTATTGGAGTGTAAATTACAAGAAATTTGATGGGCGGAGAGGGAGAGATTCGAACTCTCGGTAACCTTGCGGCTACACACGCTCTCCAAGCGTGCGCACTAGTCCACTATGCGACCCCTCCTAATCAAAACAATTGAATTATATCAAAGATTTCTGAATTGGTGATTCTAGGATTTCTTTTGCCTTTGCAAGTATTCTTTTATCATCTTTAAAAGTAAGGAGTTCGTAAGCTTTTTTAAATTCCTCGTATTTTACTTCATCAATTTCTTCATCATGACCCTCTTTTGTTTTTTTAACTTCTTCCATTACAAAATAGGTAACTGTTTTAAAACACTTAGTATTATCAAAAACATAAAAATATGAGGAAGAACCAATTTTTTGAATTATTTTAGTTTCAACTCCACCTTCTTCTTTAACTTCCCGTAGAGCAGCCTGAAAAGAACTTTCTCCTTTATCTATTTTTCCTTTTGGAAGTTGCCATCTATCGGTTCCAGTTGGTTTAATAAGTAGCCACTTAACTTTTTTGTCTTTTGAAGTTTTATAGACAGCTCCTCCAGCAGAGAACTGTCTTTCGAATTTTTTTACTTTTTCTTTAGATGTTCTTTTTCCCACACTTTTAATACTTTTTTGCCTTCTTTTAAAATATCTTTTTCTCTTTTAAGGCTAAGAGCTTTAAGAGCTTTAGAAAAGTCCATCCATTTCGCGTCAAAAAAGCCAATTGGATCCGTTCCTCCTGCTTTTAGCATCATTAAATAGTAATAATATTTTTGAGGAAGTACTTTTCCGTTTAATGTAGTTACCCCCGACGCTCTTCCTGCTTCTTCCAAAACTTTGGCATTAATTCCAGCCATTTCACCAGTCATTCTTATTACTGATCTAACTGAAGATTCACCTCTTCTGACTGAAATTTTTGGAATTTCCCAATCATCTCCTTCTTTTTGTTTGGTCAAAAGAAAGGTTCTTTTTTTTCTTGAGTCTTTGAAAACTAAAGCTCCACCTACAGACAAATATTTTCTTTTATCCATATTCATTTTCGTATTATACCTCAAAACCTGCGGTGAGGGAGAGATTCGAACTCTCGGTAGCCGTAAACGACTACGGTGGTTTTCAAGACCACTGCACTAGTCCACTATGCGACCTCACCGTGGCGGTGGAGGTGAGATTCGAACTCACGTGACCCTTGCGAGTCGAGGTTTAGCGAACCCCTGCCATCGGCCACTAGGCGACTCCACCAAGCAGGCAAATTATATCAGATGCATGCTTGGTTTAAAAACTCGCTTTAGGGTATAATAATCTTATATGGAACCTGCCAATAAAGATCAAAATTCCAAAAGTACATTACCAGAAGAAAATATTAAGAATCCTGTGGAAGTGACAGTTAAAAAGGAACCCGAAAAAGATCTTTTTAGTTGGATTGCTCCAGCCAGGCCTTTTAAAAGAAGAAACAGAGAATTTTATGTAACTATAATTGCAATTACTGTAATAGTTGGACTTATTCTTCTTTTAACCGAAGGGTTTATGCCAGTAATTCTTTTAATTTCTCTTATTTTTCTTTTTTATATTCTAAACACAGTTGAGCCTGAAAATATTCAATATAAAATTACCAATAAAGGCATTAAAGTATCAGATAAAAAGACACAATGGGAACTTTTAACTAATTTTTGGTTTACCAAAAGGCATGACAACGAGCTATTGGTTTTTGGAACCTTTAATCTACCTGGAAGAATGGAATTAGTAATAAACGGGAGTGATAAAGAAACTCTTAAAAAAATTATTTCAGGATTTATTACAGAAGAAGAAATCCCATCTTCAGGATTAGATAAAGCAGCAAATTGGTTTGCTAAAAAACTTCCAGGAAATAATTAAAACATTAAAAAATAAGCACCCGTAGCTCAATGGATAGAGTAGCAGATTGCGGATCTGTTGATCCCAGTTCGAATCTGGGTGGGTGCACAGATGGTGGGGTGCCGGAGTGGCCAAACGGGATGGTTTCGAAAACCATATCGGTTTATCCGATTCACAAGTTCAAATCTTGTCCCCACCGCTTTTCGTTTTTCATTCGTTTTTTTATGATACAATCGGGACGAAATGGATCAGGTTGAAGAAGTAAAACAAAAGACAGATATAGTTTCTTTAATAAACGAATATGTACCTCTAAAAAAAGCAGGTAGAAATTTTAAGGCAAATTGTCCTTTTCATCAGGAAAAAACTCCTTCTTTTATAGTTTCCCCGGAACTTCAAATTTATAAATGTTTTGGATGTGCTGAAACAGGAGATGTTTTTTCCTTTTTGGAAAAACAAGATGGAATGGATTTTGCTGAAGCTTTGAGATTTTTAGCTGAAAGAGTAGGAGTAAAACTTAAATCTTTTAAATCTGGGGAAGAGAGCGAAAAAGAAAAACTCTATTCTCTAAATTACAACACTAATAATTATTATCAATATTTCCTTTTTAAACACACTGTTGGTAAAAAGGCTTTGGAATATCTTAAAAATGATAGGGGTTTAAAAGAAGAAACAATAAAGGCTTTTAAGATGGGGTTTGCTCCCAACGTAAGAGGAGTAATGAAGAAGTTTTTGGTTGACAAGAAAAAGTTTTTTCCTAAGGACATTGAAAAAGCAGGAACTATTTATTTTAGTGGAAATGAAATTGTAGATAGGTTTAGCGGAAGAATAACTTTTCCTTTATTTGATCATAGGGGTAATATTGTTGGCTTTTCGGGTAGGATTCTTCCCTGGGAAGGAAAAGAATTAGCTAAATACATTAATTCTCCGGAAACACCGATCTATCATAAATCAAATGTTCTTTTTGGTTTAAATTTTTCTAAAGAAGAAATTAAAAAAGCGGGTTTCGCTATTGTTACTGAGGGTGAACTCGATATGATTTCTCCCTATCAATCAGGATTTAAAAATATTATTGCGATTAAAGGAAGTGCTTTAACTGAAGAACAAGTAAGACTTCTTTATAGATTTACAAAAAGAATTGTTTTAGCACTTGATTCAGATATCGCAGGGGATATGGCTGCAAGACGTGGTATTGTGATTGCTCAGAAACAAGGATTTGAAATTTCAGTTGCTAGATTTGGGAAATTTAAAGACCCTGATGAGGCTGTTAGAGCAGACCCTAAATATTTTGAACAATGTATAAAAGAAGCAGTTGGAGTATGGGATTTTTTAATTGATTCAGTATTTGAAAAAAATGATTCCAAGACAGGAGCGGGACAACAAAAGATAAGTAATGAAATCGTTCCAATTTTAGCTTCGATTCCAGATAAAATTGTTCAGGCTCACTATATTGAAATAGTTTCAAGTAAATTGAATGTTCCTCCTGAAGCTGTTTATGAACAGGTCAATGACACTAAAGATACTCTTAAAAAAGATGAGAAAAAAATTATTTCTCTTCCTAAGAAGCTCGAAAAAACAAGAAGACAGTTAGTTGAAGAAAGGCTTTTAACTTTAGCCTTTCAAGGAGAGCCTGAAGTATTGTTAAATCAAAAGATTTTAGATTTAGTCCAAACACCTCTTCCAAAGAGGCTTTTGGAAGAATATATAAGTTTTTTCCAGAAAGAAAAAACCTTTTCTTCATCCAAATTTACTGAAAATCTTCCTAAAGAACTATTAGAAGGATATGCAGATATGGCCTTAAAAGATTTAGAAGGAATAACTGAAGATCCAGTTCTTTTAGAAAAGGAAATGGGTCTTGTATTAAAAGAGTTGGCTGTAATTAGTATTAGACACAAACTTGAAGAATTGGGAGTAAAGATAAGAGAGCTTGAAGAAATGAAAGAGTTTGATAAACTAGTAAAGTTTCAGGAAAAATTCAGGGAGCTTGCAGGAAAGCTTTCTAAGTATGAAGAAGACACAAGTCGAGGTATAATTCTTCAAGAGGTATAAAAAATATGATTCGTAAACCGGTTCAAGAATTAATCAAAAAAGGCAGAGATCAAGGGTTTTTAACCCAGGATGATATTATGGAAGTTTTTTCCGATGCTGAAATTAGAGTAGCTGAATTAGATGACTTTTACGATAAACTTCTTGGTGAGGGGGTAGATGTTTTTGAATCAGTAACTCCAGACGAAATTGAAACTGATGAAAAAGCTCAAGAAAAATTAGATCGAGAAATTGAAATTCTTTCTAAACTCGAAGGAATAGAAAGCACGGACCCAGTTAGACAATATTTAAGAGAAATTGGGAAGGTTCCACTTCTTGATGCTGAGGAAGAAATTGAGCTAGCCAAAAGATACGAAAAAGCTGAAAGAAAAGCAAAAGACAAATTAACTGAAAGTAACCTCAGGCTGGTTGTTTCTATTGCCAAAAAATATATCGGTCGCGGACTCTCACTTTTGGACCTCATTCAGGAAGGAAATCAGGGGCTGATTCGTGCAGTTGAAAAATATGATTGGAGAAGAGGATTTAAGTTTTCAACCTATGCAACTTGGTGGATAAGGCAAGCCATAACTCGTGCAATTGCTGATCAGGCTCGTACTATTAGAATTCCTGTTCATATGGTTGAAACTATTAATAAGCTTTATAGAACTTCAAGAAGGTTGATGCAGGAACTTGGACGCGAACCAACTCCAGAAGAACTAGGAGAGGAACTTGAAATTGATGCAGAAAGAGTAAGGGAAATATTTAAAATTGCTCAGGAAGTAACTTCTTTGGAAGCCCCAGTGGGAGAAGATAAGGAAAGCTTTTTAGGAGATTTTATTCCAGATGAAAGTCAATTATCTCCAGTTGATCAGGCAAGTAAACAATTATTAAAGAACCATCTTGATGAAGTATTAGCAACCCTTTCTGATAGGGAAGCTAAGGTATTAAAGCTTAGATTTGGTTTAGAGGGAAACAAACAAATGACTCTTGAGGAAGTTGGAAAAGTTTTTGGAGTTACAAGAGAAAGAATAAGACAGATCGAAGCAAAAGCCTTGAGAAAACTTAAGCACCCATCAAGAAGAAAGAAACTTCAAGATTATTTGGACTAAGATTATTCTCTGCAGCAATCCAAAGCTTTTTGGAAGATATCTCCAATTTTTGAAAATACTGAAGTTTTTGTAACTTTGTTATCTTTATCACTAATGAGGTTAATGTCTGAATCTTTTTGAACTTCTTTAATATCAACTGCTTTAAGGTTTATTCCCCAAAACATTGAATAGAGTTTATAGGCTTTTTCAAATAAATCTTTTGATTTTTCTTTATTTCCTTTTTTTAATTCCTTGGTTCCTACTTCCAAAAGTCTCATAGATGAAGCTAATAAGTGTTTACTGATACACCAAACTTCTCCTTCATAATCTTTAATAATATCTTTTAAAAGTTCGGTTCTCATAAGCCTTACTTCATTTAAAAGATCCATATATTTTTCGTTTTTGGTTTTGTTATAGGTAAAGAAAAGATGTTCTTCAATGGAAATTAGGTTCATTATTCCAATTGAAAGATCTTCTCCTGAAGATAGGTCAATCTTTTTTTCTCTGCTAACTTTTTCAACTTTTTCAAGAAGTGTTGTTATATTTTTATCTCTCATCTGGTTATAAAGTAGAATATTAGACTAACAATTGCAAGGAGTGCTACTGGAAAGACAACTTTTTGATAATTGAAAAATTGTTTACCAAATTTTTTCCTTGCCTTTTTGTCCAAAAACAAAGCTAAAAGAAAAACTAATACTCCAACAAAAGATCCAATAAGCAGTTTATCTATTCCAGCAATTTTATTGAAAGGATGTCCAGTAATTCCTGCAAAATGTAAAGGCAAAAAAGTCAAAAGGAAGTAAAGAGAAAAACTTCCAAAATCTAGATAGCTTTTCTTTATTTTTTTAAAAAAGTCTTTTTTGTAAAGCCAGTTTGCGCTTAATAAAGAAAAAGAAGTTAAAAATCCTCCAAGCCACACTCCTGCCACCAAATCATCAATCCCTAAATATCTGGATAATCCTAAGCCTGCTCCAACTGCAATTGTACAAACTGGACATTGAGCATAACTAATTGTGGTAGAAAGACTAAAAAAGATTGTAGCTAATAAAGAAATTTTAATAAGTTTATTAAATATATTTTTCATTATTAAAGAGTTTTTAAGTAACTGATTATTGGTTCATCTCCCAAAAAACATTTTCCTTCTGGTGTAAAAAGAAGAGGAACTGAGCCTAATGACTGTGTTTCAAGGTTGCAATATTTTCCAACACTTATAAGTCTTTGACCGTTTTGTCTATTAGTTTGAGACTCGAGTTTTTCAATCTTTATTTGGTCTTTTTTCTCCCACGAATCTATAAAATCCTGAACGTTTTTGCAGTGTGGGCAGCCCTCAAGCCAAAAATATTCAAGAGTGGTAGGAAGGGTAAGTTCTTTCGCAGGTTCGTTTTTAGAAAAAAGGAAAACTCCACCAATAATGATCAGTAAGCTGGCAACACCAATAATAATTGGGAATTTATTCATAGTATTTAATGGTATCTTTTTGCTTCTCTAAATTCAATTTTCATTTCTTGACAAAATATACTATAATGAATATATATTCATAATGCAAGTGTAAAAAGGCGGTGAAATAGTTTGGACAAAAAAACATCAAAAAGTGAAGAGGCAGTAAAAGAGGAAAAAGTATGCTGTTGTGGAAAAGAGTGCCAATGTAAAGATTGTAAGTGCGAAGATTGTAAAGAAAATTGTAATTGTTGCTGTTGCTGTTGTTGTAAATGTTGTAATAAATAAGTATGACAAGACCAAAGCTTCCTCGCTGTCTTAGTTGCAATCCTTGTAATTGTCACTTAAAACCTAAAGGAATAAGTTTAGGGGAAGTAGGTCTTATGCCTGATGAAGTTGAAGCTTTAAAACTTCATGATTTAGATGGGTTAGAACAAAAGGAAGCAGCTCGGATGATGAAAATTTCTCAACCAACCTTTGCAAGAATAATAAAATCAGCTCGAAATAAAGTTTCTGATGCTATTTTAAATGGAAAAGGAATAAAGGCTCTTAAAAGTTAGACAAATCTTTCAATCAAATTAAAAGAGGACGCTCCCAAGTAAGCAAAGCCCAAAAATTTAATTAACTTTCCCACAAAAGTAACCAGAAAATATTTCCAGACTGGAATTTTTAACATTCCTGAGGCAATACCAGCCAAATCAAAAAGTGGATTTGGAATAACTGCTAAAATAAAAACTGTCCATAATCCATATTTTTTCATCCATTTTTCTATTTTTTCTAGTTTTTTGGGATCTTCTATTATTGTTCTACCTCCATAACCAGCTAAATAGCCAGTTAACTCTCCAATAGTAGCTCCAAATGCTGCAATTACTCCAACATATATCGGGTTAAAAAACCCTCCACCCACATAGGCAGCAAGAATAGAGGGGATGGGAAGAATTATAGTTGCATTGCCAATAATACTTAATAAAAATATTCCAAAATAACCAAAAGTATCAAGAAATCTTATTTTATTTCTAAAAATAAAAACAAGAGTTGTTATTAAAATTGTAAAGCTCAAAGCTAAAATGCTTTTAATTTTTAACTGATTTTTATTCTTAGGTGCCATTTATATAAATCTTATCAGATATATCTCACAATTATTTTGCTATAGTGATATATTGAAATTATAAAAAGGAGGTGATTAATAATGATTGGATATGTAGCAAATATTGAAAAATCCACAGAAGAAAATAGCTTTTTTAGACAAGTAATTTATACAGGTAAATACGCACAATTAGTTGTAATGTGCCTAAAACCTGGTGAGGAAATCGGAATGGAGGTTCATGAAACTGTTGATCAGTTTTTTAGAATTGAGTTGGGAGAGGGTAAGGTAATTATGAATGGTGAAGAAAATATTTTTAGTGCCGGTTTTGGAATAATAGTTCCAGCGGGGACAGAGCATAATATTATTAATACATCACAGACTGAAGAATTGAAACTTTATACCATTTACAGTCCACCTAACCATCCTGATGGAACAATTCATAAAACAAAAGCGGAGGCAATGGCTGCAGAGTAGTAAGCATTCATTAATTATCAGAATAAAAAAACGAACGCTCTATTAAATTGAAAGGTTTTTGACCAATCAACAAGGAAGAGCGTTTTAACAACAAATAACGGAGAGATTACCTAACCAAAGAAATAGCAATAATCACTGGTGCAAACAGAGAACTGACCAGAGACATCACTGTGATTAGGGTATTGAGAGATGGACCAGCTGTATCCTTAAAGGGATCCCCAACTGTATCTCCGATAACGCTTGCTTTATGAGCTTCAGAACCAGAACCTCCGAATCGTCCTGTTTCTATATATTTTTTAGCGTTATCCCACAACCCACCGGAGTTTGCCATAAAGAGGGCAAATATTACACCGGTGAATATTGAGCCACCTAAGAATCCCCCTAAAGCATTCATCCCCAGGAATATTCCCACCAAAAGTGGAAATACTACTGCCAATAGTGCGGGTAGCACTAGGGAACTAAGAGCACCTTGTGCGGCCAATCCGACACACTTTTCGTAATCAGGTAGCTCTTTTCCTTTCAGTATTCCTGGTTTTTCTAACCATTGCCTTCGAATTTCTTCAATCATGGCAAAGGCATTTTTCGTCACTGATAACATTGTCAATGCCGAAAATATGGGAGGTGTGATTGCACCCAACAACACTCCTGTAATAACCAAAGGATCCCTTAAGCTTATATCAAGAGGAATTCCTTTGGCTTCGACAACTTCTGCAAATGCTGCGAACAGTGCAAGCACAGTAAGTGCAGCAGCACTGATTGAAAAGCCTTTGGTTATGGCCTTCGCAGTGTTTCCTGCAGAATCCAATACATCAGCTCGTTCGATTACTTCGTGACCCATTCCGGCCATTTCAGCAATACCTCGAGCATTGTCAACTATTGGCCCGTAGGCGTCGGCGCTTACAATCATCCCGCTGACCGCCAACATTCCTACTGCCGCAACGCCAATTCCATATACACCATTGATACCTGATGCTAAACAGACCTGATAGCTAATCAATGTTGCTATGGCTACTCCTATTACTGAAGGAGCAATGCTTATTAAACCGTACGAAAACCCAGTAATGATGGTAATGGCTGCTCCAGACCCAGATACCCTTGCCGTTTCTTGAACAGGCTTAAATTTATCAGAGGTAAAATACTCGGTTGTTAAACCGATTATTACTCCCGTTACCAAACCTGTAACTGCAGAAAACATTAGTGAAACTTCAAAGTTTCCGATCCAAGTTAACAGCATTAACATAATGGAGAACAGAACACATGTCACTATTGTTCCTCTATTGAGGCCTAATCCTGGGTCTCCATCTTTTCCCACTTTTACAGTTTGCATACCAATTAAGGATGCAAAGATACCTAAAGTACACAAAATCAGTGGGTAAATAACCAACCTTCCGTTGCTTCCCCCGATAGTTGCCCCAAGTAACATCACTGCGACACTACTTGCAACATAGGAGTCAAAAATATCAGCTCCCATACCTGCAACGTCACCAACGTTATCTCCGACATTGTCGGCAATAACTGCTGGGTTTCTTGGGTCATCTTCGGGTATACCGGCTTCAACCTTCCCGACTAAATCCGCAGCAATATCTGCTGCTTTGGTATAAATTCCACCACCAGCTTTCGCTAGCAGTGCTAAAGTTGACGCCCCAACACTAAAACCTAAGACTAATTCTTGGCTATTGGTGATTAGAAGAATTAAACTCATTCCGATAACTGCCAGTCCCACCATAGCCAAACCAAGAACCGCTCCTGCATTAAACGCTACTTTAAATCCTTCTTTTAAGGATCTCTGGCATGCTGTTGCACTTCGGACATTTCCTTCAACTGCAACAGTCATTCCTAAGTATCCGGCTAGAGTGGAACATAAAGCTCCAAGAACAAAAGTTATTGTCATTCCTGGACCGAACACAAAAAGAATTATCGATCCTAAAATCAATACAACCAGTGCTAGTGCAGAGTAAAGCTTTTTCAGGTAGGATGCTGATCCTTTTTTGATCAGTAGTGCAACCTTTTTTGCTTTACTGCTACCAGCATTTTGGCTTTTAACCCAAAAAAATAGCCGAAGGGCTACTCCTAAGGATAAAAAACCCGACACAATTCCAACAACTAACCAGTTCATTTTATACTCCTTGAATTTGTTTTAGTTTTTTTTGGTTTTTTGAAGAATTACAATCTGATTTCGACGATTTTTACCTCTCTTTTCCGTTATTTGAATTTTAAAGAACAAAATAAAAAAATGACTTCGCATTTTGAAGTCGAGTTATTCTAGGTTTTTATATTGTTGAAGTCAATTAGTCTGAATTTTAGGAGTTAAGAAGTGTTTCCATCTGGTTTTCAATTTTAAGAGCTCTTTTTTTACTATTACCAAAAATAACGTAAGTTAGCTTTCCCATTTTAAGAAGATTTTCTGAAACTATGATAATTCCTTCCTTAGTTTTTTTGTTGTATAGGATTGGGGAAAGTGTTTTACAAATTTTTTCAAAATCATATTTTTTACCTTCCGGTAAGGGATATAGGTTATAAGAAAGAATGTAGGTGTCGTATAAAAAATCATCACCGATTAGTTTTGAGGCAATATGAAATATATGAGTTCCACCCGTTCTTCTGACGTTTGATTCTGTGACATACAGTTTTCCTCCCCGAGAAATAACAAAATCTACATCATAATAGCCACGATAACCCATTTGGGAATACTTTTCTCCAACAAAAAAACCAGTATCCATCATTTGGGTTTCAAGTCTATCTGAAATAACATCATCATTAACTTCCATTCCTTTAAAAACCCCTTCTTTAGTAATTCTCATTCCTCCAAAATAGAGAAACTCAATTTTTCCGTTTTTCTGAATTTTGAATTCAACATTGGGAAATCCTCCTGCGATTTTTGGATTTATATTAATCAAACTCTCGATAATGATTGGGAATTTTTCCCAGTAGGAATTTTTTCTTAAGATTTTCAATATTTCCTTCTCTGTTTTTGAATACATTTTTGAAAGTTCGTTTGGTCTAAATATTAATACTCCTGCTCCCGAATGACCTTTATTTGTTTTTATAACAACTCCACCTTCCTTAATATATTTTTTAGCAGCGATTCTAGCTGCATCCTCAATTCCCATACAAATGTATCCATCAGGCATGATTAAGTCTGGTTCTTCGCCTGATGCTTGTTGTGAAAGCTGCCTAATACCTGATTTGCTGCCAAAAAAGTTTACTGTCCAAGCATCTTCCTCTAGGGGAGATTCAGGAGTGTAAGTTGCAATTCCCTTTTTATTTAAAAATTCCAAAAGGTTAATAAACTGCAGAGAAGTTGAATAAGGAACAAGAGTTAATTTTTTGGATGAATTGGCAAGTTTAAATAATTTATTTAGTATTTTTTTATCTTTCATAATATCTTTGCATATTTCTCCTGAGTGACTACTGGGAACAAGAATTTCTGCATTTTTTATGTTAAAAAGATTTTTGAAATAT